>Ga0196978_1000003_pt1 | contig 565541 bp, 451 predicted proteins | sample S3v_2013CmetaG_FD_155491 | JGI IMG/M metagenome (GOLD analysis project Ga0196978, IMG submission 155491) | Soil microbial communities from Anza Borrego desert, Southern California, United States - S3+v_20-13C | ecosystem: Environmental > Terrestrial > Soil > Desert | place: USA: California... | reverse complement strand
GAGCGGCAATGGCTTTCAGGCGCCTCCGCTCCTGAGCATTCAATTTCAAGATGGTCATCCGTGCTCGACTGATTTCTGAGAACTGACGACCATCGTACTTGTGCAAAGACTTTTTGCAACCTACTTAAGTAATCCCCACGCGATGTCTAAACCTCCCCCCGAGACCTCTTCAAACTCCAACACCGAACGCCCGCTCACCGCGCAGCGGCTCGCGCAGTACGTCGCGCGCGGGCGCTGCGAGCGGCACATGCGCTACACGCTCTTCCCTTCGGAGGCGAAGGAGCAGCTCGCGCGCTTCGAGTTGGAGTTCGAGCCGCTCTCGCCGCTGCTCTCGGGCGAGGGCCAGAGGTTCGAGCGCGAGATGGTCGAGGAGTTGTCGGCGCGCGGCGTCGAAGTCCGCGACATGACGAATGGGACGGCCGCGCAGTTCGTCGCGGAGGTCTCGCGGCAGAGGCAGGGGCGCGTCTGCTACTACCAGCCGACCCTGCGCGGGCGCGTCGGCCCGTGGGACTGCGAGGGGCGCGCCGACCTGATCGAGGTCGTGCGCGAAGGCGCGTCGGCCTCCGCGACCGTCGTGGACTTCAAGGCGAGCGCGAGAGAGACGGTCGGCTTCCGCCTCCAGGTCGCCTTCTACGCGCGGCTGCTCGCCGGAGGTTTAGTCGAAGCGGGACTGGGCGGCGCGCCCGTGCGCGGCGCAATCGTCGCGCGCGACACGGCGCTCCCCGCGGACGGCGCGTGGGAGACCTTCGACCTCGCGCTCTACGACGACGAGATCGAGCGGCTGGTGGCGTCCGACGATTCGGACGTGGCGCGCGCCGTCCGCGCGGGTCGCGCGCCGCGCTACCACCTGCGCGCCGCCTGCGACGGCTGCCCCTACAACGCCCTCTGCTTCGCCGACACGGCCGAGCGCGCAGACCTCTCGCTCGTCCCCCTGCTCAGCGCGTCGGAGAAGCGCGCGCTGCTCTCCGAAGGCGTTACGTCCGCCAGGGAGCTGGCCCCGCTGATGGAGTACGCCGGCAAAGAGATGCGGCCGGCCGCGGGCAAGGAAGAGTTCGTGCGGCGCGCCTCTGCGCGCTGGCCGCTGGCCGGGAAACTCCCCTTGCTCGTCCAGCGTGCGCGCGCGGCCGTCAGACGCTTAGACCGTTCGGTCGAGTCGCGCCCCTACATCCTCGGCGCGGACTTCGGCTCGCTGCCCGACCCGGCCGAGCACCCGGGGCTCGTGCGCGTCTTCGTAGACGCGCAACGCGACTACATACGGGACAGGCTCTACCTGCTCGCCGCGCGCGTCGTCGGCCCACGCGAGACAATCGGGCTTGTGGAGATGGCCGACGCGCCGCCCGACACCGAAGCCGAGCGCGGGCTGCTCGTCCGCTTCGTGCAGGGGCTCCTGCCCGCCGTCGCGCGCGCGGCCGACGCGGACGCCGCGCCGCTCCACTTCTACACCTACGCGCCGCGCGGCGAGCGTGCGCTGCTCGACGCGCTCGCGCGACACTTCGACGCGCTCTGCGCCGTCCCGGCCTTTTACGACCTTCTCACTTCGAGTCCCGCGCTCACGCAGCCGATGGTCTCGCTCCTCTCCGAAGAGGTGCGCGCGCGCCTCAACCTCGCGCCCGTCTGCCAGAATCTCTACGAGGTCGCCGCGGCGCTCGGCTTCAAATGGCAGGACGAACGCACGGACTTCCGCCGCACCTTCCGCGCGCGCGTCTTCGACAACCGGCGCACGTACAGAAAGGATGAAGGGGGAAGGCTGCACGTAAAGGATGAAGGCGGAAGGATGAAGGATGAGGGCTCATTAATCTCACCTTCATCCTTCGACGATGACGCGCCTCCGCCCTTCGTCCGCGTCGAGTCGGCCGCGCGCTTCGGCGCGGAGATACCGCTCGAATACGCGTACGCGGCGTGGGGGCTGCTGCGCGAGGAGGCGCACGACCGCGCGCGTGCGCGTTCTCAGGTGCGCGGCTTCCTCGGCGTGACGGCCGAACAGATACGCGACTTCGCGCTCGCGCGGGCGCGCGCCATGCAGCACGTCGAGGAGAGTTTTACTTACAAGAACAGGCGGGTCGAGAAGGAGCCGCTCGACCTTTCAAAACTCGGCGAGGTCGCGGCAGACCCTTCGGAAGTCCCCCTGAGCCGCTCGCTCGAAGACTTCCTGCTGCTCGAACACCACGCGTCGTTTCAGGAGCGACTGCTTCACCTCTCACTGCCGCCGCGCGAGCGCGCCGAGACGGGGCGGACGGCCGTCCTGCGCTGCGAGCGTTACGAGAAGGATGACGAGAAGGTCGAGCGCGCGTGGTTCCGCTTAGCGACGGCGGAGGGAGACGAAGCTGCGGCGCGACAGCCTGCGGCGCTGCGCCTGCGCGTCGGCGACTGGGTCGTGCTCAACCTCCTGACCGACTCGGAAGGGCGCGCGCTCGCGGGGCGGAGCCTCGTGCGCGGCCGTCTCGCGCTGGTCGAGGAGTTGGACGAGCGCGGGGCCGCCCTGCGCCTGCTCCCCTTGAGCTTCAAGAACTCGCCCTTCCGTTACAGGCACCAGCTCTTCGCGCCCGCGGCCGGGAAGCTCTACACGGCCGACGAGATGGCCGACGACCTCAACTCCGACAAGTTCCTCGAAGCCTGCCGCAACGCGCGCCACAACCACCTCTACCGCTGGCTCAGCGACCCGGAGGAGGGCAAGCGCCCGCGGGCCGTCCGCCCCAAACGTCTGCGCGACGCGCGCGAGGTGGCGCGACTCGCCGCGCGCGCGCAGCAGCCGCACGGGCTGACCGGGGCGCAGGAGGAGGTCATCGGCTCGCACCTCGAAGAGCGCGTCCTCGTCCTGCAAGGCCCGCCCGGCACGGGCAAGAGCCACACGCTCGGCTTCGCCATCCTCTCAAGGATGCTCGCGCAGGCCACACCGGCGCGCCCCTTCCGCGTCGCGGTGCTCGCCAAGACGCACGCCGCCGTCAACGTCGCGCTGGAGTCGGTCGCCAAGCGGAGGAATCAACTGCTCGGGCTGCGATCAGAACCGGGAGCGGTAGCGACCGGGTCGGCGCAACACGAAGGAGCGTCAACGCGTCACACCGACCCGGTCGCTACCGCTCCCGGTTCTGATTTGTCGCGCCTCAAGATCGTCAAGGTCTGCAACGACGCGGGCGACGCCGTGCCCGAGGGGTGCGGCCGCGTGCTGCCCGGCGGGGGCGAGGAGCTGACGGCGCTCGGACAGTGGGAGATGTTGTTGACCGAGCCGCTGCTCGTCGTCGGGGGCACGCCGGGCGGGCTCTACCAGCTCGTGAAGAAGGGCGCGTCGAAGGGGCGCGCGGTGGACTGGTCGGGCGAGCACTTCGACCTCGTCGTCGTGGACGAGGCTTCGCAGATGGGCCTGGCCGAGGCGCTGACGGCCGCGGCCTTCCTGCGCGCCGACGGGCAGTTTGTCGCCGTCGGCGACCACCGGCAGATGCCGCCCATCCTCGCGCACGCCTGGGACGCAGAGGCGCGCCGCGACCTCAAGCGCTCGCGCGTCTTCCTCTCCGTCTTCGAGTACCTGCAAGCTCTGGGCTTCCCGCGCGTCGCGCTCGACCGCTCCTTCCGCATCCCCGCGGAGGTCGCGGACTTCCTCCGCCGCCACGTCTACGCCGCCGACCGGATAGACTTCCGCTCCGACAACCGCACGCGCCTCGGCGCGTGTGAGGGGTTGGGAGAGGGGTGGCTGCGCGCCGCGCTCGCGCCCGAGCACGCGCTGGTCGTCGTCGAGCACGACGAGGAGGGCTCGCAGCAGTCGAACGAGTTCGAGGCCGCGCTCGTCGAAAGCATCGCGCGCGCCGCGTCGGAAGGCTTAAGGCTCGACGCGCGCACGGGCCTGGGCGTGGTCGTCCCGCACCGCGCGCAGAAGGCTCTGCTCGCCGCGCGCCTGCCGCACCTCGCCGACTCCATCGACACGGTCGAGCGCTTTCAGGGCGGCGAGCGCGACCTCGTAGTCGTCTCGGCCACCGTCTCCGACCGCGAGTTCGCCGAGAGCGAGAGCGACTTCCTGCTCGAACCCCGCCGCCTCACCGTCGCCGTCTCGCGCCCCAGGCGCAAGCTCGTCGTCGTCGCCTCGCGCGCCGTCTTCGACCTCATCCCGCAAGACCTCGACGCATACGAGCGCGGCTCGCTCTGGAAGAGCCTCCGCCGCGAGTCCGCGCGCACGCTCTACGACGGCGAAGTCAACGGCCGACGCGTCACCGTCCGCGTGCTGTAAGCTTGAAGGGATTAACCACGGAGGCACGGAGGCACGGCTTTACCTTTAGCTCTCAACAGGCCGCGCCTCTGTGGTTAAATTTTTATTCCGTGGCCTTCAGCGCTTCGAGCTGGCGTTTAACTTCGGCCTTGTAGTCATTGACGACCTCGCCGCCTTCGTCCTCGAAGCTGACGACGACCGCGCGGTCTGTGCCCGCGGGGTCGTGGAGCCTGAGCTGCCGCGCCGCCTCGTTGGGCGCGGCCAGGGCCGGCTCGACCTCCACGCGCCAACCGTCCATGCCAAGCTCGCGCAGCGCCTCCTCGGCCGCGCGCGGCCGAAGCGCTCTACGGGGTGCAGACGCTGCGTGCGCGCGAGAACTTCCGCGTCAGTAAATTACGGATACACCCGGAGCTGCTGACGGCCTACGCGGAGGTGAAGGTCGCCGCCGCCGAGGCGAACGTCGAGACCGGCGCGCTCGACGCGGAGCGCGGCGAGGCGATTGCCCGCGCGGCGCGCGAGGTGGTCGAAGGGCGCTGGCGCGAGCAGTTCGACCTCGACGTGTTCCAGGCGGGCGCGGGCACTTCCTACAACATGAACGTCAACGAGGTGGTCGCCAACCGCGCGCTCGAACTCCTGGGCCGCGAGCGCGGCGACCACGAGTTCTTGAGCCCGAACGACCACGTCAACAAGTCGCAGTCCACCAACGACACGATGCCGACGGCGATGCGCGTCGCCGCGCTGCGCCTGCTGCGCGGGCTGTGCGAGGCGCTCGAAAGTCTCGCCTGGGCGTTCGACTCGAAGGCCGAAGAGTTCGCCGGCGTGGAGAAGTCCGGACGAACGCACCTGCACGACGCCGTGCCGATGAAGCTCGGCGAAGAGTTCGGTGCGTACGCCGCAGGCGTGCGCCGCTCGCGCGCGCGCCTGACGGCGTCGGAGGGGATGCTGTCGGAACTTCCTCTGGGCGGGACGGCGTTGGGGACGGGCACGAACGCCGACGCCGGGTACGCGCGCGCGGCCGTCGAGCGTCTCTCGGAGATTACGCGCCTGCCGCTGCGCGCGGCCCCGAACCGCGTGCAGTCGCAGCAGAGCCTCGGCGACTTCGTGGCACTTTCCGCGAGCCTGCGGGGCCTCGCCGTCGAGCTGTCGAAGGTCGCGAACGACCTGCGGCTCTTAAGCTCGGGGCCGCACACGGGGCTCGACGAGATAGAGCTGCCGGCGCTCCAGACCGGCTCCTCGATCATGCCGGGCAAGGTCAACCCGGCCGTGGCCGAGATGCTGAACATGGTCTGCTACCACGTCTGCGGCCACGACGCGGCGCTGACGCTGTGCGGCGAGGCCGGGCAGCTCGAAGTCAACGTGACGATGCCCTACGTCGCCTACGCGCTGCTGGAGTCGCTCGAAGTGCTGACGGCGGCCGTCGAGCACTTCGATACGAAGTGCGTCCGCGTCATCAAGGCGCACCCCGAGCGCTGCCGCGAGTACGCCGAGCGCACCGTCGGCCGCGCCGCCCTCTACAACTCCGAGCGCGGCTTCCTCGGCGCGGCCGAACTCGCCAAGAAGGCCATCGACACGGGGAAGAGCGTCGAAGAGATAGTTAAGGAAGAGGAAGAAGAAGGTTAGTAAAGGGCGTTAGTATCCCCGAAGGGGATACAGACAATAGCCGGGGGTAAGCGAGGGCGCGCAGCGCACGAGCGCCACCCCCGGTGGAACGGGCAAAATAATTCCGACCCTGAAAGGGTCGCACCGTGTGACGCCGTGCGACCCTTTCAGGGTCGGATTCATCTATGTCGCGTTTTCCGGGGGCGGCGCGCCTGCGCCGCTCGCTCCCGCCCGCGACTCGGCGCTCTGCCCCCGGCTATTATGTTCATCCCCTCCGGGGATGTGCCGCGCCCTCGGCGGCCCCTAACTAACCTCCAACTTCCGACCTCCGTTCTTCCCTACTGCTTCGGCCCGATGACGGGGCCGTCGCCGACGAGGAAGAAGCCGGCGGGCGGGTTGTCGCCGTTGGCGTCGAAGGCCGCGACCGCGGCCGCCGCCTGCGCGTTGGCCGCGCCTAGGTCGGCCTTGCTCTGGCTCTTGGGCACGACCACGGTGCAGTAGCTGTAGCTCACGTTGTTCGACGTGTCGGTGGCCTTGATGCGGATGACGTAGACGCGGCCGTCGCCCGCGCCGTCGCGCTCGGCGCGCAGGCGCAGAGTGGACGGGGCCACGTTCTTCGCGTCGGGCGACATCATCGCCGCCTGCCCCTCGTCGTCCTCGTCGCTGAAGACTGCGATCTCGACGGCCGGCGGCTGGCCGTCGTTGTCGCTCGCCGAGACCTGGAGGCCGACGTTGACGAGGTCGGAGTTGGGCGGCCAGAGCAGCGCCTTCGTCACCGAGCAGTTGACGACCGGGGCCTGCGTGTCGTTGACCTTGACGGTCACGGTGGCGACGTTCGAGTTCTCCGTCCCGTCGCCGGCGACGTAGTCGAACGTGTCGAGCCCCGTAAAGCCGGGGTTCGGCGTGTACTCGAACGAGCCGTCGGGGGAGACGGTGACAGTGCCGTTGTGCGGGCCGTTGCCCGCGACGTAGGCGGCCGTCAGACCGTCGCCGTCGAGGTCGCTGTCGTTGGCGAGCACGCCCGCGGCCGGGACGTTGAGCACCGTGTCCTGGCTCATCGAGTAGTTGTCGCTGAGCGCGGCCGGGGCGTCGTTGACGTTCGCGACGTTGACGTTGACGGTCGCCGACGCCGTGTTGCCGTGGCCGTCGGTGACGGTGTAGGTGAACGAGTCGGGGCCGAAGTAGTTCGGGTTCGGCGTGTAGCTCACGGAGTTGGTGTTGTTCGACACGACGCCGTTGGCCGCGGGGCCGACGGCGCTGACCGTGAGCGCGTCGCCGTCCACGTCGAAGTCGTTGGCGAGGACGCCGATCAGGTTCGGCCCGCTGTCTTCAGAGACGTTCGCGGCGTCATCGACCGCGACGGGCGGGTCTTCGACCGACGTGACCGTGACGCTGACGGTCGCCGTGTCCGTCCCGCCGTTCCCGTCGGCGGCGGTATAGGTGAAGGAGTCGGGGCCGAAGTAGTTCGGCGCGGGCGTGTAGCTGACGCCGGTGCCGCCGCCCGTGATGGCGACCGAGCCGTGCGCGCCCTGCGTGACGGCCGTGACGGTCAGCGTGTCGGCGTCCGGGTCGGTGTCGTTGGCGAGGACGGAGACGGGGTTCGCGGCGCTGTCCTCTGCGACCGAGGCCGCGTCGTCCACGGCGTCGGGCGCGCCCTGCACGACGCAAGCGCCCTGCACCTCGACGGCCCCGGCGTCGCCGCCGTCGCCGCCCGAGGCGTTGGCGACCGCGGGGAGGTCGCAGGGCCTTGTCAGACCGCGCTGGTCTGCGGTCGCGCCGGTCGAATGGCCCTTGTCGATGGCGACGCTGCCCGCGCTCGGCGCGTGCGTCGGCGTCGGGCCGCCGTTGTTCTGTAGCGGGCCGAGGTTGGCCTGCGCGTCCGTAACGCCGACCTGGTCGGTCGGGTGCGCGACGTAAACCGCGTTGTTGGGCGGGGTGCCGAGGTGGCCGATGACGTTATAGCCGAGGCTGTTGATGTTGCCGGTGATGTTCGGGGAGGTGTCCGCGAGGGAGTCATTCGTATTGCCCGCGATGATGCTGCTCCGCAGGTTCACGGTTCCGCCGGCGCTGATGCCGCCGGCGAGCCCGGTCTGATTATGGTTAGCCGTGATGGTCGAGTTAGTGATGTTGGTCGTCCCGCCCTGGACGGCCATGCCGGCGCCGATCAGCACGTTCATGTTGCCGCTGACGGTGCTGTTCGTGATGTTGAGCGTGGCGCTGTCGGCGAAGATGCCGCCGCCGTCGCCCGAGCCCGTGAAGCAGTTCGAGACCGTCACGCCGTTGAGGTTGAGCGTGGCACCGGCCTCGACGTAGATGCCGCCCCCGCCGGGGGACGCGTTGCCGTTAGTGATGTGGATGTTGACGAGCGTGAGGGTGACGCCGGGGTGGACGTGGAAGACGCGGTCGAGGTCTGCGGCGTCGATGGTCGTGCCGTCGGGGTGGCCGAAGATGGTGAGGTCGTCGGTCACGTCGAGGTCGCCGGTCTCGCCGCCGTTCTCGTTCGCGCCGGCGAGCGCGAAGGTGATGGGGCCGGAGACGTTGAAGACGATGGTGTCCACGACGGGGCTGGCCTCGCCCCCCTGGCACTGCGGGTAGGTGATGTCGTTGTCGTTGGCGTTGTTGACGGCCTTGCGGAGCGTGCAGATGTTCGAGAGCGGCGCGGGCGGCTGCGCCAGGCTGTCGAACGCGACCTCGACCTGTATCTCGATGGCGTGCGCCGCGGGCGCGAGCGCCGCGAGGCCGGCGACAAAGACGAAAGCGGTGCAGAGGCGCGCGAAAAACGGCAGGCGCGCGCCTCGGGGCAAAGTAGGTAGGTTCATGGGAGTCTCCTGATTTGAAAAGGTAGGTCTTGGGTGACGCCGGATTCTGGGACAACTCCCGAGGAGGGCCCTTCAGAGCCGTCCACGGAAGCCGGGTTTGCGGGAAAGCCCGGCGCGGCCTGACTGCCGCACACAGGCTCTAAACTGACCGCGCGCACGAGACACGCCGCGCGCGCCGGGGTGAGCGAAGGGGCCTTTCAAACTGTCCGAACCACGGGGAGCGTCGCGCAACCTAACACACCACCCGGCCCACGGTCAACGATTTGCCCCGCGCCCGAGGCTTTCAGCGCCCACGCCCTCTGAGCGGGTCGGCGTCGCGCATGGCTTCGAGGATCGCCTGCACGCGCTCGGACACGTCGCGCCACGCCTTATCTTTCCTCGGCCAGTCATGCACGGGCTTACCGTCTTTGGGCACGGCCGTAAGCCTGGACAGTTCAGGTATCACCTTCCAGTTAACGTCGCGGACGATGACGGGAACGACGCGCGCTTCCCCCTTCGCGTGCCGTTCGAGCGCGCGCGCCATCTCCTTCTCGTAGCAGTAATTCGAGGCGATGAAGTCGGAGCTGACGAGTAGGAGGATGATGTCGGCGCTGTCGATGTTCTCGTTTATCTTCTGCCCGAAGTCCTCGCCCGCCACAATCCTCCGGTCGTACCACGTCTCGATGAGCTTCAAACGCTCCAAAGGGCTCAGGTGCGTCTTCAACTCGTTAAGCTGCCGCTCGTCCCTGTGTGAATAGCTGACGAACACACGCGCCGCGCGCCTGCGCTCGATGTCATGCACCGCGCGCCGACCGCCCGCGCTCCCGCGCTCCCCCTCCGTCTCCACGCCGTTGAGCAGTTGTTGCACGTCTAATTCGGTGACGTTCCCGTCCACAATCATAGGAAACTTCTTCGCCCCGTTTTTCTCCCAGGCGAGCAGGTTTTCGTAAGTCACGAACTCGGCGGGCTGCTGCGGAAGCGGCACTATCTCAGTAGGCTTCAGGTTCTTGATGCTGCCGTGTATCCGGTCGAAGTTCGCGCGGACGATGGAGAGCAGCCTGCGCCACCCGGCGACCGGCCCCTTGATATTGATGAGCACGCGCCGCTCCTGCGCGTCGGCGCGGACGAGCGCGAAGTTCTCTTCGAGCTTAAGGATCACGCCCGTGCGCCAACGCGGCGACTCGTCACTTAAAACGTGCGTGCGGACGATGAATCTCGGCAACAACCCCTCCGGCAACACCGGGTAGTGATACTGAAAGTTCAAGCATTCCGCAGGATTAAATTCGCGCGCCTCCTCCGGCTCCTGCTTGTCGAGCAGTTCCGGTATGAGGTAAACGCCCTCCTTACCTTCGAGGTCAAAGCACAGCTCAAACTTCTTCATCAAATCGAGCAGGAACCCGTGCATCTCCGCCGGGTACTCTCCCGCATCGAGCATGGAGGTCAGGTCTTTGAGGCTAATCTCGCCCTTCTGCTTTTCCAGCCGATTCGCGTTAAGAATCTTATATATGCCGCGCGTCACCCAATGCGGGTTGAGGACGTGCGTGTCCCTCAGCCGCGTGTCGTCTTTGTAATTAAGTGCGATGCCGAGGTTGTGCAGGTGAAAGGCCAGCGAATCCTGCGCCTCCGGGTCTTCCTCGCCTAGTCTCGCGCACTCCTTTCTGTACTCCTCGAAGCTCAGATAGTTCTTCTTCATCCCGGCCAGCTTGTCTTTTATCGAAAACCAACTCGCCGGGAAGGCGTCGCGCAGGTGTTCGAGCCTGTCCGTCTCGCGCTCAACGACGCCACGCAACTCTTCGATGCCAGTCGCGTCCTCACAATCAGTCTTAACAAACTCGCGTATGAAAGAGTATTTGCGCAGCAACGCGTTACGGTTCACGTCGAACGGATGCTCCTTGATTTTGTTGAGTACGATCACAACGGGCGACTCGTTGCCGAAGCTCTGGATGAGTTTCAGCCAGTATTCGGCGTCGGCGTCCTCGACGCCCTCGCGCCCGCTCAGCACGAGCAGGTAGAGGCTGCGCTCGGTCAGGAAGAATTGGTGTGTGGCGTGCATTATTTCCTGTCCGCCGAAGTCCCACACATTGAGACGCACACTGTCCCTCTTCTGGCCGACCGTGAGCGGCCACTCCGTAATCCTTATGCCCTCGGTCTTCTTCGCGTCATCAAACGTATCGTTAATCAAACGGTTTACGATTGAAGTCTTACCAACTGCCCCGCGCCCGACGAGAATGAGCTTAGCCTCATTGAGTGGACGGCGTGCGCTGTCTCGTGTACGAAAATAAAATTTCAGAATCTCGTGGGGGTTTGCTTGTTGGGAAAAAATAGAGTCGCCTTTAGGCCCGAGAATTTCTGCTGGCAAACCAAGCGCATCATTCCCATGAAGGTAGAGTTTTCTTAACTGCGTTAGATTTAGTAAGGACTCGGGCAGTTCTATTAGTCGATTGTTTTCAAGGTACAGTATCTCTAGGTTGCGTAGACGCCCGAAAGATTCAGGCAGACCCGTAAGTTGGTTATCCTGAAGCCCCAATCCTAGAAGCTTAGATAGCCTACCAAATGAATTAGGCAGTTCTACTAATTGATTGTTATCTAAGGTTAGAAATTCAAGACGAGACAACTTACTGAATGATTCAGGTAGCCGAGTTAACTGGTTATTGTGAAGCCTCAATTCCCGAAGCTGAGTTAATTCAGTCGCGACTTCAGGCAATTTACTCAAGCTCAGCCCAGCCAGTGAAAGAGTTCTACTTCTGCGCCTACGCGCAGACTCAATGCGAGCCATTGCCTCGGTTAAATTTTCCCCTTGTCGCTGTGCCTGGCGGTGAGACTGTTTGCCCATAATTGTCGCTCCTCGAAAGGTGTGTAGCCTTTATAGTCCCGACGCGAGCGTTCCCGGTCAATTAATGCATAAACGTTAGCATAGCGACGGCACAGGCGGCGGCGGTTGCCGGGGGCGTGGGGGGATGTTATATGTTGGGGTCAATCTAGGGAAGATTTTTTGGTGGTTGTGGCCGGCGCGCATCCCAGGCGCGGACGGCGTGTAGTTGTTAGTAAATCTCGGGCGGAAAGCGGAAAGGCGTAAGGCTAGGCATCATGGCAAACACTCCCATTACGGTGGCGCGCGGCGACGGCATCGGGCCGGAGATTATGGACGCGACGCTGCGCATCTTGGAAGGCGCGGGCGCGCGGTTGGATATTGAAGAGATTGAGATCGGCGAGAAGGTCTACCTCGCGGGGAACCCGGCGGGGGTGGCTCCGGAGGCGTTCGACAGTCTGAGGAGGACGAAGGTCTTCCTGAAGGCCCCGATTACGACGCCGCAGGGGGGCGGGTACAAGAGCCTGAACGTGACGGTGCGGAAGACGTTCGGGCTCTACGCGAACGTGCGGCCGTGCGTGTCGTACCACCCGTTCGTGGAGACGAAGCACCCGGTGATGGACGTCGTCATCGTCCGCGAGAACGAGGAGGACGTGTACGGCGGCATCGAATACCGCCAGACGGGGCAGGTCACGCAGTGCCTGAAGCTCATCTCGCGCCCGGGCACGGAGAAGATCGTCCGCTACGCGTTCGAGTACGCGCGGCGCAACAACCGGAAGAAGGTCACGTGCTTCACCAAAGACAACATCATGAAGATCACGGACGGCCTCTTCCACAAAATCTTCGACGAGATCGCGCCCGAGTACCCGGACATCGAGAACGAGCACTGGATCGTGGACATCGGCTCGGCCAAGCTGGCCGACGCGCCGGAGAACTTCGACGTGCTCGTCCTGCCGAACCTCTACGGCGACGTGCTCTCGGACGTGGCGGCGCAGATCGCGGGCTCGGTGGGCCTCGCCGGCTCGGCCAACATCGGCGAGCACATCGCGATGTTCGAGGCCATCCACGGCTCCGCGCCGCGCCGCGCGGGCCAGAACCTCGCCAACCCCTCGGGGCTCTTCCTGGGCGCGGTGATGATGCTCGTCCACACGGGGCAGACCGACGTGGCCGAGCGCGCGCACAACGCCTGGCTGAAGACGATGGAGGACGGCGTCCACACCTACGACATTTATAAAGAGGGCGTGAGCAAGGAGAAGGTCGGGACGCGCGAGTTCGCCGAGGCCGTCGTGGCGCGCATGGGGGAGAAGCCTTCGCAGTTGAAGGCGGTGACCTACAAGGCGGGCGAGGGCGGCGAGGGCTCCTTCTCCGGCAGGATGGCGCGCGAGACCGTGGCGGCGAACAAGGAGTTGGCGGGCGTTGATGTGTACCTCGACTGGTCGGGCGGCACTGCGAACGACCTGGGCGCTGTCGTGGAGAAGCTTTCGGGAGAGGGCTTGAAGCTCTCCTCGATTGCGAACCGCGGCGTGAAGGTCTACCCGGGCGGAGCGACCGAGACGTTCTGCTCCGACCACTGGCGCTGCCGCTTCGTCCCCGAAGGCGGCCGCGAGATCGGGAACAAGCAGGTGGCAGTGCTACTCGGGCGCTTCGCGGAGGCCGGGCTCGACTTCATCAAGACCGAGAACCTCTACAACTTCGACGGCAAGCCCGGCTTCTCGCACGCGCAGGAGTAGACCGGGACATAACCGCGAGCGGTGGCGAGCGGGTGCGTGCTGCACAGTATGGCCCGCGAGCCGCAGCCGATACCCGCCCGCCACCGCTCGCGGTTCTGTTCGTTCCCCTTAAGGAGTGTGAACAAGATGTCAGCAACGGCCCCCGTCAGACCCGAGGCGAACGAGTACGCGCCTTATTACGAGAAGTACGTGTCGCTCGTGCCCGACGCCGACCTTGTCGAGACTCTGGAGCGGCAGGGCGCGGAGACGGTCGCGCTGCTGCGCGGGCTCTCGGAGGAGCAGGGCGCGCACAGGTACGAGCCCGGCAAGTGGAGCGTCAAGCAGTTGGTTGGCCACGTCTGCGACGGCGAGCGCATCTTCTCCTACCGCGCGCTCGCCTTCGCCCGCGGCGACGCCCAGGCGCTGCCCGGCATGGAGCAGGACGAGTGGATGGCCGGCGCGGACTTCGACGCGCGCACGCTCTCCAGTCTGATAGACGAGTTCGAGTCGGTGCGCGCCGCGACGCTCCACCTGCTGCGCCACCTCACGCCCGAGGCTTGGGCGCGCCGCGGCACCGCCAGCGGCAACGAGGTGACCGTGCGGGCGCTGGCCTACGTCATCGCAGGCCACGAGGCGCACCACGTCGGCGTCCTCCGCGAGCGCTACCTCTGAGGCCGCGCGGTGTCGCAGTACGGCATCACCGAATATAACTTCAACATCTACTGAGCGAGGCGGAAGAAGTCTGTGGGCATCAGGCTGAAGGCCGAAGGGAGCGAGTCGGAGGGGGCGGGCGCGAACGCGCCGCCGCTCGTCGCGGTCGTCATGGGCAGCACGTCCGACTGGGAGACGATGCGCCACGCGGCCGACGTTCTGAAGCAGTTCGGCGTGCCGCACGAGTGCGCGGTCGTCTCGGCGCACCGCACGCCGCGCCGGATGGCCGAGTTCGCCGAAGCGGCCGAAGGGCGCGGGCTCGAAGTCATCATCGCGGGCGCGGGCGGCGCCGCCCACCTGCCCGGCATGGTCGCCGCGCAGACGACCGTGCCCGTCCTCGGCGTGCCCGTCAAGAGCAAGGCCCTGAAGGGCCTCGACTCGCTCCTCTCCATCGTGCAGATGCCCGCGGGCATTCCCGTGGGCACGCTCGCCATCGGACAGGCGGGCGCGACCAACGCCGCGCTGCTCGCCGTCGCCATCCTCGCCAACACGCGCCCGGAGTTGCGCGAACGCCTGCGCCGCTTCCGCGAGGAGCAGACCGCGAAGGTGCGCGAGGCGACCCTGCCGTCATGAAGGCCATCCTGCCCGGCTCAACCGTCGGCGTCCTGGGCAGCGGCCAGCTCGGCCGCATGTTCGCCATCGCCGCGCGCCGGATGGGCTACCGCGTCCACACCTTCTCGCCCGACTCCGACACGCCTACCGGACAGATCTCCGACAGAGAGTACGGGCACGCTTACGACGACCTGGACGCGGTGCGCGAGTTCGCGCGCGGGGTCGGTGTCGTCACCTTCGAGTTCGAGAACGTGCCCGCCGCCGCGGTCGAGGCCGCCGAAGGGCTCGCCCCCGTCCGCCCCTCCGGCTCCGTCCTCTACACGACGCAGCACCGCCTGCGCGAGAAGACCTTCCTCTCCTCGCACGGCTTCCCCGTCGCGCCCTTCCGACACGTCCGCAGCTTGGAAGATTTAAATTCCGCGCTCGGAGAGACGGGGCTGCCCGCCGTCCTGAAGACCGCCGGCTTCGGCTACGACGGCAAGGGGCAGACGCGCATCGGCTCTATGGAAGACGCGGCCTCTGCGTTCGAGGCGCTCGGCGGGCAGGAGGGCGTCGTCGAAGCCTTCGTGGACTTCGAGCGCGAGGTCTCGGTCGTCGCCGCGCGGGCCGCGGGCGGAGAGTTCGCGCACTACGGCGTCGTCGAGAACACGCACAGCCGGCACATCCTCGACCTCTCGGTCGCGCCCGCGCGCGTAGACGAAAGCACCGCGGCCGAGGCGGTCGAGATAGCGCGCGCCGTGCTCGAAGCGCTGGGCGTGGTCGGCGTCACCTGCGTCGAGTTCTTCCTGACGCGCGCCGGCCGCCTGCTCGTCAACGAGCTCGCGCCGCGCCCTCACAACTCCGGCCACTTCACCTTCGACGCGTGCGTGACGAGCCAGTTCGAGCAGCAGTTGCGCGCCGTCTGCAACCTCCCGCTCGGCTCGACCGAACTCCTCCGCCCCGCCGCGATGGTCAACCTGCTCGGCGACCTCTGGCAACAAGCGGAACCCGACTGGCGCGCGGCCGCCGCCTTCCCCAACGTCAAGCTCCACCTCTACGGCAAGACCGAGGCGCGGCGCGGGCGCAAGATGGGACACCTCACCGCGCTCGCCGCCACGCCCGAAGAGGCCGCGCGCGACGCCCTCGCCGCCCGCGACGCACTCACTCGCTGAAACAGAACCGCGAGCGGTAGCGAGCGGGTGCGTGATACCTCAGAGGTGCCTCTGCGTGTACCACGCACCCGCTCGCTACCGCTCGCGGTTCTGTTTGAGCGTTACTCCCCTTTAACCGGCACGCGCAGTGTGAGCGCGCCGACCCACTGGCCGGGGTTGTTCGTCTGCTGGAAGAACTGCGGGGTGAAGTTGGTGTGGCAGAGCGCGCAGCTCGTGTGGAAGGAGTTGCTTAAGGCGATGGAGCGGCGGTAGTACCAGCGGTTGCCGTGGCGCTCGACCGTCGTGTTCCCCTGGCCCTGGAGGGCGAGCGCCAGCGACGCCCGCTCGAAGTCGTCGGCGGGGACGTTGTTGTTCCCGCCGAGGAGCGGCTCGGCGTTGCCGATGAGACGGATGTCGCGGTTGGCGTCGTGGAAGACGAGCGAGACCGCCCGCTTGCCCTGCTCGACGTTCTCCGGGGTCGTCTCGCCGAACTCCTGGAGCAGCGCGGCGAAGACCTCGGCCTGGAGGAGGTCGGCCGTCTGCACGGCGAACTCTTTCTCCTGGTCGGTGGGGGGGTCGTTGTTGACGCGCCCGAAGGCGACGATGCCGGCGATGGCGAACAGGACGAGCAGCGCGACGACCTGCTTTATTTTCAGATGGCGCATGATAATTCTCCTTCTCGTACTAAGACGGTTTCCCCTTGGCTGATGGTGAGTGCTCCGGCGGCAGTGGTGCCGCCGACAGGGGCGCGGCCGGAATAAAGACGCCTCAGCACGCAACGCGTACTTTCGCGCCGGGGGGGATCAAAAAAATTTGTTGCGCACGCGCCCGACGGTTTTGCGTACAATCCGTGCGCCGTACTACCTGAGCGGCGGCGCGTTCAAGCTTGCGAACCGGTCGAGCCCCGCTGACGTGCGCTGGTACTACCTCCGCACCAGTAGGCGGATGCCGGCAGGCAGTTAATCCCCGAAGGAGACACAGACGATAGCCGGGGGCAGAGCGAACGACAGTGAGCGACGCCCCCGGTTAAGGACGATAAAACGTTCCGACCCTGAAGGGGTCGCACGGCGTTGCACAGTGCGACCCCTTCAGGGTCGGATTCATGTTGCGTCGTCTACCTGGGGTGGCGCATCTCAATGCAGTTGGCCGGGGGCAGCCGCTCGTCCTCTTCGGCCGCGAGGACGCGCGCCCCTGCGCGGAAGGCGTCGGCGTCGAGGAAGGCTTTCGCGTCGGCGCGGCCCGCGGCTGATGGGGACGGCGGCGGTCGCGCGCCGCCGCCGCGGGAAGCGAGAGCCGTCTGCCGCCGGCCGGCGGCTCAGCTAATGAAGAGCTTACGGTCCCGCTCTTTGACGTGGCCTATCCGGTAGTACCGGGCAAACCAGGGCTTCTCGCCGGGGGCCGGCGGCTTCGCCAGGCGGAGTGTTTCCGGCGCGGCCGACTCTTTCGCCTTCACGCGGAAATGGAAGTGATCGAACAGGCGCAGGGCTTCGATGGCGTAGGCGATTGCCACCTTGCGGTCCTCGATGCAGATCAGGTTGTCGCCGTTGGCCCTCTCGCCGCCGCCGGCCATGTTCGACGAGCCGGTGTAGACGGTGGGCCTCGCGCCGTTGAAGTCCGTCACGAGAAACTTGTGGTGCACCATGTTCGAGCGCTCGGTGGTCAGTCCCGACCACTCCGCCTTGAACGGCACGGGGGCGTTCTCGGCCAGGTAGGCGAACGGGAGCAGGCCGCGCGACCCGTCCGGCTTGTTCACGGCCAGACCGTTCACGCGCTGCGCGACGCCGTAAGAGAACAGCGACCGATCCATCAACTCGTCCAGCGCCTCGCGGACGGCGCCCGTGAGCTGGCTGAGGAATACGATGGAGTAGAGCACCGAACTTTCGGCCTCCTCGATCGCGCGCGCGATGGGGTCGAGCGACAGCGAGCTGTCCGAGTGCGGCGAGAAGCAGAGCGACACCCGCGAGTCGGCCTCGTCGCGCACGACCCACCACTGCTGAGAGAGCGCGTTCTGCCGAAACTTATTGGGCGAAGTCCAGTAGGCGTCGAACACCTCGCCGTACTTCGCCGCGACCCCCGGGTCGTCGAACACGAGCGCGTTATTCGCCTGGATGTAGAGGCCCCGCAGCGAGTAGTTCGTCGAGCCGGTCAGCACGCGGACGGGCTCCCCGCCCCTGCGGACGATGAGCACCTTGTTGTGCTGCTGCCGGCCGAAGTGCATGCGTTTGACCTCGGCGCCCGCGGCGGCGAGGCGTTCGGCCGAGACCGTCTCGGCGCTCTCCGCCCCGCCCTGCTCGCCGTGGTCGTCCACGATGGCCCGCACGCGGCCGCCCAACGCCTCCAGGCGTTTGAGCACGTCCGGCTCCTTGCTCTCGTAGATGAGCGCGTCGAGCGTGAGCGAGGAGTCGGCGGCGACCTCGTCCAGCACGCCGAGGAGCAGCCGCCGCGCCTCGAAGCCCAGCCACGCGTAGTTGGCCTCGAACGGCGTCATGTCGTGTTCGAGGCTGGCCGCCGCGGGAGAGCCGGGCAGCGGGAGGATGCCGGCCTCGTTGTCGAACTGGGTGGCGTAGGCTTGCGAGGACGCGAAGCCGCGCGTAAAGCCGACGTTCACAAACCCGTCGATGGTTTGCGGCTCGAGCGAGATGGCGTTTTCGACCCGCGGCCCGGCGTGCAGCGCCCCGGCGGCGTCCATGTAGCGGGCGGTGACGCGATACCGGAACTCGCCCTCCTTCACCTCCGTCGGCACATGAATCCAGCGGAACTTCTGAAACGGGGCTTCGGTCGAACGAAACGAGCGAGGCTGCGTAAGGTCGGGCGGGTACCCGAAGTGCAGCCGGTTTTTCAGCGCCCCCCAGTGGGCCGAGCCCGGGTACTGAACCTCGACCGAAAACCCGACGAAGTCGTCGGTGGCCTGGGCCGGGTCGAGGTCGAACGCCAGCAGCGCGACGCCCTCACCCCGGTAGAGCTTGAAGGTAAGCCCCCCGTCCGACTCCTTGCGCTCGAATTCGGTCGCCATCGTCGCACCTCCTCATGATTCATCCACGTTCGGGCGTCGCCGCTACTTGACGCGGCTCTTCTTCCGCCGCAGGAAGTCTATCAGGACGAACTGGGTCAGGTTGCCGGGCGCGGCGAAGGGGGCTTTGCCGGAGGTCATCGCGGACATCTGTTAGAAGACGATGACGGAACGCCCATCTGCTGCTGCATCATGGCGGCAGATGCCTTAGCGTTAGAATGGCTAAGCCCGCTGCTACGTGAACCCACAAGGTATACCTACGCTCGCTTAAAACATGGGCGGGACATAAAACCCGCCGCTGGCCTGTTCTGTGGGCTACGGAGTCCGCGGGTTATTTCAGCCGCCCCTTAGCCGGCGCGAGGAGCGGGCTGGCGGCGAGCGCGTTGGGCGTCGTGTAGTCGTGTCTGCGGTCGTCGCTCGACAGAATTTCGCCGAGCGTCGGCCAGAAGCTTACCCGCCACCTTTCCGCGAGCGTAGGATCGAGCCCGGCGTGGTGGTACGCCCTGGCGACCAGCTCCGAGCAGATCATCTGCCTGTCGCCGCCGCTCGTCAGGCTGGCGCCCGCGGCGGCTAAGGAGAGCGCGCCCAGCGGGGCCGCGGCGGTGGCCGCCACCCCGAGCACGCCGATCTGCGGCCAAGCGTAGGGATAGCGCCCGGCGGCGTAACTCTTCCCCTTCGCGGCGATCAGTTCTCGCTGCGCGTCGCCCAGCCCTTCCCAGCGGTACACGTCCGCGTAAGTAGCCTTGTCAATGCTGACCCCGAGCGGTCGCAGGTTGTACCCGTCACCCAGCATCTCGGCCACCATGCCGCCGCCGACGTAGACGGCCGCGTGCGAGTAGGGCGCGCTGTGGCCGAAGTTGAGAGTCTCGGCGGCCAGGATGGCCGTGCTGTAAAACTTGAGGCCGCGCATCAGGATGATGTCGCCGGGTAGAAGCGCGTCGGGCGAGAGCAGCGGCGTCGCGACCGACGCGACCGATGTCTCGGGGCCGCCTACGGCGTTCGGGACGAGGAGCGCCGCCATCCTGGCCCGCACGGCAGCCATCTCCTTGAGCTGCGACGCCTGCCGGGCCTCGGCCCTCCCCTCCGCCACCTCCGAGCGTTTGAGAGACTCCTCCAGAGCAGCCATGCGACGTGCCGGCTCCTCGCCGGAGTCTTTAGCCCTGAACCCCGCCCCTCCCATTGACTGCGCTTTGAGGATCAGCATTGCTACCTTGGCCTGCTCCGACTCGACCCGCGCGGCGCGTGCGCGCTCCTCCAACGCGTCGGCCTCGGCCTCCGCCTTGTCGGCGCGCTCCTCGGCGGTCTTCGCCTCCGGCGTGGTCGGCCGGCGTGTGCTGACGAGGCGCGCCTCGGCTGGCTCGAAGTCAGGGGCCGTGGCCCTCAGCGCCGTCTCGCCTGCCGCCTTGAGCCGAACCTTCCAGGTGGCGAAGCCGTCCTCGCCCGTCGTCCGGGAGGCCGGCTGTCCGGGGGCCATCTCGGCCACCGATGCGTCGGCGATGGAGAGCGTGACCGGGGCGCGCGTCTGCGACACCCCCTTGTCATTGACGGCGACGTACGACGTCCCGAGGCCGAAGCTGACCTCGACCGTGTCGCCGGGGTTGCCGGTCAGGAGTCCGTGCTCTGCCTGCAACTGCGGCTCGACCGAGATGGTCATTGACCTCTCCACTCTGTCGACGTAACTCACCACGTAAGTCCCGCGCGGGAGTTGCGGCACGGTGAAGGCGAGCAGCTTTTTAACTTGGGCGGCGGCCGGCGGCTTTCCGCCGGGGGCGGCCCCGGCCGTCGGCTCGTCCGCCTCCGGCCTGAAGTCGAGCAGGCTCGTGTTTAGCACCCAGAGCTGCTTCGGGGTCGTCTGTGCGCCCGCGGGCCGTGCGAATGCGGGGGAGAGTGGCGTGACCGCGCGCAACTCGACCGGCTCGGGGAAGACTCCAACCGCGCCCGGCGGGTAAGAGGTCACGACCTCGTAGGACTTGGCCGGCTCGGGCACCTGCGACTGCTGCGGCGCGGCCTCCTGCGCGTGCTGGCGCGGCGGGGCGGCCGCGAGGGCGCAGGCGTAGGCCGTCACGAAGGCTCCGATTGTCAGCTTATACCTGGGGTTCATATGAGGCTCCTTCTGCCGCTTGTGGCGCGGCGCACGGTACGTGGGTAGGGCACGCGGCGTCGAAGGAGAGGCCGCGTGCGAGAAGGCCGGGGCGCGGCGGCGCCCTCGGGAGTCGCAGTGACTCCCGAGGGCTGTGGGCGACGAGTCAGGACAATATGCCGGCAGGCGCGGGGCTGTCAATACGCTGGCGCACCCGCCGGGCTACTTCACCCGGCTCTTCTTGCGCCGCAGGAAGTCGATGAGGACGAGCTGCGTGAGGTTGCCGGGCGTGGCGAAGTAGGCTTTGCCCGAGGTCATCGCGGACATCTGTTAGAAGACGATGACGGAACGCCCACAGGGGATTGTTTACTCATCCGAAAAGGGTTCACGTTTGGCCCCTTTCTTCGGAGGGGGTGACATTACTACCTGGGGCTAACAAAATACAAATCCCGGGTTGACAGCCGCGGCAGGTTAGGCGTACTCTCTCGCGCGTCCTGCTCACTCGCCCGGCACGCTCTCCTGCGTTCCAGGTTCACAAGTTACCCCCGACCACTTAGCCGTCCCAGAGGCCCGCTTGACCTCCACCCCGTAGCTTTGCGTCAGGAATCATCCGTTATGCGCTTTACCGCCCCTTGCCCCCACGTCCAGCACAGTCTCCCACTTCTCTCGACCCACGCCGCGCGCGCCTCACGCTGTCGGGGCAGCTCCGCCCACACGTAGGTACGCCCCGGACGCGCGCCCGAACGCTCAGCGCCTGTCCGCACGGACGAGACCGCTCACGCCAGGCCGCCCGCCGGTCAGCGTGCGCCAGCTCACGCCGCCCACTTCCGGACTGAAGAGATGACAAAGACGCCGGCCGTCGCCCTTGCGCGCGGCCGAGGCGCCACGCCCCCCACACGACTATGCGACACAACTCGAAGACGCCCCGCCCCAGCGCACCGAAGGCCGACACGTCCCCCGCACGCCGTCTCGTCGCGTGCCTGCTCGCCCTCCTGCTCTATACGCAGGCGATGGCGCCCGCGGCGCTCGCGCGCGCGGCCGAGGCGCCACGCCCGAAGGCCGGCGGCGCGAGCGGGCCCGCCGGGAAGGCGCGGGTCGAGGGCGGCGCGGGCGCGGCCTCGGCGCCGGTCGTGCAGGCGCCGGCGGCGCAGAGCTACGGCATCGTGCTGTCGCCTCTGGGCACGGCGTTCGGCGGCGTGGTCGGCCTCGACTACCACCAGCCGACGGGGAAGCTGGTGGCGTCGGCGAACAGCCCGACGGGGCTGCCGAACAACTTCGAGCTGATCGAGTCTGACGGCGCGCGGCGCGCGTTCTCGAACCTGACGGGGCTGGCGGGCGAGTTGAAGATCGCCGCCGCGCGCGACGACGACGGCCGGGGCCTGAGCCTCGGCGGCTTCCGTGCGGGCGAGGTCTTGACGGGGACGGGCGCGGCGGGCGTCATCGCGCGCGTCGAACCCGACGGCTCGCGCATCCAGCCGCAGTGGGTGACGCTGCCCGCCGAGGCGGGGCTGCCGAACGGACTCCACCTCGACCGCACGGGCGTCTTCGCGGGCGACCTCGTCACCGTGACGACCGCCGGAGGCGTCTGGCGCGTCAAGTCAACGGGCGCGGCGACCAGGGTCGCGGAGTTGGGCACGCCGCTCTCGGGCGTCGTGACGATCCCCGCCGACGCCGACAAGTACGGCCCCTGGGCCGGCAAGATTCTCGCCGGCGCGGAGGCGCAGGGGCTCGTCTACGCCGTGGACGCGCAGGGCGCGGCCGAGCCGTTCGACCTCGGCGTCCGGCCCGGAGATTTGCGCGTGACGCCGGCGCACGAGAACTTCTACGCCGTAGACCCCGGCGAGCAGAAGGTGTGGGGCGCGCAGGCGGCGGCGCTGGCGGGGATGGTCGGCGACGTGCTCGTCGCGCAGGCGTCGCCGGGCGCGCTCGCGCGCGTCCACTGGAACGGGGCGGAGTTCGAGGTCAGTCACATCGCCTCGGCGGCGCAGTTTAAGCAGATCGCCTTCGCGCCCGCGGGCGTCGCGCCCATCGCGGGCGTCGGGCAGGTCTACGAGAAGATCGCCGTCGTGCGCCACGCGCCCGTGCTCAGCGGCGGGCGGGTCGAGGGCTCGCTGTGGCAACTCCTAGGCGAGGCCGTCTCGCTCGGCGGCAACTCCGTCATCACCTCCGACCTGCTCGTCCCCGGCACGCCGACCGTGAGCCGGAGCGACAACTCGGCCTTCGGCGGCGTCGTCACGGGGACGGGCGGCACGCAGCCCTCGGACTACACGGTGGCGCTGAGCGGCAACGCCTCGCTCCGCTACCTGATGACGCGCACCAACCCCACGCAGTTGGAGCCGGTGGCGGCCCCGCCCGCCCCGGCGGGCACGCGCGACGTGTCTCTGAGCCAGGCGGGCCAGAGCGCGGGCAGTTTCTCGACGCTGCGCGACCTCACGCTCTCGGGCAAGGCGGGCGCGGTCGCCGTCCCGCCCGGCACCTACGGTCGCTTCTCCGCCGGCGGGCGGGACACGGCCTTCGTCCTCGGCGTGGCGGACTCGGCGGAGCCATCGGCCTACAACCTGGAAGAGTTGTCGCTGAGCGGCGGGGGCGAGTTGCGCGTCGTCGGCCCCGTCGTGTTGACGGTGAAGGGGAACGTGACCCTCTCGGGTTCGTCCGCCGGCGCGGCGAACGCCCCGCGCCGACTCTCACTGCGGGTGGCGGCGGGCGGCGTGAACCTGAGCGGCAACGGCGTGCTCTACGCCCTGGTGCGTGCGCCGCAGGGCGCGGTCTCGGTTAGCGGCAACGGCAGGCTCCGGGGCACGGTGGCCTGCGACCGCCTCAACGTGAGCGGCAACGGCGTCATACAGGTGACGGAGAACGACCTGCCGCCGCCGCCCGTCAACCGCTTCCCCGTCGCCGACGCCGGGCCCGACCAGACGATCACGCTCCCCACCGACACCGTCAGCCTCAGCGGGTCGGCCAGCGACGACGGGCTGCCCGAAGGCGCGACGCTCGACACCGTCTGGTCGAAGGTGAGCGGCCCCGGCCCCGTCGCCTTCGGCGACGCCCGCGCGCCCGCGACGACCGCCACGTTCACCGAGCCCGGCACGTACGTCCTGCGGCTGAGCGCGGCCGACACGCTCCTCGTCAGCAAGGACGAGGTGACGGTTACGGTCGTGCCGCGCAACCAGCCGCCCGCGGTCAGCGCCGGCGCCGAGCAGACCATCGAGCTTCCCGACACGGCGACTCTCGTCGGCACGGTGAGCGACGACGCGTTGCCGCGCGGTTCCACGACGACCGTCGAGTGGAGCAAGGTCAACGGCCCCGGCGACGTGACCTTCGCCGACCCCGCCGCCGCGACGACTACGGCCGGCTTCAGCGTCCACGGCCTCTACACGCTCGCGCTCACGGCGACCGACACGGAGCTGACGGCCGTCTCGACGGTCGTCGTCAACGTCCACCCCGAGAACCGAGCGCCCACGGTCAACGCGGGCGCCGACCAGGCCGTTACGCTGCCGAACGACGCGAGCCTGACGGGCTCGGTGCAGGACGACGGCTACCCGCTCGGCGGCGCGCTCACGTCCACCTGGAGTGTGGTGAGCGGCCCCGGCGCGGCCGTCTTCGGAGACCCGCACGCGCCCTCCACCGTCGCCACCTTCGCGGAGCCGGGCACCTACGTCCTCCGCCTCTCGGCCGACGACACGCGCGCGACCGCCGCCGACGAAATCACCGTCGTCGTTGACCCGCGCAACCTCCGGCCGGAGGTCAACGCCGGGGCCGACCAGGCGGTCGAGATTCCCAACTCGCTCACCTTGGGCGGGAGTGTGTCTGACGACGGCTACCCGCGCGGCGCGAGCGTGACGCGTTCGTGGGATGTCGTGAGCGGGCCGGGCTCGGTCTCCTTCGACGACCCGACTTCGCCGACGGCGAGTGCGACCTTCGGCTCGCCCGGCACTTACACGCTGCGGCTGACGGCTAACGACACGGAGTTCAGCGTCAGCGACGAAGTAGTCGTCACGGCCCGGCCCGAGAACCGGCCGCCGACGGCGAACGCGGGCGAGGACTCGACCGTCCGCCTGCCCGCCGCCGCGCCTCTCGTCGGCTCTGTCGCGGACGACGGCTGGCCCCACGGCAGCACGCTGACGGCGAGTTGGACGAAGGTGAGCGGCCCCGGCGACGTGACCTTCGCCGACCCCGCCGCGGCGCAGACCTCCGCGACCTTCGGCGCGCCGGGCGAGTACGTCCTGCGGCTGACGGCGAGCGACACGCGCGTGAGCGCGAGCGATGAAGTCAAAGTCACCGCGCTCCCCGCCAACGTCGGGCCGACCGTTTCGGCCGGGCCGGACGGGCCGGCGCTGCTCGACCTCAACCTTCTGCGCAACGCGGGCAACGAGGGCCTGCTGATCGAGAACAAGATTCCCTTCTGGGGCTCGCCCGACGGCGGCCTCTGGGCGCAGGGCCCCGCGGGCGCGCCGCCGTTCAGCCTCGAAGGCGGCACGTACTTCCACCCCGCGGGCGTCACGGCGAGTGAGCTGCGGCAGGACGTTGACGTGTCGGCCTTCGCCGCGGCCGTTGAAGGGGGCGCGCAGCAGTTCGCCTTCGAGGGCTACGTGCGCGCGGCCTCGCCGTCCGAGGGCTCACGCATCTTCGTCGAGTACAGGGACGCGGCCAACGCCGCGGTGCTCGCGAGCTTCGACACGGGCGACGTGACTTCGCCGGAGTGGCTGCGCGTGGCCGACAGGCGCGCGGCCCCGGCCGGCACGCGCTGGGTGCGCGTCCGGCTCGTCGCCGCCGACAACAACGCGGCCGCGGCGGGCGGCCTCTTCGACGGCCTCTCGCTGCGCGCCGTCTCGGCCGCGGCCGTCGCGCTCGAAGGTGTGGTGACGGACGACGGCCTGCCCGCGGGCTCTTCTTTGAGCGTCGCGTGGGGCAAGCTGAGCGGGCCCGGTGAAGTCGTCTTCGCGAACCCCGCGGCGGCCGCGACCTCGGCCGTCTTCAAGGAGCCCGGCACGTACGTCCTGCGGCTGACGGCGAACGACTCGGAGTTCGAGGCCGCGGATGAGGTGACGGTCACGGTCGCGCGCGCCAACCAGCCGCCCACGGCCGACGCTGGCGCAGACCTCACGGTCAAGCTCGACGAGCCGGCCGCGCTCGAAGGCTCCTTCACGGACGACGGCCTGCCCGCGGGCGCGGGGGTCAGTGTGTCCTGGAGCAAGCTGAGCGGCCCCGGCGCGGTCACTTTCGCGGACGCCGCCGCGCCCGCGACGGCCGCGACCTTCGGCGAGCCGGGCGCGTACGTGCTCCGCCTCTCGGCGAGCGACACGGAGTTCACCATCCACGACGAAGTCAGGGTCACGGTCGAAGTCCGGAACGCGGCCCCCTCGGTCGGGGCGGGCCCCGACCAGACCGTCACGCTGCCCGCTTCGGCGAGCCTCGACGGCACGGTCACGGACGACGGACTGCCCGCGGGCGCCGCGCTCTCCGTCCAATGGTCGAAGGTGAGCGGGCCGGGAGCCGTCACCTTCTCGAACCCGAACGCGGCCGACACGTCGGCGAGCTTCGGCGCGGACGGCACCTACGTGCTGCGCCTTTCGGCCGACGACTCGGCGCTGTCGGGCAGCGACGACGTGACCGTCGTCGTCCAGCCGGTCGTGCACAACGTCCCCGTGGGCGTGGACGACGCCTACAGCCTCGACGCGGGCGCCGCGACCGAGATCAAGCTGCCCGCCCTCTTCTCCGCCAAACGCTTCCTGACCCTGCCCGGCGCCTTCGCCGGCATCGTCGTCAGCCCCGACGGCAAGCTCTACGCCGCCAACCTCAACCTGAACGTCTACGAGATCGACCTGGCGACGAAGAACGTCAGGACGGTTCTGACCGGCCGGCTCAGCTGGCCGGGCAAGCTTCTGCTCGGCGACGGCCGCCCGCTCGTCGGCACCGACCTGATCCTCGCGGACAACAACGCCCAAGAGAACCCGTCCAACTGCTGCGACGGGCGCGTCTTCCGCATCAACCGGCAGACGGGCGCCGTCTCGGTCATCTCCAACGGCAACCCGACCTTCAACCCGCCGGGCGACCCGTTCGGCGTGGCCCTAGGCCCCGGCGGCCTCTGGGGCTCGGCGCTCTACGTGATGGACTTCGAGGGCAGCTCGCCCAACCCGCCCGTGCTCTTCCGCGTCAACGACAACGGCACGCGCTCGACCTTCGTCACCAACCCGCAGGTCTGGACGCGCGAACGCTTCCCGACCGACATCGCCTTCTCGCCGCACCCCGAGTTCGGCGACTACCTCTACGCCATCGACGGCGCGCAGGGCGGCGGCGACCCCGTCATCTGGCGCGTCAGCCCGCAGGGCGAGCTGAGCAAGTTCTCCTTCGGCGGCTCGATGCTCAACCCCGTGGCCTTAGAGTTCGGGCAGGGCGGCGCCTTCGGCAAGAGCCTCTACGTGCTCGACCGCGCGCGCGGCCAAATCTTCACCGTCGCGCCCGACGGCACCGTCTCGGTCTTCGTGCGCGGCCTGCCGACCTCGTCGAACCAGATCTCCTCCGACCTCGCCTTCAGCCCCGACGGCCGGAGCCTCTTCGTCGCCCTCGACGACCGCATCTACGAGATCACGGCCAAGACGCTCAACGTCGCCGCGCCCGGCGTGCTCTCGAACGACACGGGCACGCCCGGCTTCCCGCTCGCGGCCCTCCTCCTGAGCCAGCCCTCGAAGGGGGCGCTCCTCTTCAACCCGGACGGCTCCTTCTCCTACACGCCCGGCGCCGCCTTCCGCGGCACGGACAGCTACACCTACAAGGCCGTGGACGGCCCCCTGTCGTCGAACGCGACGACGGTGACCATCACGGGCAACGTGGACAACCTCGCGCCCAGCGTCAACGCCGGCGCCGACCAGACCTTCACCGCCCCCGCCAAGCAGGTGCTCTTCTCCGACGACTTCGAGGACGGCGCGGGGAAGTGGGTAGACCCCGGCTCGATGGTCATCTCCGACAAGGCGGCGCAGACCGGCGCGCGCAGCCAGACCTTCGGCCGCGTCTGGGGCGCGGGCGACGCGCGCTCGGACTTCATCCCCGTGGTGCCGGGCCGGACTTACGTCCTGCGCGGCGCCTACATGACGCTCGGCGGCGGCGGCTTCTTCGGCGTCGAGAACTTCACCGCCGGCAAGTCCTACAAGTCCCACTACTGGCTATGGGGCGACGGCAGCGACTGGGCGGAAGCCACCTGGCCCCACTACAACGTCAACCACACGCCGGCCACCGAGCTGGGCCGCTGGCGAACCTACGAGCGGGCCTACACCGTCCCGGCCGACACACACTTCCTGCGCATCATCACCGAGGACTGGAGCGGCGGGCTGCCCAACGACCCGACCAACCGCGGCGTCTTCTTCGACAACATCGAGCTCTACACCTACGCCACGCCGACGACGACCCTGAACGGCGCGGCCGGCGACGACGGCCTGCCCGCGGGCTCGACGCTCTCGACCGCCTGGAGCATGCTGAGCGGGCCGAGCGGGGGCGCCGTCACCTTCGGCAGCGCGAGCCAGGCCGCGACCACGGCCGGCTTCTCCGCCCCCGGCAGTTACCGCCTGCGCCTCTCGGCCAGCGACTCGCAGCTCAGCACGCAGGACGACGTGGCGATCAACGTCCTGGCCGCGAACCGCGCGCCGCAGCCCAACCCCGGCCCCGACCTGACGCTCACGATGGCCGCCGGCACGACGACGCTGGCCGGCTCGGTGGCGGACGACGGCCTGCCCGCCGGGGCGCCCGTGAGCGCCGCGTGGAGTTCCGCGGGCGCGAGGGCCTTGACGATCCCCGCCCCGCTCTCGGACGACTTCGACGACAACGCGTTCGACGCGCTGAAGTGGGGCACCTTCACGGCGGGCGCCCTCGGGGCGCAGCTACTGGAGCGGAACCAGCGGCTCGAGTTCCACCCCGGCACGCAGAACGGGGGCGGCAACTTCCGCTCGCCGGGCTACCTCGACCCGCGCGGCCGCACGCTCTCCTTCAAGTACGGCGGCTACAACCGCGCGCTGGATCAGACCACGCGCTTCACCGTGCGCGACGACGGCGCCTGGACGACCATTTGGGCCAACGTCGGCCACGGCCGGATCGACTTCTCCTCCGACTCGTTCCACGACGGCCAGTCGCGCCAGGACGGCACGTTCGCCTACGACGGCTCGGCCCCCGTCTGGATTCGCTGGCGGCAGTCGGACTCGCAGTTCTTCTGGGACACCAGCGCCGACGGCGTCAACTGGACGAACCGCGCCTCGGCGACCTTCTTCCGCCCGGCCACCGGGGCGCAGTTCGTCAAGTTCGACTACTACTCGCCCGCGGGCGGCCCCGTCATCCACATCGACGACTTCAAGTCGAACATCCCGACCTACAACAAGGCGGTCGGCCCCGGCAGCGTCACCTTCGCGAACCCCAACGCGGCGGCCACGGCGGCGACCTTCAGCGCCCCCGGCCTCTACCTCGTGCGCCTGACGGCGAGCGACACGCAGTTCTCCAACCTCAACGACGCCCTCGTCACCGTCCACCCGGCGAACAAGCCGCCGACCGTCTCGGCCGGCCCTGCGCGCACGGTCTCTCTGCCGGCCGCCGTCTCGCTCGACGCCGACGTGAACGACGACGGCTACCCCTTGAGCGGCGCGACGCCCTCCAGCATCAGCGTGACCTGGACGAAGGTGAGCGGCCCCGGCGCGGTCACCTTCGCGCAGCCGAACCGCGCGGTCACGACGGCGACCTTCGGCACGCACGGCACGTACGTGCTGCGTCTGACGGCGAGCGACTCGCAGTTGAGCGCGAGCGGCGACGTGACCGTCAACGTCACCACGCCCAACCAGGCCCCCGTCGTCAACGCGGGCGCGGATCAGACCGTCGTGCTCCCGGCGCAGGCCGCCCTCTCTGGCTCGGCGACCGACGACGGCCTGCCCTCCGGCAGCGCCCTCGCCTACACCTGGGCGAAGGTCGGCGGCCCCGGCACCGTCACCTTCACGAACGCCGACGCGGCCGCCACGTCGGCGGCCTTCGGCGCGCCCGGCACGTACGTCCTGCGCCTGACGGCGAGCGACTCCGACAAGACGGCGAGCGACGACCTGACCGTGACCGTCAACGCGCCGCCCAACGCCGCGCCCGACGCTGACGCCGGGCCGGATCAGACCGTCACGCCCGGCCTCAACCTCGTGCAGAACTCCGGCAACGAGAAGCCAACCGTGAACGGCGTCATCCCCGGCTGGACTCAAATCTCCGGCGCGTGGGCGCAGGCGCCCGCCGGCACCGGCTCCTTCTACGAGAGCATCGAGGGCGACACCTACTTCAAGGCCGGCGACGCGGGCGTGGCCGAGCTGCGCCAGGACGTGGACGTGTCGGCCTACGCGGCCAACATCAAGACCGGCGCGCAGGAGTTCGAGCTGCGGGCCTACGTCCGCTCCGGCGCGGAAGACCCGGCCGACAGCGCGCAAGTCCTCTTCGAGTTCCGCGATGCGTCGAACCAGAACGTCCTCGGGACGGGCAACTCCGGCGTCATCACGACCTCGGAGGGCTGGCACCTGACCGAGGGGGTCGGCCCGGCGCCCGCCGGCACGCGCTGGATACGCGTGCGCCTGCTCGCCACGCGCAACAGCGGCGCGACCAACGACGTGTACTTCGACGCCGTCAGCCTGCGCGCCCTCTCGAACGCGGGCGCGAAGCTCGCGGGCGCGGTCGCCGACGACGGCTGGCCCGCCGGCTCGACGCCCGCCGCGACCTGGACGAAGGTGAGCGGCCCCGGCGCGGTCGCCTTCGACGACGCGGCGGCGGCCTCGACCTCGGCCACGTTCGCCGCGCCCGGCGCCTACGTCCTCAAGCTCTCGGTCACGGACACGCAGCTCTCCGACGAAGACCTCGTGACGGTCAACGTCACGGCCCCCAACCGGGAGCCGGCCGTCTCGGCCGGGGCCAACCAGACCGTCACGCTGCCCAACCCGACGGCGCTCGCCGGCAGTGTGAGCGACGACGGGCTGCCTCTGGGCGTCGGCGTCGCCGCGCGCTGGCGCAAGGTCGCGGGGCCGGGCGAAGTGACCTTCGCCGACCCGAACGCGGCCTCGACGGAAGTGAGCTTCACGGAGCCGGGCAACTACGTGCTGCGTCTGACGGCGGACGACTCCGACCGGAGCGCGCAGGACGACCTGACCGTGACGGTGAAGCCGGCTCCCGTGAACGCGGCGCCCGCGGTCGAAGCCGGGCCGAATCAGACGGTCTCGCTGCCGGGCCTCGCCAACCTCGCCGGGCAGGCGTCGGACGACGGCCTGCCCGCGGGCTCGACGCTCGCCCACACCTGGAGCGTGGCGAGCGGCCCCGGCACGGTCAACTTCACGAACCCCAACTCGCCCGCGACCACGGCCGCGTTCTCATCAGAGGGCGTCTACACGCTGCGGCTCACGGCGAGCGACTCGCAGCTCTCGGCCGCGGACGAGCTGACGGTGACGGTGCGCCCGCAGGGGACGAACAGCGCGCCCGGCGTCTCGGCCGGCCCCGATCAGGAGGTGCGCCGCCCCGACGCGCTGACGCTCTACGGCTCGGCGACGGACGACGGCCTGCCCGCGGGCTCCTCCCTCGCGGTCTCGTGGGCCGTGGTGAGCGGCCCCGGCGCGGTGACGTTCGCGAGCCCGGGCGCCGCGCGCACCACGGCGACCTTCGCCGCCGCCGGGACGTACGTCCTGCGCCTGACGGCCGCCGACACGGAGCTGACCTCGGCCGACGACGTGTCGGTGACGGTCTACGACCCCGTGACCGGCCCGCCGCCCACCGTCGCCTTCGGTTCGCTCGCCGGCGGAGCGGAGATCACGGAGATCACCGCGCCGAAGCAGATCACGGGGACGGTGAGCGGCGGCGCGTGGCGTCTGGAGTACGCGCTCGTGGAGGACGAGACCGCGCCCCCGCAGCAGTGGCAGACGTTCGCGTCGGGCGCAGGCGCGGTGTCGAACGGCCTGCTCGGCACGTTCGACCCGACGCTGCTCTTGAACGGCACGTACGCCGTCCGGCTGGTCTCGACCGACACTTCGGGGCAGACCTCCGCGGCGAGCGCGAGCGTCGTCGTGGCGCGGCAGATGAAGGTCGGCCACTTCGCCATCTCTTTCAACGACCTGAGCCTGCCGGTGGCCGGCGTCCCCGTCCAGGTGACGCGCACCTACGACAGCCGCGACAAGCGGCGCGGGGACTTCGGCGTGGGCTGGACGCTCGGCATCAGCAGCGTCCGCGTGCAGAAGACCTCGCCGGTCGGGGCCAACTGGTACGAGACCAAGTCGTTCGCCGGCCTGCTCCAGTTCTGCCTCGAATCGACCAAGCCGCATTACGTCACGGTCACCTTCCCCGAGGGCAAGGTCTATAAGTTCCAGGCCGTGCCGGCCAAGCGGTGCCAGCAGTTCCAGCAGTTCTCGACGGTGCAGATGACCTTCGTCCCCGTGGGCGGCACGCGCGGCACGCTCGCGCCGCTCAACGGCGGCTCCGTCATCGTCGCGGGCAGCGTCCCCGGCCCCGTCGATCTGGTGGACATCAACGACCCGTCGGGCTACTACCTCAACCCGACGCGCTTCCGCCTGACGACCGAGGACGGCACCAGCTTCGTGCTCGACCAGAAGGCGGGCATCGAGTCGGTCTCGACCCCGGCGGGCGAGACGCTTCAGATCACGCGCGACGGCATCACCCACTCGTCGGGCGCGGGGGTCACGTTCGTGCGCGACCCGCAGGGGCGCATCGCGGAGGTCAGAGACCCGGAGGGGCGCTCGCGCCTCTACACCTACGACGCCGCGGGCGACCTGGAGAGCTTCAAGGACGCCGAGGGCAACACGACGCGCTTCGCCTACGAGGCCGGCCACTTCCTGACGGGCATGGAGGTCAGGAGCGCCGACGGCGCTTCGGTCTTCCGCCCGCTCAACAACGTGTACGAAGGCGGCAGGCTGGTGCGGCAGTTGGACGCCGAGGGCCGCGAGATCAAGTTCGAGCACGACCTGGCGAACCGCCGCGAGGTGATCCGCGACCGGCTGGGCCACCCGACCACCTACGAGTACGACGAGCGCGGCAACGTCGTCTACACGAAGGACGCCGAGGGCGCCGAGACGCGGCGCACCTACGACGCGGACGACAACGTGCTGACGGAGACGACCGCCGAAGGGACGACGACGAACGTCTACGACGCGGCCGGCAACCTGGAGCGGACGACCGACCCGCTGGGCAACGTCACGGAGTACACCTACAACGCCATGCGGCGGGTCACGTCGGTCAAAGACCCGCTGGGGCGCGTGACGACGACCGCCTACCACGAGCAGTCGGGGCTGCTGCTCAAGACGGTGGACGCCGAGGGGAACGAGACGCGCTACGAGTACGAGCCGTTCACGACGAACGTCTCGGCGGTCATCCGCGTCCCGAAGGAAGACCCCTCGCACCCGCTGGTGACGAGCTACCCGCGCTACCACACCCGCCTGGGGCTGCCGTTCGTCGAGGTGGACGCGGCGGGGGGCCGAACCGTCTACGACTACGACGCGAGCGGCAACCGGACGAAGCAGACCGTGACGCGCACGAAGGCCGACGGGACGCGGGAGGAGCTGACCACAGAGTTCAAGTACGACCGGGAGGGGCGGCTGGTGAAGACCATCTACCCGGACGGCACTTTCACCGAGGCCAAGTACAACGAGCTGGGCAAGCAGTCCTGGACGAAGGATCAGCTCGGGCGCGAGACGCGCTACGAGTACGACGCGCACGGCCGCCTCCGCCGCACCGTCTACCCCGACGACAAGAAGGAGGAGGTCGAGTACGACGAGGAGGGTCGGCGCAAGTCGAGCACGGACCGCGGGCTGCGCAAGACCGAGTACCGGTACGACAAGGTCGGGCGGCTGGCGGAGACGCTTTACGCCGACGGCGGCAAGATGACGACGAAGTACGACGCGCTCGGCCGGGTCGAGACGCAGACGCGCTGGCTCGACGCGACGACGAAGTACACGACCGCCCACCGCTATGAGGCGGAGGGGAAGCGGCGCGTCGTCTACGTGACCGACGCGCTCTCGCGCACGACCAAGCAGGTCTTCGACGAGGCCAGAAACCTGTGGAAGGTGACGGACGCCAAGGGGCGGACCACCACCTACGAGTACGACCGGAACAACCGGCGGGTGAAGGTCATCCACCACGACGGGACGTACGACGAGACGAAGTACGACGGCCTCGGGCAGGTCGCGTGGAGGACCGACCAGGCGCGGCGCAAGACGGGCTACGGCTACGACGCGGCCGGGCGGCTCGTGAAGGTGACGGACGCGGCGCTGAAGGAGACCACGTACGGCTACGACGAGGTGGGCAACCAGACTTCGCAGACCGACGCCGAGGGGCGCACCACGCTCTACGAGTACGACGAGCTCGGGAGGCGGACGAGGCGGACGCTGCCCGAGGGGATGTCGGAGGTCTACGAGTATCACGAGACGGGCGCGCTGAAGTCGCGGACGGACTTCGAGGGGAAGAAGACGACGTATGAGTACGACGAACTGAACCGTCTGAAGAAGAAGACGCCGGACGCGTCGTTCGGGGCGGCGGCGGTCGAGTTCACCTACACGGCGAGTGGCAGGCGCGAGACGATGGCGGACGCCTCGGGCGTGACCGTCTACACGTACGACGCGCGCGACCGGCTGCTGACAAAGCAGACGCCGTCCGGCACGCTCACCTACACCTACGACAAGCTGGGCAACCTCAAGACGCTGCGCTCCTCGAACGCCGACGGCGCGTCGGTGGACTACGCCTACGACGAGCTGAGCCGGCTCAAGGAGACGGCCGACAACCGGCTCGCCGGCAGCGGCGTCACCTCGTACAAGTATGACGAGGTCGGCAACCTGGAGTCTTACACCTACGGCAACGGCGTCAGGCACCTCTACGAGTACAACCAGCTGAACCGACTTGAGGGCCTGACGGTCAGCAGGGCCACCTCGACGCTGAACAGCTACTCCTACCAGCTAGGGGCGGCCGGCAACCGCGAGGGCGTGACGGAGGCCGGCGGCAGGAGCTTCACATACACCTACGACGAACTCTACCGCCTCAAGGGCGAGGCCGTCAGCGGCGACCCGCAGGGCGTCAACGGCACGGTCACTTACACCTACGACGACGTGGGCAACCGGGAGGGCCGCACCTCGACGCTGCCCGGCGTCGGCCCGCAGTCGTTCACCTACGACAAGAACGACCGGCTCGGCGGCGACACCTACGACCGGAACGGCAGCACGACGCGGGCGGGCGGCGTGACGTACTCGTACGACTGGGAGAACCGCCTCTCGTCGGTCAACGACGGGGCGGTGACTTACCTGTACGACGGCGACGGCAACCGCGTCGCGAAGACCGTGGGCGGCGTCGCCACCACCTACCTCGTAGACACGAACAATCTGACCGGCTACGCGCAGGTCGTCGAGGAGTTGCAGGGCGGCGCGGTCGTCCGGCAGTACACCTACGGGCACGACCTCATCAGCCAGCGCCAACTCATCGACGGCACCTGGTCAGTCAGCTACTACGGCTACGACGGGCACGGCTCGGTGCGCTCCCTCACCGACACTTCGGGCGCGGTCACCGACACCTACACCTACGACGCCTTCGGCACACTCATCTCGCGCGCGGGCGCGACGCCGAACGAGTACCTCTACGCGGGCGAGCGCCTCGACGCCGAGACCGGCATGTACCACCTCAGGGCGCGGTACATGCGGCCCGACACCGGCCGGTTCTGGTCGATGGACGAATATGAGGGGCACAACTCTGACCCGCTCACCCTGCACAAGTATCTCTATGGCGCGTCCGACCCGGTCAATAAGGTTGATCCGTCCGGGAATTACTATAACGACCTGCTCGGAGCCACAGTGGTCAGTAAAACGATATCGACAATGTCGGTCTTTCGCGCCACGGTAGCTCTGGGTTTGGCCGCCACGCTAGTCGCCACCACGGTCTTCGCCCCGGTACGCACCAGAGGCGGATACCTGTTTAGAGGCGATGACGAATATTCGGGAGGGCCTATCGGGATGAAATTAGACAGCGACGAGGCCCTTGCCGCTGACGTTCAAACGCCGTGGGCTCACGTAAGAAAGCGCTCCAGCAAGAGCAGTCGGTTCACTTCCTTCTCCGAGTCATATAAAAAGGCCAGGCAATTCGGGAGGGTCATCAAGGTCGCCATCATCGACCTGTTGCAGCTTGAGGGTGACGGCACAATCCGCATTCACGACCGTGGGGATGTGGCGCGGATCATGCGTAATCACTCGGACGAGAGGATTCAGAGGGACGCCAACGATGTCCTCGAAATCATGAACAAAAACGAGGAAGTGCTCATCGAGGGGCAGATTCCTCCGAGAGTCATCAGGAGGGCACATTGAGATGGGTACGACGGATGAGGGCGGGTTGATTCTGGTCGATGCCATGAACACGTATGACCCTGCTCTGGCCACTCTCCAGGAGCGCGGTTACCGTGTGTGGGTACGCCCGGTGGGTGAGGTAGACGAAGGCGAGGAGTGGTTAGCGCGAAAAGACGTTAACGAATTGGTTGCGAGCGACCCACTGCGGCTCTTAGGACTGGCCGCTATACTGGAGACTCGCGGCGTTAACTGGCAGTTGGCCGAAGACGAACCTGACCTTTATGACGCCCTCCGCGCCGAGGCATACGACACCTAACCTTGCTGCGATGGGCAGGGCTCGGCGCGCCCCCTCACCGACACTTCGCACACGGGCCGGACGTCCGCGCCTTTTCGGCCGATGCGCCTTGTGCGGGTCGCTACTTGACGCGGCTCTTCTTGCGGCGCAGGAAGTCTATCAGGACGAACTGGGTTAGGTTGCCGGGCGTGGCGAAGTACGCCTTGCCCGAGGTCATCGCCGACATCTGCTTGACGAACTCGACGAGGTAGTAGTCCGAGGCGAGCATGAAGGTGTTGACCTGGATGCCCGCCTTGCGGCACGCCTGCACCTCGCGGAAGGTCGCGTCCATCACGACGGGGTCGCCGCCCATCGAGTTCTTGTAGAGGCGGCGCCCGCCCGTGATCTCGCCGAACCCGTACGCCGAGCGCCGAGCGCCGCGGCCCGCCAGCGCGCGGTCGGCCTCCGCGTCGAGGAAGCAGGCCGTGGGCTTGCCGTCGGTCACCATCACGATCTGCTTCATCTCCTTGCGCTGCGCCTGCAAGAGCCTCCGCGCGAGCTTGAGCCCCTCGGCCGTGTTCGTGTGGTAGGGGCCGACCTGCGTCGTCGCCAGCCGCCCGAGCGGCAGCTCCTCGGCGTCGTCGTGGAAGAGCACGACCTTCAGAGAGTCGCCCGGGTACTGCGTGCGGATGAGGTGCGCGAGCGCGAGCGCGACCTTCTTGGCCGGCGTGAAGCGGTCTTCGCCGTAGAGGATCATCGAGTGCGAGCAGTCTAGCATGACGACGGTGGCGCACGAAGACTGGTAGTCCTGCTGGTGCACGTGCAGGTCGCCGTATTCGAGGTTCAGGGGGAGGGCCAGCCCCTCGCGCTTGATGGCCGACAGCAGCGTCGTGTTCACGTCGAGGTTGATCGTGTCGCCGAACTCGTAAGGCTTCGGCGACTGCGAAGCCTCGACGCCGGTCGAGAGGTGCGGCGTGTCGTGGCGGCCGACCGAAGACTTGCCGAGGCTGCCGAGCAGGTTCCTCAGAGTCTTATACCCTAGAAAGTCGAGCCCCTTCTCCGTCACCTCGAACTTGACGTTGCGCGGCAGGGGCTCGCCCACCTCGCCCTGCCCGTAGCCGCGCCGCCTCTGCCTCTCGGCCTCGGCCGGCTCCTCGCTCAGCTTTAAATAGCCCTCCTCGACCAGACGCTCGATGAGCTGGTTGAGCAGCTCCTCCAACTGCGACCCCTTGAACTGCCCCGCGTTCTCGGCGAGCATCTCCTCCACGTCGCGCTCGGAGAGTTCGCCCATCTCGAGGAGCGCCTGAAGGAGCGCCTGCCGCAGCGCGTCGAGAGACCTGTCCGGGTCCTGCCGCTGCCGCGTCCAGTAGTAGTCCTCGTCGTACCCCGACGACAGCAGGGAGTCCTGCAGCAACCCCATCAGGTCGCCCAAAGACAGCCCCGACACGTCGAACCCCTTGAACCTCGAATACCGTATGAACTTCATCTACTTCTTCCCACTTGGCTCGGGTACTTGCAGGTCGCGGCAGATTTTGCGCGCGAGAAAGTCGTTTATCTCCCGGTGTCGCGGAACCGTCGAAGACCTTTGGGCTGCGCGGTTGACGTAGACCGTATGGCTGCCGCCTTCGCGGAAGAACTCGCAGCCGTGACGCTCAAGATGTCGGATCAGGTCAATGCGTTTCACGCAAAGGAGTATTGCATGGGTCGTTAATCAACAATCCGCAAAAACAAAGTCGATTTGACCGCTGGCAGCAAATTACGTTCGCGTTCACTATAACTCAGGCAAGTCTCTCTTTTAATACCTGCTCGCCTTTCACCACCTCCGCAGCTAAAGCGCGGTTAGCCTCCAAAACCATCTCCACAGCCTCTTTAAGATTTTCGCGCGCCTCCTCCAGCGTGTCGCCCTGAGTGTTAGCGCCAGGCAATTCCTCAACGAATCCGATGTAGCCTTCAGGCACTTTGAGGTAGACGGCGTTCAGAGTTAAGTCCATTGCTTCTCTCCTTAGCTGTAGCGGCCTGACTCGGTCAGGTCGTCGTAGATCATGCCGCGGCGGTCTTTGCGCGCCTTGGTGGCGGCGGTGTAGCCGCCCTCCTCGTTGCGGCTGATCTTGTTCTGGGCGTAGAGCCCTTCGAGGACGAACTCGCAGGCCGAGACGAGCATGGCGTCGTCCGAGCGCTTGAAGTCGAAGGGGACGACGGCGTTGTCGATGAGTTCGGGGACGGCTTCGAGCAGGCGGACGCACTCGTCCGCGGGCGCGTCGTCGGAGAGCTTGAGGTTGTTGCCCGCGTCGAACCAGCGGACGGCCGCGCCGAAGTCGAAGCCGACGAAGTAGCCCTCGAAGACCTCGCCCGCGGCGCGCTTGATGAGGTCGCGCGCGATCTTCGCGGCCCCGACCTGCTCCCCCTCATACTCCAGCTCCATCTTCCCCGTCATCGAGGGCACGGCCGCGTACACGTCCGAGACGCGCGGCACCACGTCCTCCTCGCCCGTGACGAGCGCGCGGCGCTCGGCGTTCGAGACGACCGACTCGGTGACCGTGATCGGCAACCGCTGCGAGACGCCCGAGCGCTTGTCGATGCGCTGGTCGTCGCGCGCCTCGAAGGCGATCTGCTCGATTAGCTCGCGGATGAAGTCGGGGATGCGCAGAGTGCCCCCGACGCCCTCGCGGCTGACCCACGCCTCCTGCCGCGTAATCTCGACGCCGAGCTGCAAGTCCGAGGGGTAGTGCGTCGTGATCTCCGACCCGATGCGGTCTTTGAGGGGCGTGATGATCTTGCCGCGCGCGGTGTAGTCCTCGGGGTTGGCCGAGAAGACGAGCATCACGTCGAGGGGCAGGCGCACGGGGTAGCCCTTAATCTGTACGTCGCCCTCCTGCATGATGTTGAAGAGGCCGACCTGTATCTTGCCCGCGAGGTCGGGCAGCTCGTTGATGGCGAAGAGCCCGCGGTTGGCGCGCGGGAGCAGGCCGTAGTGGATCGTCAGCTCGTCGGAGAGCAGGTGCCCGCCGCGCGCGGCCTTGATGGGGTCAACGTCGCCGATGATGTCGGCGACCGTCACGTCGGGCGTCGCGAGCTTCTCGACGAAGCGCGCGTCGCGCTCGACCCAGGCCACCGGCGTGTGGTCGCCCTCGCGCTCGACCGTCTGGCGGCCGTAGGCCGAGATGGGGTTGAACGGGTCGTCGTTGATCTCGGAGCCGGCGATGACCGGGATGCGCTCATCTAAAAGATTTACGAGCTGGCGGATGATGCGGCTCTTGGCCTGGCCGCGCAGGCCCAGAAGGATGATGTTGTGGCGCGCGAGCACGGCGTTGACGATCTGCGGGATGACCGTCTCGTCGTAGCCGACGATGCCGGGGAAGACGCGCTCGCCGCGGCGGAGCTTGCCGATGAGGTTGGCGCGCATCTCCTCCTTCACGGGGCGCGCGCGGTAGCCCTGGCTTTTGAGTTCGCCGAGTGTCTTAGGTAGTGCCATTACTTTAAACCTTGTCCCCTTGAATTAACTTCTTCCGCGTTGTGCGCCGAGCAGCGCGGCAATCGCCTGCGCCAGCGTGCGGTAGGTGCGGATGCCGCGCATGTCCAGACCGAGCCCGACGAGCGTCTGCGCCACCTGCGCGCCGACGCCGGTCACGCAGGCTTCCGCCCCGACGAGCTTCAGGGCCTGCACGAGGTTCGTCAAATTCGCCACCGCGTGCGTGTCCACGAGGCGCGCGCCCGTGATGTCGAGGATGCAGACGCGCGCGCCCTGCCGCCTCACCTCCTGCAGGGCCGCGTGCGTCGCGCGCGAAGTCCGCTCCGTGTCGAGCGAGCCGATGAGCGGCAGGACGAGCACGCCTTCGAGCACGGGCACGACCGGGGTGGAGACCTCCTCGATGGTCTGCTCGCGCTCGCGCAGAAGCTCGGCCAGCCTCTCCTCGGCGCGCCTGCGCTCGATGCCCTGCGCGATGACGTTCGCGATGGACGCGAGCGCTTCGAGCGTGTCGTCGGACAGGGCCTTGCGCGCGAACATCGCCAGCACGCCGACCAGCCGGTCCTCGACCAGCAGGGGGTAGCCCGCGAACGAGACCATCCCCTCGCGCCGCGCCCACTCCTGGTCGCCGACGCGCGGGTCGCCGACCACCTCGTTCGTCAGGTGCGGCCTGCGCTCGGCCGCGATGAGCCCGATCTTAAACTTGCCGACGGGGACGCGCCCGTGCGCCCCGTCCGTGTGCGTGTACATCCCCGCGCTCGCCTGTAGCTCCAGCACGTCCGACCCGCGCTCTATCGTCCAGATGCGCGCGAAGGCCGCGTCCAGGTGGTTGACGACCGCCTCGGCGCAGCGCTGAAGGACAAGGCGCAAGGGCACTTCGCCCTCGGCCAGCGCGGCCCCGACCTCCGCGCCCAGCGCGGCCTGGTGGACGCGGCGCGCCAACTCCGCCTGCGCGCGGCGGCGCGCGGTGATGTCGCGGGCGATGGCCGCGGCCCCGACGACGCGCCCCGCGGAGTCGCGGACGGGCGAGATGCTGATGGCGACCTCGACGCGCGTGCCGTCCTTGCGGACGCGCGCGGTCTCGACGGCGCTCACCTTCTCGCCCCGCCCCAGGCGCTCGTGGATGTCCGCGAGCTGCGCGTGCAGCTCCTCGGGGACGATGAAGGAGACGTGGCGGCCGACGGCCTCCTCGGCCGTGTAGCCGTAGAGCCGCTCGGCGGCCGCGTTCCAACTCGTGACCGTGCCGTCGAGCGTCTTCGAGAGGATGGCGTCCTCGGAGGAGTCGACGATGGCCGCGAGCCACGCGCGCTCCACGTCGGGCGCCGCCGCCGCGCCGTTGACGCCGGGGACTGCCTTCTTCGTCGGGGTCTCTTTGGGGCTCATATGTTGAATGTGAAGCGCCCGCCCGCGTCGCGGCGGACGAGCCCGTCCTCTTCGAGCTTCAGGAGGTGCGCCATGACGGCGCGCTCGGCCAGCGCGTGCATCTTCGGGGGCACGTCGGTGTAGGCGCGCGCGACGACCTCGGCGGGCGTCTGCGCGCCTTCGCGCACGGCCGCGAGGATGTCGCGCTCGCGCTTGCGGCGGTGCGCGATGTACTCGTCTATCTTCGCGAAGGGGCTCCCGACCGCGGGGCCGTGCCCGCCGAAGAGCGCGACGAGGCGCGGCAGGCTTCGGTAGCGTTCGAGCGACGCGAGGTAGTCGCGCACGCTCCCCTCCTCCGGGTCGATGAGCACCGAGCCGACGCCGACGATGTTGTCGCCCGTCAGCAGCGCGCCCGCGCGCTCGTCGTAGAAGGAGAGGTGGCCGCGCGTGTGGCCGGGCGTGTGCATCGCCCGCAGGGAGATCGAAGGGTAGCCTTCGAGTTCTATGCGGTCGCCCTCTTCGATGAACTGGTCAACGTGGACGCGGCCCTCCAGCGCCTCGGCGGTCAGGCGGTGCGCGGCGACGGGCAGGTCCCGGCCGAGCTGCCGACGCAGCCGCTCGACGCCCCCGACGTGATCCGGGTGGTGGTGCGTCAGGACTATCTCACGGGCCCGCCGGCCTTCGTCCGACAACTCTCTGACGAACTCGGCGAGCCCCTCCTGCTCGTCCTCGTAGGGCGAGCCGGGGTCTACGACGACGAAGTCATGCGTGCCGACGACGTAGCAGTTGGTCGTCGTCGCGGGCGGCTTGGTCGGCGTGCGCAACGGGAGACAGACGAAGCCGGGCAGGAACTCAATCCTCCGCACGGGCTCGCGCCGGGCCTGCGGGACTGAGAGGAAGCGCTCGGTCAGGTCTTCCGTCAGGCCGCCCGCTACCGTGCGCACGGCATGAATCACCGGAGGCGCGGCCATCAGCTCGTACCGCCGCCAGCGCCCGTAAGCCTCGGACGCACGTTCCCAGCCGCCCTCGTCGAACTCCGGGGTGAGCAGGCGCGGCCTCTGCTTCGGGGGGCAGCGCACGACGAAGAAGTGCGTGTCGAAGCGTCGCGGGCTGAAGGGCGGCGTCACCCAGCGCCCGGCGGGCGTGAAGTCGCGCGCGTCGAGCCTGAGCCCGTAGTGGCTCAGCAGTTCGCCAAAAGTCATCCGCCCCGACGTGAGGTCGTCGAGCAACGACCCGAGCTGCCCCTTCGTCAGGTGCTCCGCGCCGCGCGCCGCCAGCACGCCCAGCTCCTCGAACAGCTCGCGCGCCGCGCACGCGATCATCGAAGCGGTCTCGGGGTCTTCGGCGTTGTCAACCTCGACCGACGCGTCCGCCTCGTCCCGCTGCCCGCCGGGGAAGGCGTAGAAGCCCGGCTGAAACGCCAGCCGCCCGCCCCGCCGCGCCCAGAAGACCTCGGGCTCCCGCTCGTCGCCGCGCACCAGCACCACGGCCGCCGCGTCCTTCGGCACCGCGGGCGCACTCGCCGGCTGCTTGTCTTTGAGTGTGATGGCTTCGCTCACGTCTTAAGAGTCGTGACAAGTGAACCGTAAACCGTGACGAGTGAAAAGCAGTTTCCTTCCTGTCACGGTTTACGGTTTTATTCCTCATCTTGGTAGCGGAAGCGCTCGCCGTCCTGGCCGTTCCAGGGGTTGCCGCGCATGTGGTAGCCGCCCTCCTCCCAGAAGCCGGCCTCGTCCTCGGCGAGGAAGCGGACGCCCTTGACCCACTTGGCAGACTTCCACGCGTAAAGCTGCGGGACGACGAGGCGGACGGGGCCGCCGTGCTCGGGCGGGATGGGCCGGCCGTCGTTCGACCACGCGAAGAGCGAGTCCTCGGCGAGGAAGTATTCGACGGGCAGGTTCGTCGTCCAGCCGTAGTCGTGCGCCTCGGCGACGACGAACTTCGCCTCGGGCTTCACGCCGACCAGTTCGGCGACCGTCCGCGTCGAGACGCCGCCCCACAGGTTGTCCAGCCGCGACCAGCGCGTCACGCAGTGGAAGTCCGCGTAGACCTTGACGGCGGGCAGTCGCAGGAACTCGTCGAGCGACCACTTCAACTTTCTTTCGACCAGCCCGCCGACCTCGAACTGCCACGCCTCAAGGTCAACCTCGGGCGTCCCGTGCGCGTCGAGCACGGGCCACTTGCGCGTGCGCGTCTGGCCGGGCGGCAGCCGCCGCTCGCGGCGCGTGTCGGGGCTCACGATGACGCCGCCGCCCTCGAACTCCTCCGCCCGCCGCGGCTCGCCCTCTTGCCGAAAGGGGTCTTTGAATAACGTGTCCAAGAAACTCATAAAGCAGTAGTCAGTAGTCAGTAAAAAAGCAGACTTTAATGCGTCGTCAGGGTGGAAGAGTCAGCGTCGGCGACGCGGCGCGCTACCGGCTACTGACTACTGTCTACTGACTACTTCTTTCCAGCATTCTCCGCCAGCCGCATCAGCTCTTCCGGCATCCATTTGGAGACGCCCTTCTGCAAGGCCCCTTCGATGCCGACGGTGCGGTCGTGCCAGTCGTCGGCCTGCCCCGGCGCGCCGCGCTCGCGCTCGTAGCGGAGCGTCTGGTCGAGGCTCATGGCGATGCCGTTGACGATCTCGCGCCAGTCCTCCTGCTGTATGCCGCGGCGGACGATGGAGAGCCCGGCCGTCCAGTCCTCCTCGGGGGCGCGCGCGTCCTGCTCGGGGATGGTCAGGGTTTCGAGCGGCGGCATCGGGCCGTCCTTGAACTCCTCGTAGAGCCTGCGCCGCAGGTCTCTGAGCGACAGCTTCTCGTCGGCGCGCGCCAGCTCCAGAGCGCGGCGGAAGATGTCGGGCACGCTGGTCTGTTCTTTCGCCATCGGTCGCCCCTTCGTCTGAACTTTTAAGGTTTACGCCTGCCTCTAATTTATAACATTTGGCGGCGCGTGGCGAATCCGCCCCTTGCGCAGCCGCGCGTTCGCCTGCATCATAGGCGGAAAAAACAAGGGGCTCACAAGAAGTGTCTGAAACAATGGAAGGGTCTGCGCATGTGTCGGAGGTGCCGGCGGGGCGTCCCGCGTGCCCGGTCTGCTGGCGCGAGGCGGGCGAAGGGCTCGTGCCGTTCGAGCAGGTGCCGGGCGGGCTGAAGGAGTTGATCGCGGCCAACGCGCCCGAGGGCGTGCAGGCCGTCTGCCAGCGCTGCCTCGAACTGTTCGGCCGGGCGCGCGCGCAGGTCGAGAAGTACGGCGCGGTCTTCGAGCAGGGCCGCCACGTGCTCCCGACCTGGGCGCGGCTCGGCGCGCACGAGCACTTCACGGGGCGCGGCGTGACCATCGCCTTCCTCGACTCGGGCTTCTACCCGCACCCGGATTTGACGACGCCGCACAGCCGCATCCTCGACTTCCACAACATCTCCCCGAAGGGCACCGGCAGGCTCGAAGACATAGACGTGGCGAGCTGGCACGGCATGATGACCTCGGTCGTCGCCGCCGGCAACGGCGCTCTCTCAGGCGGCTTCTTCCGCTCGATTGCGCCCGACTGCAACGTCGTGCTCGTGAAGGTCAGCAAGTCGGGCCACATCGGCGAGAAGAACATCGAGCGCGGCCTGAAGTGGATCATGGAGAACCGCCAGCGCCACAACATCCGCGTCGTCAACATCTCGGCCGGCGGCGACGGGGAGAGTTCCTACCTCGACAACAGCCTGTGCCAGACGGTGGAGCGCGCCGTGCGCGAGGGGCTGGTCGTCGTCTGCGCGGTGGGGAACGCGGGGTGGGAGCCCGGCCACCCCGTCATCCCGCCCGCCTCTTCGCCCTCCTGCATCGCGGTCGGGGGACTCAACGACCAGAACTCGCTCGACCGCGCGCGCCACAGCCTCTACCGCTCGTCCTACGGCCCGACCATCGACGGCCTGCAGAAGCCCGAGGTCATCGCGCCCGGCATCTGGGTGCCCGCGCCCATCCTCCCGCACACGCCCACGGCCGCCGAGGCCGAGCTGTACGCGAAGTTAGACCGCGCCTCCGGCGAGGAGTTGCTGCCGCTCATCGAGGAGCACAAGGACGTTGACCGAGACATCTACGAGGCGCGCACGCTCCCGACCTACCTCATCCGCCAGCTCGTCTCCGTGAAGCTCCACGAGGCCGACGTGATCTCCGAGCACTACAAGTTCGTGGACGGCACCTCCTTCGCCGCGCCCATCGTCTCCTCGACCGTGGCCTGCATGCTCGAAGCCAACCCGCACCTCTCGCCGCAGCGGGTCAAGCGCATCCTCATCGACACGGCCGAGCGCCTCCCCGGCGTCGAGATCGACCGCCAGGGCTGGGGCGTCATCGCCCCCCGCCGCGCCGTCGAAGTCGCCCTCTCGCTCCGGCCGCAGTGAGAAGGCAGGAATCAATAAATTGAGGAAGCGTTTGTATATGCCGAGTAGATCGGCTTGGTGGGCTTCTCGGCGGATATGAACTCCGCATCGACTTTAACAGCCGCGGCTATGTGTAAGGCGTCTATCGCGCCGAGGCCGTGTTCGCAGGCGAGGTCAAAGGCGGGTTGCAGAAATGAGGACGGGTCTATCCAGGTGACTACGCCCTTGAAATATTTTTCATAAAAAGCCAGCTCCTTTTTCCTCTCGTATTTTGTCGGGACGGGTAAGACCTCAAGTTTGAGAAATTCCGTCGCCACAAACTCCCGGTCGGGGTCGGCGAGCACGGAAAGGGCGCGCATTTTCCGTGCGGCGTCCTTGCCGACAATCGCGTTAATTAAAACGGAAGCGTCTACAAAGGTGAGTTGTTTAGGCGGCATTCTGTTGGACGTGTCCGCCGCGCCGGCGCATTAATTCTTTCTCTATCTCTTCCTCGGTGAGCAGCTCTCCGCCGGAACTCTCATAGTCACGGCTGAGGTCGAACAGCTCACGCCCTAAATCAGACATCTCCTCGTACCTCAAATCGGGGGTGCGCGCACGCCGGACGTTAGACTCGCTCCGATTGTCACGGTTCGTGTCGTGTGCCTGAGACATAAAACCTCCGCGGCGATTTTATCACCTGTTGTTTTGTAGCGGTGCACTAAAGTCCTCTTACCGGCCTTTCCTTAAGGGCAGACCTGCCAGGTGCAACCTTTTTCCTGCGCCCATGTTTAAGGGGTAATGACGGACGGCGGGCTTTCGTCTTTAAAGTCGTGGCGCGGGGCTTGCTCTGTTGACGTTGCTCTCCCGAGGCTTCGGGACGGAGTTTTAAGAGTCATGCAGAGAGAACAGTTCGCGCTGGCGACGAAGTCGAGTTCGTCGCTGTTGTCCCCCTTAGAACGTCGCCTGGCGGCGCGCGTGGTGCCGCGCATCCCCCTCTGGGTGGGGACGCACCACCTGACGATGTTGACGCTCGCGTGGTGCGCGGGGCTCGTCGCGTTCGGGTATCTGGCGGCCGGCGACCTGCGTTGGCTGTGGGGCTCGTCCGCGATGATCGCGTTCCAGTGGGCGACCGACTTCTTCGACGGGAAGGTCGGGAAGCACCGCGGGACGGGGCTCGTCCGCTGGGGCTTCTACATGGATCACCTGCTCGACTTCGCGTTCCTCTGCGCGGTGCTCGGCGGCTACGCGCTGGTGCTGCCCGCGGCGGCGCACCTGAGCCTCTTCCTCGTCCTCGCCGTCTTCGGCGGCTTCATGGTCAACTCGTTCCTGGCCTTCGCCGCGACGGGGCGCTTCCACATCAGCCACGGCAAGCTCGGGCCGACGGAGTTCCGCGTCGCGCTCGTCCTCATCAACTCGCTGCTCGTCTTCTACGGCACGCGCAGGATGACGAAGGTGCTCCCTTACGTCGCCGCCTGCGGCTTCGTCGCGCTCTGCGTCCTCGCCTACCGCACGCAGCGCGAACTGTGGCGCAAGGACATGGAGCAGCTCCGCCTCGCCGAACCCGCCCCCGCCGTCGTCGTCGTCCCGCGGCGCGAAGCGGCGTGAGCGAAGGCAGAGAAGACGTGAACCGTGAACCGTAAACCGTGACAAGAAGAAGAACCTCTGTCTCTTGTCACGGTTTACGGTTCACGGTTCACGTCTTCTTTTGCCTTTTACCCCCCGCCTTATTACAATCCTCCGCACAAAACGAAGCACGAAAATTCCAGCGGACAGTACGGAGAGGAAAGCATAATGGCAGAGAACGAGAACGCGGCCGCGCCCGCGGCGGAGGCGACGGGCGGGGAGGGCGCGCAGGCCGAGGCGCCGGCCCCACAGGCCGAGGCCGCGCCCGCCGAAGAGATCACCTACCACGCCGTCGAGAAGGACGGCCAGGTCACGGCCATCTGGGAGATGCAGGGGCGCAAGCACCTCCGCACCATCGACCCGCGCTCCCGCCAGGGTCAGGAGATTCTCCGCCTCTACACGGCCGAGCACGGGGACTAAGAAAGTGATGAGGACTGAGTACTGAGGACTGAGTGTGAGATGATCTTTCACTCAGTCCTCAGTACTCAGTCCTCAGTACTTTTGAAGAAGTCCTCGATGTTGTCCACCAGTTGGTCGGCAAGCGCCTGCTGAGCTTGGAGGCCGGCCCACGCGACGTGGGGCGTGACGACGAGGTTGGGCAGGTCTGGGGCGAGCAGGGGGTTGTCGGCGTCGGGCGGCTCTTTCGAGAGCACGTCAACGCCCGCGCCGCCAAGGCGGCCTTCGCGCAGCGCCGCGGCCAGCGCCGGTTCGTCAACGACGCCCCCGCGCGCGCAGTTGACGAGAATCGCCGTCGGCTTCAACAGCGCCAGCTCCTCACGCCCGATTAAGTTAAGCGTCTCCTCCTTCAGCGGCACGTGGAGCGTCAGAACGTCCGCGCGGCGCAGGACTTCATCGAAGGCCGTTCGCCCCTCCCTCAACTCCTTCGCGCCTTTGTGCTCCGAAATCAAGACCTCCATCCCGAAGGCGCGCGCGAGGCGTTCGACCCCGCGCCCGAGCGTGCCGTAACCGACAATGCCTAGCGCCGAGCCGTGCAGGTCGCGCACCTCGCGCGTGTGCAGGCAGAACTGTTCGGCGCGCTGCCAGAGTCCCGCGCGCACGTCCTCGCGGAAGCCGACGAGGTTGCGGCTGAGCGCGAGGATGAGCATCAGGACGTGCTCCGGCACCGTCTCGCGCGCGTATCCGCGGACGTTCCTGACCTCTATCCCGCGCGCGCGGCAGAACTCAAGGTCGATGTTGTCCGTGCCCGTCGCGGCGACGGCGATGAGCTTCAGGCGTGGGAGACGTTCGAGCACGTCCGCGCGCAGCGGCGTCTTGTTGACGACGGCGACGGTCGCGTCGCTCAGCCTCTCGAAAACTTCCTCGGGCCGCGTCGTGCCGTAGTCCTGCCAGGTGTGCTGGAACGTGGGGCGGCGCGGCCCGACCGTCAGCGTGTCGCGTTCGAGAAAGACGATCCTCTCCATGAGCTTTCGGAACCTCAAGGCGCGTGCGGGCGTCAAAAGCTTACGACGTCAATCCTAACACCGCTCCCGAGGAGGTCACACGTGAGTAACGCGCTCCCGCGGAAGTTCTGGCCCGACGTGGCGTTGGCGGTCTGCGGCGCGGCGCTGGCGCTGGCGGCGTGCGCGGGCGGCGCGCTGCGCGGTGGCGCGGCCCGCGTCGCCGCGCCCGGGCCGCGTGCGGCGGCGCAGGCGGAGGTCAAGACCGAGCCTTATGCCGGCAAGGTGGCTTACGTCATCGTCGCCTTGTGCGACAACGTGAACCAGGGGATTGTGCCCGTCCCGGCGGCTTTGGGGAACGGCGACGACCCGGCGCGCAACCTCTACTGGGGCGCGCGCTTCGGCGTCAAGACGCACTTCAAAGCCTCGCGCGAGTGGCGCGCGCTTAGTGCCGTCGCGAACCCCTCGCCCAAAATCCTCGAACGCGTAGTCTACAAGCACAGGACGTTGGACGCTTACCTCGTGGCCGACGCGTACCGCGGCGCGGAGATCGAGCAGGCGACCCTGGACTTCTTCAACGTCGCGTCGGGGAACCTCAACCCGACGTTCGAGGACGGGGGCAAGACCTACGGGCTCGGGCGCGGGGCGGCGGCGCACCTCGTCGCCTACGTCGGCCACGACGGGCTGATGGACTTCCAACTCCCCGCCCTGCCGAAGCGGCGCGACGAGGTGCGCCGCGACGCCGTCATCCTCGCCTGCGCCAGCAAGCAGTATTTCGCCGCCGGGCTCCGAGAGACGGGCGCGCACCCGCTCGTCTGGACGACCAACCTGATGGCCCCCGAGGCTTACGTCCTGAAGGCCGCGCTCGACGGCTGGCTCGCGGGCGAGGACGGCGAGCAGGTAAAACTCCGCGCCGCCAGAGCCTACGACAAGTACCAGAACTGCGGCCTGCGCGCCGCGCAGAGGCTCTTCGCCACCGGGTGGTGATACGATTGGGTCGTTTACTCAATCGGCAATTCGGAGGCGCGTGATGGCTTGGCTATATCTTCTCGTCGCGGGGTTGATGGAGGTGGGGTGGGCGGTCGGGCTGAAGTACACCGAAGGGTTCACGCGCCTCTGGCCGAGCGTGTGGACGGGGGTCGCGCTCGTGCTCTCGATGGTGCTGCTGGCGGCGGCGCTGCGTGCGCTGCCGCTGGGGACGGCCTACGCGATCTGGACGGGGATCGGCGCGGTCGGGACGGCCGTGCTCGGCATCTTCCTCTTCGGCGAGGAGGCCACCCCGGCGCGCCTCGCCTGCATCGGCCTCATCGTCGTCGGGCTGGCCGGGCTCAAGCTCACCTCGGCCGACTAGCGCAGGAAGGGCACGAGCAGTTTGACGAGGGCGACGATGACGAAGACGCCGACGACGTCGAGGAGAATCCCGTAGCGCATCATGCGCGCGAGCGGGACGTAGCCGGAGCCGTAGACGATGGCGTTGCAGGGCGTCGAGACCGGCATCATGAAGCCGAGGCTCGCGCCCATCGTCGCGCCCAGCGCCGGCTCCAAGGGGTCTGCGCCCTGCGCCTTCGCAATCGCGATGACGACGGGCACGACCATGTTGGCCGAAGCGGTGTTTGAGGTCGCCTCCGACACGACGACCGCCACCACGACGGACGCGAACAGCAGCCCCGTCCCGCCGCTCACGGGCAGCAGCCCGGTCAGCCCGCGCCCGACCGCTTCGGCTAAACCCGTCTGGAACGACAGCACGCCCAGCGCGAACCCCCCGCCGTAGAGCAGCACGACGCCCCAATCGATCTTGACCGCCTCCTCCCAGGTGATCGCCCTCTGCCCCCCGTCGCCCGGCAGGAGGAAGAGCAGCGACGCCCCGACGACCGCCGCGACGGCCTCGGGCACGCTGCCGTTGACGCTCTTGTAGAGGCCGCTCTGGTCGCCCGCGAAGAGCGCGAAGAGGCCGGGCACGACCCAGAGCGCGACCGTCACCAGAAAGGCGACGAGCGTTGACTTCTGCCCGCGCGTCCACGCGCCCAGGCGGTCGCGCTCGCGCGTGAGCATCTCGCGGCTCCCTTCTATCTCGCGCACGCCCGCGGGCGAGAGCCAGTTCAGGTAGAAGAAGAGCCACAGGAAGAGGACGACGACGACCGGCACGCCGATGACCGCCCACTTGAAGAAGGGGAACTCGACGCCGGTGAGCTGTCGGATGAAGCCGAGCCCGATGACGTTCGGCGGCGTCCCGATGGGCGTGGCGAGTCCGCCTATCGAAGCCGCGAACGAAGTCATCAACATCAGTGCCGTCGCGTAACGTCTACTGAGCTTCTGCCCGCCCTCCTTCTCCTGGTCGAAGAGGAAGGCGAGGATGGCCATGCCGATGGCGAACATCATCGCCGTCGTCGCCGTGTTTGAAATCCAGGCCGAGATGAAGGCCGTCACCGCGCCGAAGGCGAAGAGGATGCGCGAGGGGCGCGCGCCCACCCACTTGATCGAGAGGACGCCGAAGGCGAGCCGTCGGTCGAGCCGGTGGAGGAAGATGGCGCGCGCGACCATGAACGACCCGATGAAGAGGAACATCAGAGGGTCTGCGAAGGGCGCGAACACCTCGCGGGCGGGAGCCACCTTCAGCACGACGCACGCGGCCGCGCCGACGAGCGCCGTCACGGGCAGCGGCAGCGCCTCCGTGACCCACAGAATCACGACGGCCGCCATCACCGCCGCCAGCCTGTGCGCCTCCGGCTTCAGACCGGGCAGCGGCAACAGGAGCAGCGCCGCGAACGCCAGCGGCGCGACGACGAACCCGGCCGCCCGCCGCCAGCGCTCGAACCGGGCCTCGGCGGGGCTGACCACCTCGGCCGGCTCGAACGATTTCGCCGCGGCGGTTTCTAAGGATTTTTCCACGCGTGGGAGTTTAAACCATCCTCGCCCCTTGTCTAGACCACGCCACCGCCCTAGAATGCACCGCGCAGCCTCTCGTGCCTTTGGGGTAGGCAGTCTCGTCGCCGCCCGGGTCTTTTTTTACTCACGCCGTGTGCAATACTCCCGTCCGCCCGCACGGTGTAGCCCAGGCAAGGTCGAAACGTAACGTGCCCCGGCGCGCCGCGCCGGCGGACAACACCGAACAGCCCGTAGCCCCTTGCAGCCGCTCTTCAGGAGGAAGCTGATGCGAACTATCCTCGCGCCGCGGACGACCCGCGCCCTCTCGGTCGCCCTCTCGTATCTGTGTGTCGTCGCCGGGCTCCTGCCGGCCGTCCCCGCCCCCGCACGCGCCGCCGCGCGCCGGGCCGAGCCGGCGCAGGCCGCCGACACACACTTCGTCCGAAAGCTCTCGCTCAACGCCAAAGACCTCGTCTTCGACCCGAACACGCAGACCCTCTACGCGAGCGTGCCTTCGGCCGCGGGCGCGGGCGGCAACTCCGTCACCCCCATCAACCCGGTCGCCGGCACCGTCGGCACGCCGGTCTTCGTCGGCAGCGAGCCCGGCAAGATGGCCGTCTCCGACGACAGGCAGTACATCTACGTCTCGCTCGACGGCGCGGCCGCCGTCCGCCGCTTCGACGTGGCGACGCAGACGGCCGGGCCGCAGTTCTCGCTCGGCTTCGGCACCTTCGCCTCCGACGGGCCGCTCTACGCGCGCGACCTGGCCGTGCAGCCCGGGAGCCCCTCGACGCTGGCCGTCTTTCGCGGCGGGAGCTTCTCCTCGTCGAGCGTCGCCGTCTACGACGACGGCGTCGCGCGCGGCTCGACCGTCTCCGCCTTCGACACGCTCTCGCTCGCCTTCAGCGCGTCCACGCCGACGCGCCTCTACGCCTTCGGCGGCGGGAGCCTGCGGCGCCTGACCGTCGCGGCCGGCGGCGTGACGCAGGTCAACACCACGAACGTCTCGGGCTTCGGCTCTATCAAGTTCGACAACGGGCGGCTCTACGTCTCGTCGGGGCAGGTCCTCGACCCCGAGTCCGGCGGCCTGCTCGGCACCTTCTCCGCCCCCAACATCCAGGGCGCGAACCCGTTCGCCACGGACTCGCAGAAGGGGCGCACATACTTCCTGACCGCGCCCTTCTCTTCGCCCGGCTCGCCGACGACCTTTACGCTGCGCGCCTTCGACCAGCAGACCTTCACCCCCGCCGGCACGCTCGACATCCCCGGAGTGCTCGGCTCGCCGACGGCGCTCGTGCGCTGGGGCGCGAACGGCCTCGCCTTCTCCACGACGGCCGGCGAGTTATACCTGATTCAGACGACGCTCGTCCCCTCGGACGAGCCCGTGCCGACGCCGACCCCGACGCCTTCGACGACGCCGACGCCCGCCCCGACGCCGACGCCCCAGCCCGCCTTCGCGCGGGAGGTCGCGCTCCTCGCCAACGACATCGTCTACGACCCGAGCACGCAGAAGATTTACGCGAGCGTGCCTTCGAGCGCGGGCGCGGGCGGCAACTCCGTCACGCCCGTCGCCACGTCCGACGGGACGCTGGGCACGCCGGTCTTCGTCGGCAGCGAGCCCGGCAAGATGGCCATCTCCGACACGGGTCAGCGCATCTACGTCTCGCTCGACGGGGCGGCCGCCGTCCGCCGCTTCGACACCGACACGCAGACGGCCGGCCTCCAGTTCAACCTCGGCGCCGGCCAGTTCGGCAGCAGCGGCCAGCTCTTCGTCGAAGACATGGAGGTGATGCCGAGCAGCCCCGGCACGGTCGCCGTCTCGCGCCGCAACGTCGGCTTCAGCCCGCGCCACGAGGGCGTCGCCATCTACGACGACGGCGTGCGCCGCCCGACGACGACGCCCGGCCACACGGGCGCTAACCTCATCGAGTTCGCGTCCGCCGACACGCTCTACGGCCTCAACATCGAGACGACCGAGTTCGGCTTCCGCACGATGAAGGTGACGGCCGACGGGGTGACCGTGACGAAGGTGACGCAGGGCGTCTTCTCGGGCTTCGGCGGCTCCATCGAGTACAACAACGGGCGCATCTACCTGGGCGGCGGGCGCGTCATCGATGCCGAGACGGGGGCCATCCTCGGCACCTTCCAGGGGGTAGACGGCAGCCAGCTCGCCGTCCCCGACTCGTCCACCGGCCGCACCTTCTTCGTCGGCCCCGGCTCGTCGTTCGGCCCGACGACTTCGACCGTGACGATACGCGCGTTCGACCAGCAGACGTTCCTCCCGCTGGGCACGGCCCAGGTGGCGAACGTGCGCGGGGGCGTGCGCTCGGCCGTCCGGTGGGGCGCGAACGGCATCGCCTTCTGCACCACGGGCGGCCAGGTCTTCCTCGTGCAGACGCCGCTCGTCTCCGCGTCCGAGCCGTCGCCGGAGCCGACGCCGACCGCCAGCCCGACGCCGACCCCGACCCCGACGCCCGCCCCGACGCCCGGCCCCGGCGAGCTGCGCCAAATCTCGCAGGCGGCGAACGACCTGGTCGTTGACCCGAACACGCAGAAGATTTACGCGAGCGTGCCTTCGAGCGCGGGCGCGGGCGGCAACAGCCTCGCGCCGATCGACCCGGCCGCGGGGACGGTCGGCACGCCCGTCTTCGTCGGCAGCGAGCCGACCAAGCTCGCCATCTCGGACAACGGCCAGTACATCTACGTCGGCCTCGACGGGGCGGCCGCCGTCCGCCGCTTCGACGTGGCGACGCAGACGGCCGCCGAGCCCCAGTTCTCGCTCGCCGCGGACGGGTTCTTCGGCCCTTCAAGGGTCGAAGACATGGAGGTCGCCCCGGGGCAGCCCGGCGTGGTCGCCATCTCGCTCAAGCGCAGCGGCAGCCCGCGCCACGGCGGGGTCGCCATCTACGACAACGGCGTGAAGCGGCCGACCATGACGCCCGACCACACCGGGAGCAACGTCATCGAGTTCTCGAACTCGCCGGCGGTGCTCTACGGGCAGAACACCGAGACGAGCGAGTTCGGCTTCCGCCGGATGGGCGTGGCCGCGTGCGGCGTCGTGACCGTCCGGACGATTCCGAACCTCTTCAGCGGCGGCTTCGGCAACGACTTCCGCGTCGCCAATAACATCGCTTACGCGACGAGCGGGCGGGCCGCCGACCCGGAGGCGGGGGCGCAGGTCGGCCTCTTCAGCCTGTTCTCCTCCTCCACCTCCTTCCCTTCGACGCCGACCCTCGTCGTGCCCGAGCCGAAGGCGGGCAAGGTCTACTTCCTCGTCAACGACAACGGTTTCCGGCTCCGCGTCTACGACATCAGGACCTTCCTCAAGGTCGGCGAGCTGCGGCTGGCCGGCGTGACGGGCACCCCGGCCAGCCTCGTGCGCTGGGGCGCGAACGGCCTCGCGTTCCGCAACGGCGCGGGGCTGGTCTACCTGCTTCAGAACTCGCTCATCGGCGGCACCGACCCGACGTACAGCCCCGCTCCCGCGCCGACGGCGCCGACCTTCAGCGCGGCGGGCCGGGTCTCGGTCTTCAACGCGACGCCGAACGGCTCACCCGTCCCCGACGTCACGCTCTCGGTGACGGGCTCGCTGACGACGACCGCGACGACCGACGCGTCCGGCAACTATTCGCTCTCCGGCATCCCCATCTGCGGCAGCTTCACGGTCACCCCCTCGAAGGCGAACTACGTCTTCAGCCCCGCGAGCGTTACCATCAGCAACCCCGCCAACACGGCGGGGCAGCTCAACTTCTCGGCCACGCTCAAGACCGTCGGCTTCACCACCGCCGCGACCAACGCCTCCGAGTTCTCGGGCCTCGCCTTCATCAACGTCACGCGCAACGTGACCACCGACGCCGCGACCGTCTCCTACGAGACCGTCTCGGGCACGGCCTCCGACCGCGCCGACTTCAACACGACGCTCGGCACCCTCCGGTTCGCGCCCGGCGAGGGGCTCAAGACCATCATCGTCATGATCACCGACGACGCCCTGGTCGAGGGGCCGGAGAGCTTCACCGTCACGCTGAAAGACCCCTCGGGGGCGGCGCTCGTGGAGGGGGCCTCGACCATCACCGTGGACGTCAACGACAACGACGCGACGCAGACGAACATCAACCCGCTCTCGGACGCGCGCTTCTTCGTCGCGCAGCACTACCGCGACTTCCTCAACCGCAACGCGTCGGACGACCCCTCGGGCTACGACTTCTGGACGAACCAGATTCTGGAGTGCCAGTCCCAGACCAACCTGCTGGCGAGAGAGAACTGCCTCGAAGACCACCGCATCAACGTCTCGGCGGCGTTCTTCCTCTCCATCGAGTTCCAGCAGACGGGCTTCCTCGTCCACAGGCTCTACACGGCCTCGTACCCTGACACGGCGGCGCGCCCGAAGGGGCTGCCGCGCTTCCGCGAGTTCCTGAGCGACACGCAGGAGATCGGGCGCGGCGTCGTGGTCAACGTCGGGAACTGGCAGCAGCAGCTTGAGGCGAACAAGCAGGCGTTCGCGCTCAGTTTCGTCCAGCGGCCGGAGTTCGTGGCCGCGCAGCCCGAGGGCCTCCCGGCGGGCGAGTTCGTTGACCGCCTCTTCGCCAACGCGGGGGCGACCCCGACCGCGGAGGAGCGCGGGGCGGCCGTGGCGGCCTTCGGCGCGGGCGGCGCCTCGGGGCGCGCCGCGGCGCTCCGGAGCGTGGCGGAGAGCAAGTCGGTCTCCGACCGGCAGTTCAACTCGGGCTTCGTGCTGATGCAGTACTTCGGCTACCTGAGGCGCGGCCCGAACGAGCCGCCGGACGCGGACTTCTCGGGCTACCAGTTCTGGCTCGACAAGCTCAACACGTTCGGCGACTTCCGCCGCGCCGAGATGGTCAAGGCGTTCCTCGTCTCGCTCGAATACCAGGATCGCTTCGGCCTGCGGACTTTCGACATCAGGAAATAGCGTCCGACTAAAGACAAGAGGGCCGGGCAACTTCTCTGGGTGCCCGGCCCTCGGCTTTTTCCGCGAGCCCCCGCGCTCTTCATTCGCCAGTCACCTTCACCCGCGTCTGCGAGCGGCCCGCGCCGGAACCCGCCACGCCCTCCTGCGAGACGGCCAACTCAAGCACGTAGTCTCCGGGCGCGTCGGGCGCGGAGATTTCCACCTTAAGCCCCGCTGTGTCGCCGGGCTCCATGTCGAAGGGGATGCGCGCCGCGCTCTCTTTCAGCCAATGTCCCTCCATGACGGCCGAGCCGTCCGGCCGCAGCCAGCGCGCGCGCAGAGAGACGGCGAGTCGGCCCGCGGCGTCGCCGACCGCCGGCCACGTCTCGGCCCCGACGTTGCGGACGATGACCTCGAAGCTCAGGCCCCGGCCCGCGGAGAGCGACGCGGGCAGGTCGCGCGCGGAGAGCGACGCGGACACGGCCCCGAGCCGTGCGGGGCGGGCCTCAAGCTCGGTCGGCCACGCGGCGTAGAGGATGTAGTTGGTCGAGCGCGCGAGCAGGCGGCAGTTCGCGCAGTCCTCCTCCGTGCTGACGACGACCGCGCCCGGCGGCGGCGTCTCATTCTCCGAGAGCCTTCTGAACCGCGCCGCCCCGACGCCGCGGAGCGCGCCGTGCCACAGCGCCTGTATGTAGCCGGAGCGCCCCGGCGGGTCGTAGAGGTAGACCGTGCCGCCCCGCGAGGCTTCGAGCGCGGGCGCGAGTATCTTCGACGGGAAGCGCGCGTCGAAGACGTACCAGCGCTCGGGCGGCCGCGCGTGGAAGCGCCACTGGAAGTAAGCCCCCTGCGCGACGAGCAGCACGACGACGGCGTACAGCGCGGCCCTCAACATCCTGCCGCCCGCCATCCGCGCGACGGCCTCCGCCGCGAGCACGTGCAGGAAGACGGGGAAGGCTATCAGACGAAGCTGCGGGAAGTCGTTCACGGTGAGTGCGGCCGGCACGACCGACGCCGCGAGCGCGTAGAGTTGAAAGCGCCACCACGGCTCCCTCCTGCGCTCGCGCAGCACGAAGAAGAGCCCGACGGCCGCGAGCAACACACTCGCCGCGAGCAGCGCGGGCGAGTCCGGCAGGTGGTCGCGTATGTTCTGCTCGCCCGTCACGAGCCAGCGCCACGGGTTCACGTCCGCCAGGTAATGCAGCGCGAACCCGCGCACGTCATCCGCCAGACTGCTCTGCGGCGTGACGTACGTGATGAGCCTGAACCGCCCCGCGAGCGCGCCCGGGTGTCGCAGCGAATAGATGACGAGTGGGACGAGCGTGAGCAGGTAAGCCGCCCACGTCATGAGGACGCGCGCAAGGTTGCGCCGCGTGACGAAGAACACTAACCCCGCGGCCAGCAGCGGCGCGAGCAGCCGGCCCGTCGAATACGTGTACGTCAGCAGCGCGAGCGCACCCGCCAGCGCGCACACGTCCCGCACTCCCCACCTCTCCCGCTCGGACGCGCGCCTGAGCGCCAGCAGAAACAGCGCGCACGCCAGAGGGTACGCCGCGACCTCAAACACCAGACGGCTGCACTCATACAGCCAAGGCGTCAGCAGCGCCGAGCACGCCACGACCGCGCACGCCTCCTTGCTCCGCGTCAGCCTCCACGCCAAAAGCCCTAGCAGCAACGCCGCCGCCGCGCCGAGCGCCGCGCTCAACAACCTCGCGACCGCCACGCCCGGCCCCGTCACGCGAAACACCGCCGCCAACAGGTAGACGTACGTCGGATTCTTATAATCCCCGAACGCCCTGAAGTAGAGCGGCCACGCCTCCCCGTGCTCGTCCCTCCCCGTCCGGGCCACGGTCAGCGCGTTGTAAGCGATGGAAGACTCGTCGATGTAGAACCCCGGCGGGTTCTCCGGCACGCCCAACGCGTAGAGCGCGAAGGCGAGGAGGCACAGAGCACCCGGGAGGACGTAGAGTCGCGCTCTTGCGGCGTACGGTGTCATGGGTCAGCGTTCCGTCGGCCCGCGCCTGGCGCCCGCGCGCCCGCCGGGGCTCGCGAATTTTACACCAGGGCGGCCGACTGAGGGCGTTGACATCCGCGCGCGATGCGCATATGTTTCCCGCGTTGCACTGCTCCTTCGGCGGCGCTGCCGTAAGACCGCGCCGCCCTCACAAAACGCCGGATGCCCTGCGGTCAACGGAGCTTCGTCTCCTTCGACGGTCAGCTTTGATCGGCAAGCCATGTCTTCCACCCCTCCGCGCACGCCCGACAAAAAGGCCGAGGCCGAACTCCGCAAACTACGACTGGAGGCGGCGTCGCTTAAGCTCGAGGTACGCAGAAAGAAGGCGGTCGCCGAGCGCGAGCAGGAGAAGCTCGCGCTTGAGATTCAGTCCCTGAGACGACAGAACGGCCTGCTGAGCCGCCTGACGCAGTTCGCGACCATCTTCACCGTCCTCGCCACGCTGCTCACCGTCGTCGCGACGTGCTTCAGCGTCTGGACGGCGTGGGACAAGTTCGTCACCGACAAGAACAAGGAGACGGAGCTGCGGCGGAGGGAGCTGGACGAACGCACCGAGCGGCAGTTCCGCGCCACGCTCCAGCAGTTGGTGCAGTACCCGATAGACGACAAGCAGACGATCTCCTCCGCCGTCTTCAACTTCCGCGACATACGCAACGTCGTCGAGGAGGGGTACGAGGGCGACGAGTTAAAGAGGCGGCGCGAGGAGGTGGGCTTCCTTCTCACGCAGCTCACGAGGTCGCCGGAATTCGACCTCACCCGGACGCGCAACGCGGAGTACGACCGCAAGGCGATGCTCTACTGCGACTACTACCGCGAGCAACTGGTCAACAGCCCGGGCGAGAACCTCGACGTCATCTCCAAGTACAAGGACGTGCTGCTCGCCGGGCGGCAGGCGAACCCGCGGTACTACGCCTCGGTCACGGTCAGCCCGGAAGACATCTTCACCGAAGCCGTCCCGTCGAAGAACGCGCAGGAGAAGGCGCAGTTCATCTCCCTCTTCCACGGGTACAGGAAGCACGTCGAGCTGCTGGTCGTCAGCCGGGCGGCGGCGGAGGCGGGCCGGAAGGGGCTGGACGCCGTTGACGTGAGGCGGAAGATCAACAGCGCCTTCTGCTGGTTCTACGGGGCCACGCAGAACCCGATGCTGACGAAGAGCATCTTCGGCGTGGGGCCGGAGCAGGTGCAGCCGCTGTGGGATCAGGAGTGCAGGTGAGACGTGAAGGGCGGCCGCGCGGCGAGAGAATTAGGAGGTGAGTATGGAGAACTTGTGCGGACGGCTCGCGGCCTCGGCGCTGCTGTCGGTCGCGGTGGCCGCATCGGGCTGCGGCGGGTCGGGCGGTAGCCAGACCAACGCGAACAACGCCAACGTCAACGGCGCGGCCAACCAGACGGGCAACTTCCGTCCGGGTAACGAGAACATCGTCTCGCCCGGACTCGGCTCCTCGAACGGGAGCGCCGCGAGCAACACGAGCGCCAACAACAGCGGCGGCAACGCCGCCCCCGCGATACAGAGGAACACGAACTCCATGTCGAGGTCGTCCGTGCACGCGACGCCGACGGCGGAGCCGCCTGAGACAAACAGAAACTTTTAACTCCGCGCACTTCGGCGCAGCGCGGCCCCGCGCGAGGGAAGCGGGCGGGGCTCGCCGTCCCTCGCGGCGGGCTGTGTCTTCAAGAGCGGAGCTGGATGTTGTAGGTCTTGATCTTGGAGTTGAGGGTGGTGGCGTTCATGCCTAAGAGTCTCGCGGCGCGGGACTGGTGGCCGCCGGTCTGGTCGAGGGCGCGGCGGATGATGTCGATCTCGAAGCGGCGCACCTCGTCGTAGAAGTTGACGCCGCGGCTCACGTCGAGGCTGCCCGTCCCCGTAGAGAGCGGGGCGGCGCCCGCGGCCTTCGAGGGGTCGGCGATCTCGGCGGGCAGGCACTGGCGCGTGATCTCGGGGCCGGGCGCGATGACGACCGCGCGCTCGATGACGTTCTCGAGTTCGCGGACGTTGCCGGGCCAGGTGTACTGCTCGAGGAGCGCCAGCACGTCGGGCGCGAGCTGGTCGGAGACGCGGCGGCCGTTCTCCTCGTTGTACTTGCGTATGAAGTGCTGCGCGAGCGCGAGCACGTCCTCGCGCCGGTCGCGCAGGGGGGGCAGCTCGATGGGGACGACCGCCAGGCGGTAGTAGAGGTCTTCGCGGAAGCCCCCTTGCCGGACGGCCTCCTTCAAGTCGATGTTGGTGGCGGCGATGATGCGCACGTCCACCTTGCGCGGGCTGGTGTCGCCGAGCGGCGTGAACTCGCGCTCCTGGAGGACGCGCAGCAGCCGCGCCTGCGTCTCGGGCGGGATGTCGCCGATCTCGTCGAGGAAGATGGAGCCGCCGTCGGCCACCTCGAACAGGCCCTTCTTCGCCGCGACCGCGCCGGTGAACGCCCCGCGCGTGTGTCCGAACAGCTCCGACTCTAAAAGCTCCGAGGGAATGTTCGAGGAGTTGACGGTGACGAAGGTCTTCTGCGCGCGCGGGCTCTGCATGTGGATGGCGCGCGCGATGAGTTCCTTGCCCGTGCCCGACTCGCCCGTGATGAGGACGGTCGAGCGCGCGGGCGCGACCTGATCGACGAGCTGGAAGATGGCCTGCATCTTCTCGGAGCGGCCGATGATGGAGCCGCGCTCGACGCTGCGGCTCATGGCGCGGCGGAGGTTCTGGCGCTCCTCCTCCTTGCGGCGGCGCTTGATGCCGGAGGCGACCGTCTCTAAGATTTGCTCGTTCTGGAAGGGCTTGCGGATGCAGTTGAAGGCGCCCCGCTCCCACGCGCCGATGGCGGTGTCGAAGGTGGCGTAGGCGGTGATGATGATACAGACGGCCTCGGGGTCGGCCTTCAGAATCTCTTCGAGCGCGCGCAGGCCGCCCATGCCCGGCATCGACACGTCGAGGAGCACCACGTCGTACGCGCGCCGGCCGTAACACTCCAAGCCCTCTTCGCCGGTCTTCGCCAGGTCTACGCGATACCCCTCGGCCGACAGCAGCGTCTCCAGAACGTCGCGCATGATCTCCTCGTCGTCCACGACGAGGACGGAACCTTTTCTCGCCATCCGAACCTCAAAAAAAGTACTGAGTGCTGAGTACTGAGGACTGAGTGAAAGAGCGGGCCTTGTCTTCCACTCAGTCCTCAGTACTCAGCACTCAGTACTCATTTTACCCCGGCGGCGGTCACTTGACGAAGGCGGCGTCCTTCGGCTTGAGGAGGCGGCGGCCGTCGGGCGCGGGGGCGGGGCGCGCTCGCTCGGCCGTCACCAGCAGCGTGTAGTCGTCCGACTCGAAGCCCGCGACGCGGACGTAGACCTCCGCGCGGTTGAGGTCTTCCGACGCGGGGAGGCTCCCCATGTAGACGATGCGGCCGTCTGGGATGACGCCCCAGAGCACGTAGACGCCGGCCCCGACCGACGAGGGGAGCGGCACGCCGCGGAAGTTCGCGCGGACGTAGGCGCGGTCGGCGCTGAGCGTGGCGCGGGCCGCCCCGCGCGCGTTCGGCGCCGCCGAGTCGCCCTCCAGCTCGATGACGCGGCCACCGCCCCGCGAGGCGAGCGCGTCCTCGACCTCGGCGTAGAAGTCGCCCGCCGCCGCGCGGGGCCGCGCCCGCGGGCTCGCGGGGGCGGGCGGCAGCGGCGCGGGCGCGGGCCTGGCCGCGGTGTCCGGCGCGGCCGGCGCCCCCTCGGCCTTCGGCGGGTAGAGCGCGGCGGCCTCGTCGGCGCGCGTGGTGAGCACGGGGTCGCCGGGGCGTTCGACCCCCGTCGAAGCCTCGGCGGTGACGATGACGCCGTAGCGTTCGAGCCCCCCGGGCCGCTCGAAGGCCAGCCCGCCGTTGCCGCGCTCGTCGCGGCGCAGCTCGCCCAGGCGCATGACGCGCCCGCCGCTCACGGCCCAGACGACGTAGGTGGTCGCGCCCTCGGCCACCGTCTGCGGTTCGGGCAGGTTCAGGGCGGTCAGGCGCGCCCGCCCGCCGCCCTCGCTCGCCTCAATCGTCAACTGCCCCGTGGCGCGCGTCGTCAGGGAGCGCAGTCGTATGTCCACGCGCTCGGCCTGCGCGCGGGCGGTGGCCGCCCGAACGTTAGGACGCGAGCCCGCGGAGGCTCCCGAGTAGAGCGCGGCGGCGGCCAGCACGAGCCCGGCGAACGCCGCGCACGCGCACGCACTCAAACGCCGAACCTGTTTACGCTTGCTCATAAAGGTTGGAGACCGTCCCGTTGATGTGAAAGCGCGTGCGAGATTAGCACCGGCGTCGGTAAAAGCAAGCCTTATTTAGCGCGAAGGGCTTAGGTGTGTCATTTACGTTCGCGTGCCCCGTCCGCCTGCCGGCCGACGCGTCCGGTTCCCACGCGCGGAGCGCCGGCGTGACGAAGCTGTACCTGAGAGTGTGGGGCGTGACCCGGTTGGTGAGAACATCGACCGGCCGTCACCAGTGATGTAGAGAACGGAATCTCGGCCACCTCTATGTACACGTCTTACTGACCTAAGACAGAGAAGGCCCGACCGGGTGAAGGGTCGGGCCTTCCGAGGGCGCCGCGATATGGGCCGTCCTGAATGGCCCCGGGGTCAGAGGCTAGCCTTGCTTCTTAGAACCTTTCTTAGTGGGCTTCTCACTCGCCTCGGCCGCCGGCAGCATCCTCTCATACTTCAACAGCCTGTTCTCCAACTCAAGTAGAAGGTTCTCGTGGCGCTGCCTGTCCTGCTCTTTCGAGTTTCTAATTTCCTGGGACAGTAGGCTGACGATGGTGACGACATCGGCCAAGTCCCGGCGTATCTTCTCTTGCTCCTGTCGGTACTGCTGAAGGTCGCGCGCGAGGGTGAGAAGAGTCGCGGCAAGTTCCCACAGTCTCTTGAACATGATCAGGCGGCCTTAAGCTCTTCCTGAATCTCCTCAATCATGCGGCGCGTCTCTTTGCCGAGGCGCTCGATCTCGCCGTCGTGGTAGTGGGCACGCTTCCTCAGCCCCTCGATTTCACTCAGGGCCTTGTCTATGTGCTCGACGAGTTCCGCCCGACCGAACGCGCGCCCCCGCGCCGAAGAGTCGGCCGCCGGAGCGTCACCGCGTGGCTCGCCGCCGGCAACAGTAGTTGCCTCCACGTCCGTTTCGGCCGTGCCGCTCCACTTCCGCATCCCGCGATGGCCTCGCGTCTTTCCCTCTTTCTCGGGCGCTTTCATTGATTACCGTTACCCTTCTGGGTGGATACCGTCAAACATCCTAATTTAGAATGCACGAGGCCCCCTTTCCTGCCTCTTACCGGAACCAGGTGTCCGGCAGTCAGCGCAAGAGCGGCATGCCCCTGTTTGTTCAATTAGTCAGGGATGTTCTGACTCAAAAGCGGGTGTGGATTCTGGCCTCCCTTTGGCCGAACTTTTCTGTGGCGTCGCCTTTATAAGGAAGTAGGTCTTTAAAAGACCCACGCCTAGTTTCGCTCCCCGGAGCCCGGCCGCCCTTTTCGGGGCTGAGGCCCGGAGTTTACGCCACTATCTCGACGGTCTTAAACCCTTCCGGGCCGCGAGACCGGGCGACGCCTCCACACCGGCAGAACTACCTGAGCGCCGCACTGTTGGGAAATGGACTGCTAGTCCAAACCACTACATTTTCTGGCATCTTGTGATTAACGTCAACGTTTAACGTCTCGCCGGATGAACGCATGGATGCGGAAATTCTTGAGCGTGAGTCACAAATTAGAATGTAGGCCAACCGTCGAATAAACAAAGAGATACCGGACAACTTTGTCGTCATTTCGCCGGGTCAGGCGCGGCGCGGCCCCTTTTTGAAGGCCCGCGACAGCACGCGCAGGGCGCGGTACAGAGTAAGTGCGGTGCGTGCGGATGCCCGTGTAGGTGAGGGACTTCGAGGGGGCCTTCACCTTGCGCGCCCAGGCCCGCCAGTCGCCTTGAATTTTGCACTCGGAGTAGTCAGGTGCTGTTGGACGAGGAGCCGGAAGACGAGGTCGATGTGCGGGGTGTTCAGCTCGTCCTCGCCCGTCGCCCTGTGGCTGATGCCGCCGGTCTGTTCCCCGCCCTTCGAGACGTACGTCCAGTTCAGGTCGTCGAAGAGAATCCAGCCGCCCGGCCTGAGCAGCTTATCGACCAGGAAGAACGTCAAGGCCCACGCCTCGCGGTCGTTGCGCGCGGCGACGCTCACGGGCTCGAGCCCGACGGGTATCTCCGCGGTGAGGACGGGCGTCCCGCCCTTCAGTTGGAAGACGGAGAGTCGGTTCTCCGGCGAGTTGACGGCGAGCAGGCGCGTGCCGTCGGGCGTCACCGCGAGCGGGTGCACCTGCGGGCTCTCGAAGTTGTGGTAGCCCCTGTACGGCCGGCGGCCTCAGGTCAACAAGTCGCTAATTTGAAATTTCAAATTATGAGGGCCTAGTCGCTCGCGGCCTGGAGGCGCGTGTGCGCGCCGGCGGTGGGCAGGGTGATGCGGAAGGTCGTGCCGCGGCCGGGCGCGCTCTCGACGGCGATGTGGCCGGAGTGCTCCTGCACGATGCCGTAGGAGACCGCCAGCCCGAGGCCCGTGCCGCGCCCGACGCCCTTCGTCGTGAAGAACGGGTCGTAGATGCGCGCGACGTTCTCGGGCGCGATGCCGATGCCGTTGTCCGCGACCTCGACGGCGAGCGCGTCGCGGTCTTCCGACGCGCGGGCGCGCAGCGTGATGCGCCCGCCGTCGGGGATGGCGTCGCGCGCGTTCAGGATGAGGTTGGTGAAGACCTGCTGGAGCTTACCCGCGTTGCCGTGGACGCGCGGCAGGTCCGGCGCGTACTCGCGCTCGATCTCGACGCGGCTCTGGCGCAGTTGGGGTTCGAGGAGTTGCAGCGTGTCGTCGAGCACGCGCGCGAGGTTGACCTCGGCGAAGTCGGTCGCGCCGCCCGTGCGCGAGAAGTTGAGCAGGTTGTTGACGATCCCCGTGGCGCGGTCGGTCTGCCGCCGAATCTTCTGGAGGAGCGCGTGCTTCGGGTCGGTCTCGGCGAGCATCCCCAGGAGCATCTGCGTGTACGAGGAGACGCCCGTCAGCGGCGTGTTGATCTCGTGCGCGACGCCCGCCGCGAGCAGGCCGATGCTGGAGAGCTTCTCGCGCTGCTGCAACTGCTCTTCGAGCCGGACGCGCCCCGTCACGTCTTCGAGGACGACGAGCACGCCGGCGTGCGCGGCCTCGTCGGCGCGCTTCAGGGGCGCGAGCGCGATGTTGAGGATGAGCGTGCGGCCGGTGCGCGTCGCCGTGTGCAGCTTGTAGATGTTGCGCAGCTCCGAGAGGTTCCAGCCCTGCTCGCCGAGCGCGAGCCGCAAGGTCTCGGCGAAGTCCTCGGCGAAGAGGTCTTCGACGAGCTGCCCCGTCGCCTCGTCGCGGCGCAGGCCCAGCATCTGTTCGAGCGCGGAGTTGCAGGCCGTCACGCGCCCCTCTGCGTCCGCCGTCAGGATGCCGACGTTGATGGACTCGACGATGGACTCGTTGAACTCCTTCAGCAGCGCCAGTTCTTCGGCCCTCTCCTTCTGCTCCTGGTAGAGCAGGCTGTTCTCGATGGCGACGGCGACGTAGCCCGAGACGGTGCGCAGGATTTCGAGGTCTTCCGAGGAGAGCAGCGCGCCGCCCGTCGAGCGGCCCAGCCCGATGACCGCCACCATCCGGCCGCGCACCACGCACGGCACGTAGTAGTGGAGCGAGCGGCGCACGAACCCGTTGGTCTCGGGCGGGAGGTCGAGGCCGTCGGCGCGCACGATGCCGTCCTCGGCCGAGCGCGTGCGGATCATCTCGCGGAAGTCCGGCGGGACGATGACCTCCGACGAGAGGCCGACGGCGCGCGCCACGTGGTACGCCCCGCCGCCGCGCGCGTCCTCGATGAAGATGGCGACGCGCTCGACGCCCAAAACCTGCTGGAGCCTCCCGACCAGCGCGTCGAGCAGAGGATCCAGAGAGGTCGTCGCCGAGAGCGTCCGGCCGAAGTCCAGAAGCCCCGCGCGCAGGTCATAACGCTCGCCGTAGAAGAAGCGGTCGGTGCGCTCTTGCAGGAAGTTCTTCAAAGGCGCGGCCGTCATCACGATCACGGCCATCGCCGCGACCGAGACGATGACGCGCATCGTGACGACGCCCGGCGTGATGACCTCGCCGCCGAAGGCGTAGAGCCCCGCGACGTAGACGACCGACCCGATCATCAGCGCGATGGTCAGGGTCGTCAAAGCGTAGACGGCCGTGCGCCGCACGACCATGTCCACGTCCATCAGGCGGTAGCGCACCACAGAGTTTCCGAACGTGAGCGGGATGAGCACGAGCGGCAGGACGGCCGCGTCCGTCATCCACCTCCGCGTCGCCTCGCTCAGGAAGCCCTCGCCGACGCCGAACAGGTAGCTCGCCGCGTAGAGCAGCGTGAACGGCGTCACGGCCAGTGCCGAGCCCCACACGACCCACTTCAACTGCTGCCGGACGATGGCCGACTCGTTCTTCACGAACCGGCGCACGAGGATGAACGACCCGGCAACGAGCGACGCCGTCAGGAAGCCGGTCGCCGCCAGAGAGAGGCGCGCCGGGAAGTCCTCGGGCAGCGCCTCGTAGGCCGCGAAGAACAGGCTGGTGAGCCCCGAGTTCGGCCAGCGGTTGTAGAGCGCCGCCGCGAAGTCGTAGAAGGCCGCGAACGCCACGAGCACCGCCGCCGGCGCGTAGAGCAGGTAGACGAGCCGCGGCCGCCGCTCGGAGAGCTGATAGCGGACGGGGTAGACGGCGCAGAAGTGCAGGAGCACCGGCGCGAAGAGCGCGAAGGCCGCGTTGTCCAGGAACTCGACGGCGAGGTCGAGGTCTTCCAGGCCGCCGTAGGGCTTGTAGAAGTGGAAGACGAAGGCGACGAGGCAGAGCGTCGCGAAGTGGAGCGCGAAGGGCGCCCGCCCGCCCTGCTTGAAGAAGACGAAGAGGCCGACCAGGAGGTAGACGACGCCGATGAGGTTGACGTAGAGGTCGCGCGCGGTGACCGTCCGCAGCGGCGTCAGGTCGTCGAGATAGATGTGCCGGAAGCGTATCTCCTCGGGGTACGAGGGGCGCACGATGGAGTAGCGCACGCGCCCGCCTACGCCCGCCTCTTCGAGGAAGACCTGCACGTCGTAGGTCGTCCTGACCTCCGCGGGCCGCTCGTCGTCGCCGACGGCGACGCCGACGAGCTGGTCGCCGGGGAAGATGCCGAGGACGCCCTTGCGCCCCGCGGGCGAGTCCTGCTTGACCTCGCGCGCGACGATGCGGCCGTCGTCGGTCTTGACCCAATCGACCCCGTCGGTCGGGGGCGCGGTGTGCGTGAGCCTCTGCGCGAAGTTGATCGTGCCGGCCGCGACGAGCACCGCCGCCGCGATCAGCAGCGCCCAGCCCTTCGTCGTCAGCACGGAATCCTTCATCGTCTCACACGCGACCTTTTGTCATTACGAGCTTGAGGAACGCGCCCGGCCCGGGCCTCTCAAATCCCGGCGGGCTTCGAGCCCAGGTAAATCAAAAGTTTTGAAGCAAGCTGTATTCCAGCTTCGAGGCCGCCCCCCACCCTACTTACGCACCGTCCGCACGGCCGCCCAATCCCTGTGCTGCCGCAGTGTTAACCGCGCCGCGGAGCCGGCCGCTTAAAACCCACGATTTAAAACAGACTCCGCCCCCGATTCAGAATTTCGTATCGCCTCCGAAAATTCGGATAAACCGTTGATACACAAAAGCCCCGCGCCTTCGGCGTGAAGGTGGGCGCGGGGTCTCTGCTCGGAACCGGCCGCCGGGGGACGGCCGGCGGGGCCTTAGAACCTGACCGAAATCCCGCCGCGTAAACTACGGCGGAGCGCGCCGAGCGAGAGCTGCGTCTCGCCGTCCTCCGTGTGCGTCGTCACGTCGAGGAGGTTGCGCGCGTCCACGGTCGCCAGCGCGCGGACGGGCAGGCCGAACGTCGGCAGCTCCTTCGTGACGAGGATGCTCAGGGAGGGGTCGTAGACGGCGAGCCGCCCGGCGAACGGGTCGATGGCGAAGACCGCGGCGCGCGGCGAGAAGCGCAAGACCGTGCGGACGTTGACCCCGTCGAGCAGGCTCGCGTCGAGTTGAGCGGCGGCGGTCTGGAAGAAGGTGTTCTGGAAGAGCTGGTCGGGCGACGCGAAGCCCTCGGGCGAGAGCTGCTGGCCCTGGCCGAAGGCGTAGGCCGCGGAAGCCTTCAGGCGGCTCGACACGCGCCGCGTGTAGACGACGCGCAGGCCCTTCGCCCCGCCCTGCTGGTTCGCGATGTCTAAGAGCGCCGCGCCGCCCTCGCCCGACAAGCCTTCGAGCGGTGCGCTCAAAAGACCCACGCCGCGCCCCGAGATGGTGTCGAAGAAGGCGGTGGCCTCGACCGTAGAGTTCTCGTCTAGCACGCGCTCGACGCCGAACTCAAGGCGGTGGCTGCGTTCGAGCACGGCATGCCCGTCGATGACGGCGACGGCTTGGCCCGGGTTCTCCTTGAAGACGATCTCGCCGTCCTCGAACTCGACGCCGTCGGCGCGCGTCTCCGAGTCCGTCCCGGGCGAGAGCGAGGCGCGCAGGCGCGTGCGCGCGTTGGCGTCGAAGGCGACGCCGAGCCGCGGCGTCAGAGCCCCCTGGCCCCCGACGAATTTCGAGTAGTCGAGCCCGAGCACGACGACCACGCCGTCGCGCACGACCCACTCGTCTACGGCGCGCACCGAGACCTGTTCGAGCTTCTCGCCGCGCGCCGAGTTAAAGCCGAGCTGCGTGCTCGGGGTCTCCGTCACGCCGACCTTCGTCAAAGTCGGAAGGCGCGCGCCGCCGAAGGTCGTGCTGATCAGATGACGCGTTCCGGCGCGGACGCGCGCGGTCGCCTCCAGGCGCTCGAACTCGCCGGCCTGGCCCGCGAAGATGAGCTGCACCTGGCGGTTGACCGGCGTCGCCACGGCGAAGTTGAGCCCCGCGTACGGGCCCGCGCCGGGGACGCCCGACGAGCCGAAGTAGGTCTCGACGTAGCCTTGCGTCCGCGTCCGATTCGTCCGCCTCTCTTCCGGCGTCTCGTCCGCGAGCGCCAGCTCCTCCTCCGCGGCCTCGGCGCGCTCCTGCTCCTCAAGCTCTTCGAGCACGCGGCGGACGGTCTCGTCCTCGGCCTCGCCGACGTTAAAGACCGAGCGGCGGGCGGCCGCGGCACGGATGCGGAACTTGGGGTCGTTGCGGTCTGCGCGCCGCTCGGGGCGCGTGTTCCCCTCGCCGGCCGGTTGCAGGTTGAAGCGGTAGACGAGTTCGGAGGCGGGCGAGACTTCGACGGCGGAGAAGGTCGCGGGCGTGAACCCGTCGGCCAGCGCGCGGATGAGATAGCGGCCGGGCGTGACGCGCGCGGCGAAGGTTCCGTCCGCGGCGCTCTTCGTCTCCTTGACGACCTCGTTGAAGCCGTCGCGCAGGATTTTGACGACCGCGCCCGCGACGGGCTTACCCGCGCGGTCGAGGACGGCGCCGCTGATCGTGCCCAGACTGCTGCCGGGGCGCGCCCCTCCAGGGGGCTCGGCCCCGCGCGCCTGCCGCGCCCCTCCGCCGGCCGCGACGACCGAGAGGGTCGCGAGCAGGACGGGGAAGATGCGCCAGTTGAATTTTCTCATCGCGGCAAAACCTCCGGGCCGACCCGGCCGGGACTCCCCTTCCGACCTCACCGAGCTGACCCCTAGCTTTGACTGTGTCCAGGGCGGCGTCCGGGCGAGGGTGGGAGCTGTCTGGGCGTGCGGCTCCAATCCCGGCGTCACGACGAGCGACACTCTTTTCAGGCGTAACCCTTCTGTGTGTCCGACCCGATACAGGCGGAGAGGGCATTTTCCGCCAACTTCGACGGGGGTGTCAAGCAGGTCGGCCTGTAAAATCAAGGGCCTTCGCGCCGTGAGATGCGCGCGCGCCGGGGGTTGGTTTGCCCGCCCCCGGCGCGCGTGCTACGATGCCGGCTCAAATCATGCAAGAGAGTTCCGGCCGAGGGGTTTCCTTAAAGCTTTCCGAAGTAATGACCGAACAAGTTCAGTTGACCAGACTTCCCAACGGGCTGACCGTCCTCACGGAGCGGATGCCGGGTCTGCGCTCCGCGACGGTCGGCATCTGGGTGCGGCGCGGCTCCCGCCACGAGCCCGAGAGTTGGAACGGCGTCTGCCACTTCATCGAGCACGCCGTCTTCAAGGGCACCGGGCGGCGCACGGCTCTGGACATCGCCGTCGAGTCCGACCGCCTCGGCGGCCACTTCGACGCCTACACGACGCACGAGATGACCGGCTTCGCCCTGAAGGTCGTGGACACGTCCGTGCCCGCGGCCTTCGACCTGCTCGCGGACATGCTCGCGCGGCCCCGCTTCGACGAGGAGGAGCTGCGGCGCGAGCAGAAGGTCATCATCGAGGAGATGAAGATGGTCGAGGACACTCCGGACGAGTTCCTCGCCGAAATCTTCAACGCCGCGTACTTCCCCGGCCACCCCCTGGGTCGCCCCATCGAGGGGACTGAGGAGACCGTCTCGACCTTCGGCCACGAGCGCACCGCCCGCTTCCACGCCGCGGCCTACGCCCCGCCGAACCTCGTCGTCGCCGCCGCCGGCAACGTCGAGCACGAGCGTCTGGTCGAGCTGGCCGCGCGCGCCTTTGAAGACGGGAAGGCCGACGGCGAGGTCAGAGGCGTTGACGAAGAGTCGCCTAGCCCGGCCGCCCCCATCCTGATTCAGCGCAAGAAGGAGTTGGAGCAGGCGCACCTCATCCTCGCCGCGCCCTTCCCGTCGGCGCGCCACGAAGACCGTTACGCGGCGAGCCTTCTGAGTTCCGTCATCGGCGGCGGCACGAGCTCGCGCCTCTGGCAGCGCGTGCGCGAGGAGCGCGGCCTCGCCTACTCGGTCGGCGCGGCGGGCAGCCACTTCACGGACGCTGGCATCTTCCAGATTTACGCGGGCACCTCGCCCGAGCAGTTAGACGAGGTGTTGGACATCTCGCTCGAAGAGCTGCGCCGCAGTCTGCGCGAGGCCGTCGGCGAAGAGGAGCTGCGACTCGTCAAAGACCAGGCCGTCTCGTCCATCCTGCTGGGCCTCGAATCGACGAGCGCGCGCGCCGGGACGCTCGCCCGCCAGGAGATCGTCCACGGCCGCCGCATCCCGCCCGAGCAGGTCATCGCGCGCATCGAATCGGTCACGCCCGAAGACCTGCTGCGCGTCGCCACCGAGCACTTCAAGACCGAACGGCTCGCCCTCGGCGCGCTCGGCGACCTCAACGGCTTCAAGGTTGACCGCGCCCGTCTCGAAGTCTGAAAGCACTGACAGCAGGCTTCGCATTACTCGGAAGAATGATGAAAGCCACGCTGAAAGCAATCCTCCTTCTTTGTGCCATGACGGCCCTCGCCGCGGCGCAAGCCGCGGACGAGCGGCGGGGCGCGCCGGGGGTCGAGGTCTCCGCGTTCGATTGGAAGTACGAGGGGTATGGTCTGGTCGAGGTGGTGCGCAGCAGCAAGGCGGGCATGGAGATCAAGATGAAGCGCGGCACCGACTACGTCTTCAAGTACGACTCGCGCCTGACCGTCAGGAACACGGGCGGGCGGGCCGTCAAGTCGGTCGAGTGGGCGCACGTCTTCTACGACCCGGCGACGGGGAGGGAGCTGAAGCGCTACCGCCTCCAGTCGAAGCAGCGCGTCGCGGCCGGCGAGACCGCGACGCTCAACAAGGCGGTCTCCATCAAGCCCGACGAGAGCACGCGCCACCTCACCGCCGGCAAACAGAGAGTCCGGATCACGCGCGTCGATTTCGAGGGCGGCGGCGAGTGGAAGGCGGACGCCGCGGACGAACGTAAGCCCTAGGCGGAGGCCACGCTTTGAAAGCTTTCAGTTGCCCGCAGTGCGCCGCGACGCTCGAATTCGAGCGGATAGACAAGTCGTGGGTCAGGTGCCAGTTCTGCAACTCGCTGGTGGTCGTCCCCGCCGAGCTGCGGCCGCCGCCCCCACAACCGAAGCCTGAACCGAAGACCACCTTCGGCGGCGGCCCGCAGTCGAAGAATGTCGCACTCGGCATCGGCGTCGCCCTCGCCGCCCTCGCAGTCGTCCTCGTCGCCGTCATCGCCGCCAACCGCCCGTCGAAAGAGGGCGGCAGTGTCGCCAACACGTCCGCCACGCCCTGGCGCTTCCCCACCCCGACGCCGCGCCCTTCGCCCAGGCCCGAAGGCTTCGAGGTCGCCTACACCATCGGCGGCGAGGGCACCGGGCCCGGACTCTTTAAAGACTCGATGGGCGTCACCGTGGACGCGCAGGGGCGCGTCTACGTCTCGGACGAGACGCGGCGCGTGCAGCGCTTCGACCCTTCGGGCAAGTTCCTCAACACCTGGAGCATCCCCACCGAGACGAAGTGGTACCGCAAGCTGCGCGGCGGCCCGACGAAGATCATCGTCAACGAGCGCGACGAAGTCTACGCCGTACTCTCCGGCGTCATCCTCAAGCTCGCGGGCGAGACCGGCGAGGTCTTGGGCGCGGCGCACGGCTCGGACTACATACACGACGCCGCGCTCTCGCCGGGGCGCGGCCTGCTCGTCGTCTCGCAGAAGGGGGACGACGACGAACTCGTCCTCATCGGCGGCGACAAGCGCGCGGCCTGGCGCGTGCACCGCTTCGTCAGCACGCAGTTGGACAAGAAGCTCGAAGTCGAGGCGCTGCGCGTGGCGGCGGGCGCGGGCGGCGAGGTCTACTCGCTCTACGCCATCGGCGGCGTCGCGGGCGAGCACTGGTACGACGACGAGGACATCGCCGTCTTCCGCTTCTCGGACGAGGGCAAGTACCTCGCGCGCTTCGGCGGGCAGGGGCGCGAGCCGGGGCAGTACGGCCCGCCCTCGGCGCTCGCGACCGACCCGCGCGGGCGCGTCTACGTCTGCGAGTCGTTCGACCGCGTTCACGTCTACGAGCCGGACGGCCGCTTCGTGCGCACGCTCAAAATCCCCCACGCCGCCGACGCCCTCGCCTTCGACGCGCAGGGCGACCTCTACATCGCCGGCAGCCACAGGGTCTCGAAGCTGGTGCTCGACAAGTAATGCAGGTCAGAACCGCCCGCGGTAGCGGGTGGGCCTCTGTTATTCGGCGCATCCGGGTAATGAAGGCCCACCCGCTACCGCGGGCGGTTCTGACCGCTATCCCCGGCGGCTCTCAACTTTCGCCCGTCACCATTTGCCATCGAACGCAACAGCCTTAATAATTGTCCTTCAGCTTACACACGCTCGGCGGAAAGCTGACCGCTGACAACTCCCGATGAGACTCACTGTTTTAGGAAGCGGCTCGACCGGCAACTCCGTGCTCATCTGCGCGGGGGGGACGCGCGTGCTGGTGGACGCGGGGCTCTCGGCGAAGGAGACGGTGCGCAGGCTCGCGCTCGTCGGCGAGGACGCCGCGCTGCTGGACGGCGTCGTCGTCACGCACGAGCACTCCGACCACGCGGGCGGCCTGCGCGTGCTCCTGAAGTCGCTCCCCTGCCCCGTCTACATCTCGGGCGCGACGCGCGACGCCTACATCCGCGAGAAGTCTCGCAACGACGACGAGCCGAAGAAGAGGGCCGAAGTCCTGCGCGACCGCACGGTCGAAATCTCTTCGAGCCAGGACTTCCAGATAGGCGAGATCGACTTCCACCCCTTCACCGTCCCGCACGACGCCGCCGACAACTTCGGCTTCGTCGCCACGCACGCGGGCGTCCGCGTCGCCACGCTGATGGACTTCGGCTGCGTGACGACGCTCGTCGCCGACCGCCTGAAGGGCTGCGCGGCCATCGTCATCGAGTCGAACCACAGCCGCGACATGCTCAAGGCGTGCGACGTGTACCCGTGGGAGCTGAAGCAGCGGATACTCTCGCGCACCGGCCACCTCTCGAACGAGGACGTGGCGGTGTGGCTGCGCGACGGCTTCGACGGCTGCGCCGAGCACGTCGTCCTCGCCCACCTCTCGCAGCGCGCCAACAACCCCGACCTCGCCAAGTTCACCGCCGAGTCGGCGCTGCGCGAGCGCGGCGGCCTCTTCCAGCCCGCGACCCGCATCACCCTCTCGCACCACAAGGAACCGACGCCGTGGATCGAGTTGTGAAAGGAGTAGGCAGTAGGCAGATGGCAGTAGGCAGTAAGAGACAACAACACTTCGTTCAGACTACCTTGCGCCGTCTTGTCTTCAACTGCCTACTGCCATCTGCCTACTGCCTACTGCTCTCCGGCTGTGCCGTTGACGAGCGCCGCAGCATACCCGCGGGGGCGCAGGCGACCGTGGAGCGCGTGACCGAGGACATCGCCGCCGGGCGCGACGAGAAGGTCTACCAGGAGGCCGCGCCCGAGTGGCGCGCGCAGGTCTCTTCGGAGGAGAACGCGCGCATCCTCGCGCGCGTGCGCGAGCGTCTGGGCCGCGTCGAGAGCCGCGCGCTCACGAAGGGCACCGAGCAGCAGAGCGCCTCCGCGCCGCTCTCCGGCCACGCCCTCGAACTCTTCTACGCCACCCGCTTCGAGCGCGGCAGCGCCACCGAGCGCTTCACCCTGCTCGAACGCGGCGGCGAGTGGCTGCTCGCCGGCTACACCGTGAGTTCGGACGTACTCAAATAGTGATGAGGACTGAGGACTGAGGACTGAGTAAACGCTACTTCCACTCAGTCCTCAGTCCTCAGTCCTCAGTCCTCAGTCCTCAAAATCATGATTGAACGCTACACGCTGCCCGAGATGGGCGCGCTCTGGTCGGAGCGGAACAAGTTTCAGAAGTGGCTGGACGTGGAGGTCGCCGTGTGCGAGGTGCACGCGGAGATGGGGTCGATTCCGCGCGGGGCCGTCGAGGAGATTAAGTCGCGGGCGTCTTTCACCGTCGAGCGCATCCGCGAGATCGAGAAGACGACCGACCACGACGTGATCGCCTTCACCACCGCGCTCGCCGAGCAGATCGGCGAGCCCGCGCGCTTCGTGCACTACGGGCTCACCTCCTCGGACGTGGTGGACACGGCCAACGCCCTCCTGCTGCGCGACGCCTGCGACCTGTTGCTCGCGAAGACGGACGCGCTGCTCGGAGTCTTGAAGCGCCGCGCCTTCGAGTTCCGGGACACGCCGCAGGTCGGGCGCACGCACGGCGTCCACGCCGAGCCGACCTCCTTCGGCCTCGCCTTCGCGCTCTGGTACGACGAGACGCGGCGCAACCGCGTGAGGTTGGAGAGGGCGAGAGAGGCGGTCGCCGTCGGCAAGATCAGCGGGGCCGTCGGCGCGTTCGCGCACCTCGACCCGGAGGTCGAAGAGAGGGTCTGCGCGCGGCTGGGCCTGAGGCCCGCGCCCGTCTCGACGCAGGTCGTGCAGCGCGACGTGTACGCCGAGTACCTGACGACGCTCGCCATCTGCGCCGCCTCAATCGAGAAGTTCGCCCTCCAAGTCCGGCACTGGCAGCGCACCGAGGTGCGCGAGGCCGAGGAGCGCTTCAAGAAGGGGCAGAAGGGCTCCTCGGCGATGCCGCACAAGCGCAACCCGATTCTGTCCGAGCGCCTGTGCGGGATGGCGCGGGTCGTGCGCGGCTACGCGTTGGTGGGGTTGGAGAACGTCGCGCTCTGGCACGAGCGCGACATCTCGCACTCTTCGGCCGAGCGCGTCGTCCTGCCCGACGCGTCAATCGCGCTCGACTACATGCTGGCGAAGTGCGCCTCGCTCCTCGACACGCTCGTCGTCTACCCGGAGCGGATGCTCTCGAACCTCGCGGCGACGCGCGGGCTCGTCTACAGCGGCCAACTGCTGTTGGCGCTGACGCGCGCGGGCGTCTCGCGCGAGCAGGCTTACGAGTGGGTGCAGCGCAACGCGATGAAGACGTGGGACGAGGGCGGAGAGTTCCGCGACCACGTCCTCGCAGACCCGGACATCTCCCACCTCCTCGCCGCCGAGGAGGTCGGGCGCGTGCTCTCGCCCGAGCCCTACATGCGCAACGTCGGGAAGGTCTTCGCGCGCGTCTTCGGTGGATAGCGGGTGGCACCGACCTGATTGCCCGGAGGAGCCTTTGACCGACGGAGTGAGGTTCGTCCCCGCCACTTCGGTGTCGCTCGAAGCGTACGCCGCGGCGATCACGGCCGCCTTCGAGGGCTACGTCGTCCCGATCAACTTCACCACCTCGGTACTCGCGCGCCGCGTCCGTGTAGAGCAGCAAGACCTCGAATGCTCGCTCGTCGCCCTCGAAGGCGGCGAGGCGGTCGGCGTGGCCGGGCTCGCCGTCCGCGGCCGCCGCGGCTGGGTCTCAAGCTTCGGCGTCGTGCCGGCCTGGCGCCGCCACGGGCTCGGCCGCCGCCTCATGTCGGCGCTCGTGGAACGCGCGCGCGCCTACGGGCTCCGGCAACTCCTGCTCGAAGTCATCGAGGGGAACACGGCGGCGCGGCGTCTCTACGAAGGGGCGGGGATGCGCGTCACGCGCGACCTGCTCGTCCTCGACCGCCCGGCGGACTACGAGCCGCGCGGCGCGCTCCGCGGCGGGGCGCTGAGAGAAGCGTCGGCGGAAGAGCTGCTCAGACACTACTGGCGGCTGCACCCGGAGCCGCCCGCGTGGCAGCGCGAGCTGTCGGCGCTGCTGGCCGCAGACCTGCGCGGCCTCTACGTCGGCGAGCGCCGCCGGCCGCGCGCCTACGCGCTGCTCGGCCGCGGCCGCGACGGCAACACCTACGTCTCCGACCTCGCGGCCGCCGACGCCGGGCACGCCGCAGAGATGTGCGCCGCGCTCGACCGCGTGGGCGGCCCCCTGAAGATCGTCAACGAGCCCGGGCGCGGCCCCTTCGCCGCCCCGCTCCTCGCGCACGGCTTCAAAGAGGTTCTGCGCCAGCACCAGATGTCGATGGAGTTGTGAGGAGTTCAAGGTTCAAAGTTCAAGGTTCAAAGCAGGCTCAGGCTTTTAAGCGTGCGCCGCCTTGAACGTCGGACGAGTCTTCGATTAACTTTGAACCTTGCACTCGCAACTTTGAACTTTCGGGAGAGACCCTTGAAAGCAAAAGTCTACGTCACACTCAAGCCGGGCGTGCTCGACCCGCAGGGCAAGGCCATCCAGCACTCCGTGGGGCTCCTCGGCTACGACGGCGTCGCCGACGTGCGCCAGGGCAAGTATTTCGAGATCGCGCTCGACTCGAACCTGGACGAGGCGCGCGCGAGAGAGACAGCCGAGCGGATGGCGCGCGACGTGCTCTCGAACCCCGTCATCGAAGACTTCCGCGTCGAGGTCGAGTGACGAAGTCCGGCGCGCGGCGGCCACAGGTGAAAGAGATGTTCTGTCCCAAGTGCGGTCAGCAGTCTTCCGACGAAGTGCGCTTCTGCCCGAGGTGCGGATTCCACCTCGCGGGGCTCGCGGCCTACATGGCGGCCAACGAGCACGCCCCGGCCGAGGCCCTCGCCCCGCGCGCGCCGGTGATGACCGCGCGGCGGCGCGGCATGCGGCGCGGCGCGAAGTTGATGTTCATCTGCGCCGTCCTGCTGCCCGTCGCCGCGCTGCTCGCCTTCGAGGGCGACGCGCCCGGGCCGCTGCTGCTCGTCATGACGGGCGGCCTGGCGGGGCTGGCCTGGTTCGTCTACTCCTGGCTGTTCAACGACAACGTCCTGCCCGTCGGCAAAGACGCCAAACGCAGAGACCTCGGCGCAGCCGGGGACAGGCCCGCCCTCGGCGCGCCGACCTTCGCCCCCGCGCCGCTCTTCGGCCGGCAGCGCGGCAACACGGCGGAGATTTATCAGCCGCCGAGCGTCACCGAGAACACGACCAGGCTGCTCGACAAGGACTCCTGAGCGGGCCGGGAGGAGGAGGAGCGTGATGGGACTCAAAGAAGTAGAGGTGGAGCGATGAAATTCGGAGTGATCGTCTTCCCCGGGTCGAACTGCGACCACGACGCGTACCACGTCATCTCGAAGCACGTCGGGCAGCCGGTGGACTTCATCTGGCACCGCGAGACCGACCTCTCGACCTACGACGCCGTCATCATCCCCGGCGGCTTCTCCTACGGCGACTACCTGCGCGCCGGGGCGCTCGCCAGCTTCTCGCCGGTGATGGCGTCGGTCAAGGAGTTCGCAAGCCGCGGCGGGTTCGTCTTAGGCATCTGCAACGGCTTCCAGATTCTGTGCGAGTCGGGGCTGCTGCCCGGGGCGCTCATCCGCAACAAGGAGCTGCACTTCGTCTGCCAGCACGTCAACGTCCGCGTCGAGACGACCGAGACGCCCTTCACGCACGAGCTGCGCGCCGGGCAGGTCTTGAGCCTCCCCGTGGCGCACGCCGAGGGCAACTACGTCTGCGACGACGAGACCTTTGACGAACTCGTCCGCGAAGACCGCGTCGTCTTCCGCTACTGCGACCCGGCGGGCGAGTCGGGCGAGCTGGCGAACATCAACGGCTCGCGCGACCACATCGCGGGCATCTGCTCGCGCGAGCGCAACGTCCTCGGGCTGATGCCGCACCCCGAGCGCGCGTGCGAAGACCTGCTCGGCTCCTCGGACGGCAGCGGCGTCTTCCGCTCGCTCGCCTCGACCCTCGCCGCGGTGAAGTGAAGGCGAAAGGCAAAAGGCAAAGGGCGAAAGGCGAAAGTGAGGTTGGCGAGCCCGACGCCGACTCCCCCGTCCTCACCTGGGAAGAGGTCAACCGCACGCACCGCGTCCGCAACGGCGTCTACCACAGGGGCGGGCGGCTCGTCTCGCTGCTCACGGACTTCGGCCGCATCAACCCCTGCTACCCGGATGCGCTCTCCGCGGACGGCGAGTCAATCGCCTACACGGGCGAGGGCCGCCACGGCGACCAGCACCTCTCGCCCGGCAACCGCGCGCTGCTCGCGGCCGTCGAGTCGGGCCACGCCGTCCCCCTCTTCAACAAGCTCGGCACCGGCCGCTGGCAGCTCACCGGCCGCTGGCGCGTCGCCGCGGCCGAACACCGCTTCGACGAACACGAGCGGCGCATGCTCTGGCGCTTCACGCTCAGGAAGGTTTCAAGTTAGACATCTTAACTATCAGCGCGCGGAAGACCAGGCGCTGCGCGCGTTTGCTCAAATCACCCGGCAGCGGTCTCGTTAACGTCCGCGGCCGAATTTTTTTGAAACCTCCGCTTGACGCGCCCCGTACTCTGTGTGACTGTATTAGTTGATTGATACAGTCGCGGTCGGGCCACGCTGCCGTCCAAAGTCAAAGACGAAAGTTCAAAGTTGAGGACGGACTTCAAACTTTCAACTTTCGAGCTTTGAACTTTGAAGCCGGATTCGCTAATCTGTCGGCGCTCCCCGGTCACTTCAAGCAGAGTCTTCCAGCAGAATAAGGAGTTCAGGCAAAGTTATGAAGAAGCTCTATGTGGTCGCAATCCTCCTCGTGCTCTCGCTCGCGGTCGTCGCGCTGGCCATGCGTGCCACCAGCCCCGCGGCCCCCGTGCCCGACGCGCCCGCCATCGGCACGGCCGCCCCCGACTTCACGCTGCCCGACGCCGACGGCAAGGAGCACTCGCTCGCCTCGCTGAAGGGCAAGGCTGGCACGGTCATCCTCTTCATCGCGACCAAGTGCCCGGTCTCGAACGCCTACAACGCGCGCATGCAGAAGCTCGCCGAGGAGTACAGGGCCAAGGGCGTCAACGTCGTCGGCATCAACTCGAACGTGGCCGAGTCGGCCGCCGAGGTCAAGCAGCACGCGGCCGACAACGGGCTCTCCTTCACCATCCTGAAGGACCCGAACAACAAGGTGGCCGACCGCTTCGGCGCGCAGGTCACGCCCGAGGCCTACCTGCTCGACGCCTCCGGCAAGCTCGTCTACCACGGCCGCATCGACAACTCGCGCAACGGCGACTCCATCACCAACACGGAGCTGCGCGACGCCATCGAGGCGACGCTCGCCGGCAAGCCCGTCGAGAAGGCCGAGGTCAAAGCCTTCGGCTGCTCCATCAAGCGCGCGAGCTAACGGGCGAGTGATGTTGAAGGCACTACTGCCGGCCGCCGTCGCGGCCGCGATCCTCTTGAGCTGCGGGGCCGGCGGCTTCCAGAACCAGAAGCCGCCGGCCCCGCAGCCCGCCGCGCCCTCGAAAGTAACCCAGATCGACGAGGCCGCCTTGAAGTCGCTGCTCGGCGCGGGGGCGGGGCGCGCGCGCCCGCTGCTCGTCAACTTCTGGGCGACGTGGTGCGTGCCCTGCCGCGAGGAGTTCCCCGACCTACTCAAGATTCGCGAACAGTATAAGTCCGACCGGCTCGACTTCGTCCTCGTCTCGCTCGACGACCCCTCGGAAATCGACAAGGCCGTGCCCGAGTTCCTGGCGGAGCAGCGCGCCAACCACCTGACCTCCTACCTCCTCAAGGCCGCGGACGACAACGTCGCCATCAACCTCGTAGACCCGACGTGGAGCGGCGAGCTGCCCGCGACCTTCGTCTACGACCGCGCGGGCAAAATCGTCTTCAATCACAAGGGGCGCATCAAACCCGCCGAGCTGCGCGCCGCCCTCGACGAAGCGCTCAAGGATAAAGCGCCGGAGGCGGGCGGGCAGAAATAAAAGAGCCGTGAACCGTAAGCCGTGAACCGTGGCGGGAGGAAGGCAGTTCCTTCCCGCCACGGTTCACGGCTTACGGTTCACGGCTTTTCCGCGTTTGAAGAAACGCGCGCGAGCCTTTATCCTGTGCTGTCCTTCTGACAGACGAACGCATCGGACAGGGGCTCGCGCCGTTTTCTCGTCATGAATTCTGAAATCATCACCCCGGAAGTCGTCGCCGCACACAACCTCACTTCGGAAGAGTTCGACCGCATCCGCGAACTGCTCGGGCGCGAGCCCACCTTCGTCGAGCTGGGCGTCTTCTCCGTCATGTGGTCGGAGCACTGCTCGTACAAGTCCTCGCGCGCCCACCTCAAGCGCCTGCCGACCCGGGGCGAGCGCGTCATCGTCCCGCCGGGCGAGAACGCAGGCATCGTTGACGTGGGCGACGGCTGGTGCGCGGCCTTCAAGGTCGAGTCGCACAACCACCCCTCCTTCATCGAGCCCTTCCAGGGCGCGGCCACCGGCGTCGGCGGCATCCTGCGCGACATCTTCACGATGGGCGCGCGCCCCGTCGCCGCGATGAACTCTTTGCGCTTCGGCACGCTCTCACACCCCGAGCACGGGCGGCGCAACCGCGCGCTGCTCGCGGGCGTGGTCGCGGGGATCGCGCACTACGGCAACGCCTTCGGCGTGCCCACCGTGGGCGGCGAGGTCGTCTTCGACGACGCCTACACCTTCAACCCGCTCGTCAACGCTTTCGCTTTAGGGTTGGTCAGACACGACCAGATATTCTTCGGGAAGGCGGCGGGCGTGGGGAACCCCGTGCTCTACGTCGGCGCGAAGACCGGCCGCGACGGCATCCACGGCGCGACGATGGCCTCGGCCGAGTTCGACGAAGAGGCTCTGGAGAAGCGCCCCACGGTGCAGGTCGGCGACCCGTTCCTCGAAAAACTTCTGCTCGAAGCCTGCCTCGAAGCGATGCGGGCGGGCGCGGTCGCCGGGATTCAGGACATGGGCGCGGCCGGCCTCACCTCCTCTTCGTGCGAGATGGCGGCGCGCGCGGGCAACGGCATCGAGCTCGACCTCTCGCTCGTCCCGCAGCGCGAGGAGGGGATGACGGCCTACGAGATCATGCTGTCGGAGTCACAGGAGCGCATGCTCATCGTCGCCCACAGCGGACGCGAGCGGCAGGTCATCGACATCTTCCGCAAGTGGGACCTCGACGCCGTCGTCATCGGCCGCGTCACCGAAACCGGCAGCGTCGTCGTCATCCACGAGGGGGAGAAGCTCGCAGACATCCCTTCAAAGTATCTGACGGATGAAGCGCCGCGCTACGAGCGCCCGATGCGTCCGCGCGAGGGCGGCGGCGGCAGTCAGGTTCCGAGCGACGGCGGCGGGAACGCGTCGGTCGTCAACGCCGGCGAGCTGGACGAAGTGCTCGAAGCGCCGAGCGCGGTCGTCTCCGGGCCGGAGAGCGACTTCAACGAAGCCCTCCGTCAACTGCTCGCGTCGCCGAACCTCGCGTCGAAGTCGTGGGTCTACCGGCAGTACGACCACATGGTGCGGACGAACACGGCGGTGCTGCCCGGCGCTGACGCGGCCGTCGTGCGCATCAAGGAGACGCGCCGCGCGCTCGCCATGTCGCTCGACGGCAACGGCCGCTACTGCGCCGTCAGCCCCCGCGAGGGCGCGCGCCTCGTCGTCGCCGAGTCGGCGCGCAACGTGGTCTGCGTCGGCGCGCGCCCCCTCGCCATCACCAACTGCCTCAACTTCGCCTCCCCGGAGCGGCCCGAGGTGATGTGGTCTTTCTCCGAGGTCATCGACGGCATGGCCGAGGCTTGCGAAGCCCTGGGCACGCCGGTCGTCTCCGGCAACGTCTCCTTCTACAACGAGACCGAGGGGCGCGGCATCCACCCGACGCCCGTCATTGGCATGGTCGGCCTGGTCGAGGACGTGCGGCGCGTCGTCACGCAAGGCTTCAAGCGCGAGGGGCACCTCGTCGCGCTCGTCGGGGAGAGCCTCGAAGACCTGGAGGCTACCGAGTACGAGGCGACCGTCCTGGGCCGGGCGGTCGAAGATTTGATCGCCTCGGGGGCGCGCGTCCCCGCGCTCGACCTCGGGCGCGAGCGGGCCGTGCAGCGCGCCGTGCTGCTCGCGGCCGAGGAGGGCCTGCTTCAGTCGGCGCACGACTGCTCGGACGGCGGGCTGGCCGTGGCGCTCGCCGAGTGCTGCTTCTCTTCGCTCGGCCGCCGCGCGCTGGGCGCGACCGTCACGCTCGACGAGCGAGTGTCGCCCGCCGCCTCGCTCTTCGGCGAGACGCCCTCGCGCGTCCTCGTCAGCTTCGAGGAGTCGCAGCGCACGCGGCTGGAGCGCATCGCCGCGCAGGCCGGCGCGCCCCTCAAGGTCATCGGCCGCGCGGGCGGCGCGCGCCTCCGCATCAACGTCGGCGGCACGGAACAGGTCTCGCAGGACGTGTCCGAACTCGAAGCCGTCTGGCGCGACACGCTCGGCAACCGCCTGCAAGCCGAAGTCATCGCCACAGCCGCGGAGTAGTAAAAGATAGTCTGTTAAGCCCCGAAGGGGCGAGATGAGAAAGCCAGGGGCAGAGCGAACGTAGTGAGCGCCGCCCCTGGTAACGTCGTGATAAATACGTCGAGCCCCGAAGGGGCGGAATAACATCGACGGTTATTCCGCCCCTTCGGGGCTCACTAATCTTTCGCGGTTGTTGACCAGGGGCGTTGCCCCTGGCTTTCTCATAACGCCCCTTCGGGGCTTGCGCGCCTCTCAATCGCGACGCGCGACGATGTCGAATGAGACCTTCAGGCGGTCGCGGACGCGGACGGTGCCGTGGAAGGCGGAGGTGGCGGGGACTTTGAAGTCGCTGCGCTTGAGGTCGAACTCGCCGCGGGCGCGCAGCTCGTCGCCGCGCAGCGTGACCTCGGCGGGGATGTTGACGCGCCGCGTGACGCCGCGCAGCGTGAGGTCTCCGCCGAGCTTGAGCGCGTAGAGGTCGCCGCCGCGCGGCTCGACGGAAACGTCCGTGCTCTTGAAGGTGATCTCGGGGTACTTGTCGGGCTCTAGGACGATGTCGCGCAGCTCGCGGTCGATGATCTTCTTCTGCTCTTCGGTGAAGACCTCGCGCGTCTCCGCGAGCGAGGCGGCGCGGACACTCAGCGTCAGCGAGGCTGGGTTGACCGAGCCGGGGGTGAGTCGCGCCTCGCCCGTGAAGTCGCGCGCTTGGACTAAGTGGTCGTGCCCCTTGAACCAGAGCACGCCGCCCGCGAAGGCGCGGATCATGAACTTGCTGCGCGCGGCGTCGAGCCTGTAGACGGCCGCCGCCTGCCGCCCGGTCGGACTCGCTGCGCGCTTGATGACGGACGCGCTGTTTGCCGTCCCGCCTGACCAACTTGATAGGGCGAGCAGCGCGCCGAGCGCGAACGTCGAGAGCTTGAAGAATCTCATCATGGTGAACCTCCTTGCGTATCCCCTCCGTCTTGGGTACTCCCACCTTCGAGTGTGAGCCAGTCGCAGAGTCTCCGGGTCAACATCTCGCCTGCGACGCGGTGGCCCTCCTCGTTCCAGTGGCCGTTGCCGCGCTGCGCGCCGAAGCCGTGGAGGAAGGCCCCGTGCCGGTCTGCGTAAGCCTGTAGGTCGGGCGCGAGGTTGTAGACGGGGAAGCCCTCGCGCTCGCCCAGGCTACGGAAACGCCGCTCGGCGTAGAAGAGGTCGGCCGCGCCGACCCGCCGCGCGAAAGCCTCGCGCGCCGCCGCGTCCGGGAAGACCTGTATGCCGTTGCTGAGCGTGACTACGTAGAAGCGCGCGCCGCGGCTTTTGACCTCCGAGTTCATCTCGGCCAGAAGCCTCTCGGTCAAGAGCCACGCGTCGCGCCACGTGTCGTCCGGCGGCTCGCGGTAGATGACGTTGGCCGTGCCCAGCTCTTCGGCCGGCGCGTCCGCCGCGGGAGCCGTGACGTTAGTCCGGGCCGCGTCGGCGGTCTTCGCCTCACCCGGCGCGTTCGAGCCGTCCTTCTCTTTCGCCAACCTCCGCCGCTCGCGCCAGGCGTCGAGGCGCGACTTGACGGCCCGCTGCCCTTCGTGAATCGCCTGCACGAAGCGCAGGCGCGCGCGCAGCCAGCGGCCTAGGCGGTTGAGCGCCGAGTTGCGCAGGCGGAAGGCGGCCGTGCGCCGGAACGAGTCGTCGAGCGTGAGCCGGTCGCCGTCGAGGCGGAAGTACGGAATCTCTTCCGTCAGCTTCAGCGCGCGCGAGTTGTCGAGCACGTCGTTGTTCGTCGTCACGGCGAGCAGCACCACGTCGGGCGAGTAGGCCCACACCTTCTCGCGCAGCGTCAGAAGCTCCTGCGCCGTGCCGTAGCCGGAGACGCCGAAGTTGATGACCTCGACCTCGCGCCCTTCGAGCGCGGGACAGTCCTTCAACTTCGTCTCCAGCACAGACCAGAACGCCTTCTCGCGCTCGACCTGAAACGCCTCGGCGTACGAGTCGCCGACGACGGCGATGCGGAGCGTCCCCGCGGGCTTACCCTTCGCGTGCTCGCGGTCGCGCAGGCCGTCGGAGTTGATGCTGACGTACGCCTCGCCCTCGCGCCGGTAGCGCCCCTCGACGCCGGGCCAGAGCGCGTAGCCGCGCACCTCGTCCGGCCGGTAGAAGACCGGGTAGGTGTAGCCGACGAGGCGCAGGAAGAGCTCGAAGACGAGCAGCGCGAAGAGGACGCTCAAGGCGACGACCAGGAGCTTCACGCGCCAGCCGGGCCTCGCCCTCCCCTCCGACTCTCTTCCGGCGTCCGGGATGCTTTCGGGGTTGTTCATCTGCCGTCGGCGGCGAGGATACAACACGCGAGGCGGCGCAAAAAGTTAGCAAAGACCGGCGGCCTTCGTGTATGCTGCCGCGGCACGACCGAGCATCACTCCCGAGATGCACCAGCACGTCATACTCAACCGCCGCCTTCTGGAAGCCGGGCGCGCGCGGCTGCGCGCCGTCACGGCGGCCGCGCTCTACGGGCGCGGCGTCTTCACGACGGTCGCCGTCCACAAGGGCCGCCCCTTCCTCTGGGACGCGCACTGGGCGCGCCTGCTCGCGCACGCCGAACGCGCGGGCGTCGAGTGCGACTTCGGCGACAACGAGACGGCGCTCCTCCTCTCGCGCCTGGTCGAGGCGAACGAAGTCTCGGAGGGCCGGGCGCGCGTCCACCTGCTGGCGCGCGCCGTGCGCGGGCGCTGGAAGGCCGGGGAGGAGGGGCGCGCCTCAGACCTCCTGATGATGACGGCCGACGCGTGGCCCGCGCCCGAGTCCCTGGCGCTCACCGTCTCGCCCTACCGCGTCAACACCTGCTCGCCGCTCGTCGGCGTCAAGACCGTCAACCGCCTCGAACAGATCATGGCGTGGGAGGAGGCGAAGTCCAGGGACTTCGACGAGGCGGTCGTCTGCAACGAGCGCGGCGAGGTCGCCTGCGCGACGACGGCCAACCTCTTCTGGGTCAAGCACGGGACGGTCTACACGCCCGCGCTCGCCGCCGGGGCCGTGGCCGGGACGACGCGCGCGCGCGTCATCGAGCTGGCCGCGGAGCTGGCCGTCCCGCTCTCGGAGGGCGCGCACACCCTGCACGACATGGCCGAGGCCGACGAGGTCTTTCTCACCTCGGCCGCGCTCGGCGTCGCGCTCGTCACCACGTTCGACTACCACCGCTACACCGTGCCCGTCGGCAGCCCCGCGCTCCGGCTGCGCGAAGCCTACCGCCAGCTCACGCTCGACCCGGAAGCGTCCGCCCCCGTGCCGGAACAGAGCCGCGTGCCCGAGTGAGACGATTGCGGGATGCGGATTTCGGACGGCGGATTGACGAGGGCCGCGGGGCTTTGAATTCCGCAATCGGAAATCCGCATTCCGCAATCGTTGGTTTTGTGTTAATCTCGCGCCGCAATCCAAGCAGCACCCAGAGAAAAACTCGGAGGATTGAGATGTTCGACCCAACCTTGCATCTTCCCGTGAGCCTCGCGATGTTCCAGGACATCTTCCACGCGCCCTCGGGGGAGGAGATCGTGCGCATCCTCTTCCGCTGGGCGCACTTCGTCGCGGGCATCACCTGGATCGGGATGCTCTACTTCTTCAACCTCGTCAACGTCAACTTCATGAAGGCGCTCGACGCGCCGACCAAGAAGGTCGTCGTCCCCAACCTGATGCCGAAGGCGCTCTGGTACTTCCGCTGGGGCGCGGTCGTCACGGTCGTCGCGGGGCTCGGCTACTACGCGATGTACATCCTGCGCGGCGACGTGATCAACGCCAACAGCGACGGCGCGGGCGCCAACACGTGGCTCATCCTCCTGCTCTGGCTCGTCGTCTCCGGGGCGGCGTGGGCCGTCTTCGCCTTCGTGCTACTGCCGAACCTGAACAAGGACGGGAAGATTCTGGCGGCGGCGACCGCGGGGCTCGTCATCGCGATGGCGGTGGCGCTCATCTGGCTCCTCGACTCGCAGTTGACGGGGCGGCGCGACCACTGGGCCAGCAACAAGACGCTCTCTATCGGCGTCGGCGGCGCGCTGGGCATCATCATGCTCCTGAACGTGTGGGGCATCATCTGGCCGGCGCAGAAGCGCATCATCGCGGCCACCGAGGCCGGCGCGCCGCCCGACGCCGCGCTCGCCCGCCGCGCCTTCCTCGCCTCGCGCACCAACGCCTGGCTCTCCTTGCCCATGCTCTGGTTCATGGGCACCTCGCACGGCGACTACATCATGTTCGGCAAGAACGCCGGCTGACGGATTAGAAACAGAACCGCGAGCGGTAGCGAGCGGGTGCGGGTGACTTAATGAGATGTCTCTTAAGCCACCCGCACCCGCTCGCTACCGCTCGCGGTTCTGTTTTATAATTCGCCCAAGTTTAAGCCGAAGCGACAACCCGGATTCATGGAGCCCGCGCGCCGCGCGTCGGCCGCCTCGCTTTTGCGAGTTGCCGCAGTCATAACAAGGAGGATGGGATGGCAGACGTGAAGCTTTACACGGCGAAGCAGTTCGATTTGAGCGGGCTGAACGGGATTTCCGACCAGACCCTGGAGATGCACTTCAAGCTCTACGAGGGCTACGTCACGAACACCAACACGCTGACGCAGAAGATCACGGAGATCCTCGCGGACGGCAAGGTCGATCAGGAGGAGGTGCCCGCCTACTCGGAGCTGACCCGCCGCTTAGGGTTCGAGTACAACGGCATGGTGCTGCACGAGTGGTACTTCGGCAACATGAAGAAGGGCTCGACGACCACCGACCCCGAGAAGGACTCGAACTTCTACAAGCTGGCCGAAAGCTCGTTCGGCAGCTACGACATCTGGAAGGCTGACTTCGTCGGCATCGGCAAGATGCGCGGCGTCGGCTGGGCCGTCTGCTACCAGGACCCGACGAACGACCGGCTGTCGAACCATTGGATTACGCTGCACGAGGTCGGGAACGTCGCGGGCTTCGTCCCCGTGCTGGTGATGGACGTGTGGGAGCACGCCTTCCTCCTCGACTACAAGCCGGCCGACCGGCCCAAGTACATCGAGGCGTTCTTCTCCAACATCGACTGGGCGTCCTGCGAGCAGCGCCTCCAACAGGGCGTCAGCTCGCGCCCCGCGGCCGCCGCCGCCAAGAGCGAATAAGGTCAGAACCGCCCGCGGTAGCGGGTGGCCCGTCATTAACCGACAGCGCCGCATAAGGTAAGGGCCACCCGCTACCGCGGGCGGTTCCGACCTGTATTATCAACCGGAGGATTTTGATGAAACTCTCTCGACTGCTGCCCGTCTTGTGTGCGCTCGCGCTCTCCGCCGCGGGGCTCGCGGGCTGCTCTTCGGACATGAACGCGAACACGGCGAACGCGAACGCGAAGGCTTCGTCCGCCGGCTCGCCGACGCCGGCCGCGCAGGCGCTCTCGGTGGCCGAGCGCCCGCAGAATATTAAGGCTCAGATGCAGCAGCGCGGCGAGCAGGACGAGGCCGCGCCCGCGCTCACCATCGTCGAGCCGAAGGAGGGCGCGACCATCCAGGGCTCGACCGTCAAGGTGAGCCTCAAGCTCGCGGGCGACCTCAAGGGCTACCAGCCGCACAAGAACCCTGACGGGACGGGCAACCACATCCACGTCATCCTCGACAACCAGCCCTACGAGGCTTACTACGAGCTGGGCCAGCCCTTCGAGCTGCGCAACGTCGCCGAGGGCCAGCACACCATCCGCGTCTTCGCCTCGCGCCCCTGGCACGAGAGCTACAAGAACGAGGGCTCGTTCCAAATGGTCTCGTTCACGGTGAAGGGCGGCGGCAACCCCTCGCAGCCGACGACGACGAGCGGCGGCCAGAAGATGGCCGACAACTCGAACGCCGCGAGGCCCGCCGCTTCGCCGGCCGCGTCGCCTTCGGCCGAAGGCAAGGAGATGCAGCCCACGGTGGCCGGGCCGGTTGACCGCGCGAAACCGCTCCTGACCTACAGCCGGCCGAAGGGCGAGTACAAGGGCGCGGACGCCGACGCCATCATGATCGACTTCTGGCTCTCGAACGCGAAGCTGCAAGGCGACGGCGGCGACTACCGCGTCCGCTACTCGGTGGACGGCGGCGAGGCGAAGTACCTCGACAAGTGGGAGCCCATCTGGCTCACCGGCTGGACGGCCGGCAAGCACGCCGTCAAGCTCGAACTCCTCGACAAGTCCGGCAACGTCGTGGACAACGGCGGCTACAACTCGACCTCGCGCGACATCACGGTGGTGAAGTAGTCAGTAGTCAGTAGTCAGTAGGAAAACAGAGGCGGCGCGTCCGGTTATTAAGCCGAGCGCGCCGCCTGTCTTTTCTACTGGCTACTGACTACTGACTACTGCCCTTCACTGCGCGCCGAGCTTCTTCTTCTCGGCCTGCGCCTCCTGGTAGAAGCGGTCGGTCGGCTTGGTCGAGGAGATGACGGCCTCGAACTCGCGGAGCGCCTCTTCGCGCCGTTCGAGGTGCGCGAGGATGCGGCCGCTGGAGAGGCGCGCGCGCGCGACGACAGAGGGGTCCGTCTCGGGCGTCGCGAACAGCAGCGCCTGGCGGAAGTGTCCGAGCGCGGCGTTGAGGCGCTCGGCCTGAACCGCCTCGTCGATCGCCTCCTGCGCCAGGAGCGAGGCCGCCTGCCCCAGCGCGAAGTAGACGAGCGGCTCGCTCGCGTACTCGCCCTTCAGCGCCGCGAGCCGCGCGTTGGCCTCCTCGTAGTTGCGCAGGCGCAGCAGCTCGCCCACGTCGTTGAGGCTCTTGACGAGCGCGGCGCGGCGCGCGTCGGTCGGCTGCGCCTCGGCGGGCTCGACGGCCGTGGCGAGCGCCGTCGAGCGGCGCTCGCGCACGCGCGCGACCACGGGCGCGTACTCGCCGGGGCGCTTCAGCTCGCGCTCGACGGTGAAGGCCGCGACCATGTCGGGCATGAAGTTCGCCACGTCGAAGCCCGACGACTCGAAGCCGCGCAGTTGGTCGGCGAAGTGGAACGAGAGCACCGCGCCGCGCTCGTAAGCCTCGGCCAGTTGCGCCGTCGTCGAGTCCTGGATGGCCGCCTGCCTGTCCTTCACCTCCTTCAGCACGGCGTCCTTCGCCGCCTGGTCTCCGGCGGCCTGCAAGCGCTGGCTCGTGTCGAGCTGGAGGGCGCGCAGCCGCACGCGCTCGTCCATGCGCGCGTCGGCCGCCGCCACGAGCGAGCGCGCGACCGTCAGGAAGACGTCCGGGCCGAACGTGCGCCCGCTGCGCGCCTGCTCGGCTTCGAGGAGCCGCTTGATGTCGGGGCGGCGCGCGGCGACCTCGCGGCTGAAGCGCGCGACCAGGGGGTCTACGATGAACTGTACGTAGGCGCGGCGCGTCTCGGAGAGGCGCGGGTCGGTGTCGGGCGGGACGACGACGAAGTAGTCGTCGCCGACCGCGCGCAGGTTGATCGCGCCGGGCGCGGCCAGCAGGTCGGGCACGACGCGGAAGCGGCGCGCGTGCTCGCGCAGGACGGTGGTCGTCTTCTGCTTCTCGTCCTTCTTCTTCGCCTGCGAGGGCGCGGGGACGACGACGCGCTCGCTGACGAGCGTCTCGGGGCGCGTGTTGAGGTAGGCGAGGACACCGCGCGCCATGTCGATGGTCACGGCGCGCAACTGGTCGCCCGCGGCGCGGTGCATGTTGAGGTAGTTCGGGAGCCGCGCCTCCATCCCCGAAGACTTGTAGAACTCGCGCACGAGCGGCACGAAGTCGAGCACTTCGAGCACGCCCGTGGGCAGGTCTTCGGAGCGCGCGGGGGCCTCGAAGGCGGGCGGCTGGCCGAGCGTGTAGGCGAGCGAGATGTAGCGCGCCGCCTGCTCGGCCGGCGTGTAGTGGACGGCCTCGTTCTGCGGCGTCGCGGGGTTGTCGGCCACGTCCTTCAGAGCGTTGCGCGCGTAGAAGTCCTGCATGCGCTGGCGCAGCGCCGCGTCCATCCCCGCCTGCTCGCGCCGGACGAGCTGGCGGAAGACCGAGGGCGGAGTGCCCGCGGGCGTCGGGTCCCAGCCCGCGGCGTCGAGCGCGGCCATCATCACGACGAGCCGCGCGTCGGGCGCGATCTCGATGCCGTAATCCGTGAGCCCGAGCGAGGCCGCGGCCGGAGCCGGGCGCGGCTGTTGTTGGGCCGGGGCGGGCGTCTGCTTCGGGGCGGCCGCCTGCCGAGCGGCGGCCGCATGCGCGCACAGGAGCGCGGCGAGGGGGACGGTCAGGAACAACTTCTTCATCAGAGACCTTCTAAAAATAGTCAGTAGTCAGTAGAAGAACCTTTATCGCTCGAACCGCGCGGTTCCCATCGTCAGCGGCCGCGGCGCGGAGCGCTACTGTCTACTGGCTACTGACTACTGTCCTTAGACTCCGGATTCCCTGCGTGGGTTGGCGCAGAAGGTAAAGGGTAACAGGCAGGCGGCCGGCGAACAAACGGCTGTAGGCGGAGGCAGGGAAGGACGTAAACCGTAAACCGTGACAAGTAGCAGCCGCGAACCACCGTGAACCGTGACAAGAAAGAGCGGGTCTTAAACTTGTCACGGTTCACGGTTCACGGTTCACGGCTCTTCACGCTTACTGGAAGCTGTTGAGCGCCGAGGGCTCGTCCGAGTAGGTGTCGAAGACCGTGAGGAGCTTGGTGATGACGAGCAGCTCCTTGATCTTCTCGCCGAGGCCGAGCATCTTGAGCTGGCCCTTCTCCTTGCTGATGGCGGTGTGGCTCGAGACCAGCTCGCCGATGCCGCTCGAATCCATGTAGCTGACGCCCGACAGGTTCAAGAGCACCTTCTTCTTCCCCTCTTGGATGAGGCGGCGGACGGCGCTCCGGAGGGCGACGTTGCCCTCGCCGATGGTGATCTTTCCTTCGAGGTCGAGGATCGTCACGTCCCCTGCCTGGCGCTCGCGGATGTTCAGTTCAGCCATTGCGGGAAATCTCCTTGGATACAAGTAGTCAGTAGACAGTAGTCAGTAGACAGTAGAAGAGCGCCTTTTGTCGGCAGTCAGGTTTACAACGTCAATGGCCGTGGCGCGGAGCGCCTACTGACTACTGACTACTGACTACTGTCTACTTCTTCTTAATCATTCGCACCAGGGTTCCGCCCCCGGCGGGGCTCTCCCAGGCGACTTCGTCCATGAAGGTGCGCATGAAGAGGATACCACGCCCCGAGTCCTTGAGGATGTTCTCCTCGGCCGTCGGGTCGGGGAGGTGCGACGGGTCGAACCCCGCGCCGCGGTCGCGCACGGTCACGGTGAGCCCGTCGTCCGTGCCCGTCATCCCGACCTCGACGGGGACGCTCTCGTCCTGCCGGTTGCCGTGCAGGACGGCGTTGGTGACGGCCTCGCGCACGGCCAGGTCGATGCCGAACAGCGCGTCCTCGGCGAAGCCCAGCCTCCGCGCGGCGTCCGCGACGGCCGCCGCCGCCTCGCCGATGGCCTCGATGCGACTCGGCAGTTTGAGTTCGACGGTCTCTTCGGTCACAGGCTCAAGGGTCGGCCGCCCCGGAAGCACAGGGCACGGACCGTCGGGAGCGGCCTCAAACCTCACGCTTTAAAGCTCGACAGGAAGCCTGCACGGTTTAACACGCCCGCCGCGCGGCTGTCAAGAAAGTAGGCAGTAGGCAGTAGGCAGTAGGCAGTTAAGAGAGCCGCTGTCGAAACTTCCGCATTAATCCTTCAACGTCCGAAACGCGCGGCGTGCTGCCTACTGCCGTCTGCCTACCGCCTACTTTCTCTGCTACCATTACCCGCATGAGAATCCGACCGGCCGAACGCCTGCGCGGGCGCGCGCGCGTCCCCGGCGACAAGTCCGTCTCGCACCGCGCGGCGATGCTGGCGGCGCTCGCGCACGGGAAGACCACCATCGAGAACTTCTCTTCAAGCGCCGACTGCTCCTCGACGCTCGAAGTCCTGCGGCGGCTCGGCGTGGTCGTGGAGCGCGACGGCGCGACCGTCCGCGTCGAGGGCGCAGGCGCGGACGGAGGGGGGCCGCAGTTTCGTCAACCCGCGGCTGAGCTCGACTGCGGCAACTCGGGGACGACGATGCGTCTGATGGCGGGCGTGCTCGCGGCGCAGCCGTTCGCGTCCACCCTGACGGGCGACGAGTCCCTGAGCGGCCGGCCCATGCGGCGCGTGATGGAGCCGCTGGAACGGATGGGCGCGAAACTTTCGGCCGTGGACGGCCACGCGCCGCTGAAGGTCGAGGGGCGCAGGCCCTTGCGCGCGATACGCTATGAGATGCCGGTCGCCAGCGCGCAGGTCAAGTCGTGCGTCCTGCTCGCGGGGCTCGGCGCGGAAGGTCGCACGGAGGTCGTCGAGCCCGCCGCGCGGACGCGCGACCACACGGAGCGCATGCTCCGCTGGTTCGGCGTAGAGGTCGGGACGGAAGAACTGTCCGAAGAGTCCGAAGACGGCGGGCGCGTCCTCGTCTCGGTCGAAGGGGGCTCGCGTCTGAGGGCGCGCGACCTCGTGGTGCCGGGCGACATCTCTTCGGCGGCGTTCCCCCTGGCGGCCGCCGCGCTGCTGAAAGGGTCGGAGCTTGAGCTGGAAGGGGTCGGCCTCAACCCGACGCGCGCGGCCGTGCTCGACACGCTGCGCGGGCTCGGGGTCGGGCTCACGGTCGAGGACGAGCGCGAGACCTCGAACGAGCCGACCGGCCTGATACGCGTGCGCAGCACCGGCGCGCCGAAGCCTTCGGCGGAAGGCGCGAACGTCATCCGCGGCGGGACGGTCGCGCAGCTCATCGACGAGCTGCCCGTGCTGGCCGTCGTCGGCACGGCCGTCGAGGGCGGGCTTGAGATACGCGACGCGCGCGAGCTGCGCGTGAAGGAGTCCGACCGCATCGCGACGACGGTCGCCAACCTGCGCGCGATGGGGGCCGACGTGGAAGAGTTCGAGGACGGCCTGCGCGTCGAGGGGCCGGTGCGCCTGCGCGGCGCGCGCCTTCAGTCCTACGGCGACCACCGCATCGCGATGGCCTTCGCCGTCGCCGCGCTCGCCGCCCGTGGCGAGACGGAGATCGAGGGCGCGGAGGAGTGCGTCCGCGTCTCCTTCCCCGAGTTCTTCCCGCTGCTCGAATCCTTGACCGAGAGATGAGCCGCCGCCCCGTCGTCATCACGGGCTTCATGGGCGCGGGCAAGACGACCGTCGGCCGCGCGCTCGCGCGCATCTTGGGCGAGACGTTCATCGACCTCGACGACGCCGTGCGGGAGCTTGAGGGCCGCGGCCCGCGAGAACTCATCGACGAAGAGGGCGAGGACTACTTCCGCGAGGCCGAGACGCGGGCGCTCGGCCGCGTGCTCGGACGGGGCGAGGCGCGCGTCGTCGCCACTGGCGGCGGGGCCTGGACGCTCGCGCGCAACCGCGCTCTCACGGCCTCCCACGGCTGCCTCTCGGTCTGGCTCGACGCGCCGTTTGATTTATGCCTCCGGCGCATCGAGGACGAGGGCGCGCGCGACTCGCGCCCCTTCGCGCGCGACACCGAAGTCGCGCGGCGTCTCTACGCCGAACGTCTCGCGGCCTACCGCCAGGCAGACCTCCGCGTCTCCGTTTCGCCCGCAGCGGACGCCGACGAACTCGCGGCCGAGATCGCCGCAGCGCTCGCCGCCGCGGGTTGAGGATGGCACGCCGCGGCACTCAGGAGAGCACCTTCGAGATTCTGGCGCCCAGCCTGTCCTCCAGCTCGTCCAAGCGGTTCAGGTCGTAGACCAGCAGGCGGGAGCCGACGAAGTCGAACGGGACGCGTTTGGGGTCTTGCGCGAGCAGTATGATTTTCCTCCCGAGCACGTCGGCCAGCCCCACCTCGTAGGCGACGTTAGGGTTGGCTGTCGAGAGGTCGGCGATGACCAGCCGCGCCTCGCAGATCCCCTGCCACACGTCCTCCATCACGTTCCGGCCGACGGCCTCGTCGGCGATTTTGAACTTCAAGCCCTGTTCCTCGACGGCGGCCTTGATCGTGCGCCTGACGTTCTTTGACCAACTGGGGCTGTAAGGCATCAGGACGAAGCAGTAGTCCTTCCTCGCGGCGTAGCGCCCCTGCCAGCAGGGCTTGACGAGCATCCGGCCGTCCCGCTCCCTTTCCCGCGCCCGCTCCCGCTCCTGCTCTAAGTGGAGCGCCCTGATCGACTGGCCGAGGATGTCAGCGTACTTGCAGAGCAGCCGCTCGTCGTCGTCCGAGAAGGGGATGCTCTTGGGCTTCTTCGAGAGGCGGATCACGCCGTAGACTTCCTGGTGGAATTTGATCGGCGCGGCCAAGAAGTTTGAGTGGTGCGCCATGAACTCCAGGTGCTTGCCCATCCAGCGCAGCGCAGGGTCTATTTTCCTTAACTCCTTGTCGTTCTCGATGTCGTTAATGCGTAGTGGCTTGCCGTGCAGCAGGATCCACCCGGTCAAGCCCTCGCCCTTCTTGTAGGTGGCAAGCCCCAGCTCTTTTTCGAGCGGGTTCTTCTTAGAAGCGTAACGCAGCACGTACGAGTCGCCCTCCTCCTCGCGCAAGAAGATGGTGCAGCCGTGGGAGTTGAGGATGGCGGGGATCAGGTTGACGGCCATCTTGAAGTAGGCGTGCATTACCTCGGGGCTCGTGAAGGCGACCGGCTCGATGAGGCTGTTGTAGCTCTCCGCCCTCTCGATCAGCTCGGCCATCTTGAGGATCTGCGCCAGCTTCCGGGCGAAGGTGGTCAGCAACTCCTTGTCCCGCTCCGTGAAGTGCGTGTTGGGCTTGAGGGTCTTGGCGATTCGCAGGACGCCGACCGTCACCCCCTCGACTTTGATCGGGACGCCCAGGAAAGCCCTCAGGTACGCCCGCTCCTCTTCGCTGGCGTTCTTGAAGCCGTTGTACTTGTCGGACCAGCGCAGTTCCGGGTCGATGGCCTTCAGCTCACTCTCGTCCTCGATGTTCTTAAGCCGGAGCGACCGGCCGGTCTTGGCTACCCAACCCGTGAGCCCCTCCCCGAGGGCGTAGCGCCGCTTCCCCACGTGCTTCTTGTTCTTGCCCGAGGTCTCCTTCAGGACGACCCGGTTCTGCTCCTTGTCGAGCCAGAAAAGGGATGCCTCCTTGGCCCCGACCAACGCGGGCAGCTTGTCCACCACAAGCCTCAGAATCTTCTCGACCCGGTACTCGGCCGTAAACTCCAGGAGCGTGGAGATGAGCTGCGTGTCGCGGCGGGCGGGCTCGACCTCGTCAACGTTCGGTGTTTTATTCGTGCTGTTGGTCATAGTCCGTCGTTCCGCGGGGGTGTCGAGTCGGCGGTCGGGACGGGGGTAAGGGTCTCTTCGACAGAAGGCAGAGCACGCGGCGCGCGCAGTATTTCTATGCCAGATGCCGCGGGGTGTCAATAGGTCGGGTTTCGGCTCCGTCGGGGGCGCGGCTCGGCGCGTGTGGCTCCGGGGCGAGCGCAGGTGTTATGCTCAGGGCGAACGGACGGACTCATCCGCTGGAGGGGAAAGGGGTGTGACCGGAAAAGAGGGCAACGCGAAAGCTTTGAGGCCGGCGGACGAGCTGGCGAACGCGCACAACTGGAAGCACCTCGCGCGTTGGAACGGCGAGGGATTCTACGAGCTGAAGACCGAGGACACCGGCGACTGCCGCGTCCGCCTCTTCTTCACGCCCCAACTTCTGGAGGCGGCCGAGGAGATTCTCTACCGGCAGATCGTCAACGCCACGCGCTTCCCCGGCGTGCGCATGGTGGTGATTACGCCCGACGCGCACTACGGCTACGGCGTCCCCGTCGGCTGCGTCCTCATCACCGACGCACGGGAAGGCGCGGTCGCGATGGGGCCGGTCGGCTACGACATAGGCTGCGGGATGATGTCGGCGCGGTCGAACGTGGGGGCGGAGGCGGCGACGCCGGAGCGGAGGCTGGAGTTCAACCGGGCGGTGATGTCGCGGGTGGACATGGGGTTCGGGGGGAAGAGCAAGAAGCTGGGGCGTCTGTCGGAGGAGGAGTTCCAGAACCTCGTGCGCGGGGGGGCGGAGTATTACGTCGAGAAGTACGGGGCGACGTTCGACCGCAGCCACGCCGAAAGGCACCGCATCCCCGTGGACGACGACTGGCAGATTCCGTGGGGCGGCAAGGGCAGGCCCGAGCGCGGGCGCGAGCAGATGGGGAGCCTCGGGGGCGGCAATCACTTCATCGAGTTGCAGCGGAGCAGTCAGACGGGGACGCTCTTCGTGCAGGTGCACACGGGGAGCCGCGGGTTCGGGCACGGGCTGGCGACGAACTACTTCGAGCTGGCGAGGGAGGAGCACCCGGAGCTTCTGAAGGACATCGACCTCGGCTACTTCACGCCGGAGTCGAAGCACTACCGCGACTACCTGAACGCGGTGGCGGCGGGCGGCAACTACGCCATCCTGAACCGGCTCGTCATCTTCGAGCAGGTGTCGGAGGCGTTCCGCGAGGTCTTCGGGGAGGAGCTGGAACTGGTCTACGAGATCAGCCACAACCTCGTGCAGAAGGAGTGGCACCCGGAGTTCGGCGACGTGTGGGTGCACCGCAAGGGGGCGACGCGCGCCTTCCCCGCGGGACACCCGTTCCTGAAGGGCACCGTCTGGGAGGAGAAGGGCCACCCCGTGCTCATCCCGGGCAGCAACAAGGACTGGAGCTACATCCTGCGTCCGCTCGCGGGGGCGGAGCGGAGCGGCTTCTCGGTCAACCACGGCGCGGGCCGCCGCATCTCGCGCGGCGAGGCCAACCGCACGCTCTCGCAGCGCCAGATGGACGACGAGTACCGCGAGGCCGGCGTCGTCGTCAACGCCGACGGCCGCGTGCCTCTGGACGAGGCCGCGCCGTGCTACAAGCCTTCGGAGGAGGTCGTCGCGGCGGTCGTCGGCGCGGGGCTCGCGGAGATCGAGCACAGCCTCTGGCCGCTCGCCTCGCTCAAGGGCGTGGACGAGCTGAAGCGGCGCAAGGGTAAAGGCAGGGGCCGCGACGGCCGCGCGCGCGGTAAGGGCGAGGGCAAGAAGACGAGCGAGCACTACTAGGCGGAAGCCCGACCGCGAGGGAGGGCGTCGGCCAAACATGGAAAGAGGGTTGATGAAAGGCAGCGGGTCTTTCATCAACCCTCTTTACTCTGTCAGACGTACGCCCTCCCTCACGGCCGGGCTTCCGCCTCATGTCTCTCGGCCTGGCCGGCGTTCTCGCAGAAAGCGACCTCGTCGCCTATCGACAGCGGGTCGGAGTCGCCGGTCGTCGGCAGGAGGTTGACCGCAGGCCCGCTCACGCGCCGCCGTTCCTGCGCGCGCGGAGGAGTTCGAGCAGCGCCAGCTCTTCGACGCTGTAGTCGGGCTGCCGGCCGCTGATGAGGCGGCGCGCGCGGCGCGGGCGGAACTCTTCGACGGAGCGGCCGCGCTCGTAGGCTTCGAGCACGCTCGGGTGTATGTAGCAGGAGCGGCAGACGGTCGGCGTGTTGCCGAGGCGCTCGGCGACCCGCCTGACGGCCGCGGCCACGTTCCGCTTCGCCTGGCGCGCGTCCTCGCAGCAGCCCAGCTCGGCCAGCTCGACGGCCGCCAGAAGCGTCCCGCCCCACGTGCGGAAGTCCTTGGCCGAGAACTCCTCGCCGGCCGCGGCCTTGATGTAGTCGTTCACGTCGCGCGGGGTGACGGCGCGCACACGCCCGTCCTCGCCGACGTACTCGAAGAGCTTCGCGCCGCCGATGGCCTTGATGTCGCGCACCAGGGCGGCCAGCTCTTCGTCAACGAGGATGCGGCGGTGCTTGACGTGGTGCTTGCCCGTGAAGTTGAACTCCAGGCGGCCGCCCGGCTTGATCTCGAGGTGTCGGTTGCGGAGCGTCGTCACGCCGTAGGTGCGGTAGCGCCTGACGCTCTCCTCGGAGCCGACGCGGAAGTAGAGGTCGTTGATGAGGCGGACGACGACCGCCAGCACGCGCTCCTTCCCCAGCCCCTCGCGCGCGATGTCCTCGTTCGTCTTCCGGCGCAGACGGGGCAGCGCCTCGCCGAAGCGCTCGACCTTGTCGTACTTGCGCCGCGCGCGGCGCGCGACGAAGGAAGGGTGGTAGATGCGCTGGACGCGGCCGGCCTTATCAAGGCCGACGGCCTGCAAGCGGCTGCGCGGCGAGGGCGCGATGCGCACGTCGCGCCAGGCCGGCGGGATGACGAGCGAGCGGATGCGCGCGAGCGCGGCCTCGTCCTCGATGCGCCGCCCGTCGGCCGTCTCGTAGCGGAAGCCGCGCGACTTCGAGCCCACGCGGCGCCACCAGCGGGCGCGCCGGTCGCGTGTAACGCTTCCGGCCAAAAGCCCGGCCGCGATGTTCTGTTGTTTTACTATTTCCGGCGACATCACCATGGCTCTCAGTCACTTACAACTTTGGAGCCAGAGCGTTGACGGCAAATTGACGGGTTTATTTTGGCGGGCATGTGACTATAAGAACTTTTAAGGACTTATCATGCTGTGAAAATTAACGCCGCTGCCGTGTTGTACGGCAGCGGCCTTTTCACATAGTTCATTAATCCGTTCCCGACAGCACAGACACTCACACAAAGACCGTTCTCAGTGTCCTATCGTGCGCCCCAACTCGGTTATGCAATGACACAGTAGAACGCATCACAGTTGAGCGTGTGAGAGCTTGTAAGCTGTTTTCTAGGGCTGTATCGTATAGTTTTCCAAAGGAGGATTTCACATGAGGTGTCCGCATTGTGGCGTCAACATTCGTTTTGAAGAGTTCGAGCCTGCAATAATTTTACCCTACGATAAGGAAGAGAAAGCTGGCCTGTCGGTTGAGTTAATTCACGGCTCATGCCCGGCTTGTGATGAATTAATCGTGAAATTAAAGGAGGGGCAATACGATAGTAAAAACGGTTTCACTAGCATTACAAAAGAAGAGACAATTTATCCTAAGGTAAATCTGCCAAAGCCTCTCGACGCGACGATACCAGAGGAATATAGGAGGGACTATACAGAAGCATTTTCGGTGCTTACCTTAAGCGCTAAGGCGAGCGCTGCTATTAGCAGGCGTCTTTTACAACATATCATCAGGGAAGACTATAAAATTAAAAAAGGAAGTCTGGACAAAGAGATTGAAGAGTTTATTCATCTCGGCAATATCCCTTCACATATTACGGATGCTGTTGACGCCGTCAGGAATGTTGGAAATTTTGCGGCGCACCCGTTGAAGGACACAAACACAGGTGAAATTGTTGAGGTTGAACCCGGAGAGGCTGAATGGTTATTAGAGGTTCTGGACGCGCTATTCGACTTTACATTTGTACAACCGAAGAGGATTCAAGATAGGCGAGACAAGCTAAACCAAAAGCTTACAGCCATGGGCAAGCCACCACTAAAGAGTTAGCGGTACGTCCTTGTCTTAGGAACTTGTTCGTGAGGGCGCTAAATCAGCGCCCTCACTTTTAACTTTACCTAATAGAATATGAAGTCTTGTGGCCTCTGCCATCAGCGATTACATATGCACGACCAAAGCTGGAATTTATTTATCTCTGAAATTATACTCTTTTTGTTTCGCTAGATTTTGACTTCACTTAACTCCTTTCGCCAGTGCTAACTATGGTCGTACCCTCACCGCAGAGAAACTAACTCATGGATAAACCATCAACTCTCGAAGAATACTTTGAATGGGCGAAAGCTAACCTTTCAGTAGATTTTACGGATACCACTCTTGAAAACTTATATAAAGCAAATTTAAATAATGCGGTAAATGCCATATCGGAGTCAGAATTTTATAACGGGATAGATGCCAAGTTAGCCGAGTGGAGTGAAGAATATTATAGGGATACTAAGTCGCAACTATTAATGGACACTTCAGGGTTAACGCTTCTAAAGAAGCCATACAGCTCAGCAGTTGACAAATCATTCAGACACAACGTCCTCTGGAACCGGAGATTTCCAGATGAACCGCGTAGGGGATGGATAACCCCGGATAATTTTTTCAGCACTTTGAATGACGCAATAAGGAGTATGCTGGTTTGTAAGTTTATTGATGCGCCTAATTTTTTAATAAGCAAGCTGAAAAGTTATGCAGATGAACGAAGGTTGCCACATAGAAGCTATAGCCAAGAAAGGGATGAAGGATATTATGCTTTCCATTTTTACGCCAAATTCAAGATTGAGCTATTAAATAAAGAGTGGAAGCAGCAAGAGAAAGATGTTGACTTCGAGATTCAGCTTACGACTCAACTACAAGACATTCTTAAAAATCTCACCTATCCGCTTTACCGCCAAACTCGGATAATGCCAGAAGACGACAAGGCAAAATGGAAATGGGAGTACGGAACGAACAGATTTAGGGCTGGCTACCTTAGCCATACCTTACATCTGTTGGAAGCTATTATTGTTGAGTTGCGAGAAGATAAAGTTTCGGACTCAGACGAGTCTGCTGCCGAAGGAGCTGAGATATGATTGTTAGCGCACCTGCACCGGAAGTCCAATATCTTCCACATATATTCAGAAGAATACAATCGGGCGACATTAAGATTCCGGCCTTTCAAAGAACTTTTATCTGGACGGAAGCCCAAGTTTTGGAATTATTGAACAGTATCTATCGCGGCTTCCCTATCGGAAGCGTGTTGTTTTGGAGAGTTGACGAAAAAGTTTTCAAGATAGCCAAGGCAGAAACGACATCATTTCCGGAGACCCCGGAAGATTATCCATTGAACTATGTAATAGACGGGTTACAACGCCTCTCAACTTTGTATGGATGTTTTCACTGGAAACAAAAAGACAAAGCCAATATTTTTAATGTGATATTTGATTTGGATCATGAAGAGTTCATGCACTTTGATGAGCGACATATACCAGAGCACTATATCCACTTGTCGTCTATTTTCTCTCCTAAAACATTCCTTGAGGCACAAAGCCAGTTGATGAATAGTATTGATAGTGACTTATTGTTAAATCGAGCAATCAATCTTCACTCTACATTCCAAGAATATCTTATCCCGTTGGTCACAATATCGGGTCGTGATCTTAATGAAGTAGTCTCTATATTTGAGAGAGTGAATAGCACGGGTACGAGACTCAGCGCCGTTGATTTTCTGCGGGCAGTAACTTGGGCAGAAGAGTTTGATTTGAGTAATGAACTGGAAAGTATTTCCGAAGTAGGACGTTCTCTCGGCTTTGATATTCCTTTCGAGACTTTAGCCAAAATACTAGCTATTTCTTTGAATATAGCTCCGACTGCCGAATCAATGGTTGAGCTTCGGAATTACTCCCCTAACGTACTTCATGTGGCAGTAAATAATTCCAAGCAAACATTACGGAAAGCACTCGGTTTGTTAAAAGACGCCTGCTCTATCTATTCTTACGATTACATACCGTATGAGGGACAGCTTCTAGTAATCGTGAAGTATACACAAGAGGCCAGAGCTTCATTTGATATTCATGTTAACGACGTAATGAAGTGGTTTTGGATTACGAGCTTTAATGAGGGTCTTAGGGGCAAACCTGACAATTATGTGGCACGAACATTGGAGGCTGTTAATAGCTTAATCGCTGGCGATGTTGAAGCACTTAAAACCAGACTCACGCTTGCACCGGAAGATTTAATAGAGCGCAGATTTATAAGGGGTAAAGCTCTCTCTAGTGCGGTTGCGAACTTATTTGCGCTTACGAAGGCAAGAAGTCTCACGACAGGGGAATTGATAAACCCTGAAACTTATATGACAGATTTTAGCTCAAACAATTATGAGAGCATATTAAGTAGCACGAACATTCCTGAAAGGTATGTCAAGGTAGGACAATCGAATAAATTAATCGCCAGCGTTGTCCTAATAGATAAAAGTGAAAAACGCTACTTCAAGACATGTACACCGAAAGCCTTTGCTGAAAATCTAATGAGCCTCTTCAATATGGAAGAGGCACACGATATTCTTGATTCTCAGATGATACCTCTCTCTGCACTGCGACATTTGATAGTCGGCGACTACGATGCATTTCTCCATGATAGAGCAAGATATATGTATGATAAAATTATTAATCTCACTGAGCCAGGTAGTTTGCTTATCGGCTAAAGTATTACTAACTTCTGTACATTATTGTTATAGATTTACTTACATCTTGCCCTTACTTTTGGGAAGGATCAGCACCGCATGACTCGAATGCCCTTCATCATTCAATCCCTCAGAGGTCTTTGAATAATAATTACCCCTTGCTCATTTAATTCGGCGGTCGGTCGTTAGGCGTCTTTCTTGATAAAGCTTTTAAGGCGCGGTGTCGGCGGCGTCCTCTTGCTGAATAGTTTCTTGTGCCGGCTTGGAGCATGTTTGAGGGCGTTTGGCGTTTCAACCCTAACCTCTCTATGGCGCGTGTGATGCTACCCCTTTTAGCTCTAAAGCCTTCTCTAGCAGCTTGGCCTCTAGCTCATGCACAGCGCCGTAAAAGCTAAAGTTCTTATCATGTAACTGCATCCCCGACAGTCGCCTTATCACTATCTGAGCGCACGCCAGAAGCCTCTCATCCTGTTGTTTTACTATTTCCTGCAACATCTCCTACCGTGTTGCACGGTAGCGGCCTTCAATGTTGACTCGTTGACCCGCTTCAACCCTGTTTATGGATATAAAGTTTCCACCAAACTATTGATCTGCGACTCAACAGATTCAAGCCAATCAGGTAATTGATCTTTCAACCCTGCCGGTATCGCATAGTGTTCTTGAGACCGGAATCGCCTACTTCTATTTACAACCCGTGTGATTCCAAACTCCCTCAAAAACCCTTTATCAAAAAAGCTATCCAGTACATCAGCCGGGATCGTTGGCTCGTTTAGGCTCACAAGCTGACTCAAATGCACAATATCGCGTGCGAAACGGGCACCCTCCGCAATCTCTAACGCTATCTTCTTCTCAACATCAGTCTCAGGTATTTTTATGCCGGGTCGCATTGACGTTCCGACATCATCTAACAACTCTTTAGCAAGCTCAGAGTTCCAAACACCTGCTATGTAGTGAAGTATTGAATCCTCTGTACCGCCTGCGTTAATCAGAATCGTGTATAACTCTTCGCCTGCACCCGTCAAATTATTTGGCACACCACCCATTCTTTGCGATCTAGATGGATCGTTTAGCCCTGTATAATTAAATTGCTGGCTTGTCCCACCATGCAGCTTCACGTACCACTCATCATCTGTAACAAAGGCTGCATACCCGTGGCGCGTTGACTTTGCCGTTGTGTAAATGAGCTTAGGTGTAATTGTGTGACTTGCAGGCTCACGCCATTGATTCATTGATCCCCATCCGACTTGTTTGCCGGGATTTTCTTTGCGGGGCACACGTAAGGCAGGCTCATAATAAAGATAATGGATGTGTTCGGCTGGCGGATACCATTTAGCTGATTCAGGAATAGAACCTGAAAAACTGCGCTTAATTTTATTGGCATCAAACGTCAGAGATTTTTGCTTAATTTGAGCGCCTAAACCTTGAAGCACATTTATTTGGTCATTGGTGAAATCCCGCTCTTGCCCCCATTGATCCAGTTGTCTCACAAGGTCAGCATCACTAATCCTTCTACGGCAGATGTCGTAAAGTGAAGTAAGCCGTTCCTGTAATTCTTCACGGGTGCTACCTTTGAATAGAACATCAAAAGCCGTGATGATTCCGGGGTGCGTGTCTATAAACAGCGGTTCGCCCTTATCACCGTGCAAAGCCGCCATGTCTTTGAATCTAGCTGATGCTTGCCCGACGGGATAAAAAGAGAATCGCGTTAATGGTGAGGGGACATGATACTCTGTAATCTCAAATTCTTGCTCCCCACTTACCACATCACGTAAATAAATTAGGCGGGGATCGTCAAGTGTACCTAATTCATTGCTTGGAGTATCCGACACAAGGCCGCGCAAATCTGTGTAAGGTATTTCTTCTGACTCTTCCGCAGACTCTAAGGGTTCAGCCCGCCTTTCCAGCATCAGAATAGCGAATGAGGTTCGATAACTGACATCAGGAAAGATATGCGTACCGAGACGAACCAACATTCTGACGTGGTAATTCTTCAATATCTCAGCACGGAAATGCTCATAGCTTTGACTTAAGGCAAAAGAGTCAGAAAGGATGAAGCAGATCAATCCTGCATCTCGCACATAGTAATCCGCCGCAGCAACGAACCAAGCATAATCATCTCTGATATTCCGTAGCTGTGCGCCGCCATGCTCTACAGATGAAGATAAGAGTTTAGGGAATCGGTCAGCGACTTGGGCTAGTGTGAGATTACTATTGTTCTTATAAGGCGGATTGCCTATCACTAGGCGGTAACTGCCCTGCCTTTTTGCTCTAGTGCTGATAGCAACTCTTTGTTGCAGAAATATACGATGTGCCTCATCAGTGATGAGCGGTAAGAGTTGCTTTAGATGGTTCTCGTTTTCGTAATCTAGCGTATCAGTTGCGTAAAGCCGCAAGTCCTCAACCTCTAATGCAACGTCAGGCGTGAGCCGCGACAGAACGGCCATGTATAGATTTACATAAGCAATGCCTAGAATCTGGGCGGAAACATCGAAGCCGGTTAGACGTTCCCAAAACTTATCTACCCCTGCATCAGCCAAGCTGCGCGCGCCCTCAGTGAGAAAGGTTGCCGACCCCATTGCAGGATCAAGAACCATTACATGGTCTAGCTCTCCCCTTTCTTCTGTTAACTGAGTGGCTTGATGCCACATGAACTCAACAACAGGCAGCGGCGTATAGTATTGGCCTAATGCGCGGCGGCGACTCCGATTTGTTTGCTGTGCATATAGCTCATAAAACCTACCCAATAAATCGCCCTCAATTTCTGAGAAATCGTGGGTTGATAATGTTTCAAATAATGAGCGAAAAAGTATTGGGTCAATATAATTCTCTATCCAGTCGAAAAAGAATCCATATTGAATTAAGCGTCGAACGACTGGATTATCGGAGGTAGTAAGCCTTCTGATTCTGCTAAAAACTTCGCTACGGATTTTCTCTGGCTCTAAAGCATCGTAAGCATCAACCGCAAATAGCCATAGGTCGGGTTCGACTAAGGAGTTAGTTGCGCCTACACAGTAAGCATCCTCAATGACCTTTACGGCAAATAACCGACTTATGAGCGAGTGGATACTTGCCGCCACAAATTCATCTATCGCGGTCGGCACATCCTCTCTAACCTTAACTTCGGCTTCCGATGTGTTCATGTCCACATGCTGTGACATGACGAATATAAGCAAGTCGCGTCTTATCTCCGCTTGTAAGGCATCGTAATCATTCCCTAATCGCTGACGGATTGAATTAAACAGACCGGCATCCGGCAAGCCTGAATCCCCCGATCCAGCAGCAAATATAGCCAAGCGTGTAGCAAGTTCCTGTAGTTCTGATTCAGTTTTGACGGGTAAAGAGTTGCGAGTGTTTGAGAGGGGGACGGGTTGAAGGACATCAGCCCTAAGATGATCTTGAAGCCATTGCTTCCACGCCTTCGCAGAATTTGCCCCTGTGCCGTTTACATCGTAAGGATTAAATAAAAGAACTTGCGACCGAATCTGTTTCCTTAGCTTAGTACAAGTTGAGTCGTCTGCTTTGATTGCATCAATCAGCTTGTTCCTTATATTTCGCGTAACTGCAAAAACAGCAAACTCAGTGAATGTCGTAAAGGCGAAATATTGGACGCGAGAAATATTGTCCCGTAGATATGGGAAGGTCTTTGAGTGCCAATACTTTTCACTAACGATTGCCTCTGCTAAGTTTCTGAACTCGTTTACTTCATCCGGTTTTTTAGATTCAATCACTACCTCAGCGGGCAAAACCAAATCAGCATCTTCTTCGGATACATACGCGAGAATATCAGGACGCTTACGCCCACCTGTTGACACCCTGGTATCAATAACAGTGTGTAAGTCCAGCTCTTTGAGTACAGAGGTAAATCTTGAAGATAGATCGTTCTCGCTTCGCGCAGTAGTTCCCGCGTACACCCGTTGAACGAGCGCCAAGAATTGATTGAATGAGTCCGGTCTGCTCATTTGTATATCCTAGTTAGCGTGAGAATTGGACACAAGCGCGATAACACAGGACATCGTATTACATAAGAGCGCGAGCGATCACGCTTACGTCAATTCAGCGAAACCTTTGGCCTACTCTCTTGAATGGAACTTGTATAGCTCTTGAGCATAGTAGTAGTTTCTTTTGTTTTTAACTTCCTCCCATTCATCTTCTAACCCTTTAAAAGCTACGTTTAGCCCAAAATCTAGCATAACAATCTTGGTGCAAAGCATAGCGAAATCCGCGCACGCTTTGAGCGCGAACCCACAGCTATAGTTAAAAGCTTGGGGCGGCTGATTTAGGAAACTAGCGACGCCAGAATGTATCCGCCAATTCATTTTGCGGTATTCCGTTCGGTAATACTCGGCAAGGGTGAAGCCAATTTCATCCTTAACAACTGAACCGTAAAGCTTGTCTGCATCAACGATGTCATCAAACAAACTACCCTTGCCTGACCATCTATCGGGATGGCTGGTAGGATTTTTTCTATTAGGCCAAAGATTTTTCCTCATGTCCTCAATACTAGACTGCCGATTTCTATAAAACTCTTCTTGGGCTTCATACCTATCTGGAACAGAGAGGTTTTGCTCGCTATAGAATTTAACAACTTGTTCCGCCGCCTTAAGCTTTTCAGACTCTCCCCACCAAATCATTTTCCAGCCGGACTTATTGGTCTTGTCATGGTGAAGCAATATTAGGTCAACGGTAATCTCAAGCAAGGCACGATTACCGACAGAGATTGCTTGAATATCTAGGGGATCATTTAATTTGTTTATCGTCTGCATCCAAACATAGGCACGTAGCCAAAGCCCTTTCATACTGGCACCTTTATGGCCGATTTCAGGCTTGATTTCAGCTTCCGCAATCAGAGGATACTTATCCTTCATGTGGTTAAAAACCACCTGGGCACCCTGAAACAGACCGGTTGCTAACGCCTTACTTTCTTCAATTTCGTTTTCGATTTCCATAGCAAGTTGCTGGTTCATAGTGAAAATACTTCACGGGCATTTTACCGCATTCATTAAAGACAAATCTTCTGACACATCATTTAATGCGAACCGTGAACCAGTGAGTCAAACCCCCAACCGGATGGCACTCAGGCGTCTTTCTTAATGATGCTTTTGAGGCGTGGGGTTGGCGGCGTCCTTTTGCTGAACAGTTTCTTGTGCCGGTCTCGGAGCATGTTGGCGAGCGTCTGGCGCTTCAGCCCTAGCCTCTCGGCGGCGCGTGAGACGTTGCCCCCTTCCAACTCTAAAGCCTGCTTTATCAGCTTCGCTTCTAGCTCCTCAACCGCGCCGTAAAAGGTAAAGTTCCTGTCGTGTAGCTGCATCCCCGAAAGGCGCTTTATCACTACCTGCGCACACGCCAGAAGCCTCTCCCTATCTTCTACGTCCTGCGAGCCTTTCAGGAGGTTGCTGGCGCGGCTGAATATTGTCATTAAGTCATCTTGCGGCAGACGCCAGTTAGTTCCATATTCCTCTATCAGCGTTAAGGCCGCGTGTCCTGCCTGAGTCAGCGCGCCGGATTCCTCCGCTACCTTGACCGCCTCCCGTAGAATTTTTAGCGATGCCTCATGCGCTCCTAGCCGCGCCCACACCATGCCCTGAATAGAAAGCGCGTCCGCAAGTAAGGCCGACTCGCCGCCCTGCTCGAAAACCTTAATCACGCTGCCGATGATACGGTCGGCGTCACGGTATCTCTTCTCCGCGACTAGGATGCGCGCCCGCGTCTCGTCCACCTGCGCCGAGTTGCCGGGGTCTTTAAGTTTGGGAATTATATACTTGACAAACCCAAGCTCTCGCGCTAAAATCTTAGCATGATGAGCGACAAGCTAACCCTCAAGACCATAGCCCAGAACTTCAGCGACGAAGATAGTGCGCGTGAACTGCTTGAGCAGATGCGCTGGCCTAACGGTGTGATTTGCCCTCACTGCAACGCGGAAGGCGCGTACAAGCTCACCCCGAAAGCAGAATCCAAGAGCCCCGTTCGCAAGGGCGTGTGGAAGTGTAAGACGTGCCGCAAGCAGTTCACCGTCAAGGTCGGGACTATCTTTGAGGATAGCCACATCGGGCTTAGCACTTGGCTGCAAGCGATTCACTTGATCTGCTCATCCAAGAAAGGCATGTCCGCTCATCAACTTCACCGCATGTTGGGCATCACGTATAAGTCGGCTTGGTTCATGGCGCATCGTATCCGGTACGCGATGAGTCAAGAGCCTCTGGCTAGTAAATTGGGCGGCGTTGTCGAGTGTGACGAAACCTACATCGGCGGCAAGGCTAAGAACATGCACGCCAGCAAACGCAGGGAGAAGATTCAAGGGCGCGGCGCTGTGAATAAGATTCCGGTTTGCAGCCTTGTGGAGCGTCAAGGCCGCGTGCGCTCTACTCACGTTCCGAACGTGACGGGGGCGAACCTCAGAGCCGTGTTAAGTGAGAACGTAGAGCCGACGGCGCACATTATGACGGACGAGTTCAAGTCTTATAGCGGCGTCGGACTTGAGTTCGCAAAGCATGAGACGGTGAATCACGGGGCGGGTGAATACGTCCGCAAGAACGCCCACACGAACACCATCGAAAGCTTTTTCGCCCTCCTAAAGCGCGGCATCATCGGCACGTTCCATCACGTGAGCGAGCAGCACCTTCACCGCTATCTTTCCGAGTTTGATTTCAGGTACAATGCGCGCCACACTTCCGACGGTGACAGGACGGTACTAGCGGTCAAGGGTGCTTCCGGTAAAAGATTAATGTACCGGGACTCATCCGGAAGCGTGTAAAATAGGCGTTGGACTCAGGGACAAGTAAAGCCCGTCTGGCAACGGGCTTTACTCCACATCTTCGGCTCCCGATTGTTCTCGTTCCCACGAACTTGCAACCTACTCTCAGTCTAGCACGGAGGGGTTAGTAATGCCGAGAACGATTTATCTGCGCGTCGGGACTGCGGAACGTATATCTCTTCCCGTGTTCATAGACTCTCTGCGAGCGTTCCTCTCAACACTCCAAGACATAGACTCCACGATATCCAGTCGCAAAAACGGAAGCTTGATCTGGGAGGTCGTCTCCCTAGAGAAGAACAGCCCCCCTGTTGTGGGGGTGTCCGCGTACCAAAAACCCGCCTTGAAGTTGAAGGGATATGCGGACTATTACCCGAACGTAACTGAACAATTAATCGAAAACACGCGGTTGCTTTCTTCGCGCGGCGAGCGCAACAACTACCTGTCCGATTCGGCGCTATCTACGCTCCAAAAGCTTGCGGCGAAAACGCCAATCATAGGGCCGATGGCGGTCTATGTTAGCGACAATGGTAGGCCGGAAGATGATAAGCCGGAAGATGATAAGCACGTAACGCTGATTAGCCCCGAGACGTTTACCAACGCGAAGAAGCTGACGGAGCCGAAGTACAGGGCCTATAGCTCCATAAAGGGCAACTTGGACGCCATAAGCGTTCACCGCAAATATGAGTTTAAGGTGTGGGATGAGGCCACCCATAAACCCGTTACGTGCTATTTCCCTGAGAGGGACTTGGAGCGTGTGAAAGGTTATTTGAGGTCGCGCGTCAGGGTGTCTGGCGTTCTACTCTCTAACAGCGCGGGAAGTCCTATCTCTATTTCGGTAGAAGAACTAGAGCCCGTAGTTAAGCGCGACCTTCCGACCATCAAACAAATGTCGGGACTCATTAAGGATTTTACGCGCGGCAAGTCCATGAAAGAGTACATGGAGGAACTATCGGATGAGTGAGCCGAGAAAACTCTATTGGGACTCGTCATGCTTTATTTCTTATTTGAATGAGAATGAGCGTGAGCGGCGGGAGATTTGCGAAGACATCCTTGAACACGCCCGGAATAACGCCGTCGAAATTTGGACATCAACTTTTACGATAGTCGAGGTCATCCGCCCGCGCTGGCAAGTGTCCGCCCCCTTACCGGAGTGGGCCGTTAAAGCGATTGAGGCGGTCGAAGAAGAATTTCCGGAAGCCCGAAGAGAGTTAGAAACTTTATGGCAGAGACATCAGTCGGCCCATACGGCCGCAAGGTTGACCGCTGAAGAAATAAAGCTAGTATCGGCTATGTTCGAGTGGGAGTTTGTTCAGAAAATCGTAGTTGATGAGCCAGTTGCTAACGCGGCGGTGAAGCTGGCGCGCGACTTCGGACTAAAATCCGCCGATGCGATACACGCGGCGTCGGCTATGGTTAGAAAGGTTGATGTATTACAGAGATGGGATAGAGACTTTGACAAGGTACGTCATTTGATTACAGTTGAAGACCCGAAGATGATGAGCGTGCCCCCACCGCTTTGGGGAGCCTTGGCCGAAGCCGAAAAAAGCATGGCGCTGAGACTAGAGGGGAAAGCAGATGCCGAAACGCGAGAAACAGAACGCAAAGCCCTTAACCCTTTCACCGCTGACGTTCCAAGAGGCGGTGTCGGGCTTATTACAGGTCAAACCGCCTCCGCGCTCGGAGAAGGAACCGCAGAGCCAACAGCCGGTGAAGAAGGCTCGCAAGACGGCCAGCCGGAAGAAAACGGCAAAGGCTAAAAATTAAAGGGGCCATGAATCTTACTCGGTTTCAACACCTTTCAGAATCTCGGCCCCCTCTGTCGTGTAGGTTCGTCCGATCACTCGAACGGAACCGAACAACGGTCTACTATCAATAGACTATAGGGGGGGCTAGACGCCACTGTCAAGCGTATATACGAAGTGACTTTGTGAGATAAAGTGGAAGTGATTTGTGTGCCCCCGGTAGGACTCGAACCTACAACCCACAGTTTAGTAGACCGTTGCTCTATCCATTGAGCTACGGGGGCACATTAAACACATCATACATCAAGACCGTCCCGCCGCAAAACCTATTGCATTCTGAGCCGCGCGGGGTTACTCTCCCGGCTGTGGGAGTCGCCTCTATTTTCCGACCCTCACACAAGCACACTGATACCGAGCCGCCACAAGGCAGCGTTGCCCCGTCTACAATGGTGTGCGATTAGAACAGGGACGGCAGAACCGCGAGCACGTCTGAAACGATCTGCGTCAGAACGTCCGCCGTGCCCGCAGGCGTCTCGTCGGTCGCCGTCCCGCCGCCCGTCGGCTCTTGCGCGGCGGTCGCCGGTTGTGGCGGAGGCGCGGGCTTGTCGTTTTGGATAATGCCCGCGCTGGCCGGGCCGGTCAGGGACAGGACTAACAGACAGACTCCTAGAGTTTTTCGCATCGCTTTCCCTTTCGAGGTGATGGGAACTAACCAAAGTCGCCGCCGCATCCCGCTCAGGGACGGCGGCTTAGCTGTCTATGCAAGGGGCTTGCATAGACAAAGAGAGGTGTCCTCACATGAATTTAGCAGACGAACGTCTGAAGGAACTAGATAACCCTTCGCTCACCTCCGCCGAACGCGCCCTGATACGCTGCGCCGTCGCGTCAGACTTCATCCACAAGGGGCAGTACGAAGTCGCGCGCGAGGCGTTAGGCGAGTTGTGGCCGGGCATCGGGGAGCGGCCCGACGTGAAGGGCTTGCCGCCTGACGTGGCCGCCGAAGTCTTGCTTCAGTGTGGCGCGCTGACGGGACTGTTCGGCGTGGCGCGGAACGTTCCAGGCATACAGGAGCGGGCTAAGGACTTACTCACGGAGGCCGCCCGAGAGTTCCAGAGTCAGGGCCGGTACGCTAAGGCGTCGGAGGCGCAGTGTGAACTAGGGGCGTGCTACTGGCGACTCGGCGCGCACGATGATGCCCGCGTGATAATGCGTGAGGCGTTGGAACCCCTCACGGACGCCGATGTTGAACTGAAGGCCAGAATCCATATCAGGCGCACTCTAGTTGAAATCAGTGAGAACAGGTATAACGAAGCCCTCAACATCCTGAGAGAAGCGGAGCCGGTCTTTGAGTCGGCCAACGACGCGCTAAAAGGCAGGTGGCACGGACAGCGGGCCATCATCTACTTAAAACTCTCCGCGACAGAGCGCCGTCCTGATTACGCGGACAGGGCCATCATAGAGTTTACCGCCGCGATCTACCACTACGAACAGGCGAGACACGAAAGGTACTGTGGCACTAACTTAAACAACCTTGCTTTCCTGCTCTACAAGCTCGGCCGCTACCGCGAGGCACACGAACACTTAGACCGCGCGCAGTTTATATTCACTAAGCTGAAAGACCCCGGCATCTTGGCTCAGGTGGATGAGACGCGGGCGCGCGTGTTAGTCGCGGAGAAGAGATACCGCGACGCCGACCGTATCATGGCGGACGTGATTAAGACGTTAGAGCAAGGCGGCGCGTCCGCCTTGCTCGCGGACGCGCTTACCGTGCAGGGCGTAGTGTGGGCAAGGCTCGGCGCGCACGAAGCGTCAATCAACATCCTGCGGCACGCGATGAAGGTCGCGCAGGACTCCGGCGCACCTAACAGCGCGGGGCTTGCGGCCCTGACGCTGATAGAAGAACACGGCCCGACGTGGCGACTACCGGAACCCGAAATAGCAAAGGTCTACGGCCGCGCCGACTTCCTTCTGCAAGACACACAGGACGCGGAAGATAAAGAGCGGCTTCTGGCCTGCGCTCGGATAGTGATAAAGAGGCTGTCAGGGATGCAGTTGCACAGCCCGAACTTCAGCTTTTACGGGGCCGTGCATGAGTTGGAGGCGAGACTGATAGAGCAGGCGCTAGAGTTGGAAGGGGGGAGCATATCACGGGCCGCCAAGCGGCTAGGGCTCAAGCATCAGTCGCTCGATCACATGCTCAAAGCGCGGCACAAGAAGTTGATGGGCAAGCGGACGCCGCCCGTCCCGCGCCTCAAGAGCATCATCAAGAAAGACCCCTGAAGTTCGGCGCTTGGGTTTGTCAAAGGGATAATTCCCTTAAGTTTAGTGAATATCAGTTGCGCCCGGTCTAAATGTTCGTGCGCCTCGCGGTATCTACCGAGCTTGTAAAGCAGGAAAGCAAGGTTGTTAAGGTTACTCCCGCAGTACCTTTCATGCTTCGCTTGCTCATAGTGATAGATCGCCGCCGTATATTCGATAATGGCTCTGTCATAGTAATCAGGTTGCCCTTCGGCGGCAGCAAGTCTTCTGAGGACTAGACCCTTTTGACCGTGCCACCTGCCTTTCAACGCGTCGTTTGCCGACTCGAAAACCGGCTCCGCTTCCCTCAAGATGTTCAGCGCGTCGTAATACTTATGCTCCCATATCTCTACCAGCGTGCGTCTAATCAGGATTTTAGCCTTTAGTTCAAGGTGGGCGTCCGTCAGGGGCTTTAGCGCCTCCTGCATGACTAGGCGGGATTCATCGTAAGCGCCGAGCCGCCAGTAACACATGCCTAGCTCATACTGTGCCTCTGACACTTTCGCGGGCATCCCCTGTGCGCGAAACGTCCGCGCTGCTTCGGAAAGCATATCTTTCGCCTGTTCCTGCGCGCCTGAGACGTTGCGGGCGCTGCCGAGCCAGCCCGTGAGCGTCCCGCATTGAAGTAGGATTTCGGCATCTACGGCGGGGGGCAGATTCCTTTCCGGCGGCCTCTGCCCGATGCCTAGCCACAATTCGCCTAGCGCCTCGCGTGCGGCTTCATACTGCCCCCTGTGGATGAGGTCTGCCGCCACTTGGCAGCGCAACATCACGCGCACGTCCTCGGTTAAGGAAGGGTTATCTAGTTGCTTTAGCCGCTCGTCTGCTAAATTCATGTGAGGACACCTCTCTTCGCGCTTGACCATTTTCGGGCAAACGCAGCAAAGCCGCCGTCCTCAACAGGATACGGCGGCGATTGTGATTAACTCCCATTACCTCGAAAGGGAAAGTAATGCGTAAAACTCTAGGAGTCTCCCTGCTAGTGTTGCTCCTGACCGGCTCGGCCGTCGCGGGCGAGATGCCGAACGGTTCGCCCACGCCGCCGTCTCAGACAACTAACGCCGTGCAAGAGCCAACGGACGCCGCCCAAGACCCGGCAACGGGCGGCGAGATGCCGAACGGCGCGACGGACACCCTGACGCAGACTGTCCTAGACCTGTTAGCGGTTCTGCCGTCGCTGCTCTAAACCGCACGCCATACTAGACGGGGCAAGCTGCTTAGCGGCGGCTATGTAGTAGTGTGCCTATTCTGTTGTGAGAGTCTGAACGTAGAGGTGACACCCACGCGCCGGAGATTAACGCTGTGCGTGTAAGATTGCAACAAAATTTTCTTAAGCCACTTCCCGCCAAGATTTCGGCTTGAGGTTAGGTTCAACTATTCTCAGAATCGGCACTGATTTCCGCAGGTTAAGCTTGCCGATTTATCGAAAAATGGGCGCTTTTTGAGCATCCGAGCGCCGCAACATGCTGTTGATTTACAAAAAATTTCAGAGCTAATTTTATGGCGAGGTCGCGCGACACCCGCGTCTAGGGTCTTGTCGAAGTACCTTACGAATTTTGCTCGGGTTGCTGCGCTCGGATCGGTGCGAGCGTCGAGCTATCTGCAACGATGTAGGGTGTAGGGTAATGTAGGCAGTTTAGGGGTTTCTCTCACGTAGAGATGTTGCTAGAGAAACTTTACCTGTTTTGCCTACATTACCTTACACCCTACACTCTGTCCCTCTCCCCAAACCTGACGCATAATCCCACGTCCACGCACAGCGCATCCGAAAGCTCATTTCTGAGCTTTAAGACCAATGCAGAGCGGCCGAGGCTCTGAGGATGTAAAGTTTGCTCAAGTCCTCGCAATCCCCGAAGTAATACCACTCTTACACCCTTCTATCATGCGAACAGTTAAACCTTTGAAATTATTGAACTTATATCAAGCCCAAAAAGTCAAAGAGTCTCATCCGTTAGACAGTTCCATGATAGACAAAGGTAGATAGTAGATGATAAGTCCTTATTAGTCAGTAGAATAGCTTGTAAGTTGTGACAGTATTAATTTTACGGCATAGTGTATGCTATTGACACACTTCAGGCTGATATGTCAATGTACTATTTGTAGTCAGTCGCGCTAATGCGACTGCTCGAAACAATCGGAGGTATCAACTATGGATGGGAAAAGCGTAGTTAAAAAGCTAATTGCGATGCGCCCCGAACAGGCTAAGGCATTGCGGCAGCTAAGGAGCAGGCACGGGATCAATCAAACCCATGTGATACGTGAGGGGATTGATTTAGCACTAATCAATTATTCCCACTTGCTGACGCAATCGGCTACCACTCAAAACAACGCGAAGAGGGATTGAGCGAATAAAGCGAAACGCCCGATGTTAGCGCATCGGGCGTTTCAGGGTTGCTGTACCGCAGGCTAAGCTGTCGAAGCCCACGGGCGAACAGCTTACTTTGACATTCTCAGTATAAGCACCCGCCAGCTAAACCGCAATTCTCTGTTCGCTTCCCACAAACCGAGGGCGGACGTGTATCCGCTCAGAACGAGCTAGGGAAGGTGAAGCATGACAACCGAAACACCAAACATTCAAGGGGCGAATTACTTGCCCAACACTCAGGCGACTACATCAGATGTAGTAAGCATTCTCTCTCAGCTAGGGGATTTCTTTGCAGCTTTCGGATATGGCGAAGATGCGCTTATCAACATCCGAGCGTTAGCCCCAAAGGGCGGGCAGAAACTTCCGCCCGTCACACGAACAATAACGCGCAATAGTCTCACGCAAGACGCGACTACGCTACACGACCTTAAAGCTTTGAATGAGACGCGCGGCCTTTATTTCGTGGTCAACGAGGGTGGGGATAATGACGCTGACATTACGCGCTTCGCGGCGTGCTTTGTCGAGAGTGATACCGCCAGCATCAGCGATCAGCACAGCCGTTTGGATGCTGCGCCCCTCCTGCCTAGCATCCGAGTCGAGACGAAAAAGAGCGTACACGCTTATTTTCTGATTGATGGGGGCTGTACTGCGGAGGAGTGGCGAGACGTACAACGGCGGCTTATTGCTTACTTCGACGGCGACAGAAATATCCGCAATCCATCCCGCGTTATGCGACTACCGTTTTTTGACCATCTTTCAGTTAGTGCGGATTCAGGCGAAATAGAGCGGAAGCCCGTTGCGCTAGTCGGATTTCAGCCTGAGAGACGTTACACGCCAGAACAGATTTGCGATGCCTTCCCCCCTGTCAAAACGACGCTAGAGGCTAACAGTCTGTTTGCGCTTAATGCCGCCGAAGCTAATGACAGATTTCTCTCTGGCCTATTTGATTCACAGCGCGAACGTGAAATTGCGCGTAAGGCATTAGAGAGTCTAGCCCCGTTACGATGTGACGAGCGCGACACTTGGCGAGATGTGGGCTACGCGCTACATAACACGTTCGACGGCGATCAAGAGGGGTTTGCACTCTATGAAGAGTGGTCGCGCAAGAGTGCAAAGTTTGAAGAGGGTGCGTGCGCGATGATTTGGGATAGCGCAGGCGACAGAGGCGTAAGCAATACGCGAATCACACTCGGCACACTCATCCTGTGGGCTAAGGAAGATAGCCCCGCGTTTGTTGAATGGTTTGATGCTCTTAACCGCGAGACTCGCATCAAGCGGTCGGAAGATCGTGCGGAAGAAATTACGTTGACAGACACCGGTAACGCAGAGCGGCTAGTGCTGCGCCACGGTTCTAATATCCGGCACGATTATAACCGCAGAATCTGGCTTGTGTTCGATGGTGCGCGCTGGCGAGAGAATGCCGAAGCCGATGTTATGGAATTGGCGAAGGATACGGTTAGGGCTATCTACATTGAAGCCGCCAATGCAAGTGACCTTGAGCGCCAAAAGGCTACGGCCGTTCATGCTACACGCTCGCAGAACACAAATAAGCTGCGTGCGATGATTGATAATGCCCGCAGTAAGCCAGAGATACGCGCTGATGCTGGCAAAGACTTCGATACACAGCCGCACCTCCTTAACGTGGTTAACGGCACAATAGACCTCTACACAATGACTCTGCGGCAACACTCCCGCGAAGACATGCTTACGAAACAGGTGCAGATTACATACGATCCGCACGCCAAAGCGCCGCTTTTTGATTCCTTTCTACGGCGTATTTTCGCAGTCAATCAACGGATGATTGCTTACATACAGCGCGCTATCGGCTACACGCTGACGGGCGACGTAGGCGCAAAGTGCTTCTTCTTCTGTCACGGCAAAGGCGACAACGGAAAGAGCGTGCTGTTAGGCATCATCCACGCGCTAACGGGTGACTACGGTACAGCCGTACAGACCGAGACGCTGATGCAGCACACTTTCACGTCAACGAGTGGGCATAACGATGACATAGCAAAGCTTCGCGGCGCGCGTTTCGTCTCAGCCTCGGAGACTGACGAGGGGCAAAGATTGTCTCACCGGCAAATTAAACAGCTAACGGGAAGAGACACGATCACAGCAAGCCGTAAGCATGAAAAGAGTGTGACCTTTACGCCGCAGTTCAAACTATGGATTGCGGGCAATGAAAAGCCTGAAATCAATAGTAACGATCAGGCGATGTGGAACCGCATTCACCGCATCCCGTTCAACGTAATAATTCCGAAGGACGAGCAAGACCCGAACCTTACGGATAAGCTAAAAGCCGAGCTTAGCGGAATCCTCGCGTGGGCAGTTCGGGGGGCGGCTGACTACTACCGTGAAGGGCTAAACATGCCGCCCGAAGTCAGAGACGCCACGGCAGCTTACCGCACAGAACAAGACACAGTGGCGCAGTTCATAGCCGAAGATTGCGAAACAGGTGAGGGCTTTGAATGCACCGCGCAGGCTCTTTATGAAGCTTACCGCGAATGGTGTGTGAGTGCGGCCGAACAATACTTAGACGTAAAAGCCTTCAAGCGTGCCATGCTCGCGCATGGATTCAATGATAAGCGGCGAAGTCGGTCTAATGTGTGGCTCGGCGTTAAGCCAAAGTTGCGCGCTGTAACGTCAGAAAATACAACCACGGGTTTTGATCCAGCCATTACCGCGTTCGTTTCTCATGTCCGTAGTGTGCAAGGGGGTAACAGCAATGTCACTCGGTAGAACGCTCATCACGGTCAAGGAAGCTGCCGCAATACTCGGTTTGCCAGAGTCAACGGTTTATAACCGGAAAGCCGGAACGGGCAGACTCACGCGGATCAAACACGGCAAGGCAGTAAGGCTGATACGGCAAGAGCTAGAAGCTCACGCCGATAAACTCATCAACGCTGGCAGACATGAAAGCCGCACGCTATAATCCGCGCCGTCCGGTGTCACGGCGCAACCGTTCCGCATCGGACATGAGGGGGTTGCGGGTGTGGTAGCCTGCACCCCCTCGCTGTATCCGAAAAGCATTGACGGTTCATCAACATACACAATAAAATCTTTACACGCTCTTGCAGCGACTACCACACTTGATAACGAAAGGAACGGTTGCAAATGGCAAAGTCTAAGCGTTTCTATACCTATGACGCGCCTGGCGGTAAGCTTTGGGCTTATCGCAGAGAGTACAAGGGGCAGCAACTCCGCAAGAAGGGCTTTTCTACAAAAGCCGCCGCCGAACAACATCTAACTGACGCAATGGCCGACATTGACGCCGCAGAGCGTGGCGAAGTTCGGTTCAAGCCGTCAACAGTCCTAGACGCCTACAACCTATACAAAGAGCAGCAAGAGGCTGTTATGCGCCGTAAGAACTATCGCTACGGCTGTAACGAGCGTGCTGTGCTCAAGCTCTTTTATACCGATTTCGTCTTGCGGGTCGGCCAGAATAAGCTTCTGCGCCAAGTCACAAAGCATGACGTGAATATGTTTATAGATTGGATTTCCTTCAAGCGTGACGAGCGCGGGGAAATCATCTATGAGGATGGCAAGCCGGTTGTTCGGATGCAGCCTCAGACTATGCAGTCCCGCACGCGCCGCCTGATTAGTATGCTGCGCCTTGCTCAGCGCGTGCTGCCTGATATGGCTACGTGGCAAGTGCCTTACGTTAAGCTCAAGAGGGTTGAAAACGAGAGGGTGCGTACCATCGAAGCGCATGAACGTGTCGCGCTGTATGAGATTCTGTATAACCCTCCGCACAGCCCGCATAAGAACGTCGGGAAGGTCATGCACGCCGTTAGAATCACAGCATGGCGCGACGCGGGCGACCTCTGCAAAATCCTCTTTGCTACCGGCACACGCATCAACGAGGCGCTTGTGCTCAAGCAGGCTCAAATCAACTGGAACGATGAGACCGTGCGGATATACGCTACCAAGACGGAAAGCGAGCGCACGATCCCGATGTCTCTTGAGATGATTGATGTGCTAAAACGGCGCGCGGCCGAGGGGTTGAGTAATGACACATTTATTTTTCCCCGCTGTCAGAGCGTCGGACACATCAACGCCATCACAAAGAACATTCGCAGAGCCGCGACGCTTGCCGGTTTGGACTACGGGCGAAAGAAAGATGGCGTACATGGTTTCACGCCTCACAGCTTCCGGCACACGTTCATCTGCGACCTGTTAGAACTTCTCGGCGGCGACGCAAAAGCCGTGATGAAGCTTTCAGGGCATAAGAACTACGCGAGCTTTCAAATGTACTTGCACGCCCGACGCGAAACGATGGAAAGGGCGCGTGATGTCATCCGTTCGCGTGACGGGAATTTGACGGGTGCGCCGGGAAATGGGGTAAGTGTGGGAATAGGGGGAACGGCTACCGTTCCCCCCTCACACCGCCATAAGCTGCCGAAAACACCGGCTTTGCGGGTTTCATCAGGAAATTAGCGGAATGGCGGGCGCAGAGGCTTACAATCCTGTTGGACTGCATACTCGGCGCTCGCCATACCCCTTGAACTCCCCTTTTCCCGCCCGTCACGCGCGCGGGTGCGAATGACCTTACAACTGGCGGGCCACGACGATTTTTCCGTGGGGAGTAAACAGGTCAGAACCGCCCGCGGTAGCGGGCGGCCCTTTGTTAACCGGATGTGCCGGGTCGCACAGGGCCGCCCGCTACCGCGGGCGGTTCTGACCGCTATGTCTGGGAGTTAACCGGCTGAGACGGGCGTGCCCTGCTGCTGCGCGGCGGGCTGGTAGTAGAGGATGCGGTTGCAGTTGTCGCAGGTGATGATCTCCTCGCCGCGGCGTATCTGGGCCATCAACTGCGGGCGGAGCGCCATGAAGCAGGCCGAGCACGAGCCGTTGCGCGCCTCGGCCAGCGCCACGCCGTCGCGGATGCGCGCGACGATGCGCTGGTATGTGCTCTTCACCGCGGGCGGCAGCCCCGCGAACATCCGCTCGCGCTCGCGCCGCCGCTCCTCAAGCTCCGTAGACCAGGCGCGCGTCTGCTCCTCGAAGGCGCGCAGCCGCTCCTCGTGCTCGGCGCGCAGGCGCGCGAACTCGGGCTCGCGCTCGGTCAGTTGCTTCTCGGCCGTCTCGGCGGCCTCCATCTGTTCGAGGACTTTGGTCTCCAGCTCCGAGATGTGCTTCTTCGCGGCGTCGCGCTCGCGGATGGCGGCCTCGTAGACCTTCGCGTTGTTCGAGGCCATCAGGTCGCGCTCGGCCTTCTCCATGCGCGTGCGCTGCTCGGCCAGCTCGCGGTCGAGGGCGGCGCGCGTCTCGCGCGCGGTCTCGCCCGCCTGTTGCAGCGCCTTAAATTCAAAGGCGCGCTGATCGAACTCGCTTTCGATCTCGGCGCGCCTTCTGGGGATAGATTCCAGGTCGGACTGTAGCCTGCGCATGCCCATGTCGACATTTTGCAGGGCGACCAACTGCTCCAATTCCGCTTTCAATGCTCTTATCTCCTCTTATCAAACGGCGATGGGGCGGCGGCGTACATTCACGCCTCGTTTATGAAAAAGCCATTTTCTCAGATGCCCCGGCGGGAGACAAGTTGAGGCGTGATGAGTGATAAGTGATGAGTGATAAGAGGAAGGACAAGCTTTTTCTTATCACTCATCACTTATCACTCATCACGCTTAAAACCACTTTGCCGAACGTCTCGTTCGATTCGAGGCGGGCGTAGGCCGCGTCCACGTCCTTGAGGTCGAAGGCGGCGTCGTTGACGGGGCGCAGGAGGCCGCGTCCGAAGAGGGGGACGACCTCCGCGGCGAAGCGGCGGACGGCCGCGGCCTTCTCCTCAACCGAGCGCGCGCGCAACACCGTGCCGATGACGCTCAGGCGCTTCCCCATCACGTGCCGGAAGTGGAGCTGTCCGGACGCCCCGCCGAGCGTGCCGACGAGCAGGAGCCGCCCGCGCGGGGCCAGCGCCTCAAGGTTCGCGTCGAGGTAAGAGGAGCCGACCAGGTCGAGTACGACGTTGACGCCCCTCCCCCCCGTCCACCCCGAGACGGCGACGGCGAACGCGCGCGGGTCGTCGGCGACGACCACGCCTTCGTCCATCCCGAACTCGCGCGCGCGCTCCACCTTCCACGCCGTCCGCGCCGTGCCGTAGACCGCCCCCGCCCCGGCCGCGCGCGCGAGCTGCGCCGCCGCCGTGCCGACGCCCGACCCGACGGCGTGGACGAGCACGCGCTCGCCCGTGCGCAGGCGCGCCTGCGTGAAGAGCGCGTCGTGCGCCGTGATGAAGACTTCGGGGACGGCCGCGGCCTCCTCGAACGAGAGCCCTTCCGGTATCTCCGCGAGATGACTCTCCGGCGCGACCACGTACTCGGCCTGCGCCCCTCCGGCCGTGATGCCGAAGACGCGTTGACCGACGCGCCAGGCGTGCGCCTCCTCTCCCAACTGCTCGACCTCGCCCGCGAACTCAAGGCCGGGGATGTCTGCGGGGGCTCCCGGCGGCGCGGGGTAACGCCCGCGCTTCTGCAAAAGGTCTGCGCGGTTCAACCCCGCCGCGCGCACGCGCACGCGCACGCGATCCGCGCGCGCCTGCGGCCTCTCCACCTCGCGCACTTCGAGCCTCCCCGCGCCCTCGTGCGAGATGACCTTCACCGCGAGCATCTTCTCCTCACTCATGTCGAGAGCTTAACACCAAACCCGGCGCCGCGCGCGCGTGTTAAAGTTGGGCGCGGATGAGCGGAGCCGGACTGTTCGTCGTCGTCAACCACACGGCCGCCCGCGCGCGCGCCGCCTGGCCGCGCGTGCGCGAGTCGCTCGTGCGCGCGGGCGTCGAGTTCGAGGCGCACGAATCGACGCAACAGGGCGAGACGGAAGAGCGCACGCGCGACGCGCTCGGGCGCGGCTTCGAGACGGTCGCGGCCGTCGGCGGCGACGGCACTTTGAGCGCGGCGGCCTCCGGCTTCTTCGAGCCGTGCGCGGGGTTGTCGGAAGGGGGACGGCCGCGCGCCGTCAACCCCGGGGCTTCGCTCGCGCCGCTGCCCTCGGGGACGGGCGACGACTTCGCGCGCGGCCTCTCGGGCGGGCGGCGCGCGCCGCTCGAAGCGTGGGTGGCGAGACTCGTCCGGCACTGCCGCGCCGCCGCCGCCGGGGAAGAGACGACGGCCAAGCGTGTGGACTTACTGCTGGGGAGCGTGGACGGCGGGGCGCGCCGATTCATCTGCCTCAACGCGGCGACGCTCGGCATCGGCGCGGAGGTGGCCGCGCGCGTGGCGGCGCAGGGGCGCGCGGCGCGTCGGCTCCCGGGCGAGGCGCGCTTCGCGCTCGCGGCGCTGCCGCGCCTCGCGGCCTGGCGCAACCGGCGCGTGCGCGTCGCCGTTGACGGGAGCGTCTGGCAGGAGTGCGGCACGAACCTGCTCGCCGTCCTCAACGGCGCCTACGCGGGCGGCGGCATGAAACTCTCTCCAGAAGCCCGCCCCGACGACGGCCTCCTCGACGTGCTCGCCGTCGCAGACATCTCCCGCCCCGCGCTGCTGCGCGAACTCTCGCGCGTCCACACCGGCGGCCACGTCAACAGCCCCCACGTCAAACTCGCACGCGCCGCACACGTCCGCGTCGAGACGTTAGACCCTTCCGACTCGCTCGGCGTCGAGGCCGACGGCGACGTGCGCGGCCACACGCCCGCCGACTTCCGCGTCATGCCGGCGGCGTTGAGTGTCATTTGCTGAGCGGCTTGAATCTGGCGGGAAAGTTTTTCAACACAGAGACACGGCTTGAAGAGGATTACTCTTCAAGCCGTGTCTCTGTGGTTAATTGCTCTTGACTCTACTCGCTTCCGAGCAGGGCGCGGGCGTGCGAGAGGACGTTATCGACGTTGAAGCCGAGTTCCTTCAAGGCGGTAGCGCCGGGGGCGGAGGCCCCGAACTGGTCGAGGCAGAGGACGCCGCCGGAGTCTCCGACCCAGCGGTGCCAGCCGAGGCTGGCGGCGGCCTCGACGCCGAGGCGCGCCCTGACGGTCGAAGGGATGACGCTCTCGCGGTAACCCGCGTCCTGCTCCTCGAACAGCTCCCAGCAGGGCATCGAGACGACGCGCGTCGGCGTGCCCTCCTTCTGCAAAGCCTCGCGCGCTTCGAGGCAGAGCGAGACCTCGGAGCCGGTCGAGAGCAGGACGAGTTTCGGCGTCACAGACTTCCCTCCCGCGTCCGTCGCGTCGGCCAGAACGTACGCGCCGCGGCGCGTGCCTTCGGCCGAGGCGTACGCGCCGGCGCGGTCGATGAGCGGGAGCTTCTGGCGCGTGAGGACAAGCGCCGTGGGCGCGTTGCGGCGGAGGATGGCGAGCCGCCAGGCTTCGCTCGTCTCGTGCACGTCGGCCGGGCGGATGACGTAGAGGTTCGGGATGGCGCGCAGGCCCGCGAGCTGCTCGATGGGCTGGTGCGTCGGCCCGTCTTCGCCGAGGCCCACCGAGTCGTGCGTGAAGACGTAGACGACCTGCACGTGCGAGAGCGCGGCGAGGCGGATGGCGGGCTTCATGTAGTCGGAGAAGCACATGAAGGTCGCGCCGTACGGGATGAGCCCGCCATTCAGGCTCATGCCCGTCAGCGCCGCGCCCATGCCGTGCTCGCGGACGCCGAAGTGGATGGTGCGCCCTTCGTAGGAGCCGAACTGGAAGCTGCCGCCCTCCTTGATGTCGGTGTTCGTCGAGGGGCCGAGGTCGGCCGAGCCGCCGACGAGCGTCGGTAGGTGCGGGGCGAGCGCGTTGATGACCTCGCCGCTCGCCTGCCGCGTCGCCATCGGCTTCGCGTTCTCGAAGGCGGGCAGGTGCGACTCCCAGCCTTCGGGCAGCTCGCCCCCCATCGTCACGCGCCACGCCTCGCCCAGCTCGGCGTGCTCGCCCGCGTAGCGCTCGACCAGCTCGTTCCACTCGCGCTCCTGCCGCTCGCCGCGCTCGACCGTCTTGCGGAACTCCGCGAGCGCCTCCTCGGGGATAAGGAAGTCTTCGTCCTCGGGCCAGCCCAGGGCGCGCTTGGTCTCCTTCACGGCCTCCGCGCCGGGGGCGTCGGAGTGCGCCTTGCGCGTGCCGGCCGTGGGCATGCCGAAGCCGATGACGGTCTTGACGGAGATGAGCGAGGGCCTGTCGGTGACTCCTTGCGCCTCCCTGATTGCCTTCTCTAGCGCGTCGAGGTCGTTGCCGTCCTCCACGGTCGAGGTGTGCCAGCCGTAGGCGTCGAAGCGCCGGGGAACGTCGTCCGAGTAGGCGAGCGAGGTGTAGCCCTCGATGGTCACCTTGTTGTCGTCGTAGAGGTAGATGAGCTTGCCGAGTTTCAGGTGTCCGGCGAGCGAGGCGGCCTCGGCCGCGACGCCCTCCATCAGGTCGCCGTCGGAGACGATGGCGTAGACGTAGTTGTCAACGAGCGGGAAGCCTCCGCGGTTGAACTTCGCCGCGAGGTGCGCCGCGCCCATCGCCATCCCCACCCCGTTGGCGAACCCCTGCCCGAGCGGCCCCGTGGTGATCTCGACGCCCGGCGTCAGGATGTTCTCGGGGTGGCCCGGCGTCTTCGAGCCCCACTGGCGGAAGTTCTTCAGCTCTTCGAGCGGGAGGTCGTAGCCCGTCAGGTGCAGCAGGGAGTAGAGCAGCATCGAGCCGTGCCCGGCCGAGAGCAGGAAGCGGTCGCGCCCCTGCCACTTCGGGTTCTTCGGGTTGTGGCGCATGAAGCGCGTCCAGAGGAGGTAGGCCATCGGCGCGGCCCCCAACGGCAGGCCGGGGTGGCCGGACTCGGCGCGCTGCACGGCGTCGATGGAGAGTGCGCGGATGGTGTTGATGCAGAGCTGGTCGAGGTCTGGCGTAGTTTCCCTGGTCGGCGTTGACGCGCTCATCATTCGTCTCCCTGCCTTATTGAGTTTTGGATTTCCGGTGGGAGCATCATACCCAAACAGTACCGCGAACGGTAGTGAGCGGGTCGGGGCTCCGGGGTAACAACCTTACCCCGGAGCCCCGACCCGCTCACTACCGTTCGCGGTACTGTTTGCCGTCTTACTTGATCTGCACGGCCCCGACGGCGCGGGCGGCGTTGACGCGGCCGCCGGAGGAGACCTTGCCCTTGAGCGAGTCGAGCTTATCGACCGTGCCGGTGAGCCGGTCGCGCAGCTCCTTGACCGAGAGGTTCGGCTCGACCGACAGGATCAGGCCGGCCACGCCCGCGACGAACGGCGTCGCCATCGACGTGCCCGAGGCTTCGCGGTAAGTGCCGCCGAGCCACGTCGAGAGAATCTCCTTGCCCGGCGCGGCGACGTGGACGCCCTTCGCGCCGTAGTTCGAGAACGAGGTCAGCTCGTCGCGCCGGTCGAGCGCGGCCACCGAGAGCACGTTCGGGAGCTTGTAGCCCGAGGGGTAGTGCGGCCGCTTGTCGGCGTCCGCGCCGTCGTTGCCCGCGGCGGCGACGAAGAGGATGTCCGCTTCGCCCGCCTTGCGGATCACGTCTTCGAGCGCCTTCGAGCGCGCCGTCGAGCCCCAGCTCGCGCTGATGACGCGGACGTTGACGCCGTCCTTCTTGCGCGCGATGACGTAGTTGATGGACGCGACGGCGTCCTTCGTCGAGCCGAACCCGCCGCGCCCCATGAACTTCAGCGGCATGATCTCGACGCGCCAGTTGACGCCCGCGACCCCGAGGTTGTTGTCGCCCTCCGCGCCGACGATGCCGGCGCAGTGCGTCCCGTGGCCGTTCTCGTCCATCGGGTCGCGCTCTTCCGCCAGCGCGCTGAAGCCGTCGTAGTCGTCCACGAGGCCGAGCTGGTCGTCGCGGTACATCTCGATGTCGTCGGGGCGGTGCCACATGTTGCCCGCGAGGTCGGGGTGCGTGTAATCGACGCCGCTGTCGAGGACGGCGACGACGACCTTCTTACTCCCCTGCGTCTTGTCCCACGCGGCGAAGGCGGAGATGTCAGCCTCGGCGCGGCCGTCGCGCTGCCCCGTGTTGACGAGCCCCCACTGCTCCGCGAGCAGCGGGTCGTTCGGCCCGCCCGGCGGGAGCGGCGAGGCGAGGCGGCCGTCGCCGTACTCGATGTGGTTCGCGCCGGGCGGGGCAACCTCGATGCGGAAGTTCGGCTCGGCGTACTCGACCTCGGGGAGCGCGGCGTACTCCGCGGCCGTGCGCTCGGCCTCTTCGTTGTCGAGGTCGTCGATGGCGGCGAGCCCTTCGACGGATTCGATCTCGTCCTCGACGCGGTCGTTCAGCGACGCGGCGATCTCCTCGATGCGCTCCCCGGAGACGCCCGCCTTGAAGCGCACGAGCACCTCCGCCTCGCCCTCTTCGTAACGGGCCACGGGCCTGCGCGGCGCGGCCGCGGGGGCCGCATCGCCGATGACGACCTGCGACCGCGGCGCGTCAATCACGCGGCCCCCCTCCCAGCGCTCGATACGCCCGGCCGCGGCCGCCAGCACGACGAGCGCGCCCGCCAAAGCGAAGTGAAGGGTGTAGTTTCTCCGGTTCATCGCTCACTCCTCAAATCTTGTAATTCGCCCCTTTGAAGTCGTACAGGCGGAGCTGGTCGCGGTCGGCGCGGTACTCGTAGGTCTCGCCGCCCGCGGCGAGTCGTATGCGCCAGCCGGAGGTGATCATCATCCCGCTCATCTCGTCGCGCACGGGCGCGCCGAGCGCGGTGTTGGGGAAGTCCGCCTCCTCGACCGAACTCTCCTCGACCTCGCCTTCGGCGACGCCGAGCCGCCCCGCCAAATCCTTACGCGCGGCCTCGACCGCCTCATCCCTGCCGTAAGCCATTCGTTTCAGAATCTCCCGCCGCAGGTTGTCCGACCCGAAACTTATACGCCCGCGGGCGCGCCCGCGTTTTATTTTTCGAGCGCCCGGGTATTCTGCGCCCACGCCTCGCGCCGCGTCAAAGAAAAACAGAACCGCGAGCGGTAGCGAGCGGGTCGGCGTGACTTCATGAGGGCTGTTTGACGTAACACGCACCCGCTCGCTACCGCTCGCGGTTCTGTTTCGTTCGACACCCCCGTCCAACCCTCTGGATAAAAACTCGCATCAAGAAGTTGTCACGCCGAACGTTCCGCTGATGCGCTGGCCCGAAGGCCCGGCCGCGAGGATTACTCCGCACACGACCCGACGCCCGCGCACAAGAGGGGCGGACGTGTGCCCTGACGACACTCTCTTTTTTTCGGAGGCCCACGATGAAAGCCAAGCTCCTTCCGCTCGCACTGCTCGCGCTGTGCCTGAACGCGGGCGCGCCCGCGGCGAACGCGCAGCGCCGCGCCGCCGCCAGGACGGCCGCGGACTCGGCGGCCGAAAGAACCGCCACGACGGCGCGCTCCACGGCGCAGACGCTCCCCATCCGGCGCGTCATCCTCTACAGCAACGGCGTCGCATACATCGAGCGGCGCGGAACCGTCACGGGCCACGCCGAGATCGACCTCTCCTTCAAGCAGTCGCAGGTGGACGACGTGCTCAAGTCGATGGTCGTCCTCGATCTGGGTAACGGGCGCGTCGGGGCCGTCAGCTACAACTCAAGCGCCCCGCCCGCCGCGCGCATGGCCGACATCCCCTTCTCCATCTCGCCCTCGACCGCGGGGCCGACGGGGGGCCTGGCCGGCGTGCTCACGCAGTTGCAGGGCGCGCGCGTCGCCGTCACGACCTCCTCGGGGCGCACCGCCAGCGGCTCCGTCCTCACGGTCGAAGAGCGCCGCACGCAGCCCGACCCGCAGAAGCCGGCGGCCACCGTGCACGCGCTCGTCATCGCCTCGGAAGGCGGCGAGCTACAGAGCTTCGACCTCTCGGAAGTGCGCGCCGTCAAACTCCTCGACGCGGGCACGCGGCGCGACGTGGGCGAGTTCGCCGAGGCCTCGGCGAGCACGCGGCGGCGCGACGCGAAGACCATCACCGTCACCTCCGACGGCGCGGGCGCGCGCGAGATGCTGGTGAGCTACACGGTGGCCGCGCCCATCTGGAAGACGACGTACCGCGTGGTGCTCGACGACGAGGGCAAGCCCTTCTTCCAGGGCTGGGCCATCGTCGATAACGTGAGCGAGGAGGACTGGACGGACGTGCGCCTGTCGCTCATCTCGGGCACGCCGGTCTCCTTCATCCAGCCCATCCAGAAGCCCTTCTACCGCTACCGACCCGTCGTCCCCGTCCCCGACGACCTGCGCATGTCGCCGCAGGTCTACGAGCCGGAGTCGGGCGAGGTCGGCGGCGCGCCCAACACCGTCGTCGGCTCGGTCGTAGACCCGCAGGGCGCGGTCATCCCCAACGCGAACGTCCTTGTGCGGAACGAGGCGACGGGACAGCAGTACAGCGCGGTGACCGACGACGAGGGCCGCTTCCGCACGCCCGCGCTCGCGCCGGGCAGCTACACCGTGACCGCCAGCGCGCCGGGCTTCAAGAGCTGGATGACGACGGGCGTGAGGGTCGTCGGGGGCGGAGCCGCGAGGCTCAGCGTCGCGCTCGAAGTCGGGGCCGTCAGCGAGACGGTGACCGTCGCGTCGGACAGCCCTGCCGTCCTCCAGAATTTCGTCAACAACCTCCCCGTCAATGGCCGCAACACCAGTGGCCTCGCGCGGCTCGCGCCGGGACTCGGGGCCGACGGCAACTCGATAAGTGAGTTCTCGGTCAGGCCGGAGCCCTCGCTGAGCGCGCGCATGACGGGCGGCCAGTCCGGCGTCGTGACGGCGGCTGAGGGCGGCGAAGTGGGCGACCTCTTCGAGTACAAGATCGAGCAGCCTGTCACCGTCCGCCGCGACCGCTCGGCGCTCATCCCCATACTCCAGACGCGGATGGAGGGCTCGCGCGTCTCGGTCTACAACGAGTCGGCGGGCCGGAGCCGCCCGATGTCCGGGATGCTTCTGAAGAACACCTCGCCGCTCACGCTCGAAGGCGGGGCCATCACGGTCATCGACGGCGACGCCTACGCGGGCGAGGCGCTGCTCGAACGCCTCAAGCCGGAGGAGAAGCGGCTCATCTCGTTCGCCCTCGACCTCGGCACGCTCGTCACCGTGCGCGGGGAGGAGGAGAACACGCCCGCCTTCTACGCGCGCATCGTCAACGGGACGCTCTACGCGACGCACCACCACCGCGAGAAGAAGGTCTACACGCTGCGCAACCAGACGCCGCGCCCGCGCACGGTCTACGTCGAGCACCCCGTCCGCGCGCACTGGGAGCTGGACGACAAGCTGACGCCCAAGCCCGACGGCAAGAGCCAGCGCTTCTACCGCTTCAAGGTGGAGCTGGCGGCGGGCGAGGCGCGCGACCTCGTCGTCGCCGAGCGCCAGCAGGGGCGCGAGACCTACGCGCTCTCGAACGTCACCCACGACCAGATACAGTTCTTCCTCTCGCGCCGCTACATCGACGAGGCGACGCGCGCCGCGCTCCAGAACATACTCGACTTGAAGGCGCGGGTGGCCGCCGCGCAGGCGCGCGTCGCGGCCATCGACCGCGAGATCGCCGAGATCGGCGCCGACCAGCAGCGCCTGCGCGACAACATCGAGGCGCTCACCAAGACGGCCGAGGCGCGCCAGCTCATCGCCCGCTACGTCCAGAAGGCCGACCAGCAGGAGACGCGCCTCGAACAGCTCGCCCGCGAGAAGCAGGCCGCCACCGACGAGCGCGCCCGCCTCCAGGCGCAGCTCGACGCCGCCCTGCGCACCCTCGCCCTCGAACGCGATCTGGCGATGAAGGAATGAATCAGAAGCCCCGAAGGGGCGTCATGAGGTAGCCAGGGGCAACGCCCCTGGAATAGGCCGGTTAATGACAGGGGAGCCCTGAAAGGGCGGAATAACGATGACGGTTATTCCGCCCTTTCAGGGCTCAACAATCTTCTCGGACGTGACCAGGGGCGGCGCTCAGGCTCTGCCTTCGCTCTGCCCCTGGCTTTCATATGCCGCCCCTTCGGGGCTTCACGAAGAGTCCCTTCATCCGTTCACTTCAAATCTCCATAAACGTGTTGCATCAGCGCGCAGACGGTTATCGCTGCGGTCTCGGCGCGGAGGGTGCGGCCGCCGAGGGTGACGACCGACCAGCCGTGCGCCCGCGCGAGTTCTATCTCCTCGTCCTCCCAGCCGCCCTCGGGGCCGACGAGCGCGGCGACATTAGGGGGCGGTGCATCCCGCCGCGGCAGTTCGTTTAGGCCGACGCCCGCGCGCTCCGCGAACATCAACCGAAGAGAGTCCGCGCCCGGGTCGGCGGCGGCGAACGTCTCGAACGCAGACGGCTGCGAGACGGCGGGGACGCGCGCGCGCCCCGACTGCTTCGCGGCTTCGAGCGCGAGCCGCCGCCAGCGCTCGACACGCTTCGCGGCGTCGCGCTCGTCGCGCAAACGCACGTCCGTCCTCTTCGTCATGAGGGGCTTGATGAAGCCTACGCCCAGCTCGACCGCCTTCTGCACGACGAGGTCGAACTTCTCGCCCTTCAGCAGCGCGGCGGCGAGCAGGATGAAGACAGGCGGCTCCGGGCTCGGCGGCTCCGCCATCCCGCGCACTTCGAGCGTCGCCCCTTCCCTGCGGCCGCCGACCTCCCGCACGACGCAGGCGAACTCGCGGCCCTCGCCGTCGAACACGCGCGCCTCGTCGCCCGCGCGCAGGCGCAGCACGTCGCGCAGGTGGCGTGACTCCTCCTCCGACAGGGTCACGAGCCCCGGCGTTCGCAGGAAGCTTTCGGGCTCGGCGTAGAATCTTCTGAGGCTCATCGGGGAAGGTCTCACACGACGAACGCGACCCACTCGCCGTCCCTCTCCATCTCGTAGTCGCCGACGCCGAGTTCGAGCAGGCGCGCGGCGACCTGCGGGACTTGCGTCGTGAGGATGCCGGAGAGGACGAGCCGGCCGCAGGTGGCCCCGAGCAGCGCGGGCAGCAGCGGCAGGATCACGTCGGCCGTCAGGTTGGCGCAGACGAGGTCGGCCGAGGCGGTCGTGTCGTCCACCGTCCCGACGCGGAACTCGATGCGGCCGCCCACGCCGTTGAGGCGCGCGTTCTCTTCGGCGACCGAGACGGCCAGGGGGTCTGTGTCGCACGCCTCGACGCGCGCCGCGGGCCTGAGCTTCGCGGCGGCGATGGCGAGGACGCCCGTGCCCGTGCCCACGTCTAAAAAACTCTTGCCGCGGAAGTGTTTCTCAATCGCCGCCAGGCACAGGCGCGTCGTCTCGTGCGTGCCCGTGCCGAAGGCCATGCCCGGCTCGACGCGTATGACGAGGCGGCCGCCGCCCTCCCCGACCTCGCTCCACGGCGGAGCGACGACGAAGCGGCCGACCTCGACCGGCCTCCAACCCTTCTTCCACTCCGCCAGCCAGTCGCGCCCCTCGACCTCGCGGAACTTCATCCCGCGCACGTCCGACGACGCGAGCCCATAGACGCGCAGCGCCTCGCCGAGCGCCGCGCGCACGCGCTCCACCTCCGGCGGCTCCCCGAAGTAGGCCGTGACCCGCAGGAGGCCGTCCGCCCCCGCCGACACGTCGCCTTCGGTCCCGAGCGCGCCCGCCTCCATCAGCGCGTACTCCACGGCCTCCTCCGCCCCCGCCGTGCAGCTCAACTCAAGCGCGTACCACATAAGACCCGTGAATAGTGAATAGTAAATAGTGAATGGTTAAAGCAGGTTCCTTACCATTCACTATTTACTATTCACTATTCACCCCCTTCGATGCCCATCTCGCTCAGCGCGCGGGGCGAGTCGCGCCAGCCCTCTTCGACCTTGACGAAGAGTTCGAGGTAGACCTTGTGCCCGAGCAGCCGCTCGATGTCGCGCCGCGCCTGCGTCCCGATCTCCTTCAGGCGCGCGCCGCCCTTGCCGATGATGATGCTCTTCTGCGAGGGGCGCTCGACGTAGACGGCGCAGAAGATGCGCGTGAGTTCGTCGGACACCTCCTCGTAGCGCTCGGTGACGACCGCCGTCACGTAGGGAATCTCCTCGCCCGTCACGTGCAGAATCTTCTCGCGCACCATCTCGGCGACGAGCGCGCGCAGGGGCTGGTCGGTCAGCTCGTCCTCCTCGAAGATGGGCTCGCCCGCGGGGAGGTTCTCGACGAACTCTTTGACGAGGTCTTCGAGCTGGTCGCCCGTGCGCGCCGAGAGCGGGACGACGCCGCGCCACTCGTGCGCCTGCGAGTACCACTCGATCAGCGGGAGCAGTTGGCGCTTGTCGTCGATCTTGTCCGTCTTGTTCAGGAGCAGCAGCGCGGGCTTGCCCGAGCGCTTCACGAGGTCGAGGACGAAGCGGTCGCCGTTGCCCGTCGGGACGCTCGCGTCGCGGATGAGGCACACGAGGTCAACGCCTTCGAGCGCGTCGTGCACGGCCGCCATCATCCGACGGTTCAAGAGGTAGCCCGGCTGGTGCACGCCCGGCGTGTCCACCAGAACGATCTGCCCCGCCGGCCTCGTAATCACGCCCCGAATCTGGTGCCGGGTCGTCTGCGGCTTGTTCGACACGGCCGCGATCTTCTCGCCCACCATCCGGTTCAGAAGCGTAGACTTCCCCGCGTTCGGCCGCCCCACCAGCGCCACGTACCCGCTGCGATACCCCGCTTGCCCTGTCCCTTCCTCGCCCATGTTCATCTCGCGGTGACTTCAAACGTCGCTTCAAGCATCTCCGGGTCGGCGGAGCTGCGGCCGGCGAAGACTTTGAACTGGCCGGGCTCGACGACGTAGCGCATCGCGGCGTCGTAGAAGCCGAGTTCGGCCGGGGTGAGCTTGAAGCTGAGCGTGCGGCGCTCGCCGGGTTGGAGCGTGACGCGTTGGAAGCCCTTCAGCTCCTTGACGGGGCGGACGCGCGAGGCGGCCACGTCGCGGATGTAAATCTGCACGACCTCGTCGCCCGCGCGGCGGCCCGTGTTCTCGACATCGACGGTCACGTCAACGCTGCCCGAGGCCGGGATGCGCTGAGTGTTGAGGCGCAGGTTCGACAGGCGGAAGGTCGTGTAGGAGAGGCCGTGGCCGAAGGGGTAGAGCGGCGGGACGGGCACGTCCAGGTACTTCGACGTGTACTTCTCGTTCGTCGGCGGCCGTCCCGTCGCCGTCTGGTTATAGTAGAGCGGCGCCTGCCCGACGTTGCGCGGGAAGGTGACGGGGAGCTTGCCCCCGGGGTTGTAGTCGCCGAAGAGCGCGTCGGCGACGGCCTCGCCCCCGCGCGTGCCGGGGAACCATGCTTCGAGGACGGCGGGCGAGTTCTCCGCGACCCAGTTGATCGAGAGGGGCCGCCCGTTCATCAGCACGACGACGTAGGGCTTGCCCGTCTGGTGTATGGCCTGAAGCAGTTCCAACTGGCGGCCCGGCAGATCGAGCGTGGTGCGCGAGGCGGCCTCGCCGCTCATGTCGGCCGTCTCGCCGACTGCGACTATCACCACGTCCGCGTCGCGCGCGGCGCTCACGGCATCTCTGATGGAGTCGGCGGAGGTGGGCGTCGTGGCGAGCCGCGCGGGGTCGATGCCGCCCGCGGCGGCGACGTTCGTCCCGCCCGCCGCAGACGGGTTGGGCGGCGGCGCGTCGTAGTTGCCGAGGATGCCGCGCCCCTCAATCGCCACGCCCTTCTCGTAGAGCACGCGCGTCCGCGGCGAGACCTTCGCCTTGACCCCTTGCAGCAAGGTTAAAGAGTCCTGCGGGCGGCCGTCGCCCGACCAGTTGCCGATGATGGCGCGCGGGTCGTCCGCGAGCGGGCCGACGACGGCGACGGTGCGCACTTCCTTGCTGAGCGGCAGCGTCCCGCGCTCGTTCTTCAGGAGCACGAGCGAACGCTGGGCCACCTCGCGCGCCGCGCGCAGGTGCTCGGCGTTAAGGATGACGGAAGCCTCGCGCGACTCGTCCACGAAGGGTCGGTCGAAGAGGCCCGCGCGGAACTTGATGCGCAGGACGCGGCGGACGGCCTCGTCTACGTCGGCCATCTTCAGTTTACCCTGTCTCAACAACTGCGCGCCGTTCTCGTTGTAGAGGCGGCCGACCATCTCCATGTCCACGCCCGCGGAGAGCGCGAGGCGCGCGGCGTCGGCGCCGTCCGCGGCGTAGCCGTGCGCGATCATCTCCGTCACGGAGGTGTAGTCGCTCACGACGAACCCGTCGAAGCGCCACTCGCCGCGCAGGATGTTCGTCAGGGTGAAGCGGTTCCCGGACGTGGGCACGCCGTTGAGGTCGTTGAAGGCGCTCATCAGCGTCCCGACGCCCGCGTCCACGGCCGCCTTGAAGGGCGGCAGGTAGACTTCGCGCAACTGCTGCTCGCTCATGTCGGTCGTGTTGTAGTCTCGGCCCGCCTCGGCCGCGCCGTAGGCGACGTAGTGCTTGGCGCACGCGAGGACGCGATCCGGCCTTGAGTAGTCCGACCCCTGGAAGCCGCGCACCCGCGCGCGCGCGAAGGCCGAGCCGAGGTAGGTGTCCTCGCCCGCGCCCTCCGAGATGCGCCCCCAGCGCGCGTCGCGCGCCACGTCCACCATCGGCGCGAACGTCCAGTGCAGCCCCGCCGCGCGCGCCTCGGCCGCGGCGACGTAGGCCGAGCGCTCCGCCGCGGCCGGGTCCCAAGACGCCGCCTCGCCCAGGGGGATGGGGAAGATCGTCCGGTAGCCGTGTATCACGTCGAACCCGAAGATGAGCGGAATCTTCAAGCGCGTCCCCTCGACGGCCGCCCGCTGCAACTCGTTCGCGTTCTTCGCCCCGCGCACGCCGAGCGTCGAGCCCAGACGGCCGGCCCGCGCCTGCTCGAACAGGGGCGGCTGGGCCTTCCCGTCGATGTCGCCGCCCGACATCTGCAACTGCCCCAGCTTCTCTTCGAGCGTCATCCGCGCCAGCAGCGCCTCGACCTTTCTTTCAACATCATCCTGCACCCCGCGCCGCGCCGGCGCGCGCTGAGTCCTGCGCTGTGAACTGGCCCCGACGGGAAGAACCGACAGAATGACCGCGGCGGCGAGCAACAGTTTCATGTGCTGAGCGAGTTTCATCACGGTCTCCGACGAAGAAGGTAAAGGTGAGGACGAACTAACGCGCACTGACGCCGCGTCAGCGGCGTCTGAGTTTAGCCCGGCCTTTCAAGGCCGGGTCAGCCGAACGTTAACGAGTGCCGCGTCGCGTCCGTCGTCGCCTGAACATGATGCGCGGGCTCAAGCGACGACGGACGCGACGCGGACGCCTTTGATTCAACGCTGACCCGGCCTTGAAAGGCCGGGCTACATTCAAGCGCCGCCGACGCGGCGGATGCTCGCGCGCACTTCACTCCTACTTCATCGCAGCCTCGCCGTTGAGGCGCATGATCTCCAGGGTCATGTTGGCGGAGGCGTACATGTCCTTCACGTCGAGCCACTCTTTGACGGTGTGGATGGCGCGCATGCCCGTGCCGAGGTTGGCGCATTCGATGCCGCGCTTGTTGAAGATGTTGGCGTCGCAGCCGCCGCCCGAGGCGAGCGTCTCGACCTTGAGGCCCATGCGCGCGGCGGCCTCCTTCACGAGCCGGACGACGCGCGAGTCGTCGGACACGTCCATCGCGTGGTACTCGCGCGTGACGTGCGACTCGACGCGCGCCTTCGTGGTCACGCCGTCCACGGTCACCTCGTATTTGGCCGCGGCGTCCTCGCAGCACTTGATGATGTGACGGGTCTGCGCCTCAAGCTTGGCGTCGTCGCGCGAGCGCGCTTCGCCGCGGAGCGTGACGAGGTTGGTGATGATGTTCGTCGCCTCGCCGCCCCGGATGACGCCGATGTTGGCCGTCGTCTCCTCGTCGATGCGGAAGAGCTTCATCGCGCTGATGGCCTCGGCGGCGATGCGGATGGCGGAGATGCCCTGCTCGGGCGCGACGCCCGCGTGCGACTCCAGCCCGTAAATCTTGATCTCGAAGTGGTCGGCCGAGGGGCCTTTGGTGAAGAGGAAGCCGGGGTCGTCGGAGTCGAAGACGAGGCCGTACTTGGCCCGCACCTTCGACATGTCGAGGTGCTTCGCGCCGAGGAGGCCGACCTCCTCGCAGATGGAGAAGACGGCGTCGATGGGCGCGTGCGGGATCGACTGCTCTTGCAGGCAGCGGACGGTCTCGATGATGACGGAGCAGCCCGACTTGTCGTCGCCGCCCAGGATGGTCGAGCCGTCGGTGCGGATAATGTCGCCTTCGACGATGGGCTTGACGCCGCGGCCGGGGACGACCGTGTCCATGTGCGCGCTCATCATGATGGGCTCGGCCGTGGGGATCGTGCCGGGGAAGCGCGCGATGACGTTGCCGGTGTTGCCGCCCACCTTCTCGCCGGCGTCGTCGATGAAGACCTCCGCGCCCAGCTCCTCGCAGTAAGTCTTGATGCGCTGGGCCACTTCGCGCTCCTCGCGCGAGACGGAGTCGATCTGGACGAGTTCGAGTAGAAGGTTTTTGATGCGCTCCTCATTAATCATGCGAGTCTCCTCGGAAGAAAGGTTTCCGTCCGTCAGCCTGGTCAAGCTCTAAGGGAACTGCGGGGTGTTGGGCAATCCTACTACACGTCCGCGGGGGCGCGCCACGGCCGGAGCAGCGTCAGGGGCTGACCTCTTCGAGCGCGCGTTGCAGCTCGCCGCGTCTGGCTTCGAGCGCCGCCTCGTCCGCGTCCCGCTCGACGCGGATGGGCGGGGCGAAGCGGACGCGGACGCGCGAGAAGGGTTTCGGAATCTGCATCCTGTCCCAGCTCTTCAGAGACCAGAAGCGCTCGGCGTTGACGCCGAAGGGGAGGACGGCCTGCCCCGTCTTCTTGGCGAGGAGCACGGCGCCCATCTTGGCGACGTGCCGGGGGCCGCGCGGGCCGTCGATGGAGAAGCCCGCGGGGCACCCCTTGCGGACGAGCCTCGTCAGCTCGACGAGCGCGCCGACGCCGCCGCGCGTGGAGGAGCCGCGCACCGCGCCGTAGCCGAGGCGCTGGATGAAGCGCGCGATGTACTCGCCGTCGAAGCTCTGCGAGGTCATGATGACGATGCGGCGGCCGCGGAAGAAGTAGGTGCCGGCGAAGATGCGGTCGTGCCAGAAGGTGTAGACGGGGAGCCGGCCGCCGCGCGCGGCCTCGTCCCAGTGCTCCTGCCCCTCGACCGTGAAGCGCAGCGTCGCGCCGACGGCGCGGATGAGAAGGGGGAAGACTATCCCGGCGGCGCGGATGGCGAGTCGCTGTTTGAGACTGTAGCCGGAGAGGTCGGCGAAGCGGTACGCGCGCTCGACGCGCTCGTCCCTCCGCTGTTCTGCCGTCGCCGTGTGCATGAGAGTTCGACTGGCGAGTCTAGCAGAAGTAACCACGGAGACACAGAGGCACGGCTTGTTGAGTTGTTGACTCAAAGCCGTGCCTCCGTGTCTCTGTGGTTAACCTCTTTCGGTCGGGGTTATAAGGTGGTATAAAAAGCGCGTCTCGGCTCATCCCCGTCCCGCGAGAGTTCGTTAAAGATGCTTCTGCGCACAAGGCTCGCACTGACACTGCTGCTGGCGGCCGTCCTCTGCCCGGCGTTCGCGCACGCCCCCGCCGGGGCCGCGCGGCAGGCGCAACGCCGCAGCGTCAGTCTTATCCTTACCAATGGCAAGGTCTTCACGGCGGACGCGCGCGGCACCGTGGCCGAGGCCGTCGCCGTCGAAGGCAGCCGCGTCGTCGCCGTCGGCACTTCACGGGAGATTAGCGCGGCCTACACGGCCGCGCGCACCATCGACCTCAAAGGCCGTCTGGTCACGCCCGGCTTCAACGACGCGCACATACACTTCCTGGGCGGCGGGCTCTCGCTGCTGCGCGTGAATCTCATCGGCGCGAAGACTCTGGCCGAGGCGAAGGCGCGTGTGGCGGCGCGGGTGAGAGAGCTGCCCGCCGGGGCCTGGGTCACGGGGCGCGGATGGGATCACACGCTCTGGGGCGGCGAGTGGCCGACGAAGAGAGACCTCGACGAGGTCGCGCCGAACAACCCCGTCATCCTCCAGCGCGTGGACGGGCACGTCTCGTGGGCCAACACGCTCGCCCTGCAGAAGGGCGGCGTCACGCGCGAGACGCGCGACCCGCAGGGCGGCGAAATCCTCCGCGACGCGACAGGCGAGCCGACCGGCATCCTGAAGGAGACGGCCGCGGGACTCGTGACGAAGGTTGTGCCTCAGCCTACGCGCGCCGAGATGTCGGAGGCGCTCGACCGCGCGCTCGCGGAGGCGCGGCGCTACGGCATCACTTCGGTCTCGGCCAACGACGTGCCCAGCTTCGACGCGACGCCGCTCTACCGCGAGCTGTTGAAGCAGGGCAAGCTCACCGTGCGCGTCGCCGAGTGGCAGCAGTTCGAGCGCACGGTCGAGGAGCTGAAGCGCGAGCGCGCCGAGTTCGAGTCGCACAAAGACGACCCCCTGCGCCTGCGCCTGACCGCGCTCAAGGGCTACGTGGACGGGACGCTCGGCTCGCGCACGGCGGCCATGCTCGCGCCCTTCGCAGACGACCCGCACAACAGCGGCATCCCGCGCATGCCGCCGGAACAACTGACGCAGATGATCGTCGCGCGCGACGCCGCGGGCTTCCAGATCGCGCTCCACTGCATCGGCGACCGCGCCAACCGCATGGCGCTCGACGGCTTCGCGGCGGCGAAGAAGGCCAACCCGCGTGACCCGGGCGTCACCTTGCCGGCGCCGGCCTCCTGGAGCCGCGAGCAGATCGCGGCCGCGAACCGCGAGGTGGAGGAGTACAGGAGCCGGCGCCACCGCGTCGAGCACGCGCAGGTCGTCTCGCCTTTGGACTTCGCGCGCTTCCGCGACTTGGGCGTCATCGCCTCGATGCAGCCCTCGCACGCCATCTCGGACAAGCGCTGGGCGCAGGACAGACTCGGAGAGTACCGCGTGCTCGGCGCCTACAGTTGGCACACCTTTATGGCGCACGGCGTCCGCGTCCCCTTCGGCACCGACTGGCCGGTCGAGCCCATCAGCCCTTACCTGGGCCTCTACGCCGCGGTCACGCGCCAGAGCACCGAGGGCGACCCGCCGGGCGGCTGGTGGCCGCAGGAACAGCTCTCGATGGCAGACGCCATCCGCAACTACACGGCCGCGCCCGCCTACGCCACCTTCGAGGAGCGCCAGAAGGGTCAGGTAGTCGCGGGGATGCTCGCCGACCTCGTCGTCCACTCCAAAGACCTCCTGACCGTCGCCCCCCGCGAAATCTTACAGACCGAGGCGGACGTCACCGTCTTCGACGGCAAAGTCGTGTACGAAAGAAAGTAGATAGTAGACAGTAGTCAGTAGTCAGTAGCCAGCAGGGTTTGCCTGATAAGGTTTAGTATGAAAGGCGTAAGGTTCGAGCGCCGAAGGTTTTTCTACTGACTACTGTCTACTAACTGGAGATTCCCATGCCCACCTGGATGAAGGTGCTGCTAATCCTCGGGGTGCTGCTGGTCGTGCTGGTCATTGGCGGCGCGGTCGCGGTCTACTTCCTCGCGCGGACGTACGGGCCGGGGCTGGTCGAGGCGGGCAAGCAGACCTACAACGAGGGCGTGGAGTACGGGCGGCGCACCGACAACGAGGGGTGTCTGAACGAGGCGGTCGCCCGCCAGGCGCACGCCGAGGGCTTGACAGACCTGATCAAGAACAACGTCTTCATGCGCGCCTGCCTCGAAGCCAGCCGGCCGACGCCCGGCTTCTGCGACGGCGTGCCGGGCCGGACGGAGTTCATAAAGTCCGTCGGCTGGCAGCAGCAGCAGTGCCAGCGCTACGGGCTGTCGCCCGAGAGGCAGTGCACACAACTCTTCCAGCAGGTGCAGCAGTTCTGCGACGAGCGCGGCCGGCGCGCCGAGAACGCCAACGCGGGCGGCATGGGGGCGAACATGCCCGCGCCCCCGCCGCCGCCCGCCCCCGCCGCGCCGTCTTCGAGGGCCCGCTGATATGCCACGCACACACAGAACATTCGCCCTGCTCGCCGCGCTCGCCCTCTGCCTGCTCGCGAACGAGGCGCGCGCCGCCTGGCGCGCGGCGGGCGACGTGAAGACCGTCGCGCGCCAGGCGGACGGCGTCGTGCTCACGCTCACCTCGGGCGCGCGCGTCGCCGTCACCTTCCGCGACATCGAAACCGTCCGCGTCCGTCTCGCGCCCACGGGCGCCTTCGAGCGCGACCTCTCCTATGCCGTCGAGTCGAAAGACCGCAAGACCGTCGCCGCGAAGGTCACGGAGACCGGCGCGGAGATCAGAATCTCTTCGCTCGACGGCACGACCGTCGTCGTCAACCGCCGCCCCTTCCTCGTCAGCGTGTTCGACAACCAGAGCCGCACGGTCGTCGAAGCCGACGCGGCCAGGGGCACCGCCTTCGACCCCGACACGGGCGCGGTCGAGACCTCCCTCAAGCGCGTCGAGTGGGAGACCTACTACGGCCTCGGCGAGAAGGCGGGCGCGACCCTCTCGCGCGACACGCAGCAGTTCGTGATGTGGAACACGGACACCTACGGCTACCCGCGCGGCCTCGACCCAATCTACCAGTCCATCGGCTTCTACGTCGCGCTGCGCCACGCGAAGCCGCGGGTCTTCGCGGTCACCAACGACGCGCCCGCCCGGCCGCGCGGCTACGCCTACGGCCTCTTCCTCGACAACACCTCGCGCACATACTTCGACATGGGGAAGACCGACCCGGCGCGCCTGACCTTCGGCGCGGCGTCGGGCGAGCTGAACTACTACGTCTTCACCGGAGGCAAGGAGCGCTCGCCGCGAAACGTCCTGCGCGACTACACGGGGCTGACGGGCCGCACGCCGCTGCCGCCCGTCTGGGCGCTCGGCAACCAGCAGTCGCGCTGGTCTTACTACCCCGAGGCGCGCGTGCGCGAGGTCGCGCAAGGCTTCCGCGACTCGAAGATTCCGGCGGACGTCATCTACCTCGACATCGACTACATGGACGGCTTCCGCGTCTTCACCTGGAACCGCGGACACTTCCCAGACCCGCCGAAGCTCATCAGAGACCTGCGCGGGCAGGGCTTCCGCACCGTCCTCATCATCGACCCCGGCATCAAGGTTGACCCGAACTATCAGGTCTACAAAGACGGCCGGGCGGGCGGGCACTTCGTCAAGAACGGGGACGGGAGCGAGCTGCACGCGACCGTCTGGCCCGGCGTCTGCGCCTTCCCCGATTTCACCGACGCGAAGGCGCGCGAGTGGTTCGCCTCCTACTACCGCGCGCACCTCGACGAGGGCGTCGCGGGCTTCTGGAACGACATGAACGAGCCCGGCGTCTTCCTCTCCGACACGACGCCCAAGCCCGACACCTACCACCACCCGATGAAGACCTTCCCGCTCGACGCCCGCCACGCGGGCGACGGCGCGCCGGGGACGCACGCGCGCTACCACAACGTCTACGGGATGCAGATGGCGCGCTCGACGTTCGAGGGTTTAAAGAGACTCCGGCCGGACGAGCGCCCCTTCGTCCTGACGCGCGCGGGCTACGCGGGCGTGCAGCGCTACTCGGCCGTCTGGACGGGCGACAACGTCGCGAGCTGGGATCATCTGAGACTTTCGATCCCGATGCTCCTCAACCTCGGCGTCTCCGGCGTGCCCTTCGTCGGCTCGGACGTCGGTGGATTTTCCGGCAACCCGAGCCCCGAGCTTTACGCGCGCTGGCTCCAGGCGGCCGCGCTCACGCCCTTCCTGCGCTCGCACTCCGAGTCGGGCTCGAAGCCGCACGAGCCCTACTCCTACGGCGAAGATTTCACGCCCGTCAACCGCGCGAGCGTCGAGCTGCGTTACAAACTCCTCCCATACCTCTACTCGCTCTTCAACGAGCACGCGCAGACCGGCGCGCCCGTCATGCGCCCGCTCTGGTTCGAGTACCCCGACGACCCGCGCACCTACACGATTGAAGACGAGTACCTCGTCGGCCGCGACCTGCTCGTCGCGCCGGTCGTGCGCGAGTCCGCCACGAAGCGCAAGGTCTACTTCCCCCCGGGCGACAGTTGGGTTGACTGGTGGACGGGCAAGACCTATGAGGGCGGCAAGGAGGCGGAGGTTGAAGCGCCGCTCGACCGCCTCCCGCTCTTCGTGCGCGCGGGTGCCGCCATCCCCACGCAGCCGGTTGTCCAACACACCGGCGAGATGCGGAACTTACCCCTCACGCTCGTCGTCGCGCCCGCCCCGGCGCCGGTCGCCCTCAAGGGGAATCTCAACTCGGTGACGGTCGAGCTGTCGTTTAAGGATAAGGCCGTCAGCAGCGTCTACGAGGACGCGGGCGAGGGCTATGGATACGCGCGCGGGGCGTCGGGGACGCTCAAAGCCGTCGTCGCGGGCGGCACGGTCTATATCTCCCGCGACGGCTCCTACAACGCCTCGCGCCCGCTGGCCGCGCTCGAATACCTGGGGCTCGCGGCGGCCCCCCGCGAGGTGCGCGTCGGCGACAGCGCCGTCACTAACTCGACTTACGACGCCGCGACGCGCAGGCTCGTCGTGCCGCTCCCGGCCGGGAACGTGGAGAGGGTCGTGGTCGTCCCTTAGAAGGTGATGCGCAAGGCGAAGAAAGGCTCGGAGAGAATGGAACACTACCCCGGCGCGCTCGACCGCCGCCGCTTCCTCTCGTCGGTCGGCAAGGGTCTGGGGCTGGCGGCGCTCTCCTCCCCCACGGTCGCCTCCCTACTCAAGGACGTGAACGCGGCGGCGAAACGTGTGGCCCACCTCACGGCCGAGGAGGCGGCGCGCGACGAGGAGTTCTGGTTCGACATCCAGCAGGCTTTCTCCGTCACGCGCGGGATGGTGAACCTGAACAACGGCGGCGTCTCGCCCTCGCCGCGCATCGTCACCGAGGCTCTGGTGCGTTACCTCTGGCAGCAGGAGGACGCCACCGCCTACACGATGTGGCAAATCCTTGAGCCGCAGTCCGAGACCATCCGGACGGGGCTCGCCGAGGTCATGGGGTGCGACCGCGAAGAGGTCGCCATCACGCGCAACGCCTCCGACTCGCTCGAAGCCCTGCTCTTCGGCTTCGACCTCAAGCCCGGCGACGAGGTTCTGACGACGACGCAGGACTACCCGCGCATGCTCACCACCTTGCGGCAGCGCGAGCGGCGCGACCGCATCCGCCTCAAGCTCGTTAAAATTCCCGTCCCGCCGAAAGACCCTTCGGAGATCACGGCCGCCTACGAGGCCGGCTTCACCCCGCGCACGCGGCTCGTCCTGGTCTCGCACATGATTAACCTGACGGGGCAGATCACGCCCGTCCGCGACATCTGCGAGCTTGCGCGCAGGCGCGGGGCGGAGACGATTGTGGACGGCGCGCACTCCTTCGCGCAGTTCAACTTCAAGCGCGACGACCTGGGTTGCGACTACTTCGGGACGAGCCTCCACAAATGGTTGCACGCCCCGAAGGGGACGGGGATGCTCTACGTTAAAAGGGAGAAGATCAAGCGGGTCTGGCCGCTCTTCGCCGCCGAGAAGTCGCAGGACGATGACATCCGCAAGTTCGAGGAGACGGGCACGCGCTCGGCCGCGCAGAGGCTCGCCATCGGCGAGGCGCTGCTCTTCCACCAGGGCGTCGGCCCCGCGCGCAAGGAGGCGCGGCTGCGCCTGCTCGCGCGCCACTGGATGAATCAACTCAAGGGCGAGCCGAACGTGCGCTTCAACACCTCCTTCGACGACCGGCAGTCCTGCGCGCTCGCCAACGTCCAGATCGCGGACACAGACCCCGTCGCCCTCTGCGACCACCTCATGCGCCGCCACAAAATCTTCGCCACCCCCATCGTCCACGACGAGTTCAAAGGCGTCCGCGTCACCCCCAGCGTCTACACCACGCTCAAGGAACTCGACCGCTTCTCCGAAGTCATGTCAGGGATAGCGCGCAAGGGTCTGCCGAAGGCTTGACGGCGCGGCCGGGCCGAAAAAGCCTTGCCAAACCCGCCGCCGTCGTCTATCCTTGCCCCACTCACGACAAGTGAGGTGACTCGTGATGAGATTTCGCACCATCATACCTGCCTAGGTAAGACCGCCGTAAACGACTCCCGTCGTTTCCTTTCTTTCCCTTCTTAAACGGAAAGCGGTTGCCCGACCACCCAAAGGCCGGGAAGGTGTGTGAGCGATGTCGAATCTCGGGATAGAAGTCCGCAGCCTCTCCAAATCCTTCAGCAAGCGTAAAGGGTTCGTCCGCACGCGCCGGTCCGTGACGCGCGCGCTCGACTGCGTCTCGTTCGAGGTCGGCGTGGGCGAGACCTACGGGCTGCTCGGGCCGAACGGCTCGGGCAAGTCCACGCTCATCCGCGTGCTCTCGACGCTGCTCGTCCCCGACTCAGGGAGCGTGCGGATGCTCGGCTTCCGCATCCCCGGCGAGGAGGCCGAGGTGCGCCGCCACGTCGGGCGCGTGAGCGTGGACGCGGCCTTCTACAAGAAGCTCTCGGCGCGCGAGAACCTGCTCTACTCGGCCTTCCTCTACGGCATGGAGAAGTCGGCGGCCGAGCGGCGCTCGCTGGAGATTCTCGAAGCGCTGGGGATGGAGGGCGAGAAGTTCACCGACCCGCTCGAAGAGCTGAGCCGCGGGATGCAGCAGAAGGTCGCCATCACGCGCGCGCTCCTGGTGAACCCGCCGCTGCTGCTGCTGGACGAGCCGACGACGGGGCTCGACCCGAAGAGCCGGCGCGACGTGCAGACCTTCCTCGAAGACCTGCGGGGCAAACACGGGACGACGATCCTCCTGACCTCGCACGACATGGCCGAGACCGAGCGGCTCTGCGCGCGCATCGGCTTCATCGCGGGGGGCCGCCTCATCGCCGAGGGCACGGCCGACGAGCTGAAGGCGACGGCGGGAGCCGAGACCCTCGACGACGCCTTCATTGCGCTCGCTGGGCAGAAGCTCGACGAAGAGGACGGCGGGAAGAAACGGGAAGAGGTGTTGGTGGACGTGTGAAGAGTCAGGTCAGAACCACCCGCTACCGCGGGCGGTTCTGACCTGACTTAGAGGGTTGAGTCATGGAACAGGTCTTAAGACAGACGTGGGCGTTCTTCTTCCGCGACTACCACCTGACGCGGAGGTACTTCTCGTGGGTCGTGGTCTTCACGTTCTACGCGGTGGTCAACTCGGCGACGGTCGTGCTGATCGGCGTGGCGGCCGGAGACCGCCGCCTGACGCTGACGCTGATGGTGGGCGTGATGCTGTGGGGCCTGCTGTCGGTCGTCTTCCAGGAGATAGCGAACTCCATCACGTACGAGCGCTGGGAGGGGACGCTCGAATACACCTTCATGGCCCCGGTCTCAAGGCTCGTGCACCTGGCGGGCGTGAGCATCTTCGCGACGGGCTACGCGGTCGTGCGGGCCGTCATCATCGTGGCGGGGATGCTGCTCTTCGTGGACATCGACATGTCGCGGGCGAACTGGGCGGGGCTGGTCGTGGTGCTCGCCGTCTCCAGCGCGGCCTTCATCGGGCTGGGGCTGATGGCGGCGGTGCTGCCCGTCTTCAGCCCCGAGCGCGGGGCGGAGGCGACGAACATCTTCCAGGGGGTGCTGCTGCTCGTCTCGGGCGTCTACTACGACGTGTCGGTGCTGCCGCGCTGGCTCCAGCCGCTCTCGGTCGTCAGCCCCGCGACCTACGCCCTCTCCGCCTGCCGCAAGCTGGTCGGCATCGGCGAGGGCGCGGAGATGGTCGCGGGCGCGCCGCTCTCGGCGTGCGCCTACGAGCTGACGGTGCTCACGCTGATGGGGCTCCTCTTCATCCCCCTCGGCCTCTACGTCTTCGCGCTCGTCGAGCGCTGGGCGAAGCAGACGGGGAAGCTGAAGAGAACGGGATAAGTAGACGGTAGTCAGTAGTCAGTAGTCAGTAGGAAAAAACAAGCGGCGTGTCTCAACTTTCAGGCTGAGACGCGCCGCTTTGTCTTTCTACTGACTACTGACTACTGTCTATTGTTTACTTTGTTAGTTCTCCTGCGCCGGCGGGGGCGGGGCCGCGCGGCGGAAGGTGCGGCGGACGCCGCCGCCGGGGCCGGGCACATCCTTGACGGTGTAGTCCGAGGGCACCTGGAAGAGCGCGGCCGCGGGCTCCGTGCGCGAGACGTTGGTCAGGCGGTAGGTCGTCTCGCCGTAGCGCGGGTCGCTGTGGCGCGTCATGACGACCACCTGTAGCTCGGGCGAGTACCAGCGCTCGTCCACGATGTTGATGGGCATCTCGTTGCCGATCTCGCCGGCTGGGATGGTGACCGTCGTCCGCGTGCCCTCGGCCATCACGCCGTCGAAGGAGCGCGCTTCGAGCTTCTCGGTCTTCGCCTCGTGCTTCGAGCTGTGGCGCATGAAAGTGGCGCCCCCGGGCCCAGCCTCCGCGGTGACGATGACGGCCGTGCCGGGCGCGGCGTCGGGGCCGGGCACGCGGCTGAAGGTGCGCTCGACCTCGATCTTCCGCACCGACTCCTGCTCGGCCTTCTGGGCCGCGCCGGCCGCCGCGGCATCTTCGGTCTTGAAGCGCAACTGCATGCGCGGCAGCTTGCGCGCCGTTCTCGAAGAGGGTTCGAGGATGTATGTGAAGCCGGCGACGGGGTCGTTGATGAAGACCGTCTGCGTCTCCTCGCCCGAGGTGGCGTAGGGGCCGATGTGGCCAACCGCCTGCTCGCGGCGCGTGCGCCCCTCGGCGTCGCGGTAGAGTTGCGCCGTGTTCTTGCGCACGATGCGGTTGCCGTCCGAGAGCATCTGCACCGACTCGGTCACGGCCTGCGCCGAGTAGGGCGCGCCCTTGACGAGCTTGCCGGCGAAGCTCATCTCGGTCGCCATGAAGATGAGGTTGTCGCCGCGCATTTCGACCTGCGGCGGGAGCGGCGGCAGCGGCGCCCCCGGCCCCTGCGCGATGAAAATCTCATCCTGTACGGGCTCGACGAAGACCCTGCGCCCCTGCTCCTGCGCGGCCGCGCCCGCGGCGTTCAGCAGCAGCGCCGCGGCGACCGAGAAGACGGTTAACTTCCTCTGCATGTTCTGACTCCTTTTAGTTGATGATTCCTTAACAACCGGGTCAGTACCGCCCGCGGCAGCGGGTGGGCCTCCCGTTTATGGCTTGTTGATTGATAAGAGGCACATGGTCATCAATCGTCCGGAACCCACCAGGCCCACCCGCTACCGCGGGCGGTACTGACCGTCATATCAGCGGACGAAGCGTATGGCGCGCGCGATGCCGTCCTGGCCCATGAGCACGTCGGCTTTGACGCGGCCGCCCGGCGCTTCGACGTTGACGGGCAGGCCGAAGGAGGCGAGAGCCGCGCGCGGCAGCTCGACGCGGACGAGGTGCCCCTCTTCGGCCTGCGTGTACGGGCCGACCTGGACGAGCGGGATGAAGTCGGTCGCCACCTCCTGCGCGCGCGCGTCGGCCGCACGCGCCCGGCGCGAGACGGTGCCCCTGTCGTAAGAGACGTTCGCGGCGCGCGTGCGCTGCGTGTAGACCGTGCGCGGCGTCACACTCCTGACCTCGGCGGGCGCGGGCGCTGACGCCACAACCTCTTCGACGGCCTGCGACGAATTGCCCCGCGCGATTGCCGGGGGGCCGCCGACGCTTGTGCTCGGCGGGGGCTCAAGCATGGCGCGCCGCGCGGGGGTGTGTTGCGGGGCGTCGGGCCTGACCAGCACGAAGAGCGCGAGCGACGCCGCCGCGGCCATCGAGGCGACCGCGATAGTCTTCGCCCAGGACCAGTGCCGCGCCGGCACGTGCCCAGACATCGGGACTACGTTCGACGCCGCGGCCGTGTCGCTCAACCCTTCGCTAACTGAAGCCGCCGCGCGCGCGCGGAAGGCCGCGACGAGCGACGCCTCGACGCGCGCGGGCGCCTCCGCCGTCTTCATGCCCGCGGCGAGCGCGCGCAGGCCGACCGAGAGCGCGCGTTCGTCGTCGAGCCGCGCGGCGCAGGCGGCGCAAGACTCGCCGTGCGCCTCGGCCGCGGCGCGCGTCCGCGCGTCGGCCAAAGTGCCGCGCGCGAGGATTCCGACCTGGCTCTCGAATTCAAGACAGTTCATGCGAAACACCTCGCCGTCCTTAAAGCCTGACCCGGCGCCGAAGCGGCCCCGCCGCCTTCCAACTCCGCCCCGCCCTCGCGCGCCGCGCGCGGCTCCTCGCGGCGGCCGCGCAGCTTCTCGGCGAGCATCGCTCGCGCCCGATGCAGGCGCGAGCGCACCGTGCCGACCGCACACCCCAAAGCCTCCGCCGCCTCGACGTAGCTCATCTCGTGCAGCTCGCAGAGGACGACGACCTCGCGGTAGTGCGCGGGCAGGGCGAGGACGGCCTGCCTCAACTTCTCGACCGACTCGGCGCGCGTCAGGTCGCCCAGAGGGTCGGGGCGCGCGACGAGGTTCTCGTGCGGGAGTTCCCCGCCCTCCTCGGCCGCGTCGTCGAAACGGACGAGGGCGCGCTCGCGGTCGAAGGCGCGCAGGACGTGGTTGCGCGCGATGCCGTAGAGGTACGCAGCGAGAGAGCCGCGCCCCGCGTCGAAGTTGTCGCCGTCGCGCATCAAGACCATGAAGGTCTCCTGCACCACGTCCTCGGCGACCGATTCGGAGCCGCTCATCTGCAAGGCGAAGCGGTAGACGCCGCCCTGCCGGCGCCGGTAGAGCGCCGTGAACGCCTCCTCGTCCCCGGCCAGCATCAGCCGGAGTAAATCCGCGTCCGTAAGTTGTTGGGAAACTGCCATCCTCGGCTCCGGAACTCGTCCTCTCTAACCACCGGACACTTCCATTTCGCCCGGGCGCTTCGGAAAGTTCCATGAAAAGCCGTGAACCGTAAACCGTAAACCGTGACAAGTAAAAACCGGCCTTCTTGTCACCGTTTACGGTTTACGGTTCACGCGAGGTAAGTCCTGTAATAGATGGTCGAGGAGACGTTCATGCGGAGGGCGCGGCCGCCGCCGGCGTCGAGGAAGCGTATGCGCTCGGCCGTCTGTTCGGGGGGGCCGATGGAGAAGGAGCCGTCGGGCAGCGCGAAGAGTTCCTGCTCGCCGTCGAGCCAGAGTTTGCCCCGGCGCAGGACGACGCGGGTCGAGCCGTACCAGGCGCTCTCGTGGCGGTAGCGGCCGGCGTAGGCGTCCCACTCCTTCGGGTAGTCGAAGGTGCGCGGGCCTTCGTAGCGTTCGTGCGTGTACCAGTCCGGGCCGTGGCCGAGTTCGACCACCTTGCCCCCCTCGCGCCCGAAGACGAGGCGGAACGTCTCGAAGTGCGGGTGCTTGACGATGAAGGAGTCGGGGCCGCCCGAGCGTTCGAGCTGATTCCCGCCCGCCCTGTGGCTGAGAAGAATTCCGTCGCCGATGGTAGACACTTCGAGCCAACGGCCGTCGGGCGCGGTGTACCTGCCGACGTAGTCCGCGCCGTTCTTCACGACGTAGGGCGAGGGCGCGGGAGGGGGCGCGCCGGGCAGCTCGCGCCCGGCGCGCTCGGCGTTCAGGAGTTCGAGCGCGTACTTCGTCACGGCGACGGGCCGGTAGCCGCTGAGCGAGGCGTTGACTGAGGCGAAGGCCGCCAGCCCATTCGTCAGGTCAACGTCGAACGAGGAGCTGAAGGCGACCATGCCGCCCGTGTGGCGCAGGCGCGTCGCGTTCGTCTTGTCTTGACTCACCCAGAGGCCGTAGGCGTAAGCAGCCTCCTCGCCGCGGAAGGGGGCCTTGACGACCGGCTTCGTTAACAACTCAAAACTGTTTTCGGATATGAGGCGGCGCGCGCCCGCCGCGCCGCGGTTCAAGAGCATCCGCATGTAGGCGACCATGTCCGGCGCGGTCGAGGCCACGCCGCCCGCGGCCGTGTCCACCTCGATCCACGCCGCCTCGGCCAGCCGGCCGTGGTAGGGGAACGGCCTGTCCTCGAACTCCGGCGCGTAGCCGACGGCCATCCGCGGCCTGAGCGTGTTAGAGATGAGGGGCGAGCTGTTACCCATCCCCAGAGGCTTCAGGACGCGCGCGGCGAGCGCGTCGGCGAAGGGGCGGCGGTCGAGCGCCTCGATCAACAGCCCGAGCACGAGGTAGCCGATGTTCGAGTAGACGAACTTCTCGCCCGGCTTGAAGAACGTCTCCAGGCCCAGGGCCACGCTTTCGGGGAGCAGCGGCGCGCCCGGCAGCCCCGACGTGTGGCTGAGCAGGTGGTGCGCCGTCACCGCCCCGTGCCGCTGTTCGAGCTTGAGCCACGGCAGGTACTCGACGACGGGCCGGTGCAGGTCAACGCGCCCCTCGTCCGACATCTGCAACAGCGCGACGGCCGCGAACGACTTCGAGATGGAGCCGATCTCGAACAGCGTCTCCGGCGTCACGCGCGCCCCCGCTTTCGTGTCGGCGAAGCCGTAGGCCGAGACGCGCACCGCCCCGTTGCGGTCGGCGAGCGCCAGCGTCATCCCCGGCGCGCCCGTCTCGCGCATGTGCCGCCCGACGTACTCGTCCAGATGCGCGAGCGCCCCGGCCTTCCGCGCCGCCCCGCGCCGCGCGCCGCCGGGACGCTGCCGCGCCTCCGCTTCATGTGTTAACGACGGCAGGACCGACAGCGCCGCCGCGGCCTTCGCGCCATGACTCAACAACTCTCTGCGGGAGATTTTGGGGGACATGGGTTCACTCCTTCGGAGTTGGCAGGCAGCCGCCGCGTCAGCGGCGTTTGAGTTTAGCCCGGCCTTTTAAGGCCGGGCTAACGTCGCATCAAAACCCGCCGCGTCGCGTCAGCGACGCTTGAACGTGTCGCGCCCGCTCAGGCGTCGCTGACGCGACGCACACCCCTTTAACGTCCGGATGTCCCGGCCTTGAAAGGCCGGGCTAAAGTCAGACGCCGCTGACGCGGCGACCGCCTGCTGCCTACTGCCTACTCACAAACGGTCGGGCATGTCGGCGACGACGTAGGCCATGACGGTCATGGCGGCGACGCAGGCGGCCAGCTCCCGCGGGCTGACCTTGTCGAAGGTGTCGGCGTGCGTGTGGTGTATGTCGAAGTAGCGCGAGATGTCCACGTTGAGTGAGGCGCCGATCACGCCCTCGCGCATGATGGGGCTTATGTCGGCGCCGCCGCCGTCGCCGTAGACGCCGTCGGCGCGGATGTCCGAGAGCAGCTCCGCGATCCTCTCCAGGTCGGCGCGCGCCTGCGGGCTCGCCTCCGCCGAGAGGCCGAAGCCCGTCGGACGGTAGACGCCGCTGTCGGACTCGATGGCGAGGACGTGTTTGGCGAGTTCCGCCTTGTGCGCGTCGCGGTAGGCGAGGCCGCCGCGCAGGCCGTTCTCCTCGTTGGTGAAGAGCACGACGCGGATGGTGCGCCGCGGGCGCAGGCCCATAGACTTCAGCAGCCGCGCCACCTCCCACGCGACGATGCAGCCGCCGCCGTCGTCGTGCGCCCCCTGCCCCACGTCCCACGAGTCGAAGTGTCCGCCGACGAGGACGATCTCGTCCGGCTTCTCAGTCCCTTTAAGCTCCGCGACGACGTTGGCCGACTCGGCGTCGGGCAGGAAGCGCGCCCCCATCTTGAGGCGCAGCCGGGGGCGCTCGCCGCGGTCGTACATGCGTTGCAGAAGCTCCGCGCCCTCGATGGTGACGGCGGCCGCGGGAATCTTCGGGCTGTCCTCCGCGTAGCGCAGAGACCCGGTGTGCGGCGTCTGCAAGCTGACGGGCGTGATGGAGCGGACTACGGCGGCGACCGCCCCGTACTTCGACGCGCGCGACGCGCCGGAGCCGCGGTAGGCGACCGTCTGTCCGTAGGTTGTGAAGGGCGCGTTGTAGACGACGATCTTGCCCCGCACCTTCTCACCCAACGCTTCCAGCTCATCGAAGTCGCGGACGACGACCGCCTCCGCGGTTATCCCCTCGGGCGGCGTGCCGACGCTGTTGCCGAGGCCCAGCATCGGGAGCTTGCGGGCCTCGGGCTCCAACAGCTCAAGGCTCTCCTCGCCGCGCACCCAGTGTGGAACCATCACCTTCTCGGCGCGCACGTTGTCCAGCCCGTCGCGCTTCATCTCCGAGACCGCCCACGCGATGGCGCGCTCAAGGTTCTCCGACCCGCTCAGACGGTGCCCGATGCGGTCGGTGAGCCACGCGAGCCGGCGGTAGGCCACGTCGCTCGTGAGCGCCGCGCCGACGATGAGCGTCGCGCGCGCGCGGTACTCCCCGATCTTCACGCGCGGCGGCGGCGCGGACGGCCGCTGCGCGGGCGTCTGGATGATGACGAGCGTGACGACGAGAATAAGCGAGAAGATGCGTCGCAAGGCTTAAGGTGCTCCCGTAGTTTGTTGCTGCCTGACTTAATCGAGGGGTGACGCCGTGGCTCGGCGGCATGCGGCAAAGATAACCCAGCGCCGGGAGGTTTGACGAGGGCGTTCAGAAGTTTGAAGAGCGGCGGGTGCTGCCGTCGGCCGTGCCGAAGAGGGGCGCGTACTGGCCGGTCTCTTCGGCCGACCTCAGCTCCTTCTTGAGCAGCGCGAACTGGCGCGAGACCGCCTCGAACTCTTCGGCGTCGAACGACTCGGGCTCGCCGGCGAGCTTGAGCGCCCAGGACATGCGGCGGTCGGCGGCGGCCAGCGCGCGGGCGCTCAGGCGCTTCTCGCGCACGGCGCGCGCCAGCTCGTCGCGCGAGGCCACGACGTTCTCCTCGCGCTCGCAGATGAGCACCATGTCGGAGCCCGCCTCGACCGCGCGCAGGCAGGCCTCGGGCACGGTCAGGGTCTGGACGACCGCGCCCATCTCCATGTCGTCGGTGATGACGAGGCCGTCGAACTTGAGTATCAGCCGGAGCAGGCGCGTGGTGACGTTGCCGCTGATGGTGGCGGGGAACTGGTGGAGCCCCTGGATGGTCTCCGGGTCGCCCTCCTGCCGGAAGAGGTCTTGCAGGAACTCGGAGATGTCGGGGAAGGCGGCGTGGCTCACCATCACCGAGCGGAGCCGCTCGCCGGGGCGGTGGAACATCAGGTCCATGAAGGGCACGAGGTCGCGCTGGAAAATCTCCTGCCACGTGTGCGTGACGACCGGCAGGTTGCGGTGCGAGTCCACCTTCGAGCCGCCGAGCCCCGGGAAGTGCTTGCCGCACCCGACGACCTGCCCGCGCTGCAAGCCTTCGAGGTAGGCCCCCGCGAGCATCGAGACCGTCTCGGGCTGCTGGCCGAAGGTGCGCGCGCGCAGGCCGTTCTCCTCGTTGTCGCCCGAGAGGTCGAGCACCGGCGCGAAGTTGATGTTGAAGCCCATCAGCCGCAGCGCCCTCGCCGAGAGCGCGCCGAACCTCTCCGCGAGGTCTGCGCGCCCCGCGTTGCGGACGGCCTTGGCCGAAGGCATCGGCTCGATGATGTCGCGGAAGCGGTCTACCAGGCCGCCCTCCTGGTCTACGCCTATCAGGACATCGCTGCCCGCGGCGTCGCGTATCTGCGCGTTGAGGAGCGCGACCTGCTCGGCCGATTCGACGTTGCGGCCGAAGAGGATGACGCCCCCGGGGCGCACCTCGCGCAGGAACTCGCGCCAGTGCCGGTCGAGTTTGGTGACGGGCAGGCCGACGAAAAGGAGCCGCCCGGCCTTGCTTTCGAGCGACTCCCCGCTGCCCCCCGCCGAACCCTGCTGCGACATCGAACCTGCTTCCCCCTAACGACGACACGACCCCGCGGCCGACGACCCGAAACACATTCTCCACCGACGGCTTGTCGTGATTGTGTTGATTGTAACACGCCCACGCCACGTCGCCCCCTTTCGCCGGGAGCGCGGGCATCCCTGCCCGCCATGAGCGCGCAGCGCGAAGGCCGTGAGACTTTATCCCTCAACGTGGAGAGATAGGGCTTCACGGCTAAGCGTGCTCAAGCACGCTTTGGCGGGCAGGGATGCCCGTGCTCCCGGCTTTAGCTCTGTTATAATTTGGGGCGATTTCTGTGATGAGCACCACGTTAGAGCAAGCACCGGCCCGGCCCCGACTCTCGCCCGCGGAACTGACGGCGGAGGTGAAGCGGCGCGCGCGTGAGCTGGGGTTCGAGAAGGTCGGCGTCGTGCGCGCCGGGCCTCTGGCCGAGGAGCGCGCGCGGCTCGAAGAGTGGCTGGCGCGCGGGCTGCACGCGACGATGGGCTGGATGGAGCGCGGGCTGGAGCGGCGCACCGACCCGCGCGAGCTTCTGCCCGGCGCGCGCACCGTGGTGGCCGTCGCGCTCAACTACTTCACGCCGCACGAGCACGAGCGAGAAGAGGGCAAGGGGAAGATTTCGCGCTACGCCTGGGGCGACGACTACCACGACGTGCTCGGCGAACGGCTTCGGGCGCTGCTCGCGCACGTCAAAGAGGTCGCGCCCGGCGTCGAAGGCAAGGTCTGCGTGGACGCGCAGCCCGCGATGGACAAGGCCTGGGCCGTGCGCGCGGGGCTCGGCTGGATAGGCAAGCACACGAACCTCATCACGCGCGACTACGGCTCCTGGGTCTTCCTCGGAGAGTTAATCTTAGACGCGGAACTCGAATACGACGCGGCGCGCGAGGAAGACCACTGCGGCACCTGCACGCTCTGCCTCGACTCGTGCCCGACGCAGGCGATAGTCGAGCCCTACGTCGTGGACTCGAACCTCTGCATCTCGCACGCGACCATCGAGCTGCGCGACGCGGAGCTTCCCGCCGGCGTCGCGGAGAACCTCGACGGCTGGCTCTACGGCTGCGACGTGTGCCAGGACGTCTGCCCCTGGAACCGCTTCGAGCGGCCGACGGCCGAGTCGCGCTTCGAGCCGCGCCCCGGCGCGGTCGCGCCCGACCTCGAAGAGATCGCCGCGCTCACGCACGACGAATACGTCGAGCGCTTCCGCCGCAGCCCCGTCAAACGCGCCAAGCTCACGGGCCTCCAACGCAACGCCCGCACGCTCCTGAAGGTTTGAAGTCTCGAATCTCAAATCTCAAATCTCACCTCCTTTTCGCCGCGCTCGTCTGCGCGACCGCGGCGGCGGGGGCCTACGCGGTGTGGGTCGAGTACAGCTCTTTCCCGCCGCACTTCCGCGGCTTCGGCGAGGTGACGCGCAAGGGCGAGGTCGCGGGCTGGGCCGTCGATGCTTCAAGACCCGGTGAACGCGTCGAGGTCGAACTCTACGTTGACGGCCGCTTCGTCGCGCACGGCGTGGCCGCGCTCCCGCGCCCGGACGTGGTGGCGGCGGGGCGCGCGACCGACCCCGCCTGCGGCTACCGCTTCCCGCTCCCCCCGCTCCCCGAAGGCCCGCACGAGGCGCGCGTCTACGCCCTCCACGCGCCCGGAGGCCGCGCGCGCCGCACCCTCAAACAGCTCGGCGACCCGCTCCGCTTCGACGCCGACCCCGGAGGCCGCGTCCGCGTAGACGAACGTTGAAGGCGGGCCTCGGTCGCGCGCCGGGCGGCGACCTGTTAAAATCTTCGGCTGACTCTTGCTGACTCTCGCGGCCGTTTTCAGCATCAAAGTACGGGATGTCGGAAGCCTTACTCAAAGACTCATACGGGCGTGCCATACGCGACCTGCGCGTGTCGGTGACCGACAGGTGTAACTTCCGCTGCTTCTACTGCCTGCCGCACGGCGCGCCCGAGGAGACCGCGCCGAAGGCCGCGCTGCTGACCTACGAAGAGATCGAAGCGGCCGTCAAGGTCTTCGCCTCGCTCGGCGTCGAGAAGGTGCGCCTGACGGGCGGCGAGCCGATGCTCAGGCGCGACATCGAGACGCTGGTCGCCAAGCTCGCGCGCGTCGAAGGAGTCAAAGACCTCGCGCTCACCACCAACGGCTTCAACCTCGCCGAGCGCGCCGCAGGGTTGAAGGCCGCCGGCCTCGACCGCGTCACCGTCAGCCTCGACAGCTTGAGGCGCGCCTCGTTCGTCGAGATGACGGGCGTGGACATGCTCTCGCGCGTGCTCGAAGGCATCCGCGCCGCCCAGCGCGTCGGGCTCACGCCCGTCAAGGTCAACGCCGTCGTCGTGCGCGGCCACAACGAAGGGGAGGTCGCGGACTTCGCCGCCTTCGCGCGCGAGCACGCGGTGGGCGTGCGCTTCATCGAGTACATGCCTCTGGACTCCGGCCACGGCTGGTCGCGCGAGCGCGTCGTCTCGGGCGCTGAGATTCGGCAGGCCATCAACGAGCGCTTCCCCGTCGTCGCCAAGCGCGTCGAGCGCGGGTCGGAGACGGCCACGCGCTACCGCTTCGCCGACGGCGCGCCCGGCGAGATCGGCATCATCGCCCCCGTCACCGAGCCCTTCTGCGGCGCATGCTCCCGCATCCGCCTCACGGCCGACGGCCAGATACGGACGTGCCTCTTCTCCAAGGTCGAACACTCCCTGCGCGACGTGCTCCGCTCCGGCGCGACGCACCGTGAGACGGCCGACTACGTCAAGTCGGTCGTCCTCAAGAAGGAGCCGCGCCACTACATCAACGAGACCTACTTCGAGCAGCCCGCCCGCACGATGAGCCTCATCGGCGGCTGACGGCTTGACTCAAGCAGATAAGATTTAAAGTAAGACCTCGCAGTGAAGTTGAAAGGAAGTAACCTCGCAATGAACAGGGAAGGAATCAGGCGCGCGTTCGCGTGTGCGGCGCTGTTGGCGTCGTTGGGGACGGCGGAAGCGGTCGCGCAGTCCGGCGGGCGCGTGCGTTCGAGCACGATGCGGGTCGAGCTGCCGATGCCGCCCGTGGCGGAGACGCCCGTGCCGCTCATCGATGCCCGCGGCGAAGGCCGTTTCAACACGCTCAGCTTCAGGACGCCGGACGCGGCCTTTGAGCGCAAGGTCGTCAAGGGCTCGCCCTTCGCGGCCGAGTCGGTCACGGAGCACGTGCAGCGGCTCGGCGACGGCAACCGCATGGTGCGGAAGTCCACGGCGAAGCTCTTCCGCGACTCGGCCGGGCGCACGCGCCGCGAGCACGCGCTCACGCGCGGGGGCGTCACCGCCGCCGACGGGCAGGAGCCGCGCCTCATCGTCATCAACGACCCCGTCGGGCAGGTCGAGTACTTCGTGGACACTTCGCGCGGCACCCTGCGCAAGACGCGCGTGACGCCCGGCCTCGCCGAGGCGCGGCGGCGGACTTCGGGGACGGAGGAGTCCTTCGGCGTGCTGATGCCGACGAGCACGGCGCACAGGCGCAGGGCCGAGGGCGACAACGCCGCACCGATGCCCGAGCCGAAGAAGGAGCGCCTGGAGGCGCAGCAGATCGAGGGCGTCATGGCCGAGGGCACGCGCGTCACCGTCACCATCCCGGCCGGCGAGTTCGACAACGAGCAGCCCCTTGAGATCGTGCACGAGCAGTGGTACTCGCCCGAGTTGCAGATGGTCGTGCTGATGAAGCACAACGACCCGCGCTTCGGCGAGACGACCTTCCGCCTCACCAACATCACGCGCGGCGACCCCACGCCCGACCTCTTCGCGGAGCCGCAGGGCTACCGCACCGTAGACCAGCGCGAGCCCGTCTTCGGCCGGCCGATGATAAGAAGGCAGTAGACAGTAGCCAGTAGCCAGTAGAAAAACGGGCAGCGCGGTTCTCATCATCGACCGATGAGAGTCGCGCTGCCTTTGTCTTTCCTACTGACTACTGTCTACTCTCTACTTCTTCGGGATGCGCAGCTTCTGGCCCGGTTTTATCAGGTCCGGGTTGTCGCCGATCACGTCCTTGTTGGCCTCGTAGATTTCGCGCCAGGCGACGCCGTGCCGCTGGCCGATGGCCGAGAGCGTGTCGCCGCTCTCGACGGTGTAGGTCTGCCCCTCGCCGCCGCCGCCCTCGCCCCAGCCGGCGTCGCCGACCTCAAGGTTCAGCACGAGGTCGCCCGAGCGCATGTCGGGGTCGATGCGGTTGTACTCGTCCCAGACCCTCTGCTTCGCCTCCTCGCTCGGCGCGCGGCCCGTGACGTGCAGCACGTCACCGTCTTCATTCACCTGAAGGTTGGTGACGCCGCTCTGGTTGGCGAGGTCTATGAGCGATTGATACTTGTCCCTGACGGCCATAGCCCTCACTTCCTAACTCTTGTCGTTCATCTGGTTCATGACGCGCTTGGCCCCCGACTCGTTGGCGGCCTTCATCGCGTCCTGCCACTTCGCACGGGGCACGTCGCCCTTGAGCGTGACGACGCCCTCCTTGACCTCGACGGTCACGCCCGAGACGCCCGCCTTCGAGAGCGCGGCCTCCGTCTTGTTCTTGATGGCCGTGTCCTCCGAGGCGGAGACGGGCGTCGGCGTCGCCGCCGGAGTCGCCGCCGTCGTGGTGTTGGTGTTGCGCGCCGTGTTGGCGTTGTTCGCGTTGTCGCCCCTGCCGCCGCACGCCGACGCGCCGAGCGCGAGGAAGAGCGCGAGCGCGGCCGACGCTGCGCCGCCCGCAGACCTAATCTTCATCCAGGTTGGCTCCTTTCTCTCTCCGAGTTGCCCCCTTATAAGTGCGCGAGGTGACGAGAGTGTGCGCTGGCGTTCAATAATTTGTCATTCCGCCACGCGGCGGGTAAACTTCGCCCACGCGGAGCGAAGTCGGGCGGTTTGGGCGCTCTTGCGAGTATAATTTACGGCGAAATCTAAAACGGGGGAGCCGCGCGCGTGAAGCGGCTGAGAGTCGCCCGGGGTGGGCGAGACCCTTTGAACCTGATGCGGTTAGTACCGCCGAAGGGAGGCTTGCGGGGGGCCGTCCCATTTCCAGAGGGGGGCGGCCCTTCGCATTTGCGCGCCGGCCGCAAGGGCGCGCTGAAAGCGAGAAGAGTTCGATGAGCAAAGGCAACGGAAACGCGACCGTTCAGAACGGCGACGCCGTGCGCGAGAGCGACGCCAACGGCCAGCGGCAGAGCGCGGACGTGCGGCTGCCCAACTCGCGCAGGGTCTACGTCGGGCGTGAGGGAGTGCGCGTGCCCTTCCGCGAGGTGAGCTTGCAGCCGACGCGCCTAACGGACGGCCGCGTCGAGGAGAACGAGCCCGTCCGCGTCTACGACACGTCAGGCCCCTGGGGCGACCCCGACGCGCGCTGCGACGTGAGCGCGGGGCTTCCCCCCTTACGCCGCGAATGGATACTCGCGCGCGAAGACGTGGAGGAGTACGAGGGGCGCGAGGTTCTCCCGCAGGACGACGGGTATTTGACGAGGGGCGCGGCGGAGTTCGCGAGGCACAAAGACAAGGGGCGGCTCGAACACTTCCCCGGCCTGAAGCGCGCGCCTCTGCGTGCGCGTGCGGGCGCGTGCGTAACGCAGATGCACTACGCGCGCCGCGGCGTCGTGACGCCCGAGATGGAGTTCGTCGCGCTGCGCGAGAACATGGGGCGCGAGCAGGCGCTGCACGCGATGAGGGAGCACAGCAGGGACGACCGTAGCTCCCTCTTCCACCAGCACCGCGGCGAGTCTTTCGGCGCTTCAATCCCAGAGTTCGTCACCCCAGAGTTCGTCCGCGACGAGGTCGCGCGCGGCCGCGCCATCATCCCCGCCAACGTAAACCACCCGGAGTCCGAGCCGATGGTCATCGGCCGCAACTTCCTCGTCAAGGTCAACGCCAACATCGGCAACTCGGCCGTCGCCTCCTCGATAGAAGAGGAGGTCGAGAAGATGCGCTGGTCGATCAAGTGGGGCTCGGACACCGTGATGGACTTGTCCACGGGGAAGAACATCCACACCACGCGCGAGTGGATTCTCCGCAACTCGCCCGTCCCCATCGGGACGGTTCCGATCTACCAGGCTTTGGAGAAGGTCGGCGGCAAAGCGGAAGAGCTGACCTGGGAGGTCTACCGCGACACGCTCGTGGAGCAGGCCGAGCAGGGCGTCGATTACTTCACCATCCACGCGGGCGTCCGCCTGCCCTACATCCCTCTGACGGCGCGGCGCACGACGGGCATCGTCTCGCGCGGCGGCTCGATCATGGCGAAGTGGTGCCTCGCGCACCACGAGGAGAGCTTCCTCTACACGCGCTTCCGCGAGATATGCGAGATCATGCGCGCCTACGACGTGTCGTTCAGCTTGGGCGACGGGCTGCGCCCCGGAAGTATCGCCGACGCCAACGACGAGGCGCAGTTCGCCGAACTCGAAACGCTCGGCGAGCTGACGAAGGTCGCGTGGGAGCTGGACTGCCAGGTGATGATCGAGGGGCCGGGCCACGTCCCGATGCACCTCATCAAGGAGAACGTAGACCGCCAGCTCGCCGTCTGCCACGAGGCCCCGTTCTACACTTTGGGCCCGCTCGTCACGGACATCGCGCCCGGCTACGACCACATCACCTCGGCCATCGGCGCGGCGATGATCGGCTGGTTCGGCACGGCCATGCTCTGCTACGTCACGCCGAAAGAGCACCTGGGCCTGCCGAACAAGCAGGACGTGAAGGACGGCGTCATCGCCTACCGCCTGGCGGCGCACGCGGCCGACCTCGCTAAAGGTCATCCGGGCGCGCAGCTCCGCGACAACGCGCTCTCGAAGGCGCGCTTCGAGTTCCGCTGGGAGGATCAGTTCAACCTCGCCCTCGACCCCGAGGTCGCGCGCGAGTACCACGACGAGACGCTCCCGCAGGAGGGGGCCAAGCTCGCGCACTTCTGCTCGATGTGCGGCCCGCACTTCTGCTCCATGAAGATCACGCAGGAGGTGCGCACCTACGCCGCCGAGTCGGGCCTCGACGAGCAGTCCGCGCTCGCCGCCGGCATGAAGCAGAAGGCCGCCGAGTTCGTCTCCTCCGGCGCCGAACTCTACCAGGGCGACATCCCCGCCGGCGCGAAGCGCGAACACTGACGCGGAGGACATTTTAACCGCGGAGACACAGAGACACGGCTTGAAGAGGGATGACTCAACAAGCCGTGTCTTTGTGTCTCCGCGGTTAACCTTCGCTCTCGAATTAAGTGCTGACCGTTTCGGACTTGTCGGCGGCCGACTCGCGCATCCAGCGCTGCAACTTCTCTGTGTCCTTCGCCACCGTGCGCGAGGCCGCGAAGAGGACGAGCGTGAGGAGCGCGCCTAAGACGGGGATGAGGTACATGGCCGTGTGCAGCCCTTCGGCGCGGAAGGGTTCGAGCGCCTGCTGCGTGTGGACTGTCACGCCGGCGGCCTCGGCCGCGCGCGCCGTGAAGAAGTCGCTCACGAGCCCCGTCCCGTAAGGCCCGAGCGAAGCGCCGAGCACGTACATCGCGAAGAAGTAGAGCGCCATCGCCGTCCCGCGCAGGGCCGGCTCCGTCACGTCCTGGATCGTCGAATAGACGGTCGAGTAGTACGCGTACATCAGCGCGCAGCCCGCCCCCATCAGGAGCATAAACCCGACCGTCTCCCCGCCCGGCCTCCCCAGAGACAGGAAGAGCAGCGGCACCGAGCAGAGTATGGCGACGGCCCCGACGAGCAGCCGGCCGTCCGGGCGGCGCGCGGCCGCGGCGTCCGCCGCCATCCCGCCGAGTATCAGACCGGGCGCGCCCGACAACCCGAACGCGACCATCGAGACGAAGTTGGCCGACTGTATGTCCGACCCGTGGTAGCGCATCAGGAACGGCGTGAGGAACGCGCCGATGGCGTACATGTTGAAGTTGTGCAGCGCGCCCGACAGGATGAGCCAGCGCATCGTCGGCGTGCCCAGCACGAGCCTGTAGGGCGAGCCCTCGCGCCGTCGCGCGCCGACGCCGTGCGCCTCGGCCGCGCCCCGCTTCGGCTCGCGCACGAAGAGGACGGCCAGGGCGCAGAGCAGCCCCGGCAGGCCCGCCACGTAGAAGGCCGCGCGCCACCCGTACGCGCGCGCGATGATGCCGGAGGCGGCGAAGCTCAGGGCGATGCCGACGGGCAGCCCCAGCATGAAGACCGACATCGCCCGCCCGCGCCCGCGGGCCGGGAAGAGGTCGCCGATGAGCGACGAGGCGGCCGGCGCGCACGAAGCCTCGCCCACGCCGACGCCGAGGCGGAAGACGAAGAGCTGCCAGAAGTTCCTCGCGAGCCCCGACAGGACCGTCATCAGACTCCAGAGGAAGACGCCCGCCGACAGAATCCATTTGCGCCCCGACCTGTCCGTCAGACGCCCCAGGGGCACGCCGACGAAGGCGTAGAGCAGCGTGAAGGCCGTCCCCAGAGCGCCCATCGCCCCGTCGCTCAAGGCCCACTCCTTACGCACCGCCTCGCCGACCGCGCCCAGAATCTGCCGGTCGAAGAAGTTCATCGCGTTGATGGCGAACAGCACCCACAGCGTGAACCAAGCGCCCGCACGTCTCTCTTCCATGTGCACACTCTAAGTTGGACTGTTTGAACTCCGCCGCGAAGGGCTGGCATTATACCCTCGCGCCGTCCGCCCCGTGGGAAAGAATTTGCCCGCGCGGCCGGCGGGCGCGCCAACCTGGAGGGAGATGTGTATGAGGTCTTTTACTCTTCGACTGCTCTTCGTCGGCTTCCTTGTCTTCGCCGCCGCGGCGCTCACGGCGCGGCCCCGTGCGGCCGGCGCGCACGGGGCCTTCGCGGCGGGCGCGGCCGAGACGCGCTGCGGCTGGTTCAGCAACCCGACGCCCGCCAACGCCTCGCTGCACGACCGCGAGGCCGAGTGGATCATCGGCGTGCAGGGAGGCCACCAGGCCGACGGCGACTGGCCCGAGTTCGGCCCGAAGCAGTGGGTCGAGACCAACGTCCACTACGGCTACGGCTGCGCCTGCCTGACCGTCGAGGTAGACCGCGAGTCCGGCAAGGTGCTCAAGATTAATAGCGCCCGCGCCCGCCCGCTCTCCGCCTGCCGCCGCGACAGGGCTCTCAAGCGTTGGGGGTTTAAGTAAGAGAGAAGAAGATTAACCGCGGAGACACAGAGACGCGGCTTGAAGCGGATAATGCTTCAAGCCGCGTCTCTGTGTCTCCGCGGTTGATTACCTTCTTACGGGTTCGAGGGCTGCTGGTCGGCGGCGACGCGGCGGCGGGTGTAGACCTGGCCCTGCTGGACGAGGCCGGCGCGCTGCGCCAGGGCGTAGGCCACCGAGGCGATGATCTCCTGATCCTTGAGCTTGAACTGCGTCACGCCCTTCAGGTAGGTCTCGGGGTCTTCAAACTCGATGGTCAGGTACTCGAACTTCTTCTTGAGGAGGAGGCTGGGGAGGGCCAGGATGCCGCCGGCGCCGAGCACGACCGACTGCGTGCCGTTCCCCATCAGGCGGCGCGTCTCGCGGTCGGCGAAGGCCACCGTCACGGCGTCGTAGGAGATCGAGATGACCTCCTTCTCGTCCTTGTCGCGGAAGACGAGCCGCTGGTTGCGGTCGTCGAAGTTGAGCATGCCCTCCCGCTTCTTGCGCATGCCGGCGAACCCGCCCATGTACTTGGCCGGGATGACCTTCGGCGGCGCGGGCGGCGCGGGCGCCACGACCTTCGGGGTCTTCTGGCCTTCGGCGGGCGTGCCCTGTTCGGCCTGCTGCTGCTGCTCTTGAGGCGGCGGCACGGGCTTCGGCGCGTCGCCCATCTGGCGCGCGCGCTGCGCGAAGACGGCGCCCGGCGAGACGGCGGCCGCCAGCAAGAGGAGCGACAGGGACTTGCTTGCGAACTTCATTTTCAGGCTTTCCTTTCGAGAGGCGAGAAACTTCTGTGCTCTTTAAAGACGCAACTGGCCGAGAGTTCGTTGCCAGACGAGGGACTTTTTCAGGACGCAGAGCCTCTGCCGCTCGGCCGGCTCGCAGGCGGGCTCGAGCTGTTCGATGACCGCCTCGACCAAAGGGACGGCGAACGCGCCGGCGTGCGCGAGCGCCTGCGAGAAGTAGTGCAACTGCACGGCCCCGCCCGCGCCCCTGTGAAACTCGAAGACCTCGCGCTCGGCGAGCGAGAAGACCTCCTGCCCGACGGGGACGACCCTGCGCGGCACGCCGTGGTGCGCGGCCCAGCCCTGCCCCTCCCGCACCCGCCGGCCCAGCAGCAGGATGCCGAGCAGCACGCCCTGCTCGTGCAGGAAGTCCGGGCTCAGGACTTTCAGGTCGGCGTGCGACGAAAGGCGCGGGCCGAAGCTCCCGTAGTCCGGGTTGGCGAGCTGCGTGTCGTAGACGACGCCGACGACCTCTTCCGTCTCGCTCACAGGCATCCGCACGAACTGCGCGAACCCGTACTCCTCCGGCGCGGGCGGCGCGTCCGCGTCCAGCTCGTCGATGACGCGCGCCACGTAGTCCACGTGCGAGTTCGACTTGACGATCTTGGCAATCCTGGTCATTTGAATTTTAGATTTTTGATTTTTGATTTTAGATTTGCGGTGTCGTCTCTTAAATCGCAAATCTAAAATCAAAAATTCGCCTGCCCCGCCCAGTCGGGCACCTTGTAGAGAACCCACCAGAGCAGGAGCTGCGCGCCGAGCACGAGGAGGCCGAGGGCGAGGCTCAGGGCCGCGTGGCGCGCGTGGCCGTCCTGCGGCGCGCGCCACGCGCGCACGAGCCCCACGCTGCCGAAGAGCAGCGCGCCCGGGCAGAAGAGTATCCCGAGGTACGGCACCAGCGCGTAGGTCACGAAGGCCATCGCCGTCGCCGCCGCGCCGTTCTCGGTTCTGCGTGGCATCGACACCCTCCCCGCGCGCGCGTCCCGCCGGCGCGTGTAAGCGTACGGGCGTACTCGCGCCCTCTCCGCCCCGCGCGACGCTTCGATGCATTGCGAGACGGGCGCGCGCTCGAAGCGGTAAGAGGCGCGCAGCGAGTCGGTCGGGAAGTACCCGCCGCCCAGCGCGTGGCCGCACGTCGCGCAGAACCGCGCCGACGCGCGACGCGCGCGTGCCCCGCACGCGTCGCACACGCGGGTCGCCTCGCCGGAAGACTCTTCCCTGGCGGAAGTGGCTTCGCGGCCTTCGAGGTCGCCGTGGCTATCGCCCGAAAGGCCCTTCATAAGTTTTTCGTCGGGAACCCTTGGAAGCCTTTTCGTCGGTCGCGGACGGATGATGACAGATTTCGGCGCGGGGCTCAACGGCGGCGGCCTTTGCTGAGCGCCTTGCGCGAGACGTGGAAGTCGAGCCGGTGCTCGGCGGCGAAGTCCTGGACGACGCGGAGGAACTGCTCGCGGTCGCGCCCGGTCATGAGCGCGGCCTGGTCTGCGGCCTCGACGGCGTAGGGGTAGCCGTTGCCGACGACGCACTCGGCGCGCACCGTGTCGGCGACCTCTTCCGTAAGCCCCGCCTCGTGCACCCACGCCGGGATGTCGAGCCGCGCGGGGTGGCCGTCCGCGGTGGTCTGTAGGTAGACGAAGCCGACGAGCGGCGCGCCCCTTTCGTCGAAGAAGGGGTCGGCGAGGTTCGGGCGCTGGCAGTGGAAGAAGACCGTGCGGTCGCCCCACTTCGCGAGCGGGGGCCGGGCCTCACCCCTCACGCGCGCGCGGAGTATCTGCGCGTCGTAGGCGGAGGATTCGGGCAGGTCGCCGTGGAGCGCCTGGAGCAGCCCCGTCAGGTCGTGCGCGTAGGAATGATCGACGTAGCCGACGACGGGCACCTCCGTCTCGCGCGACGTGATGATGAGTTCGGCGAGCGCGTCGGCCATGCGCTGCGACAGGTGACGGTCAGTCCCTTTGCGGAGCGAGGCGACGAGGAGCGTGTTGTCGAAGAAGGCGAGCGGCGGCCTCTCTCCGCGGCCGCGCCAGCCGCGCTTCGCTTCGAGGAAGTTGCAGACGGCGCGCGCCTCAAGCTCGAAGCGCCGGAGCGAGACGACCTGCTCGGGGCTCTCGTAGTCGCCCGCGCGCGCGAGCAGTTGCTCGGGCGTGAGGACTTCAAAGTGCACGTCCTTCGTGTAGCGCCCCTCGGGCGCGTGCGGGTTCTCGAAGGAGGCGATTTGGACGGCGGCGACGGGGAGGCTCGCCTCGCGCCCAGGGAAGATTTGGCTGCCGTCGGCGGCGAAGGTCGTGCGCCCCCGCAGTGTCTCAAGCGCCCAACGCCGCGCATCCTCGTGCGAGCGCCACGACTCGCGGAAGCTCAGGACGGCCGCGCCCGCCCCGTCCAGCTCGTCCGACGGGTAGGCCAGGCGCTTCGCGACGGCCCCCGAGTCGCGCCGCACCTCCTCGCTCCCGCGCCCCGCGAGCGCGACCAGGCGCGCGGCCAGCTCGCCCACCTCGCCCCGCAGCGAGCGCTCGAACCTCGCGAAGTCCTCGCGCGTCCTCTCCAACGCGCTGATGACGTGTGTGCGGTACAACATAAGGGAGTACTGAGGACTGAGTGCTGAGGACTGAGTGGAAGACAAGGCCCTTTCTTCCCACTCAGTCCTCAGCACTCAGTCCTCAGTACTTTTTATTTCCCGCGCTGGACGCGCGCGAGGCGATCCATCGAGTAGGCGTAGCGCGTGGTCTTGAGGCGGCTCTCGACGAAGGTGTAGAAGAGGCCCTCCTTGTCGTCGCTGTACTTCTCGACGCTGCCCTTCGCCTCGCGCTTGAAGGACTTGTTGGTGACGAGGTTCATCGACTCGGGCGTGTCCTGCGCGCTCTCGTGCTGGAGGACGATCTGCAAGACCGTGCCCTCGTAGTGCGCGGGGAGCTTCTTCGAGGCGACGAACTTCGGCGTGACGAAGAAGACCGTGACGCGCCCGCCCGAGACGTTGAACTCCAGCGTCCCGTCCTCCGCGAGGCGGTCGGAGACCGGCGCGCCGAGCACCCGCTCCACGTCCGCGCGCTTCGAGACGAAGGGCTCCAAGCCTTTCCACGTCGCCGCACGCGCCACCCCGGCCGGGAGCAGCACGGCCAGCGCGGCGGCCAAACTCAACGCGACTGCACGCGCCTGGGCGCGGCTAAAGATTCTGTTCCTCATGCCCCGAATGCTAACGCAAAAGCCGTGAGCCGTAAACCGTGAACAGTGACAAGAGAACTGCTCTCCTCCTGTCACGGTTCACGGTTTACGGCTCACGGCTTTACTTAGCGAAGGGGCGTACGCGGTCGGCGGACTCTTTGAAGTAGGCGTCCGTAGGCGCGAGCTGGAGACCCTTCTCGTAGGCGGCGAGCGCCTTGGTGTAGTTCTTTGAGGACTCGTAGGCGAAGCCGAGGAGGCGGTAGACCTCCACGTTGCCGGGCGTCTTGGCGGCGGCCGTCTCAAGCGCGGTGATGGCCTTGGGGAAGTTGCTTGCCTGCGCGTAGGCGTAGCCGAGCAGGTAGAAGGTCTCGTCGGGCGGCTGCGGCGAGGCGGCGGCGCGCTCAAGGGACGCGACGGCCTTCGGGAACTGCTTGGCGAAGACGAGCGCCTGGCCTTGGAGCAGCGCGGAGCGCGCGTCGTTGCGCTGGCGCACGAGCGAGTCGGCCGCGCGCACGGCCGAGAGGAAGTCGGCGTCGGCCGCCGCACCCGTCGCGGCGCGGCCGCGGTACATGTAAGCCTGCGTCAGAAGCTCCCAGCCCTGTACGAAGGTCGGGTCGGCGAGCGTCGCGCGGTTGAGCATGTTGACGGCCGTCGCGTAGTCCTGCCGGTTGAAGGCGAGCTGCCCCGCGTAGAGGAGCGCGAACTTGTTCTTCGGCTCGACCTTCAGGACCTCGGCGAACGAGCGCTCGGCGTCGGCCGCCCGCTTCAGGTTCAGCTCGGCGACGGCGCGGTAGTAGAGGGTGTTGGCGTCGGGCTTCGCGCCCGCGCGCGTCGTCGCGGCGACGAGGAGCGGGAGCGCCTGCTCGTACTTCTCGGCGAAGAAGTAGGCGCGGGCGAGCGCGTCCTCGGTCTCCGTGTCCTTCTGCCCGGCGGCGTTGCGCAGTTCGAGCGCGCGCTCCATGTCGGCGGCCGCCTCGTTGTAGCGCTTCAGGTAGAACTCGGCGAAGCCGGCGATCTTCCACGCCTCGGAGTTCTTCGGGTCGGCCGTGGACAACTGGCGCGCCTCGGCGAGCGCGGCGTCGTACTGCTTCTGCTGAAGTAGCGAGAGGGCGCGTGTGGTCGAGGCCGAGCCGATGCGCGGGCCGGCTTCCGCAGGCGCCGCGGTGCTGGCCGTGTCGGTCGTCGGCTGGACGGGCGTGACGCGGCGGGGGCGGGTCGCGCCCGACTGCGCCGACGCCAGGGTAGAGCAGAAAAGCAGCGCGGCAGCGCCGGCGGCAAGGCTTACGGTCAGTCTCTTCATGGCAGGGAAATCTTTCATAACCACAAGGTTTTCATCAACCGCGAGGCCTGGAGAGGCCGAACTTCGGATGCCCCCTGCGCCGGACAGGTTCGCCGTTTTTTCGCCTTCTGCACAACCGGGTCAGTACCGCCCGCGGTGGCGGGTGGGTCGTTGTTACTCGGCACGTACGGTTAACGACGGCCCACCCGCTACCGCGGGCGGCACTGACCTTTTATTTTCTGCTCGCTTCCAGCCCCGTCCCGGCCTGGTCGAAGCCGGGCTGGACGGTGACGACGCCGAACTGGCGGTCTTCCTTCTCGCGGTGCGCGGCCATCAGCCAGACGAAGTTGATGCGGTGGCCGGGCACGGAGACGTTCGGGTGGAAGCCGCGCGGCATCACCACGGCGTCGCCGTCGCGCACGACGCCGACGAACTCCGGCTCCTCCGGGTTCGTGTAGACGAACTGCACGCCGAAGGCGGGCGCGGGCATGTCGTAGTAGACGTACAGCTCTTCGAGCATCGACGCGTGCTCGTGCGGCGGCCACGAAGTCCAGTGCCCCGGCTCCGACGAGGTGAAGCCGGCGACGATGCGGCCGGCCTGGACGTTCTTCCCCAGGGCGATGTTGATGGTGCGCGTGGTGGAGGGGCCGCCCGTCTGGAACCGAAGCGAAGGGTCGCGCTCGATCTCCGCGAAGCGCACGACCTGCAAGGGGTACCGGCCCTCGACCTCGGCCGAGCACTCGATCAGATCGACGTGCCCTTCGGTCTCGATCTCGACCTCCGTGTCGCGCGGGATGTAGATGGAGTCGCGGTGCTCGATGCGGTGCGTCTCGCTACCAGCCTTGACGGTGCAGCCGCCCGCCATGCAGATGAGCCCCGTCTCGTAACTGCCGGTCGAGAAGGAGACGCGCGGCGTCTCACTGTCCAGGATGATGCGCCCATAGACGAGGTGCTTCATCGAGCTGTTCTCGGGCGTGACGGCGAGGTGGCGGCCCTTCTGCCGGTTCGTGCCGCGGTAGATATATCGGTCGGACGAAGGCTGCAATTGCGTGCTCATAGATTCGTTCCTCTTTCGCGCTGGCTTGGGTGTTTCCGGGCTGGCGGACAGTTTACAGGACGTGAACCGTGAACCGTAAACCGTGACAAGAAAAAGCCGGCCTTCTTCCTTCTTGTCACGGTTTACGGTTCACGGTTTACGCTCCTTGTTATAAACTTGTGCGCGTTCCCGAAGTCGCCGTTCCCGGCCGCCGCGTCGTCCGACGGAGATGCCCAACGAGACTTACCACTTCCCTCCTTTCAGCCTGAACCCCGGGGTCGGACTTCTGTTCCGCGACGGCGCGGCCGTCTCTCTGGAGCCGCGCGCCGTCAAGCTCCTCGCCTACCTCGTCCGCAACCGCGGGCGCGTCGTGCCGAAAGAAGAGTTGCTCGACCGGGTCTGGTCGGACGTCTTCACGACCGACGCGGTGCTCAAGCAGGCCGTCTCGCAGATCAGGCGGGCGCTCGGCGACGCGGCCGACGCGCCGCGCTACGTCCAGACCTTCCACGCGCGCGGCTACCAGTTCATCGCGCCCGTCAGCGTCGAAGCGGAAGAGACCCCGCAACCCGCCGCCTCACATGAAAGTGATGCGGTCGAAACGCCCGCGCCCTCTGCCGCGCAGGCGGGCGCGCCCGAGGACGCGGGGCCGAACTACGACCTTCTGGTCGGGCGCGAGAAGGAGCTGTCGCTGCTGCGCGCGGAGTACGGGCGGGTGCTCGCGGGCGCGGGTCAGCCCGTCGTCGTCAAGGGCGAGCCCGGCATCGGCAAGACGCAGCTCGCGCGACACTTCGGCCGCTGGGCGCGCGAGCAGGGCGCGGCCTACGTCTACGGCCGCTTCTTCGACTACGAGGCGAGCCGCCTCGCGCCTTACGAGACCTTCATCGACCTTCTGAGCGGCGCGATCTCGTTCGGCGCGCGAGCGCCCGCGCCCGGCGCGCTGCGCGAGGCGGTCAAGGCGCGCTGCGGGGTGGAGCTGCCCGGCGAGCTGTTCGTCGGCGCGGGCTCGAACGCGCCGCTCGCGCGCGCCGCGTCGGGCGACCACTACCGCATCGTCGCGCCGCTGGGCAAAGCACTCCTGCGGCTGAGCCGCGAGCGCCCGCTCGTGATGGTCTTAGACGATTTGCAGTGGGCCGACGAGGTGAGCCTCGACTGCGTCGGCTACCTCATGCGCGTGCGCGCCGCCGAGCCCCTGATGCTCGTCATGCTCGCGCGCGCCGAGGAGGCTTCCGACCCGAAGCAGAAGCTGGCCGAGTGGCTGAAGCGCCACGCCGACTACCGCAGCTTCACCTCCGTCCGCCTCCAGCCGCTCGGCGAACCGGCCGTGCGCGAGGCGGTCGAAGAGGCTTTCGGCGGGGCCTTCCGCGCGCCGCTCATCCCGCAGACGGACACCTCGACGGTCTTCCGCGTCACGGGCGGCAACCCCTACTTCCTGGTCGAGACCTTGCGCCTGCTCGTCGCCGAAGGGGCCATCAGCGCCGCGGAGAACGGCGGCGAGGCGGCCCCGCGCTGGCAGTGGAACGGCATCGAGAACGTGCCTCTGCCCGACTCGCTCGTCATGGCCGCGCTCGGCAAGCTTGAGCGGACGCCCGCGAGCTTGCGCGAGCTGTTGGAGCACGCGGCCGTCATCGGCGACGAGTTCCGCGTCGAGACCCTCGCGCGCATGTCGGGGCGCGGCGAGGACGAGCTGGACGAGTCTTTGCGCGAAGGGCTCCGCCTCGGCGTCCTCGCCGAGCGCGGTCTGTCGCTCGGCGAGGACTACCGCTTCTACCACACCACCCTCCGCCGCGTGCTCTACGAGAGCCTCGCGCCGCGCCGCCGCCGCCGACTGCACATGCTCGCCGCCGCCGCCATCGAGGAGGTGCACGCGCGCCACCCCGAGCGGCTCGCGGAAGCCTTAAGCTCGCACTACGAGGCGGCGGGCGACGCGCGGCGCGCCTTCCGCTGGTCGATGCGCGCGTGGGCGGCGGCCGCCGCGCGCTGGCACTGGGTCGAGGCCGTCAAGTGCGCCGAGCGCGCGCGACGCGCTGCCGACCGGCTCGAATTCCAGCGCGACGCGACTTACGCCGCGGGCGACACCACGGGCAACTTCTTCAGGCCGCACTCTCGGGAAGACGACCAGGCCCCTCTCCCGCTCTCGGCGAAGCTCTCGATGCTGCTCGCGCTCTGCGAGAGCCTGCACGCCGTCGGGCGCAACCGCGAGCTTGAGCCGGTCATCCCCGAGGCGCTGGCGCTCGCGCGCGCGCTTGAAGACGAGGAGTCGGAGGCCGCGGTTCATTTTCAGGACGGGCTCGTCCACTCCGGCCTCAGCCAGTACCGCGAGGCGCTGGCCTCGGTCGAGCGCTCGCTCGAAATCTACCGCCGCCTCGGCTACCACGCGCGCGCGCGACTCGCCGTCGTCCAGCTCGGGCGCATCCGCGCGAGCATGGGCGACTACGAGCACGCGGACGAACTCATCCAGGCCGTGCTCGACGAAGAGGGCGTGGACGAAGAGACGGCGGCCGACGCCGCCGGCATGCTCGGCTGGACGCGCGCGCTCCAGGGGCGCTACGACGAGGGCGTCGAGCTGATGCGCAAGTGCCTCGACTACCACTCGCGCTGCGGCAACGTCCGCCTGCGCGCGCAGGTCTTGCGACGCCTGCACTGGGCCGACCTGAGCCGCGGCCAGTACGAGTCGGCCATCGCCCTGGCGCAGCGCGCGCAGAAGGACTTCCAGGCCGTCGGCAACCTCTTCGGCGAGGCGAAGACCTACATGGGTATCGGGCAGGCGCGCATCGCGCAGGGCTTATACGAAGAGGGCATCGGCTACCTGCGCCGCACCTTGGAGAGCCTGAAGACGAACGGCGACGCGCACTGCGAGGCCGAGACGCTCTGGCTCCTCGGGCGCGCGCACTGTGAGGCGGGTCGCTTGAGCGAGGCCGACGCGATGCTCGCCCGCGCGCTTGAGATGATCCGGCACATCGGCGACCGCGACGACGAGTTCCGCATCCTCGTCGATCAGGCGCGCGCGGCGGTCGCGCGCGGGGAGTTTAAGCCCGCCCTCTCGAAGGCCATCGAGGCGGCGAAGATCGCGTCCGAGTTGAACTGCCGCGACGGGCTCGGCTTCGCGCTCGTCGAACAGTCGCGCGCCGAGCGCGGGCTCGGAGATTTGCGCTGCGCCGTCACCTCGGCCGAGGCGGCCGTGCGCCTGCTCGAAGAGACCGGCTCGGGCGAGCGCTGGCGCGGCCACCGCGCCCTCGCCCTCGCGCTCGAAGCCGAAGGCGGCGAGTCGGAAGCCTCCCGCGCCGCCCGCGCCCGCGCCGCCCAACTCCTCGCAGAGATGCGCGAACAACTCCCGCCCGCCGACACACGCCGCCGCGAAGAGATGGCCCGCACCCGGCGGCTGGACTGAAAAGCAAGTAGACAGTAGACAGTAGTCAGTAGCCAGTAGAAACGGGCGCGCCGCTTGGCTCTTCTACTGGCTACTGGCTACTGTCTACTTGCCTCCCTTACTTAACCTTTACCAAACCCTCACCAAACCTTCATGACCGCCGCCGCCGTCTGGCTTAGAGTGCGCGTCGTGGGTCGGGGCCGTCCACAGAAGCGGTGCGGGACGGCGAACATCTGGGGCGGTGTCTCGCCTGCGCCCGCACGGGCCGTCCCGACCCGATAACTTTCAACGGAGTGAGAAGAAGATGACGCCGAAATCCCTCGGTCTCCAGACCGCGCTCACGTTCGTCGCGCTGCTGCTGGCGGGCTCTGTCCCGGCCGCGGCAGCCGAGTCGGCCAGGGGCAGCTACCAGTTCACCCTCGGCGACCGCCTGACCAAGTACGTCGAGTTCGACGCGCAGGCGCTCGCGGGCGGCGGCGCCAGCGGCCGCCTCTTCTACAGCGACGAGGCAGAAGTGACGGAGCAGGACGTGGACGGCGTCGGCGACCCCGAGGAGAGGCAGCAGGGCTTCTACTTCAGCGCCGACCTCGACGGCCTGACGGTGAGCGGCAACCGCGCCGTGATAAGCGGGACGGTGCGGGATGCAAGCATCGCGTCGCTCGTCGGCCAACGCGTGCTGCTCACGGTCGAGGATAACGGCACCGGCGAACGCGAGCCGGACAAACTGACGTGGGGCGTCTACAAGCCCGTGGGCAGTTGGGAGACTTCGGACGCCGAGTTGGAGAGAGACCCTGGCGTCGGCATGACGTGGGAGACCTCGGACGCCGAGCGCGAGGACGACGTGCCGGTGCGGATGCCGCCCGACACGTCGATAGGCACGCAGACCTTCCCGTTCTCGGCCTACGCTTTCGTGGACACCTCGGACGGCGCGGGCGACATCGTCGTCCAGTCCTGACGCGCCGGGCGCACTCATCTCGTTAACCGTCACGGGCGGACGCCGCCGGCCGCGCCCACGCCATTCATAGTGCGAGACTTCTGAAGGAGAAAGAATCATGAGAATCATTTCCGCCACCGTCAAGGCCCTGACCTGCGCGCTCTTCATCCTGTCCCTCTCGGCGTCGGCGCACGCCGTTTCGAGGACCTGGGTGTCGGGCGTCGGCAACGACGGCAATCCGTGCAGCCGCACCGCACCGTGCAAGACCTTCGCCGGCGCCATGTCGAAGACCGACTCCGGCGGCGAGATCAGCGTCATGGACGCGGGCGGCTACGGCTCGGTCATCGTCTCGAAGAGCGTCACCATCGACGGCGGCGGCTTCAACGCCTCGATCCTGTACTCCAACGTCACCGGCGTCACCGTCAACGACTCCTTTACGGCCACGCCCAACACCATCGTCGTCACGCTGCGCCGCATCACGATGAACGGCTTCGGCTCGGGCACCAACGGCGTCCACTTCGTCGCCGGCAAGACCCTCAACATCGAGGATTGCCAAATCTTCGGGAGTAACACCGCGGCCGCCGCTCCGAACGGCGCGGGCATTAGGGTCGGGCTGTCGGTCTCGGGCTCGAACCTCAACGTGAAGAACACGTCCATCTTCAAGAACCGCATCGGCATCACCGCGACGACGAGCGCGGCGGGCAACGTCACTTTGAACATCAACAACTGCCACATCGAGAACAACACCTCGGACGGCATCTTCCTCGACGCACGCGCCCAGGCGACCGTCCGCAACACCAACAGCTCCTTCAACGGCGGGGCGGGCGTCAGCCTCAACAACAACGCCGGCAACTCCGCCACCATCGAGGACTCGGAGCTGAACCACAACGCCCTGGTCGGCCTCTTCGTCGGCACGGGGACGACCGTCCGGCTCGGCCGCTCGCTCATCTCGCAGAACGGCGCGAACCTCAACTTCTCGAACAACGGAACCATCATCACCTTCTGCAACAACGACACAGAGACCGCCACAATCCCCGGCTCCGTGACGCAGCAGTGCCAGAAGTGACCGCCGGCCCTTCAGGCGCGCGGCCCCGCCCGGGGCCGCGCGCCTGAAGGGCCGCACGGGCCGTCCCGACCCGACAACTTTCAACGGAGTGAGAAGAAGATGACGCCCGAATCCCTCGGTCTCCAGATCGCGCTCACGTTCGTCGCGCTGCTGCTCGCCGCGCTGGGGGCGTTACTGCTCTTCAAGGGCGCGCGCGAAGAAACAGACGCGCCGGCGCTCGACCTCTCGGACGCGAGGGTGCGCATCGGCGACGGCGCCTCCGTCCTCCGCTTCCGCCTCGAAGTGCAGCCCACGGGGCACACGGCCTTCCGCGCCGAGACGCGGCCGCACGGCATTGCCCATTAGACGAGGAGGCTTCAGATGAACGCGCAGAGACTGAAGTTGACGGTGGTGCTGTTGACGCTGGCGGCGTGCGGCGCGATGTGCCTGGCGCGCGGGACTGCGGCGCGCGGCGGCGGCGACCCGCTCGACGAGGCCCTGGGTGCGGCGCTCGGACAGCACGGGTTCACGGGGCGCGTCGGCCAGTCTCTGGAGCAGAGGCTCGGGCGCAAGCTCGACAACCGCCTGGCCGACCTGGGGCGGCTCGCCTTCCACGACAGCCTGCTGGGGCTGGCGAACGACAACTCTTGCGCGGGCTGCCACGCCGCGCCCGTCGGCTTCGGCGACACGCAGTCCATCGCCATCGGCGTCTCGAACAACGGCGTGGTCGGCCCAGACCGCGCGGGGCCGCGCAACCAGCGCCGCGCGCCGATGATCCTCAACAACGTCTTCTACCCGCGGCTGATGTTGAACTCGCGCTTCGCCGCCCTCTCCGGCGACCCGTTCGACAACGCGGCCGGCTTCCAGTTCCCCGCGCCCGAGGGCTTCACCCTCTCGGGCCTCCCCCATCTGCTCACGGCGCAGGCGTTCATCCCCCCGACCGAGCGGCCCGAGATGGCCGGCTTCGGCGCGGACGTCCCCGGCACCAACGACGGCGTACGCGACGCGGTCGTCGCGCGCCTGAACGCGAGCGGGGAGTACCGCAAGCTCTTCGGCCAAATCTTCCCCGCGGTGAAGGCGGGCGCGCCCGTCACCTACGAGATGCTCGCGCGCGCGATTGCGGAGTTCGAGTTCACGCTCGTCTTCGCCGACGCGCCGCTCGACCGCTTCGCGCGCGGGCAGAAGAACGCCCTGAGCGGGGAGGAGAAGCGCGGCGCGCTCCTCTTCTTCGGGGCGGCCGGGTGCGTCGCGTGCCACAAGGTCTCGGGGCAGTCGAACGAGATGTTCAGCGACTTCGAGCAGCACGTCGTCGGCGTGCCGCAGGTCGCGCCCGCCGCGACCAACGTCGCCTTCGACGGCCCCGGCGCGGACGAGGACTTCGGGCTCGAACAGGTGACCGGCTCGCCCGTAGACCGCTACGCCTTCCGCACCTCGCCGCTCAGGAACGTCTCGCTCCAGCCGACCTTCTTCCACAACGGCGCGTTCACGCGGCTCGAAGACGCGCTCCGCTTCCACCTCGACCCCGCGGCCGGGCTCGCGTCTTACGACCCCGCGCAGGCGGGGCTCGACGCAGACCTGCAAGGGCCGCTCGGGCCGAAGCAGCCCGTCCTCGACCGCCTCGACCCGCTCATGCAGACTCCGCCTGCGCTGAGCGAAGAAGAGTTCCGGCAGCTCCTCGCGTTCCTCTCTAACGGACTCCTCGACCCGAAGGCGAGGCCCGAGAACCTGCGCAAGCTCATCCCCGCACGCCTCCCGAGCGGGAGGCCCGTCCACCACTTCCAACCCTAACCTCAAAAGGAGAAACGAAGATGAAAGTTAAATCGAACCTGAAGTCCGGAGCCCTCGCCCCGAACCACAACCACACGGTCAAAGGTCTCCGCGTCAAGAGCAACGTCAAGGCGGGCGGCCACCGTTGGAATCATAACCAGACGGTCAAAGGTCTCCGCGGCAAGAGCAAGGTGAAGGCGGGTGCCCTCTTCCCGAACCACAACCAGTCCGTCATCCGTTAAATAGCAATCATCCGTCGGGGGCGAGAAGAGGCGGCTTGCAGACTTATCTCTGCAAGCCGCCTCTTCTCGCCCACGCGTCTCCGCCTATTTATCGTCGATGGACAAACGCAGGCGGAAGCGCGCCGAGGTCTGCGGTGTCGGCGTGGAGACGGCGAGGCGCTGGCCGCGCACCTGCCGCTCGCCCTTGTCCACGGAGCCGGGCGGGCCGGCGGCCGTCAGGACGTTCTCTTCGACGACCGCGCGCGCGTCCCGCGGGGACTCGACGGCGATGTCGAGTCTCGCGCCCCCGGAGTCAATCGAGAAACGGCCCGCGCCCCCCTGCTCAACCGCACCGTCGGCGTGGACGAGCGCGGTGAAGGTGCGCGGGACGGAGGACTGTAGCTCGTCCGTGACGTTGAAGCCGCGCCCGTCGAACTCGAAGCGGCGCTCGAAGCGCGTGAGGCCGAGCGCGGGGTCGTAGGCGGCCGCCGCGTCGCCGCGAATCGAGACCGCGCCCGCCGTTAGTCGCGCCTCGACGACGCGGACGCGGTTCAACTGCTCGTAAGGGAAGCCCGCGAAGGCGTCGTGCCCCGCGCCCTCCTTCGCCTGCCCGCGCCCGTCAACCAACACAGAGTTGTGGTGCGCCGTCAGGGGCACGCCCGCGTAGCCCGAGTCGCCCGTCAGGTACTTGCCGCGCGCGTAGATGATGAAGCTGTTGGCGTCCGGGTGCGCGTGGCCCGAGGAGAGGTGCCAGTCGGGGAACTGCTTGAGTCGGGCGAGCGTCGCGTGCCCCTCGGGCGGGCCGCACTTGAAGGCGAAGGCCGTCGCCGTCGCAGTCCAGCCGCTCCGCCAGTAGACGACGCCGTGATCCTCGAAGTGGTGCCAGCGGCTCTGTCTTTCGACGGGGACGGCTTTGACCGAAGGGTCGTACCAGACGAGCGACCAGAAGTCCTCCGCGTTGACCTGGTCGAAACCCTTCAGCCACTCGGCGACGCCCTGCGCCTCGCCGCTGCGGAAGCGCGAGGCCATGCGGTAGAGCAGGTTGTAGTTCGTGTGGAAGCGGCCGCCGGGGTGCGTGCGCTTGTACTCTTCGCCCTTCCCCGCGCGCGTCAGCGGCCCCTCGAAGATGTCGCCGAAGTCGAAGACGTACTGGCCCGAGGGCAGCGTCGAGTGCGCGACGTACCTGTGCATCTCGCGGAAGCCCGCCCGGTCGTAGAGGTCTTCGCCCGTCGCGTGCGCGTGCGCGTCGAGGTAGTGGACGAGCCACGGCGTCGAGAAGACCCAGTACTCGAAGCCCTCGTAGTAGTATCCGTCGGCCGAGTAGGTGTCGAGCACGCGGTCGTAGACGGCGCGCGCGAGCCGCGCCCACTCCGGCGCGTCCTCCACCTCGTCATACAACGCATAGGCCGCGACGCCTAACCCCGCCATCGGGATGAAGACGTGGTTCTGGCTGTAAGAGTATGTGCGGCCCGGCCGGGGTTTGTAGTGGTCGGCGAGCAGCCGCGCCTGCTTCGAGAGCTTGTCGCGATACCTCGCGCGCTCGGCCTCGCTCAGCTCGTTGTAGAGCAGGTCGTAGCCCCAGCCTAAGCCGTAGAGGAGGTGCCCCGCGGCGAGGTCTACGTTCGGCTTGTTGTACGTGTAGCCCCACACGTCGTACGAGACGGCGGCCTCCATGTAGCGGCGCGCGGCGTCGAGGTACTTTCTGTCCCCCTCGATGCGGTAAGCGAGCGCCGCCTCGGCTATCCCGATGCCGACCTCGTTCTGCGCGCGCCGGGCCTGCGCGGGCGCGGGCGGCGGCTCCTTCTTCAACGCGCGCACGTTCTGAAGAGCGCGCCGCCACATCTCGCGGTGCGTCGTGCGGGCGCGCGTGCGCAGGGCCTCTATCCCCTCGTCGGTGACGTAGACGCGCGGGTGCTTGCCGCGCAGCTCCGCGCGCAGGGCCGAGTTGCGCTCCGCCATCAGGCGCGTGAGCGGGTGCGGCCCCTTCTTCCAACGCGCGTCGCCGGGCGCGTCCTTCGGCCCCAAAGCCTCGCGCGCGTCCTGCGCGATTGTGCGGAGAGGAATTGAACACAGAGACACGGAGACGCAGAGGCACAGCTTGATGCAATAAGAGATGAAGCCGCGTCTCCGCGTCTCCCTGTCTCCGTGTTGAAAGCTCACCCGGTATTCAACTCTCATTTATAGCATCAACATCCCGCCGTTAATCTCGATGGTCTCGCCGCACAGGTAGGAGGCGGCGTCGGAGGCGAGGAAGGCGATGACGCCCGCCACCTCTTCGGGCGTGCCGACGCGCCCCAACGGTATCCCCGCGACGTAACCCTTAATCGCCTCGGGCGTCGAGAAGCGTTCGTGGTAGGGCGTGTCGATGACGCCGGGCGAGACGGCGTTGACGCGCACGCCGTGGGGCGCAAGCTCCTTCGCGAAGCCCTTCGTCATGGTGATGAGCCCGCCCTTCGCCGTCGAGTAATGGATCGACCCGAGCGCGCCGCCGTTGCGCCCCGCGATGGAGGAGACGTTGACGATTGAGCCCGTCCTCCGCTCCATCATCGACGCGGCCACCGCCTGCGAGCACAGGAAGGCGCTCTTCAGGTTCAGGTCGATCACCTCGTCCCAGCGCTCCTCGGTCAGCTCAAGAATCTTCAAACGCTCGACGAGCGAGCCGGCGTTGTTGACGAGGATGTCCACCGGCCCCAACTCCTCGACGACGCGGGCGACGAGCGCGCGCACGTCCGCGGAGCGCGTCACGTCGGCCTGTATCACCGCCGCCCGCCCGCCCTCGTTCACAATCTCCGCGCGCGCGGCCTCCGCCCCCGACTCGTTGCGGCGGAAGTTGACGGCGACGCTCGCGCCGCGCCCGGCGAGCGCGCGGGCCGTGGCGCGCCCTATCCCCGACGACGCGCCCGTCACGAGCGCGACCTTGCCTTTGAGATCGAGATGATTTCCCATGAGTGCTCCTGAAAAAGTTAAGAGAGTTGGACGCGCCTGACGGGGCCGGCCAGCGCGAAGAGTGCGAGCGTGCCGAGCGGCGCGAGCAGACCCGCGGCGACGAGGACGGGGGCGTAAGAGAAGTGATCAACGACCCAGCCCGTGCCGAGCGTGAAGAGCATCGCCCCCACCCCCGCGCCGGTGCCGCCGAGGCCCGCGACCGAGCCCACGGCGCTCTCGTGGAAGAAGTCCGAAGGCAGCGTCTGCACGTTGTTGATCCAGACCTGAAAGCCGAACAGCACGAGCGCGATGAGCGCGAGCGCGACGAAGGGGTCTTCCGCGAAGGCCGCGAAGATGCCCGCGGGCATCAGGAGCGCGGCCGCCGCGATGACGACTTTGCGCGCGCGGTCAACGCTCCACCCGCGCGAGATGAGATACCCCGAGGCCCAACCGCCCAGCAGGCTCCCCGCGTCCGCGGCCACGTAAGGCACCCACGCGAAGAGCCCGATCTCCTTCAGACTGAACCCGCGCGCGTTGTAGAGGTAGAGCGGCAGCCAGGTGATGTAGAGCCACCACACGGGGTCTGTCAGGAACCGCGCCGCCACGATGGCCCACACCTGCCTGTACCGCAGCAGGTCGCGCCAGCGCGGCGCGACGTTGGGGTTAACTTCCTCAGCACCGCCTTCGACCTCGGGCCTCTCGCGTATCAGCGCGCGCTCTTCGTCGGTTATCCAGCGGTGGCGGTCGGGCGTCTGGTAGAAGACGAGCCAGAGCGCGAGCCAGAAGAACCCGAGCGCGCCCGTGACGAGGAAGGTCGTCTGCCAGCCGTAGCACAGTTGCAGCCAGACGATGAGCGGCGGCGCGACGATGGAGCCGATGGCCGCCCCCGAGTTGAAGATGGCCATGCCCAGGGCGCGCTGACGGACGGGGAACCACTCGGCCACGGCCTTCGCCGCCCCCGGCCAGTTGCCCGCCTCGCCGAAGCCGAGCGCGAAGCGCAGCGCGCTCAAGCTTGCCACCCCACGCGCGAACGCGTGCGCAGCGGCCGCCACAGACCAGGTGATGATGGAAAAGGTGAAACCCGCCCGCGTGCCGATGCGGTCATAGAGCTTGCCCGACACGCCCTGGCTGATGGTGTAGGCGAGCAGGAACCACGTGACGATACCGCCGAACTCCGTATTCGAGAGCCCGAGGTCGCGCGTGATGACGGGCGCGAGCACCGAGATGGTGAGGCGGTCGATGTAGTTGATGAGCGTCGCCAGGAAGATGAGCGAGATGATCCACCAGCGCAGCCCGCGCACCTTGAACGCGCCCGCCTCCCCCACGCCCGCCCCGACTCGCGTCTCGACCATCGCCCTCTCCTTAACCTTAGAACAGCAGCTTGACACCGAACTGGATGACGCGCGGCTCGTCCGTCTCGGTGAGCGCGCCGAAGTTCGAGGCGCTGAAGTTGGTGACGAGCGTCCTGAAGTTCGTGTGGTTGAAAAGGTTGAAGACCTCGCCGCGCAACTGAATCCTCACGCCCTCGGTCACGCTCACGCGCTTCATCACGGAGAAGTTGACCGTCTCGGTCGAGGGCATCTGGATCAGGTTGCGCGGGACGTTGCCGACGAGACCCTGGCGCGGGGCGAAGGCGGCGCGGTTGATGTAGCCGCCGCTCACGTAGCCGCCCGCCGCGTCGAAGACGGGCGTCGGCGTCTGCCCGCCGGGCACCGCGCGCCAGTCGCCGACGAGGTCGAGGTTCGACCCGTACCCGTTGCTCGGCGAGCTGTTCGCGCGGCTCCCGCCCGAGATGTTGACGAAGGCCCCGCTCTGCAAGTTGACGATGCTCGACAACTGCCAGCCGCCGAGGAGGTGCCCGGCCAGGCCCTCCTGCTTCCTGTACCACGGCAGCTCGTAGACGAAGCTCGCGGCGAAGACGTGCGGGCGGTCGAAGTTCGCGTGGCCGCGGTCGAGCCTTGCGTCGAAGGGCACGCGCAGGTCGGAGGTCTCCGTGTCGAAGTCGTTCAAAGCCTTGCTGAAGGTGTAAGCGGCCGAGGCCGTGAAGCCGCGCGAGACGCGCTTCTGCAAGTACATCTGGAGCGAGTTGTAGTTCGAGCGCCCCGTGTTCTCCTGCGAGCGGATGGCGCTGTAGCCGAGGTACTGGCGCACGGTGTCGGCCGTGCGGTTGGTGAACCCCTGCGGGTTGGTCGCCGAGACGCTACCGGGCGCGGTCTCCAGCGCCACGCCCGGCAGGACGTAGTTGATGTCGCGGCGGTGCGTCAGGTGTCTTCCCTGGTTGCCGACGTAAGACACGTCGAGCACCGTGTCCCACCAGAGCTGGCGCTGAACGCCGACGCTGTAGGCGTAGACCGCGCCCGGCTGCATGTCAAAGTCGAAGACGGCGAGCGTCTGCACGAGCGGACGGCCCGTCCCGCCCGCGCCGACGGTGTCGAGCGGGTTGACGAAGCCGGAGAGGCCCGAGAGGTTGGCGGGCGTCGCGAACTGACGGCCGTTCGTCACCGTCGCCACGCTCGCGAACGGCGCGTTGGCTCCGGAGTCGCGCAAGGGGTTCAGGAGCGTGCGGTCGTAGTAAACGCCGGCGCCGCCGCGAATCGAAGTCTTGCCGTCGCCCCAGGGATCCCACGCGAAGCCGAGCCGCGGCGCGAGCTTCGTCCGGCCGCTCGTGGCGAGGCCGGCGGGCCGGTCTGAGATGAGCCGTTGCAGGTTCGGGTCACTGACCACGGCGTTGCGCGGCAGCACCAGCCCGTTGTACGGGTCGAAGAAGCCCTGCGCGCGCGTGCGCGTCCCCGTCGGGTCGGCCGTCAGGTTGATGACGCCGCCCGAGATGTTCGACGCGAGCGGGGCCTTCGCGGGGTCGAAGCGCGCGGGGTCGAAGCCGACGATGTTGCCGTCGTCCGCGACCGCCCAAGGGATGTACTGCGCGCGCAGGCCCAGCGTCAAAGTCAGGCGCTTGTGCGCGCGCCACTGGTCGTTGGCGTAGACCTCGAACTGGTTGTAGTGCGTCGGCGCGTTCGTCGTGTTCGAGGTCTCCGTGTAGCGCGTGAACGCGCCCAGCAGGAGGTTGGCGACCGCGTGCCCCGCGTCCTGCGGCCTGAACGAAGTGCCCGCGGTCGAGCCCGTGCTGAACGTGATGTCGCCGCCGTCGCGCACGCGCGTGTTCTCCGACTTGAAGGCGTTGATGTACTGCGCGCCGAACTTCCACGTGTGCCCGCCCCACACCTTCGTCAGGTTGTCGCGCAGCTCCCAGTTGCGCGCGTCGATGACGTAAGGCAGCCCGTTGCCGCTGATCTGCGAGTAGCCCTGAATCGAGACCTGCGGAATCTTGTTCAGGCGGTTCTCGGGGAACAGCTCGGCGAAGTTGATGCCGTAGGTCGAGCGCGCGATCTGCGCCTCGTCCTGGTAGCTGATCTCCTGGTCGTTGCGCTGCCACGCGACCGAAGCCTCGTTGACGAGCGTCGGCGTCAGCACCTGCGTGTAGGAGCCGAGCAGCGTCTTGCCTTTGCGGACGTGGTTGTCGGGCGCGATGGGCAGGTTCTGGTTGTCGAAGGACGAGCCGAGCGGGTTGTCGGAGTCGAACCTGTCGTTCAGCCAGCGGACGAAGAAGGTCGCGTTCTGCGTCGCCTGATAATCGACCCGCAGCACGTCCTGCCGCACGTTGCGCACCGTGACCGGCGCGGCGATGTAACGATCCGCCCCGGCGTTCGGGCGTGGGAAGAGCTTCAGGATGGCGAGCCCGTTCGGCGACAGCTTCGACGCGGGGATGACGTTGCCGGGGAAGGCCACGCCCGCCGTCGAGGCCGACTTGTCGCAGAGGATGAAGCGCGTCGCCGTCTGCGTCACGCCCGCGGGCGCGCAAGAGGTGTTGTTGGCCGGGACGTTCGCCGGCAGGAACGCGCTGAAGTCGCCGCGCCGCATCGCCTCGGTCGGCACGAGTTCGCTCAAAGACCTTCCCGTGCGCGGCCGCTTGAACTCCACGCCGCCGAAGAAGAAGAGCTTCTCCTTGTAAGCGGGGCCGCCGATGAAGCCGCCGAAGTTGTTGAAGCGCAGCAGAGGCTTCTCCGGCGTCGCACGCTGCTTGCTCTCCCAGGAGTAAGCGTTCAGGGCGTCGTGGCGGAAGAACTCGAAGACCGAGCCGTGGTACTCGGTCGTCCCGCGCTTCGTCACGACGTTGACGGCCGGGCCGGCCTGCGCGCCGTACTCCGCCGAGTAGGGGCTCGACACCAGCTTGAACTCCTGTATGGCGTCCACGCTGATGTTGTTGACCTGCGTCCCGACCGAGCCGTGATCGACGTTGCTCGCGCCGTCGAGCGTCGGCGCCGTGCGGCGGCGCAGTCCGTTGATGGCCGTGTCGTCGATGCGGACGTTCGTCCCCTGCTGCGAGTCAGTCGTGAGCGCAGAGGTTCCGGGCGCGAGGTTGATAAGCTGCGCCCAGTTGCGCCCGTTCAGCGCCAGCTCCGTCACCTGCGTGCCGGAGATGAGCGTCTCGACGTTGGCCGTCTCGGTGTTGACCGTCTGGTACGTGTTCCCGCTCACCTGCACCGTCTCGGTGACGCCCGCGACGTTGAGCCGCACGGTCATCGAGAAGGTGTTGCCCACGTCGAGCTTGACGTTCTCCTGCACGACGGCCGCGAAGCCCTCGGCCTCGACCGTGACGCGGTAGACGCCGACGGGGAGGTTGGGCACGACGAAGAAGCCCTCGCCGTCGGTCGCGGCGGTGCGGCGCACGGCCAGCTCGCGGCTCTCGACGACGACCGAGGCACCGGGGACGACCTCCTCGCGCGCGGTCGTGACCGTCCCCGTGATGCTGGCGTTGATCTGCTGCGCCGCCGCCGCGCGCGGCAGTCCGACGGCGAGCAGGGCGATTGCGGCGAGGAGGGCGACACGCCGGGCCAGAGAGCCCGGCCCCCCGGTCTGTCTGTCGAAGGCCGCGCTGCATGGTAGTTGGGCGAATCCTTGTCTCATCGTCCGAAGCCTCCTTCTCGATTCGTGCCGCAAAAGCGTCGAGTTATTCTATGTTAGCGTTATCACAGGCGGCGGCCCGGCTTTCGTCCGTTAACCGCCGGGCGCTCATTCCCTGTTTCGGTAAGCGCGGACGCCTCGTCCCGGCGTCCGCCGAAGTCCGCGAGGCCGTCTCTTTACTCGGCGACGGTCGAGGCGCGCACGACCAGCTCACACGCCATGACGCGCTCCTCGCGCGCGGGCGTCTCGGCCGACTCAATCCGGCGCAGCAACGCCTCGGCCGCGATGCGCCCCTGCTCGCGCGTCGGCTGGCGCACGGTCGTCAGTGGCGGCGTCGTGTGCGCCGCCAGGGGCACGTCGTCGTAGCCGACGATGGCGATGTCGCCGGGAATCTTGAGCCCGGCCTCCTTGACCGCGCTCATCGCGCCGACGGCCGTGAAGTCGTTGCGCGCGAAGACGGCCGTCGGGCGCTTGCGCAGGGCGAGGAGCTTCTTCATCCCCTCGTAGCCCATCGACTCGGTCGAGTAGCCGGGCCACTGGTCGCCGTCGTCGGCGCGGCCGACAATGAGCCGTTCGTCCACTTTCAGGCCATGCTCGCGCATCGCTTCGAGGTAGCCGTGGTAACGCCGGAGGCCGACGCCGCTGGTCGGCGTGACCCCGATAAATCCAATGTTTTTGTGCCCCAGAGAGATCAGGTGCGCCGTCGCGTCGTAGCCGCCGCGCAGGTTGTCGGCGGCGATGAGGTCTGCGTTCGGGTGGCGGAAGTCGCGGCCGATGAGGACGACGGGGATGCCGCCCTCGATCATCTCCGCGAGGCGGTCGTTGCCGAGCTTGTTGGCGCGCGTGGCGACGATACAGCCGTCCACGCGGTGGTCTGCGAGGGACTCGAAGGCGGCGATGTCTTCGCGCGCGCTGTGCTCGCTGACGCAGATGAAGACGTTGTAGCCCCTGGCCGACATCACCTCGCGGACGGCGCGGGCGAGTTCCGCCGCGAAGGGGTTGGCGATGTCGCCGAGCACGAGCCCGATGGTGTCCGTGCGCTGCCGCTTGAGCCCGCGGGCGAGCCCGTTGCGCCGGTAGTTGAGGGCGCTGACCGCGCTCAGAACCTTCTCGCGCGTCTCTGCGCTGACGTAGCCGTTCCCGTTGACGACGCGGGAGACGGTCATCGGCGTGACGCCGGCCGAGGCGGCGATGTCGGCGAGCGTGGCGTGCTTCTTCTTCGGCGTTGAGCGGCGCATCGGCTTTGCCGGGACGACGGGACAGAGTCTGTTAACGTTAACCGGAAAAGGTTAATAACACGGGTCGGCCGCGCCTGGCAACACTTTTTTTGCCGGGGCGCCAAATTATCCCTTGGCCGCCCATCCGAGGCGCGCGAAATTTTTCTGCCGCCCTGCGAATATGCTCACGCTTTCCTCTACTTATTAAGGATGAAGGTAGCCGGAGTGCTGCTTAGTGCTTAAACCTTATGACGGAAGGAGAATCGGGATGAAGGTCAGATCCAGCTTGAAGGCCGGCAAAATCACGGTCAACCACAACCAGACCGTTGCGCGCTGAGCCGGCGAAGCTCCGGCGAGTTGAAGAGGCTGCCCACTTCAAGCGCAGGCGGGCCCAAGCCCGCCTCTAAACGGGAGTCGGTATGCTTATGCGTAAAACGCTTTAGCCTGACGCGGAAGCCGGGAGGGGTCGATTGCTGACGAGGCAATCGACCCCTCCCGGCTTCCGCTTTATTGCGCGGCCATCTTCGGTTCAGTTTAGCTCCCGCGGCGCGGAGCAGAGTAGCTCTTGCGCGGCGACATCCTGGAGGCTCGTGAGGACGCGCGTCCCGCGCGTCGTCTTCGTCTGCGCGTCGCCCTTCACGACGCCGAGGCAGAAGCGCGCGCGGCGTACGGGGTCGGGCACGGCCGTCTGCGGGTAGTAGCGGCCGTATGGGTGCTGGCGGGACTTGGGCGCGCGCACGCGGAGCGTCTCGCTCGCGGTCTTGCCCGGCGCGAGTTCGGAGACGCCCGGATAGATGGCCGCCGTGGGGCCGGGGCCGGAGTGGCCCGGCGGGAGCGTGTAGCCGCGCTGCGTGAAGTCAACCGTGCCGTCCTCCCGCGGCTCAACATAGACCCTGCCGGGGCCCAGTCCGAAGCTCGTGTCGCCGCGGTTGACGAGCAGGACGGCGCGTGCGCCGCGGTTCGTGACGCTGTACTCGATCACTATCTCGCCGCCCGCCTCGCGCCGAACGTCGGCCCTGAAGTCCAACCCCGTGGCTTGCGCGGCCGCGTCGGCCGCCGGGGCTGACTCGGCGGCGTTCGAGGTGTTTCCGGAATCACCCGTTCGGTTGCTGCTGTTCACGGCCTTGACCTCGTTGACGTTTCCGCCCGCGCTGCGCCCGGCCCCCGAAGAGCACGCCACGCCTGCCATAACCCCGAACGACATCACGGCGGCGCACAGAGTCGCGCACACGGTCGCAAGAGTCCGCATAGCCTCTCCCCCTCCCGCCCGAAAGGATGACCGCCCCGCGGACGACGGTTGCCCGCCCGCCAGGCGGTCATCTTCCTTCCACCCGCGGCGCGCAGTCAAACGCGCGCCAGGCCACGAGTCTCAAGAGTTGCCGTACGTCGGCCTCGCCGGGCGGTTCATCTCCGCGCGCAGTCCGTTCTCGGTCAGGGCGCGCGGGTTGTCGCGCGAGTCGGGCGTCGAGGGGTCGAAGTCGTTGTCGAAGAGGACGCCGCTGTTGGGCAGGCCGACCGCCTGGCGCTCGCTGTTCGGGATGACGCCGCCGTCGGGGCCCGTGCCGTTGTAGGTTCCGTTCTGGAAGGTGCCGGTCACGACGTTGTAGGAGTGCGCCATCTCGTGGTAGAGCACGACGACGGGGTCGAAATACTTCCAGCGGTCGGACGCCTTGTTCGGGTCGGGGTCGTAGATCTGGTTGAGCCGCGTGTTGTAGGAGATGGTCGCGTTGTCGGACGCGCCGGGGCGACCCTGTGCGTCGAGGAAGGGGTGCGGCCCGCCCGTCGTCCGGCGCGACCAGTCCGCGAAGCCGTTGTCCTCTTCGGTCAGCTCCTGAATCGTGACGGTGTTGCCGTCGCGGAAGAGCGAACCGACGAGCGGCAGCGAGCGCAGCGGCGAGCGGCTCCTGTCGTACGCCTGGTCGAAGGCTTCGAGCATCTGGCGGCCGTCGGGCGACGAGCGCAGGAACTCTATGTCCTGCTCGACGCGCTCGACGAACTCGGGCGACCCGACGATTCTTATCGCGCGGCTGCCGGGCGTGCCCGTCAGTTCGACGTTGACGACCGCCGTGCCCGCCGCGACCGTGTCGTCGTTCTGCGCGTACGCCACGTCGCGCGCCGTGTTCTTCTTGTCGGTCGAGAGGCCGCCGTGGATTCTGTCCCGGCCGCCGCCGGCGTAGAGCCGGTCGTCGTCCGCGCCGCCTTCGAGCAGGTCGCCGTCGAGGCCGCCCGACAGAACGTCGCGCCCCGCCGCGCCAAGCAGGTGGTCACGCCCGCGCCCGCCTTCGAGGTAGTCGTCGCCCGCGCCGCCGTCGGCGAGGTCGTCGCCGTCGCCGCCGTAGACCGTGTCGTGCCCCGCCTCGCCGTAGAGCCTGTCGTTGCCGCGCGAGCCGTTCACGTAGTCGCGCCCCGCGCCCGCGCGAATCTCGTCGTCGCCCTCGCCGCCCTCGACGCGGTCGTCGCCCGCGCCCGTGCGTATAAGGTCGTTGCCCGCGCCGCCCTCGACGGTGAGGTTTACGCGGACGCCGCTCCCGACTTCGAGACGGTCGTTGCCGTCGCCGAGTCGAATCTTCAGGTTGAAGGGATCGTCGCGCGAGAGCTGGTACTGCTTGCCGTCAACCGTGGCGAGCCCGCCGCCGGTCGAGTTGTCGTGCGAGAGTTGAACGGTGTGGCGCTCGCCGTTGACCGTGATGACGGTCGCGCCCGTTTTGGGGTCGCGCGTGACTCGGACGTTGTCGTCGCCCGCGCCCGTGTCGAAGACGATGCGCTCGATGGGGGGCTCCGAGGGGTCTGCCGCGGGCGTCGTCTGGCGCTTGATCGTGACCTCTTGCGTCTGGACGAGCACGGTCTCGGTCGCGCCCTGCGCGGCGGGGTTCTGCTGTTGCTGCGCGGCGGCGGGGGTGTGGCCGAGGCTCGCGCTCGTCCGCGCGAGCCGCACGTCGCGCTCGAAGCCGGAAGGCGTGAATGCCGCGCGGGCCGCGCCGCCGCCGGCGTTGCCCGAAGCCGTCACGGCGCGCTCCGTCAGGAGGCGCGCGGCCGCGTCGCCGACGGGCTGACTCGTCACTGCCGCGCTTCTCAAAGTCTCGCGCGCGACGTTCAGCCCCGCCTGCAAGGCGTCCGAAGCCGCGCTCACTATCCGCCCGCCCACCTCCGACAAAGACATCCCAACCCCTCCGCGCGTACGAGCCTACGGTGACGAAGCAAACGCTTCCGAGATTCCGGTTGACAGTCTGAGCCCTTACGCAAAGGTTATCGGCGGAACGGGCGCGGAGTTTCCTGTCTCAGAACATCTTTTGGAGTTTGGAGACGGCGGAGGGGGCGTCCGTCTTTTCGTGCGTGCCCTGTCTGAGGAAGGCGTTGACGGCGTCGAGTTTCGAGAGCGCGTAGTCGGTGCGCGGGTCGCTCCCCTTCTTGTACGCGCCGACGGAGATGAGGTCGCGCTGCGACTCGTAGATGGCGAGCACCTCGCGCAGGCGGCGCGCCGACTCGACGTGGCGCGCGTCGGCGACCGCGGTCATCACGCGCGAGACCGACTGGTTAACGTCTATGGCCGGGTAGTGGCCGAGGGCGGCGAGCGGGCGCGAGAGGACGATGTGGCCGTCGAGTATCGAGCGCGTCTCGTCGGCGACCGGCTCGGTCATGTCGTCGCCCTCGACGAGCACGGTGTAGAAGGCCGTGATCGAGCCGCGGTCGGAGTTGCCCGTCCGCTCCAGGAGCTTGGGAAGCTCTGCGAAGACGGACGGGGGGAAGCCGGAGCGCGCCGGCGGCTCGCCCGCGGCCAGGCCGACCTCGCGCAGGGCGCGCGCGAACCTCGTCACGGAGTCCATCATGAGCAGCACGCGCCGGCCCTGGTCGCGGAAGTATTCGGCGACGGTCGTCGCGACGTACGCGGCCTTCATGCGGACGAGCGAGGGCTCGTTCGACGTGGCCGCGATGACGACCGAGCGGCGCAAGCCTTCGTCGCCTAGGTCTTGCTCGACGAAGTCGCGCACCTCGCGGCCGCGCTCGCCGACGAGCGCGATGACGTTCACGTCCGCCTCCGTGTTGCGCGCGATCATGCCGAGCAGCGTTGACTTGCCGACGCCCGCGGCCGAGTAGACACCGACGCGCTGCCCTTCGCCGACCGTCAGACACCCATCTATCGCGCGCACGCCCGTCGCCAGGGGCTTCGTCACGCGCTGACGGCGCATCGGGTCGGGCGGCCGCGCCTCGACCGCGCGCTCCAGCGCTGACTCTATCTCGTCGCCCCCGTCGGCCGGCTCGCCCAGCCCGTTCAGCACGCGCCCGAGCAGCCCTTCGCCGACGCGCACGCGCAGGGAGGCACCCGTCGAGACCACCTCCGCGCCCATCGCCACGTCGTGTATGTCGCCGAGCGGCATCAGGATCGCCTCGCTGCCGCTGAAGCCGACGACCTCCGCGCGCAGGGGGCGCGGGCGGTGCGGCGAGCGGATCAGGCACAGCTCGCCGACGCGCGCCCCCGGAGCCGACGCGCGAATCAGTAACCCGACCAGCTCCGTCACGCGCCCGCGCACCTCGACCGGCGAGAGCCAGTCCACGGCTTCGATGTATTCACTGAGGTCTGGCATGGCAACAGGGCTTCGGCCCGCCGGATTCACTCGCCGCCGGAGCGCGCGAGCAGGGCGCGTTCGAGCACGCGCAGTTGCGTGTCGAGCTGCGCGTCGATGGTGCCCGACTCGCTCTCGATGACGCAGCCGCCGCGGCCCACGCGCGGGTCTGCGACGATGTCGAGGAAGCGAGCGCGCCCCGCCGGGTCGAGCCGCGCGCGGTAGGCTTCGACGTGCGGCGCGTCGGCGGGGTTGACGCGCACGGTGAGCGTCTCGTTCTGCCTCGCGTGGCGCAGCGCGCTGGCGACTATATCGGCGAGCGCGGCCGGGTCGCGCTCGATCTCGCGCCCGACGATCTTCTCGGCGAGTTTGACCGCGAGACGGAGGAGGTCGCGCTCGGCCTCGGCGAGCGCGGCGTCCCTGCGCTCGCGCGCGTCGAGAATCAGCTCGGTCAGTTCCGACAGGGCCTCCTCACGCCCCTCGGCGTAGGCCCTCTCGCGGCGCGTGCGCGCCTCGTCCTCCGCCGCCTCGCGCACGCGCCGCGCCTCGGCCTCGGCCTCCGCCAGCAGTCTCCGCGCCTCGGCGCGCGCCTCGACGACCGCGCGCTTGACGACGGGGCCCGCCGGGGCTTGCGCCCCGCCCGCCTGCGACCTCTTTATGACGTTGCCTTCACTCGACACTTCAGTCCGCTCCTCGCCGACGCGCGGCGCGTTCACGCGCGGGCTACTCCTCCACCGTAGAGGCCGGCGGCCGCGGCCTCCGTCTCGCGCGCGAGCGCGCGGCGCAGCTCGGCCGCCTCCGCCTCGCGCTCGACGAAGCGCGCGAGCCCTTCGCGCGCCATCTCCGAAAGCAGACGCGCCGCCTCCAAGGGGAGCTTCTGCGCCGCGTAGCGCAGGCGCGAAGAGTCCGCGCCCGCGTCGAAGGAGTTCGCGAGCATGCGAAGGCCGACGAGGTCGAGCATCGCGCCCGGCTCCGCGCCGGCCAGGAGCGCGTCGCGCATGACCTCCTCGGCGAAGCGCAGGCGCGCGGGCGCGACCTCCGCGGGCGCATAGAGGTGAGCCCTCACGGCCTGAAAGTCCTCGGGCTCGAAGCGTCGCAGGAAGGACGCGACGGCCTCGCGCGACTCAAGCCGGCGGCACGCGTTCGCGGCCTCGCGCACGCCGAGCACGCGCACGAGCCGCGCGAGCCCCGCGCCCGACAGCAGGTCGAGCGGGCGGGCGCGCGTGGCGTCCGGCTCCGGCTCGAAGCGCGCGAGGAACTCGCGCCGGACGACGGCGATCACCTCCGGCGCGACCGGCGCGGCCTCCGGCGACGGCACGCGGAGCGACGCGCCCGGTTGTGCCGCGACCTCTTCGGCGACGCGCCCCGGCAGATAACTCAGCACCAACTCGCGCACGCGCGGCGGCTCGCCCCGCAACTGCTCGGCGACGTGCGAGGGGTGCACGCGCTCGTCGAAGCGCGGGACGGGGCCGCGCGCGCGCGCGAGCATGTGCGCGACCCAGTCGTGCTGGCTCTGGGCCGGGAGCTTCGCCAACCACTCGGCGCGGCGCGCCACCGCCTGACGCGTCGCCGGCGGGAGCGCCGCGAGCGGCGCGAGCGGGTCCGAGACGTTTGACTCACCTGTGCTCGCCGCCCCGCCGGACGCGGATGCGCCGGGCGTGCCCGCCCCGGCCTCGCCGAAGGCGAGCGCGAGCGCGAGCAGCATGTCCACGCGTTGGGTCTCGGGGTTTGAAGACATGGGCCTTCGCGTCGCGGGCCTGCCGCGGCGGTTCGACTCAGACCGTCGGTCAATCGTCCGCCCTTCCGCCCGCCGCCGTCAACTCCTCCTTGGACTCGGTCAGGTAGCCTGCGCCCTCGGCGGCAGCGGCCTCGGGCGCTTCGCCTTCGTCGGCCGCCGCCTCGGCCGGTTCGCGCGGCTCGGCGCGCTGCCGGCGCGCGCGCAGCAGGAGCAGCGCGAGGAAGAAGCAGAGCAGCGTGGCGAGGCCGAGCCCGATGGCGAGCAGGATGCTGTTGCGGCGTCGGGCGCTCAACTCGCCGCGGGGGACGGGTCGCGGCGTCTGCTGCGACATCGTCACGCTCACCTCCTGCGGCTTGAGGTTGGGGACGCCCTTGGCGACGAGGTTCTGCACCTGCTGCTCGGAGAAGGAGGGCGACTGCCCCTGGTAGTTAATGACGACGGAGGCCGTGGCCGGGTACGGGTTCAGCTCCAGCGTCGGGTCTTGCGGCAGGACTACGGTGACGAGCGCGAGCGTGACGCCGGGCAGCGCCCGCAACTGCCGCTCGATGTCGCCGCGGATGCGGCGCTGCTCGCGGAGCTTTTCGGCGCGCTCGGAAGGGATCAGGCCGCTGTCCACGGCCTCGGTCTCCTCCGGCCTCGGCAGCCCGTGGTCGCGCATGACCTGCACGGCGAGCGCCGCCTCGCCGCCGCCGAAGAGCCCCTCGTCAACGACTATCTCCCACCGCCTCGTTTCGGCCTCGCCCGTGGCGCGCTTCTCCGCCTCGATGCCGTTCTGGCCGAGCACGTCGAGGATTTCGATGGCGTCCGGCTCCGTCGGGACGCTCGTCACGGACTTCTCGCCGCACGCCGCCGCCACGAGCAGCAGGCACAGGAGGCCGCAGAGCGCGAGCGCCCTCGGGGCACGTCGGGGACTGAGACGCGTCGGCATACATTCTCACCCCGCGGCCGTCTTGCCGCGGGAAATTTTCGGGGGCGGTCTCGGGGGGAAGCGGTTCGACGAAAGTTTACAGCAACCCCCGCACGAAAGTCATGATAATTAAAAGGTGCTTGAAAACACTCGTGTCGCCTCCATTCGCTTCTCCTTTGCGGCCTTTGCGAATACCTTCGAGTCCTTTGTGGTTAAAGTTCGACCGGCTTAACCGCAAAGGACGCGAAGGACACGCGGAGTGCGCAAAGGAGGGTAGCGTCGGCCAGTGGACATTGGGTTATAATCCGGCGCATCCCCCTCGTAGAAAATTTTGTCCCCCGTCCTCTTGGAGTTTATAGGGGTCGTGTCGGCTTCACAGATGCCCGAGCAGCAGCCTTTACCGCCGCCGCCGCTGACAGACCGCGACGCGCTCATCGAGCAGCACCGCTCGTACGCGCGGGCGCTGGCCGTGCGCGTGATGAAGTCGCTGCCCGTGCCCGTGGACTTGAACGACCTGGTCGGCTACGGCGAGGTCGGGCTGGTCGAGGCCGCCGAGCGCTTCGACCCGCGCCGCGGCGTCTCGTTCCCGACCTTCGCGCACTACCGCATCAAGGGCGCGATTCACGACGGCCTGCGCGAGATGGGCTACTACTCGCGCTCGTCGGGCGTGCGCGTGCGCTGGGCGTCGCACGCCAACGACCTCCTGCGTGCGGCGAGCGACGACGAGCAGCCCTCGGCGCAAGGCTCCTCGTCCTCCGTGGACGACGAGATAGCCACGGCGCAGTCGCTCATCGACGCGCTGATTCCCGTCTACCTGCTCTCGCTCGGCAGCGACGCCGTGCCCGAGATAGTTGACCCCAAAGCGCTCTCGATGGAGGAGATCGAAGAGCGCGAGCTGGTCGGCATAGTCCTCGGCGTCCTCAACGAATTGTCCGAAGACGAGCAGCGGCTTATCCAATCGCTCTACTTCAAGCACGCCTCGATGACCGAGCTGGCCGCGCAGCTCGGCATCACCAAGTCTTGGATTTCACGCCTCCACGCGCGCGCCATCGCACACCTGCGCGACCTCCTGCGCGAGCGCGGAGTCCTTAAAGATGAGAAAGAGCCGTGAACCGTAAACCGTGACAAGTGAAAGATGGCCTCTCCTTCTTGTCACGGTTTACGGTTCAAGTAAGAAACATTCTCCGCGCCGCGCCGATAACTGTGGCAGAAGGAGAGTGAGAGCCATGACGTGCGTACCTAACACCTTCAGCCGGCCGGACATCTTCGGCGACATCTTCAGCCAGTTCTCTAACGCCTCGCTCAACCCCGAGGCCGCGCGGCTGCTCGAAGCGGCGGGCCAGTTTCTTGAGGCCGCGGGCAGCCTGCTCGGCGCGCTCGCGCAGCTCGGCGGCGCGCAAGACTCGCCCTTCAACACGTGCTGCCCCGTCTCCGAGCCCGACCCTTCGGACGCGACGCACCCCGCGGGCAGCCTCCGGGCGGAGGGCGACGTAATCACCACGCCCGGCGGCTACAAGATCGAGATGGTCGGGCAGTACGAGTGGAAGATAACCGGGCCGGACGGCGAGACGACGCGCATCTGGGGCGACCCGCACGTGGACGAGGGCGACCGCGACGGCGCGAACGACTGGGAGTTTAAGCGCAACTCGACCTTCGTCCTCGGCGACGGCACGCGCATCAACGTCACGACGGCCCCCTGGGGCTCGGGCGGCGCGACCGTCACCGCTCAGCTCGAAGTCATCAGCGGCAACGACCGCGTCGTCGCCACCGACATAGACAAAGGCAAGGGCAAGATCGGCACCGTCACGCAGGACGGCTACCAGCACGTCAACGGCTTCCAGGGCGACGTGTTCGTCATGGGCCGCGAGGCCGACGACTGGTCTTACACCGGCCGAGAGATCGTGGGGAGCGAGAACGGCGGCGACTCCTTCAAGCTCGGCGGCGAGCTGCACCCGCTCGGCTCAGACCCCGTCAGCTTCGACGAGGGCTTCGACTGGGTCTCGTCGCTCTTCGACAACTTCATGAGCCACATGCGCGACGCGTTCGGGCCGAACTCGAACAACTTCAACCCGTCGCGCCGCCCCGTCTGGGACGCCTACGGGGACGGCCCCGCGCGTCAGTGGCGCGCGCTGGCCGACGCCTTCGACGCCCTGGGGCAGATGTTCGACGCGCTCGCGCGCCTTTCGAGCCTGAGCGAACAGCTCTCTGTCGGGCGCAACAACGGGCGCTACTACATGACGGCCTGAGCGCCGTCGGGCTTCGGGTGACTTTGCGCCGGCGTTCGTGTGAACTGCGAGGGGGCGTGTGACGAGTGTGCGGGGAGAAGGTCTTCAGACGGCTTCGCGCGAAAGGGCGCTCGGGCTCGCGCGCGGCGAGATAACGCTCGCGCAGTACGCGGGGCTCCGGCGCGAGGAGCTTTACGCCATCGCGCGCACCGCCCACCGGCTGCTCAACGGCGGCCGACTCCGCGAGGCTCTGACCATCTACCGCGGCCTCGCGGCGGCTGACCCCTACGACAGCGTCTTCCGCTGCCACCTCGCGGCGGCGCTCCTGCGGACGGGCGACGCCGAGGCCGCGCTGGCCGAGTTCGACGCGGCGCTGCGGCTCAACGTCGCGAACGGCGACGCACTCTCCGGGCGCGGCGAGACGCGCCTGCGGCTCGGCCACTTCAGCGAGGCCGTCAAAGACCTGACCGCGGCGGTCGCGCTCGACCCGAAGGCCGCCCGCCCCTCGACCGCGCGCGCCCTCTCGCTGCTGGGCGCAGTCCGCGAGGCGGCGCGGCAGAAAAAGCCGGCGGGCGCGCGGTAGGCCCCGTGCCCACCACGAATTTAAGTAAGAGCCTGTTTGCGAAAGCCCCGAAGGGGCGGGATGAGAAAGCCAGGGGCAGAGCGAACGTAGTGAGCGCCGCCCCTGGTAACGTCGTGATGAATACGTCGAGCCCCGAAGGGGCGGAATAACCGTCGATGTTATTCCGCCCCTTCGGGGCTCAATTTTATTTCACGACTGCCGACCAGGGGCGTTGCCCCTGGCTTTTACATTTCGCCCCTTCGGGGCTTTCGCAGACAGGCCCTCAGCCCTGAGAGAAGGCGCCCATCTGGCTGATGGCGTAGTCCTGCATCGCGAGCAGCTCCGAGAGCAGGTCCAACATCTGCGCGGCGCTGCCGAGTTCGAGCCGCGCGCGCTCGGCCTGCTCCTCGCTGAGCGCGACCCGGACGAGAGCCGCCACGCCTAACTCGTCGGCGAAACTCTGCTCGGCCTCGTCGCCCCGCCGCCCGCCGCCCTCCTCCTCCCCGTCGCGCTCGCGCCGAAGCATTTGCGCGAGCCCGCGCAGACTCGTCCGCTGTCTGTCGAGCAGGTTGCGCATGGCCGTGCGGCGCATCGTCGGGGTCATGTGGCGCAGGGCCTCGCTGTTTCCGGGCGGAGGCGCGAGCGCCCCCATCACCGTCGGCCGCTGGTTGAGGCCGAGCAGCTCGTCCACGGCGGAAGCCCCGCCGCGCGCTCTCAGTTGCTCGGCCGCCGCGAGCTGCGAAGCGTCGCGCCCGGCCAGCACGTCGGGCAGGACTTTCTGCCCCGGCGCGAGCGGGGCCGCGGGAAGACCCGTCGGCTGCCCGAGCGGGCCGGGCTGCCCCACGGGCGCGGGCAGGTTCTCGGCGCGCGGCGCGTTCTGGCTGACGGGCGTCACCGACGCGTCCGGCACCTGCCCCTGCGGCGGCGGCACCTTCCCGTCAACTTTACCGACGTCAGGCACGGGCCACCTCCCCGCGCTCCTCCGCCAGTTGGTAGACCCAGCGCAGCACGACCGCCACGGCCTCGTAAAGCTCTTCCGGCACCTCCTCGTCCACCTCCAGCTCGTAGAGTGCGCGCGCGAGGGGCACGTCGCGCGTCACGGGCACGCCCGACTCCTGCGCCAGCTCGCGGATGCGCGCGGCCAGGTGCTCCGCGCCCTTGGCGACGACGACGGGCGCGTTCGTCTCGCCGCGCTCGTAGCGGAGCGCGACCGCCAGGTGCGTGGGGTTGACGACCACGACGCTCGCGCGGCGGACGGCCTCCATCACGCTCTGCAAAAGAATCTCCCGGTGCATCTGCCGGCGCAGGCTCTTGTGCAGGGGGTTCCCTTCGGTCTCCTTGTACTCCTCGCGCACCTCGTGTTTCGTCATGCGGAGTTCCTTGCGGTGGAGGAACCTCTGGAGGAAGTAGTCGGCCGCGCCGATGACGAGGAAGGCGAGCGCGACGCGCAGGCCGATCTTGAAGAAGAGCGCCCCGGCGTACGCGGCGGCCACGTCCGGCGGCTGCCGAGTGAGCCTGACGATGTCGCCCCGCGCCCCCCAGAGCACGGCCGCGACGACGACGCACGCGACCAGGAGCTTGATGACCGTCTTCGCCAGCTCGACGTAGGGGCGCGCCTTCAGGAACTTCTGTTTGAAGCCCTCGGCCGGGTTGAGCTTGTTCGCGTTCGGCTTGACCGGCTCGAAGGAGAAGATGGAGCCGACCTGGAAGTAGTTGACGAGCACGGCGACGACGACGAGCGCGCCGAAGAGCGGCGCGAGCGCGAGCAGCAGCGACTTCGTCCCCGCGCCGAGCGCGCCGAGCGCGACCGACTCGTCGAGGTCGCCCTTGAACGACGAGGCGAAGTCGAGCTGTTCGGTCATCGCGCGGCTCAGCCACCCGCCCATGTAGCCGCTCGCCACCCAGAGCACCGCGACGGCCGCGACCAGCAGCACCGCCGAAGAGAGGTCGTGACTCTTCGCGACCTGGCCCTTGCGCCGCGCGTCGCGCAGCCGCTTCGCGGTGGGTTGCTCGGTCTTTTCGCCGCCGCCTGACATCGCCCTGGGTCACGCCGCCTTCAAGCGTTGCAGTATGCCGAGTAGCTTCGAGTGGAGTAAGGGGTCTGAGGCGACGAACTCGCTCAGCTTCTCGACGAGCCCGTCCCCCTGTTCGCTCTGCCGGAATTTCTCGTGGAGGCGCGAGCGGATCATGAAGCGCGCCGACTCGCGCACGGCGTCGGCCGCGCCCTCGCCCGTCGAGAGATTCGACTCCCGCGCGATGCGCGCGAGCGCCGAGCGCACGGCGTTCGGCGCGCCGCCGCGCCCCTCGGCGGCCTGCGCTTCGAGTTGCGAGAGCACGGCCGAGAAGCGCTCGCCTTCGAGCGCCTTCCGCAACTCCTGCGCGTCGGGCGCGTCCAACGGCTCGGCGCCGCTCGAAAGGGGGGAGCCCGTGCGGTTGACCTTCATCCTCTTTCCTCTGGGGGCGGCTCAGGCCCCGACGCTCTCGGCCGAGCAGATCAGGTCGGCGGCGTCGAGCAGGGCGCGCGCCGTGCGGCTGTGCGGGGAGCCGGCGTCCGCCGAGATGACCGCGCGCAGCTCCTCTTCGGCCTCGGCCCGCCGGCGCTGGAAGAGCAGCGCCTCCGCGCGGTGGACGCGCGCGTAGAGGCTCTCGGGGCGCAGGCGCAGCGCCTCTTCGCACGCCGCGAGCGCCGAGTCGAAGCGCCCGCGCTGCAACTCGACCGTGCCGAGCGCCACGCGCGGCACGTCCGAGTCGGGCAGGAGTTCCATCACGCCGCGGAAGACCGCCTCCGCGTCGTCGAACTTCCCGGCCTCGCGCAGCACGAAGCCAGCTTCCATCATGACGCGCATCTCGGCGTCCGTGGGCGTCACCTGACTGAGCCTTGTGAACACGGGTCTTCTATACCTCACGCAGGAATCGCGCCGCGCCGCCGCGGCAGGATTCGTGCGCGCCGGGCTTACGACTTGAAGTTCTGGATCGCCGACATCTCGCCGTCGTGCCGCGCCTTCAGGAGGTTCGAGACCGTGGTGAACTCCTGCGACTGCGTCTGCACGCGGTTCTGGATGGCGAGCATCTGGAACGACTGCTGCTGCTGTTGGTGCAGCATCGACTGCATGCTCGTGTAGTCGAGGCCGCCGCGGCCTATGAAGCCGCCGATGAGCGAGCCCGCGCCGGGCGCGAGGATGTTGAGCGCGCCGCCGGCGATGCCGCCGAAGATCTTCGCGAACTTGCCCGGCTGCTTCGGGGCCTCGGGCGGGAGCGCCGAAGGCCCCGTAGTCACGGGCTGCTCCGCGGGTGTGCTCGTGCGGTTAATCATCGCGTCGCCGTCTACCATAATCTACCTCCCCGAATGTTCAACTTGCGCCCGCCGCGGCCCGCGAGCCACGCACTCTCGCTAACCCTGCCGACGCCTGACGAGATTCCCTCTTTCAACCGAGTTATCGGCGATTCGTGGAAAAAGTTTCCTGCGCGGGGGGATTTTTTTTGGGGTCAACAAAAAGGGGGCGGGGCGCCGCGAACGACGGCGGGCTACTTCACGCCGCCTTCGCGCCGGAGGCGTTCGAGGTCGTCGAGGAACTTAAGGGTGACGGAGACGGCGCGGGCCGCGCGCGCGGCCCGCTCGGCGTCCTCCTTCGGCCCCTGGCGCACGACGCGCTCCAGGTCCTGCCCCGTGCGCGTCAGGCGCGCGCGCATCTCTTCGAGCTGGCGCGTGTCCCCCGCGTCGAAGAGCTGGCCCAGAGAGGGGTAGTTGAAGACCGACGAGAGGTCGGAGCCGGCGTCGTCGCGGCCCCCGCCGCCCGGCGTCTGCGGCCCTTCGCCCTTTGGGAAAGCGTCCATCTCGGCCTCCTTCGGCGCGCGTACGAAACCGGTCTGTTATTCTTATGTCGGTTGACGCTGTGATAATATTTAGCCACGCCCCCGCATGTCAAACACCCGAAGGGCGGGCCGCGCGGAAGGCCCCGCCCCGCCCCCGTAGCTTCAGACGGCGCGCGCCGGACGCATGGCTATGACCGGTAACGTCTTCGCTAAGAGCATGGCCACAAGACTAATCATCAGCCGGCCCGGCGTGCCAGTCGAGGAGCGCGCGTTTGAAGACGAGATCGTGACCATCGGGAGCGACCAGGCGGCGACGCTCCGCCTCGTAGACCCCTCAATCGCCCCCGAGCAGGCCATCATCATCAGGGAAGACGGGCGGCCCCTGCTGATAAACCGCGCGCCCGGCACCCTCTTCAACGGCGAGCCGCTCGCGCGCGAGGCGCGGCTCACGCTCGCCGCGGGCGACCGCATAGAGTTCGGCCCCTACAGCGTCCGCGTCGCGCCCGCCGAAGGCGACTCTGAAGAAGCCGCGCGGTACAGGGCGCGCGCTGAAGAGAGAGGCACCGACGCGGACGGCGCCCGCGTCGGCGAGGGCGGCGCGTCGGGCGACGCGTCGGCCCGCCAGCAGCCGGGGCGGAGCTTCGCGGCCATCCTCGACAGCCTGCGCACCGAGGAGGACAGCTTCTACTTCGTCGTCGAGTCCGCGGCGGGCGCGAGCCGCCGCGTGCGGCTCGACGCGGCCGAGACCATGATCGGCTGGGACGAGACGGGCCGGCGCATCTCCTGCGACGCCGGGAGCGTCGCGGCCGCGCGCGCCGTGGTGCGCAAAGACTGGAGCGGCGTGGTCGCGCTCCCCCTGAGCCCGGGGATGATCCTCGTCAACGGCGAGGCGGTCGAGGCCCCGCGCCGCCTGCGCGACGGCGACCGCGTCACGCTCCTGCGCGGGACGGCCGGCGAGCCCGAAGACGCCTGCCTCGTCTTCCACGAGCCCGCGTCGCTCGTCGTGCTCGACACGCTGCTGCCGCAGCAGCAACTCGCCCCTCCGGCGGCGAAGGCCGCGGGGGCGGGCGCGGGCGAGTCGGCCGCGCCCGCGCCCAGGGCCCCGGCCGCGGTCGATACGAAAGTGCCGCCCCCCTCCCCCGCGCGCAGATACTTCGGCTACTTCACCCCCCTGGAAGTGCTAGTCATGGCCGTCGGCACGCTCGTCACGGCCGCGATCATCTTCATCATCCTGGAACTTTACGCGTAAGGCCCGCGGCGCGGGGCGTAGAATTTTATGGGCCGAGTCCAGGCGTTACTGAAGCCGGCGTGGCTTGAGCTGAAGAAGGGCAACGTCTCGGCGCTGCTCGCGCGCTACGGCGACCTGCTGCTGCCCGTCGGCGTGATGTTCATCATCGGCACGCTCTTCGTTCCGCTGCCGCCCGGGCTCATCTCCGTCCTCATCGTCGTCAACCTCGCCGTCTCGGTCGTCGTGCTCGCGACCTCGCTCTACATCTCGACGCCGACGCAGTTGACCTCCTACCCGACCATCCTCCTGCTCTCGACCGTCTTCCGCCTGACGCTGAGCGTCTCGGCGACGCGCAGCATTCTGAAGAACGGGACGGCCGGGAGCGTCATCGACGCGCTCGGCCACATCACCGCGCAGGGCAGCATCATCGTCGGCGCGGTGATGTTCGTGATGATCCTGGTCGTGCAGTTCATCGTCGTGGCGAAGGGCTCGGAGCGCGTGGCCGAGGTCGCGGCGCGCTTCACGCTCGACGCGATGCCGGGCAAGCAGATGTCCATCGACGCCGACATGCGCTCGGGGCTCATCTCGCAGGAGCAGGCGCGCGCGGCGCGCACGGCGCTCCAGAAGGAGTCGCAGCTCTACGGCGCGATGGACGGCGCGATGAAGTTCGTCAAGGGCGACTCCATCGCCACGATCATCATCGCGATGGTGAACATCGCCGGGGGCCTCGCCGTCGGCGTGCTCGTCAGGGGGATGAGCTTCCAGGCGGCCGCGGGCAAGTACACCATCATGACCATCGGGGACGGGCTGGCGGCCATCATCTCCTCGATGCTCGTCACGGTCTCGGCCGGCATCGTCGTCACGCGCGTCTCGACGGACGAGGACAGCTCGAACGTCGGCGCGGACATCAGCGGCCAACTGCTGCGCAACCCGAAGCCGATCATGATCGGCGCGGGGCTGCTGCTCATGATGGCGCTCCTGCCCGGCATGCCGCTCGCGCCGCTGCTGCTCGTCGGCGGCGGGGTCGCGGGCATCGGCTACTGGCTGCTCCGCGCGCAGCGCAGGGCCGCGAAGGAGGAGGCCGAGCGGCAGGCGAAGACGGGGACGGCCCCGGGGCAGGACGAGTTGCAGCCCACCTTCGCCGTCCCGCTCGCCGTCGTCGTCAGCACGGAGCTGACGCGCCTCGTTGACCCGAAGACGCCCTCGGGCGCGCGCTTCCGCGCGGAGCTTCCCAAGCTGCGCTCGGCCGTCTACTACGACCTCGGGGTGCTGCTGCCCGGCTGCTACGTGAGCGGCGACGCGCCGCTGAAGGCCAACCAGTACTTCATCGCCATCAAGGAGGTTCCGGTCGTCTACGGCTCTCTGCGGCCCGACTGCGTCTACGTCAACGACTCGGCCGAGAACATACGCGTCTTCGGCATCGAGGGCGAGGACGTGCGCAACCCTGCGGACTTGAAGCCCGGCGCGTGGATACCGGCCGCGCAGCGCGCGGTCGCCGAGCTGGCGGGCTTGAAGGTCTGGGAGCCGGCCGAGGTCATCACGCTCCACCTCTCGATGGTGATGAAGAAGTACGCGCACGAGTTCGTCGGCATCCAGGAGACGCAGGCGCTGCTCGACTTCGCCTCGCGCGGCGCGCCGAAGCTGGTCGAGGAACTCGTGCCGAAGGTCGTCACCGTTCACCAGCTCACGGACGTGTTGCAGCGGCTCGTGCAGGAGGGCATCTCGATCCGCGACATCAAGACGGTGCTCGACTCGCTCTCCGAGTGGGGGCGCATCGAGAAAGACCCGGTGATGCTCACCGAGTACGTGCGCGCCTCTTTGAAGCGCTACATCTCGTTCCGCTACACGGGCGGGCGTGACACCCTGTTCGTCTACCTGCTCGACCCCGAAATCGAGGACGTGATCCGCGGCGCCATCCGGCGCACCTCGACGGGCTCCTTCCTCTCGCTCGACCCGGCCATCGCCCACGACATCCTCGACGCGATGCGGCGCGAGATAGCCGAACTCCCGCCCGGCGCGCAGAAGCCTGTCGTCATCACGGACATGGAGCTGCGGCGCTTCGTGCGCAAGATGGTCGAGCTGGAGTTCCCGACGCTCACGGTCCTCTCCTACCAGGAGCTGGCCCCGGAACTCAACGTGCAGCCCGTCGGGCGCATCACGATGCGTCCCCCGCGCCCGCACGAGCAGGTCTTCCCCGACGCGGGCGAACGCCTCGGCGGCGCGCTCCCCTCGCCCGCGTTGGCCGACAACGCTTAGAAGAGTTCTCCTTTCTGCTCATCTACATCCTTTCTGCTCAGCGGCGTCCGTTTAGAGGCGGGCTCCGCCCGCCGGTTCGTGCTGCGATGTAACTCGCGAAGGCGGGCGGAGCCCGCCTCTAAACGGAGGGTAACGGATAAGCCGGTAATGGATGAATCTATCGCTTCAGGCTTGCGGGTTGTTGAGCAGCTCGAAGGGCAGGCGTTCGTAGCCGTCGGCCTTGGACTCGAAGCGCCCGGCGAGCCAGCCGACGGGGAGGCCCGCGCTCGCGGCGAGCGCGAGGGCCGCGAGTCCGGGCAGCCAGACGTAGAGCTTCGGGTGGTGGTTCGCGTCCGTTTCGACGAAGCGCTTGAGTCGGAGCAGCGTCTCGTCCGCGGTGCGCGCGAAGTCCGCCGTGAGTTCGTCTTCCTCTTCCGTGCGGGCGTCCTCGCCGTCGCCGCGGTTAACGAGGCGGCGCGCGACCGCGCCGAGGAGCGCGCAGACCGACTCGTGCTCGGAGGCGCGCCACGCGGCGTCGAGCGGCTCCGGGAACTGGCGCTCCCACCAGCCGCGGTCGTTCTCCTGCCGCGCGGCGTCGAGCGACTGCGCGGCGGCGCGGGCCGGCGCGGCCTGCCGCTCGACCAGCGAGCGGGCGAGGAGGGCGTAGCCTTCGGCGAGGTGGAAGTGCGCGCGCGAACTCCTGAAGGCCCGCGCGCCGCGCAGAGCCCCTTCGCGCGAGGCCGGCGCGGCGAGCGCCAACTGCGTGAAGGCTTCGCGCTCGCGCGAGGCGACGGCGAAGTGGAGCGCGAGTATCAACTGGTCGGGGCTCGGGTCGAAGCCGGGCCTGCGCCGCGCGAAGCCGTCGGCCAGCGTGCGCGCCGCCTCGGCCCAGAGCCGGCGCACCACGTCCGCCTCGCGGTAGAGCGCCCACTCGAACATCGACGCGCGCCAGCACGCGTTCGCGAGCGGCTGCGCGTGCGAGGCGTCGCCGTCCGAGACCTTCGCGCGATAGACCGAGAGCATGCGCCGCTCGTGGTTGAGCGACCGCAGGTCGTAAGCGCCCACGCTGTGCTCGGCGGAAGATGCGGACATAAGACTTTAGGACTGAGGACTGAGGACTGAGGACTGAGGACTGAGTTGGTGAGCTAACTCAACTGTCGAGCGCTCTCAACTAATCACTCAGTCCTCAGTCCTCAGTCCTCAGCACTTCTCACGCGAGGGCCGCGGACGCGCCGGGGAGAAGGGTTCTGACGGCGGACGAGTCCGGGTCGGGCGCGCCCTCGTTCACCTCAACGCTCAGGAGCGCGACGTGGAAGCGGCCCTCGGCGAGCGCCTCTTCGAGCGTCTCGCCGAGCAGGTTGTATTCGACGACCGCCGAGTCCTTCAGGCGCTCTATCAGCTCGCGCGCCCAGCCCAGCGTGAGCGGCGGCTGGCCGAATACCCACTCGGAGTCCGACTCGTTGGCCGCGGCCTGCACGGCGACGAAGTGCGGCGCGGCGAGCGTCCTCCCGTCGAAGCCGATGACGCTGTAGATCGCGTCGAAGCCGTAGAGCAGCGCGGGCGAAAGTCGGGCGGGGAAGTCGCCACCCCTGAACGCCGAGCCGAGCAGGCCCCCCGCCGCGCTCAGCCACAGGAGCCGTTCGAGTTTGAGCGGGGTGCCGTCGCGCGCGAGCAGGGCGTGGCCGTCCGCGTCCGTCAAGAGCCCGTTCAGCGCCGCGACGTGCGCGGGTATCAGAGAGCGCGCGGCCCTGCCCGGCAGCGAGGGTGTGAGCAGCGCGGCCAACTCGTCGAGCACGTTCTCGGGCGCGGCGGCCACGCCGGCCCGCGCGCGCAGCCACGCGGCGACGGCCGAGTCGCCCAAAGCCCTCTGCGCCGCGACCCCTTCGGACGCGCGCCGCAGAGCGCCGTCCACGGCGTCGAGCGTCCGCATCAACTCCATCATCTCCGCCGCGACGCGCGCGCGTCCCGTGAGCGGGAAGGGGCTCAGGCGCTCCTGCGCGGGGAGGAAAGCGCCCGAGCGCAGATCGCGCAAGACCTCCTGCGGCGTCGGCCGCTCGAAGGGGAACGCCTGCGGCGTCGGGGACGACTGCGGCGTCGGCAACGCCTGCGGCTCGCCGCCGCGCGCGGGCGGGCCGACGGGGACGTGCGAGGACGGGCCGACGGGGACGCGCTCCGCTACGCCCGCGTCGTAAAGTGCGCGCGCTATCGACGCCTCCGCCTGACGCACCACGCCCCCGCCCGTCTTCTCCAAATGATTCAGGTGTCGCCCGAGTTGCAGTGCCGAGGCGAGCTCTTCGACCACCTCGCGCGCGAGACGCACGGCCTCGCTTGCGACGCGGCCGGGCGCGCCGTCGCCGTGGCCGCGGAAGTTGACGAACGGAGCGCCGTCGTCGCTTAGTCGCGCCGCACCGTGTTCGACGTGTTTGAGCGCGTGGTCGAGGAGTTTGAAAACCTTCTCGACCGTCTTGTCGCCCGCGTCGAGCCCGAGCGCGGCGGCCAGCGCTTCGCGGGTCGGAGGCCCGCCCGACGAAGTCACCTGGCCGAGCCGCGACCCGGCCGCCTCCAGGGCCGCGTCGAGAAGCCGACGCGCCTCGGCCCCGTACGCGTGACCTTGCCCGTGCGTCGCGCCTTCGACAAGGCGGCCCACCGACCCGACGACTTCGCCCGCGCCCGCGACGAGCCGGCCGACCGTCGAGTGTGAGTCGCCGCGCGTCGCCCCCAACTCAAGCACGTTCGGCGCGTTCGAGAGCGGGCCGTTGTGGTGACTGCCGTGGCTCTTGTTGCTGTTGTGGCTGTGGCCGAACTCGGAGCGGCCGGGCGAGGACTGCTCGAATAGTGCGCGCTGGTCGTTGAGGGTGTTGCGAGAGCGGCCGTCGTCCGTCTGCGCGCGTGAGCGGTCGTCGCCGACGTAGGTTCGCAGTTGAACCCCATCATTGCGGCGCGAGCCGTCGCCGTCGTCTCCGCGCAGTCGCCCGCCTTCGTGTGTGCGGTCGCGGCCCGGCGCGTCGTCGCCGAGGCGTTCGGACTGCGGCTGGCTGTTCTCGACGCGGCTGCGAATCTGCCGGGCCTGGCTCTCGTTCTCACGGGCGCGCGAGGGCAGGTCGGCCTCCTTCTTCCCGGGGTCTACCTCGCCGCGGCCGCCCCTGTTGCTGACGCCGTTGTTGTCGTCCTTGTAGTGGCCGTAAGCGTGGCCGCCCTCGTCGCCGCCCGGCCGCGCGTTCTTCGGGATGAGGTCGTCGCCGCCCCGCGGGAGATTATGCGGGCCGCCGCCCGCGGGGAGGTTTCCCGGCAAGTTGCCGTTGATTCTGTTATCGCCCATCGCCGGAGTCCGTCGGGCCGAACGCTCAGTCCCTTTGCGCGCCCTTCAGAGCGCGCGCCACAATCGCCACGGGGTAGTTGCCGATCTCCTCATACTTCGAGGCGGCGAGCTGCGGGAAATATCTCGACGCCGCGAGGCCGAGCGGAGAGTCCATGCCGCCGGCGCGCAGGTTGTCCCAACGCGAGGCGTACTCGCGCGCGTAGGAGACCGCCTCCGGGCCGACGAGGCCGCGCGCGCGCGCCTGCGCGAGGCCGGCGCGGTAGGCGTGACCCATCGCGAGCGTGACGGTCGCCTCGCCGCCGTTGTAGGCCGCGAGCACGAACTTCCAGAACTCCTGCCCGTCGGGCTGGCCGTAGCGGGAGAAGGCCATCTCGCCGAGCCGCCGCGCCTTGATGCTGAGCAGGCGCGCCGCGCCGGGTATGGCCTTGTACGGGTTGAGCCGCTCGTCCGTGGCCGAGCCGGCGACCCCGACCTGCATACCGACCTCGCGCGCCTCGGCGCGCCCGAACTGCGCGATGCCCGCGTACCCGTAGCGGTTGATGACCGACGTGTTGAAGTTCGACTCCTGCGCGAGCAGCCCCTTGAGTATCGCGGGCGAGAGGCCCGGGCACCACTCGACCGCGCGGGCTATCACGTCGTCGAAGCGGTGAACGTTGCCGCCCGGCAGGCGGGAGCCCGCGCGCACGAAGGCGGCCCCCATCTCGGAGGGGCCGCGCACCTCGCCGCCGAGGACGTTCGCGCCGAGGAAGTCGCTCACCTCGTTGATGGCCGGGTGGACGAGCAGCGCGCTGATCTGGTTCCACTCGTCGAGCAGCTCGCGGTCGGTGAGCGGCTGCCCCTTCATCTCGGGGTGTCGCGCGTAGAAGATGAGGTCGGTTAACTGCCAGGGGTCTGTGACGCCGCCCTGTATGGCCTCGACGAGCGTCCTCAGCTCCTCGACCGTGCGCTCGCGCAGCCACTTCTCCGCCGTCAGGTACTCCGTCGCGCGCCCCGCGTCCGAAGCACCCGCGCCGAGCCCGACGCGCTCGTCGAACGCGGCGCGCGCGCCCCTGCGCGCCGGGACGTTTCTCGTAGCCTCTTGTGCGCGCGTCAGTTCGCTGGCCCGCTCCGGCCCGTTGCCGACTCTCTCCGCCCCCGCCATACTTCTTTAAGCCCTCCCGCGCCTCTCCGCTCAGACGTTCGTGTTGAGAATCGTCTTGATGCCGCCCGTCACCTGATCGACCACCTTGCTGAGGACTTCGACGTGCTGCGTCACCTGGTAGAGCCGCGCCTGTAGGCCGAGGAGTTCCGTCGTCGAAAGCTCCCGGTTCGAGCGCATGATGGACTCGACCTCGTACCATTCGCCCTCGACCTGGCCGAAGCGCCCGCGCAAGTCCGTGCCGACGGGCGTGCCGCGCGACTTGCCCATCACGTCGCGCAGCATGCCGAGGCGCGTGCGCGTGTCTATCAGCTCGGGCAGGAGCGCGTTGACGTTCGGCGAACCCGGCGGGAGCTGCTTGACGCGGTTCATCAGGTCGCGCCGCAACTGCTCCAACTTCGCGCCCGAGATGCCCTCGGCCTGCTCGGGCGCTTGCGCCGCCCCCTGCGGCTCCTGCGGCGTCGAGCCCTGCTGCCGCAGCACGCCCTCGAAGGAGCGGCCGCCGCCGCCGCCCTGCTGCTGCAACTTCTCCTGCCCAAGATTCTGAGAAAGGACGCTGTGACCAACGCCGGAAACCGGATCCGCCATGACTCAATCCCCCCGTCTGTTGAAACCCCGGACGGCGACCAGTCGCCCGCCGGACGTTTTAAAGCTGGAAACCCCTTTCGCAGAGGTTATCGGCGATTGGCGGCAAATGTTTCCTGAGTGTCTGAAAAAATTATATGGGGGTCGGCGGGGGTGCTCGCAGGTGTCGAGGGAGTTTACGCGCCGGCCGACCCGCCGGCGTTCAGGAGCGCGCGCGCGCGCTTGACGCAGTCCGCCTCCGACTCCCACACGGCCGCCTGCGACTGCGCGACGCGGCGCAGGTCGCGGCGGCCGGCCTCCGGCTCCCCGAGCTGGAGGAGCGCCTCGCCGCGGTTCGTGAGCGCGTTCAGGTCTGTGGGGTCTGAGGCGAGCGCGGCGTCGAGGTACTCGACGGCCCGGCGCGGCTCGCCCTTGCGCAGCCAGAGCGCGCCGAGGCTCGCCTGAAAATAGGCCGTGGCCGGCGCGAGCGCGACCAGGCCCTCGAAGATGGTGATGGCCTCGTCGTCGCGCCCCTGTTCGGCGAGCGCGTAGCCCACGTCGGCGACGAGGCGCATCTCCTCGGCCGTCCAGCCGCCCGCCGCCCCGAGCGACGCGCGCCCCTGCAACCATTCCGCGCCGATCTGTTCCATCCGCAGCCGTCCCGCCTTTGCGGGTAAAATAGCACACGGGGCTCCCCGCCCGGGAACGGTTTGCGCCGCCCGGACACCCGCCGTTAAATTTCCGCCCCCGAAGTTAAATTTCCGCCCCGCCGGAGGAAACGTTTGCGCCGGGCCGCCGATAATTGTGGCGTAAGGGTTAAAAGCGTTCGGGCGCGCGACGACGGAAGCGTTTCAAGAGGAGGGGGCAGACGGCCATGTTCGGTTTAGACAAGATTTTCGGCGGCGACGGCCTTTTCGGAAAGTTCTTCGACTCCATCGGCCTCGGCTGGATGGGCAACGTCATGTCGCTTGCGGTCAACGTCATGACCGGCAACTGGCTGGCCGCCGCCAAGGACGTTTTCGACCTCGTTTCGCAATTCAGCAGCTCCTGGTCGAAGAACGTCACGCCGTTCCAGCCGCTCGGCGAGTTCGCCTCGGGCGGGTGCTTCGGCGATTTGACGGGCGACCGCATGAGCGACATCATTGGCGGGTCAGACTTCTCCGACACGGTAAGCCGCGGGCTCAACATCATTCAGGAGACGATCCTGGGCCGCGACCAGATCGTCTACAGCCAGCGCTCGGCCATCAGCGCGGCGAGGGTCTGAGAAGTTTCGCGGGCGTGTGAGGGCGCGATGACGGTTAACGGCGAGACTTTGAAGGGTTCACGGGCGGGCGAGGCGGCGACGCCGCGCGGGCGCGCGGGCGTCACGCCGGAAGAGTTCCGCGAGATGGGGCGCATCGGCGCGATGTACTACGAGCAGGGCAACCTGACGAAGGCGCAGGCGGTCTTCGAGGGGCTGGTCGAGTTAGACCCTTCGAGCGCCGCGGCGCACTCGGCGCTCGGCGCGCTGCTCACGAGGCGCGAGCGCTACGAGGACGCGCTCCCGCACCTCGACCGCGCGGTCGAACTCGACCCCGGCCAGATAGCCCCTTACGTCAACCGCGCGGAGATTTTCATCAAGCAGGGGCGCGCGCAGGAGGCCGTCGAGAATCTGAAGAAGGCCATCGCGCTCGACCCCAAGGAGGCGGACCCGGCGGCGAATCGCGCGCGCGCGATGGCCTACGGGGTCGCCGAGGCGCTCAAGGCGCACGGCGTCGAGGGGCGGCAATGATAACGAGTTAGTTCAAAACTAGGAGGAGCGTTATGCCGATAGACACCAGCGGTATGGATCCCAAACAGGCGTCGATGGTCAGGGCGCAGGAAGAGTTGGCCGACAAGAACTTCGCCACGCAGATGGCGCTGCTCGGGCTCCAGCAGAAGATTCACGAGCAGCAGCAGGAGGCGATGACGCTCTCGAACATCGAGAAGAGCAAGGACGAGGCCATGAAGGCCGTCATCCAGAACATCAAGTAGCGCGCCTCCCGCCCCGAGCGCGGTATTTAAGTCCAGCCTGCCCTGCGGCCGCACGCCCGGCTGCGGGGCGGGCTTGCGTTTCTGCGCGGCCGGAGTTTCGGACCTGTGAACCCGCGCGTGCCCGCCGCCGTCTAAACAGGCGGGACGTAGGGGCCCGAGGTTTGAAGGAGGTTGCCGGATGAGAAGGCTGTCCCTGCTCGCACTCTGCCTGTCCGCGTGCGCGGCCGTCGCGCCCGCCCAGACCGTGATAGACTTGTCCACCCTCGACCTCGGCATCCAGCAGATTCAGCAGAACACCTTCGTCTTCAACTCGATCAATCAGAGCATGGCCGTGAACCCGGGCGACGCCGGCCGCGCGGGCGGGCGACGCCGGCCCGATCCCGCCGGTCGAACGCCGGCAAACGGCGGGGCCGTCGGACAGCTGGTCGCGGCGGGGCAGACCACCTTCCGGCCTGTGGCCGCGACCATCATGCCTCAGCGCCTCGCCTCGCAGATGGGGAGGACGCCGGACGAGCGCGGCCGCCTGGAGAAGTTTTTCGCGGGGCTCCTCAAGGACTACAGGGAGATGGCGGTTGGGAAGGGCGCGCCCTTGAACGACGTGGCGCGCGCGTCGAGCTTCGCGGTGGGGACGAGCTACGACGTTTACCACGAAGGCCGCCTGCTCGGCGACCGCGCGTTCCAGGCCATGCGCGAGCAGATGCGCGCAGAGCTAGCAGGCAGCCGAAAGTTTCAGGCGCTCGACGACCGGCGGCGGCAGGAGATGTACGAGACCTACGTCATCATGGGGATGTTCGTGAGCGCGGCCTACGAGAGCGCGAACAGGACGGGCGACCGCGGGCTGGCCGACAAGATGCGTAAGCTCGCGCGCATCCAGCTCGAAGGCGCCTTCGGCGTCCCCGTCGAGCGGCTGCGCTTCACGGACGAGGGCGTCAGGTTTTAGGTCTTGAGCCGGGGCTAATCCCGCACGCGTGAGGCGACGCGCGGGGCCGCGTCGCGCGCCCACGCGAGGCTCGCGGCGGCGAGCCGCGTCACGTCTTCGACGAACTCTTCGGGCGCGGGCGCGGCCTCGTACGTCCTGGCGAGCAGAAGGCTGCGCGTCGCCTCGCGGTATTCGAGCGCGCCGCCCGAGTCGGGCGCGGCCGCGCCCTCCCCCTCCTCTTCAAAGAACGCTTCCAGCAGACCCGGCCTCGGCTCCGAGCGAAAGCGGTAGACGAGGGCGCCGCACCAGAGAGAGCGCCGCGCGCCGTCGTAGTGGAAGAACAGCTCCGCCCCGCCGAGCATCACGCCCGCGACATCCTTGCCGTCGAAGAGCCGCCCGACGCTCACGCCGTGGGCGTCGGCGAGCGACCGCAACAGGTGCTCCGCGTCGTCTCTCGTCATCTTCGTTGCGCGCCGCGCCGCCGCGCGCGCGAGCACGCCCCCGGCGTACGCGTAGAGTGCGAACGGCAGTCCCGAATCGCGCGAGTACATTTTACAGCAAGCCTCCTCCGAAGGGGTCGGCAGGGATGAAGCGAGGCTGTTCGGGCGAGGGTCTCTCGGGCTCAGTCGAAGTCGCGGCGCCGCGCCTGCTCGAAGGGGACGCGCCGCGAGAGGTACGTGTCGTTGAAGTCGTGAACGTCGTGCGCGGACGTGAAGCGGTGGACGACCGCGCCGCGGCCGGGGTGCACGAGCGGGCTCGCGAGGGGGCCGAGCCCGAAGAGGCCGGGGACGGGGTCGAGCCGGTTGACGTAGTGTACGTACTGCGGGCCGTTCGGGTAGTAGGCGGCCGCGCCGCCGAACGTCTCGACGCGCACGCGCGAGAGGAGCGCTTCGGCCTCGCGGGCCGAGAGGCCGTCTTCGAGCATCAGGCGGTTGCGCACGTCCGTGAGCGCGCGGCTCGTGATGAGTCCGCCCTGGCTGTGCGCCATGAGGTGCACGGTGCGGCCCGCCCTGATCTCTTCGTAGACGGTCGAGGCCAGGGTATCGACGGCGGGGTTCCGGCCGATGTCGAGCGTGTCGCTGATGCTCTGGATGATGTCGAGCGTCGCGCCCCGCGTTGCGTTGTGGATGCCGACGACGCGCGCGCCCGTCTGGTCGGCGATTCTTTGCAGCGAGTTGAGCTGCCCGTCCTTCGTCGTGTTGATGCCGTTGACGTAGACGAGGGTCTCGTCTACGCGGGCCCCGCCGCGCGGCAGTACCGGCCGCACGCTGCCGAGGGGCGTCGAGGGCGAGTAGGTGGCGCCGCCCGCGCCGACGAAGAGTCCGTCGAACTGTCTGCCCCCCCGCGACGCGCGCGCGGCCGGCTGCGCCGCGAAGGTCGGGCACGCGAGCAGGCCGACGCGCGAGGCGTAACCTTCGGCGAGCCCGAGCGCCGCGGGCGCGGACTCTCTCAGAAGTGCCGAGGCCGCGTTAAGGCCCGCCTCGGCCATCTCTTCGGCGGCGCCCAAAACTCCCGCGGGGTTGAACGGCAGCGCGCCGCCGATTCTCTCCAACATGCTCGACATGCTTCACCTTCCCGAATGCAGCAGCGTGTAATCGACCGAGCCCGCGCCGCTGTAGAAGTCGTCCGAGTGGTAGCTCGGGAGGTCGTTGGCGAACTCGGCGAAGAGGTTCCAGACTTCGAGCCGCTGCTCGTTCAAGTCCGCCTCGTGCAGCCAGTCCTTGACCAGGCCCTTGACGAAGTCGATCCCCTTGTCGGCCCCCGCGCCGATGAGCGTGCCCGCGCCCGGCACGGCCCCCTTGACGATGTCGGTCGCCTTGTCGAAGGGGACGAGGCCGAAGAGGAAGTCCACCGCGCCGTCGATCGCCGCGTTCTCCGCGTCGCGCTCTTTGACCGCGCCCTCGAACCCCTGGAAGATCGCGCCCGTCAGACGCCCGAGCCGGAAGGCGAGCTGCTCTTTGATGGAGGCGACGGGATCGACGCCTGGCTCCGGCCTGAGCGTCGAGTCGATGAGCCCGCGGGTGCGCGAGTCCACGTTCGGGTAGTACTCAATCGCCGACTGCAAGGAGCGAATGAGTTCGGTCGCCTGCGAGCGCACGGAGTCCTTGTAGATGCAGTCGTCGTTGAAGGCCGTGTCCTGGAAGAAGTTCCTGAGCGCGGCGACCTGCGTCGCCTCGTCAACGCCCTCGCCCGTGGCGAGCATCCGCTGAGTGAAGAACTCCGCGTTCGAGTGGAAGACGGTGTCCATCACCTTGCCAGTCGGCAGGCGGATGTACTCCGTGTAGCCGGAGGTGAACAGCTCGGCCGCCGCGTCCGGCATGCCGGGGCGATCCATGTAGTTGAGTGACACCTCGCGGAAGAGGTTCAAGACGCCTTCGGTCGGCGGCTCGATGCGCGCCGCGCCGCGCACGAGCGTGGCGAGCGCGTTCGTGTAGCCCGAGTCGTAGCCGGCGATGCTCCTGGAGTGCCACTCCGGGTCTATGCGCGCGAGGAAGGCGGAAAGCTCCTCGGGCTTCATCGCGGCGAGCCGCGCCTGTAGCACCTGCGGGTCGCCCGCCATCGCGCGCGCCGCGCCCAGGTTAAAGCTCTGTATCCAGTCGGGGTCGTCGCCCTGCGCCATCTGGAGCGAGCGATCCACGTAGGCGTTAATCAGGCCCTTCGAGTCGCTCATACCGACGATTGTGCCCGTGTACTCGTTGTTGGGCGGCGTGCCGTAGCGCGAGTCGAGGGTGAGGAGCTGGTTGACGAAGTCGGAGGGGAGCAGGCCGCGGTCGTAGGCCGCGCCGAGCGAGGTGGCGATGTTGTACTGGTCGGACTCGCTCGGCCATCCCTCGCTCGCGTAGTGGCGCTCGCCGCCCGCGCCGCGCAGCATAGAGGCGGCGACGGAGGGCGCGGTCTGCCAGAGCTTCGACACGAACTCGGCGCGGTACTCTTCGCTCTGACCGTCCAACTGCTTCGACAGCTCGATGGCGCCTTCCGCGTAGCCGTAGCCCGCGCGCTCGAAGACCTTCTCGACGCCGTCTTCGATGCGCGCGCTCTCGTCGGGCGTGAGGGCCGTGACCTGTGACGCCACGTTGTGGAGCGCCACGTCGGCCTGCGTCTGCGTCGGCCGCAGGTCGCCGACGAAGCGCGCGACCGTGCCGGCCGCCTGCGTCACCTTCTCCTCGACGATGTTGATGGTCTCCCTGAGGCGCGTCGCGATGCCGCCGACATCGAGCATGAACGGTTCCCCCCGGACGGAATTATGGTCTACGCTTTAATTATCGGCGGGGCGCGGGGAAAGTTTCTCGCGGGCGCGGGCTTTTAAAGCTTGAAGGAGTATAAATAAGATTAACCGCGGAGACGCGGAGGCACAGCTTGAAGAGGAATACTCAACAGGCTGTGCCTCCGCGTCTCCGCGGTTGATCCCTTCTTAGTCTTCCTGCCAGTCCTTGCGCCGCTCGTTGAGGTAGTTCGTCATCTCCACGATGCGCGAGCGGACGGACTCGTCCCCGAAGGCGAAGGGGTCGGGGTAGCTCGTGACGGCGAACGTGCCGTCGGGCAGCTCCTCGACGCGGTGCGCGGGCAGGCGGCGCAGGTCTTCCGGCTCGAAGTAGGGCGCGTAGCCGCGCGGGCTTAAGAGGTGAAACCATCCGACGAAGTTGAAGCACTCGGGCAGGAACGGGAGGTCTCGCGCCGCGTAGAAGTCGTGCACGTCGAGGTCCGCGTTGGCCGAGCCGCACGCGAAGTTCGGGAGCGCGCGCGCGAGCCTCCGGACGAACTCGACCGATGAGGCGGGCGCGCCCCCCCTCTTCAGGTATTCGTCGGCCACCCTGAGCTTGACGAGGTTGTCGAGCGGGTGGCGCGAGACGGAGGCGGAGAGCGCGAAGGGTCGCGCGGCGCGGAAGGCCATGCTGGCCTCTTCGTCGCCGAGGAAGATTTCGGCGCGCCCGCGCGCGTAAGGAACCCACGCCGAGTCCACGTCGAACTGCATCTCTTCGAGCGGCGCGAAGGGGTTCTCTTCGAGCGCTTCGAGCACGCGCGCCGCCTCGCCGCCGCCCGGGCGCCAGGGGCTCTCCTTCTCCTTCGCGTAGATAGAGAACATCCGCTCTCGGCCCTCCGCCCGCGGCCATGAAGCTCACGCCTTCAGTCCGGCAGTTGCGTGCCTATTCTAACCGAATTGTTCGGGCCAGCGTAGCGGTAGATCAGCCCGTCGTCGTCGAGGTAGTAGACCGCGAAGAACTTCATCTCCTCGTCCGACAGGTTGCGCTCGAGCTGCGCGTAGGCGCGCTCGGCCGACTGCCGCGCGCTCGTCGTGCCGTTGCTGATGAAGAGGTAGTCGTGCCCGGCGAGGCGGCCGCCGGGCACGCCCATCCCTTCGAGGCGTCGCCGCAAGGCGCCGTTCGGGCGCTGGCTGGCGGCGATGATTCGGCTGTAGTCGGCGATCTGCGGCTTCTCTATCCCGCCGTCCTCGTAGCCGGTCTTGATGTCGAGCGTGCGGCGGCTGTTCGGGCGCAGGAAGTCCGGGAAGACGGCGTTGTTCGGGTTCGCGCCGGGCGCGACGCGCTCGAACTCGCTGCGCGGGATCGTCGGCTTGCGGGGCTGGTTCCCGGCCGCGAGCCGGCTCTGGTAGAAGTACTCGCCGATGGAGCCGCGGTTCGCGGGCTCGCCGATGAAGCGGAGCACCTGCCTCAACTCGGCGACGGTGCCGACGCTCGTGCCGAGCCTCTCGTTGAGCACCTCGCTCAACGCCCCGCGCGCCCTCTCGAAGTTCATCGTCGCGAGCCTCAAGTCCTGCGAGAGCACGTCGGCCAGCGCGGCGCTCGCGCCCGGCGGCAGGTCGCCGCGGCGGAAGGTCGCGAGCAGGTTCGGGTTCGCGCTCGTGAGCACGGCCTCGTTAAGCTCGCGCGCGGACATGTGCCGCAGGCCCTCGGTGCTGATGCCGAGCGCCTCTTCCAGAGACCGCGGGACGCGCTCCGTGCGCGTCGGGACGCCGCGGCTCGAAACGTATTCGAGGAAGGAGCTGACGTTGAGCCCGGTGCGGTTGACGCCGCCCGCCTTGTAGTCCGCGTAGAGGGTGCGCAGCGTGTCCGCGCCCTGCTCCTGCAAGGCGCGCTGGAGCCCGGGCGTGTTGCGGACGAGCTGGTCGAGTTCGGGCTCGAAGCGCGCGGCGCGCAGCAGGTCGTCCAGCTCGTTCGCCAGGAGCGGCGTGAAGCGGCTGATGCCGCGGCCGACGACGACGATGCCGCCCATCATCGCGGCCTGCTGGAGCACGGCGTTGACCTGCCGCTGCTTCTCCGCCGCAGGGAGGTTCGAGTTGTTGATGCGCTCGATCTGTTGGAGCCAGACGTTGGCGATGATGACGCCGCTCGCTACACCAGCGCCCGCGTCGACGCCGTGCGTGATCGAAGTGAACTTGCCGAGGTTGCGCAGCGTGACGCTCGCGCCCTCGGCCGTCCGCAGCGTGACGGCGCCGCCGCGCAGGAGCGCCGCAGTACCGCCGCCCCCGCCCGCGAGCCCGCCGACGATGCTCAGCATGTCGAGCGCGGTCTCGGCGCTGTTCCACTGGAAGTTGCCGTACTGCACGCGGTCGTAGATGTTCAGGCCGCCGGAGGCCGCGCCCGTGACGCCCGCCGCGATGAAGAGGGGCGGCGCGAACCCCTGGAGGCCGGGGACGAACACGGCGGCGACGCCCAGCGCCGCGAGCGCGAGGGAGCCCCAGCCGAGGTTGCTCGCCCACTGCTGGAAGCCGCTGCGGCCCGCGCTCTGGTCGTTCCAGACCTCTTGACCGAAGTTCATCCCGGCGGGCGGGAGCGCGGCCACCTGGCCCGCCGGCAGGTTGTTCGCCGAGACGAATTCGCGCCACGCGCTGCGCAGGCCGTCCTCGCTCGTCGCGCCCGCCTGCCCCTCGAAGACGCGCGCGTTCGCGGGGCTCGTCATGTCAACAATCGCCCAGCGGTTGCCCCCGAGCGGCTTCGCGTAGAGCTGAAGCGGGACGGGCTGCGGCCTCTCGGTCGGGACCAGCGCGGCCTGCAAGGGGATGACCGGGCCGGTCGCGCCGCCGAAGAGTTTCCCGGGCGCTTCCTGTCTTATCTCCTTCAGTTGGGAGAGCGCGTCTTCGAGGTTTCTGACCTGAGAGTCGAGCTGGTTTATCTCCCACTGCGGCTGGCTGAAGAAGTCGCGCGAGCGAAGCTCGTTGAGGCGCGCGCGCAACGGGTTAAGCTGCCGCTCGACTTCCCCGATCTGCGCGTCGATGCCGAGGAGGAACAGCTCCGGGTCGATGGTCGTGCCCGGCAGGTTGAGCAGGACTTCGCGCGCCTTCTCGGCCGGGTCGCGCACGACCTGCCGGAGCGTGTAGTAGCGCGGCGGCTGGCCGCGGTTGATGACCTCGAAGGTGACGCGGTAGACGCCCGGCTTCTCGTACTGGCCGTCGAAGGTGTGGCCCGCGCGCGTCTCGACGCCGTCCGGCCCCTGCACGAGGTAGCGCACGAAGGGGTAGGAGTTGGGGGCCCTGATGACCGCGCCCTCGTCGAACGTGTACTTGACGGTGGAGCCCGAGACGAGTTCCGCGAACGGCGGGTCGGCGACGATGCCGGCCTGGTTTCCGCGCTGCGCCAGCGGCACGTCCTGCGCGTGGACGCGGTCGGGCGCGAGGATGCGGAAGGCGCGCAGGCGGTCTTGCAGCTCGTTGATTTCGAGCGCCACGTCGGCGAGCAGGTCGCGCCCGCCGCGCTGCGCGCTGTACCTCTGCTGGTAAATCTCGCGCAGGCGGAGCGCGTCCTGCGGGCTCAGGCCCGCCAGCTCGGCCGCGATGTCGGCGTAGGGCGTACTGGAATTGAGGAAGCGGTCGTTCTGGAAGCGGTCGAAGATGCGCCGGGCGCGGGCTTCGAGGTCTGCGCCTGAGAGGCCGGTCTGTGCGTTCGCGGAGTAAGCGGCCGTCGGCTCGCGGCGGGCGAGCACGTCGTCGAGGCCGAAGCGGCGGTAGTCGGCGGTGAATTGCAGGAGCGAGAGGCGCTCGGGCTGCCCTTCGGGAAGGCCCCGGACTTGCGCGTCGTCCGCGACCGTCCCCTGGTCGCCCTGGGTCGGGTTGACGCGGTTGTCTTCGTAGTTTACTAAGCGGACGCCGTCGCCGTCGCTCGGGTTGACTGTTGACATAAACGCTCCTCGCGCCCGTCGAAAATTATTCCCCGCTTTAATTATCGGCAGTCCGGCGGGAAAGTTGCGGGAGGGTTCGGACTTTTAGTGCATCCCGGCCAGCGCGCGGATGACGTACTCGAAGGCTTTGTAAGACTCCTTGAAGTAGTGGATGTAGCGGTCTTTGAAGAGCGGGAGCGCGGCGAGGACGACAAGGAGGCCGACGGCCATCTTGACGGGCAGGCTCAGGAAGAAGACGTTGACCTGCGGCGCGACGCGGTTGACGATGCCGAAGAAGAGGTCTGTGAAGAGCAGCGCGATCATCGCGGGCGTGGCCAACTGCACGCCGACGGCGAGCACCCCGCCCGTCACGCGCGTCATGAACTCGGCGGCGGGCGACCAGCCGGGCTGCGGGTGCGGGAAGTTGAGCGCGGGCACGACCTCGAAGCTGCGCAGGAGCGAGCTGATGAAGAAGTGGTGCGCGCCGATGGCGAGGAAGAGGACGATGGCGAACTGGAGCTTGAACTGACCCAGCTCCGAGACGCGCGCCTGCAACTGCGGCGCGAACATCTCGTCGAGCGCCGAGCCGCGCTGCAAGTCGATGATGCGACCCGCGACCTGCACGGCCTCGAATACGAGCGAGGCGACGAAGCCCAGCGTGTAGCCGACGAGCGCCTCCTTCGCCAAGAGCGCGATGAAGCCCAGCGGGCCGAACGGCAGCGGCCCGCCGTCTTTGGGAAGCTCCGCCGCAATCGAGGGGTAGAGGATGACGACGAAGGCCGTGGCCGTCGCCACCTTCACGCGCGCGGGCACGGCCGCCCCGCCGAAGAACGGCACCACCACCAGGAACGCCAGCATCCGCGCGAACGCCAGCCCGAACAGCACGAGGAACGCCTGCGGGCTCTGCCCGACCTCGAAGGTCTGGAGAACTGTTTCCAGCAGTCGCAGGAACTCGTCCATAACATTCAAGGACTGAGGACTGAGTGATGAGTTGAGAACGCTCAACGCTGAGTTAGCGCCCCCACTCAGTCCTCAGTCCTCAGTACTTCATATACTGACCCCGACCTTGAGCATCATGTCGAAGACGCGCGCGGCGTACTCGCGGAGCGTGGCGAGCATCCAGCCCGCGAAGATGATGAGCACGACGATGGTGATGATGATCTTCGGGACGAAGGTGAGCGTCTGCTCCTGCACCTGCGTGAGCGCCTGCAAGAGGCTGATGACGAGGCCGACGATCAGGCTCGCCAAAAGCGGCGGCAGCGACAGGAGCAGGATGAGCCAGAGCGCCTCGCCCGCGAGCGTCACGAATGTCTGCATTGCATCCCCCTTTTGAGTCTCGCCGCCGTCAGGTGTACCCGAGCACGAGGTTCCGGATCAGGATGACCCAGCCGTCCACCAGCACGAAGAGCAGCAGCTTGAAGGGCAGCGAGATCATCGTCGGCGAGAGCATGAACATGCCCATCGCCTGGAGGATGTTCGAGACGACCATGTCGATGACGAGGAAGGGGATGAAGAGCAGGAAGCCTATCTTGAACGCCTCGGTCAACTGGCTCGTGACGAACGAGGGGACGACGATGCGGAAGTCCGTCACCAAAATTTCCGCCGGGTCGTTGCCGTTGCGCACGGCCATGCGCTGAGCGAGCCCGAGGAACATCTTGCGGTCGCGCTCGGCGGCGTGGCGTTCGAGGAAGGCGCGCAAAGGCTCGCGCCCGCGCTTGGCCGCCTCGAAGATGGTCTTGACGGAGACCTCGGAGAAGATCGCCTCGGAGTCGCCGATGTTCCCGGCCTCCGCGTACATCTTCTCGACGACGGGGGCCATGATGAAGATGGTGAGGATGAGCGAGATGCCCGTGATGACCTGGTTGGGCGGCACCTGCTGCGTGCCGAGCGCGTTGCGCAAAATCGAGAGCACGACCGAAATCTTGACGAACGACGTGAGCATGATGAGCGCGAACGGCGCGAGCGCCAGCGCGCCGAGCACGATCACGAGCACGACCGGGTTCGCCGTCCCCGCCGAAGGCCCGCCGCCCGCCTGCTGCGCGGACGCGACGAGCACGGCGACATCGGTCGTCATGTAGATGAAGAACGCGGACAGCAGCGCGACAGCCGTCGCCACCCTGCGCTTCGACGCGCGCGCCCTCTTCATAAACATCAGCCCCCCCCTTTCCTCCCGAGCGTGCGCGCGAGCCGTTCGGCGAACGCGCTCTTGACGGCAGCCGCGTCGCCGCCGAAGCTCGGCCGCCTCGCCTCCAGCTCCGCCGCGGCCTCCTCGGCGGCCTTCGGGTCGAGCTCGCTCAGGAGCTGCACGCCGGCCTGCGAGGAGGCGACGAGCAGCCACCGCCCCGCGACCTCGATGACGTAGAGCTGGCTCCGCGCGTCGAGCCCGGCGCGCTCCACGACCCTCACCATCCGCCCGCCCGCGCGCGCGACGTTCAGGCGCGGCAGGAGCCAGCGGAAGATGAGGTACGCCAGCCCGCAGACGAACGCCAGCGCGACCACCGTCTGCAACAGCATCACGAAGAGGCTCGCCCCGCCCGCGCCCGCGTCGCCCCCGAAGCCCGCGTCCTGCATCAGCGCGAACGCGTGCGCGCCCGCCGCCGCCGACGCGCGCCGCAGTACGGAGTCTGTGAGTTGAGCCGGGAGCATACGCCTAACCGACGAGCCGCGTGACGCGCACGCCGAGCCGCCCCTCAACTTCGACCAGTTCGCCGACGGCGACGCGCCGCCCGTCGGCGACCAGCTCGACGGGGTCGGTCGGCCTGCAACCCAGTTCGAGGACTTGGCCCGCGCGCAGGCGCGACAGCTCTTCGAGGCTGATGCGGCGCGCCGGCAGCTCGACGTGCAGCGTCAGCAGCAAGCCTTCGAGCGCCGCGCCCGCCCCGCCGTCCATTAAATCCTCGTTCTCCATCTCTATCCTCTCCGTCGCCTCCCCGCCCGCGGCGCGGCTCAAGCCCTCCACGACGATTGAGAGGGCGCGCGCGCCCTTTCCTTCTTCCCCGCCGGACTCCGCCACCCGGCCCGCGATGGAGACGCCCTGGCCCGCGCCCGCGAGGAGCTGCACGCGGCCCGCGAAGCCCGCGCCTTCGCGCGAGACGTGCGCCCTCTCGACGACCACGATGTCGCCGCGCTCCAGGCCCTCTATGTCGCCCACGCTCGCGCGCGTCTCGCCGACGCGCAGACGCAGCGGCGCGTCCGAAGCGAGCCGGCGCAGGGCCTTCAGCCTCCCGGCCGCGTCGTCCCGCCGCCCCAAGCCTTTGACCCCCGGGGCCGCGAGCGCGGCGAGCGACGCCCCCGTCAGCGCGACCCGCACGAGCCCGGCCAGCCCCGCCGCGGCCACGCGCGAGGTCACGACGAGCGCGCGCGTCGGCGACGCCGCGTCCGCGTCCGCCCTCGGAGAGAGCGCGGGAGCGTCGGACAAAGATTCGAGCCTGAAGAGCGGCTCGCCCGCGAGCGCGTTCAACTCGTGCAGCACGCGCAGGCACAGGAACTCCACGACGGCGCGCTCGGTGGGCGAGGGCTCGCGCAGGGCGTCGGGCGGCGAGCCGTCGCCGCCGAGCACGCGGTTAACGACCGAGCACGCGAAGACGGAGTCGAGCGCGACCGAGACCGGCGCGCCGACCGGCTCGACGCTCAGGTTCACGAAGAGCCGCGGCGACTGACTCGGACTCAGGCCGAACTCTTCGGCGTCCGCCTCGCGCAGATCGACCAGCCCCAACTCGACTCCCTGCTCATCGACTCGCGCGAAGCCCGCGAGCACCCGCGCGAGCGCCGCGCGCGCCTCGCCCGAAAGCGGGTGCGGGAGCGCCGAGAGCGCCTGCGAGAGCCTCAGCTCGTCGCGCGTCACGCGCGGGAGCGATTCGTGCCACGGGCGCGCGTCAACGGAGGCGTCCGAGCCCTCTTCGCGCGCGGGGCTTTCGCGCGTGGACGCGTCGCGCCGCCCGTCGGCGAAGAGGTCTACGGCAAACGGGTCTGACACGCCCGCCGCGCTCTCAGCACGTTCCCCCGGTTCCGGTTTCATAACCACTCAAGCGCGCGCGGTCAGCCGCGGTAGGTCGTGCCCCACTCCTCTGCGAGAGCGCCCGCGTCGGCCGAGTCTTGCGCGCCGAGGGACGCCCGCGCGACGCGCGTTACGCCCCCGGCGTCTTCGCCCGCCTCCGCGGAGTAGCCGCCGCCGCGCGTGTCGGCCCCCGAGTCGCTAACGCTCGCGCGAACCTCCGCGAGGTTGACGCCGCGCGAGCGCATCAGGTCAGCGAGTTCCGAGGCGCGCGCGTCAACCTGCGCGCGCACGCGCTCGCTCGCCGCGATGAACTCCGCCGTGACGCGCCCCGCGCCGTCAGAGCTGAGCTTGACGCGCAGGCCCTCCAGCACCGAGCGGCGCAAATCTATCGTGACTTCGCGCGCGCCGTCCGCGAGCGCCTGCGTGCGGACGGCCGAGACGATCCTTTCGAGGTCTGCGATGTGGAGCATGGCGCGCGCGGCCGTCGGCTCCTGCGCGGCCGTCGGCTCGCGCAGAGGGGCCGCGCGCCCCTCGAAGCCGCCGCCCTTCGCGTCAGCGCCCGGGTCGTCGCCCTTGCTCTCCTCGCGGCGTTTGGCGAGAGGGCTTTCGCGGGCGTGCTCTTTCGGCTCGGCTTCGAGGCGGTCGCCGCGCGTCTCGGCCTCGGGACGCTCGCCCTCGTGCGCGCCCGCCAACTCGTCGAGGACGCTCGCGAAGTCGCGCGCGGCCGCGTCGGAGTCGGGCGGGTCAACGCCTTCGGGCGCGTCGGCCGGGCCGCGCTTCTGGCCGGCGCGGAGCGCGTCGGGCGTCGCCGGGCGCGGCTGCGCGTTCTGTGAACCGGACGGGATTTTCATCTGCCCCTCCCTGCGGAACTCACTTCTTCTTCTGTGCGATCTTCTTGGCCGCCTCGTCGGCGCGCTCGCGCGCCTTCGCGCGGTTGAAGACGTTACCCGTGGTGTCTATCGCGAGTGCGCGCTCGTAAGACTCCATCGCCGCCGACCACTCGCGCTCGCCGAACATGACCTCGGCGAGCTTGAAGTGGGCGAGCGCGTTCTTGGCGTCCAGCTTGATCGCCTCCTTGTAAGCGTTCGCCGCACTGAACGACTGTTCGAGTCCGACGTAACAGTCGCCGATGTCGATGAAGACTTCGGCGGAGGGCGCGCGCGCGGCCACGTCCTTGAACTCCTCGACCGCCTCGGCCCAACGCTTGCGGTTCTTCAACTGCCGACCCTTGGCGAGGCTCGTGTCCGTCGGCAGCGTCTGGCCGAGCCCCTTCGCGCGGTCGAAGTAGGAGGTGGCCTCCTTCGACCGGCCGAGTTTGGTCAGCGCGTCGCCCGCGCCCTTGTAGGCGGGGGCCATCTCCTTGTCGAGCGTGACGGCGCGGTTGTAGGCGTTGTAAGCCTCGCCCGGCTGGTTCGTGGCGAGGTAGGCGTTGCCGAGCGCGTACTGCGCCGCCGCGTAGTCGGGGTTCGCGAGCGCGGCCTTCTTGAAGGAGACGAGCGCGGTCGGGTAGTCGTCGCGCAGGTAGGCCGTCTGCCCCTCGGCCAGGAGCGCCTGGGCTTCGAGGCGCTTGTTGTCGGGCTCCTTCTCGAAGGCCGCGGCCTTCTGGGCGTGCGCTTCCTTCCACTCGTCGGCGGTCGGCGGGTCGCCCTTGCCGCCGGTGAACCGTGCGACCACCTCGTCGAAGTCGAGCGGCGGCTTGGCGGGCTCCTCGGGCGGCTTCACCTCCTCGGCGGGGGGCGCGGCCGTCGCCGTCTGCTCCTCCTCCTTCGGAGGGGGCTTCGGCAGCGCGAGGTCGAACGAGAAGGACGTGCTGTCGCGGCCGACCTTGATCTGCTGGCGCAGGATGCGCGCGCCCTGGCGGCTGGCGATGATCTCGTGTTTGCCCGGGGGGAGTTGGACTGTCAACTTGCCCTCGTCGTCGGTCTTGCCGAGCGGCTGCATCCCCGTGCCGCCGCGGCTGAGGAAGATGTCCGACTGCGGGATGTCGGTCTTGATGGTAACGTCTAACGTCGCGGCCGGGCGCGTCCCGCGCCTGGAGTTCTGCTGCCGCGGCGGCTGCGCGGGCGTGCGCGCCTCCTTCGGCTGCTTCTCCCGAGTCTCGACCTCGTCGGCGATGCGCGGCGTCTGCGCGTGCGCCGATAACGCCGCCAGCAGCAGCGCGGCGGAGACCGGCGTCAAGAGTCTGCGCGCCGCGCGGCTGAGGCTTTCGCCCGCACCGCCCCGCCGCGTCCGTCCTGTTTCGTTTGATACTCTCATCTCATCTCAACCGCGCGGGCGGCGGCGTGTCGGCCCGCCCGCCCGCGAGTCCCTCGTTTAAAATTCCGCACGCGAAGTACGACCCTTCGCTTCTCGAAACACTGCCAATTCAAAACTACTTCCGCCCTAGCTTCGCGGCCGACTTGCCGAGGAGGTCGCGCGCGCGCGCGGCGTCGAAGGTCTTCCCCTCGGGGTCGAGCGCGAGCGCGCGCTCGAGCGCCACGCGCGCGGCGGCGTATTCGCGCAAATGGTAGCTGACCTCGCCGAGTTTGTACTGCGCGGGCGCGGAGCGCGGCTCCATCTCCGCGGCCTGCCGATAGGCCCCGGACGCCTCGCGGTTCTGCCTGAGCCCGGCGTAAGCGTCGCCGAGAGTCAGGAAGAGTTCGGCCGAAGGGTTCGACTGAGAGAGCGCGGCCGTCTGGTCTAACGCCTCCTGCCACCGCTTCAACTTGACGAGGCCGCGCGCCATCGAGAGCTTCAGCGAGGGCGAGTTGTAGCCGAGCGCGAGTGCGCGCGCGTAATAATCGACGGACTCCTTCGACTTGCCCTGGCCGTAGAGCGCGTCGCCCATGCCTTTGAGCGCGAGCGCCATGTTAGGTCTGATCTTGAGGGCCTGCCGGTAGGCGCGCTCGGCCTCGGGCGGCTGGCGCGCCGCCAAGTACGCGTTGCCGAGCCCGTAGAAGGCGAGGGCCGAGCCGGGCAGGGCGAGCGCCGCGTTGTTGAAGGAGTTGACGGCCGTCTGGTAGTCGCCGCTCAGGTAGGCCACCTGGCCGTAGGCGAAGTGGGCCTGCGCGGCGGTCTGCGGGTCTTCGGAGTTCTGCGAGTAGGCCCCGGCGGTCTCTTCGAGCGCGGCGCGCCAGTCGTCGAGCGTCACGCCCTCGGTCTGTCGCGGGTCGAGGTATCTCTTGAAGACCTCCTCGGCCTTCACGGCGGGGGGCGCGGCCGCGGCGGCGGTGGCGGCGGGCTGCGCGGCGGAATCATTGCGCGGCGCGTCGAGGCTGAAGATGGTGCGGCCGGGGCTGACCTCTATCTGCCGGCGCACGGCGCGCGCGTCCCGCGGCGCGGCGATCAGGTTGTAGGTGCCGCGCAGAAGTCTGACGGCGAGCGTGCCGTCCTCGCGCGTCGTGCCGAGCTTTTCGGTGGAGCCGTCCGTGCGTTCGAGGTAGATGTCAACGCCGTTCGCGCCCGCGAAGAGGGTCACGGGCAGGGTCGCCTGCGCGGCGCGCTGCGGGGGCGGCCCGTGGCGTCGCGTCGGGCGCGCGGGCTTGGGGAGCTTGCTGTCAACGTCGCGCGGCAGCGTCGTCTTCTTCTCGCCCTCGACCTCGTCGGCGATCTTCGGCCTCGGCTGCTGCGCGGCCGAAGGCGGGGGGGTGAAGCACAGGCACACGAACAGCAGGGCGAGCGGCGCGCCCGCGGGCTTGAGGTTCGGCCGGCTGAAGTTTCTGCCCTCTCTCATCCGCGCCCCCACGCGGTTGCGCCGGAAGCCCCCGACTCGGGCAAGGCCGGGCCGCGCTTCCGTCGCCCCGCCGCTAACTCACTCGCGGCCCCCCGCGCCCCGCCGCACCACGTAGCGGAAGCCGAGCGCGGCCGAACTCTTGTCGGCGGCCACGCCGTAGCGCGACTCCACGTTGACGAGCGCGCGCGGCTCCTTGGCCGAGCCGCCCTTGATGACGCGGAAGGTGACGCCGTCCTGCACCTTCGGCTGGCCGTCCTCGCCGCGCCACTCGTCGGCCGTCCACTCCCAGACGTTACCCGCCATGTCGTAAGCGCCGACGGGCGACCTGCCCGCCGGAAAGCTCTTGACGGCCCGCACGCGCCCGCCGGCCTCCAGGCAGTCCGCGGCGCGCTCGTTCCACTCGTCGCCCCAGGGGTACTTGCGCTCTTCGCGGCCGCGCGCGGCCGCCTCCCACTCGGCCTCGGTCGGCAGCCGCGCCTCGGCGTTGATTTCGCGCGAGAGCCACTTGCAGTAGGCGACGGCGTCGTCCCAACTCACGCCCGCGACCGGCTCCGGCGCGGTGCCCGGGGCGAACTCGCCGCCCTTCCAATGCTCCGGCGGCTTGTAGCCCGTCGCCTTGACGAAGTCGCGGTACTGCTCGTTGGTCACCTCCGTCTCGGCGACCAGGAAGGGCTCGACGAACTCACGCCTGAGCGGCTGGCCCGTGTCGCCGCCGCCGAGGACGACCTCGCCGCCCGCGACGGGCAGCTCGCCCGCGGGCGCGAGCTTCGTCGGCACTTCGGGCGCGGGCGCGGCGGGCGTCGCGGCCTGCGCGGGCAAAGTCTGCACGACCGGCGTGGCCGCCGCCTCCCGCACGCCGCGGTCGCGCGAGCCGAAGAGGAGCCAGCTCCCGCCGCCGAGCATGACGGCGACGATGAAGCAGATGACGCAGGCGAAGAACAGGGGCTTCAGCCGCGACTCTCCCGGCCTGCCGTTTGGTGTCGTGTTAGGGCGTCGGGCGTTGGACATGGGCAGCGTTGGTCTGTGCGGGCGCCGCTTTGATTTTAAGAACACCCGGCCTACGCGCTCGCGGTAAACGCGAGCGCCGACGGTGAAGCCTCGGGGAAACGTCTGGGACGGTTCGGATTATAGACGCCGCCGCGGGCGCAGGCAATAGGTGCTAGGGCGCACGCGCGTGAACACCTTGTGAAGCACGCGTCGTCTTCTGCGGGGGATTAAAACAGGTGGAGGGCGCCCGGGCGTCGGCGGCGCGCGAGCGGAGGCATTCTTCGTGCGACGTGGGGCGTCCTCACTTCCGCCCGCGCCGGTTGAGCGTCGCCGCGATCTCATCGCCGAGCTTCTGCTCGCGCCGGGCCGCGTCCCGTCGGCGGTCTTCGCGCCAGTGCTCGCGGTGCTTCTCGACGACGCTGAACTCTTTCGACGCCTCGGCGAGGCCGGCGAGGGCGGCCTCGACCTCCCGCTCGGCGCGCGCGACGGCGAGGCGCTGCTGCGCGACCGACTCGGACAACTCCTGCCCCTTCGCGCGCAGGTCGGAGAGGTGAGTCCTGTACTGGACGAGGCGGCGCGCCTCCGCGCCCCGCTCGCCCTCGGCGAGCATCTTCGCGCGCGCCTCGCGCTGCTGTTCGCGGCAGCCCTCCAGGGCGGCGGCGCGCCTCGCAAGCTCCTCCTCGGCCTCTTCCAACTGCGAGCGGCGCAGCGCGACCACGCGCGCCGCCTCCTGCTTGGCCCTCTCGCGCGCGTCCATCACGGACTGAAGCCGGTACTTCCCCCCGCCCATCGTGCGGCGATTATAGCCCGCCCGCTCTACGCGGGATACCCTGTCAAACAAAATAACCCGCCCGCCTGCCGGGCTGGCAGGCGGGCGGGTTACTTCTCACTCCCTTAATCAGAAGCTCAGTTTCAGGCCGAACTGGAACTGCCGGGGGTCGAAGGCCGCGGTCGAGCGGCTGCGGAAGCGGCCGTTGGAGGTGCGCTCGCTGACGAGGTTCACGTCCTCGAAGCGGGGGCTGGCGGCCGCCTCGTTGAAGCGGTTGAAGAGGTTGAAGCCCTCGGCGATGACTTCGAGCCGGAGGCGCTCGCCTAAGGGGATGTGGCGCGCGACGCGCAGGTCGAGCGACTGGTAGGAGTGCGTCAGCCCGAGGTTGCGCCCCAGGTTCCCGGACTGGAAGATACCGGGCACGAAGAGCGTCCCGTCGTCGCGGACGCTCGGGCGGTCGGTCGAGGACGAGAGGTCGGCGTTCGTGTCCTGCCCCGAGAGGATGTTGAAGGGGCGGCCCGAAGACCACTCGAAGATCGGCGCGACGACGAAGCCCGAGAGGAAGCCGCGCAGGCCGCCCTCGCTGCCCCAGGAGCCGGGCGCGGCCACCACGCCGCTGAAGACGAAGCGGTGGCGCTGGTCGAAGAGCGAGTCGGCGCGTTCGAGGTCGAGCCGCGTCACGTCCTGCGGCAGCAGGAGCGTCTGGAGGTCGCTCGAATCGTCAATCGAGTGCGACCAGGTGTAGGAGGCGAGGAACTGGAAGTTGTTGACGAAGCGGCGGCGCACCTCGAACGTGCCGGCGTGGTAGACGGAGTTGCCGTCCGAGACCTGCGCGTTCACGTCGCCGAAGGTCGTCACGAAGCCCGGCTTCGCCAGCGTCCCCGCGCCCGTGATGGCGGCGTTGAAGACGGCGGGCTGGAGCGCCGGGTTCAGCGACTGGACGAAGAAGTAGTTCGGCCCCGACGGGCGGAAGAGGTTGGCCGCGAACGGCTGGACGACCCCGCCGCGCGTCGTGACCGAGATGAGCCCGGGGACGGGCTGCGCCACGATGTTCGAGCAGGCCGCCGGGTTGACCGTCAGCACGGCCGTCGTGGAAGTCGGCTGCGTGCCGAAGCAGCGGACGAAGTTCTGGATGAGCACCGCGTTGTTCGGCGCGTTGAGGTTGGTCGGGTGCGGCAGGTGGTGCGCGCCCGTGAAGAGCCAGCTCGCCTGGAACGACATGTTCTCCGTCAGCTTCCTCTCGAGCGTGACGTTGGCCTGGTTGGCGTAGGCGAACTCGAACTCCGACGAGACCGGCAGCGAGAAGGGCAGGAACGGCCCGAAGCCGGGGAACGTCTGGTCGTTGAAGCGCTGGCGGCCGAACTGGTACTGCGCCGAGGCGGCCGTCCCCGGCGTGGTGAAGCCCGGCGGGCAGAGCGGGTTGGCGCTGGCGGGCGTGCAGACCGTGCCCTGGAAGATCTGCGTCGCGTTCAGGAGCGCCGTCGGCGAAGGGCCGCCCGCGGCCGTCGCGGTGAACTGCTGCTGCTGCACGTTGTCGGCGATGTCGGAGTTGAAGCCGATGGCCAGGAGCGGGTGGTCGTAGAAGAGGCCGTAGGCGGCGCGCAGCACCGTGTCGCCGTTGCCCTGAACGTCCCACGCCATGCCGATGCGCGGCGCGAAGTTGTTCTTGTCGCGCGGGAAGCCTTGCTGGATGCGGAAGGCGTTGTAGAACGCCTGCGTGTCGGCCGCCGTCACCGCCCGCCCCGTGAGCGGGTCGACGAAGTCCTGCACGGGGAGCTGGTCGGTGATCTCGAAGTCGTAGCGCACGCCGTAGTTGAGCGTGAAGTTCGGCCACACCTTCCAGGAGTCCTGCGCGAACCAGGAGAGCGGCTTGTTCTTCAGCTTGCTGTTCGGGTTGCCGAAGCCCTGGACGAAGACCGAGGGCAGGCCGAGCCCGTACTGCTGGACGGGCGAGAAGTCGGGCGGGGCGACGCCGCCGATGGTCGGGAACGCGGGGTTGACGCTCAGGGCGGAGAGCCCGCCGAAGTTGAAGAGGCCGGCGAAGTTCAGCTCGAAGAGCGCCGAGACGCTGACGAAGTTGGCGTCGCCGCCGAACTTCATCGTGTGATTGCCGGCGACGACGCTCAGGCTGTTGCTGTAGGCGTAGCGGTTCTCCGTGCGCACGACGGGGCTGAACAGCTCGCGGCCGATGAAGGCGGCGCCCGTGATGTTGTAGGACGTGGCCTGCCCGTTCTGCGAGGTGAAGGTGGCGCGGCGCTGCCCGAAGTTGAAGCGCGCCTCGTTGACCATCGTGTTCGAGAGCGTCGAGTGGAGCGTGGCGACGAACGAGGAGTCGCGCAGAGTTTGAATGCCCGTGCGCGAGAAGTCGTTCTGGCCGAGCGCCTGGTTCTGCGACTCGACCTGAATGCCCGTGATGTCCGAGGGGTTGTAGCCGAAGCGCAGCGTCAGCTCGTTCCGGTCGTTGATGCGGTGGTCGAGCCGCGCCGAGGAGAAGGTCGTGTCCTCGGAGATGGGGAAGACGCGCTGGAGCGCGAACAGCGGGCGGAAGGCGTTCGGGCTGACGGGGACGGGCGCGCCCGTCAGCGCGAAGCGCTGGCCGATGACCTGGCCGGCGGGGACGCCGAACGGGGCGCCGATGCTGACGACGGGGCTCGACCCCGTCAGGCCGGTGTTGCCGCCCGTCGAGGCGAGCGCCGAGTAGCCGATGGCCGCGCTGAAGAGGGCCTGACCCTGCGCGACCTGTCCCGCGCCGATGAGTTGGTTGGCCGTCGTCAGGAGCGTGTTGACGTAGGTGGCCTGCGCCGCGCTCAGGCGCGTGTAGGTCTGGTTGCCGAGCCCCGGCACGGGGATGGTCACGCTCGAAGTCAGGCCCTGGATCACGTCCGAGGTGAAGAAGCCCGACTCCTGCCGCTTGCGCTGCTCGAAGGCGAGGAAGCCGAAGGTGCGGTCGCGGTCGAGCGGGAAGCCGAGGGTCGCGCCGTACTGCGCGCGCGTGAAGGGGGGCTTCTTGTCGGGGTCGTTGTCGATGACGGGCGCGAAGGCGTTACGCGCCTGGATCGACTTGTGGCGGATGAAGCCGAAGACGTTGCCGCGCACCTCGTTCGTGCCCGACTTGGTGACGACGTTGACGACGCCGCCCGCCGTGCGCCCGAACTCGGGCGCGAACGAGTTGGTGACGACCTGGAACTCCTGCACCGCCTCCTGCGAGACGGTCGAGCGCGCGGCGTTGACCGAGTTGTCCGTGTTGTCCGCGCCGTCAACCTGCACGAGGTTCGAGCGCCCGCGCTGGCCGCCGAAGTTCAGCCCCGAAGTCGGCGCCGGGCCGATGGGGCGGCCGTTGTCGCGCGTGACGGTCGAGGTCGTGAGCGTGAAGTTGATGTAGTCGCGCTGGTTGATGGGCAGGTTCTCGATGCGCGTCTGGTCAACCGTGTTCGAGACGTTGGTCTTCGAGGTCTCGATCAGCTCGGTGTTCGCGCCGGTGACGGTGACGACGTCCGTGATCTGTCCTATCTCAAGCGTGAAGTCGAGGTCGGCGCGCTGGCCGACGGTGACGGTGACGGTGGGGACGACCGCCTTCTTGAAGTTGGCGGCCTCGACCGACACCTCGTAGCTGCCCGGCGGGAGCTGGACGATCCTGTAGGAGCCCTCGTCGTTCGTCGTGGCCGTGCGGGTCACGCCGACCGAGGGGTTGCGCGCCGTGACGGTGGCGCCGGCGACGACCGCGCCCGCCGGGTCGCGGACGAAGCCGGTCAGGTCGGCCGAGGTCGCGTCTGCCTGCGCCAGCGCGGCCGTCGCGCCGAAAGAGAGCGCGAGCGCGCACGCGAGCACAAAACGGTAAGCGGTCGGGAGCCACCGCCCGGGGTTAGCACGCATAACTTCTTCTCTCCTTAAAAGACAAAGCTGATTTAGTTCGGGCGAGGCGCAAATGCGGCGCGGGCTCAAAGTTCCCGCGCCGGACAGATCCGCCAGCGTGAGTCTTGCAAGGTCGCTCGTGAACAGACGGCGGGCGCGCGCCGGGAAGCTTGAGTCGCGTCTAGCCCGCTGCTTGAAAAGGAGGTCTGCTTTTGCCTGTTCTTTACGGGGAGCAACCGTCTCTAACTACGACCGACTTTGTACCTTAAACGGACTGCCTTTGGCAAGAGAGCCCTCCCGGCCGTGAAGAGGCCGGTGGCGCGGGCGTTCGGGGAAGGAAAATGTTGACAGGCGGCTCAAGTAAGAATATTGTCCCGGCGTCGTCCTCGCGCGCCTGCTGACGGCGACTGCCCCGGCGTACCGCGTCGCCCGGCTCCCGCATCGGCCGCCAACCGCGCCCCACCTAACCCTTTCGAGAGGAGGCCGTCGAAATGCGTAGAACGTCCCCGTCGAGCTACATCAGGGTCGCGTCCCTGCTCCTCATGCTCCTTCTTCTTTCGGCCGGGAACCACCGCGCGCTCGGCCCCGCGGTCTTGCCGGGCGGTCAGTTCGGCGAGTGCTCGGACTTGCCCACGAACTGCAAAAGGCCCGTCAAGTATCTCGGCGAAAGTAAGGGCTGCGCCTGCTTCGCCTGCGAGTACAGGAGGAGCACGCAGAAAATTCTCTGCACCGAGAGCGAGACCGACAAGAGAGCCTTTAAGGCGCTGCTGCCGAGGCCCGGGAGCCCGACGGACTGAGTGGGGGCGCGGTCATCTCTCTTTCGACGGAGTCTCGGCGGCGTCCTGCAAGGTCTTCGCCAGCTCCGCCACGTTCAGGTCTTTCTTCATCTGCTCGTGGAGGGCCTTGACCTCCTTCGCAATCTCCGCGGAGAGGCCGTCATCTTCGGGCGCGCCGGAAGTCCTCAGCTTCCGAATCCCCAGGCCCCACAACTCTTCGAGGTGGTTGTCGAGCGGCTGGCTCCAGTACAACTGGTTCCCCCTCCTGAACCTGTCGAGCTCGGCCACGAGGTCTGTCGCCTTGTCCGAGTCCTCCTTCGTCACCCCGACGTCGGCCAGCACGTTCTGGGCGCTGGCAATGCGCTTGCAGGCTTCGTCGTAGGTGTCGAGCCGTTTCTTGTAGAAGGTCTCTTTGAGGGACAACTGGGCCTGTAGCTGGGCCAGTTGAATCTGGTACTGCTGCCTGAGCAGCTCGTTGTTCCTATCGACCTGCCCCTCGATGCTCTTCTGGGCGTTCCAGATGAAGAGGCCGAAGACGGCCGTGACCCCGGCCGAAAGGATGGCCGTCGCCGCCGGGGCCCCGATCTTGACCCACTCCATCCAGTCCCTACCGGGTTTTTGTGTCGCGAATTCCTCCGCCGCCTTATCAGTACCGCGTTCCGCCGCAGCCTTGTCCGGTTCCCAGCCCATCCCGACACCTCCTTCGTCGCCGCGCTGTGCGAGTCTCGGCAAACCCAAAAGGCCCGCGCCGCCCGAATCTCACGGCACGGCGGCGCACCCGGTCTGACGTTGAAACTATGTGAGGCCGACAGGGAAGGCCCGGCCGGCGGGGATGCGAAAGTGCGACGCGGGAACGATATTCCCGAGGTGCCCGGATGTCAATACCGAATCACCCCGCCCCTTCACGCCCCCGCGTGGAGCGCGCGAGGCGTCGTCGGAGGCCGGTGCTCGCGTTGAGGGCGACGACGGAGACCTCGGCGAGTGCGGTCGGCGCGAGCGCGGCGCGGCGCAGCAGTCCGCACAGGCGCAGACGCGCGTCGAAGCGTGCGGCGTAGGCGCGACGGTAGTCCCGAGCTATCTCATCGAAGACCTCGCCGCCGCGCGCGAGCCAGCGGGAGACGGCGCGCGCCGCGAGTTCCCCGCCTTCGAGCGCCATCAGCATGCCGCTCCCCGTGAAGGGGTCGATGAAGGCCGCGGCGTCGCCGACGGCGAGCAGGCCCTCGAACGGCGCGGGCTCGTGCCGGCCGAAGCCTTCCAGGGAGACGCCGACCCAGCGCGTCCGCGCCGCCGCGCCTTCGAGCGTCCGGGCCGCGCGACGGTTCCGCATCAAGACCTCGCGCATCACGCGCCCCGCGTCGCTCTCGCGCTCGCGCACGTCGCGCGCGCGGGCGATGAAGCAGAGGTTACTCAAGCCCTTCTCTACGGGACTCAGGCCCCCGTAGCCGCCCGGGTAGAAGTAGATTTCGCAGACGCCCTCCGCGCCGCGCGCCCCTTCGAGGTGGGCCTTGAAGGCGACGAGCGGGACGCGCCCTTCGCGCCTGTCGTCCGCTTCCCTTCCCAGCTCGCGCCCGGCGCGCCGCACGACTGCGCGGTGCCGCCCCGTCGCGTCGAGCGTGACCCGCGCGCGGAACTCTCGCACGCGGCCGTCCGCCTGAAGGCGGACGCCCGACACGCGCCCGCCTTCGACGACGAGCGACGCAATCGCGGCCTCTTCAAAGACCTCGACGCCGACTTCTTTCGCGCGCGCGAGCAGGCGCGCGTCCATCTCGGCGCGACTCAGGCCCAGCGCGTCTCCGCCTTGTCCGCCGAACCACGCGCTCGGCACCGAGACGCCGCGCCCCGAGGGCGCGTAGAAGACCGTCTCCGAGACGCGCGCGCCGCCCACGCGCGACATCGCTTCCGACACGCCGAGCCGCGCGAAGTGTTCGAGGCACTCCGGCGAGATGAACTCGCCGCACAGCTTCTCGCGCGGGAAGCGCTCGCGCTCCGCCAAGAGCACGCGCGCGCCCGACGCGGCCAGGTGAATCGCCGCGCTCGCGCCGGCCGGCCCGCCGCCCACGATGATCGCGTCGAACTCCGCCGTCATACGCTCGCGCTCATGACCAGACGATAAGGGAAGCGCCGCTCGACCTTCACCTCTTTAAGTCCGGCGCGCTCGCCCAAACGATGAAGTTCGGCGGGACGGAAACTGCGGAGGATGGAGAGCGCGCCGTCTTCGCGGACGAGGCGGTTGTGGAGGATGAGCCGGCCGACCGTCGTGTAGAAGTAGTAGGCCACGGGGTGGCGGTGCAGGTCGATGCAGTAGACGCGGCGGCGCGCGACGCGCGCCATCTCTCTCAGGACCCGGACGCACGCGTCGTCGCGGAAGTGGTGTGTGAAGAGCGAGCACATCACGTAGTCGAACGCGCCGTCGGCGAAGGGCAGGCGGAAGGCGTCGCCGCGCACCGAGGTGACCTCTCCGAACCCGCGCGACTCTTCGAGGAGCCCTTCGGCCGCGCGCGCGTTCAGCTCAAGCCCGACCAGATGCGCCGTCACTTGACGGCCCCGGGCCGAGAGCGCCACCTCGCGCAGAAGCTCGCCCGTGCCCGCGCCCACGTCGAGCAGCGTGAAAGCGCGCGCGCCCCCGCGCCCGATGTCGGGGAGCACCGAGCGCCGGAGCGCGCCCACGTCGCCGAGCCAGCGGTTGACGCGGCGCAGTTCGGCCAAGCACCCCTCGTACTCTTCGGGCGTGTAGTCGCCCTTGTCGATGTGCTCAAGCTCGCGGCTGCGCTGGCCGAATCGCCCGCTCACTAATTAAGGACGAAGCCGTAGGTGATGACGCCGGAGACCTTGACGGGCTTGCCGCAGAGGGTCGTCGGTGTGAACTTCGCACTCCGCGCAGCCTCTACGCCCGCGGGTTGCAGCAGCGGGTGGCCCGAGACGGCCCGCGCCGAGGCGACGTTACCACTCTCGTCCACGACTATCTGCACGGTCACCACCCCCGAGGCGCGCGCGCTCTTCGCGATAGACGGGTACTCCGGCTGCGGCTTCTTTATCGCCCTGCCGTTGAGCACGCCGCCCGAGACGATGCGCGCGATATGCTCGCCCTCGGGCGAGGCTTGGGCTGGCCCCTCGACCTTCAGGGTGTCGAGCAGGGCCTTCCAGGCGGCCGCGCCCGCGGCGTCGTCCTTGTCGGCGCGGACGTGTACGAGGTGGAGCAGGCGCTGACCCAACACTATCGTGTAGACCTCGGCCGTCGTCGGCACGCCTTCGAGCGTGCCGCCCAGGCGGAAGCCGACCGCGTTCTGCCCGCCGACCGACACGCACTGCGACTGCTCGGGCGGCGGCCCGCTCAGGCCCAGCCTTTTCGCGATGTTCATGACGTAGGGCATCGTCACGCTGTTGCGCGACTCGTAGAGCTGCGCCGCCGTCTTGATGAGTTCGCGCTGCGCGAAGACCATGATGAGGTTCGACGCGCCCGCGCGCGTGAGCGCCACGCGCTGCAACTCCGGCGTGCTCGTGTCGGCGAGCTTCCACTCCGCCGGGTGGTCGAACGCGAGCCCGTCCTTCGAGTAGCGCCCGCCGCCGACGCCCTGCGGCGATGTGAGTAAGGCTACGAGGAGTAAGAGCGCTGTCTTCATCGTCATTCACGTCTGAAACCTCAAATCCCCCTGCTCACCCCGACGGGCGCTCGACGACGAGCGCGCTGTTCTTCGAGCCGAAGCCGATGCAGTTGCAGAGCGCCACGCGCACTTCGCGCTCGCGCGCGCGGTTGGGCGTGTAGTCGAGGTCGCAGTCGGGCGCGGGCTCGTCGAGGTTGACGGTCGGCGGGATGACGCCCGTCTGTATCGCGCAGAGGGCGGCAGCGAGCCCGGCCGCGCCCGACGCGCCCTGCGGGTGTCCTATCTGCGACTTCGTCGCCGACATCGGGATGCGCTTCGAGGCTTCGCCTAGGGCGAGCTTGAGCGCCCGCGTCTCGATGCGGTCGTTCAAGACGGTCGAGGTGCCGTGCAGGTTCACGTAGTCAACCTCTTCCGGGGCGCGCCCCGCGTCTTCGAGCGCGAGCCGCATCGCCCGCGCGGGCTCCTCGCCCGTGTCTTCCAGGCGCACGCGATGGTACGCGTCGCACGTCGCGCCGTAGCCCGTAACTTCCGCGTAGACGTTCGCGCCGCGCCGCCGCGCCCTCTCGTACTCTTCGAGCACGTAGACCCACGCGCCCTCGCCCAGCACCATCCCCGAGCGGTCGCGCGAGAAGGGGCGCGAGGCGCGCGCCGGCTCTTCGTTCCAGTCCTCGGTCAAGACCTTCATCAGGCAGAAGCCCGCGAGGATGCCGGGCGCGAGCGGCGCGTCGGAGCCGCCCGCGAGCATCGCCTCCTGTCTGCCCAAAGCGACGTGCTGCGCGGCGTAGGCGATGGCGTCGGTCGAAGAGGTGCAGCCGGTCGAGACGACGTGCGAGAGGCCGCGCAGCCCGAAGGCCATCGAAAGCTCCGACGAGAGCCCGCCGTGCGTTGACGAAGGGATGGTGTAGACGCTCGGAGCACCCGGCGAGTCAGGAAGGTAGTGGTACTTGTACTGCTCCTCCGTGAAGGCGAGCCCGCCGCCGCCCGTCCCCAATACGACGCCGAACGCGCGCCGCTCCTGCTGCGAGAAGTCGGAAGGCTGGAGCCCCGCGTCATTCAAAGCCTCGCGCGCTGCCGCCAGCGCCAGAGGCACCGTGCGCGCGACGTGGCGGCGGTCTTTCGGCTTCAGTTCATTCTCCCAGTTGAAGTCTCGCACCTGACCGGCGATGCGCACGGGCGAGGCCGACACGTCGAAGCCCTCGATGCGGCGCACGCCGCTCTCGCCGCGCACGAGCCCGCCCCAGAACGCCTCGCGGCCGACGCCCAGAGGCGTCACGCACCCGAGCCCCGTGATGACGACGCGGCGCGGCTGCCTCAAATTCTTAAGCATGGATGAGTCGCCCTCGGGCTCACATGAAGACCGCCGAAACTGTTGGGGAACGAATCGTAGGATACCACGCCGCGCCGGAAAAGGATGAAGGATGAAGGCGGAAGGATGAAGTCAAACCCCTCTTCACTTCATCCTTCCGTACGCCTCTTTCGCGCGAGCCACAGCGCCAGGCATGCGAGCGCCGTCGCGCCGCCGGCCATGTCGAGCAGGCTGTCGTAGACGGTGCCCGTGCGCGTCGGCAGGAAACTCTGGTGGAACTCGTCCGCGAGCGCGACGCAGGCGACGAGCGCGAAGGCCGCGAGCCACCAGAGTTCTTTGAGCTTCTGCTTACGCGAAGTGCGGAAGGCGCGCGCGGCGAGCAGCGCCAGCAGCGCGTACTCGGAGAAGTGCGCGGCCTTGCGGACGAGGAAGTGGACGTAGAGGAGCGACTCCTCAGAGATGTCGGGGAAGAGCCACAGCAGCAGCGGCCTGATGATCCGCGACGTGTTCGACGCCGAGAAGCTCCCCGACGAGGCGAAGAGCACGAAGCACGTCCACGCCACCAAAGGCCCGTAGCGCCAGAGCCGACGCCGCCGACCCTGCTTTTCATCTTCGACGTTGACCTTCATCCGTCCTAAATGAAAAAGAGGGAAGCCGCGAACGCCTGCTTCCCTCACCTGCTTCCGAACTTTAAGAGTCTTACTGAGCGGCGGCCGCGCCCGAGACGATCTCGATGATCTCGCGCGTGATAGACGCCTGGCGGATGCGGTTCATGTTGAGCGTCAGCGACTGGATCAACTCCCCCGCGTTCTTCGACGCCGAGTCCATCGCCGTCATGCGCGCGCCCTGCTCCGACGCCACCGATTCGAGCAGCGCGCGGTAGATTTGCGTCTCGACCAGGCGCGGCAGGAGCTGGCTGAAGATTTCTTCGGGCGGCTGTTCGTACTTGTAGCCGACGAGGCTGCGCGGCTCGTTCGAGGCCGCGCCCTCTTCCCCGCCCTCATCCTCGACGCGCGCCACGGGCAGAATCTGCTCCACGACGACGCGCTGCGAGATGACCGAGCGGAACTCGTTGAAGATGACGAAGACCTTGTCCAGCCCCTCGTCCTCCATGAAGCGGCGCATCACGTCGCGCGCGATCTCCAGAGCCTCGGCGTGCTCGATCCTTCCCTTGCCCGTCAGGCCGATGTACTCGCCGGCGATCTCCGAGCCGCGGCGGCGGAAGAAGTCTCTGCCCTTGCGGCCCACGGCGAGAATCTCGACCGCCTTCCCGTCGTGCTCGCGGATGAAAGCCTGCGCGGCCTTGATGAGGTTGGCGTTGAAGGCCCCCGCGAGCCCCTTGTCGGCCGTGACGAGCACGAGCAGGTAACGCTCGTCGCCGCGCGCGTCCATCAGGGGGTGCTTGAAGTCCTCGCCCGCCTGCGAGGCGAGGTCGGTCAGCACCTCCGCCATCTTCACCGCGAAGGGGCGGGCCGAGACGGCGCGCTCCTGCGCGCGCTTCAGCTTCGCCGCCGAGACCATCTTCATGGCCTTCGTGATCTGCTGCGTGTTCTTGACCGACTTGATGCGCCGGCGGATGTCGAGGAGGTTTGCCATTATCTAAATGATGAGTGGTCAATGACGAGTGATGAGTGATGAATTAAGGCAGCAGTTAATTCATCACTCATCACTCGTCATTGACCATTTCCTTTACGCCCTGGCCGCGGCGGTCGTGGCCGTCTTCGTCGGGTCAGACGGCGGGTCGGGCTGCGGGTTGAAGCCGCGCTCCTGCCAGGTGGACTTGAAGTCGTTGACGGCGCTGACCAGCTCGCCCTTGATCTCGTCGGTGATCGCCTTCTTCTCGCGGATGCCGTTGAGGATGCCCGGCTGCGATGTCTCGACGAAGCGGAGGAAGTCGGCCTCGAACCGGCGCACCTGGTCGACGGGGATGTCGTCGAGCTGACCCGTAGTCGCCGCCCAGAGGATGAGCACCTGCTGCTCGACTTCCATCGGCCTGTACTGCGGCTGCTTCAGAATCTCGACGAGGCGCTGGCCGCGCGCGAGCTGGTTCTGCGTGGCCTTGTCGAGGTCGGAGCCGAACTGCGCGAAGGCCGCCAGCTCGCGGTACTGCGCGAGGTCGAGCCGCAGCGTGCCCGCCACCTGCTTCATCGCCTTGATCTGCGCCGAGCCGCCCACGCGCGAGACCGAGTTGCCGACGTTAATCGCCGGGCGGATGCCCGAGTTGAAGAGGTCGGCCTCAAGGAAGATCTGCCCGTCGGTAATCGAGATGACGTTCGTCGGGATGTAGGCCGAGATGTCGCCGGCCTGCGTCTCGATGATGGGCAGCGACGTGAGCGAGCCCGCCCCCTTCGCGTCCGAGAGCTTGGCCGCGCGCTCGAGCAGGCGCGAGTGCAGGTAGAACACGTCGCCCGGGAACGCCTCGCGCCCCGGCGGGCGGCGCAGCAGCAGAGAGATTTCGCGGTAGGCCGCGGCGTGCTTGGAAAGGTCGTCGTAGACGGTTAGGACGTGGCGGCCGCGGTCGCGGAAGTACTCGCCGATGGCCGCGCCGGCGTAGGGGGCGAGGTACTGCATCGCCGCCGGGTCGGAGGCCGTTGCCGAGACGACGATGGAGTACTCCATCGCGCCGAAGTCTTCCAGCGTCTTGATGACCTGCGCCACCGTCGAGTTCTTCTGCCCGACGGCGACGTAGATGCAGATGACGTCCTTGCCCTTCTGGTTGATGATGGCGTCGAGCGCGACGGCGGTCTTCCCCGTCTGCCGGTCGCCGATGATCAACTCGCGCTGGCCGCGCCCGATGGGCACCATCGAGTCGATGGCCTTCAGGCCGGTCTGCAAGGGCTCCTTCACGGGCTGGCGGTCAACCACGCCGGGTGCGATGCGCTCCAGAGGGTTGTATGCATCGGCCGAGATCGGCCCGCGCTCGTCGATGGGCACGCCGAGCGCGTTGACGACGCGGCCGATGACCGCCTCGCCCACGGGGATGCTCATGATGCGCCCCGTGCGCTTGACCGTGTCGCCCTCCTTGACGTGCTGGTACTCGCCGAAGAGCACCACGCCGACCTTGTCCTCTTCAAGGTTGAGCGCGAGCCCGCGCACCTCGTGCGGGAACTCAAGAAGCTCGCCGGCCATCACCTTCTCAAGGCCGTGCACCTCCGCGATGCCGTCGCCGATCTTGATGACCGTGCCGACCTCCGTGACCGTCACGCCCGCCTCGAAGTTCTCGATCTGCTGGCGGATGATGTCGCTGATCTCGTTCGCTCTAATCGGTTCCATGATGTGATTCTGGATTTCTGATTCGGCCGGAGGAGCCCTACCTCTCCCCGACCATCCTCTGCCTGATCTGTTGTAAACGGCCGCGCACCGAGCCGTCGTACAGCGTCGAGCCGATGCGCGTCACGACGCCGCCGATCAACTCGTCGTCCACCTCGAACTGAAGCCTCACCCTGCTGCCGGTCAACTGCCCGAGCCTCGCGCGCAGAGCCTCCTGCGCGTCGGTTGTGAGCGGGCGCGCCGTCGTCACCTGCGCCGTCACGACCCCCGAGCGTCGATCCAACTCCTGCGCCAACTGCGTGCTGACCTCACTCAACTCCGCGAGCCTGCCGTTCTGAAGGAGCACCCTCAGAAAGTTGGCCGTCGTCGGGCGGGGCCGCGTGCGCCTGATCAGCTCTTCGACCACGCCGCGCTTCTGCTCGTAAGTGATGGCCGGGTGGCGGAACACTTCGAGCAACTGCGCGTTCGAGCGCACCAACTCGTCCCACCCCACCAACTCCTCGCGCACCTCCTGCGCCTCGCCGCGCGCGAGCACGACGTCGGCCAAAGCCACCGCGTATCGACGCGCGACCGCCTGCGAACTCAACGCCTCACACCTCCCAACTCTTCCACGTACTCACGCGCCAGGTGCGCGTCGTCCTCCGGGCGGATGTCCCTGCGGATCATCTCCTCGGCCAGCTTCACGCTCTGCTCGGCCGTGAACGTGCGCAACTCTGCGCGGGCGGTCTTCGCCGCGCTCTCGATCTCTCGCCGCGCCTGCTCGCGAATCTTCCTGATCTCCGCCTCCGTCGCACGCTCGACGCGCGCGCGCTCCTCGGCGGCCTCCCTCTGCGCGTTCGCCCTGATCGCCTCGATCTCCGTGTCCAGACGCGCCAGACGGCCCTCGACCTCTTTGAGCCTCGCCTCCGCAGCCGCCCTCTCCTGTTCGGCATGCATCAACTCGCTGCGGATGCTCTCCTGCCGCCCGCGGAACGCCCCGATGATGGGGCGGCGCAGGAAGTAGAACATCAGGCCGGCGAACAGCAGCAGGTTGACTAACTTCGCTATTGTCAAATCCATGTTAAATACCCGGCGTGTCGGCCCGCATGCCTCGGGCGCTGCTCACTCACATAAAGTCAAACTGAACGTACGTTCAGAATAGCCGGCCTACCGGCGAAGCACCTGCGTCTTAATCTCGCCTGCCACGCGTTCGGCCTCGCCCAACAGTGTGGTTCGAGCCCGCTCGGCCTGGGCCTGTATTTCATTCTTCTCCTGCCCGAGTTGCCCCTCGACTTCTCTCCTCACCTCGGCGACCCTGCGCTGCCGCTCGCCGTTGGCCTCTGCCTGCTGCTGCTCCAAAAGGCCGTAGCCTTCGGCGCGCGCCTGCCTTAACGAGTTCTCATAACGGGAGAGACTCTCTCCGACCTTTCGCACGGTCTCGCGCGCCTCGTCGGTGCGCCCGTGGGTACGCGCTTCGCGGTCACTGAGCGTTCTGAGCACAGGCTTAAACAGAAGCCTGTTCAGGACGAAGACCATCGAGATGATGATCACTATGTGAATTAAAAGTGTGCCGTCCGGGATGAGTTGGATGGATTCTGCGAAGGCTAACATAATATCGAACCCGTGGGACGTATCCTGTCAGTGAGCACAAGTCAGCCGCAAAGCTTAACTGTAAGTAAAATTTGCGGTATGGCTAAAAGAGCGGAAGTTTAACACGCGGGATTTTGAAGCGTCAAGATTGTGAGGAGCCATTTGCGCCGTGTTACTGTTCTAAATCAATTTAAAGACAGGGCTAAAAGTGGGACTATTGCCGCAATCTTTAATTCTTTAATCTTAGCTTTAATAAATAAAAGAGTTTGAAATTACGGTGGTTAGTGCCTGTCAACCTGGAGGCGGCTTTCACATGCTGATAGTGATATATACGGTTTTACTTATTAAGAAAACCTACGATGAAATTTGTCGTTTAAAGTTTTTCAACCTTCTTTACCCATAATTATTTCATAAATCCTGTTCAAATCATTATTATCATAGAACTCAATCTCGATTTTTCCACCAACGTTTTTTTGATTGACGATAATATGCACCTTAGAACTAAGCTTTCGTCGTAACTTGTCCTCGGCAGCCTTAAAGTTTGGGTCTTCTTTGACGGTAACAGTCTCTGTATCCTCCCCTCCAACTATCCTTTTTATTGCCCGCTCCGTCTGACGCACAGACAGACCTTTTTCGCTGACCTCTTTCGCCAGCTTTCTTTGAATCTGCGGCTCGTCCACTCCCAAAAGTGCACGCGCGTGACCCATGGAGATTTGTTCGGCCTCCACCATCCTCTGAATGTCTTCGGGCAAACGTAAGAGCCGTAAGTAATTGGTGATAAACGTTCTATCCCTACCAACCCTCTGGGCAACCATCTCTTGCGTAAGCCCTAAAGTCTCGATCAGTCTTTTGTATGCTTGGGCCTCTTCAATAGCGTTAAGTTCTTGTCTTTGAATATTTTCTATTAAAGCCAGCTCCAGCATTTTGTCTTCGGGTATCTCTTTGACTACGCAAGGCACCCTATGCAGCCCTGCGCGCTGTGCCGCGCGCCAGCGTCGCTCGCCGGCAACCAGTTGATATCTGTCGGCAGACATCCTACGGACTAAAAGAGGTTGGATTATGCCGTTGGCCCTTATTGATTGGGCGAGTTGTTCCAAGCGCTCCTCATCAAAGCTCGTTCTTGGTTGAAAATTATTCGGCTCAATAAGGTCGAGGTCAATCTCGACCATCTCCTCGCTAGTTGTCGCCGGCTTGTCCGACAGCAGCGCGCTCAGTCCCCGTCCTAACGCTCTTCTTGTCATGAGCCATTATCTCCTTTGCCAACTGAAGATAGCTTTCTGCCCCCCTCGATTTTATGTCGTAGAGGATGATCGGCTTTCCGTAACTTGGAGCTTCTGCCAGGCGGACATTACGCGGTATGACTGCTTCAAAGACCTGATGTCCGTAGAAATCTCTAAGGTCCGCTGCCACTGCTGCTGATAAGTTTGTGCGCTCATCATACATTGTTAGCAGGAGACCCTCGATTGTTAGGGAGGGGTTGAGCGACCGCCTGATGCGCGCAAGTGTGTCGAAAAGCTCTGTTACCCCTTCGAGCGCGTAATACTCACACTGGATCGGAACCAGAAGGGAATTAGCTGCCGTCAATGCATTCAAAGTTAACAGCCCGAGGGAAGGGGGGCAGTCGATGATAATAAAATCATATTCATTCTCAATTGATCGAATGGCCTTTTCTAATCTGTATTCACGGCCTTCGATATCGACTAACTCGACTTCCGCGCCGATCAGGTTCTTATCCGCCGGCAGGATTTTAAGAAGAGGTATCTCCGTGTTCTGAATAACATTCTGCGGTGCCTCGTCGAGCACGAGAACGTGGTAGAGGCTACGCCTTAAGATGCCGCGTTGTATGCCAACTCCGGAGGTAGCATTGGCCTGTGGGTCCGTATCGATAAGTAGGACACGAGTTTCCGCGGTGGCAAGGCTGGCGGCTAGATTAACGGAGGTTGTAGTTTTTCCCACCCCGCCCTTCTGATTAGCCACCGCAATAATTTTTGCCATTACGAATTATCCTTATTACCGCGGCATCGCTGAGCGGTGACAAATTATCATATTTCACCTTGAGTGACTATAACTTCCGTACCAGGCAACAATTTTTCGGCACGGGCTCTGTTTCACGTGTCACATCTACAGGATGTGACACGTGAAACGCTAAAGATATTGGTTAACTAATTCTTGGAAGTCTTTAAAAAGAAGAGAAGTGTGGAGAGAGCACCGGGCGTCACTCCGGGAATGCGGCATGCCTGTCCGAAGGTTTGAGGTCTGATACGCTCGAGTCTTTCGACCATCTCATGAGAGAGTCCACTGATATCTTTAAAGTTCAAGTTGACAGGTATTAAAACCTCAGCTTGATTTCGGATACGTTCGTTATTCTGCTGTTGTGTACGTATATACCCGTGATAGAGAAGGTCTCCGACAGTGGTTTCGAGATCAGAGAAGGTCGTGGAACTCTTTACGCTTGAGGGTAAAAAGTCAAAAAGAATTGACGTATTGACCATCGGATATTGAGAGAGAGAGGCGAGAGAAATTGAATCGCCTAAGTCTTTTTGTATCAATCGAGATAGCTCTGAATACTCACGAGTTGAGCGTTTGAAGCGAGTATCAAGCAGAGCAGTGCGAATTTTAGCAATCCGGTCACGTCTGGCCGAAAAACGCTCCCACTCAGAATCCAAAAGGAGTCCTAAATTCTTACCATAAGGTGAAAGTCTGGCATCTGATGTGTCATAACGGAGATTCAAGCGATTTTCGGCGCGCGATGTGAACATACGGTAAGGCTCATCTACACCTTGGGTAATCAAATCATCAATGAGAACTGCTATGTACGACTCCTCACGACGTAGCGCAAACCCTTCACGTCCTTGAACATAAAGTGCAGCGTTAATTCCGGCTAGCAGTCCCTGACACGCCGCCTCTTCATAACCGGTGGTGCCGTTGATTTGACCCGCAAAAAAGAGACCCTGAACTCGCGTAGTCTGCAGAAATGGAGTAAGTTCCCTGGGATCTATGAAATCATATTCTATGGCGTATCCAGGACGAATAATTTTCGTCTGGTCAAGTCCGGGGATTTGGTGAACTAGGTCCTGTTGAAGGTCGAATGGTAAGGAGGTCGAAAAACCATTCAAGTAGACTTCGTAAGTCTCATAGCCTTCCGGCTCAAGAAATAGCTGATGTCGGGTCTTCTCTGGAAATTTGACAACCTTATCTTCAATAGAGGGACAGTAACGAGGACCTATACCTTTGATTTGACCGGAGTAGAGAGGCGATTCCTGTAGATTACCTCGAATAGTCTTATGAACAGCCTCATTCGTATAGCCGATGTGGCAATTAACTTGAGGCTGTTCAATGCTTTCCGTCAGAAAAGAGAAGGGGACCGGTCTCTCATCGGCCGGTTGAGACTCGAAAACATTCCAGTCAATTGTGCGGCCATCTAAGCGCGGCGGTGTACCGGTCTTCAAGCGCCCTACGGGAAAACCTAACCTTTTCAAACTTTCGGCCAACTCGATAGAGGCTGGCTCTCCGGCCCGCCCTGCGGTGTAAGTTGAGCGTCCCGTATGAATTAGACCGTTCAAGAAAGTTCCGGCCGCGAGGACAACCGCATTTGCTCTGAGGCGTCTTGTATCTTGGAGTTGAATACCCGTAATCTGCCCATCCTCAATCACAAAATCGGTGACCACACCCTGCCGAAGATGTAAATTCTGGGTGAACTCAAGCACATGGCGCATCTCCGTCCGGTAGAGAGCTCTGTCAGCTTGAGCACGGGGTGATTGAACAGCGGGACCTCTGGAACGATTAAGTAGGCGAAACTGGATGCCCGTACGGTCTATAACACGACCCATAATGCCGCCGAGCGCGTCGATCTCCCGCACCAGATGGCCTTTAGCGATGCCTCCGACGGCCGGATTACACGACATCTGGCCGATTGTATCCAGACTGATAGTAATGAGAGCCGTCTGACATCCCATTCGGGCACAGGCAGAGGCGGCTTCACAACCAGCGTGTCCCGCGCCAATTACGATCACGTCGAAATCTTCGTCAAAGCTCATTCTCATTTTCCGATGCAGAAAGTCAAAAATATTTGGGAGAGTATATCTTCGGGGGTAGTTTCGCCAGTAATTTCACCTAGAAAGCGCAGAGATTCATAGAGATTCGCAAGGATCAGTTCTTCGGAAACATTTTCTTGAAGTAACCCCTGCGCAGCCTGTAAAGATTCACTCGTGCGTCTCAAAAGATCGTAATGTCGAGCGTTCGTTATGACAAAGCTACTTTCGTCCAGATGTTCTGCTGTAAAAGGCTTGATGATCTCTGCACAAAGAGCATCCAGCCCATGCCCGGTCTTGGCCGATACAGGAACTAATGACAGATTATCATCTATCTGTTGCGCATTATTGCTGCAAAAGCTTTCTAAATCACTCTTGTTAAGCGCGACCACGTAGCGATTTCGAGAAGCGTCTCTGATAATCTCTTCGTCCTCATCTACCAAAGCTTGAGAGCCGTCGAGTACCGCGATGATAAGGTCGGCATCGGCGATGGCACGACGAGTGCGCTCAATGCCGAGCTGTTCGATTCTATCTGAGGAAGAGCGCACACCCGCCGTATCAGTTATCAAAACGGGTATGCCTTCAATGTTTATGATTTCACTGATAGTGTCACGTGTCGTCCCAGGAATCTCAGTGACAATAGCCCTATCAGAAGACAGTAACCTATTGAATAAACTGGATTTACCTACATTAGGACGGCCGATGAGGGCGACCCGCAGGCCATCTTTTAAGAGCCTGCCCCGGCGGAAAGAGTCGGCCATATCGTTGATCTTTGCGGATAGGACTGAGAGCTTTTCCTTGATGTTATGCGCGATGTCATCCGGGAGGTCGTCCTCGACAAATTCCAGCGAAGATTCGAGCGGGACTATGATTTCAAGGAGTGCGTCCTTGATTGGCTGTAGTCGCTTAGAGAGTTCGCCGCCGAGCTGACGCGCGGCCTGGTTCACTGCGGCGTACGTCTGGGCGTCTATGAGGTCACGAACGGCTTCGGCCTGCGTGAGATTAATGCGTCCGTTGGCAACAGCCCTCATAGTGAATTCACCAGGGTCTGCGGCCCTTGCGCCTAAGAGAAGCAGTGAATCGAGAACACGTAGAAGCAGGGGCGGGGAGCCGTGACAGCTAAGCTCTACGACATCCTCGCCCGTGTAGGAATGAGGCGACTTAAAGAAGGTAACTATAACCCGGTCAACAACTTCGAGCGTGTCGGGATCGAAAATCGCCTTTAAGACTACGCAGTTCGGCTGGGGAGAAAAGTCCGGGTCTCGAACGAGGGCACGCGTGAGGTCAAGCGCCCTTTCCCCGCTGATGCGGATGACACCGATTCCGCTTCGACCAGGCGGCGTGGATAGCGCGACGATGGTGCCGGCTGCCTGCACTTCAGGTGAGAAATCACACTAAAAAGAAGGGGACGCCGCAAAATTAGAATAAGCGCGACGCCCACGTCTCGAAGACTTTAGTTTTTATCCGACTTCTTAGGGCTGACCTTAAGCCGTCGCGCGTTCCCCTCGCCGACCGATTCAGTGAAAAGATTCGCTTCTTCAGCCAGAGTAAGATGAATGACGCGCCTTTCTGCCGCGGTCATCGGGCCAAAAAAGAAGGGCAGGCCGGTCGAACGAACGCGGTCGGCCGCGTGTCTGGCCATCGCGCGAAGCTCCGTCTCACGGATCGAGCGAAAATTATCGACGTCACAAATGAACCGCTCGCCTTCTGAAAGGTCGCGCCCGAACGACTGGTTGACGAAGTGCTCCAGCGCGTCAAGAAGTTCGCCGCCTTCGCTCCGCACCAGGGGAGAGTCGGCGCCGTCGATGTTGAGCACGCAGCCATCGCCCTCTTCGCTCGCCTGTGCCCGGAGGTCAAGTCCAGCCGTGCGGAAGATGTCGTTTAAGAACTGCTCTGCCTGTCCGTAAGCTTCCTTCATTTGGCACCGGAAATAGGGAAACTGTTGACAATAAAGCTTTTAAGCTTGAGTCGGACTCGCGTCTTTAAACTTTTTCTTCTGACGTGAGTCGACTCTATCCTTCTCCTGCGGCGGCTGCTCCTCGTCGTCTTTCGATTTGAGCATGCGATTGATGATGACCTGCTGGCCGAAGCCGACGATGTTACCGACCAACCAGTAGACCAGAAGACCGGCCGGCGCGCTCCAAAGGATGTAGAGCATCATTACCGGCATTATGACCGCCATCATCTTACGTTGCAGAGGATCTGCGGAGGGCGCCGGCGTAATCAGTTGCAGCACTAGCATCGACCCCGCCATCAGAAGCGGAAGGATGTGAATCGTATAAGGCTCCGCCGCCGAGAGGTCCGGAATCCAGAGGAACGAAGACTGGCGGAAGTCAATCGAGATCGTGATGGCGACGTAGAGCGCAATCAGGAACGGCATCTGAATCAGGAGGGGCAGACAACCGCCGAGCGGATTACCCTCCTTCATCAGACGCAACTGTTCCATCTGTAACTCTTTGAGCCGCGGGTCGTTCTGCTTCATCCCCTTTAGCTTTTCCTGCAACTCCTTCATCCGCGGCGCGAGCTTTTGAGCCTTCTTCATTGACTTTGAAGAGCGCCACTTGAGCGGGAAGAACAGGGTGTAAATGATGATAGTGAAGAGGATGATGGCCAGCCCGTAACTGCCGGTTAGTTTATTGAGACGATTGATTGACCAGAGAATCGGCGCCGCGAGCGGCTTGGTTACACGCTCCGTCCAGCCGTAATTGATTAACTGACCTAGGTCTATCTGTTGGCCTGGGAGATTTTTGTTAATAAATTCGCTGGTTGCCTGGAGTTGGTCGTGGTCTTTGGGCCCCGTGAACAGGTAGGTCGGCGACCCGTCCGTCGGGACGGGAACGTAACCGGTGATCAAATATCTGTCCTGCCCGTTAACCTGTTTCTCGAATTTTTCGGTCTGGTATTCGAGACCAGAGAGAGGCTGGGGTAGAACCAATGCCATCGCGAAGTAGGTGTCGCCGACGCCAGCCCAATGAACAGGGAGGTCGAATCTTTGAATCTGAACCTTCTCCCCTTTTTCATCGAAATTCGCGGGCAGAAATTGGACTCCGTCGTTAAGAGCGGCGATCCCCTCCGGCGCGATGGAGTAAAAGTTAAATTCCTTAACGCCCTGGTCGCCGATGCTCGGGCCGATGGCAATTTTCGCGCCCGGAACTGGCTGACCGCCCTGCAACACCTTCGTCTCAAGTCTGACGGTGTATTGGTCTGCATCGAAGGTCAGCTTCTTTAAAACCTCAAGATTACTACCCGGCTCCCTCAAACTGAACTCGACGGTCTTCTGCTCTCCCGGCTTCAGTTCGAGCTGCGTCTCGGTCGCCAAGCCTTCGACACCGCCTACGGCGAAATTCCTTGAGTTGAGCACCGCGTCCAAATCCTGGCGCCCCGTCATAATTTTAAGCGGGGCCAGACCGCGGTTGAGACCCTCCTGTGGGATCAATTCGAGCGGCTCAGGCTTAGCCTCGGTGCTCGAAGCCGAACGGAGCGGCTTGCCCTCGCCGTCTTTCTCCTTATTTTTCCTAATGATCCAGCTTTTGGCGGTCGCGCCGCGGCTGTCAAACTTGACCTCATAGAGCGGTGCCTTGACGGTGACGGTTCGCTGCGGGACTGTGTCCGGAGCCGCGGGGGCTGTTAAGGCAGGCTGTGCGTCGGCCTGTGCCGGTTGCTGTGAAGGAGCGGGCGTGGGAGAAGCGGTCGCCTGCTGCGAGGTGTTGGTGTTCTGCTGCTCAGGCGCCGGGGGAGGGAAAAAATAAGTCCACCCGAAGAGAATTACCGCCGAGAGTACAAAAGCAATTAAAAGGCGCTTCTGATCCATCTATTTTAAGCCGTGTGCCCTACCACAATACGTCTGTGTGTGAACCAACTCTCTAAATTATTTGACGGGGTCGTACCCGCCTGGGTGAAAAGGGTGGCAGCGAAGTATACGGCGCACGCCCATCCAACTGCCGCGTAGAGCCCCGTACCGCTCTATGGCCTCACGCGCATACTCTGAACATGTTGGGACGAATCGGCACGAAGGGGGAAGTAAGGGCGAGATAAACGCCTTGTAGAACCGAAGTAGCGATGTCAGAGCGACTCTAACCAATTACTTATCCGTTTCGCACGGAGTCGGCTGTTCGCTTCGCCCGACCTGAGTAATTATCCGCCTCAAATCCGCCACCACCGCATCGGCCTTCACCTCAATTATCAGACGACGGGCGTTGAAAACCCAGTCGTACCTGTTCCTGAGGCCGGCCATCTCGCCGCCCGTCAAACGAAAAGCCTCACGCAGGAGACGTTTGGCGCGGTTGCGGTCAACGGCGAGTCGCGACATCTTCCGCGAAGCCGTTATCCCCAGACGATGCTGTTCGAGCTGGGTGGGCAGGACGAAAGCCGTCATGAGACGCCCGTCGAACCGCCTCCCTCTTTCGTAAACCGCGCGGAATTCCGCAGGTTTACGCAAACGCGCATCCTTCGGCAAGGCGGTTTCGATTAGTAGTGCGACGGGGTCAGACGCTTGCGGCCCTTAGCCCGCCGCCTCTTCAGAACCAGGCGACCGCTCTTCGTGGCCATACGCGCGCGGAAGCCGTGCGTCTTGGCGCGGCGCCGGTTGTTCGGTTGGAATGTTCTCTTAGGCATAACTGTTGAAATTTTCTCCTTAAGACGAAAGGGACAAGACTAGCGGCTTATGTGGTTTGTGTCAAGGAAAGGAGAGGATGATGGATGCCTGATTTGAAAACTGAATTTCAGGCAAATCTCACTAAAATCCTAAAAACCAGGAAAAAGTCCTTGTCTCAAAATAATTCACAAAGTCACCATTATTAAGAAAATTCCAAATTACGCGAATATTAAAAAGGTGCTAAAGACGGGGCTTTGAGAAAAGTTTTAAGCCCTGTGGATTTCTCTTGCATCCAGGGTCAGGTTATGCTAGTCTCGCGCCCGTTTCACAGACGGCCACCGCCTGTAAGTAATTGAAAGTAAAACACTTAAAGCTTCACTTTAAGTTCCACAGAGTTTTCCACAGGGCTGTGGAAAACTCTGTGGAAAACCCTTCGGTGAGTTCGAAAAGGGAGCTTAAAAGGGAAGTTTTACAACATCTTCCGGTAGGTAGTTCAATAGTTAGGTTGAGCAGGTGATGGAAGATGACTGTACCTTTTCAAGTCAGCCGTTAGTCTACCCTCTCGGTTGAAGTCGAGAAGCTTATGAGCGCAACTTACGAGAACAGAATTTGGAACGACATCCTTCTCGCGGTCGAGAAGCGGCTGAATCGTCAGAGCTTCGAGACATGGATACGCCCAATCCACTTCGAAGGCTACGACGAGGCCGGACACGTGCTCCACCTTCGCGCCCCCAACCACGTGGTTAAAGACTGGGTGAGTTCAAACTACTCGGACGTGCTTGACGCGTCGCTGTCCGAACTGAACCTGGCCGACTACCAGGTCGATTGGACTGTTGACGAGGATTCGCAGAGCCCGAACTCCGCCACCGGGAAAGATATTGACGATCTGGGCAAGCTCGATTTGGAGGAACAGCCCGTAGTTAACGGCTCGAAGAACACCTCTTCAAGCCTCTTCTCCTTATTAGAGGCGGCGGAATCGGACGGACTAACGCCGGGCGCAACGACCTTCGTTGACATCGAGCCGCTCGAGAATTCGCTCAACCCCAAGTGCGCGTTCGGGACTTTCGTTGTCGGCTCATGCAACCAGTTCGCGCACGCCGCGGCTCTGGCTGTCGCCGAGGCGCCGGGGAAAACCTATAATCCGCTCTATATTTACGGTGGGGTGGGGCTTGGGAAAACGCACCTCGTGCACGCCATCGGCCACGCCGTCAAAGAGCGTAACCGCTACCTCCGCCTGTCCTACATCTCGGCGGAGCGGTTCATGAACGAGTTGATCAACGCCATCAGATACGACAAGACGCAGACTTTTCGTGAGAAATATCGCTCCATCGACGTGCTCTTGATGGACGACATACAGTTCATGGCCGGCAAGGAGCGCACGCAGGAGGAGTTCTTCCACACCTTCAACGCGCTCTACGACGGCCAGAAGCAGATCGTCATCACGTCTGATTGTCCGCCGCGGGAGATACCGACTCTCGAAGAGAGACTCCACTCGCGCTTCGAGTGGGGCCTCATCGCAGACATCGAGCCGCCCGACCTCGAAACCAAGGTCGCGATTCTCAAGCGCAAGGCTGACCTGGACGGCGTGACGCTGCCCGACGACGTTGCGTTCTTCATCGCCAGTAAGGTCAAGAGCAACATACGCGAGTTGGAAGGGTCGCTCGTGCGCCTGATCGCAATCTCTTCGCTGAGGGGCCTGCCCATATCGAAGATGCTTGCGCAGGATGCCATCCGCAACATCGCGGAGGACGACCAGCCCGCCGGCATCACCATCGAACAGATTCAACGCGCCGTCGGCTCACATTACAAACTACGGGTCGATGACCTGAAGTCGAAGAACAACTCGCGCCAGATTGCGGTGCCTCGTCAGGTGGCGATGTACTTGTGCAAGCGGCTGACGAAACACAGCTTTCCGGAGATAGGCAGGGAGTTCGGCGGGAAGCACCACACGACCGTCATCCACTCTGTGGAGAAGATTGAAGCGCTGGTTTCTAAGGATCAGAATTTCCACAGGGTCGTGAGCGACATTATGGATAATCTTTGCAAGTAGTTAGCTCACTTTTGAGGCGAATAATTTTCCACAGCCCTGTTTTCTATTAAGTTGTTTTGTGTCAGCGACTTAGATAAAAGTTTTCCACATTTCCACAGGATGCCTTCACAAGTGCCCTGTGGAAATGTGGAAAACTTTTCCTTTGAGACCTTTTTCCACATAAAGCTAAAGATTTCCACAGCATTTTCCACAGCCGTTGTGGAAAACAATTCTAATGCATACAACAGTTAAGTCGCTTTTCCACATTTCCACAGGCCCTACTACTACTACTAAATATAAATATAAGGTATTTAATTAGTTAAAGTAGTAAAAGCATCGCTAAGGAGCTTGAGGAAATGAAGACGCGAAATATCAGCTTTAGCAAAATAGAATTGTTTATAATTCGGATAGGGATGATTCTTTTACTCATCATCTCGTTTATCAAGCTTCTAAAAATTGAACTCACATCTTTCTAGCGGAGGTTTCATAGAATGGAATTCACAATCAGTAAAACATCGCTCCAAAAAGAGCTGGGTCTGGTTCAGGGCACGGTCGAGAAGAAGAACACGATTCCCGCGCTCTCGAACATCCTCATCGAGTCGGTGGGCGAGGGCACGATTCGCGTCACAGGCACAGACCTTGACGTGACCTTGCGCTGCGAGACCGAGGCGGACATCAAGACGCCCGGCTCGATGTGCGTCGGCGCGCGCAAGCTCTTCGAGATTGCGCGCGTGCTGCCCGACGCGCCCGTCAGCTTCCGCAAGGAGGAGAACAACTGGGCGACGGTCAAGTGCGAGCGCTCCAACTTCCGCATCGCGGGCATCGACCGCGACAACTTCCCCGACGTCCCCAGCTTCAAATCCGCCCACGTCAAACTCCCGGCCGGCGTCTTCAAGACCCTCATCGACCGGACGATCTTCGCCATCACCCTGGAGGAGTCTCGGTACACGCTCTCGGGCGCGAAGTTCATGCTCGACAAGTCGGGCGCCAAGATGGTGACTACCGACGGTCACCGCCTCGCCTACGTCGAGCGCAAGGACCTGGCCTCGACTTCGGAAGAGATAGACGTGCTCATCCCGCGCAAGACCCTCGCCGAGCTGACAAAGCTGACCTCCTCGTTCGAGGGCGAGATCGGCCTGGGCGCCGACGAGAATCACATCTACTTCGAGGTGGGCCCGCGCCTCCTTATCTCCCGCACGCTGACGGGGCAGTTCCCGAACTACGAGATGGTGATGCCGAAGGGGAACGACAAGAAGGCCGAATTCGACACCGCCTCGCTCGGCCAGGCCATCCGGCGCGTCGCGCTGATGGCCGACGACCGCTCGCATGCCGTCCGCTTCCACCTGAAGTCTGGCAGCCTCGACATCAGCGCGCAGACGGCCGAAGAGGGTGACGCGCGCGAAACTGTGACCACCGAATACGAGGGCGACGAGACCGAAATCGGCTTCAACGCCGCCTACCTCCAGGATTTCCTCAACGTCCTCAGCGACGGCAACGTCTCCTTCGAGTTCAAAGACGGCAACTCCCAGGCGCAACTCCGCCCCGCCTCCGACGACGGCTACGACTACCGCTACGTCGTCATGCCGATGCGCCTCTGATTCAGTCGAAACAGTTTTGAGCCGGCCTCCGATTCGAGCAGCGTATGTTAAACTCGACATATGCTGCTCGAATCCATTGAGGTTCACAATTTCAGGAATTTGGGCGGCGAAATCCACTGGGGCGGGGGCCTGAATGTCATCTCCGGCGATAACGGGCAGGGGAAGACGAACTGGCTCGAAGCCATCTACCTCCTCGCCACCACCAAGTCCTTCCGCACGCAGCGGCCGCAGGAGGCCATACGCTTCGGAGAGAACCTGTCGGTAGTCCGCGGGCGTGTCGCGCGCGCGCAGGACGTGCACAGGGACTTGCAGGTCACGCTTCAGGGAAGCTCAAAGACGCTCTCGCTCAACGGCAAGCGCGAGTCGGTCGCGAGTTACCTCAGCCAGCTCCACATCGTTTCATTCACCGCCGACGAGTTGGAAGTCGTGCGCGGCGGCCCCGACGCCCGCAGAAGGTTCCTCGACCGCAGCGTCGTCTCACTACACCACAGCTACGTCCAGACGCTCGCGGACTACCAGCGCGTTATTAAGCAGAAGAATCGCCTGCTCCAGGATATCTCCGAGTCGGAGACTAATATCGAGAACTCGCGCGAATTAATTGAGCCCTGGAACGAACAGATCGTTTCGCTGGGTGCGACGATTCACCGCGCGCGGCTCGACTACGTCGAGCGTCTTAGCAGCAGTCTTCAGCAGCGCCTGTTCGAGCGCGAGGAGGTCACGATTCGTTACGTCTCCGCGCTCGAAGGGAAGGGCGACCTGGGGGATTATGAAGCGCTGATAAAGGAGCGTCTGCGCCTGCGCCTGACCGCCGAAATCAGTTCCGGCTACTCGCTCATCGGCCCGCACCGCGATGACCTGGAAATCCTCTTCGACGGCCGCGATATACGCACTTACGGAAGCTCCGGCCAACAGCGTAGCGCATTGATTCTACTTGACTTAGCGGCAATTTCGGTGTATTATTCGTGGCACAATGAGTATCCGCTTTTCCTGATGGATGACGTGGATGCGGAACTGGATCAGAAGCGAATCGGTCATTTGCTGGAACACCTCGAAGGGCGAACACAGACGTTCATTACGACCTCCAAAAATGACCTCATTAAGGGGTTTACCGCACGTGCAAAACTCGTAGAAGTAAGGGACGGTCTGGCCTCCGACGGTGCGCGCGTCGGGGCGGAGAGAACAATCGCTACGTCCGCGGACAGCATCTAATCCCCGTCATCCGTCAGTCTTCCTAAGCCGGGAATCGGTATAGAGATATGCAAGAAGAGGAGAGCACTTTGCCTACAGCAACTACTTTAACAAAGAAGAAAAACGACTCTTATACTGCGACTTCGATTACAGTCCTTGAAGGCCGCGAGGCCGTCCGCAAGCGCCCCGCGATGTACATCGGCTCGACGGGCGAGATGGGCCTCCATCATCTCGTCTACGAGGTGGTGGATAACTCGGTTGACGAAGCCCTGGCCGGCTTCTGCGACACCGTCGAGGTCTTCATCCACCTCGACAACTCGATCACCGTCATCGACAACGGACGCGGCATCCCCGTCGACTACCACAAGCAGGAGAAGAAATCGGCCGCAGAGGTCGTCATGACCAAACTCCATGCCGGCGGCAAGTTCGACTCGAACGCCTACAAGGTGTCCGGGGGCCTGCACGGAGTGGGCGTTTCTTGCGTAAATTTCCTCTCTGAGACGCTCCGGCTGGAAATCTGGAGGGACGGGGCGACCTACGAGCAGGAGTACGTCCGCGGGATTCCTGCGACTAAACTGGAAATGACGGGCAAGACCCGCCGCCGCGGCACCAAAATCACCTTCAGGCCGGACTCAGAAATCTTCGAGGTCACCGAATTCAGCTTCGACAAACTCTCCGAGCGCCTGCGCGAAAAGGCGTTCCTCAACAAGGGCATCCGCATCACCATCAAGGACGAGCGGCAGGAGCCCGAGCGCTCGCACGAGTTCTACTACCGCGGCGGAATCGCCGAGTTCGTCAAGCACCTCAACAAGAACAAGTCGGTGTTGCATGATAAGCCGATTTACTTTGAAAAATCGGGCGACTCTCTCTCGGTCGATGTTGCGATTCAGTATAACGACGGGTACGACGAGAAGGTGTACTCCTTCGCCAACAACATTAATACCGTTGACGGCGGCACACACCTCTCGGGCTTCCGCTCGGCTTTGACCCGCACCATCAATGCCTACGCACAGTCGTCCGGGCTTGCGAAGAACTTCAAAACCACCCTGTCGGGTGAGGATGTGCGCGAGGGACTGGTCGCGGTCATCTCCGTCAAGCTGCCGCAACCGCAGTTCGAGGGGCAGACCAAGGGCAAGCTCAACTCCGACGTGAAAGGCGCGGTCGAGTCGTTCCTCAACGAGCGTCTGACCGAGTATTTCGAGCAGAATCCAACGGTCGCCAAGAAGATCGTCGGGAAAGCCGTAGACGCCGCTCGGGCGCGTGATGCCGCGCGCAAGGCTCGCGAAATCGTCCGCAAGGGGGCGATGGGCTCCACGATGCTGCCGGGTAAGCTTGCGGACTGTCAGGAGCGCGACCCTGCGCAGTGCGAACTCTACATCGTGGAGGGCGACTCGGCCGGCGGGAGTGCGAAGCAGGGGCGTGATCGCAGGAATCAGGCCGTTCTTCCGTTAAAAGGTAAAATCTTGAACGTGGAGAAGGCCCGCTTCGACAAGATGCTCAGCCACAGCGAGATAAAGACGCTGATTACGGCGCTCGGTACGGGCATCGGCAAGAGCGAAGAGGACTTTGATCTCAATAAGTTACGCTACCACAAGATCATCTTCATGACTGACGCGGACGTGGACGGGTCGCACATCCGTACGCTGCTGCTGACCTTCTTCTTCCGCCAGATGCCGAAGCTCATCGAAGCCGGACACGTCTTCATCGCACAGCCGCCGCTGTTTAAAGTAAAACGGGGTAAGAAGGAAGAATATATCAAGGACGAGAAGTCCATCGTGCGCTACCTCGTGCGCCAGGCGACCAGCGACATGAAGGTCACCTCCGCGAACGGGGGCGGTGCCGTCGAGGGCAAGGAACTCGCCCGCGCCCTTGAGCAGATGGTCGAGCTAAATCGTTACTGCGAAAAGCTTACCCGCAGGCTCGGCAACGACGGGCGGCTGCTGCACCTCGTCCTTGAGGCTTTCAGCGGGCGCGACGGCGTACTGGCCGAGGAGGGGACGACCCTCAAGGGAATCTTCCAGGAAGAGGAAGGTGAGCGGATCGGGCGCGTCGAGAAGACGCTGGCTGACGCCGGTTACAAGACCGAACTGGCCCCGGACGAGGAGCACGGGCTCTGGGAGATCGATACGACCGTGCCCGGCGGTTCAAAAGTTAAAATCGACTGGGACCTGGCGAGCCACGTCGAGTTTCAGAAGGCCGTGGAAATCTACAGGACGCTCGAAAAGCGTCTGACCGCGCCCTTCACGCTCGGCGAAAACGGCACGAAAGAGACCATCGGTTCGCGCGAGGAACTGCTGGAGCGTGTGTTAACGGCCGCGAAGAAGGACTTGACGATTCAGCGCTACAAGGGGCTCGGCGAGATGAACCCGGAGCAGCTCTGGGAGACCACGATGAACCCCGAGAAGCGCACGCTGCTTCAGGTCAAAATTGACGACGCGGTCGAGACGGATCAGATTTTCACCATCCTGATGGGCGACGCGGTCGAACCCCGGCGCAAGTTCATCGAGGACAACGCCCTGGATGTGAAGAACTTAGACGTGTAAATCATCCCACACAAATGGGCGGAGTGTGGGTAGTGTCTTAAATCGGGGGTAAGTTGCGAAGGGGCGGCACGCTAAATGCCGCCCCTTTCCTTTTCAGTAGGCGAGCAAGTCTTTCAGTTCCCACACGCTCTTTGCTATGCCCGCCTCCATCGCCGGAGTGCAGCGGATAGTCTTATAGCGAAGAAGGCGGCTTAAGCAAGATGGTCGCGCAGTCCAAAAAACGTCTTAAGATAGTCCAACCGTTACCAATGGTAACAGGTTTTTCATTTGAACTTTTGGGTGTTCGTGTTATAGTGCGGATAGGCTTTGAACTTTAGAGGTCGGTGCTCTCGCCTCTAAACGAGTTTCGCTTGCTCTTTAAGCGAAACGCCCGGCGTTGCGGACACAACACCGGGCGATCCCTTGAGTCAGTACAAGGAGAGCACATCATGCTTGTACTAACCTTTTACCTCGCGTTTTGCACCTTAACCATCGCCGTCAAAAACGGCGTCCTCGTGTTAAGGATTGAGCCGCCTTAGGGTGGCTCTTTTTTTGCGCCGCGAGAGACGCAAAACCTGTATCCCTTAGTTACCTGTCAATACTAGCCGATACTAATCAGTACCCGTCGGTACTGGTCAATACCTGTCGATATCTGTCAATACCTGTCGATACCTGTCAATACTTGTCAACAACGATACTTGTACACAAATTGTAGACAGGTGTCAACTAATAGTTGATAGCTAACTATCACAATTTACAGCTACTTGCAGCATTTTGGGTTAGCCGTAAATGTAACGCTAGCAACAGTTTGTCTAGACATTTTAGTACTAACAGGTACTAAAAAACGATATAGAAACTATATCGTTCCAGTATTAGATGTTGAACCTCACGCTACTCAATGTTGAGTCAACGTTGACTCAACATCGCCCTTTCAAAGACCGTCTATCGCTTCTGTAGCCTCGCCGGTAACTCCGCCTCATCATCAATCAAAACGTCCGTGCTCACGTCAGCGGCTCTCGCATACGCTAGAAGCACGGGCAAGGGCGGCTCATTCTTGCCTAGTTCAAACTCCGAAATCCGCGCCGCAACCATATCGGCCTCAAAGCCTAACCGCCTGAGCATTTCGCTCTGAGACAGCCCCAAAGCTTCCCTGATCTGTAGTAGCTTCGCCGGGAGGTGCTTCGGCCTCATGCGCGCCCGCTTACCCATCAGGAAATACCTCCCGACAGGGACAGCTTGCGCCCACACATAAATACGTGTAGGATGTGATTGCGTAAGTTTTCCGCCGTGAGTAGAGACCTCTCATGCTCAACGGCGATGCTCATCACTGAGGGTGAGCTACGCTTTGCATCCGACCCGTTGCCTTATCAAAGACCGGCCAGAATATAGCACAGGAGGTTTACATGGGCATTTTAGTCACCGGTTAGGCTGGCACGTCCGAAGGGCAGGACTGTGCCGCCACCCCGGCGACCACGCCGGGGCCAAGGGGCCGCGTGCGCGTCTGGTGGGCGTGTGCGCGGCCTCGCCGTTTATTCCGCCGTGTCGATTTTACAAAAGCACAGGGTATGCGCTAACTAGCCTTCAAAGAACCGGTTAGAGCATACCCCGAATTTAAGACACTGTCGGAGTGTGAATCTATTTGACACACTCCGCCCGCTTGTGTAGAATGAAGACCCTTTCCTCCTGTGGATCTTACCGCTGCATACATCTCGCGTATGCAGCGGGATTTTTTTGCGCAATATTTCTGTTTCAGAAATACCCGCCGCCGGTAGCTTCGGCCGATAAAAGGCTCCGTCCGGAGAGCATCCTCTTGCGGCTCATTCTTCTTTAGAAAGCGCGCTGTCAACCTGCTCGTCGAGGTCTAGGCGGCGCGGCCTAGTGGCTCCGAGTTCGTTATAACGACCGCCGGGTGCGAACTGGCCCGATTCGCCCACGTTGATGGCGCGCTCGTCGTTCGCGGGGTTGATCTCCTCGATGGGGTTTGGCGTGGCGTCAGGTTTGAGATCAGGGTCCTGATTCTGTTCTCCGAGGGAGCTTTTGGTCTGGTTATGATCTGGCATCATCTTCCTCCTCTGTTCGGTAATTGAAGTTCACGCCGACTCGCTGAAGCGGCGCGTGCGAAAGCGGTAGAGCCTCAGCGGCTCGCCGGGTTTAATGCCCGCCTTCCTGGCGGCGACGCCGACCTGTTGGCCGGGCGTCTCGATGCTATCGATGTCGGGCAGGAGCAGTCCGCGCCTCGAACCCGACTCGTCGGTCACGACCACCCCGAAGGCCGCGGGGTTTAAGTCCTCGAAACAGGCCGGCTCCAAACTTCCCAGCACGTCCACGGAGTAGAGCAGGGACGGGAGTTCGTCCCCGGAGACGGGTCGGAAGCGCGGGTCGCGGGTGGCGGCCTTGACGGCGTTGGCTATGACCTCTGCGGCGAGCGTGGCGTGCTCAGGTTCGACCGTGCCGATGCAGCCTCTCAACTCGCGGGCCTGGGTCTTGATGCAGACGAAGCAGGCGGACGGCCTGCCCAGCGGCGAAGTCTCGGGGAAGGTCGGCGGCTCGACGACGCGGCCGCTCAGGACGTAGGCTTCGACGGCGTTTCGCGCCAGCCCGGTAATCGAGCCTTCGTCGCACGGGCTGAGAGCCGTCGGCGGCGTGTGCTCGGCGATGTTTGCCTTAAGACGCATCAGTCAGTTCAGACTCGTGCGCGACAGTTGAGCGACCAGGTAACCGACGCCGAAGGGGGCTTCGTAGCTAATGACCTCACAGTCAGGCTTCAGCCCTGACGAGACGCCGAGCGCGACCAACATCGAGCGGTAGCCGCACTCGCCGGCGAGACGCCGCAGGCCCCGGTCGATGCGCGGAATCTGTCCCGGCGCGTTCGCGCGTAGCGCCGCGACGACCTGCTCGTCGAAGCGGCGCGCTTCGGGGTCGAAGCCCGCGGGCGCGCCGGGTTTGAGACGGTGGCTCAGGTCGCCGCTGGCGACGAAGGCGGCCGGGCGTTCGTTAGCTTCGACGGCGCGCCTGATGCACTCCCCGAAACGCACGTGGTCTTCGTCGGAAAGAAAGCTGTAGCCGAGGGCGACGACGCGCCCCGCCCAGCCGTTACGCAAAAGGAAGTAGAGCGGGACGGCCGTGCCGTGATCGAGCTCCTGCGGCTCTAAGACGGTGACCCGATACCTCTCTTCGGCGGCGGCCTGCCGGATTGCGCCGAGCAATTCTTCGTCAACGGGGGCTTCGACGATTGCCTGCGGGGCGTGGAAGTTGGCAAAATCTCCGCGCAGACGCGCGCCGCCGTAGGCGACGAAGGTGCTCCGCTCAAGCGGCGCGTGCGGCGAGACGAGCACGAGCGATTCCGCGCCGCACGCTTTGACTCGCTCGGTCAGGTCGCGCATGGCGTCCACGGAGGCGCGCACTTCGGCGAGGCGCGCGCCTCCGACCTCTGGAACCATGATCGGCGGGTGCGGCGCGACGCCGACGAATACGAGGGGGCTTGCGTTCATCATCCTCCGCCTCGTCGAGGGAAAACGTCTCACGCGTGTCTTGACTTGTAGGGGTTGACGGGGATTCTAACAACTGTGCATTTCGTCGGCAAGCATGACGGCGGCCGCGTTCGTCGAGGAGAGTCGTGGAGGGCTTGAAAGAAAAGTACGACGTGCTGATAGTCGGCGCGGGGCCGGCGGGCTCGTTCGCCGCGGAGAGGCTTGCGCGCGCGGGCGGGCGCGTGGCCCTTTTCGACGGGAGGCCGCGGGGCGAGGCGAAGGCTTGCGGCGGCGGCGTCACATCGAAGGCGCTCAAGGCTTGGCCGTTCCTGCTCGAAGCGGGCGGGCGCGCCGTCACCGAAGTCGAGATGGTCTCGCCCGCGGGCGAGGGCGTGCGTCTGAAGCTCGCGGAGCCTTTCGCCATCTACTCGCGCTGCGCTTTCGACTCTTACATGCGCGCGCGCGCAGAGAGGGCGGGGGCGCGCGTCTTCGAGGGTCGCGTCGGCGCGGCGCAGGCGAGGGACGACGAAGGCTGCTGGGTCGTGCGCTCGCGCGAAGGCGAGGGCTGGCGAGGGCGCGTGCTCGTCGCGGCCGACGGCGCGAACAGTGCGATAGCGCGAAGGCTCGCGGGGCCTCTGTCCAACTCCGACATGGAGGTCGCGTTCGGCTACCGCACCCCCCTGAACGAGGCGGACGAGGCTCCGACGGTCATCGCCTTTCTGCCGGGCTGGGCCGGCTACGCCTGGGCCTTCCCGCGCCTCGACCACATCTCTTTCGGCATCGCCACGGCGCAGGATACATTCGAGCATAAGGCGCTCGACCGGATGCTCTGGGACTTCATGGTCGGCTATTACCGGGAGGGGGAGAGGAAGGCCGCTTCGTCTTCGGGCAAAGGCTTATCTCTTGAAGGCGAGGGCGAGGTTGAAGAGAGGTTGCGCGCGTCGGCCGAGCGTTACGCGGCGCGCATCCCGGGCCTCGCGCCGGAGACGTTCGACGCGAGGCGCGCGGCGGGCGAAGACTGGGCGCTGCTCGGCGACGCCGCGGGCTTCGCAGACCCCGTGACGGGCGAGGGGATTTACTACGCGCTGCGCTCGGCCGAGCTGTTCGCCGAAAGCTATCTCGCGGGCGACGTGAAGTCTTACGAGAGCAGGTGGCGCGCGGACTTCGGGCGCGAGCTGCGACGCGCGTCGAAGATGCGACGCAGGTTCTACGGCCGATTCTGGGGCGGCCCCTTCACCGACCGCATGATTAAGCTCGCGCGCGCGCACCCGGGCATCCGCCGCACGCTGCGCGAGTTGGTCGCGGGAGACCAGGGCTACCTCGATCTCAAACGCACCCTCGCACGCCGCGCCCTCAACCCCTTCTGACAAAGCTGTGACGCTTAGACTCAAGACCTGAGTGAGTTGAGTTTAGAGCTTAACGGATTCGCCCCGCCGCGAGACAAGTCCGTCTCGTCGCAAGACGGACTCGTTTTACGCCGAGACGGACTCGTTTTACGCCGAGACGGACTCGTCTCACGGTAAGACGGACTCGTCTCGTCATAAAACGAGTCCGTCTTGCCGCGATACCGACTCGTGTTGTCCCGAGACGGACTTGTCTTGCGACGATACCGACTCGTTTCGTCGCAAGACAAGTCCGTCTCGGGACAACACGAGTCGGTTTTGCCCTAAAACAAGTCCGTCCCGCTGCGATTCCGGTGGAAATAAAGGCCCTATTTACACGAGTTTATAGCTGTTTGCATTTGAGTGTGACCAATTCAGCGTCCGTTTAGAGGCGGGCTGCGGCCCGCCGTCGCGAGCACCGCGGATTGAGACGGCGGGCGAAGCCCGCCTCTAAACGGTCACACTCAATTGCAATCCGCTATAGACGGTTCACAGGGGTTTCTACCCGTCCGCGACCCGCTATAACTCCTGATTCAACTAACCGGAGGGCGTGTGTAAGGGGCAAGACGCCGTTTGAGTTCTTCGGGGACGGGGACTGATTCAAACGTGTGGCGGCGGACGGCGACGAGGACGAAGTGTGCGGAGGCGACCAGCTCGTCGCCGCCGTTGCGGCGCACCTCGAAGTCGAGCCGCAGAGACTTGGTGCCGACGCGGCCGACGTAGACGCAGACCTCCAACAGGTCGTCGAGCTGCGCGGCCTTGTGGAAGTCGCATTCGAGGTGCGCGCGCGGCAGCCACACGTCCAGCTCGTCGAACATCACGCCGTAGGGCAGGCCGACCGCGCGGAACAGCTCCGTCTCGGCGAACTCGAAGAAGCGTATGTAAGCGCCGTAGAAGATGATGCGCGCCGCGTCCACGTCGCCCCAGCGGACGCGCTCCTCGATGCGATACTTCCAGGGTTCGTTCACGCCTTAGGCTCTACTCCCTTCAATCCTCCACACGGCAAGCTTGCGCGGGCAGTCCGCGCAGGAATTCGACGAGCGCGCGGTTGAACTCTTCGGGCCGCTCGACGTTGGAGAGATGGCCCGCGCCTTCGACGACGGCTAAACGCGAGCCTCCTATCTTCGCGTTCATCGCTTCCGCGTCGGCGGGGGGAGTTAACGCGTCTTCACTCCCGACGAGTATCAACGTCGGGACGTTTATCGACGGCAGGAGGTCTGTCTGGTCTCTCCTCAAGGCCATCGCGCGCAGCGCCGCGGCCGCGCCATCGGGGCTCGTGCCGAGCATCATCGCGCGCACGCCCTCTAGGACTTCGCCGCCGCGCTCGCGCGTTTCGGCGGACAGGAGCTTCGGCAGCATCGACTCGACGATTGGTGCCATGCCCTCTTTCAGGGCGCGTTGCGCCGTCTCCTCCCTCGTGCGGCGGCCGTCTTCGGCGTCGGCCTGCGGGCGCGTGTCTGCGAGGACGAGTGCGCGCACGCGTTCGGGGAACCTGCGGAAGAACTCGAAGGCGACGTAGCCGCCCATCGAGAGCCCGCCGATACGGACGCGCACGAGGCCCAACTCGTCGAGCAGCGCGGCCACGTCTTCGGCCATCCCTTCAATCGACACCCCGTCAACGCCGAGCGGCGTCTCGCCCAGGCCGCGCAGGTCGGGCGCGACGACGCGGAACTCGCCGCCGAGCGCCGACGCCTGCCCGCGCCACATCGAACGGTCGAAGGGGAAGCCGTGCAGCAGCACCAACGCCGCGCCGCCCCCGCCGGTGTCGTCGTAAGCCATCTCGATGCCGCGCACGCGCGCCAAGCCTTTGCTCATAGCTGCATCATATCCCGCCGGCCGCCGAAAAGCAGGTCAGTACCGCCCGCGGTAGCGGGTGGGCCTTGCGGTGACGGCTTGCCGATTGATGAGAGGCACGCTGTTGTTAATCGCGCCGCATCCGTCACGCCCACCCGCTACCGCGGGCGGTTCTGACCTGTATTGCCTAGCGCCTCTTCGTAGACGCGTACGGTCGCTTCGACCATGCGCTCAGGACTGAAGCGCTCGCGCCCAAGATCACGCGCGCGAGCGCCGAGCTTATGACGCCGCCCCTCGTCGGCGAGTAGTGACGAGACGGCCGCGGCCAGCGCACGCACGTCGCCGACGGGGACGAGCAGGCCGTTGACGCCGTCCTCGATTAAAGACCGCGCGCCCTCGGTCGCCGTCGCCACGACGGGCACGCCGCAGAAGAGCGCCTCGGCCATCGCCAGGCCGAAGGCTTCGGAGCGCGAGGACGAGACGAGCACGTCGAGCTTGACGATGACGCCCGGCGCTTCCACGCCCCGGCCGAGCAGTCGCACGCGGTCGCGCAGGCCCGACTCGTCGATGAGCCGCTCGACGCGCGCGCCGTACTCACCGCCGCGCGAGTTGTCCTCGCCGACAACGACGAACTCGACGCGGTCGCCGAACTCCGCCGCGACGAGCGCCGCCGCGCGCAAGAACTCCAACTGCCCTTTGACCTCGCTCAGTTCGCCGACGATGCCGACGCGGAAAGGTCTGCCGGGAACGTCGCCCGCGGCCCCGGCGCGCGCGCGCTCGAAGCGCGCGGGGTCTACGCTGTTCTCGACGACGCGAATCTTCTCCTCGCCGAAAATCTTCTGAGAGCGCAGGGCGCGCGCCACCGGCTCGGAGACGGCGATGACGCGCGAGACGTTCGCGAGCGCGAGGCGGTGCGCGCCGCTCAACGGGAAGAGGACGTGGCGCGTTATGACGAGGCGCGACGCGGGCGCGAGCCTCGCCGCGACGGCCGCGGGCGCATAGTCGCGCGCGACGTGGGCGTGGATGATGTCAACCTTGCGCTCGCGGGCGATGCGCGCGAGCTTCCGGGCGCTGGAGAGGTCGAGCGAGTTGCGCAGCGGCAGCGTGTAGACGTTCCGCCCGGGCAGGAAGGAGAGACGCTCGCGGAGCGGCGAGCCCTCGCGCAGCGCGGCGAGGAGTTCGTGGCCGCGCTCGTGGAGCCCCCGCGCGAGGTCTGCGAGGTGGCGCTCGCCCCCGCCGAACGCGCGCGCGGAACTGACCTGGAGGACTCTTATCAAGGCGAAGAATGTTTGGCGAGCGGCGAGGCGTCGTAGTTGGCGAGGAGGTCTGCGGCGTCGCGGTAGACGGGGTCGCAGCCGGCGGCGCGCAGGTCTTCCTCGGGGAAGCCGCCGGAGAGCAGGCCGACGGTTCGCAGACCAATCTTGCCCGCGGCCTCCGCGTCGTAGGGCGTGTCGCCGACGACGACGGCCTCCGACGGGCGCACGCCTTCGAGCCTTTCGAGCGCGGCCTCGAAGATGTCCGGGTGCGGCTTCGACTTCTCCGCGTCGTCGGCCGAGGTCTCCTCCTCGACGAGGTCTTCGATGCGCGCGAGCTTCTTGTAGGTCTTCAACTCGTCGCCCTTGGCCGAGGAGGCGAGCGCGACCCGGAGGCCCTCGTCCTTCACCCTCTGGAACAATTCGCGCACGGCGGGGAAGCCTTTGACGCGCGGCAGGTACTCGCGCTTGAAGAGTTCGCCGCGGTACTCCTCAAGCTCCTCGCCGAACTCGTCCAACTCTTCTTCCGAGAGGAAGACGGGCATCAGTTGGTCGCCGCCCTTGCCGATCTGGTAGCGCACGCGCTCGAAGTCGAAGCGCTTGCCGAAGTGCGCGAACGCCTCCTGCCAGGCGCGCGCGTGAAGGTCTACGGAATCGACGAGCGTCCCGTCCACGTCGAAGATGACGGCCTTGATCACGGATGTCTCCCCTTGAAAGTTTGATGCGCCGTTCGTCAGAAGGCAGGGATTATACCAGCGAGTGATTCCACAGTCGTCGCCCGCGCGCACGCGGCCGCCGCTGACGCCGAACAGAACACAGGCGCGCCCGCTCGTTCCGGTTTGGTACGGGAGCGTTCGCGGGGCGGGGCGCGCGGCCACGCCGTAATTGGTTCCATCGCTCGGGTAATCGACGGAGGCGCGCGGGCCGGGAAGTCGGCACGGTGCTTGCGGTGTGTTAGCGCGGGTAAGTCTCTTTTGGAGCGAGGAGTCTTTTATGGCTGACAAGGCAACACTTGTGACGGGAGTTTTCAAGACGCGCGTGGCCGCGGAGGCGGCCGTGGACGCGATTCTCAAGCGCGGCTACACGCGCGACGACATCTCCGTGCTCATGTCCGACGCGACCAGGTCGAAGGAGTTCGCCATCGAGACGCGCACGCACGCGGCCGACGGGCTCGGCTACGGCGCGGCCGTCGGCGGGACGGTCGGGGCGGTGTTGGCGGCGCTGGCGGCCGTCGGGACGAACGTCTTCCTGCCCGGCATCGGGTTGGTGGTCGCGGGGCCTCTGGCGGCGGCGCTGGCGGGCGCGGGCGCGGGCGGCGCGGCCGGCGGGCTCATCGGCGCGCTCGTCGGCGCGGGGATTCCGGAACACCGCGCGAAGGTCTACGACGCGTCTCTGCGCGCGGGCGGCATCCTCATCGGCGTCGAGGCGAAGACCGGCGAGGAGGCTGACAAGCTGGAAGAACTGCTCAGGGATTTGGGCGCGGAGCATATAAGGCAAGAGTAAGGGCGGGCGCGAGATTAACCGCGGAGAAGCGGAGGCACAGCTTGTCGAGCTAACGGCTGCAAGCTGTGCCTCCGCGCCTCCGCGGTTATAGTTTGTTCCTTAGCCTCGTCACAAAATAGAGTGAGGCCGCCGCCGGACATGTAACCGGCGGCGGCCTCTTCGTGTGTTCAGGTTAGAAGGGCGGGGTTAGCGCTTGATGGCGTCGCCCGCGTCTTCGAGCGCGTCGCCGACCTTGCGCTTCGCGCCGCCCCAGCCCTCTTGGACGTGGCCCTTCATCTTGTCGGCCGTACCCTCGGCCTGCATCTCTTCGTCGTCAGTCAGGCGGCCGAGGCCCTCCTTGACCGAGCCCTTGGCCTGCTCGTATTTGCCTTCCATCTCGTCCCTGTTCGGAGCACCCATTTGTAATCCTCCTAAAGTGTGTAAATGCGGGAGAGCGCGTCAACTCTCACGTTTCAGGGTTTAAAGATGGCAACCGACATGCCAGCAGCGCCCGCGGACGAAAGGTGTTGAAGGCAGGGGAGATGTGCCCGCGGACTCGCCCGGGCAGGTTCGAGGGCCGGGTTCGTTTCCGTACGCGCGGGCGGCCGGTCTTGGGACAAGGCTCGGGGAAGAAAAGAGGGCGTGCAACCTTTTAAAGGTTGCACGCCCTTGAAGGAGTGGCGGGCTCCGAGAGTCCTGCGCTTAGAACTCGAAGCGCAGGGCGAACTGGAACTGCCGGGCCTTGTAGAGCGTCTCGCCGCCCGGCGGCTGGATGGTCTGGAACGAGGGCGAGAAGTTCGCCCGGTTGTTGGTGTTGTCGATGGTGTAGGCGACCGTGTCGAGGTTGCCGATCACGTGTGTCCGGTTGAAGAGGTTGAAGCTCTCGGCCACGACCTCGAAGTTCATCGTCTCGCGGATGCGGAAGCGGCGCGAGATGCGCAGGTCGAAGTTCCAGAACTTCGGGTAGTTGAGGCTGTTGCGCTCGCCGACGCGCCCCGTGGCGCCCGAGCCCGTCAGGTTGCTGCCCGCGCGGATGATGGCGGGGCCGAACGCGGCGGACGTGGGGGTGCCGGTGATGCCTATCGAGTAGGGGAAGCCGGACTGGATGACGAAGACGGGCGCGAAGTTGAAGCCGTCGAAGACGGCGCGCCCGACCTTGCTGTTGCTCTGGTCGCCGAAGAACTCGGGCGTCCAGACGGCGCTCGCCACGAAGCGGTGGCGCACGTCGAAGTTCGCCGGCCCCTCCTCCAGGCCCAGGTCGTACGGGTTGAGCAGGAGGTTGTTCGAGGTGAACGTGCCGGTGGACTGGCCGAAGTCCTCCGCCTTCGAGAGCGTGTAGTTGGTCTGGAACTGGAGCCCGTTCGTGTAGCGGCGGTTGAACTGCAACACGAGGGCGTGGTAGCTCGACTCGACGTCGCTGCTGACCTGCGTGATGAAGTTGAAGTTGTTGTTGATGCGGTTGCCGGTCAGGCGCGGGACGGTGATCGACTGGCCGTTGAGCGGGCCGCCGTTGAGCGGGATCGTCGTGGTCGCCGTCGGCTCCGGGGCGTTGATGTCTCTGAAGGTCGTCAGGTTGCGGCCGGCGCTCATGATGTAGGAGGCCGAGACGACGGTGTTGCGCGTCAGCTCGTGCTCGAAGATGAGGTCGGCCTGGTGGATCGTCGGGTTCGACATGTCGGGCGAGAAGACGACGATGTTCGGGATGGGCGCGCTGCCGCCGCTGGCCTCGGACGCGGAGTTGAACGCCTGCGGGAAGACCACGGTGTTCAGGCTGAGCTGGACCTGCCCCTCGGGCACGCCCGTGTTGGTGATCGCGTTCGAGATGACCGAGTTCTGGATGCGGCCGAAGTAGACGCCGTAGCCGCCGCGGATGACGTTGCGGGTGTTGCCCGTCAGGTTGTAGGCGAAGCCGAAGCGCGGGCCCCAGTTATTCTTGTCGGCCGGGAAGACGCCGGTCTTGGCCGCGAACCTCGTGTCGGCGTCGAAGGCGGCGTTGGGGATCTGCGGCTCGGGGAGCTGCTGGTACTCGTAGCGGAGGCCGAGGTTGACCGTCAGGTTCGGGCTGACGCGCCAGTCGTCCTGGAGGAAGAAGTTCCAGTCGTTGGTCGAGAAGGTGAACTTGGGCGTGCCGAAGCCCTGGTTGAAGGTGCCGTTGTAGCACTGGCCGGCGCGTCGCGTCGAGCCGACGCAGCGGCCGAGCGGGTTGGTCGTCGGCGTGCTGGCGCTCTGGGCGCGCAGCGCGTTGTTCGAGAGGAAGTTGGCGTAGTCCACGAAGAAGTCGCTCGTCGTGCTCCAGACGTAGGAGCCGGACTCCGTGAACAGGTTGTCGTTCACGTCCTTGACGTGGTTGATGTCGAAGCCAAACTTGAAGGCGTGGTTGCCTTGGAGCAGCGTCATCGTGTCGGCGTACTGCCAGCGCTTCTCGTCGGGGAACGAGCGGCGGTCGAGGAAGTTCGGCTTGCCGAGCGTGAAGCCGGGGAGGCCCATCTGCGGCGGGACGCCGCCCGGGGGCGCCGTCGTCGGCTCGCCGGGGAGCGGGCCCGGGTAGACCTGCCGCTCCCAGTCGCGGCCGTACTGGAAGCGCCCCTCGTTGATGAAGTTCGGCGTGATGGTCGAGGTCAGGCGCAGGGTGATCCAGTCAACGTCCACGAGGTCGTCGCCGATGCTGGTGGTGGCGCGCGTCAGGCTCGAAGAGGTCTGGACGCCGTTCGGCGAGTTCCAGCGCAGGCGGTTGTAGGTCACGGCCAGCGAGTTGCTGTTGTTGATGCGCCAGTCCACCTTCGGCAGGAAGAGGGTCTGGTCGCCGCGGCGGTTGAACGGCCCCGTCAGGCTGTCGAGGAACGACTTCGTCTGGTCGATCTGCCCCTGCGTCAGCCCGCGGGTGAGCAGCGCGGCGTTGTTGAAGTTGGTCGTGTTGAAGGTGTTGGCGCTGTAGGTCGAGATGCCGGGGAAGTTCCTCTTCTGCTGGTCGTAGGAGAAGAAGAAGAAGAGGCGATCCTTGACGATGGGCCCGCCGATGGTGCCGCCGAACTGCTTCCGGTTGTCCTCGGTCTTGGTCGGGAGCTGCGGGTTGCGCGCGTTGAACTTGTCGTCGCGCACGTAGAAGAAGACGTTGCCGTGGAACTCGTTCGTCCCGGACTTGGTGACGGCGTTGACGACGCCGCCCGCGGCGCGGCCGTACTCGGCCGAGTAGTTCGACGTGTTGACCTGGAACTCGCGCACCGAGTCCTGGCTGATCGAGTAGCTGAGGCGCGTGCGGCCGCGCTCCTCGGAGAAGAACGCCTGGTTGTTGTCGCCGCCGTCCACGGTCGAGTTGTTGAGCAGCCCCGAGACCCCGCGGAACGAGACGAGGCCGAACGAGCCGTCGGGCACCGCGCCTGGCGTGAGCAGCGCGAAGTTCGACCAGCGCCGCCCGTTGGTCGGCAGGTTGTTGATCGAGACCTGGTTGATGTTGGTCGAGAAGTCCTGGCGGTCGGCGTTGATGACGGGAGCCTCGCTCGTCACCTCCACGGTCTCCTGCGCGCCGCCGACCGTCAGGCTGATGTCGAGCGGCGTGACGCGGCCGACCTCGACGACGACCTTCTGCTGCGAGAAGGCGGCGAAGCCCGAGGCGCTGATGGTGACGGTGTAGTTGCCCGGGTCGAGTTGCACGACGCGGAAGCGTCCCTCGTCGTCAGTCGTGGCGGCGACCTCCTGGTTCGTCTCCTCGTTCTTGACGGTCACGGGGGCGTTGGCGACGACGGCGCCCTGCGGGTCCTTGACCGTGCCCCCGATGGCGCCCTGGGTCGTGGACTGCGCCCACGCCGGCGCCGCGCCCAAGACGAGGCAGAAGATGAGCAAGGCGAGCGCGGAGGCTGACTTGCGGAGGGGATTGTTCGGCATATTTCTTCCTTTTCTTGCTGAGTTAGCTGTGGTGGCTCGGGACAACGGGTGCGTTCCTTCTGAAGCCGCTCCCGAAGAGCTGTCGTCCGACCTTGTTTGATTGAAGATGGCTTGAAAGAGAACTGAAACTCACATCCTACAGGAAGATGTTTACGCGGCTGCTACGGCGGCGGAAACGCGATGTTAAATACTACATTTCGCCGCACCCCGCAAGGGTGGAACGTCCCCGCCCGGCGGCCCTTTTTCTCTGTCCGAAATCTTGAATCGAAAAGTCCAAAAAATCGGATGCGTTCGGCCGCCGCTCGCGGCCCCGGCGCGTGAGCCTTCACAGACCCTCTGACTTAACTAGCAGACGGCGAAAGGGTTTCACACGCCCCCCTCAAGCCCCGCTGTCACGCAGCCCGCGGCCGCAAATCTTCGCCTTCCGGAGAAACAAAAAGTATGCCAGCAGCGGGAACAATAAAGGATGAAGGAGTGTCGGGTTCTGGGTTCTGGGTTCCGGGTTTTAGACAGGCTGATTGTCCTTAAACCAGCACCCAACACCTTCCCCTTCATCCTTCGCCCCGTTACTGCGCTAACCGCTTGCGGTACTCGTCGGACGAGACGAAGGCTTTGACCATCTCGGCCTGGACGTAGTCGCCGTCGTAAAGCGATATGAGCCGTGGCGAGCGTCCTCTCTTAGGAAACGGGTGACAGGCTGGCGCCTGCGGTCGGGAGAGATGCGGCGACAGTTTGTTGATGTCGGAGAGATGTGATGCGAGCAGTGCCGGGCGCTCGACTCCCTGAGCGCCCGGCGAAAATTAAGAGCGCGAGTCTTACACGCGCTCGAAGACAATAGCGATGCCCTGGCCGCCGCCGATGCAGGCGGAGGCGAGGCCGTAACGGCCGCCGCGGCGCTTCAGCTCGTTGAGCGCCGTCAGGATGAGGCGCGTGCCCGACGCGCCGAGCGGGTGGCCCAGGGCGATGGCCCCGCCGTTGACGTTCGTCTTCGAGCGGTCGAGCCCCAGTTCCTTCTCGACGGCGAGGTACTGGCAGGCGAAAGCCTCGTTGACCTCGACGAGGTCGATGTCGGAGAGCTTCAGGTTCGCCTTCTCCAGCGCCTTGCGAATCGCCGGGACGGGGCCGATGCCCATCACGTCGGGCTCGACGCCCGCGTAGGCCCAACTGACGATGCGCCCGGCGGGCTTCAGGCCCTTCTCCTTCACGTAGTCCCCGCCCGCGATGACGAGCATGGCCGCGCCGTCCACGATGCCGGAGGCGTTGCCGGCGGTGACGAAGCCGTCCTTGCTGAAGGCGGTCGGGAGTTTCGCAAGGACTTCGAGCGTCGTGTCGGGGCGCAGGTGGTCGTCCCGATCGACGACCTTCACGCCCTTGCGCGTCTTGACCTCGACGGGCGTGATCTCTTCGGCGAAGACGCCCGCGTCCTGCGCGCGCTTGGCCTCCTGTTGCGAGCGCAGCGCGTAGGCGTCCTGCTCCTCGCGCGAGACTTCGTAGCGGCGCGCGAGGTTCTCGGCCGTGCCCGCCATCGTCGTGTTGCAGTAGGTGTCGAGCAGCGCGACCATCAGCGAGTCTTCCAGTTTGCCCTGCCCCAGCCCGAAGCCCGAGCGCGCGCCGTAGATGACGTGCGGGGCCATCGACATCGACTCCATGCCGCCGACGAGCGCGTTGCGCGCCTCGCCCAGAAGGATCATGTGCGCGCCGGAGATGACCGACTGGATGCCGCTGCCGCACAGACGGTTGACGGTGAGCGCGGGGCGGTCGGCGGGCACGCCCGCCTTCAGTGCGACGTGGCGCGCGCCGTAGATGGCGTCGCCCGAGGTCTGCAAGGCGTTGCCGACGACCGTGTGGTCGATCTCTTCGGCCGCCACCCCCGTCGCTTCCAACGCGCCGCGCGCGGCCGCCGCGCCGAGGTCGATGGCCTTCACGTCCTTCAGAGCGCCCACGTACTCGGTCATCGGCGTGCGCCTGCCGCCGAGGATGAAAATGTCTTTGGTCATAGTGATTCTTAGATGTGCCTCACTGTCAGAAATCTGCCCGCCGAAACAACCCGCCAGTGTAAAGGAGGCCGCTCGCCAACGTCAATTTGGCCCCTCAAAGCCGGGAGCGCGGGCGGTCTTATTTCGATTATGCGGCCGGGGTCGGCAGACGCGGGGGCCGCGTGCGCAGTCCTCGCCAGCGCGCACGCGGCCCCGCGGCACAGCCCGTGTGAGTGCGGGCGTGCCCGGGGGGTAGCGTTGCCCTTACGCGCCCCCGTTACTGACGGCCGACTAAAATGCCCATGTGAGACTCCTGTGGTATATTCCCGCCGGTCTTTGATAAGGCAACGGGTCGGATGCGGAAGCCTGCTCACCCTCAGAAGAGATGAGCATCGCCGTTGAGCAAGGAAGGTTCCTACTCACGGCGAATCAGTTACGCAAAGACATTCTAGTCACAACAGTGACTAGATGCAAGTGGCAAGCGCGTCCGGCTGCCCTGTCAGGAGAGAAATCCTGATGGGCAGCGCACGCGAGCGGCCCGAACGCTTGGCCGAAAAGCTTCTTCAGATACGCAACGCCCTCGGCGTGTCGCAGGGCGAAATGCTCAACCGCATAGGGCTTGGCGGGAGCGGCTACCGACACTACGTCTCACAGTTCGAGACCGGGAAGCGCGAACCTTCGTTGCTCATCCTCTTACAATATGCCCGCGTTGCGAACGTTTATGTTGAGGCTTTGATTGACGACGAGCTAGACCTGCCTGACAAACTGCCGAGCGCGAAGAAGCACGAAGGCGTAAGGCGTCCCGCTAAGTAACAGCTTTACCCTCGGGCGGCGCGTTGGTAACCTCTTCGGCCTTAGCCGCCACGGCGGCCCTCAAGACGGCACGCTCACCGAACCCGCGCGACCGTCACACGCCATGAAAGGAGACCCTTTAGAGATGAGACCCCGGGCAGTTTCCCCACGCCTGCACGCGCTCGTGCGCGCCGCCGTCCTCCCCCTCCTCGCCGCCGCCCTCGCCTCGGCGGCGCTCGCGCAGCAGATACCGCCGACGAGGGAGTTCGGGCCCGAACCCTGGAAGGGCGCGCTGAGCTTAATCAAGGACAACATCAGGAAGAACTACTACGACCCGAACTTCCACGGCATCGACCTCGACGCGCACTTCAAGAAGGCCGAGGAGAAGATGAAGCAGGCGGAGTCCTACGGGCAGTTCTACGGCATCGTCGCGCAGGCGCTCCTCGACTTCGACGACCCACACCTTTACTTCCTCCCGCCGCACCGCGCCGCGCGCTACAACTACGGCTGGCGCACGCAGATGGTCGGCGACCGCTGTTTCGTGACGGCCGTCAGGCCGGGCAGCGACGCCGAGGCCAAGGGGCTCAAGCCGGGCGACGAGGTCGTCAGCCTCGACGGCTATCAGCCGACGCGGCAGAACTACTGGAAGATGCAGTACGCCTACATCTTCCTGCGCCCCGCGCCCGGCGTGCGCCTCGTGGTCGCGGGGCCGGACGGGAAGGAGCGGCAGCTCGACGTGATGACGGAGGTCACGCAGCACAAGAGAGCCGTTGGGTCCGGGGGCTCTAGTCCCCGGTCCGAGGTCGCCGTTAGTAACAGGCCCGGGGGCAGCATCAACGTGCCCCACCAGGGCTACTACGGCACCGACCTCGGCGACTACGTCCAAGAGCTGGAGGACGAAGAGCGCGAGCGGTGCGGGGCGGGCGGCTCGATGTCTTTCGGCGACGACCGGGTCATGCTCTGGAAGTTCGGGGAGTCGGCGCGCGCCGACAGGAAGATCGACGCCGTGATGGCGGAGGCGCGCAAGCACAAGGCGCTCGTCATCGACCTGCGCAGCAACGGCTGCGCCGCGGAGCATGCTCTGCTGCGCGTGCTCGCCAACCTCTTCGACCGCGACGTGACCGTGGGCGAGGTCAAGGGGCGCAGGGAGTCGAAGCCGCTGACGGCGAAGACGCGCGGCGGCCAGAACGTCTACAGGGGCGACCTCATCGTGCTGGTGGACAGCGGCTCGGCCTCGGCCTCCGAGCTGTTCGCGCGCGCCGTCCAGTTAGAGAAGCGCGGCACGGTCATGGGCGACCGCACGGCGGGGACGGTGATGCGGAGCCGCCGTCACCAACAGCAGTCGGGCATGCCCGTGATCGTGTCCTACCGCGTGAACGTCACCGACGCCGACATCATCATGAAGGACGGCAAGAGCCTCAAACACGTCGGCGTCAAGCCCGACATCGTGCTGCTCCCGAAGGCCGCCGACCTCGCCGCGGGCCGCGACCCCGTCCTCTCGCAGGCCATCACGCTCCTCGGCTTCCCCCTCGACCCCGAGAAGGCCGGCGCGCTCTCCCCGACTAAATGGAAGAAGTGAGCGTGGGAGTGCCACTCGTTTGAGAGTCTGTTTGAGAAGCCCCGAAGGGGCGGGATGTGAAAGCCAGGGGCAGAGCGAAGGCTTTAGCCTGAGCGCCGCCCCTGGTCACGTCGTGATGAATACGTTGAGCCCTGAAGGGGCGGAATAACCGTCGAACATATTCCGCCCTTTCAGGGCTCACCTTTATTCACGACCGCTGACCAGGGGCGTTGCCCCTGGCTTTCACATTCCGCCCCTTCGGGGCTTCTCAAGGCACCTGTCGGTTCGATTGTTCTTCAATCATATGGCGGAGGGCGCGCCAGCCCTGGAGCTGTGCGGGGGTGAGCGTGGTCTCGCGGCCGGAGGCGGCGCGGTGTTCGACGGCGCGGAGCCAGCGGCGCGTGGCGCGCGGCAGGCCGACGCGCTCGTTGACGACGAGGCCGGCGACCGTCTGGCGCATGTGCGGGCGCAGGACGCGCAGCTTGCGCTCGGTGTACAGGCGGTAGCCTTCGTCGCGCAGGGCCTTCTTCGTCGTCTGGATGACGTTGACGATTGTCTCATGCTCGTCCGAAGCGAAGGAGAAGGTCATGTCGTCGGCGTAGCGCGTGTAGCTCGCGCCGTGCGCGCGCGCGAGCGCCGCGAGCCGCGCGTCGAGCCGGAAGTTGACGAGGTTTGAAAGGCGCGGGCTCGTCGGCGCGCCCTGCGGCAGCCCGCCGCGCGACGTGCAGAGTCTGGTGAGCAGCGCCGCCGCCTCCGCGCCCCAGCCTATCCGGCGGAAGTAGGCTTCGACCCTTTGGGCCTTGGTCGAGAGGAAGAAGTCTTGCACGTCCATGCGCAGGACGACGGCGCGGCGCGCGTGCGGGAGCGCGGCGGTGACGATGGAGCGGCCGCGCTCGAAGCCGTGCGCCGCGGGGTGCGCGCGCAGGCGTCGGAGCAGGCGGCGGAGGATGAGACGCTGCACGCGCTTGAGGTCTGCTTCGGGCTCGTCGATGATGCGCTGCAAGCCGGAGCGCTTCCTGACGGCGAACGGGCGGTAGCGCGGCTCAATCGCGCGCAGCTCCGCCTCGCCCACGCCGAGCCGGCGCGCCAGCTCGTCCACGCCGCGCTCGCCACCCGCGCTCGCGCCCTCGCCCTTGAACAGCCCGCGTATTGAATCCCAGAGACCCACGCCGCAAGCCCTCCGCGCCTCTTGCAAAAAATCAGAAGCGGGCGCACACGCCGGTGCGCCCGCCCCGCCTTGCCGGTTGTGCGACAACCGCTGCCGCCTCTCAAGGCTGCCTAAAGCAGCCCGGCCGACGAAACATCGGCCCGCGCCCTGCGTTTGGGCGCCGCCAAGACGGTGCCGATAAGTTGCATCCGGAAGGGCCGTGAGGTCAAGAGTTGAAGGGGTGTTGGGTTCTGGGTTTTGGTTTTAACCAGCACCCAGAACCCAGAACCCAACACCCATCACCCCTCAAACCGGTGCGTGGCGCGGTAGCGGTGGAGGAGTTCTTCGAGGAAGCCTTCGTAGGTGAAGTCGGCGGGGTCGTAGTCGGGGCGGAGCTTGTAGAGCAGCGGCGTGGCGACGCGCCAGGCCATCCACTGCCGTGGCATCTCCTCCATGTCCCAGCGGCGGCGGAGGAAAGCCTCGACCACCTCGACCTCGGGCTCGGAAAGCTGTGAGAGTTCGGCGCGGAAGGGGACGGGCTTGAAGGAGCGGCGGAGCGCCACGTCGGCCGTCGGGGCGGAGAAGACCTGGTCGAAGGTGGGGGCCTGCGCCTCGCGCTCGCGCACGACGACCGTGCCCGCGACGAGGTCGCCCAGCCTTTGGTCGCGCGTGCTGACGAAGACCGAGACGAGCCCGACCGAGTAGAAGGGAAAGGGCTCCATGTCGAGGATGCGGACGAGGTTCCGGGCCGCGGCCTCCCAGAAGGTGACGGGACGGCCGTCCTCGCGGATGACGCGCAGCCGCAGCCAGCGCTTGCCCGGCGTCTGCCCCGACCACCACCACTCGAAGATCACGAAGTAGCCCGACCACAGCGCGAAGACCGCGACGAGCAGCAGCGCCAGCACCCACTTCGGCGCGTTGCGCGCCCAGCTCTCCACGTCCGCGAAGCCGACCCACCAGATGACGCTCAGGAGGAGCAGGCCGATGACGACGACTTGCAGGAAGTGGTCGAAGGCGCACGCCAGAAACCGGTTGCCCGTCGAGGCCAGCGCGAAGTGCAGCGGCACGCGCTCCGGCGTCTCGATGATCAGCGTCTCGTCAGTGGGGATGGCTGCGGACATTTGAAGAGTAGTCAGTAGACAGTAGTCAGTAGACAGTAGCAGGACATTTTCATTACGAACCCTCCGGCTGTCATCCTCAATCTCCTTGTCGCGGAGCGCTACTGACTACTGACTACTGACTACTGTCTACTTCAATCCAGCGCCGGCAGCGCGTCGTCCTGGTCGGAGGCGGGCGCGGCCGAGTCGAGGCGGAGCACGTTGAGCTGTTGGAACATGGACATGAAGTCGAAGTTGTTCCACGCCTCGACGATCTTGCCGTCGCGGACGCGGACGAAGGTCATCCCCGTGAACTCGACGGGGCTGTCGGTGGCCTTGAAGCCGAGCGAGTCGCCGCGGTGGCGACCGCGCACGGTGCAGCGCGCCGCCACCTTGTCGCCCTCCGAGACCGTGTCCTCCACGACGACCTCGATGTCGGGGAACGCCTCGCGGAACCTGCCGTGGAAGGTTTTGAAGTGGGCGGGGCCGCGCAAGGGTGCCCCGCTCTCGTCGGCGAGGCCGTGCGCCACGCCCTCCTCCGCGAACATCTCGTCAATCGCCTCGGCGCGCCCGCGGTTCCAGACCTCTGCGAACCAGCGGCGGACGAGGGACGCGTTGTCGGAAGTCTCGTAATCTTTTCTCATCTCACTCCTCCTCAGCGGGCCGCGCGCTCGGCGGGCGCGGCCTCAACATCTGCGACTCCCATTTCCGGTACTCGGCCTTCAGGCGCTCGAAGGTTTCGGGCTGCGACTTGCGCGAGTCGGCCTGCTCGCGCTCGTCCGTCTGGAGGTCGAAGAGGTGTTCGCCGTGCGCGCCGTCCTTCAGGTACTTCCAGCGCCCCGCACGCACAGCGCCCTGCACGTCGTTGCGCCAGAAGAGCGTGCGCTCGAAGGGCTCGCGCGCGCCGCGCAGGACGGGCAAAAGGTCTGTGCCGTCGAGCGGGTAGTCGGGGTGCGCACGCGCGCCCGCGGCGGCGAGGATGGTGGCCGTCCAGTCCATCGTGACGGCGACCTGCTCGGACGTTCTCCCCGCGGTGACGACGCCCGGCCAGCGGACGAGGGCGGGGACGCGTATGCCGCCCTCGCGCAGGTTGAACTTCTGACCCGAGAAGGGCCAGTTGTAGGAGAAGCGCTCGCCGCCGTTGTCGCTCGTGAAGATGACGAGCGTCCGCCGGGCGTGCCCCGCCTCTTCGAGCGCGCGCAGGACGCGGCCGACGCCTTCGTCGAGGCTCTTCATCATCTCTGCGTAGACTTTGAGCGAGCCGCCCGAGGTGAAGCCTTCGTAGCCGCCGGGGAGCGTGCGGCTGAACGCTTCGTCCCGCGGCCCCTCCCAGGGCCAGTGCGGCGCGGTGTAGTTGAGGCTCAGGAAGAAGGGCGTGTTGCGGCGCTGGCGTCGCAGGTACTCGGCGGCGCGCTCGGTGATGAGGTCGGTCATGTAGCCGACGCGCTCGACGGGGACTTCGGCCTCGAAGAGGTCGCCCTCGCCGTTCGCGTCCTTGTGCGTGAAGAAGTCGGCGGCCCCGCTCATGATGCCGAAGAACTCCTCGAAGCCGCTCTTGACGGGGCCGTACTTCGGCAGGTAGCCGAGGTGCCACTTGCCGACGAGCGCCGTTGCGTACCCTGCGGCTTTCAACAAGGACGCGACGGTCGGGTGCTCGGGCGGCAGGCCCGGGTCACGCTTCTGCGCGACGAGCTGCTTCCTCCACGCCAGAGGCTCTTCGAGCCCCACGGCCGTGCGCGCCGGGTACCGCCCCGTCACGAACGCGCAACGCGTCGGCGTGCAGACGGGCGCGGCCGAGTAGGCTTGCGTGAACCGCACGCCTTCGGACGCCAGACGGTCGAGGTTCGGCGTCCTGTAATCCGGCCGCCCGTAACAGCTCAAATCCCCCCACCCCAGATCGTCCGCCATGACGTAGACGACGTTCGGCCTCTCGGCCTGCGCGCCGACGGACGTGTCCGCCGCCCCGGCCAACGCCGACGCCGCGACCGCCGAAGCGACGAACTCGCGGCGCGTTAGTTTCTTTTTCATAGCGGCCCTCCAGGAGTTGGAAGAAAGCCGTGGGGTTAACTAGAGCGGGTTGCGTTTGAGTTAACCTCCCCCGTTTAGAGGCGGGGTGCGGCCCGCCGCCTGCCGCGATGTGACTCGGGTCGGCGGGCGGAGCCCGCCTCTAAACGATTGGTCTACTGTTTCGCAATACGCTCTAAACTCCGCGGACGCGTAGGAAGCGGCGCTTGCCGACCTGGATGAGGGGCGCGCGGTCGTTGCCGACCTCCACTTCAACCTCGTGGCGCGCGGCGCGCTCGCCGTCGATGCGGACGCCGCCCTGTTCGATGAGGCGTCGCGCCTCGGCCATCGAGGGCGCGAGGCCGGTCTCGACCAGCAGGCGCGGGAGCTTCCAGACCTGCGGGGCGACGGCGCGCTCCTCTATCTCGTCGGGTATCTCCTTGCGCTTGAAGATGCGGTTGAACTCGTCCTCGGCGGCCGTCGCCGCGTCCGAGGAGTGGAAGTCGGCGATGACGCGCTTGGCGAGGGCGACTTTGAAGTCGCGGGGGTTGGCCTCGCCGCCGGCGGCGCGGTCGCGCATCTGTTTGATGTCGGCGACGCTCATGTCCGTGAGCAACTCGTAGTAGCGCCACATGAGGTCGTCGGAGATGGACATGAGCTTGCCGAACATCTCCTGCGGCGGCTCGTCGATGCCGACGTAGTTGCCGAGAGACTTCGACATCTTCTGGACGCCGTCGGTGCCTTCGAGCAGCGGCGTGATCAGCGCGACCTGCGGCTCCTGTTCGTACTCGCGCTGGAGGTTGCGCCCCAGGAGGAGGTTGAACTTCTGGTCGGTGCCGCCCAGTTCCACGTCCGCTTTGAGCGCGACCGAGTCGTAAGCCTGCGTCAAGGGGTAGAGCAGCTCGTGCAGCGCGACGGGGCGCTCTTCCGCGAGGCGCTTCTGGAAGTCGTCGCGTTCGAGAATCTGCTTGACCGTGACGTGCGAGGCGAGGCGGATGAAGCCGTCGGAGCCGAGCGCGTCCATCCACTCGGAGTTGAAGCGCAGCTCGGTCTTCTCGGGGTCGAGCAGTTTGAAAATCTGCCTCTTGTAGGTCTCGGCGTTGGCGTTAATCTCCTCGCGCGTGAGCTGCGGGCGCGTGGCCGACTTGCCCGAGGGGTCGCCGATGAGCCCCGTGAAGTCGCCAATGAGGAAGATGACGGTGTGGCCGAGTTCCTGGAAGTGGCGGAGCTTGCGGATGGCGACCGTGTGGCCGAGGTGTATGTCGGGCGCGGTGGGGTCAGCGCCAAACTTGACGCGCAGCGACCGGCCCTCGCGCGCGCCCCTCTCCAGCTTCGCCCTCAAGTCCTCCTCGCGGATGATCTCGACCGCCCCCTTGCGCAGGTACTCCAACTGCTCTCCGATGTTCATGGGCGAGAGTTTAAAGTCCGCAAGTCCAAAGTTCAAAGTTCAAGGTTGGGCAGCCGGGTCAGAACCTCCCGCGGTAGCGGGTGGGCCTTCATTAACCGGATGCGCCGAATAACAAAGGCCCACCCGCTACCGCGGGAGGTTCTGACCTGACCTTTTCACGACCCGCCTACCTTCGATGTAATAGTTACCGGAGCAGACGAGGGCGAGCGCCTCGGGGTAGGCTTTGTGCTCTTCGACGAGGATGCGGGCGGCGAGGGCGTCGGGGGTGTCCGTGTCGAGGACGGGGACGGTGCGTTGGACGATGATGGGGCCGCCGTCGAGGGTCTCGTCCACGAAGTGAACCGTGCAGCCGGAGACGCGGACGCCGTGCTCGACGGCCTGGCGCTGCGCGTCGAGGCCGGGGAAGGCCGGGAGCAGGGAGGGGTGTATGTTGAGGACGCGCCCGCGGAACTCTTCCGTAAAGCAGGGCGAGAGCAGGCGCATGTAGCCGGCGAGGCAGACCAGCTCGACGCCGCGCGCTTTCAACTCACCGATGATCTCGCGCTCGTGCTCCTCGCGCGTGCGGCCGCGGCGCTCGACGACCGCCGTCTCGATCCCGCGCGCCCGCGCGGCTTCGAGCCCGGCGGCCCGCGGCTTGTCGCTCACGACGATACGGATGCGCGCGCCGGGCACGCTCCCCGCGGCGACCGCGTCGGCCAGCGCCGTCATGTTCGACCCGCGCCCCGAGATGAGAATCCCGACGTTCATGAAGGAGAAGTAGGCAGTAGGCAGATGGCAGTAGGCAGTTAAGAGCGCCGCTGTCGGAACTTCCGAGTTAAACCTTCAACTAGCGTTACGCGGAGCGCACTGCCTACTGCCTACTGTAGTTTGACTTCGCGCGCGCCTTCGGTGACGCGCCCGATGGTGTAGCAGGTCTCGCCGAGGTTGTCGAGATGTGTTTTGACGGCGGGGGCGTCCGCCGGCGAGCAGGCGACGACCATGCCGACGCCCATGTTGAAGGTGCGGTGCATCTCGGCTTCGGAGACGTTGCCGAGTTGCTGCATGACGCCGAAGAGCGGGGGCACGGGCCACGCGCCCCTGTCGATTTCGACCGCGGTGCCCTCGGGCAGCACGCGGGGGATGTTCTCAAGGAGCCCGCCGCCCGTGATGTGTGCGAGCGCCTTAATCGCCCCGCCGTCGAGCAGACCTTCGAGCGGGCGGAGGTAGCTGAGGTGGGGCCTGAGCAGGGCCTCGCCCACGGTCTCGCCGAGTTCGTCAAGCTTCGTGTTCACGTCGTAGCCCGCGACCTCGAAGAAGAGCTTGCGCGCGAGCGAGTAGCCGTTCGTGTGCAGACCGGCCGAGGGGAGCCCGAGCAGCACGTCGCCCGGCTCGACGCGGCCGCCGTCGATGACCTTCGCGCGGTCAACGACGCCGACGATGAAGCCGGCCACGTCGTACTCGCCCTCCGAGTAGAAGCCCGGCATCTCGGCCGTCTCGCCGCCGAGCAGCACGCAGCCGTTCTCCCGACACCCCCGCGCGATGCCGTCCACGACCGAGATGATTGTCTCGGGCGCGAGCACGCCCGTCGCCACGTAGTCGAGGAAGAACAAGGGCCGCGCGCCCTGCACGAGGATGTCGTTGGTGCAGTGGTTGACGAGGTCGCGCCCGACCGTGTCGTGCACGCCCGTCATGAAGGCGACCTTGAGCTTCGTCCCGACGCCGTCGGCCGAGGCGACGAGCACCGGCTCAGACATGCCGGGGAACGCGCCGTCGAACATCCCGCCGAAGCTCCCGATTTCAGACAGAGTCCGCGCGTTGAAGGTGCCGCGCGCCAGCCGCTTGATCTTCTCGACCGCCGCGTTCGCCGCGTCAATCGAGACGCCCGCGTCGGAGTAGGTGATTGATTTGCTCATCTATTTTCGGCGCGTCACGCGCGTCAAGGCTGTAGCGCAATATCGGTCGCCGTCGTTGTCCGGCGCGACGCCAACCAGCGCTTGAATGAACTCTGACTCTCGCCGGAAGGCTTGCCTGCGAGCAGGTTCTCGGCGCTGACGTCCTCGTCCAGGTCGGGCCAATGAATGCCTTCGCCCCCGCCGATGAGTCGCCAGTTATTCCTCTCCGCCGGAGTCCCGCTCAGAAGTCGTGGGTACCACGCGAGTGGGACCGAGATGGTGCGGCCATCGTTCAGATCGACGGCGAGTGCGTCGTCGGTGACCACCACGTTCTGCGCCTTGGCCTCAGCCGTTAAAGTAGTCATTCCAACTCCTCAATAAATCTTCCCCGTTATCCTCGACCAGTCGTTGTATGCGGTTAAGCTCAGTTCTGCCAAAGCCACCACTATTTTGCAGCCTCGCCGGGTCGAGCCAGAACTTGGCTGTGTTCTTGTCACGTTCGACGTGAACGTGCGGAGGCTCGCCACCGTCGCCCGCGTAAAAGAAGAATCTGTAAGGCCCGTGCCTGAGGACAGTCGGCATTCTTCTTTCTCAAATTCGTACGCCCTAAAGTGGCGGAGCATTTTAGAGCTTGAAACTCTTCCGGCCCTCGCCGCTGCGCTTCTCAAGTTTCTCTTGCAGGGCCTTGACGCGCTCTTCGGCCTCCTTGCGCGAGGCTTCGTCGAGCGAGATGTTGATGGAGAGGTGGCTGCCGGACTCCGCGCCTTCGGGGAGGAGCGAGGCGGGCAGCTCGACCTTGAGTTCGTCATCGCCTGCGAGCACGACGGCCGTGCCGCCGTCCTCGATGCGGTCGATGACGGCGCGCGTGCGTTTGGACTTGTCGCCCTTCTCCATAGCCTCAGACCTGTTTCGGTTTCAGACGTTGCGGAACTCCGGCCTGTACCTGACGAGCCCGGTGCGGCCGGCCAGCGCTTCGGGGCGCAGCTCGGCGACCATGAAGTTCTCCTCCGGCGAGGGGAACTCGCAGGTCACGCCGAGCGGCCCCGCCGGGCGGAAGCCGAAGCGCGGGTAGTAGTCTGCGTGGCCGAGCACGAACACGACCTCCCGGCCGAGCCGCAGGCACTCCCGCAAACCCTCACGCACGAGTGCGGAGCCGACGCCGAGCCCCTGCCTTTCCGGCAGGACGGCCATCGGCCCCAACGCGAAAGCCTCCCACACGCCGCCCCGCGACTCGACCGTGACGGGGCTGAAGAGGATGTGGCCGACGACCCGCCCGCCCTCCTCCGCGACCAGCGAGACGAGCGGCGCGCCGCCCGCCCTCAACGCATCGACGAGGTTCGCCTCCGCCCCGCCCTCGAAGGCCAACTCGTTGACGCGGCGGACGGCCGCGCCGTCTCCCGGAGCCTCCGCGCGGACTCTCACCTCGCCCCGGCCCTCTTCGTGTTGGCGTTCGAGTTCCTGTTCGAGTTCGAGCGCGCCTCGTCCTTCGGCTTCGGCGCGGGCGGGAGGTCGCCGAAGTCTATGAAGCCGCGCCTGGCCGAGTCGTCGCGCAGCGCCTGCCGTCCGGCCCACATGTCCTCGTTCATCTTCGGCTCGCGCGCGGTCGTGATCTTCACGTCGCCCTCCTGCCCGCGCGTCGAAATGACGATCTCGCCCTGGAAGTCCGTGCGGTAGATTTTTACCCCGGCGGCCTTCAAGCGGTCGAGCACCTCCTGCGACGGGTGGCCGTAGCGGTTGTCCATCCCCGCGGAGATGATTCCGTACTTGAACTCGCCGCGCTTGAGGAAGTCTTCGGAGGTCGCGTACTTCGACCCGTGGTGCCCGACCTTCAGGACGGTCGCGCGGATGTTCGCGCCGTTCTTAATCAGGCGCTCGCGCTCGGTCTGCTCCTCGGCGTCGCCGGTGAGCAGGACGGAAAAGTCGCCGTAGTCGAGCCGCGTGACGACCGAGTTGGCGTTCGGCTCGTTGCCGCCCGAGCGCAGGTCCTCCTTCTCGAACAGGGGCTGGATGGGCGCGAGCACGCGGAGGACGGCGCCGCCGCCCAGCTCGAACGTCTGGCCCGGCTCGGCGCGCAGCAGCGGAACCTTCTTCTCGTCCACGGCCTTGAGGAAGTCGGCGTAGTTCTTCGTCGTGTTCGGCACGCCGGAGTAGAGGACGTTGGCGACCGGCACCGCTTTGATGACCTCGTCGGCCGCGCCGATGTGGTCGGCGTGCGCGTGCGTGGCGACGAAGAGGTCGATGTGGTCAACGCCGTACTTCTTCAGGGCCGCGAGGATGACTTTGCCGTCGCCCGGCTCGCCCGCGTCCACGAGCGCCGTCTTGCCGCCCGGCGTGATGACGAGGATGGAGTCGCCCTGCCCCACGTCGAGCACGACCACCTTCGTCTCGTCGCCCGAGGCCGGCGGCGGAGCCTCCTCCCTCCGCTTATCCAGGTACGGTTTGACGACGAACCGCCACCCGAAGTACCCGCCGACCGCCAGCACCGCCGCCAGCGCCACCAGCGCGCACCCGCACCCTTTCCTACTCTGCGCCAATCAGATAACCTCCGGAAGCCTGCTTGTCTTCACTCGCCGTAAGCGTGCCTGTCCATCAGCTCTGCGAACTGCGACCACGAAAGCCGCTTGTCGCGTTGCCGTCGTCCGCCGCGCCACGTGATCGAGCCCCGCCCGATGATGATGGTGCCGATCTTCTCCTCGCTGGCGTAAATCTCGAACTTCATCGAGCTGCCGGCCTTCGTCAGGTCGAGTATCTGGACTTGCGCCGTCACCCTGTGCTTCCTGACGGGCTTCCTCTCTCTCGTCGCCATGGTTCAAACCCCCTGAAGAAGTTAGTCCGAGGGGACGGGCTCGCGCTCGCGCGCGTACTGGGTCTCGGCGGCCGTGTTGATGCGGGTGGGGTAGCGGCCCGACCAGCAGGCGACGCAGGAGGTCTCGGGGGGCAGCCCGCAGGCTTCGAGCATCCCCTCCATCGAGAGGTAGCCGAGCGAGTCGGCCTCGATGAAGCGGCGCACCTCCTCGACCGACATCCGCGCCGCGATCAGCTCCTCCTTGTTCGGCGTGTCCACGCCGTAGTAGCACGGGCTCACCGTCGGCGGGCAACTGATGCGGACGTGCACCGCCGCCGCGCCCGCCTCGCGCACGAGCCTCACGATCTTCTTCGAGGTCGTCCCCCGCACGATGGAGTCGTCAATCAGCACGACCGAGCGGCCGCGGATGAGGTCGCGCACGGGGTTGAGCTTGAGGCGCACGCCGAAGCTGCGGATCGACTGCTTCGGCTCGATGAAGGTGCGGCCGACGTAGTGGTTGCGCACCAGCCCGAAGCGGAAGTTGATGCCGCTCTCGGCCGCGTAGCCGATGGCCGCGGCCACGCCCGAGTCGGGGACGGGGACGACGATGTCCCCGTCGGCCGGCTGCTCAATCGCCAGCCGCTTGCCCATCTTGTGGCGCGACTCGTTGACCGAGCGGCCGTAGATGATCGAGTCGGGGCGCGAGAAGTAGACGTGCTCGAAGACGCAGAACGAGTGCCGGCGCTCCGGCAGCGGGAAAGAGGAGCGCAGGCCGCCGCGGTCGATGACGAGCATCTCGCCCGGCTCCACGTCGCGGACGTACTCGGCCCCGATGAGGTCGAACGCGCACGTCTCGGAGGCGACGACCCACGCGCCGTCCAGGCGGCCGAGCGCGAGCGGGCGGAAGCCCCGCGGGTCGCGCACGGCGATGAGCGCGTCGGGCGTGAGGAAGAGCATCGAGAACGCGCCCTCCGTCTCGCAGAGGACTTCGGGGACGGCCCCCTCGACCGACTCGGCGCGCGAGCGCGCGATGCGGTGGAGGATGACTTCGGTGTCGGAGGTCGAGGAGAAGATGGCCCCGTCGCGTTCGAGCAGCTTCCGCTCTTCGGTGGCGAAGGGGAGGTTGCCGTTGTGGCAGACGGCGACCTGCCCGTGCTTGCACGCGATGAGGAAGGGCTGCGCCTCGCGCACCGAGACCTCGCCCGCGGTCGAGTAGCGCGTGTGGCCGATGGCGGCCGTGCCCGGCAGGCGGTTCAGGCGGTCTTCGTCGAAGACCTCCGAGACGAGCCCCATCGCGCGCTCGGAGCGGAGCAGGCCGTCGGAGGCGACGATGCCGCAAGACTCTTGCCCGCGGTGCTGTAGCTGGTAGAGCCCGAGGTACGCGAGGCGTGCCGCGTCGTCGTGCCCGTAGATGCCGAACACGCCGCACTCGTCGCGGAACCCGCCCCGCGCCGTCTCGCCCGCGCCGCCGTCCTGTGGAGTCATGTGCCCGCCGAAGCCCTTCGACCGAGTTTGAAGGGACATTGTAGCAGGAAGAAGTAGTCAGGAGACAGTAGACAGTAGTCAGTAGAAAAACTGTCCTCGCCCGAACCCTGCGGCCGTCATCATCGGCCTCCCCAAAGCGGAGCCTACTGTCTACTGTCTACTGTCTCCTGACTACCGCCTCTGCTATCATGTGGCCGCGGATTTCTGAGGGCGGAGGTGCAGGCCCGTGTTCGGAGTGAAGGTCTACGGCGCGGACTGGTGTGAGGACACGCAGCACGCGCGCGCGTTTCTCGACCGCCTCGGCGTGCAGTACCAGTACGTCAATATCGAGCAGGACGAGTCGGCCGCCGCGTGGGTTCGGCAACAGAACGGCGGGAAGGAGCGCAAGCCGACCGTGGACATTGCCGGGCAGGTGCTCTCGACCCCGTCCGACCACGAGCTGACGAGCGCGCTGCGCGAGCGCGGCCTGATGGCCTGAGCGAAGGATGAGCGAGCGACAGAACTTCACACGCAGAGTCCTGTTGGTGGCGGCGGGCGCGGCGCTCGTCGCGTCGCTCTTCGGGGCCGTGTGGGCCGTCTACCGGCGTCTCCCCGAGGACGAGCGCGCCGCGTCGCGCCTCGTGACGGGCGGCCAGCGCACGACCCTGCTCCACGTGCGCCTGCGCCGCGAGGGCGTCGGCTTCCCCGTCTCGGCGAAGAGGGTGCCCTTCCAGCTCTTCCCCATCGACATGGCGGCCGCGCGCAGCGAGTACGACTCCGAGCGGCGGCCCGGCCAGCGCTTCGAGGATTTCGCCGCGCGCCTGATGGGCGGCCGCCCGAAGATCGAGGCCGAGCTGGACGAGGGCGGCGCGGCCGACCTCAACGTCCCCCCGGGCAAGTGGTGGATACACGCCGAGATCGACGGCGAGCGCGAACTGGTCTGGCGGCTCCGCGTCGAAATCAACGGCCGCGAGAAGACCGTCGAGCTGACGAAAGAGAACGCCTACCTCCGCGCTAAGAGATTCTAAAGAAGGTGTTGGGTGTTGAGTTTTAGGTGTCGGGTAAAACCCGATTCTTCCCCAACACCTATAACCCAACACCCAACACCCGACACGAATGAAGGCTCTCCGGTTCGAGAACAATCAGTTAAGCCTCGCGGACGTGGGCGTGCCCGGGCGCGAGGGCGAGGCGCTGGTGCGCGTGCGCGTGGCGGGCGTGTGCAACACGGATCTGGAGATCGTGCGCGGGTACGCGGGGTTCGAGGGGACGCTGGGCCACGAGTTCGTGGGCGAGGTCGAGCGCGCGCCGGGCGCGCCGGAGCTTGAGGGCCGGAGGGTCGTCGGCGAGATCAACGCCGGCTGCGGACGCTGCCAGCTCTGCCGGGCGGGCGACGCGCGCCACTGCCCCGCGCGCACCGTGCTCGGCATCGTCGGCCGCGACGGCGCTTTCGCGGAGTACCTACAGCTCCCCGTCACGAACCTCCTGCCCGTGCCGGACGAAGTCCCGGACGAGCGCGCCGTCTTCACGGAGCCGCTGGCCGCCGCGTGCGCCGTCGTGGAGCGCGCGCGCGTCGAGCCCGAGACGCGCGTCGCCGTCGTCGGCGACGGCAAGCTCGGCCTGCTCTGCGCGCAGGCCCTGAAGGCGGCGACGGGCGCGGGCGTCACGCTCGTCGGCCGCCACGACAACAAGCTTGAGATTGTCCGCGGCCGCGGCGTCCGCGCGGTCAGGTCGGACGAGCTGCCCGCCTCCTTCGAGCGCGCCTTCGACGTGACGGTCGAAGCGTCGGGCTCGCCCGCGGGCTTCGAGACGGCGCTCAAGCTCTTGAAGCCGCGCGGCACGCTCGTGCTGAAGTCCACCTTCCACGGCGCGACCGAGCTGAACCTCGCGCCCGTCGTCGTGGACGAGGTCTGCATCGTCGGCTCGCGCTGCGGCCGCTTCAAGCCCGCGCTCGAACTGCTGCGCCGCGGCGCGGTCGAGACCGACGCCCTCATCACGGACGAGTTCCCCCTCTCCGAAGGCCCCCGCGCCTTCGAGCGCGCCGCCGAGCCCGGCGTCCTCAAAGTCCTGCTGAGACCTTGAAGCGTTAGAAGTCAGGAGTCAGGAGTCAGGAGTCAGAATGAAGAAGGTTCTTATTCTGACTCCTGACTCCTGACTTCCTATATATGAAGCTCAAAACCAATCTTGCCGCCGACGGCGCGTTACTGTTGACGACGATCATCTGGGGCTCGACCTTCTCCGTCTCGCGCGGCGTGCTCGACCACTGGCCGCCGCTGACGTACCTGGCGGTGCGGATGCCACTGGCGGCGCTCGTCTTCGCGGCGCTCTTCCCGCGGCAGGTCTTCGGCGCTTCGCGTCAGGGCTTGCGCGCGGGCGCGACGCTCGGCGCGCTCATGGGCTTGGGCTTCGTCGGGCAGACGACGGGGCTGCTCTACACAACGCCCGCGAAGGCCGCCTTCATCACGGGCATTACGACGCCGCTCGTCCCCGTCGTGGCCTACGTCCTCTGGCGCGCCCGACCGAGCCGCGGGAACCTCTTCGGGATCATCCTCGCCACGACCGGCGGCGCGCTCGTCCTCGCGCCGGCCGAGGCCGCGGGCTTCAACGCGGGCGACCTCATCGTGCTCTCGACCACGCTCCTCTTCGCCGCACACATCAACCTGCTGAGCCTCTACGCGCGCCGCTTCGACGTGCGGCAGTTGAGCGCGTTGCAGATCGCGACGGCCGCCGCGCTCATCCTCGCGGCGTGGGGCGCGCTGCGCGTCTACGCGGCGCTGGCCGGCGCGGGCGCGCTCCCGCCGGGGCTCGTCCGCGAGACTCAGCCGTTGGAGTGGAGCGGCGCGGTCGCCGTGAGCCTCGCCTACCTCGCGCTCGTCTCCACGGTCGGCGTCTTCCTGCTCTGGACGTGGGGTCAGGCGCGCATGTCCGCGACGCACGCCGCCGTCATCTTCAGCCTTGAGCCGGTCTTCGCCACCGCCTTCGCCGTCCTCCTGCGCGGCTCGGCCGAGTGGACTGGCCCGCGAGCCACCGCCGGCGCACTGCTCATCCTCGCCGGCGTCATCGTGTCCGAGTTGCGTTGGGGTGTGAAGGGTGTGGGAGAAGGCGAAGCGCGGGAGGGTGAGGCCCAAGACCTTGCAGGCGACTGACTCTGTTGGCCTTGAGGCGTAGGCAAATGACCCGCATAGGGACGCGGACTCACTCTGCCCGCGCCTGACGGTATTTTTCGACCGCATCCGTAAGCACGCGAAAGAAGGCGTCGGCGGTGGCCTCAATCGGGCGAAGGTTGAGGCTTTCGTAACGATGCCGGTCGAACGGATACACCTTCGGGGTGACGATGTAGCCGCGAATTCCTTCGCCGGCATCGGAGAAGAGCATCTTGAGGGCCGTGTGGCGCAAAGACGAACCGACCACCAGTACGCGAGAACCGGTCACGCCCGCGAGCAGGTGTTGCCAGATGGCGGGGCCGTCGCCGAACGCCTCCCAGACGTCACGCTCGGTAATGCGTAGAGACTCCGGACGGTTAAGCGACCCCGACAGCTTGTAAATGACGGTGCCGCCGGGCGGCCTGACATCTTCCGGATGGCCTCCGTCACTCTCGTCCGGCGCGGACGCTAAGGCGAGACACAAACCTCGGCCGGCGTCATATTTCAGATCCCCTTCGACAACCTCGTGCCTGATACCCTGCGCCGTACAAGCTTCCTCGAAGAGGGTGTCGTAGTTCGTCGTTATAATACTGTCAAAGAGTCGTACGCCGAGCAGGTGAGCAAGCGTCGGATTTATCCCCTGCGGCCCGCTCATCGCCCTCCGGAAAATCTCCAGCAGGCGCTCACGCCCAAAGGCGATTTCGAGATTGCTGGCCGTCTCCTGGAACGGCCTGCCGGTCAGGTCTAAATCAGGGTCGCCCAACGAGGCGCGGAGTTCCGCGGTGACAAGTTCCGTCATGGCGCGCTCCGAGGGGTAGCCGGCGGCCAGAGAGATGCCGGCCCCGGCTATCATTATCATGCCCCCGCCAGCGACCTCGGCGACGAGCCGGGGCGGGATGACTACTCCCACAGCTTCGGCGCCGACGGCGTCCGCTTCACTCCCGCTCGCCCGCACCTCGCCTTCCGCCGCCCGCGCCAGTTCGGCCCTCTTTCTCACCGCCTCCGTCAGGTAAGTTTCCGAGATGACCTCGACGAGAGATGAGGTGACCTTCTCCGCCAGGTCGGACGCCAACTCAAACTCTGCGACGACCCGGCCTTCGGCCCATGAGGCGACCTCCCGTCGGAGAGTGTCGCGCCCCTCGTCGCGCGTGCTCTCGTAGCCGAGCCGCTTAAAGAATGGGAGGATCGGCAGGCCCTCGGCGCGCGCCTTCCTCATCTCCATGTGCGTCACCGAGAGCCCGTCCGGAGCCCCGGGCCCCTCGTCCGGAACCCACCCGTAACTCTCGCCGGAAATGAGGATGAACAGGTGGCAGGACTCGATCTCCTTCTCAATGCGCTCCCACACGCGGGTGCCCCCCGGAAGCCAGGCCTCTGCGTTTACCGGCTCGAAGTTAAAGCCCCGCACTCGACGCACGACCGCGTCCCTCTCGTTCGCGAGGTCTTTCATCGTGCTCGCAATGAAGACCCTGATCTTCGTACCCATCCGTCCGACCTCCGCGGCCGCCGCCATCCCGCGCCCGGCCGCGCGGATTATACTTAAGGCGGAGCGCCGCCCAGAAGAGTTTCCCGGCCGCCACCGCGCGACGGTTCTTTCTTTGCGGCGGGTGGCGGCATTGGTTATACTCGGGTCTCGCCACTGTGGCTCCTGAGTCTCCCTCGTCTCGGCGCACAGAACGGGCGGTCGGCACGTCATGGAGGTGGGCGGCGGCCGCTTTGACCCTACCGGCTCCTTTTGAAATTTAGAAGGTGAAGAGTTTTATGTTGCAAATCCCGAAGGGCCATACGACTGAAGCGGAGCGCGCCATCCTGCGCCACCTCCGCGTGTGGATCGCGGCGCTGGCGCTGGGCTGCCTCGTGGTCGGCGTCGGCGTCGGCGCGATGCTGAGCCGGACGAGCGTCTTCGCGGGCGAGGGCGAACAGCCCGCCGTGCCCGCGTCGGTCGCGCGCGCGCCCGAGGCCCTCTCGGCCTCGTTCGCCGAGATCGCCCGCCGCGTCGAGCCGTCGGTCGTCAACATCGACACCGTCTCGGCCGCCCCGCAGACGGCCGGCCGTGAAGGCGACGACGAGGAGGGCGAGGAGGGCAGCGACAACCCGCTCTACGACATGCTGCGCCGCAACGCGCGGCGGCCCTCGCGCGGCGTCGGCTCCGGCTTCGTCGTTGACCCGAAGGGGATCATCCTGACGAACTTCCACGTCGTCGAGAACATGACCGGCATCATGGTCAAGCTCCAGACGGGCGAGCAGCTCCGCGGCCAACTCGTCGCCTCGGACGAGGAGACCGACATCGCCGTCATCAAGGTCAACGCCGGCCGCGACCTCCCGGCCGTGAACTTCGGCAACTCCGACGACATGCAGGTCGGCGACTGGGTGCTCGCCATCGGCTCGCCCTTCGGGCTCGAGCAGACGGTGACGGCCGGCATCATCTCGACCAAGGAGCGGCAGACCGACCCCAGCGCCTCCTTCCGCCGCTTCATCCAGACCGACGCCGCCATCAACCGCGGCAACTCGGGCGGCCCGCTCGTCAACATGCGCGGCGAGGTCATCGGCATCAACTCGCAGATCGCCACCTCGACCGGCGACTACAACGGCATCGGCTTCGCGCTCCCGGCCAACATCGCCTCCTCGGTCTACAGGCAGTTGACGGCGACGGGCAAGGTCAGGCGCGGCTACCTCGGCGTCTACCTCGACTCCGTCAGGCCCGAGTTCGCGCGCGTCTACCAGTTGCCCGCGGCCAAGGGCGCCATCATCAAGGACATGGCCGCCGACGGCAAGGGGCCGGCCGCCGCCGCCGGCATCCAGACCAACGACGTGGTCGTCGAGTTCAACGGCCAGCCCGTGGAGAACGCGCAAGACCTCATCAACAAGGTCGCCGCCACGCCGGTCGGCGAGACGGTCGCGGTCACGTACCTGCGCGAGGTGGCCGACAAGCTCGAACGGCGCACGACCAACGTCAGGATCGGCGAGCGCCCGGCGCGCAACTCCCCGGCGGAGGGCGAGGCCAAACCGGGGGCGAAGCCCGGCAAGGTCGAGGACGCGCAACCGGACGGCGCGCTCAAGGACAAGCACGAACGCCCCGTCCTCGGCCTCAAGCTGAGCGAGCTGACGCCGCAGATCGCCAACGAGCAGAACCTGAAGGGCGTGCGCGGCCTCTACGTCCAGCAGGTTGACCCGGCGGGCATCGCCTCGGACGCGGGCGTCACGAAGAACATGGTCATCCAGCGCATCAACCGCCAGTCGGTCGCGACCATCGACGACTTCGAGCGCGTCATCAACGCCCTCAAGCCCGGCGACCCCATCGTCCTCCACGTCTCGGCCTACAACGGCGAGAGGGTCACGCAGCAGATCGTTCAGTTCACGTTCCAATAGCCGTGAACCGTAAACCGTAAACCGTGACAAGAAGAAGACACGCTCTTCCTCTTGTCACGGTTTACGGTTTACGGTTCACGGCTCTTTGCGGTTCACGTCTATTAGTTTACGATAGGAACAAATGGCACAGGCGAAGAAGGCGCTCGGGAAGAGTCAGAAGAAGGGCGGCGCGGCGGCGCGCCCCGGCATCAAGAAGTACCCGAACTACATCGGCGGCGAGTGGGTCGCTTCCCAGTCGGGCGAGTGGTTCGAGGACGTAAACCCGGCCGACACGCGCGACGTGATCGGCCGTTTTCCTGTCTCGACGCGGGAAGACGTCGAGGCGGCCGTCGGTGCGGCGAAGTCCGCGGCTGACCGCTGGCGGCGTCTGCCCGCGCCGCGCCGCGCGGAAATCCTCTTCCGCCTGGGCGAGATTCTCATCCGCCACAAGGAGAGGTACGCGCGCGAGATGACGCGCGAGATGGGCAAGGTCTTGAAGGAGACCGGCGGCGACGTGCAGGAGGCCATCGACTGCACCTACTACACGGCCGGCGAGGGCCGCCGCCTCCACGGCTTCACCACGCCCGCCGAGATGCCCGACAAGTTCGCCATGTGCGTCCGCCAGCCCGTCGGCGTCTGCGGGCTGATCACGCCCTGGAACTTCCCGATGGCGATCCCTTCGTGGAAGCTCATCCCGGCCCTGGTCTGCGGCAACACCGTCGTCATCAAGCCGGCCGAGGACACGCCGCTCTCGACCTACAACCTGGTCAAAGCCTGCGAGGAGGCGGGCGTCCCCGCGGGCGTCGTCAACCTCGTCACGGGCCACGGCGAGACCGCGGGCGCGGCGATTGTCAATCACCCCTCCGTCCGCCTCATCTCCTTCACCGGCTCGACCGAGACCGGCCGCGTCGTGGCCGGCGCGTGCGCCGACCGCAACGCCATCTGCTCTCTGGAGATGGGCGGCAAGAACGTCATCATGGTGATGGAGGACGCCGACCTCGACCTCGCCGTCGAGGGCGCGGTCTGGGGCGCGTTCGGCACGTCGGGGCAGCGCTGCACGGCCTCCTCGCGCGTCGTCGTCCACAAGAAGGTCTACAAGAAGTTCACGCAGATGCTCGTCGAGCGCGCGAAGAACCTGAAGGTCGGCAACGGCCTGGACGAGAAGACCGACGTCGGCCCGGTCATCAACGCCGACGCCGTCCACAAGATTCTCGGCTACATCGAGATTGGCCAGAAGGAGGACGGCGCGCGGCTCGCCTGCGGCGGCCGTCGCCTCGAAGGCGGCGGGCACGCCAACGGCTACTTCATCGAGCCGACCGTCTTCACCGACGCCGCGCCGGACATGCGTATCTCTCAAGAGGAGATCTTCGGCCCGGTCACGACCGTCATCCCGACGAACTCGCTGGAAGAGGCCGTCGAGATCGGCAACGGCGTGCGCTACGGTCTGTCGGCCTCCATCTACACGCAGGACGTGAACCGCGCCTTCCGCGCGATGCAGGAGATGTACACAGGCATCTTCTACGTCAACTCCTCGACCATCGGGGCCGAAGTCCACCTCCCCTTCGGCGGCACCAAGGCCACCGGCAACGGCCACCGCGAGGCCGGCACGCAGGTGCTCGACATCTTCACCGAGTGGAAGTCTATTTACGTTGACTACAGCGGCAAGCTCCAACGCGCGCAGATCGACGAGGTCAACTTCGAGTAGGTGTAAGCGCGTCCTCTGAATGAATAAGCGCACACCCACGGCGAGGAGCGCCACGAAGGCGGTGAGAGGCCGACGGCAGAGGCCGCGCAGGATAAAGAGTCGGCCAACGAGATATAGCTCGACGCAGAGAGTGGCCTCTACGTTTTCGTCGGGCCGCGCGGCCGCACGCACGTTTTTACGGAAGAGGAGAACATCACACTAGCTTCAGGACAACGGCGGGTAACAGGCGGCGCAGGCTGGACGAAGGTAAGTGGGAGCGGATCGGCCGCGACGACTTGCCTGAAGGGCTAAGGTAATATGGAAGCATTACGGAAAGAGGTTATTGCGTCAGTCGAGATAGTCGATGTGAGGGCTTCCGAGGACGAACTCGCAGTCATCGAAGCAGCATTGAGTTACTTACTCCTCGCCCTCGGCAAGACCCTCAGCCAAAAGCTCGGTGCGGAGCCGGACGAGGTGGAGGGTATCCGTGACGACTTGCGCAGAATCCTAGGCAGCGAGAAAGAACCTGAGCCAACAATGGAGTTCGCGGAAAAATCCTAACGAACGGAGAAGAGAAAAGTGATAGTCGGACTCCCCAAGGAGATTAAGGACAACGAGTACCGCGTGGGGCTGACGCCCGCGGGCGTGCGGGCGCTGACCGACGCGGGGCACAGGGTCATCGTGGAGAAGTCGGCGGGCGAGGGCTCGGGCTTCGAGGACGAGCTGTACGAGCGCGCGGGGGCGAGCATCCTGCCGACGCCCGCCGACGTGTGGGCCGGGGCCGAGATGATCGTCAAGGTCAAGGAGCCCATCGAGCCCGAGTACCCGCGGATGAAGGAGGGGCTGCTCCTCTTCACCTACCTGCACCTCGCGCCCGACCCGAAGCAGACGCAGGCGCTCCTCGAACACAAGGTGACCGGCATCGCCTACGAGACGATCACCGACCGGAAGGGCACGCTGCCGCTCCTCACGCCGATGTCGGAGGTGGCGGGGCGGATGGCCGTGCAGGTCGGCGCGCAGTACCTCGAGAAGATGAACGGCGGGCGCGGCGTGCTGCTGGGCGGCGTGCCGGGCGTGCCCGCGGCGCGCGTCGTCATCATCGGCGGCGGCGTCGTCGGGACGAACGCGGCGAAGATCGCCGTCGGCATGGGCGCGCAGGTCACCATCGTGGACAAGAACCTCGACCGCCTGCGCGAGCTGGACGACATCTTCCTGTCGAAGATTTCGACGCTCGCCTCCTCGGCCTACGCCGTCCACGGGGCCATCGCGGAGGCCGACCTCATCATCGGCGCGGTGCTCGTCCCCGGCGCGGCCGCGCCGAAGCTCGTCACGCGCGAGATGCTGAAGGACGTGATGAAGGGCGCGGTCATCGTAGACGTGGCGGTGGATCAGGGCGGGTGCATCGAGACGACGCGGCCGACGACCCACTCGAACCCGACCTACTACGTCGAGGACGTTCTGCACTACTGCGTGGCGAACATGCCGGGCGCGGTGCCGCGCACCTCGACGTTTGCGCTGACGAACGCGACGCTGCCCTACGCGCTGCGCCTGGCCAACCGCGGCTTCCTCGACGCCATCAACAGCGACCCCGGCCTGAAGGAGGGCGTCAACACCTACGCCGGCAAGCTCACCTACAAGGCCGTCGCCGACGACCAGGGGCTCGAATACACTTCGCTCGACGAGATGCTGGGCCTCACGCCCCAGACCAGCTCGAAGGCCGGCGGCGTGTGAAGGTTAAGACGATTTAGCCGCGGAGACACAGAGGCACAGAGATTTTAGGGGGTAGACTTAACCCTTATTAATCTCTGTGCCTCTGTGTCTCCGCGGTTAAATTTTTCAGGCGAGCAGGCGCGCGAGGCTGGCGGCGAGCACGTCGGCCTGGACGGGCTTCGAGAGGTAGAGGTCTGCGCCCGCCGCCGCTTCCGCGCGCGTCGCGGGGTCGGAGCCGCTCAGCAGCACGACGGGCAGGTCTTTGAGCCGCGGGTGCTCGCGCAGGAAGCGGCAGAGTTCCTGGCCGGAGAGGTGCGGCATGAGGGCGTCGGTCACGACCGCGTCCACCGCGTTCGAGAGCAGCGCCTTCATCGCCTCGAGCCCGTCGGACGCGGTCAGCACTTCGTAGCCCGCGCGGCGCAGGACGACTTCGAGGTAGCGGCGCAGCGCGCGGTCGTCTTCGGCCAGCAGGACGGTCGCGCGCGCGGGCGGCGCTTCGTCCCGCGCGGCCTGCGCGGTCAGCGCGTCGGACTGTTCGAGCCCTTGAATCAGGATGCCCATCTGTCTACTTGAGAACCTTTCCGGCGTGCTCGGCGGTCGGAGCGGGAGGGAGAGAACTAACGCCGTCTGGAAACTTAGCAACCCGCGTGCCCGCGGACGGCGGCGGCGGGGGCGCTAAAACTAATGTAGAGGCGCGCGCACGCATCAGTCAATCTCTCTTTCTGACCTGCCGCCCGGTCAGTTTGCCACGGCGGAACGCCGCGCCGATGCTTTCTCCCGCGGGCGCGGCGAACCGGCCCGCGGGCGCGCTCATCTATCTCCTTCCGCCCGAACAGCGCGCCCGCACGGGTTGAAGTGTCGCCGGGCTTCGGCCATACTCAAGGGTCGGGCACACGCGCGGGAAGATTTCTGTAGTGGTCGGGACGTAAGAGTATTTCGAGATGTACGAGTTCGCAGTCACGCCAGCCGTCACGCAGATCCGCCGCCGCGGCGTGACCATCACGGAGGTCGAGCCGGGGAGCCTGGGCGAGGAGCTTGAGCTTGAGCCGGGCGACCGCGTCGTCAAGGTCAACGGCCGCGCGGTGCGCGACTACCTCGACTTCCGCTTCCACACGGGCGGCGAGACCGAGCTCACGCTCGACGTGCTCAAGCGCGGCGGCGAGGAGTGGGAGGTCGAGGTCGAGCGCGCGGAGGGCGAGGACTTCGGCCTCCAGTTCGAGAACATCGCCCCGCGCCAGTGCGCCAACGAGTGCCTCTTCTGCTTCTGCAAGGGCAACCCCCCGGACGCGCGCCCCGCGCTCTTCTTCCGCGACGAGGACGTGCGCCTCTCCTTCCTCTACGGCAACTACACGACGCTCACCTCCATCACCGAGGACGAGTTGAACCGCGTCGTCGAGCAGCGCCTCACCCCGCAGTACGTCTCGGTGCATGCGACCGACCTGAAGGTGCGCGCCTACCTCCTGGGGGTGGACGAGAAGCGCGCCGACATCGACGACAAGCTGCGCCGGATGATGGACGCCGGCATCGAGATACACGCGCAGGTCGTGCTCTGCCCCGGCATCAACGACGGCGAGGTCTTACGCAAAACAGTCGAAGATTTGGCCGCCGAGTACCCGCGCGTGCGCAGCGTCGCCGTAGTCCCGCTGGGCCTGACGCGCTACAACACGGACGAGCGCCTGACGCCGGTCACGCCCGGGTGGTGCCGCCAGATCATTCAAGAGGTCGGCGCGGTTCAGAGGGAGTTGAAGAAGCGCCTGGGGACGAACTTCGCCTTCCTCGGCGACGAGATATACCTGCGCGCGGGCGTGGACGTGCCGGGCCGGAGGCACTACGGCGACTACCCGCAGATCGAGGACGGCGTCGGCATGGTGCGCTCGTTCCGCGAGGAGTTCGCGCGCCTGCTGCGGCGCGTCGAGAAGGCGGGCGTGCGCGACGCCGCGGGCCTGCACGGGACTATCCTGACGGGGACGCTCTTCGCCCCCGTGCTCGAAGAGTTGGTCGGGCGTCTGAACGAGGCGGCGGGCACGCGCCTGCGCGTCGTCCCCGTCGAGAACAGGTATTTCGGCGAAGAGATCGTCGTCGCCGGGTTGATGACGGGGCAGTGCGTCGAGTCTGTGCGGGGAAGGCTGGAGGGCGAGTTCGTCGTCATCCCGCGCACGGCGCACAAGTCGGACGAGCCCGTCATGCTCGACGGCACGCGGCTCGAAGAGCTTGAGCGGAAGATAGGCTTGCCCGTCCGCGCGCTCGACCTCGAAGGCTTCGGGCGGATGGTCTGCGGCGGGTAGGGGCCGGGGCCGCAAGCCCGACCGTGAGGGAGGGCGTCAGCGTCAAAAGAAAAAGAGGGCGCCGACTTTTACGAGTCGGCGCCCTTAAAGTTTTTAAGTCAGAGGCTCTGACTTCCGACCGACTTAGAAGTCGTACCGGATGGCGAGCTGGATGACGCGCGGCGTGCCGGTCGTGAAGGTCGACTTGCCGAAGTTGGTGCTGGCCATGTTGCCCACGGGCAGGCCGAAGTTCGTGTGGTTGAAGACGTTGAAGGCGTTGGCCTGGAGCGTCAGGCGGTGCTCTTCGGTGATGCGGAACCGCTTGTGCAGCCCGAAGTCCACGTTCCAGAAGCCGGGGCCGGTGAACGTGTTGCGGCCGAGCGTGCCGTCGCACCACCACTGCGCGGACGTGACGACGACGCCGTTGTTGGGGCCGCAGGCCGCGCGCACCGCGGCGATGCGCTCCGGAGCCGTGGGGCTCGTGATGCCCGCCGCCGTGAGCGGCGCGAGGAAGTTCGCGACGCGCGTGTTCATGCCGACGAAGAGCGACGTGTCGAAGAAGCCGTCGGCCGGGCTGTTGCCCGTGTAGATGCTGTCGCCGTCGGTGCCGAGGAAGACCGCGCGGTCGCTGGTGAACCCGTCGGCGTTCGGGTCCTGGTTGCCGTGGTAGACGGTGAAGGGGACGCCCGACTGAATCTGGACGATGCCCGTCATCACCCACCCGCCGAGCCAGCGGTTCTCCTTCCAGAGTTCCGGCTCGTAGCTGAAGCCGGTCACGAAGCGGTGCCTGATGTCGAAGTCGGAGCGGGCGCGGTCGAGCCGGATGTTAAAGCCGTTCTGCGGCCGGAAGTTGCCGTGGCGGGCGTCGGCGACGAAGGCGTCGCTCAGCTCGTCGATGGCCTTCGAGTAGGTGTAGTGACTGTTGAACTGGAGCCCGTGCCAGCCGCGGCTCCGGACGCCGACCTGACCGCCGTGGTAGATCGAGCCGAAGGCGTTGGTGCGGAAGTTGTCCGAGGAGATGGCCGTGTTGGGCCGGATCGTGCTGCCGCCGCGGGTGCGGCCAGGGAAGGTGTTGATGTCGATGACGCCCGTCAGCCCGCGCCCGGCCGTCGTGATGTAGTTGAACTCGAACAGGAAGTCCCGGGCGAACTCGTGCTGCACGCCGAGGAACATCTGCTGGAAGTACGGCGTCTTCAGGTTCTCGTCCATGTGGCGCGGCGCCGGCAGGCCCGCGAAGAGCGGGCTGTTGAAGAGTTGACGGCTCGACTCCTGGAACGGGACGGTGAAGAGGCCGGGCGAGGAGAGCGGCCCGATGGGGATGGGCCCGCCGATCGCCGGGCTGTTGATGGTGTTGAAGCCGAAGGTCGGCGGGTTGAACCGGATGTTCTCGAAGAGGTTGTTCCAGATGCGGTCGTAGAAGAAGCCGCCGCCGCCGCGCACGACCAGCTTCTGGTCGGAGAAGACGTCCCACGCGAACCCGACGCGCGGGGCGAAGTTAGTCCAGTCCTTAGCCCAGATGTCGCTGTCGCGCTGCTGGAAGCCGCCGCGCGCGACCTTGGCCGTGAGCGGGTTGTTGACCGGGAAGAAGACGTTGGTCGAGGCGGTCGGCACGGGCGTGTCCGCCGAGCCGAAGTAGAAGTTCGAGTCCAGGCCCTGGCGGAAGTTGTGCGGCGGGCCGAAGTACTCCCAGCGCAGGCCGAGGTTGAGGGTCAGGTTGCGGCGCGCCTTCCAGTCGTCCTGGATGTAGGCCGCGTACTCGTTGGCGCGGAAGCCACGGTAGTACTCGGGCGCGCCGCCGGTGCGCGGGTCGAGCGTCACCTGCGCCTGCAAGAACGCGCCGAAGGTCGGCTCGCCGAAGAGCGCGAGGTCGGCCTCGTCGCCGAAGAAGCCGTCGGTCAGAAGCTCCTCGACGCCGTGCGGGAGGAAGAGCCCGGTCGAGGTCGTCTGGAAGGAGGAGCCGTTGCGGATGCGGCGGTACTCCAGGCCCGTCCGGAAGCTGTGCGAGCCCATCAGCAGCGAGAAGTGCTGCTGGAGCTGGAACTGGTTGTCGGTGAAGAACTGCGGCAGGCCGGCTGAGCAGCCGAGCTGGACGCCTATGGGGTCGAAGCCCGTGAAGATCGAAGGCAGGCCCTCGGTGCCGGGGCAGGCCGGGAAGTCGCGCCGGTGGCGGAGGTAGCTAAACTTCGACTCGCTGGTGATCGTCGGGCTCCACGTGTGGTTCAACGTCAGGCCCGCCAAGAGCGAGCTGCCGGGCGAGAAGAAGGGCGCCGCGATGGGCTGGTCGCCGCCACCGAAGGTGTCGCCGTTGTCCGAGTCCTCGGAGAGGAAGGTCGCGGTCAGGTTGGTGTTCGAGGTGAACGTGTGGTCGCCCTTGATGCTGAAGCGGGCGATGTTCGAGAAGGCCGGATTGCTGACCGTCACGTCGCCGTAGACGGGGACGGGGTAAACGATGGGCGCGTCGGTGAACAACGTGGTGAAGAGGCCGCCGGCCTCGTTCGTGAAGTTTGAGGTGGCGAGCGGGATGTTCTGGATCGCGGCGTACTTCAGGTAGTTCGCGCCGAGCGTGCGCGAGTTGGCGAAGGCGCCCGGGCACGCGTGGCCGAGCGCCTGCTGGCAGAGCCCCGCCGGGTTCGACTCGTGGAAGGTGGCGAAGGCGCCGCTCTGGACGAAGTTGACGAACTGCTGGGTGAAGCTGGTGGTCGTCAGCGGGCCGGCCTGGCGCAGGCGCGAGAACTCGACCGTGCCGAAGGCGAAGGTCTTGTCCTTCTTGATGGGGCCGCCGAAGGAGCCGCCGAACTGGTTGCGCACGAGCGCATCCTTGATGCCCTCGCGGTTCGAGAAGAAGTCGTTGGCCGCCAGCTTCTGGATGCGGTTGTACGCGAAGAGCGAGCCGTGGATGTCGTTGGTGCCGGGCCTCAAGACCGACTCGGCCACGAAGCCGCCGCCCTTGCCGTACTGCGCCGAGTAGTTGTTGGTGATGACGCGGTACTCCTGGATGGCCTCGGGCGAGATGCTGGTGATGCCGCCGGAGACGAGCGCGCCGCGGCCGCCCTGCCCCTGGTCGTTGTTGTCGAAGCCGTCGACGAGGAAGTTGCCCGTGCCGCCGCGCACGCCGTTGACGGCCGCGCCGCGGGTGCTGCCGGCGAACTCGTCGGGCACCGCGCCGGGCAACAGGTTGATGAACTCGTTGGTGTCGCGGTTCTCAAGCGGGTAGGTCTCCCAGACGTTGCGGTTCAGGAGCTGCGAGACGCTCGACTCGGACGGCTGGGCGAGCTGCTCGCCGCCCGCGACGACCGTCACGGTCTCGCTCGCGGCGCCGACGGCCAGCCTCACGTCCTGCGTGACGACCTGGGCGACCGTCAGGATGACCTGCTCGACCTGCGCCGTGCTGAAGCCCGCGGCTTCGACCTTGATGGTGTAGGTGCCGACGGGCAGCGTGGGGAAGCGGTAAAGGCCGGAGTCGGTGGACTGCGCGGTGGCAGAGACGTTGGTGGCGACGTTGGTCACGGTGACGGTGGCGCCGCTCACGACGGCGCCGTTCGGGTCGGTGACCGTGCCCGTCAGCGACGAGGTGCCCTGTGCGAAAGCGGTGACGCAGAGGGCGGCGACCAACAGCGCGGCGAACGCCACTGAGGTGAGTCTTCTCATCTGATTGAATCTCCTTTTCAAACTGGCAAAAGGGCGCTTCATACGTCCCGGGTCAAGGGGCCTTGACCCACGCGGGTTCGGGCGCAGGCGTGGTTCCGGCGGCTCGGCGGAGAAAAATAGGGCCGGGAACCGACCTTCGTAAGTCCGGGCACGCCGCAAGCGCCGTTGGGTGCGGCCAAAGTGGATGGTAAGGGGGCGCACCCTTCGTCCCCGCGGCTAAATCACTGGATTTCGTACGACGACTTGGGCGCGGCGTGCCGGAGCAGTTAAAGAACGGACTGACAACCAAAAATATGGCAAAGATTGTTCCATCGCATGGACGCCGGCCTAGTCGTGTATATCAGGCCAAACACGGAGATTATGGCGGAGTAAATTCAGAAATATAAATAAAAGCATCCGAATTTATGAAGATTCGGAGAACATCTCGGACTCGGCGTACGGCCAGGCCGCGTCGGGATCGGGCCGGAGAGGGGCCTCGTCCTCAACGTGAAGTTGCAGTCTACCTCCCTCGGCCCGACCCTCACCGAGAGTCGCCCGCCGGTGCCGGCGACCTTGCTCGCGTGGCGCGTGGAATCGGAGTGCCTCCTGCCTCTTCGTGAGCATGTCCATAAATATGGACGTACCGGGATAATTTTAGTTTTTAGCTCCAAAAAAATGTATTAATCCGAATTTAGCAATATCATTTTAGTCAAATTCTTGGAGAAAATCTAAAATTCCTGTCAATACGACAATTTGAATTTTATCCGCATAATGGCATGATGCTTGCAATTCGCGGCTCAAAGCTAAAGCAGCAGCATCTCGCGGCTTGTGCTTCCCTACAACACCCGAAAAGTTCAGGCACAAAAAATCGAAGCTCCGAAGTAGTCGTTGTCCGAGTCGTTGTCCGAGACGACTAACAGGGGGGCTTCGATTCTAGGAGGAAGCCCACGATGAAAAGACTTTTGCTGGCAATGTTGACGCTCGCCCTGTTCGCCGCGTCGGCATTCGCACAGACGACGACCGGCGACCTCGTCGGCACAGTCTCCGGCCCCGACGGCGTCATCGCCGGCGCTACCGTCACGGTCATCGACGACCAGACGAAGAGAGAAAGAACCGTCCAGTCCAGCGCCGACGGCACCTTCTCCGTCCCCCAGCTCGAACCCGGCGTCTACACGGTGAAGATCACGGCCCCCGGCTTTAAGACCTTCAACGCGACCCAGTTGAAGATCGACGCCGGCCGCCCCTACACGCTCAACCCGACGCTCGAAGTCGGCGGCGTGCAGGAGACCGTCACGGTGATCGCCGGCGCCGACATCATCAACTCGACGACCGGCGAGCTGAGCGCGACCATCAGCCCGCAGCAGGTGAAGGACCTGCCAATCAACGGGCGCAACCCCCTCGCGCTGCTCAACCTGCTGCCCGGCGTCAACCCGACCAGTTCGTCCATCAACGGCCAGCGCAGCTCGGTCACGAACTACACGCGCGACGGCATGAACGTCCAGGACAACTTCATCCGCCTCGGCGGCTTCGTGCAGGACCGCCCGACGGTTGACGACACGGGCGAGTTCACCGTCATCACGCAGAACGCGGGCGCCGAGTTCAGCGGCTCGCAGATCGTCCAGCTCGTCACCCCCCGCGGCGGCGACGACTTCCACGGCGCGCTCTACGAGTTCAACCGCAACTCGTACTTCGGCGCCAACCGCTTCTTCAACAACTTCAACAACGTCGCCCGCCCGTTCCTGAACCGCAACCAGTTCGGCGGCAGCTTCAGCGGCCCGGCGCGCATCCCGCGCTTCGGCGAGGGCGGCGACCGCACCTGGCGCAACAAGGGCTTCTTCTTCTTCAACTACGAGGGCTTCCGCCAGGCTTCGCAGGCGGCGGCCAACGGCACGATCCTGCTGCCGCAGGCGCGCGCCGGCAACTTCACCTACACCGCGACCTGCACGGCGAGCGGCGCCACCGCCTGCCCGGCGGGCATCACGCCGGGGCAGCAGCTCACGATCAACACGCTGAACGGCTCGGGGCTCAACCTGGCCGGGGCCAACGGGACGGCGTTCACCAGCGCGGGCGGCGCGCTCACGATCGACCCCGTCGTCCAGAGCCGCATCCTGAACAACCTGCCCACGGCGGCCAACGGCACCACGACCGGCACGAACTTCACGCAGGTGCTCAACTTCAACATCGGGACGCCGGTCACCCGCAACGCCGTCACGGGCCGCTTCGACTTGCAGTTCAACGACCGCAACGCCCTCAACTTCGTCTACAAGAAGAACGACGAGAGCAACGCGCGCAACGACCTGGCCTACGGCTTCCAGACGAGCCCCTACGTCTTCCAGGGCGGCCCGACGACGCTCTACGTCCTGGCCTACAACATGACTCCGACCTCGAACCTGACGAACGAGATTCGCTCCGGCTACCAGCGCAGCGAGCCCTTCTTCTTCGAGGGCGGCGTGGCCAAGAACTTCGTCTTCAGCACCGCGCAGACGCAGGCCCTCAACACGCTGGCGAGCATCATCACCAACCCCGAGGGCAGCTTCCGGGACCAGGGGCGCAACACCGACTACTGGAACCTCCAGGACAACGCGACCTACCTCTGGGGCAACCACTCGCTCCGCTTCGGCGGGCAGTTCCAGGCCTACAAGATCGTGGCGGTCAACTTCGCGGGCACCACGCCGGCCTACACCTTCAGCACCGCCAACAACCCGAACACGCCCGGCCTGACCACCGGCATGTTCCCCGGCGGCATCAACGCCACCGACCTGGGCCGCGCCAACAACCTGCGCTACCTGCTGGGCGGCATCATCGGCGCCGGCACCCTGACGGCCAACCTCGTCGACCAGCAGACCGGCTACCAGCTCGGCGCGCCGGCCGTCCGCGACCTCCGCTTCGAGAACTGGTCGGGCTACGTCCAGGATCAGTGGCGCGTCACGCCGCGCCTGACGCTGAACCTCGGCCTGCGCTACGACCTCTTCACGCCGCTGCGCAACGTCGATCAGGTCTACCTCGAGGCGCGCGTCGATCAGGGCCAGACCCCGATGCAGGCGGCGCTCAACCCGAACGGCGTCTACCAGATCGTCGGCGGCAACGCCGGCAGCCCCGGCGACTTCTTCAAGGCCGACAAGAACAACTTCGGGCCGAGCCTCAGTTTCGCCTGGTCGCCGACCTTCAAGAACAACTTGCTGAACAGCGCCTTCCCCGGCGAGGGGCGCACGGTCATCCGCGGCGGCTACCGCATCAGCTACAACAACAACGAGTACGTCCGCTCGCCCGACAACGCGCTGCTCAACCACGTCGGCCTCGGCGGGCAGACCATCAACGTGACGACCAACATCGGCGGCACCGAGACGGCCAACCTCCGCTCGATCCTGACGCCCAGGGCCGAGGCCCCCAGCTTCCAGGCCCTGCCCGGGAGCTTCGGCACGCCCGCGCTGCCCGTCCTGCCTCGCACCTACGCGGCCAACAACACGGCGGCGGTCGCCAACCGCTTCGGCTCGGTCTTCGTCATCGACCCGAACCTCCAGCTCCCGCTGACGCACGAGTACAACGTCGGCATCCAGCGCGAGATCGGCTGGCAGCAGGCCATCGAAATCCGCTACGTCGGCAGCCGCAGCGACGAGCTGCTCCGCTCGATCGACTGGAACCAGATCGACATCCGCAACAACGGCTTCCTGGCCGACTTCGTCCTCGCGCAGCGGAACCTCGCGCTCAACCGCGCGACGAACCCGGCCTCGACCAACTTCACGAGCGGCGTCGGCGCTCTGTCGGTGCTCAACAAGCTCACGACCAACCCCGCCACCATCATCACGAACCTGGAGAACGGCACCCCGGCCGACCTGGCGTTCACCGCCATCGGCAACGCCACGACCGGCGGCATCCCGTTCCTCGCGAACCCGAACACGGGCGTCGCCAACACGCTGGAGAACGGCGGCGCGTTCCGCTACAACTCGCTCCAGGCCGAAATCCGCCGCCGCTTTACGGGCGGCTGGGGCTACCAGCTCAACTACACGTTCCAGAAGATTCTGGCGGACACGACGCAGGACACGCAGACCAACGTCGATCCGTTCATCGACAACGCGAACATGAAGTTGAACTACGCGCGCCCCGACTACGACCGCACCCACACGATCAACGGCAACCTGAACTACAACCTGCCGTTCGGCCGCGACCGGCGCTGGCTCAACGACGGGCCGGCGAGCAAGATTTTCGGCGGGTTCCAGCTCACCTCCATCGTCAACATCAGCTCGGGCCAGCCGCTCTCGATCCGCGACGGCAACGCCGGGGTCGGCCGCGGCACGCTCAACCGCGCCGCCCGCTCCTCGCTCCAGCCGGCGACCTCGACGCTGACCGCCGACGAGATCAAGGAGCTGATCGGCGTCCACCGGACGCCCAACGGCGTCTTCTTCATCAACCCGAGCGTGTTGCAGGCCACGGCCGTCAACACCTCCGGCGTGCGCGTGCCGATTGATTTGACGCAGCCGCTCCCGGCGGGCTTCAGCAGCCTCCAGGTGCGCGGCGCGGCGGCGATCAACCCGGCCGACCCGCGGAACCCGACGCCCTTCGCCGGGCAGGTCTTCTTCCGCAACCAGCCGGGCTCGACCGGCAACCTGCCGATCAACGTCTTCAACGGCCCGTGGTACATCAACTGGAACGCGGGCCTCTTCCGGAACTTCGGCATCACCGAGCGGATGAAGTTGCAGTTGCGCATGGAGGTCTTCAACGTGCTCAACCGCGCCCAATTCAACATCGGCGAGAGCAGCAACATCTTCGACGTGAACAGCACCAACTTCGGCCGCATCACCGCGACCCGCACGGATGACGCCCGCGTCGTGCAGTTCGGCGCGCGCTTCGACTTCTAACCCTTCGCCAGGACGAGTCCGGGTCTGACAAAACTACGGGCGCGGCCTCCGCGGAGGCCGCGCCCGTTCTCTTTAGCGCGTTATTCGCACGAGCATACCGCCGACCGTTTAGAGGCGGGCTGCGGCCCGCCGGCTCGGCCTGCGATGTAAGTCGGGCCGGCGGGCCGCAGCCCGCCTCTAAACGATAGGCAATGATGTATGCAAACCGCTTCGCGCCTTTACTCCGTGCCCACGTTGAAGGTCGCGGGGTCGATAGGCTGGTTGTAGGCGAACTGCGAGAGCCCGAACTTCCACTCCGCCCGGAACGACGTGCCGCCGGGCGCGTCGAGGTCGAACCTGATGAGGTAGGCGTGCGGCAGGGTCAGGCCGCCCTCCTTACTGAAGTTCGAGAACTCCTCGACCATCTTGTAGCGGGACTCCCTCTGGCTGCCGGACACGTCGGGGTTGGCGCCCATCTGCGCGGCGATGGTGCGCGTGTACTCGGTGCGGACGTGCCGGAAGGTCTCGGCGTCGAAGAAGAGGCTGATGCGCACGTCCGAGCCGCCGCGCGGCGAGTACTTAAGCTCGTGCGTCAGCGTGTCGCCGAGCTTCTTGGTTCCGGCGTATTCGACCTTCGCCTTCATGCCGGCCGTGTCGAAGAGCGGCCACGCCTGCGAGAGCACGCCGCCGAGCAGCCCCTGGCTGATGATGTTCTTGTGCGTCTGGAGGAAGTCGCCGAGGTTCGAGCGCTGGCCGGGCTTGATGAAGGCGACCGCGACCCTCTCGCCGTCGAACCCGAACTTCTCCTGCGAGTAGCCCGCGACATCGAAGCCCATCCCGAGCAGGTGCCTCTGCCCCTCGGAGGCCATCACCACGCGCCCCGTGGCCTGGCCGATGGTCGGCGCGCGGAACGTGACGTCGGCCGTGCCCTGCACGATGCGCGACTTGACGGACTTGCGCGTCTCCTCCGCGCCGACCGATTCGAGGTGCCTGGCGATGACCTCCTCGGGCTTCATCTTCTCGGCGGCGCGCGCGGGGGAGGCCGGGGCGTGCGGCCACCCGGCGGCCGTCAGGAGCAGCAGCGCGGCCGCGGCCGCGAGGGGCGCTCGCTTGCGGTCTTCTTTTCTCATCAAATCCTTCCTTCGTGCGGACGGGGGAATGCCATCCAGACCCTTCTGGTCTCGGCTCCGCTAACGTGCGCGCAGCCCCTTGATGGTCGCGCGCACGCGGTCGGCGTCCGGCGCGCCGGGCGCGAGCTTGAGGTAGGTCTCCAACTCGTCGGCCGCGCGCTTGTACTGCTTCAACTCCCAGTAGAGGCCGCCGAGGAAGTAGTGCGCCCTGACGCCCTCGGGGCCGCCCGCGTCGGCCGACGCCCTCAGCACGCGCTCGGCCTCTTCAAACTCGCGCCGGCCGAGCAGGATCATGCCGAGGTAGAGGTGCGCCGAGGGCGAGGCCGCGTTCTTCTTGAGCGCCTTGCGGAACTGCTCCTCGGCCTCCGCGGGGCGGCGGAGTTCGAGCAGCGCGCGGCCGTAGGCGAGCAGCGCCCCGTGGTCTTCGGGCGCGAGCTTGAGCGAGGCCGCGAGCGCCTCGGCCGCCTTCTCCGGCAGCTTGAGCTTGAGGTAGGCGACGCCCAGCTCGTAGAGCGCGGGCGGGAAGTTGGGGTGCGCGTCCACGGCCATGCGGAGGAGGTCGGCGGCGCGCACGTTCTCGTTCTTGCGGGCGGCCTCGACGCCCTTCTGGTAGAGCTCGACGGCGGGCTTGGGCACGTTCGCCAGCGCCGCGTTGAGCACGCCGGGCGGGCGCGTCTCGCCGTCGGCGGCGCGCCGGAAACGGAGGTTGATGTAGACGGTGGCGACGCGGGGCGTGGCGACCCTGAAGACGCGGTTCGTCTGCTGCTCGATGAAGACGGACTCGCGCGCCGCCTCGTACTGCTCGTTAGCCTCGACGACGACGGTGTAGGAGCCGGCCATCAGCGAGGTGAAGCGGAAGTGACCGTTCGGGTCGGTCATCACCGAGAGCGTGCCTGACGAGGTGCTCTCCAGCAGCACGCGGATGCGCCCGTCCGAGATGCGCCCGGAGGGGAGGAAGACGCGCCCCTGGATGACGTGGTTGCCGCCGGTGCCCGTGGTGTCGATGCCGCCGCCCGACTGCCCGACGGCGACTTCGGCGGGCAGGCAGGAGAGGCAGGCCAGGAGCGCGAGGAGACGCGCGCGCGGGAGAAGGTTCTGTGGGCTCGAAGACATTCCGGCTCCTTCGGGGCAGCCTCGGATGGGGGCTCGGCCTGCGGCTAGGTTGTTTGTACGGGGAACCGACGGCGGTGACAGGATACCAGAAAAAATAGGGAGGAGTGCAAGAGACTCGCACTCCTCCCCGCGAACTCGCCGGGGCCGCCGGAGCGGCCCCGGCCCAACAAACTAGAACGAGAACTTCGCCCCGAGGCGGAGGGACGAAGGGAACTGGAAGATGCGGCCCGAGCCGTAGAACGGGTTCGGGACGTTGGGCACGCCGTTGACGCCGCTGGTGATCTCGAACGTCTCGTCCAGGCGGATGGCGCGCTGGTTGTTGAAGACGTTGAACCAGTCGACCTGGAAGCGGAGCTGGCGGTCCTCGCCGAAGTTGATCGGGTAGTACGCGCCGAGGTCGAGGTTCCAGGTCGTCGGGGTGCGGTTGCTGCCGACGCTATCAACCACGTTCGGGAAGCTCGCCGGCGCCTGCGCGGTCGGGGGCACGACGGCCGTGCCGCGCGGCACGCCGAAGCCCTCGTTGTCGCCGTAGTCGACGTCCGGGATGAGCTGGTTGAAGGGGATGCCGGACTGCGCACGGAACGAGCCGCTGACCATCAGCCTGAACGGCGTGCGGTAGCTGCCGTCGAACTTGAACTGATGCGGGCGGTCGTTCGGCAGGCGGCCGTAGAGCCCGTTGAGCAGGCTGACTAGGTCGAACAGCGAGGTGATGTTCGGGTCGCTCTGACCGTTGTCGTTGCGGAACAGACCCTCGTAGTTGCCGATCAGGCTGGAGTAGACGTAGGAAGCGATGAACTGGTAGTTGTTCGTGAAGCGCTTCTGCGCCGTGAACTCGAGCGCGCGGTAGTAGCGGCGCGCCGGGCCGAAGCAGGCGTTGAACTGGACGCAGGCCAGGTCCTCGGTCGTCACGTCCTGGCCGACGCGGCGGCCGGGGTTGAAGAGGAAGTAGTCGACGCCCTGGTTGAACGAGCCGTCCTCGATGACGTTGTCCTGCGCGCGGTAGACGCCGCGGAAGCCGAGCGCGAGGTCCTTGACGACCTCGTACTCGATGCCGACCGTGTAATCGTCCACCGTCTGCGGGCTAAGGCCCGGGTCGATCGGGGTCGCGTGCGCGCCGAGGTTAGCGATGGTGCGGCCCGGGACGATGAACGCGTCGGTGTTGACGCCGCCGTAGCGGCTGACGTTGAAGTTCTTGTCGGTCTGGCTCTCCTCGGAGCCCGCGCGGACGTTGACGTCGAGCGGGATCGGCGCCTCGACGAAGCGCGCGAAGTTGGCGAAGACCTTGCCACGGCCGTTGCCGGTGAAGTCCCAGCTGAAGCCGAGGCGCGGCTGCATGTTGGCGATGAAGTCGTTGAGCTTCAGGTAGCTCTCGCCGAAGTTGCCGCGGGCCTGCTGGTAGTCCCAGCGCAGGCCGAGGATGAGCTGGAGGTTGCGCGTCGGCTTGAACTCGTCCTGGACGTAGAAGCTCTCGACGTCGGTGTAGGTGTCGGCGACGAGCTGGAAGTCGCGGATGCGGGTCGAGAGCAGGATCAGGAACGGGTTGTTCTGCGCCTCGGCCAGCGTCAGGTTCGGGACGCCGCCGGCCGGGTTGGTGGCGACGGCACCCGTGTAGCCGGCGCTCGCCGCGATGGCGGCGGCGCGCGCGGCGGCCGCGGCGCCCGGGCAGACGATGGTCGTGCCGCGGGTCGTGCAGACCGTGAAGCTGTTGGTCACGCGGTAGCCGTTCGTCTGGTTCGTGTCGGTGAAGCCGCCGGCGAAGGGCAGGCCGAGCGAGTTCGGGAACGTCCGGTCAGGCCCGGTCGAGCGCTGGTCGATGACGTACTTGTTGCGGTTGAACTCGAAGCCGTACTTCAGCGTGTGCTTGCCGAAAATGTTCTGCAGGCGGCCCAGGAACTCGGTGCGGTTGCGGTCCTGCGTCGAGAAGAGCCCGAAGCCCTGCTGGATGAAGTTGCGCTGGAGCGAGCCGCCCGGCGAGTTGACGTAGCTGACGAAGCCGGTCGTGCAGGCCGGGTCGTCGACGGACTGGCCGTTGACGGTGCGGGTGCACGCGACGGTCTGGCCGGCGATGTTGGTCTGTGTCACCGGCGCGACCGTGCCGTTGGCGGCCAGGATCGCGAAGTTGTCGGTGATGAGCGGGTCGGTCGCATCCTCGGGCAGCGTGTTCAGGCGCTGGAGGTGCAGGCCGAAGGCGAACTCGCCGATGAAGTTGGGCGTGAAGACCGAGTTGAGGCGCGTCGTGTAGTTCGACCCGCCGCGCTCGATCCTGCCGCGGAAGCTCGACGGGTCGTTACCGAACCCGGAGACGCCGAGGTTGGCGCTGCCGTAGAGGAAGCCCTCCTCCTTCGAGAAGTCGCCGAAGGTCGAGAAGGTCAGCGTGTGGTTCTGGTTGATGCCCCAGGTGACCTTGCCCGAGTAGAAGGGCGTCGTGACTTCGTTCTCGACCTCGTCGCGGAAGGTCTGGGTCAGGAAGAAGTTCTTGCGCTGCTGCGGGTTGAACGCGCCGAAGAACCAGAGCTTGTCCTTGATGATCGGGCCGCCGAGGTCGAAGCCGGCGTCGACCTCGGAGAAGCCGTTCGGGGCCGAGCCGGTGAAGGAGAACTGCTCAGTCTCGCGCACCATGCCCTTCGTCGTCACGTAGCCGAAGACGTCGCCGCGGAACTCGTTGCCGCCCGACTTGGTGATGACGTTGAAGATGCCGCCGGTGGACTTGCCGTACTCGGCGCTGAACGCGCCGGTCTTGATCTCGACCTCCTGGACGAACTCGAACGGGAGGTTCGCGCCCGAGCCCCCGAAGGCCGGGTCGGTGACGGTGATGCCGTCGAGGATGTAGTTGTTCTCAGGGCCCGACGAGCCGGCGACCGAAGGGTCGCGGTCGCGCCCAGAGGAGTCGCGCAGGCCCGAGCGCGAGACCGTCGGCGCGATGGTGTAGAGCGACTGGACGGTGCGCTGCGTCGGGAAGTTCGAGAACTGCTCGGTGGAGACGTTCGTCCCCGTCGTATTGGTGGTGACGTCGATGGCCGCGCCGGAGCTGGCCGTCACCTCGACCGTCTCGGCCGCGCCCGCGGGGCGGAGCGAGACGGCCACGGTCGAAGTCCTCGACAGGTTGACCTCGACGTTCGTCTGCTCGAAGCGGGCGAAGCCCTGTGAGGCCTCGACCACCACCGTGTAACGCCCCGGCGGGAGGTTCGAGAGGCGGTAGACGCCCTCCTCGTTGGTGGTCGCCGACTGCGGACGAATCAGGTTCGGGCTGGTGGCCGTGACCGTCACGCCCGGAACCGCCGCGCCGTTGACGTCGACGACGGTTCCCTCAATCGACCCCGTCGTGGACGTCTGCGCCGACGCGCTCACGAAGAACGAGAGCGCGAGGGCCAGCACGGCCAAGATTCGGATGGGAGTTTTCATGCTAACCATTCCTTTCGTTGTGTTTAAACCTCTAGAAGTTCGGTTTCTGGTTGAAGGCACATTGCTTTTCAGGATTACCCTGCACGGATTTAAGCAACTCAAAGGCCGCCTCCGACCCGCACGCGACATTCTCCCTTCTAAGTTAAGTTAATAAAAGACTTGGTAGCCCACGCGGGATGCTCCCGGACTGCCTGTCCCTACGTGCTTTCGCGTTTTGGAACCGAAATTTTGAAGTCCACTCCGAATTTTTGAATATAGTTCAGCGGAGGGCTCCGGAGGCTGGGGCCGCGGGGCACGGACGCGTTTTCGGCTGAGGGCCTGTGCTACAATCCGCGGCGCCCCGGCGGGCGCGGGTACTACTGGAAACACTCAAAACGGGCTTAACTCTTGGCGATGTTCGCCGTCAAAAACCTGCAACTGGCCCCGCTCGGCGCGGGCGACCTCATCGACCGCACCGTCCGCCTCTACCGGCGACACTTCGGGGCGCTCGTGCGCGCCAGCGCGCCGCCCGTCATTGTCTCGGCGGTGGGGACGGTCTTGTGGTCTATCTGTTGGCCCGCCATCTCGCTGACGGCGAGCGAGGGGCGGATGGCCGCCTACGCCCTGGGCGTACTCGTGGGCTTATTCGTCCAGGTGCTGGGCTTTCTGGCGCAGTTGATAGTGATGGGCGGGGCGTCGCGCAACCTCGTGATGCACCTGCTGTGGGGCGAGCCGGTGACGGTGCGGCTCATCTACCGGAGCGTGCGCTCGCGGCTGGGCAGGCTGTTTCTGGCGACGCTGGTCGTCCTCTTCTGGCTCTTCATCTCTTCGGTGGCGGCCGCGGGCGCGGGGGTGCTTCTGATGATCCCGGGCTTCCTGGTCGCCGCGCTCGTCACGGCTCTGCTGGCGTCGGCCGACGCGGAGTGGGTCGGGCTGGTGGCGGTCGGGCTGGTGTGGTTGTTGACGGTCGTGGCGTCGCTCTTCGTCTTCTTCCTGGTGGCGGGGCGCGTGGCCTACGTGCCGCAGGTGCTGATGGTCGAGGGGAAGGGCGTCTTCGACTCCATCGGGCGCAGCGCCGAGCTGGCGCGCGGCAACGTGCGCCGCCTGACGGGGATGTTTCTGTTCACGGGCTTCGCCTGGTACTCGGCGGCGATGCTGCTGCTCGTGCCGCTCGGGTGGTACGCGTACCTGAACGGGGTTGACCCGCTGGGGATGGACCCGACGCGGACGCCGGTCTGGTACACGGTCAGCTCGCAGGTGCTGGGGCAGCTCTCGACCATTCTGCTCGCGCCGGTCTGGATGATGGGGCTCTCTCTGCTCTACGTGGACGAGCGCGTGCGGCACGAGGGTTACGACATCGAGCTGATGGCGGCGCAGGTCTTCGGGGAGATGCCGGCGGTGCCGGCCGGTTTGAACGCCCCGCTGGCGCCCGCCATCGCCGCGCCGCAGGGGCCGCCGCCGCGCCCGCCCGCCCCGCCCGCCCCGCCCGCGACCGAAGAGAGAACGCCCGGCTCGATCCTCGGGCTCTGAAGGCTTGTCGCCTGAAGGTTGATGAGAGCCGTCTCCACAAAACGACTGAAGGGGAACGGGTCGCGGCGTCTTCGGCCGCTCGCGGCGGCAGTTCTGCTGCTCGCGGCGCTCGCCGCGCCCGCGTCGGCCCAGACCTCGCCCGGGCAGTCGCGCCGGGCGGCGGCGCTCGCGGAGTACCGCGAACGGGTGGGCGCGGCGGTCGCGTCGCTCGAAGCACTCGCGGCGGACTACGCGCGCGTGCGGGAGAGCGAGAAGGTAGAGGTCTGGTCGAAGGAGGGCTTCAACTCTGACTTCATCGCAGAGATGCCGAAGAAGAAGGAGGAGACGTTAGCAAAAGTGCGGGGCCTGCTGCCGCCGAAGGAGCGGGTCGAGCGGGGCGGCGGCGGCTTCATCGAAGCGGATAACGCGTGGGTGCGCGAGGCCCTGGCAAGCCTGGAGTCAGAGAACGACGCCGGGAACCTGGCGGCGGGCTTGCGCGCGCTGGCCGGGCGTCTGCGCGCGCTCGAAGCGCGGCTGCGGGAGTTGGACGGGGCGGCGCAGGCGGAGTCGGACAGGGACGCCGAGCGCGGCCGTCTGAACTCCATCCTGCGCCGCCCGGAGTTCGCACGCGAGTCGCCGAAACAGCAGAGCGCGCTGGAGCGGATGGTCGAAGAGTTCCGCGAGTGGCTGGCCGGCCTCTTCCCGAAGTTCAGGCCCGTCACGCCGGGCGGGAGCCCGCGCGTCTCGCAGTTGACGCTGGCGCTGGTCGGCGGGCTCTGCCTGGCGGTGCTGGCCTACGTGGCGCGCCGTGTGTGGCTGCGCAGGGGGGCGGGCGGGAGGTCGCGCAAGGTCAGGCGGGAGGCGCGGGTCGTGCTGGGCGAGCGGCTCGAAGCAGACCAGACGGCCTCCGACCTTCTGGACGAGGCGGAGCGGCTGGCGCGCGCGGGCGAGCTGCGCGGCGCGATCCGCAAGGCGTACGTGGCGCTGCTCTGCGAGCTGGGCGACCGCGGCGTCCTCCGCCTCGCGCAGCACAAGACGAACCGCGACTACCTCAACGCCGCGCGCCGCGCCGCGCCCCCCGCCCTCTACGCCGAGCTGCTCCCGCTCACCAACGCCTTCGAGCTGCACTGGTACGGCCTGCGCGCCGCGACGGACGCCGACTGGCAGAGTTTCAGGTCGCGCTGCCGGACGGTGCTCGACAGTAGGCAGTAGGCAGATGGCAGTAGGCAGTCGAAAGCCCTACTGCCCGAACTTTGCATTCATCTTTCAACGTGCATCACGCGGAGCGAACTGCCTACTGCCATCTGCCTACTGCCTACTGAATTCATGAAGAGCCGCCTGCTCATCTTCCTCTCGATCGTCCTGCTGGTCGCCGTGCTGGCGGCGCTCAACGCGGCGTCGTACGTGCGCGTCGAGCGGGAGACGGAGACGGAGCTTCTGCCCGACCGCTCGACCTTGAACTCGGGAGGGACGGGGACGCGCGCGCTCTTCGAGTACCTGCGCGAGGGCGGCACGGACGTCTCGCGCTGGGGGCGGCCGATGAGCGCGCTCTCGGGGCCGGAGAGGCCGGAGAGCTTCGTCATCATCGGCCCGACGCGCCACATGATCGACCGGCGCGAGGCCGTCGCCATCATCGCGTGGGTCTCGTCCGGCGGCCGGCTCGTGCTGATAGACCGCGAGCCGAACCCACAGCTCCTCCCGCAGGTCGGGCGCTGGCGCGTCTTCGCGCAGACGGTCGAGTTCCCCGACAAGGACTCCGACCCTTACAACGCCGAGAACGTGACGCGCGGCGCGCCCCTGCTCTCGCCCGCGCAGCCGACGGCGCTCACGCGCGACGTGTCGGAGGTGGCGCGCTCGCGCTTCGCCTCGCGCCTGCAAATCTTCCACATGGACGCGACGACGACGCCCCGCGCCGCCGGCGTCGGCCCGCGCGCCAGACGCACCCCGACGCCCACCCCCGAGGAGGATGAAGGCGTCTGGAGCCCCGGCGGCGACGAGCCGCCGCCCCCGCCCAGACCGCGCGAAGCGCCCGACGCGGCCCCCGACACGCACGCCCCCGTCGTCCACGTGCCCGACGGCCGCGAGGGCGAGGGCGCGCTCGTCGTCGATTACGCCTACGGGCGCGGGCGCATCGTCGTGCTCTCAGACCCCTACGTCGTCTCGAACGCGGGGCTCAACCGCGCCGACAACCTCTTCCTCGCCGTGAACGTCGTGACGGGCGGACTCAAGGGGCGCGTCGCCTTCGACGAGTTCCACCAGGGCTTCGGCGAGACGCAGAACCAAATCTTCGCGTACCTGCGCGGCACGCCCATCCTCTGGATGTTCGGGCAGGGGGCGCTCGTCGCGCTGGCGCTCGTGTGGACGCGGGGCCGCCGCTTCGCGCGCCCCGTCCCCGAGCCGCGCCCCGACCGCCGCTCGAAGCTCGAATTCGTCTCCTCGATGGCCGAGCTGCAACAGAGGGCGCGCGCCTACGACCTCGCGGTCGAGAACGTCTACCAGCGGACGCGCCGGGCCTTGGCGCGCTACGCGGGGCTGCCCGCGACGGCCACGCCCGCGCAGATCGCCGAGCGCGTCGCCGCCCGCTCGGGCCGCGACCGCGCGGCGCTCGAAGCACTCCTGCGGGAGTGCGAGGACGCGGCGGCCGGCTCCCCGACGGGCGCGCGCCGCGCCCTCCGCCTCGCGCGCGACCTGAGGGAGCTTGAGAGAGACCTCCGCCTCCTCATGCGCTCGCGCGAAGTCCGGCAGGCCGCCGCGCGCCCGAGGGATTGATGCAACAACCAGGGCGGATTGCTTATCACTTTACCTTCCGTTTAGAGGCGGGCTATGCCCGCCTCTAAACGGTCGCCGGTAAACTCAAAAGCGAACCGCTCTAGGCGCGGCCCGCCCGGCCGGGGTATCCTGAGCGGCGCTTGCCTTAGACCTCAAACGGGAGAGAAGCAGATGTTCGAGACGCAGACGTTCCCCTGTCCGAACTGCAACGAGATAATTAACGACTCGGCGCGCGAGTGCCGCTTCTGCCACGCCCCCATCGACCCGCAGGCGGCGCGCGCGGCGGGCGAGTTGCAAGCCAAGGTCAACCAGGCTTGCAGCGACGCGAGCTATACGAAGACGGCCGCGTACGCCATGTTCGTCTTCCTGCTGCTCAGCTTCATCCCCATCCTGCCTCTCGTCTCGTGGGCCTCCCTCGTCACCTTCGTCGCGGTCATCGTCATGGTCATCCGCTGGCAGGTGAAGTTCGGCGGCCTCCAGACGCGCGACCCCGATTACAAGACCGCCAAGCTCTCGCGGAACGTCGCGCTCATACTCTGGATCGTCTCGATCCCCGTCTGGTTCGTGGGGAACGTCGTCGTCGGCCTTCTCCTTAACGCGGTCGGGGGTTGAGGGCCGGCCCTCACGCGCTCTAACACTTTTTCCTGAAAGGACAGTCGGGGCGGCCCGAAGTTGAGGCGAGACAGGGGCCGCCCGCCACGCTTCCCGATGCTTGAACACGTCCCCTCAACCGTCGAGCACATCCGCAGCGAGTTGGCCAAGGTCGTCGTCGGGCAGGACGCGGTCGTCGAGCAGGTGCTGGTGGCGCTCCTCGCCGAGGGGCACGCGCTCGTCGAGGGCGTGCCGGGGACGGGCAAGACTCTGCTCGTCAAGACGCTCGCGCGCATCGTCGGCGCGGACTTCGGCCGCATCCAGTTCACGCCCGACCTCATGCCCTCGGACATCACGGGCACGAACGTCTTCAACACGGCGACCGCCAGCTTCTCCCTGCGCCGCGGCCCCGTCTTCACGGACGTCCTGCTGGCCGACGAGATCAACCGCACGCCGCCGAAGACGCAGGCCGCGCTGCTCGAAGCGATGGAGGAGCGGCAGGTCACCATCGACGGCGAGCAGCACCGCCTCTCCCCGCTCTTCACCGTCTTCGCCACCGAGAACCCCATCGAGTACGAGGGCACGTACCCCCTGCCCGAGGCGCAGCTCGACCGCTTCCTCCTCAAAGTCCTCATCGACTACCCGACGGTCGAGGAGGAGGCGCTGGTCGTCTCCAACTGGGACTCCGGCTTCAGCGCGCGCCGGCTCGAACAGGTAGACGTGCGCCCCCTGCCCGAGCCCGAGGCCCTCATGCGCTGCCGCGCCGAGGTGCGCGCCGCGCGGATGGAGCCCGGCGTGCAGAAGTATCTGGTCGAGCTCGTCCGGCGCACGCGCGAGCACCCCTCGGTCGCCTACGGCGCGAGCCCGCGCGCGTCCGTCGCGCTGCTCCTCTGCTCGAAGGCGCTCGCCGCGATGGGCGGCCGAGACTTCGCCACGCCCGACGACGTGAAGGCCATCGCGCCGGCGACGCTGCGCCACCGCATCTCCCTGCGCGCCGAGGCCGAACTCGACGGCGCGACGCCCGACGCCGTCATCGCCGACATCCTGAACACGGTGGAAGTGCCCCGCTGACCGAGCGCGCGCCCGCGCGCGAAGGAGGCTCGCATGCCGGAACGAAAGAAGCCCCTCCCGCACGTCACCCTCAAGAACGCCCCCCCGCCCTACGACGAGGAGAAGGGCGACTACGTCTACTTCGCGGACGGCGGCGGGCGGCCCTGCGCCGAACGCATCCCCTTCCGCCCCGACGCGCGCGGCTTCGACCTGGTCAACGCCTGGTGGCTCTGCGAGGCCGCCACGCTCGTCTACTCCGACCCCGGGAGCGTCCGGGGGATATTCACGCAAAGGGCGAAGCTCCCGGGCTTCAAAGCCTTCTCCACCGACGGCGGCACCGAGTGCTTCGTCGCCTCGAACGACGACTTCGCCATCGTCGCCTTCCGCGGCAGCGAACTGACCCCGCGCGAGGACGACCGGCACAACTACTCCAACATCGTCAAGGACTGGCTCGGCAACGCCGACATCCACGCGGACGAGTTCGGAGACGGCGCTAGAATCCATCGCGGCTTCTACGCGGGCGTCACACGGTTGATGGGGGAGGGGTTCCTGCAATTCATCGCGGGCCTGCCCGCGCGCAGGGTCTGGTTCACGGGGCACAGCCTCGGCGCGGCGCTCGCCACGGCGGCGGCCGCGCGCCTCCTCGCAGACGGCGGCCGCCTCGACGGCCTCTACACCTTCGGCAGCCCGCGCGTCGGAGACGAGGTCTTCGCCGACGCCCTCAAGCGGATGATGGGCGGAAGGAGCCACTACCGCTTCGTCAACGGCAATGACGTGGTGACGACAGTGCCGCTCAGGTCTCTGCCGCCCGACCCCGTCAACTTCAAGCACGTCGGCACGCTCATGCACATCGACGGGCGCGGGCGCATTACCGACGACCCGTCGCGGTTCGTGCGACTGAAGATGAAGGCGGCCGACTTCTTCGACCAGTTTGAGGGGGACTTCCTCAACGGCATCCCGAACGCGGTCGAGGATCACGTCCCGACGCTCTACTCGACGCACATCTGGAACGCCTACGCCGACGAGTAGGACGGGGGTTTTTGAGCTTGACAGACTCCGGGCCGAGGAGTGCGGACGACCGTCGGCGCGGGCTCGACGCGTGGCTGCCGCGGGTCGAGACTGCGGCCGAACGGCTGCGCCTGTTGAGGGTGGTGCTGGCGCTCGCCGCGCTGTGCGGGTTCGCGCTGTCGCACCGGCTCTGGCTCTCGACGGGGAGGTCGTTCCCGACCGTCCCGGCCTTCGACTTCCTGGCGCGTGTGCCGGCCCCGTTCGACCTCGTCTGGGTCGTCGCCCTCGCGGCGATGCTCGCGGTGGCGGCCGCTTCGGCGCGCCCGCGCCGCTACCTCTTCGCGTCGCTCGGGCTCGCGGCCGGGCTCGCGCTGTGGGATCAGATGCGCTGGCAGCCCTGGTTCTACCAGTACGTCTTCATGATCTTCCTGGTCGCGGCCGCGCCCGCGAACGCGGAGGGCGAAGAGGACGCGCTGCGCGCGTGCGGGCTGGTGGTGGCGGGTCTCTACTTCTGGGCCGGGGTGCATAAGCTGAACCCGCGCTTCTTCGCGGAGGTCGTGCCCTCGCTCCTCAACGGAGTGCCCGCGGCGTGGGCGCGTGCGGCGTCGCCTTTGGCGTTGCTCGTGCCGCTGACGGAGGTCTGCGCTGGGCTCTTCCTGCTAACGCGCAGGTGGAGGCGGGTGGGCGTCGCGCTCGCGCTCGCCGTGCACGTCGGCGTGCTGCTGCTCTTCTTCCCGACCCGGCGCAACAAGGTCGTCTGGCCGTGGAACGCGGCGATGGCGGCCTTCGTCCTGCTACTCTTCCGCGGCGGCGCGGGCGGCCTGAAGGGTCTCCTGCCGCGCAGGGCGCTCTCGCCGCAGACGGCCGCCCTCCTCTTCTTCTGGCTGCTGCCGCTCCTCAGCCTCTTCGGCCTCTGGGAGCGTTACCTCTCGGGGGCGCTCTACTCGGGCAACCTCGCGACCGCGGAGGTGCGCCTGGGCGTCGTCGTCGCAGAGCGGCTGCCGCCGCAGGTGAAGGGTAAGGTGAGGCGCGACGGGGCGGGCGGCGGCGCGCTCAAGCTGGAACACTGGTCGTACACGGAGCTGCACGTACCGACCTACCCTTCCGCGAGGGTCTTCCGCGGCGCGGCCGCGCGGCTCTGCGAGTTCGCCGAGAGCCCCTCCGACGTGGTTCTCTCGATCAGCTCACCGCCGCCCCCCTTCAGCGCCGCCGCCGACGTGACAAAGCTCGACTGCGCCGCCCTGCGGCGACCGGAGCCTTAAACTTTATGGCCGACCTCGTCCCGAGAGACCCAGACTTCGAGCGCCGCGTGCGGGCGAGCTTCGCGCGCCAGCGCGCGATGGAGACGTTCGGCGCGCGGCTCCTGCGCGTCGTGCCGGGCGAGGTCGAGGTCGGCTTTGACTTCGACGAGGCTTTCACGCAGCAGCACGGCTACCTGCACGCTGGTGTAGTGACGGCGGTGGTGGACACGGCCTGCGGCTACGCGGCGCTGAGCCTGACGGAGCCGGGCGCAGAGGTTCTGTCCGTCGAGTTCAAGCTCAACCTGCTCTCGCCCGCCGCGGGCGAAAGCTTCGTGGCGCGCGCACGCGTCGTCCGCTCCGGGCGCAACCTTACGGTCTGCGCGGGCGACCTCTACGCGCTCAAAGGCGAAGGGGAGAAGCTCGTCGCCACCATGCTCGCCACGATGATGACCGTCAGGGGATGAACGAAGGCGGCGGCGCGCAGCCTTCGTCTGCCGCGCGCCGCCGCCTTCTATCGGGTGGATGACGGCTACTTGATTGTGACCGTGACGGAGGCCGTGGCGGTGCTGCCGCGCCCGTCGCCGACGGTGTAGGTGAAGCTGTCGCCCCCGCGGTAGTTGCGCTTCGGCGTGTAGTAGACGCTCTTGCCCCCCGGCGCGATGCTGACCGAGCCGTTCAGCCCCGCCTTGACGGAGGTGATGGTCAGCGCGTCGCCGTCAACGTCGTGGTCGTTCGAGAGCACCGTGACGTTGACCGCGGAGGAGTTCCTGTAGACCGTCAGGCTGTCGGCGACGGCCGTAGGCGCGTCGTTGACGGCGGCGACGTTGACGGTTACGGTCGCCGTCGAACTCTGCGCCTTGCCGTCGTAGACGACGAAGGTGAAGCTGTCCGTGCCGTCGGAGTTGGCCGCGGGCGTGTAGACGAGGTTGGGCACCGTGCCGGTCAGGCTGCCGCGGGTCGGCGGGTTGACGAGGATGTACGTCAGCGGGTCGCCGTCCACGTCCGAGCCCGTCAGCGTGACGGCCTTCGCCGTGTCCTCGTTCGTCGCGACCGTCTGCGGGTTGGCGACGGGCGCGTCGTTGACGGCCGCGACGTTGATGTTGACCGTCACGGTCGCGCTCTGCTTGTTGCCGTCGTAGACGTAGAAGGTGAAGCTGTCGGGGCCGTTGTAGTTCGGGTTGGCCCTGTAGACGAGGTTCGGGATGACGCCGCCGACGAAGCCGCCGTGCTGCGGCGCGTTCACGAGCCAGTAGTGGAGCTGGTCGCCCTCCACGTCCGCGGCCGTCAGCGTGACGGCGACGGACGCGTCCTCGTTGACGTTCACCGTCTGCGGGTTCGCCACGGGCGCATCGTTGACGGCCATGACGGAGACCGACATCGTGGCGACGGCGCTGTCCGCCGTGCCGTCGTTCACCTTGTAGGAGAAGCTGTCCGTGCCGTGGTAGTTCGGGTCGGGCGTGTAGGTGAGACTCGGGGCCGTCCCCGTCAGCCTGCCGTGCGCGGGCTGCGAGACGACCGCGAAGGTGAGCGGGTCGTGGTCGGCGTCGGAGCCGTAGAGGTTGAAGGAGAAGGCCGAGTCCTCGACCGTGCCGAGGTTCTGCGACATGGACTTGGGCGCGTCGTTCACCGAGGCGACGCTGATCGAGACGTACCTCCAGCCCGAAGAGGCGGTGCCGTCGCTCACGCGGAAGGTGAAGTTGTCCGTGCCGTGGTAGTTCGGGTCGGGCGTGTAGACGACGTCGGCCCCCGTCCCGCTGAGGGTTCCGTGCGTCGGGGCGTTGACGACCGTGTAGCTGAGCGCGTCGCCGTCCGGGTCGGAGCCGGAGAGGGTGATAGAGGCGGGCGTGTCTTCGTCGGTCTCGACCGACTGCTGTGTGGCCGTCGGCGCGTCGTTGACGGCGCGGACGTTGATGTTGACCGTGGCGTCGCTGCTGTCGGCCGCGCCGTCCGAAGTCCTGAAGCCGAAGCTGTCCGCGCCGCTGTAGTCCGCGTGCGGCGTGTAGACGAGGTTCGGCATCGTGCCCGAGAGCGTGCCGTGCTGCGGCGGCGCGGAGATGATGAAGCTGAGCGGGCTGCTGTCGATGTCCGCGCCCGCGAGCGCGACGGAGAGCGGCGTGTCTTCGTCCGTCGCGAGCGACTGCCCCTCGGCGGTCGGGGCGTCGTTGACGCCGTTGACCGTGACGTAGACGTGCCCGACGCTCGAAGCGACGCCGTCGCTCACGCTGAAGGTGAAGCTGTCGCTGCCGTAGAAGTTCGCGGCGGGAGTGTAGACGAGGTTCGGCGCGTCGCCGCTGAGTGTGCCGTAAGCGGGGCCGGCGACGACCGCAAACGTGACGGCCGAGCCCTCGGGGTCTGTGCCCGCGAGCGTGACCGGAACGGAGGCGTCTTCGTCAACCGAGACGGACAACTCATCGGCCGTCGGCGCGTCGTCGCCGTCCAAGACGTTGACGCTGACTGTCGCCGGGGCGGACTCCGCGGGGCCGTAGACGCTCACGAAGGTGAAGCTGTCGGGGCCCTCGTAGTTCGCCTCGGGGGTGTAGACGAGGTTCGCGCCGGAGCCGCTCAGCGTGCCGTGCGCGGGGGGCGTGGCGACGCGGAAGGAGAGAGCGCCGCCGTTGCCGACGTTGCCCGCGAGCGTGACGTTGACGGGCGTGTTCTCAAGCGTCTCGACCGACCGGCCTTCGGCCGCGAGCGGCGCGTAGAGGCGGAGGAAGCGGACGCCGCCCGTCACCGTCGCGAAGAGCAGCGAGCCGTCGCGCGACATCTTCATGCGCCCCTGCCGGAAGGCCCAGTTGCCGTTGCTCCGGAAGGTGTCCTCGAAGTCGTAGGCGGCGACCTGCGCGAACGTGTTAGTGTCGAAGGCGCGCACCTCAGTCGTCTCCGTCCAGGGGAAGTAGACGATGTCCTCGACGGGGTGGTAGACGACGCCCACGGGCTGCGGCCCGGCGTAAGTACCGAGGACGGTGGCCGTCTTGAGGACGTTCGCGTCGTAGATGTACGTGCCGCCGTAGGTCGGGACGGCGTACTGCGTGCCGTCCTTGTTGACGCCGATCTCGTAGTTGTACCAGCTCGTGCCGTAGGTGTAGCCGGAGCGCTGGATAATGTTCGAGTCGGAGACCCTGTACCGGCCGAGCGGGCCGGAGGAGGAGTTGGCCTCGGCGAACCCGATCACCGAACGGTCGCCGCTCGCCGCGAGCATCGTGTCCTGTCTGATGTCGCCGAACGAGCCCGCGGGGAAGTGGCTCTTGAGGTCGAGCCACGCGCCCGTCGCGGGGTCGAGCCGCCGCAGGGGAACCCAGCCGGAGCCCTCGACGGTGGAGGTGACCAGCACGCGGGCGTCGGCCCCGTAGGCGACCGTGAACGTGCCGCCCTCCTGGAAGGCGCGCGGGAAGAGGGCCTTGCTCGCCGCGCCCGTCCTGAGGTCTACGACGTGAATCCAGGTGTTGGAGGCCGTGCGGGTGCGGTCGGCGACGACGAGTGTGTCGCCGTCGGGCGAGAGGTCGAGCCCGCTGAGGCTGCCGCCGAGGTTGAAGGGCGTCAGGAAAGAGTCCGTGCCGAGGTGGTAGCGCAGGACGCTCGCCCCGCTCGTGATGTAGAGGGTGTCGCGCCCGGAGTCGTAGACCATGTCCACGCGGCTCGGGGCGGAGATGAAGGTGCCGGCGGCCTCGGCCCTGAGCTGAATGACGCAGACGAAGGCGACGGCGAGAAGCAGTCTTAAGGGGCCGCGGGCGCCGAGTCGAGTGAAGTTTTTCCAGCGGGGGAACATACTTGTCTCCTAAGGTATAGACCGGGAAGTGAGTCGGTTGAGTTTGAGGAAGGGCGGGTAGAACGGCCGCCGGGGGTGACATCCTCGGGATAAGATTGAGCGGGGCCGCGCCGAAGCTGATCGGGACACTTTACGTGTCGGTCGTGAGCAGTCGGGGGGCTCGGTCGGGCGAGCGGCCGACTTCAACCATTATCATCCGGGTCACGGGAAGACAAGAGAAAAGTCTTTCAAAGGGCCGGACGCGACTTCCAGGAAATCGATGCGGTTCGTTTTCACAAAACTCTTCTACGCGCTGCTGGCGCTGGGCTTCGTGCCGCTCTCGCTGTCCTGGGGGCGGCCGGGGCTGCGTTGGGCCGCGCTCGTCTACGACGTGGGGCTGCTGGCGCTGGCCGTCTTCGACGCGCGCGCGAGCCGCCTGCCGGCCGGCGTGGAGATCACACGCGAGTTCGGGGGGCGCTTCCACATCGGGGCGGAGACCGAGGTGCGCGTCCGCGTCGATAACCACACGCCGCGCGCTCTGCGTCTGAAGTTGAAGGACGAGTACCCGCCGGAACTCCTGCTCGTCACGGCGCGCGAGGCGGAGATGGAGGTCGGGCCGCAGGAGTCGAAGGCGCTCGTCTACACGTTGAGGCCGCAGCGGCGCGGGCGCTACGAGTTCGGGCGCGTGGCCGTGCGCGTGCGGACGCGGCTCGGGCTCGCGTGGCGCGAGGAGTCGGCGGGCGAGGCGGCGGGGGTCAAGGTCTACCCGAACGTGAGGCGCGCGCGCGAGGCGGAGCTGAAGGCGCTGGGCGCGCGCTCGCTCGTCGCCGCGCAGCGCCGCGCCGCTTGGCGGGGCGAGGGGCGCGACTTCGAGTCCCTGCGCGAGTACGTGCCGGGCGACGAACTGCGCCACGTCTCGTGGTCTGCGACGGCGCGGCGCGGCCGCCTGACGACGCGGCAGTACCAGATCGAGCGCGACCAGACCGTACTCATTGCCCTCGACGCCGGCCGCCTGATGACGGCGCGCATCGAGCGCGAGACGAAGTTCGACACGGCCATCCACGCGGCGCTCGCGTTGATGAGCGCGGCGCGGCGCGCGGGCGACCACGCGGGCCTGCTCGTCTTCGGACGCCGCGTCAACGCCTACGTCCCGCCGGGCAAGGGGCGCGAGCAGCTCGACCTCGTGCTCGAAGCGCTCCACTCGGCCGAGCCGGAGCTGATCGAGCCCTCTTACACGCGCGCCTTCGAGTTCGTCGCCGCCAACTGCAAGCGGCGCGCGCTAGTCGTCCTCCTCACAGACCTCGTGGACGAGGAGGGCTCGCGCGAGCTTCTGACCTCTTTGCGGATTCTGCGCCCGCGCCACCTCCCGCTCGTCACCACCATCGCCGACCGGGACCTGCGCGCCTCCGTCCGCGACGCCCCGGCGGACACGGACGAACTCTTCGCGCAGTCGGTCGCCGAGGAGATCATGCTCCAACGCGAGGCGGCCCTCCGCCTCGTCGAAGCACAGGGCGGCCTCGCCCTCGACGTGACGACGGGCTCGCTCGTCCCTTCTCTTCTGGAAACTTATATTCGGGTAAAAGAGCGCGGGCTGTTGTGAGCCGCGCGGGGGCGTTCACATGTCCTCGGTGAAGCGCAGCTTCGGCAGCTCCTTCTGCAAAGCCTTCGCCCCCTCCTCGGTCACCTTCGACTTGCCGATGAGCAGGACTTCCAGGTCGCTCAGGAAGGTGAGCCGCGCGACGCCCGCGTCGCCGACCTGCGTGTCGAAGAGGCTGAGCTTCTTCAGCTTGGGATGAGACTTGAGGTGGACGAGTCCTTCGTCCGTCACCTTCGTCCCGCCCATAAGTAGAGTCTCAAGCGCCGCCAGCCCCTTCAACTGTTCAAGCCCCCTGTCTCCGACCTGCGTGCGGAAAATATTTAGGAAGCGCAGGCCGGTCAGACCCTTCAGGTGCGCCACGCCCTTGTCGCCGACCTTCGTCAGGCGCAGGTCGAGGTGCCGCAGCCCCTTCAGCCCCGCGAGCGCCTCGAGGTCTTCGTCGGTCACGGCCGACCCGTGCAGGTCTATCTTGACGATGGGGTTGCCCGCGGCTCTCACGTCCACTTCGTACGTGCCGCCCACCCTCTGGATCAGGGTCACGGCCCGCTCCCGCCCGCCCTCTGCCTGCGCCGCGGGCGCGGACGAAAACAGCAAGGCCGCCGCGGCCAGAAAGTACGTGACGATGAACATACTTCTCTCCTTTCGCTACGGCACACTACTGAACCAACCGCCGCTCCTGCGCAAACCTTTTGTGACCAGCCGGTACGCCCGCGTTACGAGGCGGCCGCCTTATTCAAAGTCGATGCGGTCGTAGATGTCGGCGAGGGCGACGCGGCAGTTGATGGAGTCGAGCGCGAGGGCGGCGTCCGTCCCTTCGAGTTCGGTGTGCGCCCACGTACCATCAGGTTGAAGTGAAAAGTGTTCGAGGCGCGGCCGGTCTTGCGAGACGAGGACGTAGTCGCGCAGGGTCTCGATGGACTTGTACCGCTCGAACTTCTCGCCGCGGTCGTAAGCCTGCGTCGAGCGCGAGAGGACTTCAAAGATGACGGTCGGGTTGAGGAGCACGTCCTTGTGCTTGTCGTGGAAGACCGCCTCACCGCAGAAGACGGCGAGGTCTGGGTAAGCGTAGAGTCCCGCCTCGCCTGCCCGAACTTTCATGTTTGGCGATAAGCCGCTGCACTTCGTTCCCCTCAGTTGAGGATGCAGCGCGCCCGCGAGGTTGAAGCAAATAATGCTGTGCGCGAGGCTCTCGCCCGACATCGCGTAGACGGTGCCGTCGAGAAACTCGTGGCGAATCTCCGACTGGCGTTCGAGGTCGAGGTATTCTTCCGGCGTGAAGACTGCCATCGCTCGCTGTAACAACATGGTGTCACCTCCCTCGCAGGCTCACCCTACGGCGGCCGCGCCGATTATAACCCCGAATCGCTCAATCCTTCTTCGTCTCTTCCCCCCGGCCGGCGGTTAACAGGTAAGCGTAAAGCGCGACGCCGGTGACGGCGGCGACGGCGAGCTTGAAGGAGGGCGGGAGGGTGGAGGGCGAGATGAAGCCTTCGATGGTGGCGGCGAGGGCGAGCAGCGGGACGCAGCCGGCGACGAGCTGGGCGGCCTCGCGGCCGCGCAGGCGCAGGTTGTCGAAGCGCGGGCGGTCGCCCGGGAAGAGGAGCGCCGTGCCGAAGAGCACGCCCGCGCCGCCCGCGATGAAGATGCAGGTCAGCTCGATGACGCCGTGCGCGGCCATGAACGTCAGCATCTCGTCGCCGTAGCCGGCGCGGAAGGTGAGCGCCACGGTCGAGGCGTGGGCGAGGCCGTTGAGGGCGAGGTAGTAGAGCGTGCCGATGCCGAAGGTCGCGCCCAGCGCGAAGGCGTTGAAGGTGACGCGGATGTTGTTCGTGCCGATGAGCGAGGCGGCCAACTGGTTCGCCTCGTTGGCGCGCTCCCACCAGCGCGGCTTCCGTTCGAGGATGTACTCGCGCTCCTGCGGGGGGATGCCCGCCAGCTCGGAGAACTCCGGGTCGCGCGTCGTGGCGGCGAAGGCCAGCGCGGCGAAGAGCGCGTAGGCGGCGAAGGCGAGCGCCGTGAACCGCCACGTCCGGCGGAAGGCGCGCGGGAAGTCGCGCGCGAAGAAGTTGCGGACGCGCCGGCGGCCCTCGGAGGCGTCGGCGCGGTAGATGCGGCCGTGCGCGCGGATGACGAGGCTGTTGAGGTAGTTGACGAGGCGCGGGTCGCGGCTCTCGGCGCGCGCAATGGCGAGGTCGGAGGCGGTGCGCCGGTAGATGCGCCCCAGCTCGCGCACCTCCTCGCGGCTCAGACGCCGCAGCGAGGAGCGGTCGAGCATCCCCAGCAGGTCTTCCAGGCGCTGCCACGCGCCCTTGCGCTCTTTGATGAAACGGTCGGAAGAAGGCATGGTTGGGTGCTGGGTGCCGGGTGCCGGTTAAAACCAAAACCTAAAACCCAACACCCTTCATTCAATAATCATGCGCCGGTAGCGCGCCTCGACGAACATGTAGAGGCCGTAGGCGACGAGGCCGAGGGCGACCGCCCCGAGGACGTAGGGGCCGTAGGGCTGCTGCTCCAGCGCGCGCAGCGCGCCGCTCAGGCCGCGCGCCTCTTCGGCCCGCGCGTGCCACGCCGCCTGGATGAGGAAGAGGCCGACGATGAAGAAGACGACGGCGCGCGCTACGAGGCCGACCTGCCCGACGCGCATCGCGAGCCCGTGGGCGTGCCCGTGCATCTCGTGCCGCTTCCACTTGCGGCAGAACCGGGCGGTGAAAGCCTTGTAACACTGCCAGAGCCCGAAGCCGATGACGCCGAGCCCCGTCAGTCCCACGAGCAGTTGCCCGAGCGGGAACGTGAGCGCGAAGGCCGTCCAACTCTTCGTCTGCTCGTCGCTGCCCTGGCCCGCGTCCCCGCCGAGGACGAGCCGCACGGCCGAGAAGCCCAGCCCAGCGTAGACCACGCCGATGAAGGCGTAGCCCGTCCGCACCGCGAGCCCCTTCCAGCTCGTGCCCTTGTCCTCGGTGTCGCGGAGCGCCTGCGTGACCCGCCACAGCGCGTAGCCCGCGAGCCCCGCGGCGACGACGCAGAGCATGACGCGGCCGTAAGGCTGCCGGACGATCTGCGTGAGCGCGCCGCGCGAGTCGGTGGGGCCGTTACCGCCGACGTGGAACGCGCCGAGCGCGGCGAGCGAGCCGATGAGGACGTAGACGACGCCCTTCGCCGCGTAGCCGTACCGCGCCAGCCGCTCGATCCACGGCCGCGCGGCGCGCGTGAGTTGCTCCGCCTTCTGCTCCGCACCGTCTGCGATGGCTTCCGCTTCGCCCAAGACACCCGCCCCCTCGAAGGTAAATAGCGCGTCGGATGTTCGCACAGTTTTGTGTCGAAGAGAATAAGACGTTACTTCAAATCAATTCTCAGAAACTCGGCGGGCCTGTCCGAGGCGTTGGCGAACGCCGGGGCCGCGCCCTCGGCCGACCACATCGTCTGCCCGAGCAGCAGGGTCACGTCGGTTCCGGCGGCCTCCGACCTGAGCCGCGCGGGCGTCAGCGCCACCACGAGCGACGCGGCGTCTCGCGTGCCCAGGCCCGCGCACGTCCTGCCGGCGGCGCAGGTGACGCGCGTGACGCGCACCTGCCTGTCCTCGTACCTGACCTTCTGCCCGGCGCGGCCGCGTCGGGCGCGCGGCTCGGGCGGGAAGCGGCCGCGGAAGACCTGCCGGTCTACTGTGAGCCCTTTGAGCTCGACGCGCAGGAACTCGGTCAACTGGTCGGTCAGGCTCTCGACGGCGTGCGTCTCCCGCGCGCCCCTGCTCAGGCGGAAGCCGCCCGCCCGGACGGCCGGGCGCGTGAGCGTGAACGGGTCGTCGCCCGTGTGTGTGAAGCGGACGGGGCCGCTGTCGCGCAGGTAGACGTAGACGGTCGGGTTCGCCGGGTGGTCGTGCAGGCCGACCTTCTCGCGCGGCTGGTAGACGACGCGCGTCACGCGCACGCGCGCGTTCTCGAACTCGGGTTTGTACGCCCGCGGCTCTCCTTCTTGCGCGGGGGCGAGGAGGAGGACTTGGGCGAAGACGAATGCGAGCATCAGGGCCTCTCCTTAAACGACGTCCCGCCGAGTGTACCTAAGAATCTCAAATTTGAGGTTTGAAATTTCAAATCCCGGAGGGGCGCGGGTTAGTATTGGCCTTCATGGAACGCGTCGTCGAGTGTGTGCCCAACTTCAGCGAGGGTCGCGACCCGCGCGTCGTCGAAAGTCTGGTCGAGGCGGTCGAGTCCGTAACGGGCGCGGTCGTCCTCGGCACGCACATCGACCCCGACCACAACCGCTCGGTCGTCACCTTCGTCGCGCCGCCCGAGACCGTGGTCGAGGCGGCGCTGCGCGTCGTCGCGCGGGCGGCCGAGCTGATAGACCTGAGCGGGCACGCCGGGCAGCACCCGCGCATGGGCGCGTGCGACGTGCTGCCGTTCGTCCCCGTCCGCGCCGTCACGGTCGAGGAGTGCGTCGCGCTCGCGCACGAGGCGGGGCGTCGCATCTGGGGCGAGCTGAACGTCCCCGTCTACTTTTACGAGAGCGCGGCGCTCAGGCCCGAGCGGCGCAACCTCGCGGACGTGCGGCGCGGCGGCTTCGAGCTGCTGCGCGAGCAGATCGGGACAGTCCCCGGGCGCGCGCCCGACGTGGGGGAGCCGCGCGTCCACCCGACCGCGGGCGCGTGCATCGTCGGCGTGCGGCCCCTGCTCATCGCCTACAACGTGACGCTGAAGACGGGCGACCTCGGGGTAGCCAGGCGCATCGCGCGCGCCGTGCGCGAGCGGGACGGCGGGCTGCTGCACCTGAAGGCGCTCGGGTTTGAGCTGGCGAGCCGGGGCGTCGTGCAGGTCTCGATGAACCTGACGAGCTACGAGCGGACGAACCTGCACCACGCCTTCGAGGCCGTGCGGCGCGAGGCGGAAGGCTTAGGCGTCGAGGTGCTCGCCAGCGAGATCGTCGGGCTCGTCCCCCGCGACGCGCTCTACGCCGCGGCCGCGCACTTCCTCAAGCTCGAAAACTACACGGCGGACGTGGTGCTTGAGAACCGCATCGCCGCCGCGGTCGAGAGGAAGAGGGCGGAGCAGGGCGGGGACGCTTAACCTCAAGATGTATCAACTGAGACTCATCGCGGGCGCGTGGGCTTTGGAGGGCGCGCGTTGGGCGCGGGAGAATCTGTACGCGCTGCTGGTGCTCGGGCCGCTGGTGCTGGGAATGACCTACCTCGGCGTCGGGCGCATGGTGCGCGAAGCGGCGTGGAGCCCGACCGAGGCGCAGGCGCTCGCGGCCGCGTGCGTCGCGGCGGCGTGCCTAGTCGCGCTGAGCCTGTCGCGCGCGAGCGTGGAGGTCTACCACGTGCGCCAACCCGAATGGGTTCTGGACGCGCTGCCCGTCTCGGCGAACGCGCAAATGTCGGCGGCGCTCGCGCGGCGCGCCGGGCACGCGTGCGCGGCGGGGGCCGTCGGGCTCGTGCTGCGCTGGCTCGCGGGCGGGGCGTTCGACGCGGTCGTCTTCGCGTCGGCGGCGTTGCTGGTCTGCGTGCTCGCGTCGGGCGAGGTGCTGTCGGCGCTGGTGTGGGTGCGTTGGTCGCACAGGCGCGGGGGCGCGCGCGCGGCCGCGTTGTTGTTTTCGGTCGCGGCGTGCGCGTCGGTGGCGGGGGCACTGCTTGCGTCGGTCGTGAGGCCGGGCGGGTTGACGTTGTTGAGCCGGACGGCGTTGCTCGCGTGCGGGGCTGTGGCGGCCGTCGCGCAGGCCGTGTTCGCGTTCGCGGTGCACGCGCGCTGGCGCGCGGCGGACGCGGAGTTCGCAAAGCGACTGGGCGCGCGCGAGAAGTGGGGCGGGTTGACCGAGCGTTTCGCGCGGCGCGCGTGCGGTCACAGGGAGGAGTTGGCAGCGCAACTCGCGCGCGACCTGCGCTTGGTGTTGAGGGGTTTCTCGTCGGCCGTGTACGCGGCGGCGGGCGTCGCGGCCCTCTTGATAGTGCTGCTGGTCGCGCTGCTCGCGGGCGACGTGCTGGCCGAAGGCGAGGCCGAAGGGTTCGGCTCGATGACCTGGCTGCCGGCGGCGCTCGCGGTGAAGTTCGCGTGCGTGCTGGCGACGGCCGCGCTCGCCGCGGTCGTGCCCGTGCTGGTCGCGCACCAGGAGCCGCACCTGTGGCTCGAACGCTCGGTCGGCCTGAAGGGCGAGGACGCGTGGCGCGCGAAGCTCTACCTCGCGCGCGTCGTCACCGCGCCGGCGGCCGTGGTCGCCTGGGTCGTGGGTGTAGTGTGCGGGGCGGTGCCGGCCGTCTACGCCGTGCCGCTGCTCGCGGAGTGCGCGTGGCTCTGGTGGCTGGTGAGCACGACCGCGGGCGGGCTCGCCTTCGAGATGCCGGAGCAGCCCGGCCTCGCGCTCATCCTCGTGCTCTGCGCGGGGCTCGCGGCCGGGGGCCTGTCGGCCTTCCTCTGGCCCATCGGCCTCGCCATCTACGGCTTCGCCGTCCAACCGCTCTGCATGCGCGGCGTGATGCGCGCGGAGCTGCACCTGAGAGGGATAGACGTTTGAGCGAAGAGAGTCTCCTGGTCGTCGAGTCGGTGACGAAGCGTTACGGCGAGACGCTGGCCGTGGACGCGGTCTCCCTGCGCGTGGCGGCGGGCGAGGTCTACGCGCTGCTGGGGGCGAACGGGGCGGGGAAGTCCACGCTGATAAGGATGATGACGGGGCTGGCCGAGCCCGACTCGGGCGGCGTGACGGTGTGCGGCGAGGAGATGGGGAAGCGGCCGCTGGCGGCGAAGAGGTGCATCGGGTATCTGCCCGAGGAGCTGTACTTCTACCAGCGTCTGACGGGTCGCGAGTACCTGCGCCTGGTCGCGGGGCTGAAGGGCGCGGGCGGCGCGCGCGTCGCGGAGGAGGTCGAGTTCTTCGAGCTGAGCGCGGTCGAGGGCAAGTGGGTCGGCGGCTACTCGCTCGGGATGAGGAAGAAGCTCGGGCTCGCCGCCGCCTTCGTCGGGGAGCCGCGCGTGCTGGTGCTGGACGAGCCGCTCAACGGGCTGGATGTCGAGATGATGCGGAAGCTGCGGCTGCGGGTCGGGCGCGAGCGCGACGAGGGGCGCGCCTTCGTCATCTCCTCGCACGTGATGAGCTTCGTCGAGCGCGTGGCCGACCGCGCGGGCGTCATGCGCGCCGGGCGCTTCGCCGCCGAAGGCAACCCCGCCGAGCTGCGCCGCCTCGCCGCCATGCCCGACGAGCCCTTCGAGGATGTCTTCTTCCACCTGGCCCGGAACGATGAACTGTGAACGCGGAACGATGAACTAAAACGTACAGTCTTCAGTTCATCGTTCCGCGTTCACAGTTCATCGTTCCGAGGTTGAGAAGTGGGCGCGCACGGTTGATAATGCACGCGCCGTTTTGAGAGCGCGCGCGGGTACGCCCCGGCGTCACGCGCGCGGAAGGGGCGCGGCGGAACTCTCCCTGACCGCGAGGCCGCGCCGGTCGTTCACCTCCGCTGGATTTTGATGACCCCCTTTGACGAACAGGAGGAGGGCCGCGCACCCCTGGCCGCGGCGCTCGGCGAAGCACCCCACCTCGACGGGGCGTCCCTGCGCCGCGTCCTCGACGCCATCCCTTCGCCGGTCTCGTACGTGGACGCGTCCTTGCGCTTCCGCTACAACAACCGCGCCTACGACGCCTGGGTCGGGCGGCCCCGCGAGGAGCTTCACGGGATGCACGTCCGCGAGGCGCTCGGCGAAAGGGCTTACGCCGAAGTCCTCCCGTACATGCGGGAGGCGCTCGCCGGGCGCGAGGCTTACTTCGAGAGGGAGCTCGAATACCCCGACGGCTCGCGGCGCTACGTCAGCGTCTCGTACGTCCCGGACTTCGACGCAGAGGGGCGTGTGCGCGGTTTCGTCTCCAACGTCCGCGACTTCACCGAGCGCAGGCGCGCGGAGGAGTCGATCCGCTTCCAGGCGCACCTGCTCGACACCGTGGAGCAGGCCGTCATCGCCACCGACCTCGAAGGCCGCATCACCTACTGGAATCATTTCGCCGAGCGGCTCTACGGCTGGCCCGCGTCGGAGGCCGTCGGCCGACACATCCTCGAAGTCACGCCGACCGACACCTCGGCCGAGCAGGCTGTCGAGATCATGGCGCGGCTGGCCGCGGGCGAGACCTGGTCGGGCGAGTTCAACGTGCGGCGGCGCGACGGCACGAGCTTCCCCGCGATGGTCACCGACACGCCCGTCCACGACGAGGCGGGCCGCCTGGTCGGCATCGTCGGCGTCTCGACCGACCTCACCGAGCGCAAGCGCTCCGAGGCGGCCGTGCACGCGGCCGAGCGGCGCGCGCTGAGGGAGTACGAGACGCTGCTCCACCGCCTGACCCACCTCGCGGAGTCGATGGGCACGGCGCGCGATCACCTGACCATCTTCCGCGACCTGCGCGACTTCGCGGTGGTGAGCGTGCCCGCCATCGGCATCTTCATCTCGCTCTACGACGAGGCGCGCGACGTGCGCGTGGCGCAGTACGCGTGGGGCGACGGCGTGGAGGTGGACGTGTCGCAACTCCCGCCGATGCCCGTCTCTTCGCAGGGGCCGAACAGCCAGGCGGTGCGCACCCGCCAGGTCGTCATCACGAACGACTACTGGAAGACGAAGCAGGCGGGGCGCGGGCAGGTCGGCATCCTCGTCGGGCCGGACAACGGCCTGCGGCCGCAGTCCTCGCTCGTCGTGCCGATGGCGACGATGGGGCGCATCGTCGGCACCGTGGAGGTGCAGTCCTACGAGAACCACGCCTACCGCGAGGAGCACGTCACCGCGATGAAGATGGCCGCCAACCTCGCGGCGGTCGCCATCGAGAACATGCGCCTCCTCCAGTTCGAGACTAGGGCGCGCGAGTCCGCCGAAGAGGCTTCGCGGCTGAAGGACGAGTTCCTCGCCACGCTCTCGCACGAGCTGCGGACGCCTTTGACGGCCATCCTCGGGTGGGCCTCGATGCTGCGCGACAACCGGCTCGACGAGAAGACTTTCAAGACGGCCGTCGAGATCGTCGAGCGCAACGCGCGCACGCAGCAGCAGATCGTGGACGACATCCTCGACGTGTCGCGCATCATCACCGGCAACCTCCGCTTCGACACCGCGCCGACGGACCTGCGCGGCGTCGTCGAGGCGGCCGTGGACACCGTGCGCCACGCGGCCTCGGCCAGGAACATATCTTTGCGCGCGGAGTTCGAGCCGGGCGTCGGCCCCGTCATGGGTGACCCCCGCCGGCTGCAACAGGTCTTCTGGAACATCCTCTCGAACGCCGTCAAGTTCACGCCCATCGGCGGCGAGGTGCGCGTCCGCCTGGGGCGCGAGGGCGCGCACGCGCGCGTCACCGTGAGCGACACGGGCCCCGGCATCAGCCCTTCGTTTCTGCCTTACGTCTTCGACCGCTTCCGGCAGGGCGACCAGTCCACGACGCGCGTCCACGGCGGGCTGGGGCTCGGGCTCGCCATCGTCCGCCACCTCGTCGAGCTGCACGGCGGCACAGTCCGCGCCGAATCGGAGGGCGAGGGGAAGGGCTCGACCTTCACGGTCGAGCTGCCCCTGCTGCGCAGCGCCGAGGCCGCGTCGCCGGACGGCGCGGGGGAGGAGAAGTTCTCGGCCCGCAACGCGCAGTCCGCGATCCTGAAGGGCGTGAGCGTGCTCGTCGTGGACGACGAGCCGGACGCGCTCGGGCTCCTGAAGACGATGCTCGAACTGAAGGGCGCGCGCGTGACGGCCGCCGGGTCGGCCGAGGCCGCGTGGCGCGAGCTGGAGGGGGAGTGGCCCGACCTGCTGCTGTGCGACATCGGCATGCCCGGCGAGGACGGCTACCAGTTCATCCGCCGCGTCCGCGCGCTGGAGACCGAGCGCGGACGGCCGCTCCCCTCGGTCGCCCTCACGGCCTACGCCGGCGAGGCCGACCGCGCGCTCGCGCTCGAAGCGGGCTTCCAACTCCACGTCTCCAAACCCGTCGAGCCCGCCGCCCTCGTCAACGTCATCGCCGACCTCGCGGGGAGAAAGCAGTAGGCAGTAGGCAGATGGCAGTAGGCAGTTAAGGCAAGACGACGGCGAGAAGGTGTGAGCCGCGAAGCGGCGGCAGAAGGTAGCCAGGGGGCGCAGCCCTTGGTCAGCGTCGAATAAAAACACCGGAGCCCTGTAAGGGCGACAGAGTCTGTCGCCCTTACAGGGCTCCGGATTATCTACTCGGACGTTACCAGGGCCGTTGCTCAGGCTTGCGCCTTCACTCGCCCCTGGCTACCTTCTGCCGCCCCTGCGGGGCTCCGTGCTTGAGTGCCTACTGCCTACTGCCTACTCTCCTTCATCAACTCCTCAATCTCTTCAATCTGCTTGGGCGCTTTGGCGGTGAGCACCTCGTAGCCTTCGGCCGTGACCAGCACGTCGTCCTCAATCCTCACGCCGATGCCGCGGTACTGTTCGGGGACGTTCTCGGCGTCCTCGGCGATGTAGAGGCCGGGCTCGACCGTCATCACCATGCCGGGCTCGACCGGCCGGGGCTGGCCGTCAACGTGGTAGGCCCCCGCGTCGTGCACGTCCATGCCGAGGTAGTGGCCGAGGCGGTGCATGTAGAACTTCTTGTACTCCTCCTCCTCGATGAGCTTCGGCACTTCCCCCTTCAGCAGACCGAGCCTGACCATGCCTTCGGTCAGAATCTCGACCGAGCGCTGGTGCATCTCTTCGAGCGTGACGCCGGGCCTGACCATGCGGACGCACTCCTGCTGGCAGTCGAGCACGAGCTGATATACGTCCCGCTGCGCGTCACTAAAGCGGCCGTTGACGGGGAAGGTGCGCGTGATGTCGGAGGCGAAACCCTCGTACTCCGCGCCCGCGTCGATGAGGAGCAGGTCGCCGTCCTTCAGCTCGGCGTCGTTGTCTATGTAGTGGAGGATGGTCGCGTTCGCGCCCGAGCCGACGATGGAGTTGTAGGCGGGCGCGGCCGAGCCTTTGCGGCGGAAGACGTACTCGATGAGGGCGTCCAACTCGTACTCCTTCATGCCGGGGCGGGCGGCGCGCATCGCCTCGCGGTGCGCCTCGGCGGCGATGTCGGCCGAGCGGCGCATGAGCTCGATCTCGTCGCCCGACTTGATGAGGCGCATCTCGTGGATGAGCGCGCCGGGGTCGATGATGGCCTGCGGGGGCTTGACACCTTTGCGCCCCAGCATGCGCATGCGCGAGATGTGTCGGATGAGCGTCTGGTCGAGTTCCGCGTGGCCGCCTCCGAGGCGGTAGTAGAGGTTGCGCGCGCCGTCGAGCAGCTCTGTGAGCTTGGCGTCGAACTCTTCGACGGGGAACGCCTCGTCCGCGCCGAAGCGCTCCTTCGCGCCCTCGACGCCCGCGCGCCGCCCGTTCCAGACCTCCTTCTCGCGGTCGCGGGGCCGCACGAAGAGCGTGAAGGGCTTTTCGCGGCCGGGCGCGACGACCGCCAGGGCGTCCGGCTCGCGGAAGCCGGTCAGGTAGTAGAAGTCCGAGTCCTGCCGGAAGCGGTACTCCGTGTCGTGCGAGCGCGTCACCTCGCGCGCCGCAGGGATGATGGCGACGGAGTCGGGCTCCATCCGCCGCATGAACTCCGCGAGCTGCGGTCTGGTCATCTTCAACCTCTCTGGCGTGAACTGTTTTCGGAACGATTCTAACCGACGACATCAGGTCAGAACCACCCGCTACCGCGGGTGGTTCTGACCTGCTTGCCCTCGACGCGCACAGCTTTGCTTAGGGGCGCTTTGGCTACATAATCGCGCAGCGAGAGGCACAAACGATGACGACTCAAATCACACAGACGGCCGACGCTCCGACCGGAACAGCGCGCGAAGTCGTCTCCTACGACCCTGCGACGGGCGAGGAGGTCGGGCGCGTGCCCTTGCGTTCGGCGGAAGAGGTCGGGGCGGCGGTCGCGCGCGCGCGCGCGGCGCAGAAGGCTTGGGCCGGACGTTCGTTCAAAGAGCGTGCGCGGGTCGTGATGCGCGCCCGCGCGCTCGTGCTCGAAGGGATGGACGAGATTGCCGAGCTCGTCTCGCGCGAGTCGGGCAAGCCCGCGGCCGAGGCGCTGGCGATGGAGCTGGTGCCGACGCTCGACCTGATGCAGTTCTTCGCGCGCAAGTCGGAGCGGATGCTGCGGCCGGAGAAGATAGACATCGGCCTCTACCGTTTCTTAGGCCGCACTTCGACCATCGAGTACCGCCCGCTCGGCGTCGTCGGCATCATCTCGCCGTGGAACTTCCCCTGGGCGACGCCCCTGGGCGAGGTCGTGATGGCGCTCATGGCCGGCAACTCCGTCGTGCTCAAGCCGAGCGAGCTGACGCCGCTCGTCGGCCTCAAGCTCGGCGAGGTCTTTACGCGCGCGGGGCTGCCGGAGGGCCTGCTCGAAGTGGTGACGGGCGACGGCTCGACCGGCGCGGCGCTCGTCGAGGCGGGCGTCGATAAGATCATGTTCACGGGGAGCGTCCCCACCGGCAGACGCGTGGCGGAGGCGGCGGCGCGCAGGCTGCTCCCCGTAGTCCTCGAACTCGGCGGCAAAGACCCGATGATTGTCTTCGAGGACGCAGACCTCGCGGCGGCCTCGGAGGCGGCCGTGTGGGGCGCGTTCGCCAACTCCGGCCAGGCGTGCGCCTCGGTCGAGCGCTGCTACGTCCACGAGCGCGTCGCCGAAGAGTTCACGCGCCGCGTCGTCGAAAAGACCAGGGCGCTCCGGCAGGAGCCGGGCGCGGCCTGCGACCTCGGCTCGATGTCGAGCGAGCGGCAACTGCTGACCGTCGAAGAGCACGTCCGCGGCGCGGTCGAGCGCGGCGCGCGGGTCTTGACGGGCGGCGGTCGCGCGAAAGGCTGTTCCGGGCGCGGCTGGTTCCACGAGCCGACCGTGCTCGGCGGCGTTGACCACTCGATGACCGTGATGCGGGAGGAGACCTTCGGCCCCGTCCTGCCCCTGATGACCTTCCGCGAAGAGGAGGAGGCCGTGCGCCTCGCCAACGATAGCGAGTTCGGATTAACCGCGAGCGTGTGGACGCGTGACTTGAAGAGGGGCCGCCGCGTCGCCTCCCGGATCGAGGCGGGCACCGTGATGGTCAACGAGGTGCTCTACACCCACGGCATCGCGCAGACCCCTTGGGGCGGCGTCAAGCAGAGCGGCCTCGGGCGCACGCACGGCCGCCTGGGCCTGCTCGAGATGGTCGCGCCGCACCACGTCCACGTCAACCGCCTCGCCTTCATGCAAGACGTCTGGTGGTTCGCCTACACGCCCGGCGCGGCCTCGCTCTTCCGCTCGCTCGCGCGCCGCTTCGCCACGGGGTCGCTGCTGCAAACCCTCCTCATCTCGCCCCAGATGCTCGCCCGCTACCGCGAGCGCCGCAGGCGTTGAGCGGGCCGCGGCTCCCGACTTGCGCGGCGCGGCGAATCTGTTTATAGTCACCTTCCCCAAACCCTTGGGACTGTTTTTGAGGCCCCTCACGGGCCGTGCCTTGACCCCGAACCTCGCTTCAGACGGCACCCCGATTGCCGGAGTCAGCATAGCCAGGCCCGGAGTCTGCCCTGAGTAGACTTCAGCGTCCCCTCGCGTCCATTTTAAAAATTCTGCGTGCGCCGTATGCCCTTCCGCACGAATACCCATCTTCCGCGGCGCCGTCACACGCCAAGGATCACGCACACACTCGGAGGTTTGAATGAAGAGAATTTCAGTTTTCGTCGCGGCCGCGCTGCTGCTCTGCGTCGCCATCGCCCTCTCGGTCGCCCCCGCCTCTTCGGGGCAGGGTCAGGGCAGGAGTAAGGTCAAGAAGAAGGAGCGCCCCGTCGCCGGGCAGTACATCGTCACGCTCGCGGACTGGGCCGCGGGCGAACGCGGCGAGAGTTCGTTCGCGCCCACCCTCGCCGCAGACCTCGTCGGCCTGCACCGCGGCCGGCTCAAGCAGGTCTTCAAGCACGCGCTCAACGGCTTCGCGGCGGAACTCACGCCCGAGGCGGCCGAGGCTCTGGCGAACGACCCGCGCGTCGAGTCGGTCGAAGAGGACGGCGTGGTGACGGCCTCGACGACGCAGACCAACCCGCCGTGGGGCTTAGACCGCATCGACCAGCGCAACCGCCCGCTCGACGCGCAGTACAACTACACGCCGACGGGCGCGGGCGTCCACGTCTACGTCATCGACACCGGCATCCGCGCGTCGCACACGCAGTTCGGCGGGCGCGTGAGCACCACCAGCGGCTTCAGCTCGATCAACGACGGCAACGGCCAGAACGACTGCAACGGCCACGGCACTCACGTCGCGGGCACCATCGGCGGCAGCACTTACGGCGTCGCCAAGGGCGTCACGCTCCACCGCGTGCGCGTGCTCGACTGCAACGGCGACGGCACGGACTCGACCGTCATCTCGGGCGTTGACTGGGTGACGGCCAACCGCCAGCTCCCCGCGGTCGCCAACCTCTCCCTCGGCGGCGGCGCTTCGACGGCGCTCGACAACGCCGTGCAGGCGATGATCAACGCGGGCGTGACGACGGCCGTCGCCGCCGGCAACGACTACCGCCTGAACGCCTGCAACTACTCGCCGGCGCGACTCGCCGCGGCCATCACCGTCGGCTCGACCACCTCTACTGACTCCGGCTCGGACTTCACCAACATCGGCACCTGCCTCGACCTCTTCGCGCCGGGCTCCTCAATCCAGTCGGCGTGGTGGACTTCCGACACGGCGACGAACACCATCTCGGGCACGTCGATGGCGACGCCGCACGTCGCGGGCGTGGCGGCGCTCTACCTCCAGAACAACCCCGGCGCGTCGAACCAGACCGTGCGCGACGCGATCGTCAACACGGCGACGACGAACGTGCTGACCAACATCGGCACCGGCTCGCCGAACCGCCTGCTCTACTCGCTTCTGACGACGGGCGGCGGGGGCGGCGTGCCCGCGGCCTGCACGGGCGGGACGCTCTACACGGGCTCGCTCGGGTTCACGGGCGACTACGACTACCACCCGAACGGCAGCTACTACTACAGCGCGGCCTCCGGCACGCACAAGGGCTGCCTGGTCGGGCCGACCTCGGGCGCGGACTTCGACCTCTACTTGCAGAAGTGGAACGGCTCGGCGTGGGTCATCGTCGCGCGCGGCGAGACCGCGACCTCCAACGAGACCATCTCCTACACCGGCACGTCCGGCTACTACCGCTTCCAGGTCTACTCCTACAGCGGCTCCGGCAGCTACAACTTCTGGACTGTTCACCCGTAAAACGGCCGCGACGCCATAGCGGTCAGAACCGCCCGCGGTAGCGGGTGGGCCTTTGCGATACGGATCATCCGCATAACAAAGGCCCACCCGCTACCGCGGGCGGTTCTGACCTGTATTACCCCGCTTGCCTTCACCCGCGCGCGCCTTTAGGATTCAAGACTCAAACATTATTCATAAAGGCTCGGACTTAAGACTTGCTGGGGAACATCATCAGGGCGCAGGAGCGGCGGCGCGCGACGCGCGACACGAACCGCGTCGTGCTGCCCTTCGAGTGGGGCGCGGAGTTCGTCTCTCAGGGCGCGGACGTTCGGAACCCGCGCGAGGCCGTCCTCGACGCCGCGCGGCGCGCGGTCGCGCACAGCGAGGAGTTCTACGCGCTCGCGCCCGTCAACGACTACAGGCTCGACGGCGACCTCCTCACGTGGACGAGCGCCGTCCGGAGCCCCACGCTCGAGAACAACACCGCGCGCGCGCGCTTCTTCCCCGCGCAGCCGCCGAAGCGGCCCCGCGCGAACCGCCGTGAGGCGCGCCGCGCCGTCGTCGTCCTCCCGCAGTGGAACGCGGACGAGCAGAGCCACGTCGCGCTCTGCCGCCTGCTCGCGCGCATGGGAATCGCGGCGCTGCGCCTGACGCTCCCCTACCACGAGGCGCGCAGGCCCGCGGGCTTCGAGCGCGCCGAATACATGGTCAGCCCGAACGTCGGGCGCACGCTTCAGTCGCTGCGCCAGGCCGTCATCGACACGCGCGCGGCCGTCGCGTGGCTCGACTCCCGGGGGTACGAGCGCATCGGCGCGATGGGGACGAGCATCGGCTCCTGCACCGCCTTCCTCGCCTTCGTGCATGATGAAAGAATCGACGCGGGCGTCTTCAACCACGTCTCCGGCTACGTCGCCGACGTGGTCTGGCGCGGCATCTCGACGCAGCACGTGCGCGCCGGGATAGAGGGCTCGCTCACGCTCGAAGAGCTGCGCGAGGCGTGGCTGCCCATCAGCCCGATGAGCTACGTCGGGAGGCTCGCGTCCCTGCGCCGCCGCCCCATGCGCTTCATCGCCGCGCGCCACGACCTGACCTTCCCCGCCGACCTCTCGCGCGAGGTGATCGCCGGCGTCCGCGCCACAGGCGTCCCCGTCAACGTCTCCTGGCTCCCCTGCGGCCACTACACCAGCGGCGAGCGCCCCTGGGTCTACCTCGACGGCTGGAAGATCGTCGGCTTCTTGAGGAAAAAGCTGTAGGCAGTAGGCAGATGGCAGTTGGCAGTTGAAAGCACCCTTGCCGAAACTTTCGGATTAGCTTTCAACTTCCGTCACGCGGAGCGGCTGCCTACTGCCTACTCCTTCTTGACTCTCCGCGCGATTTGGCATAGAACCGGAGGCATCTTTTCAACCACAGGACAACAGGAGAAGCGAAGATGGCCGACGAGACCGTGAGAGACGCCGAGGTGAGGGCCGCCGACACCTGCAAGAACGCCCCCTGCACCTGCCCCGTCGAGAAGGGCGAGAAATACTGTAGCGTCCACTGCCAGTCCACCCCGAACACCGTCCAGATCGACTGCGACTGCGGCCACGAGACGTGCTCGGGAGATTTTTAGGAAGTCGGTAAGCGGGAGGCAGACGGCAGTAGGCAGTTTTTAAATCCCCGGAGGGGATAAACATAATAGCCGGGGCAGAGCGAAGACTCGCAGAGCCTGAGCGCCGCCCCCGGATTACGACGGATAAAAGATTCGACCCTGAAAGGGTCGCACCCGCGTGACGGCGTGCGACCCTTTCAGGGTCGGAATTATTTTGCTTAGCTTTCCGGGGGTGGCGCTCGCGTGCGGCTCGCTGACCCCCGGCTATTGTCTGCATCCCCTCCGGGGATGTCCGAACCGATCCCGCTATTGCCTTAACTGCCTACTGCCGTCTGCCTACTGCCTACTACTCTTCAAACCCTTCGCGCAGCTCGGCGAGTATCTCCCGGGCGACCGTGCGGGCGCGTTCGACCTCGTCGGGCTTGAAGGAGACGGCGCCGACGACCGGATGCCCGCCGCCGCCGTAGCGCTCGCAGATGGTGGCGATGTTGTGGCGGCGGGGGCGCGGGCTGAAGGGGTTCGAGCCGACCGAGATTTTGGTGCGGTAGCCGCCGCGCGTGACCGCGACCGAGTAGGTCGTCTCGGGGCAGACGTAGTAGGGGATGAACTTGTTGAAGGCGGAGAGCCCCTCGTCCACCAGGTCGAAGGTGACGGCCCCGCGCTCATACTTCGCCTTGCGGCGGATGACCTCCAAGGTCTCCCGGTGGCGCGCGAGCAGGGGGCGGAAGCGCTCCTGCACCTCCTCGCCCGAAGCGACCTCTTCGAGGCTGCGCGTGACGAGCCGGCGGATGACCCGCTCGATGAACTCGTCGTCCACGTTCTCGATGACCTGCATCAGTTGGAGGGCGGGCTCCTTCAGCTCGACCGGCTGCGCGGCCGACTCGTAGAAGGCCCCGTCGATGGTGTGCGCCCAACTGACGAGCGTGTCGAGCGACTCGTCGCGGAAGCCGAACCTCTCCCCGGCGACGCGCGCGATGAACTCGGTGCAGGACTTGCTTTCGGGGTCCCAGAACTTCCTCCCCGAAGCGTCGGCGCGGAAGTGCGCCTCGTCCTCCGAAGAGAGGAAGGCGGACTGGTGGTGGTCGAACCACCAGGTGAGCCGCCCCGAGGGGCTGTACTTGAAATCGACGATGGCGTTCTCGTCGCCGTCGAACATCGCCTCGTCGAAGAGCGAGCCGGCCGTGTGCAGCAGCGGCGCGTAAGCGACTTCGGAGCCGGGGCGCACGCGCGAGAGGTAGAACCGCGTGAAGACCGCAGCCGAGGCCACGCCGTCGAAGCAGTGGCCGTGGTAGAGCAGGCGGAGTCTCATCCTTTACAAAGAGGGCCGTTCAAAAATTAAGGGTCTCACAAAGCGGGACATCATAGCATAGGCAGTAGGCAGTAGGCAGATGGCAGTAGGCAGTTAGCGGGAAGAGAAAGTGTCAAAAGAGTCGAAGGCGGCGAGCTAAGCAACTCTCCGCCTCCGACTCTTCCAGACCGCCTTCTGGCCTTAACTGCCTACTGCCTACTGCCTACTCTCCTTCAGGGCGTGCCGAAGCGTGCGCGGTACTCGGTGGAGGAGAGGAAGGCTTTGACCATCTCGGCGCGGCGGTAGTCGCCGCCGAACTCTTCGAGCTTCGAGAGCCAGTGGTTGTAGCCGTCGAAGTTGAGCCCCTGCTCCGGCGCGTCGTCCGGGTTGCGCTGGAGGTAGCCGAAATACTGCATCAGCACGAACGCGCGGTTGGACTCGGCCCGGTGGAGAGTCGTGCTCTCGACCACCGAGCGGAGCGCCGCCGCGCGCCCCGAGGCTCCCCCGGAGCCGAAGGCGGCGACGGCCGCGTCGATCTCGCCCGCCGCGGGCGTGACGTTGGCGTTCGTGAAGAGCCTACCCACGAACTGCGCCGCCGTCAGCGTATCGGGGAAGGCCGTCAGGAACTCCGGGCGCTGGACGACGGCGAGCACGTAGGCGCTCTTGTTCGCTTCGAGCTGCTCGCGCCAGTTGCCGACGTTGACGATTACGCCGCTGCCGATGGCGCGCGTCTCGGCCGTGAAGCGGTCGCGGCGCACGGGGACGGGCTTGTCGGCGAGGTTGCCGAAGGCCGCCTTGTGCGTCTTGTAGACGAAGAAGCCGGTCTCCTGAAACTCAATCGAGAGGAAGAAGGCCGCCGAGGTGTCGATGCGCTTGACCTCGCGGCACTGCAAGTCCGCGCCGCACGACTCGATGCCGCCCACCCAGAACTGCAAGCCCTCGGCGTCCGGCTCGCGGTTGAGGAAGTCTCGGTAGTGCTGCGTGACGAAGAACTCGGAGCCGTCGATGGGGTTGACCGGGGCGGCGTTGGTGACGCTGAGGCCCCAGGTCACGCGCTCGGTCAGAAGCTGCTCGGGGTCGGTGCGCACGAACGCGGACGGGTCGCGCACCGTCGCCTCGACCGCGTGCGTGCCCGCGCCGAGCGCGCCTATGTTGACGGTGAGGGAAGAGGAGTCGCCCGCGGGCTGGCCGTTGACCGTCCAGCTCACCGAGAGCGCGTGCGTGAGCGGCGCGGGCGTCGCGACGCTGAAGGTCTGCGACTGCGCCGTCGTCAGGGAGAGCGAGCGGCTCGACGGCGCGAACGAGTCCACGGGCGAGACGCGGTCGTAGATGCGTCGGACGAGTTGCTGGCTGTTGACCTGCTCGAAGGGCCGCCCCAGGCTGTACATCTTCGAGTTGAAGGTCGGGCGGTAGAGCCCCGAGGTGCAGTAGCGCGCCCCCTGGTAGAGGCCGACGAGGCCGGGCTGGAACGAGCTGGTCGGCAGCGGCGTCGAGGCGTCGATCCACGCGTTCCACTTGATCGAGGCGCGCGCGGTCTCGCGCGTGACGTTGGGCTCCGAAGGCTCGAACGCGGTGAAGCATTCCGGCGGGCTCTGCGTGTACTCGTCGGCGAGCAGGCCGAAGGTGTGGCCCGCCTCGTGCAGGATTAACTCGACGGCCGACGGGTCGGTCGAGGCGATGGCGATGGAGCCGCCCGAGCCGCCGTAAGCGGGGTCGTTGACGATGAGGATGACGAGGTCGGCCTGCGCCGGCGCGAGGCTGTTGTTGACGACGTTCCTGACCTTCGTGGTGTTGGCGCAGATGAGCCGCTGGATGCCCGCGCAGTTGTAGGCCGAGTCGAAGGCGGTGTTGCGGGAGGTGCCGTTCTCGGGGTGGTCGGAGCCCGACTCCGCGCTCGCCACGTCGATGCGGTGGACGTTGAAGAAGCGCTGGTACTCCTTGAAGGGCTCCTGCTCGAAGACGCGCGCGACGAACTGCTGGATGTCCGACCGGTACTTCGACATCTCGGCGGCCGTGTAGCCGTCGCCGAGGATGACGATGTCCACGCGGTTCGAGGGGTCGCCGTTGTTGACGATGGTCTCGACGGGCTCGGCCGCGGCCGCGCGCGCGAAGGAGAGGGCGGCGAAGAGGCAGAGCGTCACTCTCAGGACGCGCGCGCGCGTGAGGCGCGCGAAGCCGGAAGTGAAGAGGGGAGTCTTACTCATGACGTTTCATCCTCAACGCGCGGCGACCGCGCCGAGCGGCGCGAGCGAAAACTTCTGCCCGTCCCAGTCGGGGTGGTAGAGGCGTATCTCCGTAATCGACTCGTCGTCCGGGTAGTGGACGACGAACTCGGCCGACTCCCTGTAGATGACCTGACCCACCAGTTCGACGCCGGGGTCGGACACCTCCGCGCGCAGCAGGCGCGGGTCTGCGACGAGCCCGCACCAGCGTATGCGCCCTTCGGCGTCGAGCGCGACGACGACGACCTGCGTGGGCGAAAGCTCCGCCGAGCGCCGCTTGGGCAAGGCCCCCTCGCGCCTGACGGCCGCACGCGCCAGCGCGACGCGCCCCCCGGCGTTCCCGTACTGCGCGGAGGCGGGGCCGGGCGGCGACGCCTTGTCCGCCTGCCACGTAATCCTCAGCTCGCGGTGTGTGCGCGCGGGCGCGGGCGTCGTCGTGTCGGCCGCGCCGACCTCGACGCCCGACTCGGCGAGCAGCGCGCGGACGCGCTCCGCCAGGGCCGCGCGGCCGGGCACGGCCGCCCCCGCCGGGGGCGCGTGCCTCCCGGCCTCCTGCGCGCCCGCCGTCGCGAAGAGCATAGCGGCGACGACGCCGACGCCGATTGCCGACAGCGTTACTTTCGTCATTCAAAACTCCTACTGCTCACCGCTCACCTTCAAGGGGTGCCGAAGCGTGCGCGGTACTCGGTGGAGGAGAGGAACGCCTTGACCATCTCGGCGCGCTGCGAGCGGCGGATGGCTACGCCTTCGTCGCGGGCGTCCTCGCCCGGCTGCGTGAACGAGTCGAGCTTACCCAGCCAGAAGTCGAAGCCGTTGAAGTCCGTGTCGGGCGCGTCGGCCGGGTGCCGCCGCAGGTAGCCCGCGTACTGCATATAGACGAAGGCCGGGTTGTACTGCCCGTTGAAGACCGGGCCCGAGTCGGTCACGCTCAGGAGCGCCGCCGCGCGCCCCTCGGGCCCGCCCGCGCCGAAGGCCGCGACGGCCTCTTCGCGCTCCTGCGTGGTCGGTGTGACGCCGGAGTTGGAGAAAAGTTTGTCCACGTACTGCGCGGCGGACAAAGATTCGGGCAGTTGGACGAGCGTCTCGGGGCGCGCCACCCAGCGCCGCGCGAACTCGGTCACGTTCTGCCTTAGCACGTCCTCCCAGCCCGGCGCGCCGACGACCACGCCCCGGCCCAGCTCCTGCGTGTCGCGCAGGAACTCCGCCATCCGCGGCATCCCGCGGGGCCGCGCGGCCGAGTCGGGGAACGTGGCGCGGTAGAAGCGGAAGACGCGGTAGCCCGTCTGCTGGAACTCGATGGAGAGGAAGAACGCCTGCGAGACGCTGATGCGGTGGACTTCGCGGCACTGCGCGTCCGCGCCGCACTGCTCGATGTCGTTCGTCCAGAAGGCGAGCCCCGCCGGGTCGGGCTCGCGGTTGAGGAAGTCGTGGTAGTGCTGCCGGACGAAGAAGTCGGTCGTGTCGATGGGGTTGACCGAAGAGGGCGTCGCGTCGTTATCGTCGATGTTGATGCGCGTCTGCGCGGGCTCGCCCGCGGTCGCCCCGCCCGTGGCGTTGCTCAGCACGACGGTGATGAACTCCTGCGACTCGGCGCGGGCGTCGTCCGTGAGCAGCACGTTAAAGCTCTTCTGGGTCTCGCCCGCGGCGAACCGCAGCGTGCCCAGCGCGGCCGTGTAGTCGCTGCGGTCGGAGGCGGCGGCCGCGTCCTCGTCCACGCGCGTGGCGTAGTCCACCGTCGCGGCCGTCGTCGGGTCGCCCGAGCGCGTCACCGTCACCGTCACCGAGTTCACCGACTCGCTCACCGTCAGCGCGCGCCGGACGAACTGGAGGGTCGCCGGCCGCGCGGGGTTGTCGTCGTTGATGATGGTGCCGACGCCCCGCGGGTCGTCAACGGTCGCGTTCGTCAGCTCGGAGATGTCAACGAAGAAGGTCTCGGTCGCCTCGGTGATGGTGTCGCCGAAGACGGGGACGATGATCGAGGTGTTGCCGGAGATCGAGTCGGCGGACGAGAGGGTGTCGAAGGCGATGAAGTCCTCGTCCGGCGTGGCCGTGTTGCCGACGGTGCGGACGCGGAACTGGATGGGGACCGCGGTCGGCGACGAGAGATTGAGCTGGAAGAACATGAGGGTCAGGCCCGACTGCCCCTCCAGGAGGGAGAGGTCGCCGACCGAGACGGACGGCAGCGGGTCGTCGTTGACGATGGTGCCGACGCCGGTGTCGTCGCCGAGGAAGGCGCCGACGGGGTTGCGCAGCTTGACGAGGAAGGTCTCGTCCTTCTCGTAGTAGGTGTCGCCGTTGACGCGGACGGTGACCGTCTTCGCCGTCTCGCCCGGAGCGAAGGTTAGGGTGGTGTTGAGGGGCTGGAGGTCGGCGAGCGGACTGCTGGCGGTGGTCTGGTCGGCGGTGCTCACGTCAACCTTCACCGTCGAGGCGCTCGCGGCCGAGAGCGAGACGGTGAAGGTGGCGTCGGTCGTCCCCGAGTTGCCCTCCGTCACGCCCGCGTCGCCCACCGAGAGCGAGACCGTCGGCACGGCGTCGTCGTTGAGGATGGTGCCCTGCCCCTGCGTGTCGCCGGGGCCGGCCGCGTTCGCGAAGGTGAGGATGACGAGGAAGGTCTCGTCGGGCTCGCTGTCGGTGTCGCCGCGGACGGGGACGGTGATCTTGCCGGAGGTCTGGCCCGCGGGGATGAGGATCGAGCTACTGGTCGGCGTGGTGTAGTCGTTGCCGCCGCCGGAGGCCGTCCCGTCCTGGACGACGTAGTTGACGGTTATGTCGCGCCCGCTCACGGCCGAGAGGGTGACGGGGAACTCGAAGGCGGTCGTCCCCGAGTTGCCCTCGGCGGCCGACACGTCGCCGACCGAGACGGTGGGCGCCGGGTCGTTGTCGGTGATGGTGAGCGTCGCGGTGCTCCGAGGGCCGAGCGCGTCGAGGTCGCCGCCGTTGGTGCTGAGCGTGACGACGGCCGTCTCGGGGCTCGCCTCGTCGAGCGCGTCTTCGAGGACGGGGACGGTGAAGCTCTTCGAGGTCTCGCCGTCGGCGAAGCTGAGCGTGCCCGAGGTCGCGGTGAAGTCGGCGCCGGCGCTGGCCGTCACGCCCCGCACCGAATAGTTGACGTTGAACGCGCCCGCGCTCCCGCCCGTGCGCGTCAGCACGAACGAGGCCACGCCGCCCCCCTCGCTGACCGTCACGAAGTTCGGCTCGAAGTTGATGCTGCCGACCGCCGACGGCCCGGCCGCCGCGCACTGCGAGAACTCCGAGGTGTTGCCCGAAGGGTCTGTGGCCGTGGCGGTCACGACCTGGTTCACCGGGGGCGCGACGTTGAAGGTCTGGTCGAACGAGGCGTTGCCGCCCGAGTCGGTCGTGACCTGCGCCGAACCCAGGCGGCGCGCGCCCTCGCCGTGGCCCGAAGGGTCGCAGGAGTTGCTCGCGTAAAAGTCTAAGTCGTAGGTGGTCGAGGCGGCGCTGTTGAGCGTGCCCCTGACGTTGACGAACGGGGCGCCCGGCGTGATCGTGACGGAAGTAATGACGGGGAAGTTTTGCAGGTTGTTCCCGCCCGCGTCCGCGTCGCCCGCGTCGTTCGGCGTGACGCCGAACGCGCCGAGGAGGTCTATGCCGATGCTCACCTCGCTCGGGGGGGTGTGCCAGCCGTTCGAGAAGATCGCGTTGCCGCGCACGACGTTGCCGGTCGCGGTCGAGCCGCCGACGGCGACGCCGTCCGATCCGTTGAAGGCGATGACGTTGCCCTCGCCGGGCTGCGTCCCGCCGACGATAGTGTTCGTCCCGCCGACGCTGACGCCGTGCAGCAGGTTCGGGAGCGGCCCGTTCAACTGCGCGTTCGCGCCGATGACGTTGCCACGCAGGACGTTCCCCGAGAGCGTGCCGAGCGAGACGCCGTTGCCGCCGCCCACGCCGCTCCCGTTCACGCCGTTGCCCGAGATGACGTTGCGCGCGCCCGGCGCGGAGCCGCCGACGAGGTTGTTCCGGCCCGTGACCGTGACGCCGGTGCCGAGGTTGGGGACGGCGAAGCTGCCCGTGGCGTCCGTGCCGATGAGGTTGCCTTGCACGGTGTTGTTCGTCAGGTTGAAGCCGTCGAGGTCGAGGCCCTCCCGCCCGTTGCCGGAGATGACGTTGCCCGCGCCCGCGGCCGTCCCGCCGACGGCGTTGTTCGTAACGGGCACTCCCGAGTTGACGCTGCTGAGGCGGACGCCGGCCTGGCCGTTCGGGATGGCGGCGGCGCCCGCGGCGTTCACGCCGACGTAATTGCCCTGGATGACGTTGTTCGTGATCGGCGACTCGTCGCCCGTGCAGCAGAAGCGGCTGACGTTGATGCCGTAGCCGTTGTTGCCCGAGATGACGTTGCGCTGGGCCGGGGTCGTCCCGCCGATGCGGTTGTTCGAGTTGGGGACGAAGATGCCGTCGATGCCGTTGCCGCGGTCGAGCGTGCCCGTCATGTCGGTGCCGATGTAGCAGCCCTCGACGACGTTCCCGCCCTTCACGTTCGTGAAGATGCCGTGGCCGGAGAAGCTCCGGATGACGAGGCCGCGGACGGTGCTGTCGCCGCCGAGGAGGGCGAGGCCGCTGCCGTCCGCGGCGGACGAGCCGTCCAGCTCGACGATGGGCGCGCCCGCGTAGCCGGGCTGCGTCGCGCCGTCGATGACGACGGGGTCGGTCAGGTTGGGCAGCCTCGACAGCAGCCTGATCGTCTGCGGGCCTGTGCCGATCTGAAACGTAATCGTGTCGAGGCCGGGGTTGGCGTTGGCGTCGATGACAGCCTGCCGCAGCGAGCCGGCCCCGGAGTCGTTCGTGTTCGTCACGACGAAGGTCGCGGCCGCGCGCGCGCGCGGCTGGAGCGCTTCGAGCGAAACGAGCGCGAAGAGGGCGCAGGCCGCGAGGGCGAGCGCCAGGAGCGAGGTGGTGCGCGTCATGAGTTGTCCTTAAATTTAACGAGAGGCTTTTAAGACACCGGTGCCCGGTCGGGGAGGGCGTTTGGTGCGGGAATGGAAGTCCAAAGTTGCAGGTTCAAGGTTCAGAGTTAAGAGCTTCGGCCCTCAACTTTGAGCTTTGAACCTGTAACTTTGAACTCGTTCTTACTACTGCTTCTTCGCCTCGGCCTTCTGCGGCTCGTCCTTGCACTGCCCGGCCGCGCCCTGCTCGGCGAGGCCGAGCCGCTCGCGGACGAAGCGCTCCACGTCCTTCTCGATCAGCTCGCCGCCGACGACCCAGGCCCTCTCCGTCAGAAGCTCGCCCGAGGCGTTGAGCTTCGCCGGCTCCAGGAAGACGTTGAAGGGCGAGCCCCAGTTGCGCGGGTCGCCGACGGCCTTGCGGTAGGCGTAGTGCGTCGTCTTCTCCTTGTCGGCCCCGGCCTCCGACTCGACGACGACGGGGAAGGGCGCGCCGCCCTGCGACTCGAAGTATTTGCGCGAGTCATCGGCCGGCGCGTACTCGCTGACGGCGACGACCTCGAACCCCTGCGCCTTGTACTTCTCGTGGAGCCGCAGGACGGTCGGCGCTTCGTTCTTCCAGTTCCCGCACCACGGCGCGAAGTAGACGACCAGCACCAGCTTCTTCCCCTTCGCCAGCTCGCGCAGGTTGACGGGCGCGCCGTCCTTCAGGCTCTTGAACGTCCAGTCCTTGTAGTCGAGCTTCTGCTCAAGCAGCGGGGCCCACTCGTGCCCCTCGCTCCGCACGAGCTGCGTCCCGCCCTGCGGCTGCGGCGGGGCCGGCGTCGCCGCGGGCGCGGGCTGCTGCTGCGGAGCCCCGCCCGGGGACTTAAAGACCGGCGCGGCGGGACTGCCCGGCGCCGTGCCCTGCGCCCGCGCCCCCTGCGCGGACGCGAACGCGGCGGCGGCGAAGAGGAGGGCGGCGGCTGCGCGGCTGTGCTTCTTGAACATGGCGCTTTCCTCGTTCTTGCGGACGGGCTTATTCGCTCTTGAGCGCGGCGGCGTTCGCCGGCGGCTCGTCGAGCAGGGGCGTGATGAGCGCCTCGAACTGGGCGCGGGAGCGTTCGCCGATGATGCGGTGGCGGATGCGGCCCTGGCGGTCGATGATGAAGGTCGTGGGGAGCGTGCCGACGGCGTACTTGTTGGCGACGCCGTCGTCGGCGGTGGCGACGGTGTACTCCTGCTTCACGTCCTTCTGGTATTCGCGGACGAGGTCGGCCGAATCATACGTCGTGACGCCGAGGACCTGGAAGCCGCGGCCCGCGAGGTCGCGCTGCATGGCGTTGAGGCTCGGAATCTCGGAGCGGCAGGGCACGCACCAGGTCGCCCAGAAGTTGAGCAGCACGACCTGGCCGCGCAGGTCGGAGATTTTGACCGGCTTGCCGTCGAGCGCCGTCAGTTCGACCTCGGGCGCGGGCTCGGCGTCGGCGAGCGGCTTCTGCGGAGCAACTGATGCCAGACCGGGGCCGGCCGTCTCCTCCTGCTTCAAAATGTTCTCGGCGTTGGGCAGGTAGCGCGAGGCGACCGCGGCGACCCACGTCAGGCTGTTCGACGCGACCATCAGGCCGATGACGATGAGCAGGAGGCCGGAGGCGATCTCGACCTTGTGCAGGTGGCGGCGGAACTTCGCGTAGAAGCTGAGGAAGGCGTTCATCAACAGCCCGACGACGAGGAAGGGGATGGCGAGCCCCGCGGCGTAGAAGGCCGAGAGGATGAGCCCGCTCTTCCAGCCGCCGCTCGTCGCGGCCAGCCCGATGATGCCGCCGAGGATGGGGCCGATGCACGGCGTCCACCCGGCCGCGAACGCCACGCCCAAAAGCGCCGCGCCCAAAGGCCCGCTCGGCTGGCCTTCGGAGAACTTGCGCGTGTCGCGGTAGAGCGCGCCGATCTTGAGCACGCCCATCATCTGCAACCCGAAGAGGATGATGATGAGGCCGCCGACGATCCTCACCCAGGGCGTCGAGAAGAGGACGTTGCCGATCCACCCGGCGGTCGCGCCGAGCAGCACGAAGATGAGCGAGACGCCCGCGTTGAAGGCGAGCGAGTTGACGATGACCGCGCGCCGCGCCGCCGAGCGCGACCCGCCCTCCCCGCCCTTCAGGTGCTCGACGCTCACGCCCGAGATGAGCGAGATGTAGCCCGGCACGAGCGGCAGCACGCACGGCGTCAGGAACGACAAAAGCCCCGCGGCGAAAGCAATGACGATGGTGATATTAGAGCCTTCCATAACGGTGCAAGAGTACAACAGAAAAGCCGTGAACCGTGAACCGGGAACCGTGACAGGGACGTGAACCGTAAACCGTGACAAGAGAAAGCCCGCTCTTACTCGTCACGGTTTACGGTTTACGGTTCACGGCTTTTCATCGAGCAGCTTCAGAATCATGCCCTTCAACACCTCGGCCTCCTCTTCGCTGGCTCCGATGGTGAGGAAGCGGACGCGGCCGCGGCGGTCTACGAGGACGGCGGTGGGGAGCCCCGCGACGCCGAAGGGGCCGTCGTTGCGCGCGTCGGCGGCGACGGCGAAGTCGTAGGGAATTTTCATCTGGCGCTTGAACTGGCGGAAGTATTCGAGCTCCTGCGCGCGCGTCGCGGGCTCGCCCTTGATGTTCCCCTCGAACTCGTTGAGGCCGATGATGACGAGGCCGCGGTCTTTATACTTCTCGTGCAGGGCGTTGAGGCGCGGCATCGTCTTGACGCAGAAGGTGCACCAGGTCGCCCAGAAGTCTATGAGCACGACCTTGCCCCGCAGCTCGGAGAGCTTGACGGGGCCCTGGCCGATCAGCTCGGCCACGGCGATCTCGGGCGAGGGCGGAGGCTCCAGTCCCGCGACCTCGGGCGGCGGGCCGAAGGGCTCGCCCTGCCGCAGCACCAGTTCGGTCGCCTGCCCGTAGAGGCGCGCCGAGGGGATTGCGAAGGCGCGCGCGCGCATCTCCTGCGCGACGCGGACGCCTTCGGCGCGGCGGCCCGCCTTGACGAGCACGCTCACGTAGAAGGAGCCCGCGCCGTAGATGGTCGAGTCGCGCTGGACGGGGTCTGCGGCCGTGCGCGCGTATTCGAGCGCGGCCTTGTAGGCTTCGCCCGCCGGAGCGGCGGCGCGCGCGTAGTCCTTCTTCTTGACGTGGGCCGACGCGACCAGGAGGTTCATGCGGTGCAGGTCGGCGACGCTGCGCGGCTCGGACTTCGAGTAGTCGGCGAGCGCGCGCTCGGCCTCCTCCAGCAGCCCGAGCTGCGCGGCCTGCTGCGCGGCGACGGAGCGCGCGCGCTGCTTGAGGTCGGCGGGCGCGGGTTCCGCGTCGGCGAGGAATTTACGCATCGAGTCGAGCGCGCCCTCGCCCTTGCCCGCGAGCGAGTAGAGCAGCCCCGAGTAGTAGAGGTCGGTCCCGCGCAGCGGCGCGCGCGCGGCCAGCCGCGCGGCGTGCTGGAGCGCGAGGTCTCTCTGCTCCTGCAAGGTCTTCTGTTCGAGCAGCGGGTCGTAAGGGACGTTCTTCTTCCGGAAGTCGTCGAACTTGCTCTGCGCGTACCGCGACGCCTCTTCGTAAAGCGTCTGCGCTTCGGACGCTTTGGCGGCGTCCTTCTCCGCCCCTTCGGCGGTTCGCGGCCGGACGCCCGCCTGCCCGCGCGCGAAGGCGCATAGAGCGAGGGAGAGGGTGAGCAGGAGGGCGAAGGTCGAAACTCTCTTCATCAGTCGGGACTTACTCCTTGAACTTGAATCAGCGGGGCGCAAGCTCGTGCGGCGGCGCGGTCATCTGGTAGAAGCGCGCGGGGGAGAAGGTTTTGAGCACGGACGGGCTCAGACGGGTTGCACGGTTCGTGACGAGGTCGGCGATTATCTCGCCCGCCGCGGGCGCGAGCAGGATGCCGTTGCGGTAGAAGCCCGCGGCGTAGAAGAGCCCCCTCACGTCGGCCGACTCGCCCAGCACGGGCAGGCCGTCCTGCGCGCGCGGCCGCAGGCCCGCCCACGAGTCTTCCACTTCGAGCGAGGCGACGGCCGGCGCGATCTCCGCGGCGCCCGAGGCTATCGAGCGCGCGCCCTCTTCGGTCACCTGGCAGATGAAGCCCGCGTGCTCGGTCGTCGAGCCCGCGAGCAGGCGGCCTTCGCGGCGCGGGACGACGTAGCCGCGCGGGCTGTAGACGACGTGACGCACGAGCGGCTCCTGCCCTCCGGCCTGCCGGTAGCAGAGAATCTGACCGCGCACGGGCTCGACCTGCGGGTCGTCGCGCAGGTAAGGGTTCTCGCCGCCCGTGAACTTATGCAGCCACGAGTTCCAGGCGCCCGCCGCGAAGACGACCGCCCCCGCCTCAAGCTCGCCTTCGGAAGTCACGACGCCCGCGGCGCGCCCCGCCTTGACACGGACGCCGCGCGCCTCGACGGCGCGTATGATGCGCACGCCTACGGCCTCGGCCGCGGCATCGAGCGCGATGGTCAGTCGCTTGCCCTCGACCTGCCAGTCCCGCCCGAACCTGAGAGCCATCCGCACGTCGGGGGATATGTTCGGCTCAAGCTGGCGCGCCTGGCGGGCCGTCAGGCGATAGACTTCGAGCCCCGCCTCCGACTGCCACGCGAAGCGCCGCTCGACCTCCTCCTCGTCCTCCGGCGTGAGCGCCAAATAGAGCGTGCCCGTGAATTCTATATCAACGCCGATTCCCGACTCCGCGCTCACCGCCGAGGCGAAGGCCATATACATGTCGCGGCTCGCGCAGAGCAGCTCGAACAGCTCGTCCGCGCAATCGGCCTCGGCCTGCGGCGCGAGCATCCCGGCGGCCGCGCGCGAGGCCGAGCCCGCGCGGTGGTCTTCGACGACGGCGACGCTCAGGCCCCGCCGCGCCAGCTCCCTGGCCGCCGCCAGCCCCGCGACGCCGCCGCCCACCACGGCCACGTCCGCCCTCTCGCCCAAACTCTTTCGCATTTTGAAGGACTGCTGGTATGATTCGGTAAAACAAGAAGTCAGAAGTCAGGAGTCAGAATTCAGAAGCGGGGGCGCGGTGCGCCCGAGTTTCGCTGCCTCTAACCTTCTGACTTCTGAATTCTGACTCCTGACTTCTAAGCAGCAGACATGCCACATACTATCACACTCATCCCGGGCGACGGCATCGGGCCGGAGGTCTCTTCGGCGGTCGTGCGCATCATCGAGGCGACGGGCGTCGACATCAAGTGGGAGACGCACTACGCGGGCGCGCAGGCGTTGGAGAAGTTCGGCTCGACGCTGCCCGAAGAGCTGCTCGAATCCATCAAGCGGAACAAGGTCGCGCTCAAAGGCCCGATCACGACGCCCGTGGGCAAGGGCTTCACGTCGGTGAACGTGGGCCTGCGCAAGGTGCTCGACCTCTACGCCAACATGCGGCCCGTGCGCGCCCTGCCGAACGTGCCGGCGCGCTACCCCGAGCTAGACCTCGTCATCGTGCGCGAGAACACGGAGAGTCTTTATGCCGGGCTGGAGCACGTCGTCGTCCCCGGCGTCGTCGAGAGCCTGAAGATCATCACGGAGAAGGCTTCGACGCGCATCGCGCGGTACGCCTTCGAGTTCGCGCGGCGCGAGGGGCGCAAGAAGGTGACGTGCGCCCATAAGGCCAACATCATGAAGCTCTCCGACGGCCTCTTCCTCGAATGCTTCCGCAAGGTCGCCGCCGACTACCCGGAGGTCGAGGCCGAGGACAAGATCGTCGATAACGCCTGCATGCAGCTCGTCATGCGCCCCGAGCAGTTCGACATCATGCTGCTCGAAAACCTCTACGGCGACATCGTCTCAGACCTGTGCGCGGGCCTCATCGGCGGGCTCGGGCTCGTCCCCGGCGCGAACATCGGCGAGCTGGGCGCGGTCTTCGAGGCCGTCCACGGCTCCGCCCCCGACATCGCCGGGCAGGGCATCGCCAACCCGACGGCGCTGCTCCAATCCGGCATCCTCATGCTCCGCCACCTCGGCGAGCGCGACGCCGCCGAGCGCGTCGAGCGCGCGATGCTCAAGGTCTACCAGGACGGCCAGGTGCGCACGCGCGACGTGGGCGGCACCTCCCACACCGACGAGTTCGCGCAGGCCGTCATCCAGGCGATGGGCTGAGCTGAAACCTGACCGGCGGGAACGGCGTCGCGCGTGGTCAGGCGGGGAAGGTGACACCGTCGTAAATGTCACGCAGCTTGAGCGCGCAGCCGACCGACTCAAGCTCGACCGCGGCGTCCAAGTCCGTCACGTCGCGCCGCTCCCACGTGCCGCCTTCGAGCCGCGCGTACTGCGTTACGCGCGGCTCGTCCTGCGAGACGAGGATGTAGTCGCGCAGCGTCTGGACGGCTTGGTAAGCGACGAACTTCGGGCCTTCGTCGAGGGCGGCCGTGCTCGGCGAGAGCACCTCGACGACGACGACCGGATTGACGAGCGCGTCGTGGCCTTTTTTGGTCTTGTACTCCGGCTCACCGCAAACGATGCTCGCGTCAGGGTAACGGTAGGGCGGCAGTGTCGGCGTCCAGACGGGCATGTCACCCGTGAAGGCTCTGCACCTCCCGCCGCGTGTGCCTGCGGCTAGAGCGTAATGGACGTTGCTGGAAATCATCCCGTGAGCAAGGCTGCCGCCGCTCATGCAGAGGATGTCGCCTTCCCAATACTCGAAGCGCGCGTCGCTCGCGTCTTCGAGGGCGAAGTATTCTTCGAGTGAGTAGTAGTGTTGCGGCACGTCTTTGGGGTTCGCAGCCATCGCAAGTCTCTCCCGTCTTCTTAAATGAATCTCCGAGACTTGGCGGCGTCGCGGGCGGCGGACATTGTAGCGCAGGGCGCGGGTGGCCGTAAAAAATCTTGACAGTTGGGGCGCGCCGGTCATAGAGTTTCCGGCGCGCATTTCCATTCCCAGTTCTCTACAGACGAACACAGGGACACGGAGTCTGCGCGGCCGTCTGGGACGGGGCCGCGCCTCCGAAGGGTAAAACGAATCTCCCCATTCCGGCGGCAGGGCTCCGCGCGGCCGCCCACCTCGACCCGCGCGCCGCCCGTTTGCCGACCACGCTTCGCACAGGCCGTTTCACGTCCGCCCGAGGGGCCGAAGGAGTATCGCTATGATCGGTTCACACGCGCTCAAGCGCCGCGTCAGAAGATCGTTGAGCTTAGCTCTAGTCCTCCTCTTCACAGTCGCCTTCTTGCCGCCGCCGCCCGCCGCCGAGCGCGCCACGGGCTCGGTCGCTGCGGCGCAGGAACAGCAGCCGCAGCAGGTGCCCACCATCCCCCCGGGCTCGGCCTACCGGCAGACGAACCTCGTCACGGATTCGCCCGGCCTGGCTCCCGTCCTCGACCCGCTGCTCGTCAACCCCTGGGGCATCTCGCTGACCGCGACGAGCCCCTTCTGGGTGGCGAACACCGGCACCGCCACCTCGACGCTCTACCGCGGCGACGCGGGCGGCGCGCCGCTCGTCCGCAACCCCGGGCTGGGCTTCATCACCATCCCCCCCACGCCGCCGCCCCCCCCGGGCAGCCTGCCGACCGGGACGGTCGCCAACACCGTCAACACGGATTTCGTCCTCCCCGGCGCCTGCGCCAGCGCGCCCTGCGGGGCCAACTTCCTCTTCGCCACCCTCACGGGGAAGATCATGGGCTGGGACCCGAACGCGCCGACCGCCGGCTCGACCACGGCGGTCGAGGCCGCCAGCCAGACCGGCCGCGTCTACACCGGCCTCGCCATCGGCAACAACGGCTCGGGCAACTTCCTCTACGCGGCCGACATCCGGAACAACAACATTGACGTCTACAACTCGTCATTCGCCCTCCAGCCCGAGGCGAGTTTCCCGTTCACCGACCCGACCGTCGGGCCGCAGGCGCTGCCGGCCGACTACCACGTCCACAACATCCAGGCGCTGGGCGGCGAACTCTACGTCACCTACGCGAGGATCAACCCGACCCCGCCCTCCCCGAACGAGCCGTACCTGAGGCCGGGCGGCGCGGTCAACGTCTTCAACTTCAACGGCGTCTTCCAGCGGCGCATCGCGCTCGACACGGCGGGCACGATCCTGAGCGCGCCGTGGGGGCTGGCACTCGCGCCCGCCACGTTCGGCATCTTCGGCAACGCGCTCCTCGTCGGGAACTTCGACTTCGACGGCCGCGGCTACATCAGCGCCTACAACAGGACGACGGGCGCGTTCCTCGGCCGTTTGCAGGACGAGGACGGCCAGTTCATCAGCATTGACGGGCTCTGGGGCTTGCAGTTCGGCAACGGCAGCGCCGGCGGCGACCCGAACACGCTCTACTTCGCCGCGGGCATCGGCCACGAGGAGCACGGACTGTTCGGCAAGCTCAACCCGACGACCTCCACCGCCACCTCGCTCGTCGAGTTCGCCACCGACAACTTCTCGACGGACGAGGCCGGCGGCCACGTGGACTTCACCGTCATCCGGACGGGCGACACCTCGGGCACGGCCACCGTCAACTACAACACCTTCGACGAGTCGCAGGCCGGCCACGCCTCGCAGAAGTCGGACTACGAGATCGCCCTCGGCACGCTGACCTTCGCGCCGGGCGAGACCTCGAAGACCTTCCGCGTCCTGATCGTGGACGACAGGTTCGACGAGAGCGATGAGGTCATCGACCTCATGCTCTCGAACCCGACGGGGGCGGGCGTCGGCCTGGGCAGCCCGAACACGGCCCGCATCAACATCCTCGACAACGACACGGGCGCGCCCACGAGCAACCCCATCGACGACCCGGGCTTCTTCGTCCGCCAGCACTACCTCGACTTCCTCAACCGCGAGCCGGACGCCGAGGGTCTGGCCTTCTGGACGAACCAGATGACGAACTGCGGCAACCCCAACCTGGAGGTCTGCCGGATCAACGTCTCGAACGCCTTCTTCCAGTCCATCGAGTTCCAGCGCACGGGCGTGCTCGCCTACGCGACGCACAGGGCGGCCTTCGGCCCGAACGCGCCGGGCTCGCCCGCCCCCGTCCTGTACGGCAACTTCATGCGCGACGTGCAGGCGTTGCAGCGCGGGCTCGTCTTCGGCCAGCCCGGCTTCGACGCGCAGCTCGAAGCGAACAAGGTCGCCTACTTCAACGAGTTCGTCACGCGCCCCGAGTTCGTGGCGAGGTATCCTTCGACGCTGACCAACGCCGAGTACGTGGACAACCTGCTCAAGTCGGCGAACCTGTCGCCGGACGACTTCATCGTCAACATGACGAACTTGCAGGAGGCGCCGCCGGCCGTCCCGACGACGACCACGGGCGGCGCGCCCCGGCCGGCCTCGTACGGCACGGCGCGCTTCGTCTTCAACGCCGGCCGGACGGCGCTCACGATGTCGGGGACGGTCAACAACATCGACTTCACCGGCTCGCAGACGGCCGACACCAACGACAACCTGACCAACGCGCACATCCACGCCAGCTCGGCCGAGACGGCGGCGACCCGCGGCGTCGTCTTCGGCTTCATCGGCACGCCCTTCAACGACAACAACCCCAACGACGCGGTGACGACGCCCTTCGCCTCGGGCGTCGGCGGCACGTTCAGCGCCAAGTGGGACGCGCCCGAGGGGCAGAACACGACGCTCGCCGCGCAGCTCGACAACCTGCTCGCGGGGCGCGCCTACATCAACTTCCACACCGTCCAGTTCGGCGGCGGCGAGGTGCGCGGCAACTTCCCGGCGCTCGTCGGCTTCCGCGACTCGCTCGTCGCCGGCCTGGACGGCGGGACGCTGACGCGCGCCGCCGTGCTCCGCATGGTGGCTGAGTCGGAGTTCCTTCAGACGCGCGAGCGCAACGCCACCTTCGTCACGATGGAGTACTTCGGCTACCTGCGCCGCGACCCGGATACCGGCGGCTTCAACTTCTGGCTCGGCAAGCTGAACGACTTCAACGGCAACCCCATCACCGCCGAGATGGTCAGAGCCTTCATCTTGTCCGACGAGTACCGCCAGCGCTTCGGGCCGAGCTAAAGAGGTAGAAGGCACGGAGCCGCGAAGCGGCGGCATAAGATAGCCAGGGGCGCAGCCCCTGGTCATCGGAGCATAAAAACACCGGAGCCCTGTAAGGGCGACAGAGTCTGTCGCCCTTACAGGGCTCCGGGTTATTTACGCGACGCGTTCCAGGGGCGGCGCTCAGGCTTACAGCCTTCGCTGGCCCCTGGCTACCTTCTGCCGCCCCTGCGGGGCTCACTGCCTACTGCTCTTTCACTCCACCGGCGCGGGCTCGCCGCCCGCGGGGTCGATGTCGCCGGCGACGACGACCGTCAGGCGCTCGGGGCGGAAGTATTTTCGGATCGCCGCGTTGACCTCCTCGACCGTGACGCGGCCCACCAGCTCGGGGTAGCGCTCGACGTAGTCTAATCCGAGCCGGTAGAACTCCGCGTTCCACAGCGCCGCCGCCAGCCCCGCGTTCGTCGAGAGCGAGACCTTGAAGGAGCCGACGGCCGACGACTTCTCGTCCTCCAACTCCTCCAGGCGTATCCCGTGCTCGACGTACTCTTGCAGCACGGCCTTTGCCGACTCGATCGCGCGCTCGACGTTGCCGGGGTTGACCGAGACGGCGATGTACCACGGCCCGGCCGCCAGGCTCGGCGAGCGGAAGCGCGACGCGATGCCGTAGGTCAGCCCTTCCGCGTCGCGCACGCGCAGGCCCAGGCGCGAGGAGAGCGTGGACTCGCCGAGCGCGCGGTTGGCGAGCATCGCCGCGTAGTAGTCCGACGCGTCGCGCCTGAGCGGCGCGGCCGTCCCCAGCAGCACGTCCACGTTCGCCTTGTCGCGCACGAGCACCACCTCGCGCCGCGCCGCGGCGGGCGGCTCCGGGTCCGTCACGGCGACCTCCGCATTCTCCGGCCCGCCGAAGCCCTCGAACGCCTCGCGCAGCACGCGCGCCGCCTCGCCCGAGTCGATGCCGCCCGCGGCCGCAAGGATCAGCGTGAGCCCGCCGTAGAACCTCTCGTAGAAGCCGCGCACGTCCTCGACCGTGACGGACGAGATGCTCTCGGCCAGCCGCTCGCCCGCGTGCGTGTAGAAGGGGTGCCGCTCGTCGAAGAGCGCCTGCGTCAGCCGCTCGTAGGCGCGCCAGGCCGTGTCCGACTGCTTCTCGCGGACGGAGGCCACCATCTGCTGCTTCAGCTTCTCAAGCTCTTCGGCGGGGAACGAGGGCTCGCGCAGCATCTCGGCGAGCGTCGCGGCGAGGGCGGGGAAGTCCCCCGCGAGCGACCGCGCGCGTATCTGCACGGCGAACACGTCGGCGTCGAAGTCGATGTCCGCCCCGACCCGTTCGAGCGCGCCCGCGAGTTCGAGCTTGCCCCTGCGGCGCGTGCCGCGCTTCAGCATCTCGGCCGTGAGGCGCGCGAGCCCCGGCCTCTCCTTCGGCTCGAAGTGCGAGCCCGCGCGCAGGCTCCCGCGCAGCGCGACCGTCGGCGTCGAAGGGTTCTCGACCAGCAGCACGACCGCGCCCGTCCCCAGCTCCTCGCGCACGACGCGCGAAGCGAGTCCCGTCCCGCCCCCCTTCGTCGAACCCCTCGCCCCCGACGCACGCGAGACGCCCCCGGCCGACCCTTCGGCGTTTGTGTCCTGTCGGGCCCGCGGGTCTCGATGAAACTTGTAACCGTGCGGCGCGGGCGCGTCTTTCAGCGGCCTCGCCTGCGGGGCGTTCGCGCCCCCGTTGCCGTTCGGCCCGCCGCCCTTCGGGATGAAGTGGCCGACCGTGCGCGCGTCTTCGCGCAGGTAGCGCGCGGCGACGCGGCGCACGTCCTCGGCCGTGACGCGCGCGACGTTCTCAGGGTAGTCCTTGTAGAAGCGCCAGTCGGCGACCGCCTCGGCCTCCGACATCTGCATCGCCACGTTGTGCGTGCCGTCGCGCTCGAAGGCCACGCGCGCCGCGATCTGCCGCTTCGCCTTCTCGACCTCCCCCTCGCCCAGGTCTTCGGCCGCGCGCGCGAGCTCCGTGTGGATGGCCTCTTCTAACCTCCGCGGCTCGACGCCGGGCGCGGCCGTCGCGTAGACGTTGAAGAGGCCCGGGTCGCGGAACTGGTCGACGCGCGCGTCGGCCGAGACGGCCAGCTCCGACTCGACGAGCGCCTGGTAGAGACGGCTCGTCACGCCGCTCGTCAGCGCGCAGGCCAGCACCGCGAGCGGGTAGATGTCGTTCGTTTCGGGCGGCGACGCGGCGCGCGCGGCCAGCTCCGCGCTCGGCAGAACCCTCTCGTGGCCGAGCGCGGCCGGCGTGCGGAAGGCAACCTGCACGAGCGGCAGCTCGCCCGCGCGCCGCACGACGAGACGGCGCTCGCCCTCCTGGCGCGGCTCGTCCGTGTAGACTTCGGGGATGGGCCCGCTCGAAGCGGGAAGCGCGCCGAAGTATTTAGCGACGAGCGCAAGCGCGTGGGCTTCGTCGAAGTCGCCGACGACGATGGCGGTCGCGTTGTTCGGGTGGTAGAAGGTGTCGTAGAACTCCTTGAGCCGCGCGGTCGGCACGTTCTCCACGTCGGCGCGCCAGCCGATGGTCGGGTGGTGGTAGGGGTGCTCGCGGAAGGCCGCGGCGTAGACGGCCTCGTCTAAGACGAGCATCGGCTCGTTCTGCCCGCGCTCAAGCTCGTTGCGCACGACCGTCATCTCCGAGCGCCGGTCTTCGTCGGCGATGAAGGAGTTGCGCATACGGTCGGCTTCGAGGTGGACGGCCAGCTCCAGGGCGTCCGAGGGGACGGTCTCGAAGTAGTTGGTGCGGTCGTACCAGGTGGTCGCGTTGAAGTCGGCGCCGACCCTCTGGAGCGTGGCCGCGACCTGCGTCCCCTTCGCCTTGTTGAAGGTCGGCGTGCCCTTGAAGAGCATGTGCTCCAGGAGGTGCGTCGCGCCCGTGTGGCCGACGGCCTCGTTGCGCGAGCCGACGCGGTAGAGCACCAGGAACGTCGCCACCGGCGCGACGCGGTTCTCCGCCAGCAGCAGCTTCAGACCGTTCGCGAGCCTGAACTCACGCACCCCCTCCTCTTCCGCCACGAACTCGATCCCTTCGGGCAGACCACCATTCCGCTCGCTCAATGAATATCTCTCCCCTTCAACTTCGGTCGTTTCAGCCCGGCCATGATAAGGCCGTGAGCCGTGAGCCGTAAACCGGTAAGAGCCGTGAACCGTGAACCGTGAACCGTGACAGGAGGAAGACAGTTCTTATCCTGTCACGGTTTATGGTTCACGGCTCACGGCTTCTTGCTTTGCTCTGTAAAGCACTTGACAGTCGTGGCCTGGCGGTGTATTTTCGGCCTCGGCATGGGAGTCGTCCACACATTCCCGGAGCGCACGCAGGCGGAGGAGCCGCCGGCGCTCCACGACCGCGCGATGGACAACCTGCGCTTCATCCGCGAGACGATGGAGCGCGCGTCCGCTTTCACGGCCGTGCCCGGGTGGGGGCAGGTCGCCATCGGCCTGACGGCGCTGTTTGCGGCGCTCGTCGCCTCGCAGCAGAAGACGTTCGGCGCGTGGTTCGCCGTCTGGATGACGGAGGCCGCCGTCTCCGCCTGCATCGCCGGGTGGACGATGTACCGCAAGGCGCACGCCTCCGACACCTCGCTCCTCTCGCGCCCCGGCCGGAAGCTGATCATCAACCTCTCGCCGCCGATGTTCGTCGGCGCGTTGCTGACGGTCGTCTTCTACCGCGCGGGGATGGAAGCGCTACTGCCCGGGCTGTGGCTCCTGCTCTACGGCACGGGCGTCGTCACGGGAGGCGCCTTCTCCGTGCGCCCGGTTCCCTTCATGGGGCTCTGCTTCATGTTCCTGGGGGCGGGCGCCCTTTTTCTGCCCGCCGCGTGGGGCGACGCGCTGATGGCCGCCGGCTTCGGCCTGCTCCACGTCGTCTTCGGGCTGCACATAGCGAGGAACTACGGTGGCTAGACAAAACGCTTTGGCGAAGAGTAGTGCGAAGAAGGCGGGCGCGCAAAGCTCGCCCGAAGGTTTACGCGAACAGCAGCAGCCGCGGCGCAACAAGCCCACAGACGGGCCGGCCGCCGCCGCCGAGCTCGATCGACTCATACACGAGCGCGTCCGCCTCGCCATCGTCAGCGCCCTCGCCGTCAACGAATCGCTCACCTTCAACGACCTCAAACAACTCCTGAACACCACGGACGGCAACCTGAGCGTGCACGCGCGCAAGCTCGAAGAGGCGCAGTACGTCGTCTGTAACAAGTATTTCGACGGGCGCACGCCCAAGACCGAGTACAAGTTGACGACCGCCGGGCGCCAGGCGCTTAATCGTTATCTCGGTCACATGGAGAGCGTCATCCGCGCCGCGCGCGGCGGGTGAGACAAGGGAAGAGAGGGAGGTCGGGCTTCGGTCGCCCGATATTTTTTTGCCCACTTGCTTTATAAAGCAAAGCGCTTTGCTTTCGCCGGATGGGTGGGCCGTTCGGACCGGGCCGACGGTCTTTCAAGGCATCGAGGGGGAACGACGTGGAGAGTTTCGACGTGGTGGTCGTGGGGGCGGGGCTGGCCGGGCTCCAGTTGACGAGGCTGCTGGCGCGCGGCGGCGCGCGGGTGCTGCTGGCCGACAGGAAGAACTCGCTCGAAGACGCGGTGCACACGACGGGCATCTTCGTCCGGCGGACGCTCGAAGACTTCGACCTGCCGCGCGAATTTTTGGGGCCGCCGGTGAGGCGCGTGAAGCTCTACTCGCCCGCTCGGCGCGCGCTGGCACTTGAGAGCGAGCACGAGGAGTTCCGCGTCGGCCGCATGGGCCGGCTCTACGCGCGCATGCTCGAAGAGTGCGTCGAGGCGCGGGCCGTCTGGTCGCCCGCGACGCGCTACGCGGGGCTGGAAGTCGGGGATGACCCGGGCTCGTTGGTGCTGCTCGAACGCGCGGGCGTGACGAGAAGGGTGAAGGCGCGGTTCGTGGTCGGGGCCGACGGCGCGCGTTCGCGCGTGGCGCGCGACCTGGGGCTAGACGAGAACGGGGAGTGGATCGTCGGCGTCGAGGACGTGCTGCGCGGCGTCGCCACCGCGCCCGAGCCCTGCTTCCACTGCTTCCTCGACCCGCGGCTCGCGCCCGGCTACCTCGCGTGGGTCGTGTGCGACGGCGAGGAGACGCACGTCGGCGTGGGCGGCTACGCCGGGCGCTTCGACCCGGCGCGCGCGCTCGAAGAGTTCAGGGCCGAGATGTCGCGCACGTTCGACTTCACGCGCGCGCGCCGGGTCGAGCGCCGCGGGGGGCGCATCCCCGTGGGCGGCGTGCTCAGGCGCATCGCGTGCGGGCGCGGCCTGTTGGTCGGCGACGCGGCGGGCGCGGTCTCGCCGCTGACGGCCGGCGGGCTCGACCCTTGCATGCGTTTGTCGGGTCTCGCGGCCGAAGTCATCGCGGAGTGTCTCGCGACCGGGGAGACGGCGGCGCTGGCGCGCTACTCGGGCGCACGCTTCCGCGCGCGCTTCGCCTCGCGCCTGTGGATGAGGAAGACGCTCTCTTCCGTCAACAGTCCTCTGCTTATCGAGGCGGCCTGCGCGCTAATGAGGCGCGCGCCCTTCCGCAGTCTCGCGCGGCACGTCTTCTTCGGGCGGGGCTCGTTCCCCGATGTGGGGAGCCACAGGCGCGCGCCGTGGTTCGGTCTGCTGCCGCGCGGGGCGCGGTCGGGGTTTAATTCGCGGCCGGGCACTAACGTCTGAACGGAGGAGACTTGAAAGGTATGTTGAAGCGCATCGTAGCCATCGCGTTCATCTTCCTGTGTGCGTCCGCGGCCTGGATGGTCTTGGGGGCGACCGTCTTCTCGCGCACGTACGATTCGGATGAGCTTCTCGAAGGCCGGGTCACTTCGCTCTGGGGCGCGCCGCAGTCGCAGTCGCCGCCCGCGGCCAGGGCCGAGTACACACAGCCGAAGACGACCGAGACCGTGGTGGACGGCAAGAAGAGGAGTTTCACCGAGCAGGTCGCGGTCGTCGAGCCGCTGCCGCTCGAGTCGAGCCGCGTGGACGTGGCGCTCGGGCTCGAGCACAGGCAGAAGGGGCTGCTCTGGTACAGCACCTACAAGGTCGGCTTCGACGGCACCTACGTCTTCCGCAACTCGACCAAGCAGGAGAAGGTGACCTTCACGCTGAAGTTCCCGGCCGAGCGCGCCATCTACGACGACCTGATCTTCACGGTCAACGGCGCGGCGGTCGTCCTGACGAACGAGAACAACTCGGCGACCGCGACCGCCCCGGTCAAGCCGGGCGAGACGGCGACGCTGCGCGTGGCCTACCGTTCGCAGGGCCTGAACGACTGGCGCTACAACTTCGGCGGCGGCGGCGACGCGAAGGCGGGCGCGAGCGTCGCGCAGGTGCGCGACTTCCGCATGAGGATGACGACCGACTTCAAGGAGATAGACTTCCCCGAGAACACCCTGTCGCCCTCGGAGAAGCGCGAGACGGATAGGGGTTGGGAGCTTGAGTGGAACTACAAGAACCTCGTCTCGGGCTTCCAGATCGGGATGGCGATGCCCGAGAAGTTGCAGCCGGGGCCGCTCGCCGGGCGCATCAGCTTCTTCGCGCCGGTCTCGCTCTTCTTCTTCTTCTTCCTGATGTTCATCATCACGACGATGCGCGGCATCGAGCTTCACCCGATGAACTACTTCTTCCTCGCGGCGGCCTTCTTCGCGTTCCACCTGCTGCTCGCGTACATGGTTGACCACGTCTCGATTCACGCGGCGTTCGCCGCGTCGTCGGTCGTCTCGATCTTCCTGGTCATCAGCTACCTGCGCCTCGTGGTGGGGACGCGCTTCGCGGCGCGCGAGGCGGGGCTGGCGCAGTTCATCTACCTCGTGATGTTCTCCTACGCCTTCTTCTTCAAAGGCTTCACCGGCCTCGCCGTCACCATCGGCTCCATCCTCACGCTCTTCGTCGTGATGCAGATAACGGGTCGCGTGCGCTGGGCCGAGAAGTTCTCCGCGAAGCCCGGCGGCCCCGGAGAAGGGAAGGACGCGCCGCCCGACTTCACCGACAAGGTTGCCCCGTCAGTCAGCGCGTGAACAGAACGGCGGGCGGTAGCGAGCGGGTGCGGGTGACATCAAAGACGCGATTGATGTCACCCGCACCCGCTCGCTACCGCCCGCCGTTCTGTCCCTGTGCCACTTGCATGATTGCCACACGATTGCGGTTCGGTTGTCAGAAAGTTGTCGCCTCCTTAAGCGGTCTTCGCCCCCCCTTCGACGCACACGCTCACGTACTGTTTCGATATTTAACGCGCCGGACGGTTCTGTCTGGGTACGAGACGCGCGGCCGCGTGCGCCCGGCGTAAAAGCCGTGTGTATTGGCACTTACGCGGGCGGGAGTGGTCGCGGCCCGGAGTTTGCAAAGTTCGAGTTGACGCGCGGGGCGCGAAAGAGTTCGGTCGCAACGGGAGGTTTCGAGGTCAATGCGTGCGGGCAAGGTTACGGGGTGGGTTTTGATAACCCTGCTGACGTTGCAGGCGGCGTGCGGGGGGGCGCTCAAGGGCGGCGAAAGCCGTTCGCTGCTGCCGCACGCGTCCGCGGGCTTCAACCTCTTCAGCCCCGAGCAGGACATACAACTCGGCGAGGCTTCGGCCGAGGAGATCATGCGGCAGGTGGTCGTCGTCCGCGACGAGCGCACCGAAGAATACGTGCAGCGCCTCGGCGAGCGCGTGGCCGCGCGCGCGCCCGGCTACAAGTTCCCTTACAAGTTCGTCGTCGTCGCCTCGCCCGAGGTCAACGCCTTCGCGCTGCCGGGCGGTTACGTCTTCGTCAACGAGGGGGCCATCGAGGCGGCGCGCACGGAGGGCGAGCTGGCGGGCGTGCTCGCGCACGAGATCGCGCACGTCTCTCTGCGCCACGGCACGACGCAGGCTTCGCGGGCTTACCTGGCGCGGACGGCGCTGGGCGTCGTCAACGCGTTCGCGGGCGGGGGCGGCCTCTGGGGCGTGGCGGCCGCGGCGTGCGGGGCCGGGGCGAACAGGTTCTTTCTGAGGTCGAACCGCGAGGCGGAATTACAGGCCGACGCCGAGGGCGCGCGCCTGCTGGCCGAGGCCGGCTTCGACCCGCGCGACATGGCCGACTTCTTCGAGCGCCTCGACGAGCGAGAGGGCGAGCGCGAGGACGCCACGGCGAGCGACCACCCAGACCCCGCGAGCCGCGTCCGGGCCATCGACCAGGTCGCCAACGCGCTCGAACAGCCGCCCGCGCGCACGCGCGACTCCGAAGAGTTCCGCCGCATCAAGGCGCGTTTGTAGCTCGCTGATTAGCCGCAGAGACACGGAGGCACGGCTTTGAAGCAAATAACTTCAAAGCCGTGCCTCCGTGTCTCTGCGGCTAAGCCTTCTTGCCTGCGTGCTGGGCCTGGCGGCGCGTGCGGCGGAAGACGCTGCGGCGGCGCGGGACGACGGGGCGGCGCTCGGCGAGCAGCCCCTTGTGCCGGTTGTTGAGGAGCGCGACGAAGGTCTGGTGGTGTTTGAAGCCGAGCAGCTTCGCCGCGTGCGAGACCACGCCGTCGGCGTCGCGCAGCGCGCGCCTGATCAGCTCGGCCTCGTAACGCAACACCTCCTCCTTCAGCGAGAAGCCCTCCCAACGCTCCCCGGGCGTGCCGGCCTCCTGCGTGGCCATGAACGACCCTATCGTGCGGCGCGCGCACGCGGTCAGGCGCAGGAGCGTCTCCGGGTTGCGCGTGCCGGAGAGCGTCTCGTCCGCGCGCCTGAAGGCTTCGCACAACTCCTCATGACTGAGCCGCTCGCCCAACTCCTCGACGAGCGTAAGCGCGGCCAGGCCCGCGCCGGTGCGGTCGCCCGCGGCCTCCGCGACCTCCGCCGCACGCGTCAGGCTGAGGCGCGCCTCCTCCCCGCGCCCGCCGCGCGCCTGCGCGACGCCGAGCGTCGTCAAGGTCTCGGCCAGAAGCGCATGCCTGTCGCCCGCTTCGAGCGCGCGCACGGCCGAACGTGCGGCGGCCTCGGCCTCCTCGAACCGGCCCTCGGTCGTCAGCACGCGCGCCAGCGTGTCGTCGCACTGCGCGACCGTCTGCGTGTCGTTGAGCGAGGCGAAGAGGGCGCGGGCGCGCGCCATGTGCTCGTGCGCCTCCTCGTAGCGGCCGGCGTTGCTGAAGAGGTGGCCGAGGTTGTTCTCGACGTTCGCCTGGTAGCGCGTGTGCCCGACCAGCTCGTAGTAGTAGCTGGCCGCGGCGTACTCGACGAACGCGCGGTCGAGCATCTCCGCGTCGCCGGCGTTGGCGAGCCCGCGGCAGGCGATGGCGCGCTCGCTGTGGAGGCAGCCGCGCAGCCCGTCGTTGCCGCTGGCCTCGACGAGCGGCGCGGCCTCGTCCAGGAGCGCGAGCGACGCCTCGTAGCGCTTCGACGCCGCCTCGACGATGGCGAGGCGGATGAGCGCGACGGCCTTCGGCTCGGCCTCCTCCTGCGAGAGCCCTCCGATGGCCGCGCGCAGGACGACGCGCGCCTCCTCGATGGCCCCCTCGCGCCAGTAGCAGAGCCCGAGGTCGGAGTGCGCCTCGGCGACCTTCCGCGCGTCGCCGAGGCGCTCGAAGAGTCCGGCGCCTTCGCTGATGAGATTCTTGGCGGCCTCCTGCGCGCCCTCGATGCGGCGCGCGCCGCCGAGCGCGCTCGTCAGGCGGCCGGCGTGGACGAGAAGCTCTCCGGCCGCGCGCGCGTCCAGGCCCTCGGCCGCGGGGCGCTCGCACGCGCCGCGCCAGAAGCCTTCGAGCGCCTCGACGGCGCCTTCGTAGTCGCCTGCCTTGAATAACGAGTTGGAAAGGGAGCAACGTCGGAGCGCGTCCGCGTCGCGGGAGACGGGTTCGCCGGCCGCAGCCGGGGCGTGCGTTGTCTGGGGGCGGTTCGAGAAGTCCATGTGAGGACTATCCCTCCTCTCTTTTGATTCCGGTCTCCCCACGCCGCGCTTTCTGACGAGAGTGATTGGGGCAAGTGCGGCGCGCGAATCCAGTAAAGGGTTAAGGTGAATGCCGCGCCTTCGCGCGACACGTGCGCGGCGGCGTCGCCGCGCTCGAAGGTCGGTGGCCGGGGGCGGGGGCGCTTGCGCGTCCGAACCCTCGGCGTCGGTTCTTTGTTGCCGGCCGGGCCGGCGTTCAAGGAAGAAGGCTGGAGACTGTCTGACTTACGGTGGTGAAAACCCGTGACGCGCCGAAGTTGCGGCCGCGGCGGAGCACGGATTGTGGCAGCTTAAACCCGAGACGCGGGGAAAGCAAGATGCAAAGAAGTAGGCAGAAGGCAGATGAAGGGGAGTAGCCGGTAGACAGTAGCCGGTAGACGGTAGAAGAAAGATAAAGGCGGCGTGATTTTCGTCATCGAACGATGAGCACCCACGCCGACCGTTCTTCTACTGTCTACCGGCTACTGTCTACTTCATCCCATGAGGTCGAAGTCGCCGTCGAGGACGCGTTCCAGCCGGCCGGTGCGCCAGCCGCGCGCCGAGTCGCGGACGAGCGGCGAGGGCTCTTCGCGGTAGCGTCGGACGACCTGCTGCTGCTGCGGCGGCGCGTCGGCGTCGGCCGAGAGGGCCTGCTCCGCCTGTTCGCGCAGGGCCTCGCGGCCGCCGCGGCGGGGCGGCTCCTCGGGCTGGCCAACGACGCGGACGGAGACGGACACGCGCCGGAAGGATGACTTCTCGTCCTGCGGCGTCTCTAAGACGTGCAGCCCCGCCTCATGCCGGAGGATCGTGTAGGCCGCGTAGCCGGAGACGGCGAAGAGCGCGCGGTACTCTTCGGCCCCCGCGCCGTTCGAGCGCGCGCCGTCCTCCTCCTCCAACAGTTCGATCCTCATCCTCCGGCGCTCGGCCCAGCGGCGGTACATGCGCGCGAGCGTGCGCGCGAAGTCGTCGCTGCGCGCGCGGTCGGCTCCGGGCTCGCGCGCGGCGGTGACGAGCAGGAAGGCGTCGCGCGGCTGGCCCTCGGCCATGCCGCGGCAGGCGTTGTCGAGCAGGTAGAGCTGTTCGGCGAGCCGCGCGACGAGGTCGGGCGGCAGGCGCTTGCGGTCGCCGCGCAGGCGCGCGAGCAGCGAGCCGGCCGTGTCGAGCCCCGCCTCGATGCGATCCATGTACTCGACTGCGCCGAGCACGGAGAAGCGCTCGGCGGAAGACCAGAAGTCCGCCGTCTGCATCTCGCCGAGCGCGCCCTCCTTGCGCTCGCGCCAGGCGTCCGTATCGACCCGCGCCGCCACGTCGTCGAACCTCTCTTGCAGGAAGCGCAGCTCCTCGGGCGTCCCCTTCGGGTCGAGCGCGACCGACTCTAATCGAAGCTCGCGCGCCGCCTCTTCGTCGAAGGCGAGCTCGTCCGGGTCTTCGTCCGCCGCCTCCGCCTGCGCGGGCGCGTCCGGGTCAACGAACTGCACGTCGAGCGAGTTGCCGTCCGCGGAGGAGCGGACGAAGAGGAACTGGTCGCCCTCCGGGAACTGGTGGTTGACGATGGTCAGCGAGAGCGGCGCTAGCAGGTAGCGCTCGACGGCCCGCTTCAGGGGGCGCGCGCCGAGGTCGGCGGTGAAGCCCTTCTCCAAGAGGAACTCGACGGCCGAATCGTCCCACTCGACCGCCCACTGCCGCGTGCGCAGGCCCCTCCGCGTGAGTATGTCGTTCAGCTCCTTGCGCAGCAGGTCGCGCATCACGCCGCGCCCCAAAGGGCGGAAGACGACGACGCGGTCGATGCGGTTGACGAACTCGCGGCGGAAGGCGCGCCCCACGGCGCGCTCGACGCTCCCGGCGGCGAACTGCGCCTGCTCCTGCGAGAAGCCCACCGAAGCGCCATGCGGGAGCGTCGCGCCGAGGTTCGAGGTCATGATGATGACCGAGTGCCGGAAGTCGGCCGTGTTGCCGCGCCGGTCGGTGAGGCGGCCGTCGTCGAAGACTTGTAGAAAGAGGTCCCACACAGACGGGTGCGCCTTCTCGAACTCGTCGAGGAGGACGACGGAGAAGGGCTGCTTGCGAATCTGGTTGACGAGGGCCGCGCTGTCGCTCGTCTCGTCCGCCTCGCCGAGGATTCTCGCTTGCGACTCCCACGTCTGTAGCTCGCTCATGTCGAGGCGGATCATCCGCTCGGGCGAGCCGAAGAGGAACTCGGCGAGCGTCTTGGCGATCTCGGTCTTGCCCGTGCCCGTCGGCCCGACGAAGAGGAAGACGCCCTGCGGGCGCGTCGGGTCGGTCAGGCCCGCCTTAATCATCGCGACGCGCTCGACCAGGCAGTCCACGGCCTCGGGCTGGCCCAGCACGCGCCTCTCGAAGAAGGCGCGCAGCTCCGAGAGGTCGAGCCCCTCGCGCTCGTCGAGTATCTGCACGGGCAGCCCCGTCAACTGCGAGAGCGTGACGAGCAGGTCATCAAGTTTTATCTCTTCTTCGGCCCGGCCCTCCGCGTTCAAGCGCCGCTCGGTCGCTTCGAGCAGGAGCAGGAGGTTGCCGGGGGCCGCCCTGTCGTCGAGGTACTGCTTGGCGAGCTGCAAAGCCTCGCGCAGCGTCCGCTCCGACGCGCGCGGCGGGTCGCCCTGAACTTCGGCCCAGCGGCGGCCCAGCTCGAGCGTCTCCTCGTCGGAGAGCGGCGCGACGCGGCAGGTCTGCATCGCCGTGCGCAGGCGCGGCCGCAGGCGCACGAGCTGTTCGTAGGCGCGCGCGGGCACCTCGCCGACTATTCGGACCGCGCCGCCCTCGACGTGCGGCAGCAGGAGGTCGAGCAGTCCCACGGGGCTGTAGCGGTGGCGTCCGGCCCAGAGCGCCTCGTGGAAGTTCGGCATGACCCAGAGGATGCGCTTGCCCTGTAGCTGCCGGACGACCGTCTGCACGCGCTCCTCAATCTGGCCGATGTAGGTCTGCCCGGCCAGCACCTCCGCGGGCGCGGCCTCGAAGACGAGCCAGTCCTGCTCGCGCAGGCGCGCGGCCAGCGCGCGCACCAGCGCCGTCTTGCCCGTGCCCGACTCGCCGACCAGAAGCACCGAGCGCGCGGGCTCGCGCGTGAGCGCCGCCTCCAGCTCCGCGACGCGCTCGGCCACCGGGTCGAGCAGGCTGACCTCCTCGCCCTCTCCGCCCTCCCACACGCGCCCGAACTGCTTGAGGAAGGCGGCCGCTTCGCGCCGGCCGCGCCAGCGCGACACCCCCTCGCGCACCTCTTCGGGGAAGTGCCGGCCCAACGCTTCGACGGTCGCGCACACGTCGCCGACCTGCTCCTCGGCGAGCCCGAGGGCGTTGACCTCTTCGAGCAGGTCGGCGGGCGCGAGCGTCTCGCCCGCGGCGACGCGCTCGGCGACGAACTCGTTGAGCAGTTGCGAGGGCATGGGGTCGCGCCAGGTCGAGTTGAGGCGCGCGAGCAGCGGGGCCAGGACGTTGCGCCGCCCGGCGTGGGCGGCGAGCGCGCGCAGGGCGAAGAAGCGCGGCCAATAGTAGTAGGCGTTGATGTCGCGCAGGAGCCACTCGACGACCATCTCGTCTTCGCCCTCGCGCCGCGCCAGCGCTTCGAGCGACATGCAGGCGACGAGCGCGTTCGTGTCGGTCGCCGCCGAGAGCAGGATGAGGGGCGTCATCCCGGGGGCCAGGGAGAGTTCGACGCCTTTCAGGAACGGCGCGTACCCGAGCAGCTCGCGCGGGTGCGTCGTCGCGTTAAAGAGTTCCTCCATCGAGTGCGCGAGCGCGTAGAGGTTGGTCGTCCCGCCCGCCGCCCGCGTCGCGGACAGATCGTCGCGTGAGTCGTCCGCGTAGGCCGACGCCGACCCTCCACCGGTGTCCGCGTCGGCCGGCCGCGCCGCCCCTTCCTTGACGGCCTCCAACGCCCGCCGGGCCTCCTCCTGCGCGGCCGCCAGCGCTTCGAGCCGCTCCTCGCCGCGCTCGATTCTCTGTCGCCCCGACTCCAGACGTTCGCGCAGCGCGGACAGCTCGCGCCCGAGCCGCTCGCGCAGCTCGCCCGCCTCGCGCCCCGACGCGCGCGCGCGCACGAGCGCCGCCCACAACGCGGCGACGCTCAGAAGGATTGAGGTGATGATAAGGGCGGTGGTCAACAAACTCTCTTACCGAACGGCCGTCTTAAACTCTCGCCTCGCGCCCGGCGGCCTCGCCGACGGCGCGGGCGGCGCGGTTGCCGGATTCGAGCGCGCCTTCCATCCAGGAGGCGTAGACGGAGCAGTGCTCGCCCGCGAAGTGTATGCGACCCTCGGGCGCGTTGATGGCGGCGAGCTGCGGGCCCGAAGGGTGCGTCCAGGCGCAGCCCGCCCAGGGGTCTTCGCCCCAGCACTTCACCGCGCCGCGCTCGTACGAGGCGCGGACGCCGGGCACGGCCTGCTCGGTGAGCGTGAGCACGGCGTTCAAGCGCTCCGCCTCGTCCTTCTGCACGCACCCGGCCGCGGCGTAGTTGCGCACGTAAGCCTGCATGATGCCGCGGCGGCCTGGCTGCCCGAAGGTCGAGGGCCAGAACTCGACCGGCACGTCCGACACCGCGAAGCCGTTGAGGCGCGAGCGCTCCCAGAACCGTTCGCGCGTCTGCATGAAGCCGCGCGCGACCATCTCGTAGACCAGCTCGTCGCGCACGCGCGTCTTCCGCTCCGAGAGTCGCGGCGCGAACTCGACGCGGCCGAGCACGGCGAAGGGAATGGCGCAGACGACGTAGTCGGCCGCCAACGTCTCATCAACGCCCGCGCGTTTGAAGGTGACGCGCGCGGCCGTGGCGTCCTGCTCCACCTTCGAGACGGACGCGCCGTAGACGACCTTGCCCGCGAGCCTCTCGGCGAAGGCTTGCGGCAGAAGGTCGTTGCCGCCGTCAATCTTGTGCCAGCCCTTGCCTCCGCCGAGCGTGACCCCGGCGTAGTCCTCGACCGCCTCGGCGAACTCGCCCCACTTGACCTCTTTGCGCCGGCCGCGCCTGACCTTCGCGAACAGACCCGCGTCGGGGTAGAAGGGGACGAGCCGGAGCGCGAACTCCTTCACGTAGCGCAGCGTCAACTCGTGGTCGTCGGGGATGCGCGCCGCGCCCGCGTCGGCGTAGAGCCCTTCGTCGAATGTGCGCAGGGTCAGCACGCGCCCGCCCGGCCGCTCCTGAGCTTCGAGCACCTTCACGTCGTGCCCGGCCTTCGTCAACTCGTGCGCGGACGAAAGACCCGCCAGCCCCGCGCCCAGGACGACGACCTTGCGGGGCGCGGCGGCCCTCGCGGGCGCGGCGAGCGCGGCGGCCGCGAGCGCGCCGTACTTGAGGAAGTCTCTGCGAGGGATGTTTCCGTTCATCTCGAACCGTGGGAAGGTCTGAGAGTTTAAGGGTGGCTCGCGTGCATCGCCACCGCCTTCCACGTCCCGCCCCTGTTGACGAAGGTCAGCGTGTAGAAAAGCTCGAAGGGGGCTGCGTCGGCCGCCGCGCCGGGGACGGCGGCGCGCTGCCGCAAAGACTTGCCACGCACGACCGCCGCGTCGCCGTAAGTATCGACCGTCACGCCGCTCGTCTCCAGCTTCGTAAACTTCAGACGACCGGAGCTGATCTCTTCGAGCGCCTCCCGCCGCGTCTGCCGCGAGCCGTCGCGGAACGTCCGGACGAACGTCTCGTCGAGCAGCGACTCAAGCTTCTTCACGTCGCCCGCGAGCATGGCCTGATGGAAGGCCGCCTCGGCGGCAGCGACCTCTCTCTTCGCCTCCTCCTCCGGGCGCGGGAGCCTCGTCGCCTGCCAACTTACCGCCTGCCACCTCCCGCCGCGTTTGAGGAAGGTGCCCGTGTTCAGAAACTTCGCAACCTCGTTCGCGCCGCCCCGCGCGGTCGTGCCGACCAGGCGGAAGGCGACGACGGCCGTGTCGCCGTACTGCTGTATGCGCACGTCCTCGGCGGTGAAGACGGTCTGGGGGTCGCCCGCCTTCGGCGCGGGGGTCGAGCGCACGTCGCGTATGATGTCGGCCTTCCCGACCCGCCGCCCCGAAGAGCCCGTGTAGATGAGGTCTTCGGCCCAGAAGCGCTCGTGCACCGCCGCGTCGTTGCGCGAGGTGCCGGCCAGGAACTCGTTCAGAAGGCCCGTCAACGCGGCGGCGTCCGGCGCCGCCTGCGCCCACGCGCCCGACGCCGACATCAGCACGACGAAGACCGACGGGAGAACCCGACGCATGTTGTACCCCTCCTGTATTTTAAAGCCCGGAACTCAAGCCCCGCCCGTGGCCGGCGGGGGCGCCGCGTCCGGCGCGTAGCGCTCGTGCAGGTCTACGGGCACGGACTTCTTGCGCAGCCGCATGTTGATCATCTCGACGAAGACCGAGAAGCCCATCGCGAAATAGATGTAGCCCTTCGGCACGTGGAACCCCAGGCCGTCGGCGACGAGCGTCGTGCCGATGAGCAGGAGGAAGCTGAGCGCCAGCATCTTGACGGTCGGGTGCCTGGCGACGAAGGCGCTCACGGGCGCGGCGAAGAGCATCATGAAGGCGATGGAGACGACGACCGCCGCGATCATGATCTCGATCCGGTCGACCATCCCCACTGCCGTAATCACCGAGTCGAGCGAGAAGACAATGTCGAGCAGCATGATCTGGACGAGGACGCTGACGAAGTTCGCCTTGACCTTGGCCGAGGCGTGCCCCTGCTCCCCCTCAAGACTCTCGTGAATCTCGAAGGTGGACTTGCCCAGCAGGAACAGGCCGCCGAGGATGAGGATCAGGTCGCGCCCCGAGACGTCGTGCCCGAAGACCGCGAAGAGCGGCGCCGTGAGCCCGATGACCCAGGAGAGCGAGAAGAGCAGGATGATGCGCATCACCAGCGCCAGCCCGAGCCCCAGGTAGCGCGCACGCGGCTGCTGCTCGGCGGGCAGCTTCCCCGCCAGGATGGAGATGAAGATGATGTTGTCGATGCCGAGAACGATCTCCAGCGCGAGCAGCGTCGCGAAGGCGATCCAGGCTTGCGGGTCTGCGATCCAGTCCAAGGACGGTCCCCCCCTTTGCCAATGTCAAGAGCGCCCGCATCATATCTCATCTCGGGCTCGGGGACGGACTCTTTCCGCGATGAGGAGGGGAGAGCGTCGGGCGGGTGCGGCAAAGGCCGGGCGCAAAAAGAAACCGGGCTGCTACCCGAAGGCAGCAGCCCGATCCCGGTATCCCTTTGAACCGCCGAAGCGATTCTGGGGGACGGCAACCCTTGCATGTACACGCGACAGGCTGCCTGATTTATATTCCGAAGCGTGTGCCTGCGGCGGCTCACCCCCGGTCGGCACGGGCTAACTTCCGCTAACCTCTCAAGTCCGAAGACCTGGTGCCTCTTGGTTTTTGTTCTGGTGGCTTTACCTCCACCTCCAGTCTACGTTCTGGACAACGAGGCTCAACCGAAGTTGAGCGGCTTTCGCTACCCCGTCGGTTAATTAGTCCGTCGGAGCGCCGTCGCGTTTTTATCCGCGCGGCCCGGGAAGCGCCCGTCGGCATCCTCCCTGCGCAGGCCTTTCGGCCTCGGCCGGGGCGTCAGTGGCAGCGACGTTTGCCGCTTGTCGCTGTCCTCAGACTGAAGTGTTTCCACCTCAATCTGCCGATCCCCACGCCGGTCACGGCTGCCGTAACAACCGCGACGGGAGCCGGACTATACGTATGCGTCCCGAGGCTGTCAAGACTTTTCTTCAAATAAAAATTAGGGCGAATTTCCCTTGGTTTTCCTGCTTTTCAAGACATCTGAAAAGTTCATCCACAGGCAATTTCCACAGGTGGAAATCTCATGCCCGTTTTGTGGAAAACTTTCGCGTGAATAGTGAATAGTGAATCGTGAATAGTAAAGGCAGCTCTCTCTATTCACGATTTACTATTCACTATTCACTACTTACGGTTCACGCTCCTTTGGCGAACTGCGCGGCGATTTCGGCGACACGCTTTCCCTGGAAGCGGGCGGCGCTGAGGGCTGTCTCGTTGGGGCGCGTCTGGCCGTTGTCGCTCTTGAAGGAGACGCCATAGGGGTTGCCGGACTGGAACTGGATGGGGTCGGCGTAGCCGGGGCCGACGATGAGCGCGCCCCAGTGGTAGAAGGTGTTGTTGAGCGCGAGGATGGTTGACTCCTGCCCGCCGTGCGCCGTCGCCGCGCTCGTGAAAGAGGAGCAGACCTTGTTGACGAGCTTGCCCGTCGCCCACAGCGGCCCTGTCGTGTCGATGAACTGCTTGAGTTGCGACGTGGGCAGGCCGTAGCGCGTCGGCGTGCCGAAGACGATGGCGTCGGCCCACGTCAGATCGTCGAGCGTCGCCTCCTGAACGTCCTGAGTGGCGCGCACGTTCTCGGCCCAGCCCTCGTTCGAGGCGATGGCCTGCTCGGGCGCAAGCTCCTTGACCTTGCGCAGGCGCACCTCCGCGCCCGCCCCCTCGGCCCCCTCCGCGACGGCCTGCGCCAGGCTGTAGGTCGTCCCCGTCGCGCTGTAGTAGATGACTGCTAACTTGACCGCCATGTTCCCTCCCTGTGTCTGCGGTTGACCGAAGAGCCGCGGAGGGAGGGAACTCCCCCACGCGTCCTGCGTCAACGTCCTTGATGTTCGAGGCTCGGTGCCAAGGTTTATAACGCGACGCGCCGCGCCGGCGCAACAGAAGCACGGCGTTGCCCCCGCCTCCGCGGTGAGGCCCGCGGTCAGGCCGACGTGAGGTAGGGCGTCGGCCTGACCGCGGGCCTCACGTTGCGCGCGTTCGACGTAGAGCCCAGCCCCGACGAGACGTGCTCGGCGGATTCGAAAGGCACGCCTTCGAGGGGCCTGGGCCGGCTTTCTCTAAGGGCAGGACTTGTAGACGACGGGGGTTATGCTCGTGGCCGGCCCCCACTTCCAGATGCCGTCCCCCCAAGTGAACCCCCAAGTGCCGATGAGGGTGTTGTTGGGCGGGAACGGCGGCGTGGACAGTTTGCAGGCCAGCGTCTTGCACTTGTTGTTTCCGGGCCCGTTGCTGTCGGCCAGCCATCCCTGCGGACAGGTGATGTCTCCCCCGGTGGCGCAGCACTTGGCGAAGGTCGTCTGGCAGATGGAGTAGTTCTTGGTTCCGACGGCACAGTAAGCAACGACTCTGTCGCTGAACCCGCGGTTTATCATGTTGCACAAGTTGTCCGGGTTCGTGAATCTTGAGTCCTGCGCCGCCTTTTTAGAGCACTCCGCGCAACAGTCTTTCCGGTTGTTGTCGTTCTGTGGGAAGGGGCCGGTGTAAGTCTTTATCACGCCGTAATCAATAATCGGCGAACTGACTTTGGCGACCTCATCCCCCTGGAAGGCGGCGACCCTGCAATAGCAATGGGCAACGGCTAAAGGTTCCGGCTCCTTTTTTCCCGGCGAGGGGGCGGCGAGAACGTTGACGGGCGCTCCCTGCGGAGGCGCCGGCTTGACGACGGTCAACTCGACCGGTACTTCGTCACGGTCTTGGGTACACTTCGACCCCTTCTTCTTGCAGTCGCGACACTCTACGACCACTTTGCTCTCGTACACCTTACTCTTCAGCCCGGTGGCGTCGAACCGCACCCCGAGCAGCTTGCTTGAGCCCGCGGGGATTAGCACGGAGTCCGTCGGCTCTTCAAACTGGAGGTACTTGACACTGCTCTTGATGCGGAAGAGGTGCGCTTCCAGACAGCGGTTGTTGATCGAGAGCGTCGAGCGAGTTGTCTTTCCCTCTTCCAACTCTACACGCCAGCCGGCCTGCGAGGCTTGAGCGCGGGCGGTGACTCCGCCGGTAATAAATCTTTGCGAGGCCGGGCGCAGAAGTATGCTCGATGCGAGGAGGATGGATAGTGTTAGGCTTGTGCGCATCATGTCGTGGGCTCCTTTCAGACGAAGGTTGAGGTCGAGCCGCACTTTGCGCTAAGATACGGTTGCCTGGAACGCATCCTTTGCGCTCTGTGCGACAGAGGTTGTGCTTTCACGAATCCCGCTGCCACTTGCCGGTGACAGCGGGATTCAGCTTTTTACCGCGCGCCGTCTCAACGCAATCATTGTTCCAACAACGCCGCTCACGCCTTTAAGCCCCCGCCGTTTGTTCACTTCATCACACAAAGCCGAGGGCGTCTGTCATTCTGATATTGTGCCCGCCCGCGCGAATTCATTTTTTCGGATTCTCTCTCGCAAATCTCGGATGTTTGAGGGCGCGCGGCGGCCGGCGCATGGGTGCGGGTTTGGGGGGGCGTCGTTTATAATCGCCCTTTCGGAGACCAATCAGATAATCCGCACTGAATAAGAGGAGTGGCGATGACGTTTGAGAAGACGACGAAGCGGCCCGGGCGTTTGAGGTTCGGGGGGCGGGTGCTCTATTTGACGGAGGACGTGTCGCTGATCAGGCGGCAGCTCGAAGGGGAAGAGGACTTCGAGTATGACCCCGGGCGGGCGTTGATGAATAACATCTCGACGGACGAGATCACGCCGGGGTGGGTCTGCTTCTATTACGACGAGACGCTGGGCGAGTACGTGTACGTGGGGATGAGGGAGGGGGCGGTTAAGAAGGACGAGGTCAGGGATGGCGGGTTCGCGGTCGTGGTGTCGGGGCTGTCGAAGGGCTGCGGCAGCTCGCGCGAGACGGCGCCGTTCGCTGAGAAGGCCGCGGGGCTTCAGCTCGTCATCGCCAAGACCATCGAGAAGATTTACGGGCAGAACTGCCAGAACATCGGGCTGCTCACCTCGACCGACTTCGGGCTGATTGAAAGGATTAAGAGCGGCGAAGAGATTCCGCTCGAAGAGTTCACGCGCGGGCTCGACCCCATCTCAAGGCAGATCGTGGAGTACGGCGGCCTCTTCAACTACAACAAGGCGCGGCTGGCGGGCGAGGTCACGCCGCCCGCGTTGGAGACGAAGAGGCGGCCGATGAACATCGTCGAGAAGATCGTCGCGCGCCACGCCTTCGTGCGCGCGGGTGAGATAGGCGTCGAGGCGGTGAAGCCGGGCGACGCGCTCTTCGCGGTGGCGGACGTGCGCTTCTCGCACGAGTACGTGACGCCGATGGCCGAGAGCCTGTTCAAGCAGGCTTTGGGCGGTGACGCGCGCGTGACCGAGGCGGAGTCGGTCTACGCCTTCCGTGACCACCTGACCTTCCTCGGGCGCGTCATGTCCGACGACAAGAAGAAGATGGGCCTGTTGGAGCGCGCCAACGGCCTCGCCACCACGCAGGAGAGTTTTACCGAGCAGCAGGGCATACGCCTCTACGGCGGGACGGAGGAGCGCGGGTCGGAGGCCATCTGCCACAACGCGGTCGTCGAAGACATCGCGCTGCCCGGGCAGCTCGTCATCGGGACGGACTCGCACACGTGCATGGCGGGCGTGCTCGGCTGCTTCGCCTTCGGGGTCGGCTCGACCGACATGGCGAACGCTTGGTACACGAAGGACATCCGGGTCAAAGTCCCCGAGGTCGTCCGCTTCGTCCTGAAGGGCGAGAAGCGCCCCGAAGTGTCGGCGAAGGACGTGATGCTCGTCATCCTCGCCACCGACTACATGAAGCAGGGCAAAGGCATCGGGCAGGTGCTGGAGTTCGCGGGCGAGGGGCTGCGCGACTGGAACATCGACGAGCGCGCGACGCTGACGAACATGGCGGTCGAGGCCGGCGGCTTCACAGGGATAATCGAGCCCGACGAGGTGGCGCTCGAATACCTGAAGCGGACGCGCGGGCTCTCCGAGGAGGAGATACGCGAGGGCTTCCTCAAGAGTGACGCGGAAGCCGAGTACGCCGCGAGCTTCGAGATCGACCTGAGCGAAGTCCGGCCGATGGTGGCGACGCCCGGCGACCCGCGCAACGGCCTGCCCATCTCCGACCTGAGCGAGTCGGTCAAAATCGACATCGCCTACGGCGGCTCTTGCACGGGCGGCAAGATGGCCGACATGGACATGTACGCGGCGGTCCTGAAGCGCGCCGTCGAGCAGGGCCGCCGCGTCGCGCCCGGCGTCCACCTCTACCTACAGTTCGGGTCGCAGAAGATTAAGGAGTACGCGCGCGCGCGCGGCTACATCGAAATCTTCGAGCGCGCGGGCGCGGAGCTGATCGACCCCTCGTGCGGCGCGTGCATCAACGCGGGCCCCGGCGCGTCGCGCAACCCCGAGCAGGTCACGGTCAGCGCGCAGAACCGCAACTTCCCCGGACGCTCCGGGCCGGGCAAGGTCTACCTGGCGAGCCCTTACGTCGTCGCGGCCTCGGCCATCGCCGGCCACATCGTCGCGCCGGAAGAGTTCCTGAAGGAGCCGGAGGCCGAACTCGTCGGGGCATAACGATGGGCGTCGTCTCCCCCTCCGACATGAAGCTGGCCGCGCTCGGCGGCAGTAAGTACGCGCGCGTCGAGCGCGAGCGCCGTTACCTTCTGCAAGGGCTGCCGCCCGGCCTCAAGCTCTCCGACCCGCACACGCAGATCACGGACAACTACGTGACGGGCACGCGGCTGCGGCTGCGGAAGGTGCGCGACCCGCGCACCAACGAGTGGACGCTCAAGCTCACGCAGAAGCACGCGCCCGCCGCGCCCGACTTCTCGCGCACGCTCGTCACGAACATCTACCTGAGCCCGTACGAGTACGAGGTGCTCTCGGTCTTCGAGGGGAACGAGCTGCGCAAGAACCGCTACCCGTACGAGCACGAAGGACGAACTTACTCGGTCGATGTCTTCCTCGGCCCCCTGCGCGGCCTCGTCCTCGCCGAGACGGACTTCGACACGGACGAGGAGCTGGACGCCTTCCCCCAGCCCTCGTTCGCACACGCGGACGTGACGCGCGACGAGCTGTTCACCGGCGCGCGCCTCGTCGAGCTGACCGCCGAAGAGATACGGAGGAGAGTGATGAGTGATGAGTGACGAGTGATGAGAAAGAACAAGTCCGCTCGTCTTCACTCATCACATATCACTCATCACTCATCACCTCATTATGGTCACCATCTACACCGTCGGCCACGGCCGGCACTCGTGGGCGGACTTCCTCGCGCTGCTCAGGCGGTACGAGATAGAAGTCCTGTGCGACGTGCGCAGCGCCGCGCGCTCGCGGTGGCCGCAGTTCAACGGGCAGGTTCTGGCGGCGAGCCTGAAGCGGGCCGGGATCGGCTACGAGTGGCTGCCCGAGTGCGGCGGGAAGGTCGTCGCGCCGACCGAGGAGCTGAACCGCGGGCTCGAACGCATCTTGGAGCTGGCCGCCGACTCGCGCGTCGCGCTCATGTGCTCGGAGTCTCGGCCCCTGACTTCACACAAAGAGCCGCGCGCCAACTGCCACCGCGTCGGCCTGCTCGGGCCGCCCTTGCGCGCGCGCGGCGCGCGCCTCGTACACATCCTCCCCGACGGCGACGCGCTCGAACTCGACGAGTCGTCCGTCCCCTCCATCTGGTGAGCGCCTGAAAATTTTTAAGGCCGCGGCCCCCGCCGTCACGTCTTTAGGCCGAAGCACCCTCCCTCTGACATAAGACACTTGTCGGGGGCGGCGGGGATGTGATAGCTTCCGCGCGCTTTTTAACGAAAGGCGGCCACCGCGTCAAAGCCCTCGCACACGTCAACAAGGCGATTGACGAGGTGAAGAAGGGCATCGAGTACGACCGCACGCACTAGGTCGGTTTGCGAATCCGTGTACCGACCGTTTAGAGGCGGGCTCAGCCCGCCGGCCCGCCTCTCATCGGGGGTTGGAACGGCGGGCGGAGCCCGCCTCTAAACCCGAGGGGGTAAACTCAAAAGCAAACCGCTATAGGGCGGTTGTCACCCGACGTAAAGTGGGAGGAGAGGCGCGTGACCGTTGACGCCGTGGCCGAAGACCGGCCGGCCGACGCCCCGGAGTCCCGCTCCGGGCTCGACCCATGGAAGCGGGCGGAGCTGCCGGCCCCGCCCGCGCCGAAGGGGCTTGGCTGGCTGGGGGTCGTCGGCCCCGGCGTCATCGTGCTCGGCGCGTCAATCGGCGGCGGCGAGTTCCTCCTCGGGCCGGCCGCCTTCGTGCGCTACGGGTTCTCGCTCCTCTGGGTGACGGGGGTCGCGGTCTTCCTCCAGACCGTCTTTAACACGGAGCTGATGCGCTACACGCTCGCCACGGGCGAGCCGGCCTTCACCGGCTTCATGCGCACGCGGCCGTCGGCCACGTTGTGGGCGTGGGTCTACGCCGTCCTCTTCTTCCTGCAGCAGGGCTGGCCCGCGTGGGCCGCCAACGCCGCCGGGGCGGTCTTCTTCCTCTTCGCGCGGAGGCTCGCGGGGCCCGCCGACGCGACTCTGGTCTACTACCTCGGGGTGGGGACGTTTCTCGTGTGCGTCGTCGTGCTCCTCTTCGGGCGGCGCATCGAGCGCACGCTGGAGCTGCTCAACTGGGTGATGGTCGCCTGCATCCTCGGCGGCTTCCTCATCCTGGCGGTGGTCTTCGTCCCGCCGGGGACGTGGCTCGGGGCGGCCGTCGGGTTCGCGGGCTTCGACGCGGCGCGCGGTACGTTCGACTTCCTGCCGAGTGGGGCCGACCTCTTCCTGTTGGGTGCGCTGGCCGGGTACTCCGGCTGCGGGGGCGTCGGCAACATCGTGCTGACGAACTGGGCGCGCGACAAGGGCTACGGCATGGGCGAGCGGGCGGGCTACATCCCGGCGGCGGTCGGCGGCCGGAAGGTGCAGCTCGCCCACAGCGGTTTCATCTTCAAGCCGGGGGCCGAGGCGATGGGCCGCTGGCGCGGGTGGTGGCGCATCGTCCGCGCAGACCAGTGGGGCATCTTCTTCGTCGGCGCGCTCCTGGGGATGCTGCTCCCGGCGCTGCTCTACGTGACGTTCCTGCCGCGCGGCGCGGACATCCGGGGCCTGAGCATCAGCGCGGCGCTGGCCGAAGGCGTCGGGGCGCGCGCCGGGCCGCTGCTCGCGGGCGTGGTCGCGTCACTCGGGGTGTGGCTCCTCTTCAAGGCGCAGCTCGACATCCTTGAGGGGATGGTGCGGGCCATCACGGACATCCTCTGGACGGGCAGCCGCCGTCTGCGCGCGTGGCGCGGGGGCGACGTGCGCGCCGTCTACTACGCGGTGCTCGCGGCCGTGGTGCTCTGGGGCTTCGTCGCGCTGCGCCTCGCGCAGCCGGTCGTACTGCTCCAGTTGGGCGCGAACGTGGCGAGCGTGGTCTTCATCATCGCGTCGCTGCACCTGCTCTACGTCAACACGCGGCTCCTGCCGCCGCAGTTGCGCCCCCCGCGCTGGCGGCGCGCGGCCCTCGTCGCGATGGCGCTCTTCTACGGCTTCTTCGTCGCGCTCTCGCTGAGCACCCTCCTCTGATATCTTCTTAAGAACTCTGACCGGAGGGGGCGGATGGCGACGAAGGAGAAGGCCGAGGCCGAGCGGCTGAAGGCGCAGGACGAGGACGTGAAGCGCGCCCTCGAACAGACGGGCGGGAAGGCGCTCAAGGAGGAGGAGGCCGGGCGCGAGGGGGCGGAGCGGCCGCCGCGCACCAGGCGGCGCCACAAGCTCTGGATCGGCGCATACCTCCTCGCGCTCGCGGCGCTCGGCGCCCTGCATTACGCCGTGCGGCTGAAGTACTTCGACTTCGCGGAAGCGTACCGGCCGCAGGTGCTGAGGGGTGTCGAGGGCGCGCTGGCCGTCGCCGTCGTCCTCGCCGCGGCCAAGTTCGTGGGCGCCTTCCTCATCGACTCGCTCTCGGACGCCGCCTCGCGCTATAACCTGCACCGCGTGCTGCGGCTCGTCTCCGGCAGTGCCATCGCGCTCATCGTCGTCTCGGCCCTCTTCGCCAACTGGTACACGGCCGCCGTCTCCTTCGGCGTGCTCACGCTCGTCATCGGTCTCGCCGTGCAGACGCCGTTCACGAGCCTCCTGGGCTGGGTCTACATCCTCGTGCGCGCGCCCTACCGCGTCGGCGACCGCATCCGCATCGGCGACGCCACCGGCGACGTGATCGACGTGGGCTACCTCGACACGACGCTGTGGGAGGTCGGCGGCGAATCCCTCACGACCGACCACGCTTCGGGCCGCGTCATCCGTTTCCCCAACTCCGACGTGCTCTCGAAGGCCGTCTTCAACTCCTCGTGGCCGCTCTTCCCGTATCTCTGGAACGAGGTCACCTTGCAGATCGCCTACGACAGCGACCTGGAGTTCGTCTCGACGGTCATGCGCGAGGTGGCCGAGGCCGAGATCGGCGAGGCGATGCGCGAGCGCGTCCGCACCTACCGCGAGCTGCTCGCCCAGACGCCCATCGACGCGATGCAGGTGAGCGAGAACCCGTCGGTCGTCTTCCGCGCCAGTCAGAACACCTGGATCGAGGCGACGGTGCGCTACCTCGTCGAGCCGCGCGAGGCCGGCCCCGTCAGGACGCGCCTCATCCGGCAGATGCTCGAACGACTCAACGCCGAGCCCGAACGCGTCGGTTTTCCTAAAGGTAACTTGAGGTAGTAGGCAGTAGGCAGATGGCAGTAGGTAGTTAGCGCTTATTGTTTTAACTGCCTACTGCCTACTGAAGTTCATCGTCATCAGCGCCGCGTACGTCTCGATGCCGTCCCAGAGGTTTTGCAGCCTGATGTTCTCGTTCTCGGCGTGCTGGTTGTTGTCGTGGTTGGCGATGGGGACGGTGATGGTGGGCGCGCCTAAGGTCTCGCGGATGAGCGAGAGCGGGAGGCTGCCGCCGAGCGTGGGCATGAGGACGATTTTTTGCTCGGAGGTTGACTGCACGGCCGCGGCGACGGCGCGCGAGACGGGCAAGTCCATCCGCGTGCGCTCGGCGTTGTAGCCGCCCGGCTCGTGAACAACTTTAGCGACGAGCGGGTGTGCGAGTCTCTCTTCGTCGGTCGGCTCGCGGTCGGTGACGTGGAACCCCTGGGCGCGTATGTGTTCGCGGAGCCGCTCGACCTGGCGGCGGTAGTCGTTGCCTCTGACTAACCGCAGGTCGAGCGCGGCGACGGCGGTCGTCGGGATGACGTTGCGCGCGAGCGCGCCGGTCTCCGCGCTCGAAAGGCCGTTGACGTTGAGCGAGGGCTCGTTGATGAGTTCGACGAGCGGGCGGCCCGCGCCCTCGGGACGGTTGATCCCGAGTTCCTTCTTCAGCTCCTCGTCGTAGGCCGGGGCCTCCAAGAGCGCGCGCCGCTCGGCGGAGCCTAAAGGCTCAACGTCGTCGTACCAACCCTTGATCGTCACGCGCCCGCGCTCGTCCTTCATCGAGGCCAGCAGGCGCGCCAGTATCATCCCCGGGTTCGGGGCCCAGTTCCCATAATGCCCGCTGTGCAGGGGTCGCCGCGGCCCGTAGACCGTGACCTCGACGTTCGTGTCGCCGCGCACGCCGAAGACCACCTGCTTGCGCCCCGACTGGTGGACGGGGCCGTCGCAGATGACCCACGCGTCCGCCGCGAGCAGTTCCCTATGCTTCGACAGAATCTCGACGAGGTGCGGCGAGCCCGCCTCCTCCTCGCCCTCGAAGAAGAACTTGAGGTTGACGGTCGGCTTGATGTCCTTCGCGCGCAGCGCGTCGAAGGCCGTCAGGATAGACATCACGCCCGCCTTGTCGTCCGATGACGAGCGCGCGTAGAGACGCCACTCGGGGTTGAGACCTGCGTCCTCGGCGGGCATCGGCACGACCACCCCGCCCCTGTCGAAAGGGGCCGTGCGCAGGGCCGGCTCCCAGGGCTGCGTGCCCGTCCACTTGCGCGCGTCCGTCGGCTGGCCGTCGTAGTGCGCGTAGAAGACTATCGTCCGCGTCGCGCCCGGCGTCGCCCACTCGCCGTAGACGGCGGGCGGCACGTTCGGCGTCGAGGCTTCCAGCAGCCGGGGCTTCAGCCCGCGCGCCGTCATCATCTCGACGAGCCGCGCCGCGTTGCGCCGGATGTTCTCCGAGTCCGACGCGACGTTCGGGATTGAGAGCAGCCCGACGAACTCGCGCAGGATGCGGTGCTCGTTGGCGCGCCGGTACTCGCGGATTGGGTTGGCCGTCTGCGCGGGGGCGGACTGGCAGAGCAGCAGGAGGGCGACGACGGCGTTGACGAGTCTTCTCTTCATGTGCCCTCGGCGGGGACGGCGCCGCCGCGGCGGTACTCCGAGGCGTAGGCGCGCGCGAAGTAGGCGGCGAGCAGGAAGGCGACGAACATGACGGCGGCCGCGGCCCAGAAGGTGAGCGCGACCGAGCGGTCGCTCATGTTGTGGGTTCGGCCGTCGTGACCCACGGTCGCGACGGCGCTGTAGATGAGCGCGGCCGAGAGGAGCGGCCCCACGACGCGCGCGAGGCTCGCCACCGACTGGGTCACGCCGAGCACGCCGCCCTGCTCGCCCGCCCCCGCGCTCTTCGACGCGAGCGACGTGAGCGAGGGCGTCGCCAGCCCGTTCCCCAGCGCGAAGAGCGCGCCCAGCGCGAGCAGCGCTGGCGTCCCCGTCTGCGGCCCCGTGAAGGGGATGAGGACGAGGCTCGCCGCGAACATCAGCGCCCCGGCGATGACCAGCAGGGGCTCGCCGAACAGCTTAACCAAGCGGCCTATGAGTCCCCCTTGAATCGCCGCCCCGACGACGCCGACGAACGCGAAGATCCACCCCGTGTCGTGCGCGTCGAAGCCGAAGCGGTAGAGCGTGAACAGGCCGAACGACGCCGTCATCACCGAGAAGGCCGTCACGAAGAGGAAGTAGACGGCGAGCACGAAGGCGAGGCGCGACTGCCTGAGCGCGCGCACGAGCTGCGACCAGCGCCCCGTCGCCGACGCGCGCGCCGGGTGGTCTTTCGTCACCGTCTCGGGCAGGACGAAGTAGAGCAGCGTCGCGTTCGCCAGGGAGAGCGCGCCCGCGAACAGGAACGGCACGTGCACCCCCCAGCGGCTCAAGACCCCGCCGAGGGCCGGCCCGAAGATGAACCCGAGCCCGAAGGCCGCGCCGATGAGGCCCATCCCCTTCGCGCGGTTCTCCTCGGTCGTCACGTCCGCGATGTAGGCCTGCGCGGTCGAGATGTTCCCGCCCGTGATGCCGTCGATGATGCGCCCCGCGAAGAGCATCCACAGCGTCGTCGCGAACCCCATGATGAAGAAGCCGAGGCTCGTCCCCAGCAGGCTGAAGAAGAGGACGGGCCGCCGCCCGTACCTGTCCGAGAGCCTCCCCAGTATCGGCGTGAAGAGGAGCTGCATGGCCGAGTAGGAGGCGAACAGCAGCCCCACGACGCGCGGGCTCGCGTCGAACTGCGTCCCCTCGACGTAGAACGGCAGGACGGGGATGACGATGCCGAAGCCCACCAGGTCGATGAAGACCGTGACGAAGATGACGAGCAGCGGAGAGCGCTTCATTGTGCCGATAATTTAGGATGATGGCGACGCGGAATGTTTTAGCACAGGCTTCGCGCGCCGCGCCAACTTGCGTTACACTCGAAGCAGTTACAAAACAACGGGAGAGAAGTTCAATGCCGGTGGCTCCAACGGAAGAGAGGGAGGGGCGTGTCCTCGTCATCAAGCGGGTGCACCAGGAGGCGCGGGGCATCCGCGCGTTCGACGTGCTGCCGGAGGGGGCGTCGGACTGCCACGAGATGCCGTTCACGCCGGGGCAGGTCGCGCTGCTCGAAGTCGAGGGGGCGGGGCGCGCCTACTTCGCCATCGCCAGCGCGCCGGAGGACGACGAGCTCGAATTCCTGGTCAAGCTCTCGAACGACCCCGTGAGCCGCGCGCTCTACGAGACCGGGCCGGGCGGCCGCGTCCGGCTGGTCGAGGTCGCGGGGCACGGGTTCGACCTGAAGGCGCAGGAGGGGCGCGACCTGGTCTTCGTGGCGATGGGGACGGGCGTGGCCCCCCTGCGCTCGGCGCTGCGGTCGGTGCTGCCGCGCGCGGAGAAGTACGGGCAGGTCGTCGTCCTCTACGGCGCGCGCACGCCCGAAGACTTCTGCTACCGCGACGAGACGGAGGCGTGGCGCGCGGCCGGCGTCGAGCTGCGGCAGGTCATCTCCAGGCCGGACGGCTACGAGTGGTCGGGGCAGACCGGCTACGTGCAGTCGCTCCTCGACAACGTGCTGCCCACGCTCTCAGACCCCGTCGCCCTGGTCTGCGGCTCGCGCGAGATGATCGAGCAGACGCGCGACCGCCTCCACGAGATGGGCTTCGAGGCGGAGAGGATTCTGACGAACTACTGAGAGACTTGCTAATAAGCCCCGAAGGGGCGGGATGAGATAGCCAGGGGCAGAGCGAAGGCGCAAGCCTGAGCGCCGCCCCTGGTAACGAACGGGTAAATGAGTTGAGCCCCGAAGGGGCGGAATAACATCGACCGTTATTCCGCCCCTTCGGGGCTCAACTGTTTCTTCCGGCCAATCACCAGGGGCGTTGCCCCTGGCTTTCTCATTACGCCCCTTCGGGGCTTACAGCGGTCTACGGCGCGGGCGGGTAGACCATCGTGAGCGGGTCGGGGAGCGGGATGCGGCGAATCTGACCCGTGGAGGCGAGCTTCGTCAAGGAATACTCGGGGTGGTCGGGGTTGCCCTTCGTGATGTCGTCGATGTTGCCGACGACGAGGATGACGAGCTTCGACGGGTCGAGGTACTTCTGCGCGACCCGCTGCACGTCGTCGGCCGTGACGGCCGCGATGCGCTGGCGGTAGGTGTCCCAGTAGTCCGCCGGGCGCTTCGTGTACTCGTCCTGCGCGAACGTGCCGGCGATCTGCGCCGCCGTCGAGAAGATGCGCGGGAAGGTCTCGACGGCCTGGTTCTTCGAGGTCTCCAACTCCTCGGCCGAGACCTTCTGCGTGCGGATGCGGTTGATCTCGTCGAGGATGATCTGGATGGCCTGGGCCGTCGTCGCGCTCTTCGACTGGAACGCGGCGCGGAAGGTGCCGGGGTAGTAGACGCCCATGCCGTACGAAGAGCCGGCCGAGTAGGCGAGCCCCTCGTCCGAGCGCACGCGCGAAGTGATGCGCGAGGTGAAGCCGCCGCCGCCGAGGATGTCGTTCATGATCTCCAGGGCGTAGGCGTCGGGGTTGTCGCGCGTCGAGCCGGTGTGGCCGATGCTGACGCGTCCCTGGTTCACGTCCGGCTTGTGGACAGTGTAGATGCCCGCGACCGGGGTCTGCGTCGGCTTCGGCACGTCGGGCACGGCCATCTTGTTCGACGGCCAGCCCTTGAAGGCCGCTTCGAGCTTCGCCAGCAGCTCCGGCGTCTTGAAGTCGCCCGACGCGGCGATGATGAGGCCGGCCGGCTGGAAGTACTTCTGGTGGAAGTCTACCAAGTCCTGCCGCGTGATGGACTCGACGGAAGCCTTCGTCGTCTCCTTCGACGAGAAGTGCTCGGTGCCGTAGAGGAGGCGGCCCCACTCGCGCGCCTCAATCGCCGACGTGTTGTCGTTGCGCCGCTCCATGCCCTGGAGTATCTGGCTCTTGGCGAGCTTCAGGCGGTCTTCCTGAAACGCGGGCGTGCGCAGCATGTCGAAGTAGAGCCCGAGCCCCTTGTCGATGTCCTTAGCGAGCAGGTTGAGGTTCGCGCTGCCCTGCGTCGCGCCGACGCCGGATGAGAGCTGCGCGGCGAGGAAGTCGGCGGCCTCGTCGAACTGTTCGGCCGTCATCTTCTGCGTGCCGCCGGCGCGCATCTGCGTCCCGACGAGCGCGGCCAGCCCCTCCTTGCCCGCGGGGTCGAGGTAGGAGCCGGTGCGCACCAGCGTCGAGATGTTGACGAGCGGCAGGTCGTGGTCTTCGACCGCGTAGACGACCACGCCGTTCGAGAGCACGTGGCGGTAGCTCGCGCGCTTCGGCGGGTTGTAGGTAAGCGGCGCGTACTTCAACTCCTCGGGCCGGGCGGGGATGCCGGACGGCTGCGCCGTCTGCGCGAGCAGGGCGGCGGGCGAGACGGCGAGCATGACGAGCGCGAGGAGCAGCGCCGAAAAGGTTCTGCTGATCTTCATACTTACTTCGTACCTCCTTCGAGCTGCTTGAGGCGTTCCTCCAGCATCTTCTTCACCAACTGTATGCCCTTCTGCATCTCGGGCGGGGCCGACGCCCCGCGCTGCTCGACCTGCTGGAGGAAGCCGCGCACCTGCTCGGCGTTCATCTGCGGGAGCCGCGAGCGGAGCTGGCGCACCATCGCCTTCTCGGGCTCGGAGAGGCCGGCGAGCGTGGCGTCCTCGGCCGCCGCGTCGCCCCCGGCTGCCTGCTTCGTGCGGTAGATGGCGACCGTGCGGTTCTCGGGCTTGAAGTACCTGTTGGCGACGCGCTGGATGTCCGCGGGCGTGACGGCCTGGACGCGCGCGGGGTCGGTGTTGATGGTCGCCCAGCCGCGGTTCGCGTCGCGCAGGAGCAACTGCACCATCAGCCCGAAGTTCGACTGAAGGCCGCGGAACTGGTTGGCGGCCGACTGGTTCTTAATCTTCTGAAGCTCGTCGGCGGGCACGGGCTCCTTCTGCAGGCGCTCGATCTCCTTGTAGAGCGCCTGCTCCACGTCCTCGGGCGTCTTGCCCGGCTTGGCGACGCCGCTCAACTGGAAGTAGCCCTCGTACTTGTTGCCGCTCTGCCCGGCGAAGGCGGAGTTGGCGACCTCCTGCTGGAGCACGAGCGACTTGTAGAGGCGGCCCGTCCGGCCGCTGAGGAGCGCGCCGAGGACCGTGAGCGCGAAGTCGTCCGGGTGCCCGTCGGCGACCGTGTGGTAGCGGACGCGCGCCTGCGGGACGGTCTCGGCGTAGGCGACCATGCGCTGCTCGGCGAGCTGCTCCATCTCGCGCGTGCGGACGGGCTCGGGCTCGCGGGGCCCGCGCGGCAGGCGGCCGAAGTACTTCCTCGCCAATTCGGTGGCGCGCGCCGGCTCGAAGTCGCCGACGAGCGCGGCCGTCAGGTTGTTGGGCGCGTAGTTGACGGCGAAGTATTCGAGCGCCTCCTCGCGCGTGATGCCTTCGAGGTCACTGGGCCAGCCCACGACGGGCCAGCCGTAGGGGGAGGACATCCAGAACATCGCCTCGAACTGCTCGTCGAACTTGCCCGTCGGCGTCGAGTCGGTGCGGAGCCGCCGCTCCTCGTGCACCACGTCGCGCTCGGAGTAGAACTCGCGGAAGACGGGGTTGCGGAGGCGGTCGCTCTCCATCCAGAACCACAGCTCGAGCTTGTTGGCCGGGACGTTGATGAAGTAGACGGTGAAGTCGTTGGAGGTGCCGGCGTTCATCCCCGACGCGCCGGCCGTCGTGTAGATGCGGTCGAACTCGTCCTTGACCATCAGCTCCTTCTCGCGCTTGGTTAGCTCGTCGAAGCGCGCGAGGAGCTGCCGGTGCTTCTCCGAGCGGTTCTTCGCGTCCCTCGCGTCGGCGATCTCGCCGAGCCGGGCGCGGCGGATGAGGTCTCTCTCCTCGGCGCGGATCTGCGCGCGCACGTCGTCCATCTCCTTGAGGAGTTTCAGATTCTCTTCGATGTTCTTGGTGCCGACGGTGCGGGTGCCCTTGAACATCATGTGCTCGAAGAGGTGCGAGAGGCCGGTGATGCCGGGGCGCTCGTTGACCGAGCCGGTGCGCGTGATCCAGCCGGCGGCGATGTTAGGGTCTCCCTTGCGCGGCACCATCAGCACGCGCAGGCCGTTCTCCAGCACGACCTCCTGCACCGGCACGTTCTGCGCCCGCGCGCCCGCGGCGCACAGGAAGAGCGCGAGGACGGCGTAGGTAAATCTTCTCATGCTGCTTACCTCGAATCCTTCTAAGGGGATTGGGAATGTGGGTTGTCTTGTCCGGGAGTCTTTAAGGGAGACTGGCCGAAGCGACGTTACTACGTAGCGCTGCGTTAAAAGTTTTACACGCCGCCGGGGGCGCGCGCAACCGCGCCGCGGGGCGGTTCGCGGAGTTATGCGAAAGACGAAGGCCCCGTCCAGTTTCGTGGACGGGGCCTCGTCGCCCGAGCGCCTCCGGCGTCTCACCTGCGCCGGCCCCTCGGCTTCGGGGCCTCCTCGTTCGCCGCGTCGTCGTCGTACTCGTTCTCGAAGGAGAAGACGGCGTTGGGGAAGCGCGCGCGCAGCGCCCTCTGGTCTCGCAGCTTGAGCCGGTTGTTCCCCATGTAGACCTTCAGCCCCCTTATCTTCGCCAGCGACGCGGGCAGCGTGACCCCGCCGTTCGCGTTGATGGACAGCTCTTGCAGGTTCGGCAGGTCGCCGACGAAGGAGGGCAGCGCGCGTATCTCGTTGTAGTCGAGCGAGAGCTTCTTCAGCCCGCGCAGCGCGGCGACCTGCTGCGGCACCGAGCCGATGCCGTTGCGGCCGAGGTCTAGCTCCTCCAGCCCCCGCAACTCCGCGAGCGTGTCCGGCAGCGCCCTGCTCTTGACGGGAGTCTTGCCGTCCAGGTCGCGCGGGTCGAGCGCGCCGTAGAGCCTCAGCACCCGCAGGCTCGCCAGCCGCCCGACCGAGGGCGGGAGCCTGACGTTCATCGAGCAGCCGTTCCCGTTGTCGATGACCAGCTCCTCCAACTTCCGCAACTGGCCGACCTCCTCCGGCAGCTCCTCCAGCTTCTCAAGGCAGGCCAACTCCAGCGCCTCAAGGTTAACCAGACTCCCCAGCCCCGGCGGCAGGCGCTGCATCTCGAGCTCTTCGCCGCCCGAGATGGCGAGCCGCCTCACCTTCTCCGGCTCCCGCAGAGCCTTCTCCAAGCTGTCGAACGCCCCCTCCTCCTGCCCCACGCCAGAGACCAAGGCGAGGTGGAGCGACAGAAGACCGAACACAAAACGAATTGTCAGTTCCAGCAATTACTGAGAAGCCTTGAATACGCTTTCAGTAACTTACGGGTATGTCTCAAGCAATTAGTGTGAATTCAGTAGTGCAATTAGTATGAAAAAGGGTGGAGCGCTTATCAATTGGAGAGAAATCCTGAAAATCGATTCTAGGAATTGGTGAGAATTGCAAGGACTGTGATTAAGCTATGTAAACTATTGGGATCCAAATTCGCCAGCCGAATCTCTTCCATCAAAGATGGAGACAACTGACTCATCATCGCTGTAGCCGTTCTATCAACATACTCCAGTAAAATTCGGCGGCTCCCTCAAAATTAAGCTTCTTATCTTCACCGCGACCGTATGAGAACATACCTGATGGCTTCAGATACATTGAATAGCCCTGAGATGGATTCTTAAAGCTGTTGCCGCCAAAGCTACTTCCAGCCGAGTGTGCTATCCATCCGGGAAAACTTCTTTTGTCGGATAGCCATATTACAATGAAGCTCGTCGAATAGACTATGGGTGTATCAATGCTCAATCTTTAGTCGTGCGATGTCTTCTACCTTTATGAAGATCAACCGCTTTTTCCCCTTACTCCGGGTCAGAGTTTTGAGCTTCCCTATTTCGATCTGACGGTTAATCCATACATTATCAACTCTGAGCAATCTTCTAACATCTGACTTCAATATGTACTGACCCTTGAAGGAGTCTTTGTCTATTCCACTCCGCATAGACACGGGAAGACATCCAGGTACCCGATTTTGGCTAATGTAATCAATAAAAGCGCTTCTCATAAAATCAAACCGGTTTCCTGAAAGCGCATCATGAAGTCCGGAGTAGAACGAGCCGAAATCACTATACAAAGTTGATTTCATGCGCTCATAAGAGCGAGTAACGCTTTTCTCTTGAACTGCTCTCCGCTCCAGAAATCCAAAGTAGTTGTTCGGCCAGTTCTCGAATACGGAGAAAGCCTTAGTGAGAAGGTCATGAAAGTTCTGCTTTGTTTTCTTTGCCACCAAGTGCTTACTCGTGACAGACGAAATGCCTTGACTCTGTCCCACGATGAAGAACAAAGCGGTAAGAAAGTCATTCAACGAAAGCTTTGAAGCCTGTTCGGAAAATCCTCGTTTGCTATTACCACCTGCCGGCAATCCGCAGAGCTGATATATGTGGCGGGTCAGTCCTAATTCCTGTTCGACCACAGGAGTCGCCGGAGACAATCGCCAATCGAACTTACAGGGGCAGAACGCTACATTATTTCTAGACCAAGATACTCGCTTATTACATCTTGGACATTCATCGATCAGCCGTTGTCTATGCGTAGGACATGTAGTTACGGCGGAAAATTCCCAAATGCGACGGCAGTATTGAGACTCCGACAAACAGGCTGGGCAGATTCTGGGATGGTTAGATTGGATTAAATATTGGCGTACAGATTGACCAAAGAATAAATGTAAAGACTTCTCCTCTGAGCTTGGAATACTAGGGTACGTAAGTCTGATTATCTCAGCAGAGCTAATGCCAGCAAGTTGAGCTAGGCGAGTTAGATAGGAAGATGCTTCAAAAGCAATCGCACAGCCTTGCCGAGGATGCTGGTAATCCATGTCAACTATCTGGAAAATCCAAGAAAGAGACTCATAGCCGTTCTTCTCGGTTACACGAAGAATGTAGCCCATGAAACTCTCGTCCGAATAAGGCTTTCCGCTTATCAATAGCCTCATGGCCTGACGTACTTTCATCTCTTCGCTCATTCGCCACCTGTTAAAGCATCCCATCCAAAGGAACTATGACCCGCGGCTGCTACTTTGACAGAACGTCCGAAGCCCTATTCTCCCTCGCTCGCCTTCTGGATCTCCTGCTCACCGTCGCGAAACTCATCTCCGACTCGTCGAAAGGCACTGCCTTGAGCCACGACTTCTCTATGCGGAACGGGTTACTCCTGTCGGGTTGATCAGCCCTCAAGCGTTCGTCATAAGCGTCGGCGAGCACTTCGAGGGTTAGGCGCTCCAGTCCTTGATCCAGCGCGAGTTCGACAGCCTTTCGCAAGACCTTCATTATCTTACCCACCCTGCCGTTCGTGGCGCAGTAGAAGCGGAACGCGATCAGCGGGTCAGCTAAGTTAGAACATTCGTTGAGCGGCAATCGGTCGTCCGCCGCCTTCAAGAATGAGCGGAATTCCTTCCTCTCCTCGTCTATGTCCCAGCCAAAAGAGTCGAGCGTTGCACGTACGGCGAAGCGCCGCTGCAACTGTTCGTTGCCTGGCGCGTCAAGAATCTCGACTGCATATGGCATCCCTATCAGGACGACGGGTATGCCTGTCTCATCGATGAAGTTCTTCAGCCAGTCGGAAACGCTTTTGAGGACTTTCCACGAATCCTTGTCCACGAAGTGTTGGAACTCATCAAGGATGATCAGTTGTACGCCGCATTGCTCGATGAACCGCTTCAGTCGAGTAGTCTGGTTGAAGGCTGTGCCCTTTTCCGCCGCCGGATCTCCAAGCGCCATGAGCAGCGTCGTGGCGAGATTCTTATCCGTCGCCTTGCTGGGAACCCTGCCGCAGAGAACCGGGACTTCAATCATCTCGCCGCGATCCGCCGATGGGAATCCCAGCCTGTAGTGATTCAGGAGGGTCGTCTTGCCCGCACCTGGAGGCCCGCCGATGAAGAGGCATTCCGGTTCTGCGGCGATCTGCGAGTAGCAGTGTGCATGTTCGATCTTTTCAATGATAGCTTTGAACCGCGGGTGCTTGATGAAAATGGATTCAGCCAGCCTGCATCTACCCTCCTTAGACATCTTTGAGTGGTTAGGACGCTTGCTACTCATACCTGATCTCCTTTCCGGGTAGGTTGTAACCAGCGCTGAAGTCGGTCATGTTCAGTTCTTCACCGTCATCCTCCCAAGCTGTCGGCTCAACGGGACGTGACGATTGGGTTGTTGCTGATTTTTTCTGCCCGCCTTTATTAGTCTTCTTAGTGTCCGCCTTTTTCCCTTTATGCTTTCGGGTATTATGGTCGAGGTCAACCACTCCGGTGGCGGGCTGAGCGAATGTGTCCATCGCACTGTTATAGGTCACCACACTTTGCGCCTCTGAAATACCGCTGAAGGGGTTCGCATCAGGGTTGATTAGCACAAATTTTGGATCGACGCGTTCGGCAGCCGCTGTCTCCTGCAACTGCGGAATGTCGATGTACGCGTCGTAATTCGGTTGGCGGACGTTTGCCCAGCGGGCGGCTTTGGACTTAGCGCTGATCTTACCTGTTTTTGTCATCTCCGCCTCGACAATCCCTTGAATCATCTTTTTTGCGTCGCGTAAGCCACCGATGTCGATGCGCCCTTTTATGTCGCGGCGCGCATTACTCTGAATCACCTTGTGCTGCCACAGGCTCAAGCCTTTGGTGTATTCCTGATCCATCGCAGGCACCGCGATGTATACGTCTTTATAAATGTCGTAAACGTAGATCGTTGAGAGGTCACTTGGGTCGTACTTAACTGTGACCTTGTCCTTCGTCCGGCGCCTTAGGCGGGCGAGTTCCTCGCAGTTGTAGTAGAGAGTGAAGAGTTCTATCCCGGACGGCCCGATAACACGGTGTTCGATGTGGCCGAGCAGTATCCGCAGATCCTCCATCCGGCGCGGAAGAGCGGGAGGGTAGTGCTTGATCTCCTCTCGCCACACTTGAGCGGGAATGTCTTTGAGTCCGCGGTGATAGCCCTGGTGGTATATGTCAATGATCCAGACGTGCAGCATCTTCATAAACGCACTGAAGGAGATCACAGCATTCTTCTCCGGATCATAGCCGTGTCGCTCGAAGATGTTCGAGAAGGTCGTCCCGCGCTGCTGGTGAAGCAACCGCCGATTCTCGGTGCCAAAGAATCTCTCGATGCTACCTTTGTAGCGAGGAACGTAGGGCGGGCTATACATGATGACGATGCCCAGTTGGAGGCAGGCATCCTCGAAGTCCTTGCTGCGGAATTCCTTTCCGTTGTCAACGACGATGACTTCAGGGATTCCATACGCATCCCAAGTGTTTTTAACTTCAGGAAATTCTGCCCTGACGTACGTCTTCGGCTTGATTGCGTGGTTCAGGCACAGCATCACCGACAAATAGCTGGGAGGATCGAAGCCGACGTTGATGCCAAGTACCTCCCTTGAGAATTTGTCCAGGAGGGTTGTCAGAGTTGGTCTGCCGAGCGGCATCCTCGTCTCTTCGTCAACGATGAAGAGGTCAAGCTTGATATGGTCGATCTCCGTTCTTTCGAGGGGGCGGGTGGGTTGAGGAGCCTGACCGTTGCACAAGTGCTTTTGGTCGGCGTAACGATTCCCATAGCGGGCACGATCTTTATCGTACTCGTCGAGCTTGCTGACGATATTGTAGATACTATTCCTATGAGGAACGGGAAGTTGGTCGTCCGTGTCCCTAAACTGGTTCTTCTCGGCTATCCTGGCTTCGAGTTTGTCGTAAACTGCTTGAACGCTTAGGCGTTGTGTGTTCAGGTATTCCTCACCTATAACCTCATCAACTACATCGGCAACTTCGCCAGCCAGTTCTTTTTCCTTCTCGGAATACTTCTGTCCCAGCGCCTTGCGCGCCCCGGTGAATCTCCTGCCCTTATTTCCTCGCTTCCCGAAGTTCGGTATGAGGGCGCGAATGTCTTCGCCGCACTCTAAGTAAGGCACGATCCAGCGGTAATAAACCGTCTTCCAGTTCGGCGGCTTCCCCACATTCCGAATCTCCTCGTGAACCTGCTCGATTATCGGCTTCAGAGTGGAAGCGTTCATCACGGTCAGTTTTCCAGTGAGTATGGCCTTGATGTATGCCCACCGGCGCGCGGCCTCTTTCTTCCTCGGATCGTCGTCTTCAAGCATCTTCATGTCTCCGACGAAAATCTCGACGGCCTCCCGTTGTGCTCTCTTCGACCTGCCATCACCAATGAAGATAAGATGTCCATCGAACAGAGCGTCAATTAGCTCGTACTCAAGGAAAGATCTTAGCTCGTCGGTCGCAGTGTCTCTAACGCGTAAATCGTTGTTAGGAAGACGGCCCTCAATAGTGTACTCGCGCCCCCGCAGCTTGATGTGGATGCCTTTTTGAAATCTGCTTTTTGACATTGTTTACAAAGCCTTTCTCGTGGCATACGCCGGAACAGAAAGCCGTACGACGCAGTTATATGTAAGCGGCTTGGATATATCTACCAAGAGTATGCCGTGGTATATAAGTGCGTATACGACTTGTTGACCTGTTCTTTTGGAAGCGAAGAATTGTGTAATCTCGCCGAGAGGCGCTTCCTGTCTCTCTGCGAAGAATTCGTGGCAGTAGATCTGGTGCTGTGGAAGGATCGGCGTCCTGGCGTATTTGTAGAGGAGCTTTACCACATTCAGCCGCGGCTGGAGCCTAATCACCTCGTCCGTCGCCACTTTGAACTCGTAGCCCTCGCTACGGCAGGTGTCCATGGCAATGAGGAAGAGGCGGCGGTACTCTTCTTCTTCAGCTCTTTTCTTCGGTTTTACCTCGACGAGATGCTTCTCACGCATCCTCTCTACAAAGAGGTCTGGTGTGTAGTGATGACGCCTGCCGTCGAGTGTGTAATAAATCCGACCGGGCTGCTCCCTGTAAGAGATGACGTCGGAGTCAATCTCGAGCAGATACATGTAGTCACGCTCCAGCAGGGACTCGTACCAGACTATCCGTCCCATCTTGAGGCTCGGGAACTTGCCGATAAGGTTCCTCGTGCCCGTATTGCTAATCTTTCTAGCTAACACCAATTCATCTCCTTACCCGCATAAGAGCAGAATTGCCTTTCCTACATTTGGACGAATACTGTTCTCCGGCTTACTGACCTGGGACAGACGCCCTACGTTTTCGATAATTTTGACGAAGGCACACTTCGTCAATAGGGTGATCAGCCCACCCACCACTTTTTTTGGCGCGCACTATCCCTTCCAGCTAAAACGCCGCCGGCTGAATAACTAACCTCTTTTAAGTAACTTCGGTGAGGTACTTAGAGGAGGGGTCGCGTTAGCAGCTTGATTATGGTGGGTGAGTAATTGCTACAGTTCCCACACTATAAAGGGATTTAGGGGCGCGCCGGTCTAATTACTGAGGTATTTTAGAGCAGTCAACCGGTTCGTACCTGGAAGTCTCTTCGCGCGTCCAGTCCCTCTTCGTATTAACGTTCCACGCGCCCTTCGCCTTATTCATCCCGTAGTTCAACTCCGGCACTCCCCACGCCCCCTTACCCCAGTCGGACCAGCCTTTTTTCTCCGTGTTCCAGATGCGACTCGCCGTCGGGATGAAGGCGGTCGAGCCCTTCCACTCGATGCCATTAAGGCGATCCGCCTCCGACACCGGCTGCGGCTGCACCTCCACCTTCGGGCCTTTCATCTGGTAGTAGATCACGTAGCCGTCCTTCTTGATGAGCGCCTCCTTGCGGTAGTAGGAGTCGCCGCACTTGGTGATCTGGGTCGCCCAAAACTTCTCGGCCTCCCGGCGGGCCTCGGCATTGACGGATGAGCCGCCCGCCCCCGTTAAGGATGAGCAAGACAAGGCCAGATACGCGAGCGTAGCCGCGCAGATGACAGCCGCCGCTCTTCTCGGGATTATTATTGCGTTTCTCTTAGCCATCTTATTAGCCACCTGATTGAACCTGCCGCCCGGCTGGGAGATTCCCGCCACGTGGCGGGAACGGCACACCCCGGAGCGACTCCATGCATTCGAGGGTGTGTGAGAGGGCGATCTGGGCCAGCCGGTTGAGGGTCATGCCGGGCGTCCAGTAGACAGCGTCGCGCGCCTTCTCCACCAGATCGGACGGCAGTTGTACTGCTAGCCTCTGCTTGCCCGGCGCTGTAGAGTCGTCGTCCATCTCTAGCTGAATCACGCGAAGGCTACCCTTCTACAAACCAGATCCTTGACGCCTGATCATTGAGGGAGAGGTATGAAGACCCGCGCCGACCTAACTAGGCAACCTGCTTTAAGCCGGTGCAACCGTCGGTACGCCATGAACAAATAGGGCCAACGCTTACTCCCTGTATGAAACCTTCACCTCATATCTCAAGGTCTGTTATCTTTATCGCCCGGCTCGACCAATGAATGCTCGATCATTCCGACCGTAAAACTGCCTTGCGGCAGCTCGGATAGGTGGAGGCCGCGCGGGAGTTAAAGTCGCTCCCGGCGGAATTCACGGCCAGCAATTCGGCCGACCTAATTAAGTCGGACGATAGTAAAGAAGGAGGCGGGGCTTGTCAACAGATCAGGCGTGAAGTGGGTGATGCTCGTCCGTCAGGAGGTATCCACTGATGGGCAGGGCAAAGAGGGCCATACCGCGCCTACTCCCGGAAAAGCTGCTTCAGATACGGCTCACCTTGGGGGAGTCTCAGGAGGGTATGGCGAAGCTCCTCGACCACACTGAAGCCCCCGGACGTAACTACGTGAGCGGCTTTGAACTCGGAACACGCGAGCCCACGCTGGCCGTCCTCGCTCGCTACGCAGACATCGTGAATTGCTGGCTTGACGTTTTAATCAGGGATGAATTGCTTTTGCCGCTACCCCCGTGGCCTTGTAAAACAAAGAGTGAAGGAATCAGGCGCAACAGGCATAGATGAAAATAGTCTGTGAGGACCTCAGTCATGAGAATCTTTTTGATTCACCAACCCATCGATTACTTCCAATAAAGCTTTTGGATCAACGCTTCTGATCTTTACCAGTGCCGCACGAACAACCACCCCTATCGCTATATTAAAATCGGGCCCTCCTCTTTCTAGAGCTTCCTTCTCCACAGTATTTCTGAGTAACAGCAATTCACGATACTCCGATGCTGTTAGGTCTATTGATAATTTATGTTTCTGTTTAGAAGGAGTCGGCTCAGAAGGGGCTACCTCCTTCAGCTTATTTTTATTTCCCGCTTTAACCATTGACCGCCCCTTCTCAGCCAGAAGTTCCACTAGACCTTTTCTCAGATTCTTTAAAGAAAATACTGTGAGGAATGAAATAATACAATATTATTTTCATATCTGAATACTTTAATCTTGTATTCTAATCTTAGGATAATATAATATGCGAAATGCAGAAAGGCTTTTATGGCCGTGGGCCGAGAGTTCAGTTAGTGTATTACATGCTGTACAATGTTGCCGTTATGCAACTAAGGGTAGGGGGGCTGAGGCGCACCACAATATATTGGGGTTGACAGGAGGTATATACTCAATTTCTAGTCCTGCACGATCCCGCAATTATTTGAGCGGCGCTTAGATTCTCAGCCAGCTATAGAGAACCCCAAGAACCAGCAGGTAGGCTTTTGACATCTCCCTTTAGCTACTCGGTGGGTTACCCGAGCCGTCTATACGTGTATTGATCCGAGGTTTACGGTCATGGCGGAAATCATGATTGTCACCGGAGCGGCTTAATCATGAAGTCCAAGGCCACAGTTTACAAAAGGGTGATGGAAAGCGCGGGCTTCTATCACGACGGGGAGCCAATCCCAACCCTTGTTGAAGTTGAAGAACTCAAGGATGGTGACCAAGTTGAGAAGTACCTGAGATACAACACGATTGTCAGTTCTGATAAGACTAAAACTACCTCAATATATGAGTTGTCGGGCTCACCCTGCATCTACTTCGCGAACCTTGAGCAGGCTGACCCCTCAAGCGCAGAACTGAGTGAGATTCGCAAGGCCGCTTGGAACCAGGGCCTAGCGCCTATGTTGTGGGTCATCACGCCCGCCAAAATTCTTATCTACAACTGCTACGCCAAACCGGCCCTCGAAGACGACTATGATTCGAGCCGTCACTTGCTACGCCTGTTCGAGTACACTGAGGAAGGGCTCCGAAAGTTAAATGAGTTTGCCGGAAGACTTGAGATAGAATCCGGTAGGTTTTGGCAGCAGGAGGAAGCTAAGCAAATCGACCGGCGGGAGCGGGTTGATGCCGCCCTTCTAAGAGATCTCGCCGAGGCGGAGAGGCAACTTATTGCTGGCGGGCTCGACCGGCACATTGCCCACACACTGTTAGGGCGCTCAATATTTATAGCCTACTTGCAAGATCGGGGTATCCTGAAGCCTCAATTCTTCCGAAGCCGCTTCGGCGTGGCTGATTTCACCGAACTCTTGGGGTCCAAAACTGCTACCTATGACTTGTTCAAATGGGTGCGTAGAACGTTCAATGGGGATCTTTTCCCTCTAACATATAAAAAACGGAGTCGTAAAAATAAGCGAGGGCGAACACTGCGCGAGCAGGATTTCGTCACGTCTGATCACCTAAGGGTCATAAGGCGGCTAATGTCTGGGGCTGAGGTTAGCACGGGGCAGGGGCGCTTGTGGCCGTACGACTTCAGCATAATCCCCGTTGAGTTAATTAGCTCCATCTACGAGAACTTTGCTTACGCGGGCGACCCCACTGCGGCGCGCGCCCGAAGCACCCACTATACCCCTATCCACTTGGTGGATCTTGTGCTCACGCAGGTGTTCGACGGCTTGCCTGCTGACACGAAGGTCCTTGACATGGCATGTGGGTCGGGGGTCTTCTTGGTTGAATCCTTACGCAGGCTGGTGGCCCGCCGGACGCTTGGGGGTGCCGAGCGAACCCGTCAGTTAATCAGGGACACGCTTTACAATCAGATCTACGGAATCGATATAAGCAAGGAGGCCGTTCAACTCGCGGCGTTCAGCTTATACCTGACCGCTTTAGAACTAGACCCGAAGCCGCAGCCTCCGAGCGCCCTGAAGTTCAAAAAATTGATAGGAAAGAACCTCTTCGCCGCCGACGCTTTTAATGAGAAAGCCCCTTTCAATCGAGTAGAGCCTTTTGTTAATAGGGAGTTTGGGGCCGTCGTCGGTAATCCGCCTTGGAAATCCGGTAAAAAAAGTGATCATGAGCTACTGCTGAACTACTGTAAGGAGCGGGAGTGTCCTCTTGCCCGTAATACGCCGGACCAAGCTTTTATGTGGCGCGCCGCGGATTTCGCCGCCGACCATGCGCGCGTTGGTCTTATCCTGCACAGTAAACCCTTCTTCGCCCATACGCCGTCTGCCCAAAAGGCAAAGAAAGCGCTTCTCACTAAGTTCAAACCGCTTGTCTTAGTCAATCTCTCGGATTTGCGACAGGATCGTCTGTTCCCTTATGCGGTGGCGCCAGCATTAGTCTTAGTTGCGGAGTGCCGTAACTCTAAAAAGGGTGAGTCCTTCGTATACGTAAGCCCTCAGAGGTCCGAGGCATTCAAGCAGCACGGCATTATTGAGATTGGCTCAGAAAATATTAAGACTCTGCCCGTTTCTGGGGCCGCTAATGACCTAGACATGTTAAAGGTTGCTTCTTGGGGCGGCCCGCGCGATTTTGAGTTGGTGCGTAGCCTCAGGAATTCCTTCCCGACTCTGGAGGATTTCATCAACTCAAACGGATGTAATGCCGGCCAAGGCTTTCAGAAAGCCGGGGGGAGCACGGCCGCGCCCGAGCTATATAGGATCAAACATCTTCCCCCCGGGATGATGCCTCCCTATCAGATTAACTTGCGCGCACTAGAGCCTTTAACACCCCAAGGGTTACATCGTCCAAGAGATGTCCGAATCTATAAAGGTCCTTTGGTGATCACCACCCGCGGCCTAAGCGGCGGATTTGCGTCCTCCTTTAGTAATGAGGATGTGGTTTATTCAGAGTCGTATTATGGAATCTCATTCCCCAGAAGCCGCGTTAGGTGGGCACACTACCTGAATGCAATACTTAACTCTTCTCTGGCGACGTACTTCCTTTTCATGACCTCTACGGTTTGGGGGGTGGAGCGTGACGAGGTCAGGGCGGAGGACATATTACGTCTGCCTATCCCAATCGAGGCCGAAGAGAGTCTTCCCGGCATTATCGATTTAGAAACCCAACTGCGACACTCGGACGAGGGCTCTAATCGCGAAAGACTAGAGCGACAGCTCGATGAGGCCATCTTTAATCTATACGGACTGGATGATAACGAGCGCGTGCTTGTTCAAGATACGGTAAATCTAACTATCGACCTGCGCATGAAAAAACAAGCATCAAAGGCTGTCACACAGCCCAGCCTTTCTCAGATGAAAGCCTATATCGCGCACGTCGTCGAAGTGATACAACCTTTCCTCCAGCAGTTGGACGGGCAGAACATAGCGGCAGACGTGTTGGACGTGGGCGGAGCACCTTTACGTGTCGTCAGATTCAGCATGAATCAAGCTAACGGTATGACGTCTTCACCGGGCGTGGTTCCGTATAAGGAGTTGGAATCAGTTCTACAAGAAATCGCAAAGCAACTGCCCCATAGAATAGCCGACAAGATCTACACGCAGCGCGTCTTGCGCATTTATGCTGGGAATGCCCTTTACATTGTTAAACCAGCACAGCGCCGTTACTGGAGCCGTTCCGCCGGCTTGAGTGACGCGGATGCTATCCTTGCCGAGCACCTAGACGACGAAGATCGTGACTACATTGATCAACCAGCCGCGGGTTGGCCGTCCAGCCCTACTCAAGCGGTACACACGGCGTGACATCATAAAGATCGCTCTTGACCTCATCTACGGGGCGTGGCCTCACGTCTGTAAAAGAGCGGATATTGATGGCACCTGCTCAGAGCCCAAGATTGCTGGCGCTCTGTATAAGGAATTGTGGAACGAAAGGAAGCGCAGAAAGCTTAAAGGTCCACCGTACATATCGGACGAGGCTGCGTCACGCTCCACCGAAGTGTTGCTGATACCTGACGGTTGGATAGATTTTAAACTGATTTACGACTTCGATTGTGAGGAGGCGTATTTTAGTATCGAGTGCAAACGAGTAAGCGGAACGGATACAGGTTTAGCCGACAAGTATGTGAAAGAAGGCGTTATTCGATTTACCAGCGGTAAATATGCTAGAAAGCATGACTGGGCGGCAATGTTGGGCTTTGTTATTGACAGCGATTCGGCGGGAAGTACAAGCCTGATTCAGGCCCGCTTGAGCAGAGATCCATCAGAGACGAGTATCATAGGATCATGGGCGATAGAAAAAGGCTTCGGTAAGTTCTCTAATCTTTATCGCTCCCGCCATCGCCCACCTCACAAAGCAAGGGTATATTTGAACATCCTCCACATTTTCTTGGACATAAGTTAAGTATCAGCCGATAAGCATCCCACACTTGTATGTTCTCAACCGGAAGGAGTCGCCACAACTCCTGACCCTACGGTGTCTTCCTACCTTCCAATTAGCTTTCACACTTTATGCAGGAATTTTTCTCAGGTTATGCTGTATCAATTCACACTTTATGTTGGAACCGACAACATACCGCCCGGCCGGGGCGGGCGCAAGCGGGCGCGCCCGGCCTTGCCTGAATGAATACTCATTCAGTATGATAGCGCCGACCCGTCAGGGAATTCTCGGAAAGTCTCGGAGTAGGAAAACCCCTTTATGCTTCGGATCGAAAAGGCCGCCGTTCTGGGCGCGGGCACGATGGGCGCGCAGATCGCCGCGCACCTCGCCAACGCCGGCATCCCCACGCTGCTGCTGGACATCGTGCCGCGGGAGCCGACCGCGGAGGAGCACGCCCGCGGGCTCACCGCCGAGTCGAAAGAGGTGCGCGACCGCGTCGCGCGCGCGGGCCTCGAAGCGGCGAAGAAGGCCAAGCCCGCGGCCTTCTTCACGCAGGCCGCGGCGGCGCTCGTCACCCCGGGCAACTTCGAGGACGACCTGCCGCGCATCAAGGACTGCGACCTCGTCATCGAGGCCGTCGTCGAGCGGCTCGACATCAAGCGGAGCCTGTTTGAAAAGGTCGAGAAGTTCCGCAAGCCCGGCTCGGTCGTCGCCTCGAACACCTCCGGCATCCCCATCCGCCAACTCGCCGAGGGCTTCTCCGAAGACTTCCGCGCGCACTTCCTCGGCACGCACTTCTTCAATCCGCCGCGTTACCTGCACCTCGTCGAGCTGATCAGAACCGAGTGGACTAGACCTGAGGTCTCGTGCTCCGTCTACGGCTTCCTCGACCAGCGTCTGGGCAAGGGCGTCGTGGTGGCGAAGGACAGGCCGAACTTCATCGCCAACCGCATCGGCACCTACGGCGCGCTCGTCACGCTGGGCGTGCTGGCCGAGGGCGGCTTCACGATCGAAGAGGTGGACAAGATCACCGGCCCGGCGATGGGGCGGCCGAAGTCGGCCACCTTCCGCACGTTCGATATCGTGGGCCTGGACGTGCTGGCGCACGTCGCGCGCAACCTCCACGAGGCCGTGCCCGACGACGAGGAACGCGCGGTCTATAAGCTGCCGGAGTTCGTGGAGCGGATGGTCAACCAGGGCATCCTCGGCGACAAGACGAAGGGCGGGTTCTACCAGAAGCGCAAGGGCGAGGGCGAGAAGAAGGAGATCTGGACGCTCGACGTGGCGTCGCTCGAATACCGCCCGCCGCAGAAGGCGAAGTTCCCCTCGCTCGAAGCGGCGAAGAACATCGAGGACACGCGCGCCCGCGTCAAGACGCTCTTCTGGGGCAAGGATCGCGTGGGCGAATTCCTGTGGAAGACCTCCTCGCGCGTCTTCGCCTACGCCGCGAACCGCATCCCCGAGATCGCCGACACGGTCGTCGAAGTTGACCGCGCGATGAAGTGGGGCTTCGGGTGGGAGCTGGGCGTCTTCGAGGCGTGGGACGCGGTCGGCGTCGAGAAGGTCGTGAACAGGTGGAAGGAGGAGGGAACGGCCGTCCCCGCGAACGTGCAAAAGATGCTCGACGCTGGCGCGACCTCCTTCTACAAGTCGGAGGCGGGCCGAGACTCCTACTTCGACTTCGCGTCGGGCGAGTACAGGCCCGTGACGGAGCAGCCGGGCGTCGTCGTGCTCAAGTCGGTGAAAGACCGCACGGGCGTCATCAAGAAGAACGCGGGCGCGTCGCTCATAGACCTCGGCGACGGCGTGGCGTGCCTTGAGTTCCACTCGAAGATGAACTCCATCGGCGGCGACACGTTGCAGATGGTCAAGACGGCGCTCTCTGAGGTCGAGAAGAACTTCGTCGGGCTCGTCGTCGGCAACCAGGGGCAGAACTTCTCGGTCGGCGCGAACCTGATGCTCGTGCTGCTCGGCGCGCAGGAGGAGGACTGGGACGAACTCGATTTAGCCATCCGCGCGTTCCAGCAGGCGACGATGTCCCTGCGCTACTCGCCGAAGCCTGTGGTCGTCGCGCCGTTCCAGATGACGTTCGGCGGCGGCTGCGAGATGACCCTGCACGCGGATCGTGCGCGCGCCGCGGCCGAGACCTACATCGGGCTGGTCGAGGTCGGCGTCGGCCTCATCCCCGCGGGCGGCGGGACGAAGGAGATGCTCGTGCGCGCGCTCGACTCCATCCCGCCGGGCGTGACGGAGGCCGACCCGTTCCCCTTCGTCAAGCGTGCGTTCGAGACCATCGCGATGGCGAAGGTGGCGACCTCCGCGGCCGAGGCGAAGGCGCTCGGCTTCCTGCGCGAGGAGGACACGTACTCGATGAACGCCGACCGCCTCGTCGCCGACGCGAAGCAGGAGGTTTTGGCGCTCGCCGCGACCGGCTACGCGCAGCCGCAGCAGCGCCGGGACGTGCTCGCGCTCGGCAACGCGGCGCTCTCGACCATCAAGCTCGGTATCCACCAGATGAAGCGCGGCGGCTTCATCTCGGACTACGATGCGGTCATCGGCGAGAAGCTCGCGCGCATCCTGACGGGAGGCGACCTCAACCACGAGACGCGCGTCTCCGAGCAGTACCTCTTAGACCTCGAACGCGAGGCGTTCCTCTCCTTGTGCGGACAGCGGCAGACGCAGGAGCGCATCGCGCACATGCTGAAGACGGGGAAGCCCCTGCGCAACTGAAAGGAGAGTGCGATGAGCGTGACGACGGCCGCGGGCGTGGGCCGGGGCGTAGACGAGTTGGGCGGGCTGCTCGAAGAGCTGGTGGCGGTCAAGTGCGAGGCGCGCGAGGTCTTCGGCGGCCTCTCCGCGGCGCAGCTCAACTGGAAGCCTTCCGCAGAGCAGTGGAGCGTCGGGCAGTGCTTCGACCACCTGATCGTGACGAACACCTGCTTCTTTCCGGACATGGAGCGCGTCGCCGCCGGCACTTACAAACCGAGCCTGTGGGGGCGCGTCTCGCCGCTCTCGGGCTTCTTCGGCCGCTTCATCCTGAAGTCGCTCGACCCGGAGAAGGGGCGCAAGACCCGCGCGCCGCGCGTCTTCGAGCCGACGCAGAGCGACGTGGCGGCGGACGTGATCGAGCGCTTCGCCGCGCACCAGGACGACCTCGTGAATCACATGCGCGCGACCGCGGACGCTGACCTGCGCGGCCTGAAGGTGACTTCGCCCGTCTCGCCGGTCGCCACCTACAGCCTGCTCGACGCCTACCGCATCGTCGTCGCGCACGAGCGCAAGCACTTCGAGCAGGCGCGCCGCGTGACGCAGGCCGCAGGCTTCCCGGCGGTTTAAGAGATATGGAATATCCCATCACGCCGGCCGTGAGGCTTCTGCGCGAGAAGAAGGTCGAGTTCGGGCCGCACCTCTACGACTACGTCGAGCGCGGCGGGACGGCGCACTCGGCCGAGGCGCTCGGCGTGGACGAGCACGCCGTCGTCAAGACGCTCGTCATGGAGGCGGAGGGGAAGCGCCCCTTCCTCGTCCTGATGCACGGCGACCGCGAGGTCTCGACCAAACAGCTCGCGCGCCACATGAATGTGAAGAGCGTACACCCCTGCGACTTCGCGGAGGCGCAGAAGCACACGGGCTACCTGGTCGGCGGCACGAGCCCCTTCGGCACGCGCACGCACCTGCACGTCTACGCCGAGCGGACGATCTTTGAGCTGCCGGAGATTTACATCAACGGCGGCAAGCGCGGCTTCCTCGTCTCGATAGACCCGCAGGTCTTGAAGGACGTGCTGCACGCCGAAGAGGTGGAGGTCGCCATCGAGAAGGGCGGCTGAGTCGTCAAAGTCACAAGAAGTTTTTAACAAGAGGTTATTCATGAGAGAAGCAGTCGTCGTCTCCGCCGTGCGCACGGCGGTGGGTAAGGCCCCGAAGGGGACTCTGAAGAACACGCGCCCCGACGAGATGGGCGCGGCCGTCATCGAGGAGGCCGTGCTCCGCGCCGAGGGCCTTGAGAAGTCCGAGATCGAGGACGTCATCATGGGCTGCGCGATGCCCGAGGCCGAGCAGGGCATGAACGTCGCGCGCGCCGCGGCCATCCGCGCGGGGCTCCCCGTCGAGACCTCGGCGATGACCATCAACCGCTTCTGCTCGTCGGGGCTCCAGTCCATCGCGTTGGCGTCCGACCGCATACGCTCGGGCGGCGCGGAGGTGATCGTCGCGGGCGGGCTCGAGACGATGTCGCTCATCCCGATGGGCGGCCACATCATCCGGCCGAACCCGTACCTGGTCGAGCACTACCCGGACTTCTACCTCAACATGGGCCTCGCCACCGAGAACGTCGCGCGCAAGTACGAGGTCACGCGCGAGGAGCAGGACGCCTTCGCGCTCCAGTCGCACAGGCGCGCCGCCGCCGCGCAGGACGCGGGGAAGTTCGACGAAGAGATCGTCCCCCTCAAGGTCACGTTCGAGGAGTTGAATGAGAAGGGGAAGAAGACTACGCGCGAAGTCACCTTCACGAAGGACGAGGGCGTGCGGCGCGACACTTCCGAAGAGGGCCTGGCGAAGCTCAAACCCGCCTTCCACGCGAAGGGAACGATCACGGCCGGCAACGCCTCGCAGATGTCGGACGGCGCGGCGGCGGTCGTCGTCATGTCTGACGAGCGCGCGCGGCAGTTGAGCCTGAAGCCCCTGGGGCGCTTCGTCGCCTACGCCACTGCCGGCTGCCCGCCCGAGGAGATGGGCATCGGCCCCGTCCACGCCATCCCGAAGGTCTTGAAACTCGCCGGCCTCAAGCTCGAAGAGATCGACGTGATAGAGCTGAACGAAGCCTTCGCCGCCCAAAGTCTAGCCGTCATCAAGACGCTCGGGCTCGACCCCGAGCGCGTCAACGTCAACGGCGGAGCCATCGCGCTGGGCCACCCTCTGGGGTGTACGGGCGCGAAACTGACCGCCTCCATCCTGCGCGAACTCGAACGCCGCGGCGGGCGCTACGGCATGGTCACGATGTGCGTCGGCGGCGGCATGGGCGCCGCGGGAATTTTTGAGAGACTGTAAAAATACGCGTCTGAAAGGAGCAAACTATGTCTGCCGTTGCCGAAGATAAGAAGATAGTCGTGGGCGGGAGCTTCCTCATCGAGGAGAGGACGCCCGAGGAGGTCTTCACGCCTGAGGACTTCACCGAGGAGCACCGCATGATCGCCGACACCGCGCGGCAGTTCATGGACAACGAGGTGCGTCCCCGCACCCCCGAGCTTGAGAAGAAGGACTGGAAGCTGGCGCGCGAGCTCGTCCGGAAGGGCGCGGAGCTGGGCTTCATCGGCGCGACCGTGGACGAGCAGTACGGCGGGCTCGGCCTCGACCAGGTCTCGGCCTGCATCATCGGCGAGGCTCTGGGGCGTGCCGCCTCCTTCGCCACGACGATGGGCGCGCAGGGCGGCATCGGGCTGCTCCCCATCGTCTACTACGGAACCGAGGAGGCGAAGCAGAAGTACATCCCGCGCATCGTCTCGGGCGAGCTGATTACCGCGTACGCTTTGACGGAGGCGGGTTCGGGCTCCGACGCGCTGGCGGCGAAGGCCACGGCGCGGCTGAGCGAGGACGGCACGCATTACGTCATCAAGGGCGAGAAGATGTGGATCACGAACGGCGGCTTCGCTGACCTGTTCGTCGTCTTCGCCAAGGTTGACGGCGACAAGTTCACGGGCTTCATCGTCGAGCGGCAGGAGGGCCTCTCGAACGGGGCCGAGGAGCACAAGATGGGCATCAACGGCTCCTCGACGACCGCGCTCGTGCTCGACGACGTGAAGACGCCGGTCTCGAACCTTTTGGGCGAGGTCGGCAAGGGTCACAAGATCGCCTTCAACATCCTCAACATCGGCCGCTTCAAGCTCGGCGCGATGTGCCTCGGCGGGATGAAGCTGGCGACCTCGGAGTCGGTGCGCTACGCCAACGAGCGCCACCAGTTCGGCAAGCCCATCTCCTCCTTCGGCGCCATCAAGCACAAGCTGGCCGAGATGGCCGTCCGCACGTGGGTCGGCGAGGCGATGACCTACCGCACGCTCGGGCTGATCGAGGGCGCGATCAACGCGACCGCCGACGCCGCAGACCCCGAGTCGAAGCTACGCGCGATTGAGGAGTACGCCGCCGAGTGTTCGGCCATCAAGGTCTCGCTCTCGGAGTACTGCCAGTACGTGACGGACGAGATGGTGCAGATATACGGCGGCTACGGCTACTCGGCCGACTACCCGGCCGAGGGGGCCTACCGCGACGCGCGCATCAACCGCATCTTCGAGGGCACGAACGAGATCAACCGCATGCTCATCCCCGGCATGCTCATGCGCCGCGCGATGGGCGGCAAGCTCGCCCTGCTCCCCGCCGCGCAGGCGCTGATGGACGAAGTGCTGTCGCCTTCGATGCCTTCGCTCGATGAAGATGAAACCGTCCTCGCGGCCGAAGCGAAGCTCGCGAAGAACGCGAAGAAGGTCGCGCTGATGGTCTTGGGCACGGCCGCGCAGAAGTACATGACCGCGCTCGCAGAGGAGCAGGAAGTCCTCATCGGAGCGTCGAACATCATCATGGATGTGTTCGCGATGGAGTCGGCCATCCTGCGCGCGCAGAAGCTCGCCGCCTCGCAGGGCGAGGAGCAGTCGGCGCTCTACCTCGACATGGTGCGCGTCTTCTGCAACGACGCGGTCGAGCGCGTCGAGGCCGAGGCCAAGAACACGCTCGCGGCCGTCGGCGAGGGCGACGAACTGCGCACGCTCCTCGCCGCCCTCAAGCGCTTCACCAAGCACACCCCCGTCAACACCGTCGCCGCCCGCCGCCGCATCGCCGACGCGATGATCAAGGCGAACCGGTACGTCTACTAGAAGAAGAAGTCAGGAGTCAGGAGTCAGAATAAGGAAAGCGGTCGCCGCCTCTTGATTCTGACTCCTGACTCCTGACTCCCTACCCTTTCCCATGCGCATCATTCCCATCTCCGTGCCAACGCCCTTCTACGTCGGGCCGGTCAACTGCTACCTCGTCGCCGAAGAGCCGCTGACCTTGATAGACACCGGGCCGAAGACGAAGGAGGCGATGGAGGCTTTGAGGGAGGGCTTGAGGAGGGCGCGCGTCCGCGTCTCGGACTTGAGGCGCATCGTGCTGACGCACGCGCACGAGGATCACTGCGGCCTCGCGAAGCAGTTGCGCGACGAGGCGAAGGAGGCGCAGGTCTTCGTCCACGGCTGGGAGACGGGCCACCGCAAGGGCCGCCTGGAGTACGGCGAGAACCGCGCGCTGCTGGAGCGCGCGGGCGTCCCCCCGGAAGAGTTGGCCGAGATGCGCCGCATGTACGAGGGCGTCCGCCGCTTCGCCGACGCGCTCGAAGACCACGAGCACGCGGAGCTTGTGGACGACGAGGAGCTAAAGTTCGAGCGCGGCTCCCTGCGCGTCGTCCACACCCCCGGCCACACCCCCGGGTCTTGTTCGTTCCTGCGCGAGGCCGACCGCACCGTCATCGCCGGCGACTGCGTCCTCAAACGCATCACGCCCAACCCCGTCCTCTCGCCCGACCCCGTAGACCCCGCGCGCCGCTTCCGCTCGCTCGCCGAATACCTCGTCAGCCTCGCGCGCCTCCGCTCGCTCCACCCCACGCTCGTCTACGGCGGCCACGGCGACCCCGTCGAAGACTACGAAGAACTCTTCAACCGCTACCTCCGCGCCATCAACGAACGCCAAACGGAAGTCATCCGCCTCATCCCCAAGACCGGCGCCACCGCCTGGGACATCGCCCTCCAACTCTTCCCCGGCGCGGACAACGTACACCGCTTCCTCGCCGTCTCCGAAGCGGCCGCCCACCTCGACCTCGCACACTCCGAAAACAAACTCGCCCTCGAACTCTCCCCCGACGGCCGCGAAATCTACCGCAAGCCCTGACGTTTTAAGGCACCACAAACCGTGAGAAGACTCCCCCTCATTAGCCGTTGGGGCACGATTGTCGAGGCGGGCCGGCGGTTGTTCCGCCGATTACTTCAGCTCGACTATTTTCTTCTTTAACCGCTCGACCAACTCCCGCGTCTCGGGTAAGTTCCGTGCCCATAGCTTCTCCGTTATCGCCAGCGCCTCCTCTGCCAACGGCAGAGAGAGTTCAGGTCGCCCTGCTGATTCGTGTGCACGAGCGAGACCATACAAGGCGGCCGCGATCGAATCCTGTCGCCCGATTTCGCGCGAGACTAGAAGTCCCTTTTCAAACCACTCGCGAGCCTGCTCCCACAGCTTGCGGGCAAGTCCGAGATTTCCCAGGTTATTTGAGACGTACGCTTGGGGTTCTCCAAAGCCGCCTTTCTCCGCCAGCATAAACGCCTCGCGGTAATATCGCTCCGCGTCGTCATACAGCTTGCGCCTTTCCGCCAGCATGCCCAGATTATTGAGTGCAGTTGCGGCATCATGATCATTCTTCAGGTCACGCCAGATTGCCAGCGCACCCAGAAATAAACGCTCGGCGGCGTCGTAGTCTTTGCGCATGTATGAGACCAACCCCTGCATGCGCATCGCCTTCGCCTGCTCGTACTTTCCCCCACTGTGTGCCCACGCATCGGTGCTGTGGTCCGCCCACTGGGCCGCATCAGCCGTCTCCCCGCGGTAGTAGTGTAACCAAGCTATGTGGTGCGCCTGCCAGCCGGTTACCCTCCAGTCGCCTAGCACAGACGCGGCTTCATACGCGCGCGCTCTTACACGTATTATGTTGTCCCATTGGCCCATATAAAACAGAGGCTTAGCCACGGCGACTGCCAAACGGTTCAGCAGTTGCGCGGCTTCCTTGTCGGCGAGACTCTCATCTTCAACTCCGGCCATTTGCCAGAGCAATTCCGCCGTGGCGTCGAGATTGGCCCATTCAACCTCTACCAAACTGTATGTCTTATAGTTCGCGTCGCTCCCTCCATACTGCTCTGCGTAGCCTATCCAGTAGCGAACAAAGTTAGCGCCAGCCTTGCGGGCGAGTTGTCCGTCGGCTAGTAACACATCGCGCACAAAACTACGCGTGAGCGGGTGGAGGGCGTAGCGTTCTTCGCCCGCGAGCACATCCACGAGCGAGAGGGCGCTCAGGCGGTCGATGGTGGTTTCGAGTTCAGTGCGGGAGAGTTGGGCGACTTCGGCCCAGGCTTCGAAGGTGGCGGAGGGTGCGAAGAAGGAGAGGGCGCGGAGGGCAGCTTCATCGTTGGTGGTGAGTTCGCGGCGCGCCTCTTGGAAGATGAAGTTTTGGAGGTCGGCGTCGCGGTTGCCGCGGAGCATGGAGAGGGCCGAGTCAAAGCTTAAAGCCGCGCGGACACGCATGAGACCGAGGGTGTGGGAGAGGGCGAGGGGCGAGCCGCCGGTTGCGTCGTAGAGTTGTTGCCAGCCTGATTCGCCGGCGCGTTGTAGTTTGGCGGCGAGGGCGGCGTCGCGTTCGGCTTCGGCGGCGATGAGTTGGCGGGCGGCGTCCCAGTCGAGCTTTCCGAGGCGTAGCCAGACGGAGCCTTCGCCGCCGCGGCGGCGGCTGGTGATGACGGCCTTGCTGCCTTGGGGGAGTTCGCGGAGGAAGTCGGCCAGCGCCTCTTGTTCTTCTTTGGTTAACGTTTCGAGGTTGTCGTAGATGAGGAGCGTGGGCCGCTCGCGCAGGGCGTCGAGCAGGGCGCGGCGCTTGGGGTCGGAGGCGAGCTTGGGGATGCCGGGTTGGTCGAGGACGCGGGCGGTCTCGTTGAGGAACTCGTCGAGCGTGCGCGCGGCGGGCGTCTGCTCACGAATCCCGCCGGGGGCGAGGGCGTGCTGCTTGGCGCTGACGAAGACGAAGGCTTCAAAGCGGCCGGTCTCCTTGCAGCGGTGCGCGGCCTCGACGGCGAGCGAGGTCTTGCCGATGCCGCCGATGCCGTCTATGAGCACGCCCCACGTCCGGTCTTCGGGGCTGAGCGCGCGCATGACGACCTCCATGTCCTTGTGGCGTCCGAAGAACGCGGCGCGGCGCGGGAGGTTGTTCGGAATCTTAGGCGCGAGCGCCTGGACGACCTGCGGCTCAATAGGCGCGCCCTTAAGCTTCTCGCCGTATGTGAGCAGGAGGCGTTGCAGGTTATCGAGGAGCAGGCGCTCGAACGCCTCCGTCGTGTCGAACGTCTGATGGAGGCCGGGGTGCTCGCCGGCGGCCTCGAACTGCGCGAAGAACTCTTTGACGCGTTTGAACTGCTCGGGGTCGAGTGCGTCGGGCGGGATGGGCCGCGTGCAGCGGTACATCATCAAGTGCGGCCGGCCGTGCTCCTTCCAGAGCCGGTAGGCGGTCTTGAACTCCTCCTCGGTGCCGGAGAGGTACTCCCTCCGCGCCTGCTCGTCCTGGCCGCCGGGCGGCGTGCCGAAGCGGTGCCAGAGGATGCCGACGAAGACATCCCACTCGGTGGGCTTGAGCTGGTCGAAGATGACCTGTTGGGGCCGCCCCATGTCGGGCACGGCCGCGCGCCAGTCAACCACGTCGAGCACGATGCCGAGGGCGTCGGCCAGAGGCTTCAGCATCGCGGCCGCGGTCTCGACCTTGGCGCGCTCGGTCGCCACGTCCGAAGGCGACGCCGCAAAGATTCGCAACTTCTGCATCGCACGCCCCCCGCCGCTTCTGTCTGATGGTGCAGATTATACGGCGGCGGGGGGCGTGAACAATGCTTAATTGCCGCCGCTTGTCTGCGCGGGGACTTGCGGGAGCTTGACGCGGTTGTTCATGTCACGCAGGGCGGCGATGTTCTTGTCGCGCAGCGCGAAGGTGGTCTTGCCGACCGAGAGTTCGACGTAGGAGGCGCGGGCGAGCTTGAGGAAGGTCTCGTAGGGGACGGAGATTTCGAGTCTCTCCTTCGAGTCCTCGGCGAGCCAGCCCTCGCCGACGGCCTGCGAGAGCAGGGTCATGCGGCCGAGGCGGAGCGTCTGGCCGTCGGCGACGGCCGAGAGGTCGCGCTCTGCGGGCGTGTGGCGCGCGTCCCAGTCTTTCGCCTCGAAGGTGAGGCGCAGCGTCGCGCGCCGCACGTATTCGAGCTGCTTGCCCGGGCAGTGGAGCGCCGCCTCAAGCCTGACGCAGAGATTCTTGAACCTGCCCTCCATGCCGCGCCCGGCCTCGCAGGTGACGCTCATGCGCTTGAGCGTGACGACCGTCTCGCGCGCGAAGCCGTCGTAGGCGGTCTCGATCTTGCCGCCGTGGTTGAGCGGCATCGGCTCGCCGGAGAGTTTGGGGGCCGGCTCGTTGCGGCGCGCGCCGCCGTCCTGCGCGCGCACGCCGGCCGCGAGCGTCACGAGGACGCAGCAGAGCGTGACGAAACTTTTCATGACGTAAAAATCCTAGCCGGGGCGCTCGGGTCTCTTGCGCTGAGGCGCGTGCGGCGTGGGGCTGTTGCGAGGGCGACGTGGCATTGGGACGAGCCGCCGCGGGCTTCGTGTCGCCTTACTTCGATACTAGGGAGCCGCGCGCGCGGCTGTCAAGGGGGAACGAACGGGCCGCGGTCTTTAAGGGGCCGGCTGACCCTTCGGCTCCTCGACGTTCGACAGGTGTGAAGCCACCACCTGCCAGCGCCCCCCGCTGCGCACGTAGGTGTCCGTGTAGCGGGACTGCTCCCTGACGGTCTTGCCGTCGCGCTCGTACTCGGTGACGACGCGCCCGGTCAGGATCACCGTGTCGCCGTAGGCGCGCGACTCCACGCCCTCCGTGCGGAACTTCATGCGCGGCTGGCCCGGCCGGCGCGGCGCTTTAATCATGGACATCAACTGCGGCTTGGTCTGCATCCCGCCGTTCGGGAAGGTGATGGTGAAGCCGTCCGCCACGATGCGCTCCATCGCCGCGGCGTCGTTCTGCTCGTAGGCGTCGAGCCACTGGCGTTCGAGCCTCCTCACCTCCTCTTCGGCCCCGGTCAACTGGGCCTGCGCGGGCGCGACGCCGCACGCGGCGACGATCAACGACACGAGGACGATTACCCTCCCGGCCATCCCTCACCTCCGGACTCGTCTTCAGACTCTTTCAGGTCTACGGCCGTCGCAGGATATATCCGGGCCCCTCGCCGAGTCCAGCCCCGACCTCAGAGAAGTTAACCCACCCGGTCTGTCAGCCACGTCGCAAAGGAGAGCCAGGCTTGCGTGTGGCCGACGACGAGGCGCAGCGGGTGCGAGAGGATGAGCAGCAGCCCGCCCAGGACAGTCGCGCGGTGCGGGCGGCCGCGCGTGAGGAGGTCGTAGAGGAGGATGACGAGGACGAAGAGGTCGGACAGGCCGAAGAAGGCGAGCGGGCCGACCTGCTGTATGAAGTCGAAGGGGAGGCGGGCCACGGCCGCCGGCAGGATGGCGATGGTCGCCAGAAGCATCAGACGCTTGTGCGCGTCCGCGCGCCGCCGGTAGTAGACGGCGGCGCCGGCCAGCAGCGCGAAGACCAGCATGTCCCCGAGCGGTATCGTTAGAAAGACGAGCGGCGAGGGCGACCCCGGCGGCACCTCGACGATCTTCGCGCGGACGACCGCCGTGAACGTGCCGACCAGGATCATGAGGACGGCCAAGCCCGCGCCGGCCCAACCCAGTCGCATGTGGACGCGCGTCCGCTTCGCCGCGACGAGCGCCGTCTGCGCGAGGAGGAGGACTATCCACGCGGAGAAGATGAGCCCGTGCAGGTGGAGCAGGGGCGTCATGGCGGGCGGCGTGCCGAAGTAGGGCTTGAGGTAGTACGAACGCGCGAAGCCCGCGAAGACGACGAGCAGGAAGGCGACCGCCATGCCCGCGTAGAAGAGGCGCTCGCGCCGCCGGGCCACCTTCAGGGCGTCGGCCGCCGCGCCCCGTCTGTCGGCCGTCAAAGTTTCCATCGGGGGAGTCCTCCTAACCTGTTTTCAGCTCACAACTCAAACGCCGGTTGCCTTCGCGGGCGTTAACTTGAACTCCACGCAGTGGCCGGGGAGCAGGGGCTCGTCGATGATCTCGACGCGTCGCTCCGTGAGATTGACGTTGCGCTCGGACGGCCTGAAGGTCACTTCGACGTTCACGTCCTCCGCCCCTTCGCGCAGGACGATCCGAAGGCCGTCCGTCAACTCCGTCATGATGAGGTAGTAGGAGCCGGGGCAGCTCCTCACCTCCCGGCGCTCGATGAGCAAAGGGACTTCTCTGTTTTCGCCCGCCGCCGGCAGGTCAACGCCGAGTTTCAGCCGCCCGTCCTTGGTGACGCTCATGTCCACCTTCTCGTCCCTGCTCTTCCACGGCATGCCTTCCCTGTGTTCGATCTTCTCGTAATGGGCGCCGATGCTCGCCCCCGTGAAGCGCGGCAAGTCGCGCCCGGTGATGTGCTCGTCCAGCCCGTGGACGACCTCGTACCTCTTGCCCTTCGAGAGGAGGTTCGCGAGCGAGTAGCTGAACTCGACCTCCAGCACGACGTGGCCCGCGTCGGCCAGCGGGTCGCGGACGACGCGCAGGCTGAGAACCGAGCCGCGCCGGATCAACTCACGCTTCAACAGCGTCTCTTTGATGCTCTCCCAAACCCCCGCGGGCAGGCCCGAGCCGTAGAGGGTGTCGAGGAGGGACTCGACCTTCTCCAGGTCGAATCTGGTTCGCGCGTACGCCTCGTACGCGACGGTCACGAGGGCCGAGATGAGGAACGCTATCCCGAGGTCGCGGCTGATGTCGTGAGCCAGGGACGCCTTTTCCAGCTCGTGGGCGGCGAAGAGCAGCCCCGCGCCCACGATAAATAAGAGGCCGATCAGAACCACGAGGAGCCTCAACCCCGTTCTCTTCTTACTCATCGGCTACCTCCTTCGGCAGAGTTGTAAGGTTCGGGCGGCGCGGCGTGCGCGGCCCGGCAGCCGTCGGCGTCGGAACTTCAAATCCCGTAGGCCGTGAAGCCGCCGTCGATGGCGACGCACTGGCCGGTGACGTAAGACGAGGCGGGCATCGAGAGGAAGGCGACGACCGCGGCGACCTCTTCGGGCTCCCCGACGCGGCGCATGGGCGTGCGCGAGAGGATGCGCGCGAAGCGCTCGGCGTCGGCGAGCACCGGCTCGACGAGCGGCGTGCGGATGTACCAGGGGGCGACGGCGTTGACGCGGATCCGATCCCGCGCCCACTCGACGGCGAGGCTGCGCGTCATCTGGAGGAGCGCCGCCTTGCTCATCGCGTAGGGCGCGCCCGTGCTCGTGTGCGTGAGGCCGGAGACCGAGGAGACGTTGACGACCGACGCGCCGCCCGCCTTCTTCAGAAGCGGGTGCGCCGCGCGCGTCAGCTCGAAGGCCGAGGTCAGGTTCGTCGAGATGACGCGCTCGTACTCTTCCGCCGCGTACTCGACCGCCGCCTTGCGCACGTTCGTCCCGACGTTGTTGACGAGCACGTCGAGCTGGCCGAGCGATTCGAGACGACGCAGGACGGCCGCGCGCCCTTCGGCCGTCGAGAGGTCTGCGGCGACGCCGTCCGCCCGCGCGCCCGCGCGCCGCCACGCCTCGACCTGCGCCGCGAGCCGCGCCGCGTCGCGCGCCACCGCCACGACGCGCGCGCCGAACGAGAGGAACTCCTCGGCCACGGCCAGGCCGATGCCGAGCGTCGCGCCCGTCACGAGCGCCGTCCGCCCCGCGAGGCTCCATCGCGCGCCGCCGCTTTGCGAATCCGCTTCCGACAAAGTTCTTCCCTCCACGTCCGTTGCGCGGGAAAGAATAAACGCGACGGGGCTGTGAGGGGAAGTCTTTTACTTCAACTTCCGCCGGAGTTCCCGGGGCAGGTAGTTGCGTGAGATGAAGTCTGTGTCGGCGACCGCCTGGTGGCAGGCGCGGCAGCTTTCGAGCCGGCCGCGCGCCCGCACCTCTCGGCCCCGGCCGTCGAGCACGAGGTACTCCCAGTCGCCGCCCCCCGGGTCGAAGCCCGCCTCGCGCTTGAGCATCGCGGTGAGCAGCTCGGGCTCCGACGCGTCGCGCGCGGGGAGCTTCTCCTTGACGACGAGCGACCCGACGGGGAAGCGCGGCCTCAGCTCCTCCAACATCGCGCGGCGGCCGGCGTCGTTGACGAAGACGTTGATGAACTTGTCTACGTGCGGGTTGTCGGGGCGCTCCGCGCGCATCTCCGCGTCGGGCGGGGGGAGCGCGCAATCGGTCGGTCTCACCAGGTGGAACCGGGACGGCTCCTTATTAACGCGCGTCCAAGCCTTGTAGCCGGCGACCAACTCGGCCCCCGCGAGAGGCTTAGCGGGCGGCGGCTCCGGCGCGTCCTTCTGTGAGCCTGATGTGCTGAGGCACGCGGAGGTGGCGCACAGCGCCACCGCGACGATTGTAAGCTTCGGCCAGGCGGCCCGGCGGCGTGAAGGCATGGGGGCGGACGCTCCTTATGTTCTGAAGGGTCGTGTCAGGCATCTCTACTTTCCGTCTCGCACGAACAGAACGAGGAAGGCTCGCTGGCCTTGCGCGGACTCTTTGTGGCCGCTCCGGCTTGTATGGGCGTTTAATACTCCTTCTCGAATTGCGGATGCACCCACAGAAACTCCTGCCGCTTGTTCTGCACGCGGATTAGACCGCCGAGGCCAGGGTCTTTCTCCTTCAGCCACGCGTGGAGTTGTCGCAGAGTCGCGCCCTGCGCCCGCATGGCCTCGCCCCGCTCCAAATCGGGCGCGTCACCGTGCCCGAGCCACCCCCCGACCTCACCGCCGCCCTTGAGTACCGAGTCGAGGCTCTTTTGCCCCAGTTCTAACTGCTTCTCAATACGCTTGTAGGATGCGTCATCTAGCATGAGCTTAGTCGCCGACGCCGCGACAGGCACTATAAGACTGAGCGCCCCCGTGAGCAGTTTCAGCCACGGCGCCGCCTTCGCGACCCAGTCGCGGGGTAGCGTCAGTTCGTAGACTCCTCGCGCGTCACCCTCACCATTCAGCGCCGGTAAAGGCATGCGCGAGTGCTCGCACCAGAGCGTAATGCGGAACTTCTCGCTGAGCCAGCCCGGACGGTCGAAGAAGCCGGGCTCGACGGGCTCGAAGCTGAAGAGGCGCGGGCCCTCTTTGGCCTCATCCAACATCGTCTGCATCAAGCCCCTAAACGCGTCCTCGACCTGGCTCATGATGCGGCGGTCGTTGAGGTCTAAGGCGCGGAAGCGCTCGTCCGCCCGCCGGTCTTGACGGTTCAACTGCGCGCGAACAACGTCGAGTCTTGAGCGCACCTCCTCGAAGCCCTGCGCGACAAGCTGCTCGATGGACGTGCGCCGCACCGCCGGGGCGTTCTGCAAAAGGCAGTCAATGTCCTGCGCCTGATCGCAGGCCGAGACGGTGCAGGGGAAGATTGTCATTCCTTTCCGCTTGAAGACGATCAGCTTCTGCACCTCGAAGACACCGCGCCCCGGCTCGTCCAACCCGCACGGCTCGACGCACGGCACGACGACCTCGCACCGGAGCCCCTCCCAGAAGTTCTCCACCAGCCACTTCACCTCGTGCGTGAGGATGGAGAGGAAAGTGACGGGCGAAGGGGCTCGCACGGTAATGCGCACGTCGTTGCCGACGTGCTCCAACAGCGCCTGCCCGTTGTAGTCGTAGTCGAGCACCAGCCCGCGCTGCCAGTGAACGCTATCGTTGTAATTCACACGCCCCAAGGAGAATTTATGCAGGCGGACGATTAATTGGTAGAACAGCCCCTCGGCGGTCGCCGACTGCCCGTTCCTCGCGTCCACGATGCGGCAAATCTGCACCTGCTGCTCGTCACCGTCCGCCGGTTCGGCCGGCCAGACGCGGTTCAGGTCTTCTTCCGGGCGTATGTCGGGGACGAGCTGGGCGACCAGACTGGTGTAGTTCAGTCGCGGGAGTTGCCTTGACGCCCCAACCGCGGATTTGAGGGCGCTGGCGACTCGCTGCCAGAAGCTGATGGCGTCCTCGGGCTCCGAAGGCACGGAGACTTTGTATGAGATGTCGAAGCGCTCCATCAGGCGCAGGAAGAGAGGGTGCAGCTTCTGGTCATAGCGCGCCACGGGCGGGCGCGCCGGGTCGTCCCAGAGTTGCGAGAGGCGCTCGAACTCCACCAGCCCGTGCGCGTCTCGGGTCTGCTTGTCGTCGAGGACGAAGCTGATAGCCGTCGAGAGCCAGTCGGGTTTGAGGACGACGATGTCGCGCAGCGCCGGGTCGTGCTCGTAGTGGATGAGGTGGCCAAGCCTGTGCGAGACGCGGACGAAGTCCTTCGCCTCGTCCTCCCCCATCCCGCGGCCCTGGCAGAGCCTAAGCACCTCCTCCAGAGGCATATATGCCGCGTCCGACTCCTTCAAGGCCCTCCGCGCCTCATCCCAGCGGCGCGGGACGGAGCGCCCCACCTCGGGGAGGCTCGCGGCGACGCGCGCGACGGCGCGCCTGAGGGCTTCGATGTTCGTCCGCTCGCCGGTCGCGCCGTCGGGCCTGCTCTCGACGAGGAAGAAGTCGAGCACCATGTCGCGGCCGAACAGGTCGTAGATTTCCTGCCGGTCGATGTCGGGCTGGCGCTCCTTCGGGCCGCCGTGCGTGGCGACGACGATGACCTTCGCGCCCGGCTCGCGGTGCTTTATCAGCTTGATCCAGTCCTTGACGAAGCCCTGCTGCGGCCCCTCCCGCGGCTTCCACACGACGAGATACACGGCCGGCGAGCTGAAGAACAACTGGTGCGTCGGCCTGTAGACCCGCTGCCCTCCGAAGTCCCAGCCGTTGAGCGTAATCTCCCTCCCGCTCTCCGGGTCTGTCACCTTCACGGGTTTAATCTCAATCCCGTGTGTCGTCGGCCGCCCCTCCTCCCACGGGTCACCCCGCAACGCCCCCAACAGACAACTCTTCCCGACTTCGCCCTCGCCAATCAGAATCAGCTTCGCCTCATTCAGCACTATCTGCCCGCCCTCCGCCTTAGTGCGCAAGTAACGCTTGACGGCGTCGATCCCTTCCTTGTCAGCCGCAGCCAGTTCAGGGTTCAGAGGGTTACCACCGATAAAAAGTACTTTCAGACGCTCACACCTGATCAGCGAAGTGGGCAGGTCGTCGAGCTTGTTGTTTCGCACGTCTAGTGTTTCTAAGTTGGGGAGATCGTATAGCCAATCAGGAAGCCGCGTTAGCTGGTTGTCGTACAGGCACAGATACTCAAGCTGCTTCAACTCTCCGATTTCAGACGGAACGGTTTGTAAAGTAACGCCCTGTAACGTCAGGTGGCGGAGTTGCCTGAGCTTTCGCAAGGCAGGTAGCACGCTAGCTTCCAAGGGACAGTACACCAGGCGGATATCGCGCAGATTCCCGAGTTCTTCCATCAGCTCCGGCTGCGCCGCCAGCGGTGTGCTGGTGATAATCAACTTCTCCAAGTACATGAGTCGGCCCAGCGAGCCTGGTAATACCATCTGTTGTGAGCTAGAGAAGTCGAGCGCGCGCAACTGCGTGAGCTGGTCCAGCCAATCCGGTAGCCCCGCCAACCGATTCCAAGAGAAGTTCAATGATCGCAAATGCGTGAGGTGCCGCAACGACTCAGGTAACTCGGTCAGCCCATTGTTGGAGATGTCGAGTGACTCCAACTTTGTGAGTCGGCCCAGCCAATCTGGCAATGTCCTCAAAAAATGTCTGGAAACGTCTAACGACTGCAACCACGTGAGTTGAAGTAATGACTCCGGCAAATCGGTTAGTCCCTTTTTTTGCTCGTCCCAGCCCCCACCAAGATTGAGTGCCGTGTTTCTTGATCTCAGCGCCGCTTCAATTCTTTGCTCCGCTTCCCAATAAGCTTCATTTTGTTTGTCAGCCATCACTTTTATCCCTTACCGTGGCCTTAAGAGTATGAGGCAGTGAAAGTTCGTTGGCGGGCGGAAGGATATTCCTTTAAGAAGTAGGCGGTCAACGATAAATTGGCGGGGTTTTGACGGGCGAAGTGAGCTTACTTCGCGCGATCAGGCTGTCTGAATAAGACGAGGAAGGCGCGCTGGCCTTGCGCGGCCGTCTCGTAGACGCGCTCGGCGCGGTAGCCTCTTTCGAGGATGAGCTTCAAGGGCTGGCGCGACTCGTCCCAACTCGTGTCGCGGAAGGCGGCCCAGAAGCGCTCGCCTTTGAGCGCGTCCGTCGTCGCCACTGAAACGCCCTGGAAGTCGCGCGGCAGGAAGTATGCAGGGTCTTCGGCGACGCCGGGCGCGCCTTTGACCGAGGCGACGCGGAAGCGGCCGTCGCCCGAGAGCGCGAACCAGAGGTGGTAGGCGACGAGGTCTTCAAAGGCGTAGAGTTCGCCCGCGCCCGCCCCGTCGCGCGCGGCGGAGGCAGCGAGCCCCTCCCACGCGCACCAGACGTAGGCGGGCTCGCGCCGCACGAGGTTGAGCGCGCCGGCGAGCGCCGCCCAGCAGCAGAGCAGGATGAGCGCCGCGGCCCTCCACCAGGCTGGGCGCAGACGCCCCAGCGCTACACCCGCGAGCAGCGCGTAAGGCCCGGCCGCCACGATCAGGTGGCGCGTCCCCCAGACCGACTGCGGCAGCACGTAGCTCGCGGCGAAGGCGAGTATGACGGGCAGCAGCGTGAAGGTGAGTAGAAACGCGACCGTGCCGCCTGTTCCGTCGCCACCTTCGTCCCTCCGCCCCGTCCTCTTAAACATCAAGACGGCGACGGGCAGGCCGACGAGCAGCAGGCCGAGTAGCGCGCCCGCCCGCACGAAGAGCGGCTCGGCGGAGCTTTGGCGGAAGTAGAAGGGCTGGTTGAAGAGCGCGAACAGCTCGAAGAGTTCGAGGGGGCCCGGCCGCCCGATCCACCCGATGTTCTGCGCGAGCCCCCCGGCCGCGCCCGCCGCGCCCAGGCACGCCAAGACCCAAGGCACGTACGCGACGGCGAGCCCCGCGGCCGTCAACGAGAACGCGCCGAGCCTCCGCCTCGCCCGAACCGCGAGGAAGACGCCCTCGCTCACGACGACGAGCCAGCCGTAGTAGTGCGTGTAGACGAGCAGCAGGTTGACGAAGAAGAGCGCGACGAGCAGCCCGCGCGCCCCGCCCTCCTTGTTGACCAGCCGCGCGAAGAGCCAGAGGGAGGTGAGCGTGAGCAGGAGCAGCAGGCCGTACATCCTGACCTCCTGCGCGTACTTGACGAGGTAGCCGTTCGCCGCCGCGACGAGCAGCGCGACGTTCGTCTCGGCCGCCCCCAGCCTCAGCTCGCGCGCGAGCAGCAGCAGCGGGACGAGCGCCGCCGCCGCCGCGACGACGGGGAAGAGGCGCAGCCACAGGAGCGACTCGCCGCCCGCCGCAACCCACACCTTGAGCAGCGCGTAGAAGAGCGGCGGGTGGATCAGGTCGGCCGCGACGAAGCGCCACAGCCCCGCCCACGTGTGGCGCGCGGCGTGGACGCCGAACAGCTCGTCGAACCACAGGCACGACCCCGTCAGACGCCACAGACGCGCCGCGACGTAGAGGGCGACGAGCGCCGCGAGAAGCAAGGCGGAGGGCTGAAGGCGGAAGGACGTAGGGCGAGCCGCCGGTTGACTGGGTTGGGTCATTGATTCGATGGCGCGAGGGTGACCGGGTCAGAACCGCCCGCGGTAGCGGGTGGGCCTTAGTTATTCGCCTGACGCGGTTGACTAAGGGTCACCCGCTACCGCGGGCGGTTCTGACCTGTGTCTACGGCAGCGTTTCGGGCTCGCCCGCGCCCTCGTCCGATTCTTCGCCGAGGTTCTCGCCCGAAGCCTCTTCGAGGTCGAGGGCCGCTTCGCCCAGGCGCGCGGTGAGCCAGTTGAGGAAGACCTCGGCCTCCTTCCCCTTGCCCGTCCAGCGCGCGCGGTCGAACATCGTCAGGGCCATCGCCAGGGCGTGGTGCTGGCCGGCGCGGTCGCCCGCGAACTCGAACTGGCGGTAGAGCCGGTCGATGAGCGCGACCGACTCGGCGGCCGTCTCCACGTCCTTGAAGCCGAGCTTGCCCGCGAAGAACTTCGAGTAGACATTCTGCGGCTGCGAGGTCGAGGTATAGAGGTCGAAGTAGCCCGAGTGGAGCCCCGCCTCCTGCAACACCGACGCGACGTACGAGGGGCGCGCGCCCGTGATGACCGCGATGTCCTCGACTTCGCCCATCCCCGAGAGGAAGAGCGAGATGATCTGGTCTTTGCGCGAGGGCTTGCCCGAAGACCTGCGCGGCTGCGGCGGCGCTTCGCCCGCGCCCCTGGACTTTTTCGCCTTGCTGCTCATTAGCGTCATCCCTCCTTTTTCGGCCGACGATTGTCGCGGGGTTTGTTGGCTACTTTATCACCTCGAACTCAAAATAGATTGTCTTCCCGCGCACGACGAAGCAGAGGTACTGCTCCCAGAAGCGGCGCAGGAAGCGCAGGCCGGGGTAGCGGTTGCAGGCGTTCACCATAAGCTCGAACCCGAGCAGCCGCCAGAGCTTGAGCATCGTCACGCGGATGAGGCGCGGGCGGAGCCGGACGTGGCTGTAGAAGTCGAAGTCGGGGCGGTCGCCGGTGAAGTAGGCGAACGACTCGGTCGTCAGGTGGTGCTTGTGCGTCGGGTCGGTGTAGGAGGCGATGTCGGAGAAGTGCGGCGTGTCGAGCCGAATGAGGCCGCCCGGCTTCGCCACGCGGTAGAGCTCGGCCACCACGGCGAGCACGTCCTCGACGTGCTCTATCACCTGGTTGCCGACGACGAGGTCGAACTCGTCGTCGGGGAAGGGGTAGGGCACCACGTCGAGGTCGTGGAGCACGTCGGCGTCCGAGCGCGGGTTGCTGTCCATGCCGACCGCGCCCGGCGTCTTGTGCTTGCCGCAGCCGATGTCGAGTATCTTCATGCGAAGGGGCAGTGTAGCGGGCGGGCGCGCGCGCGGACAAGCGGCGCGCGGGTGATAGATTCGGCGTTGACACGGGGCGTATTGGGTATAGAATTGCGACCCCCGCGGGCTCCTCGGCCCGCACGCCCGCAGACAGCGAAAGGAGACCGAACCATGCCCGATGACTCACGAGACCACGTCCACATCATCGTCAGCGGCGAGAACCTCTCGGCCATCGCCAAGCGCTACCACATAGACGTCAACGACCTCCTGGCCGCCAACCCGCAGATCAAGAATAAGAACAAAATCATGGTCGGACAGCGTCTGAAGATTCCGGACGCCGCCGCCCCGCAGCCCGTCCTGACGCCGCCCGTCGTCCCGCCCGCCGCGCACGACACGCCCGCGCCCGCGCCGGCCGAGGCCCCGACCGACGGCGGCGGCGCCGCCGCCGCCCCCGTCCGCGCGGGCATGCCGAACACCTCGGGGATGGACGAGGCGCAGAAGTTCGACCTCTACGCGCAATACTTCTCGCGCTACGGCGTCAACGTCAACGCGCTCGACCTCGGCGCGCGCGCGCTCCTCGGCCTGCGCGTCACGTCGAGCGTGCACGCCAACCAGGGCCTGGGCGAGTACAACGACCGCATCGTCGTCCTCTGGCGCGACGCGAAGGGCAAGCACGCGCAGGAGTTCGGCGCGACGACCGAGCCGAGCGCGCGCTACGAGGACACGCCCCAGAACCGCAAGCTCTACCCCAAGCGCATCCTCGGGGTGGACGCCAACAGCGACGGGCGCAAGGACACGGGCTGCCTGCCCGACGGCCTCTACCAGTACCAGAAGTCGAAGAGCGCGCACCTCGGCAACGTGCTGATGCCCTGCGCCGACATCTTCGTCGTCCGCGACGTTGACCACGACGGCGACTTCGACGAGGCGGACAAGGCGGCGAGCGTCGCCGAGAAGCTCAACTCCTCCCGCACCGTCCTCTTCCACTCCGGCGGGAAGAGCCAGACCTTCTCGGCCGCCTGCCAGACGATGCCGCCCGACACCTTCACGCGCTTCTGGGCGGCGCTCGGGACGGGGCAGACGCGCTACCAGTACGCGCTGGCGACCGTGGCCTGAAGGCCGGTTCCAGAACGGAAGACCTCCGGGAAATTTCCGCCGCAACAACTTTCGGAACCGGCGCGCGCGCCGGGCGTGAGAGGCGTCAAGAAGGAATCTCTTCCCGGAGGTCTACGTGTCTATGAACCGCAAAGCCTTGTCGAGTATCGCCGCCCTCGCCCTGCTCGGGACGACCGCCGCCGCCCGCGCGCAGACGGCCGCCCCGGCCCCACACGCGCCGCCGGCCGTGGCCGCCCCGCCCGCACAGCACGCTCCGGCCGAGCCCGACCTCGACGTGCTCCCGGCAATCGCCGACGCGCCGGACGCGCCCGACGCGCCGGAAGCTCCTGACATGCCTGACGCGCCGGACGCGCCCGACGCGCCCGACGAGCTTGATGTGCCTGACGTGCCCGACGCGCCGGAGGCCCTGCCCGCGCTCCCGCAGGAACCCGCGCCCGCGCCCGCGCCGCCGGCCGTCGCCACGACCTTCTTCGTCTCGGGCAACTTCCTAGGCGTGCGCACCGAAGAGGTTACGCGCGAGAACATGCAGCGCTACGGACTCTCGGGCGAGCCGCGCGGCGTCGGAATCCGCGAGGTCGTCAAGGGCAGCCCGGCCGAGAAGGCGGGGCTGCGCGCGAACGACGTCATCGTCCGCTTCGACGGCGAGCCGGTGACGAGCGTCCGCAAGCTGACGCGCCTCATCCAAGAGTCCGCGCCCGACCACGCCGCGCGTGTCACGGTGCTGCGCGGCGGCTCGGAGCAGGTGCTTTCGGCCACGCTCACGCGCCGCGAGCCGTTCGTGTCCGCGGCCGGCGAGGGCCTCTTCCACTTCCCGTCGGTCATCTTCGACGACGCGTGGCGTCTCGGCGACGAGGCGGCGCGCAACTCCGAGCAGTGGAAGCGCTCGCAGGAGCAGATGCAGCGGAAGTGGGAGGAGATGGCGCGCAAGCACCCGCGCATCTTCGGCGGCTCGGCGCGAAGGATCGGCGTGGCGACCAACGCGCTCGGCAAGCAGCTCGCCGAATACTTCGGCGTCACGCACGGCCTGCTCGTCAGCTCGGTCGAGGCGGGCAGCCCCGCCGAGAAGGCAGGCATCAGGGCCGGCGACATCGTGACCGAGGCCGACGGCCAGAAGGTCGAAGACTCGGGCGACCTCGTCCGCGCGCTCTCGGCCAAGGAGGAGGGCGAGGTCACGCTCACGGTCGTGCGCGACCGCAACCGGCGCACGGTGCGCGTCACGCCCGAGCGCCGCACGACGGCCCCGCAAGGGATGTTCGCGCCCGGCGCCTTCCGCCTGCTTGAGTCACCCGTCGCCGCCGTCACGCTCCCGCGCATGCAGATGCACCCTGACGTGTTGACCGCGCGGCCCGTGGTCGTCACGCCGCGCTTGCTCTCTGCGCCGCGCATCCGCGCCACGCCGCGCCCACGCGTCTTCGGCCTCGGCGACCGCGTGCTCTAACACCTGCACGGAGACCATAGCGGTCAGAACCGCCCGCGGTAGCGGGTGGGCCTTGGTTAACCGGCAGCACCGTGTAACCAAGGCCACCCGCTACCGCGGGCGGTTCTGCCTTCATCAAATCCGCGGCGCGGGTGCGCGGCGTAGTACGAGTTGATGACGGGGCGCAGGGTCTTCATCACGGGCGGGACGGGCTACCTCGGGCGCGCGCTCATACCCTTACTCTTAGAGCGCGGGCACGAGGTGCGCGCGCTCGTGCGGCGCGGCTCGGAGTCGAAGCTGCCCGAAGGGTGCGAGGCGGTCGCGGGCGACCCGCTCGACTCGTCGAGCTACGCCGGGCGGGTCGCGCCGTCCGACACGTTCGTGCAGCTCGTCGGCGTGCCGCGCCCTTCGCCAGCGAAGGCGCGGCAGTTCCGCGAGATCGACCTCGTCTCGGGCCGCGCCTCCGTCGAGGCGGCGCGCGCGGCGCGCGTCCGCCACTTCGTCTACGTCAGCGTCGCGCAGCCCGCGCCGGTGATGAAGGCTTACCAGGAGGCGCGCGCGGAGGTCGAGGCGGCGCTCAAAGACGCGGGCCTGCCCGCGACCGTTCTGCGCCCCTGGTATGTGCTCGGCCCCGGCCACCGCTGGCCCTACCTGCTCAAGCCCTTCTACTACGTCTGCGAGCGCCTCCCCCCGACGCGCGAGACCGCCCGCCGTCTCGGCTTCGTCACGCACGCGCAGATGACCGCCGCACTGCTGCGCGCCGTCGAAGACCCCGCCCCGGACTTCCGCCTCCTCACCGTCCCGGACATCCGCGCCGCCGCCGGGAGCGTTATTCGCGTGAGCATACCGACGACCGTTTAGAGGCGGGCTGTGCCCGCCGCCGCGTGATACATCGCGGCACGCCCCGGCGGGCGGAGCCCGCCTCTAAACGGTTGGCGATTAACTCAAGCGCAACCCGCTCTAAAGCCCCGCACTCCTTCTGACTCGTGCCGCCGTTGTACAATCCTCTCGATGGCAGTTAGAAGGGAAACACTTAACGACAGGCAGAAGCAGTTTGAAGCGCTCGTGGCGGAGGCGGCCGCGTGCCGCCTTTGCGAGGCGATGTGCGGGCGCAGCGCCGTCTTGAGCGAGCGGAACGGGCGCGTCGGCGCGCGCGTGCTGTTCGTGGGCGAGGCCCCGGGGCGTCAGGGCGGCGACCGCACGCGCGTGCCCTTCTCGGGCGACCAGTCGGGGCGGAACTTCTCGCGCTACATCGCCTCCATCGGCCTCGCGCGCGAAGAGACCTTCATCACCAACTCCGCGCTCTGCAACCCGCGCACGGCGACGGGCGCGAACCGCAGGCCGACGCGGCGGGAGGTCTCGAACTGCTCCGACTTCCTGCGCCGGCAGGTCGAGACGGTTGACCCGCCGGTCGTCGTCACGCTCGGGGCGGTGGCGCTTGAAGCCCTCCGCGGCGTCGAGTATCATCGCCTCACGCTCAAGGAGAACGTCGGACAAATTCACGCGTGGCGCGGGCGTCTGCTCGTGCCGCTCTACCACCCGAGCCCGCAGGTGCTCGCCTCGCACCGTCGCGAGCCGCAGCAGCTCGAAGACTACAAGTCGGTCGCGCGCGCCCTCTCCCTCGCCCTTGGGGCGGCGCGCGCGGCCGCCGTTTGAAGAGGCGCGAAGGAGTGCAAATCATGTCGAAGAGAACTCACACCAGGGGGCAGGCCGGAAGGATGAGGACGTTCGCCCTGACGCTCGCGTCGGTCTTCGCGGCGGCGCTCGTGCTGGCGGTCGCGTGCGCGGCGCAGACGCAGACTGCGGAGGGGTCGAGGGCTTCGGAGAAGAAGGCCGCGGGCGCGGCGACGGGCGAGAAGGCGGCGTCGCCCGCGGACGCTTCCAAGAGCGCGCCGGCCGTCGCGGCGGCTCCGAAAGTGGGCGAGCCCGCGCCGGACTTCAAGCTCCCTTACGCGACGCAGGAGAAGATTTTCATGAAGCCGGACGAGCAGATGTCGCTCTCGTCGCTGAAGGGTAAGAACGTCGTCCTCGCCTTCTACCCGGCCGACTGGTCGGGCGGCTGCACGGCCGAGGTCTGCACCTTCCGCGACACCTTCATGGAGTTCGGCAAGCTCAACGCCGTGGTGCTCGGCGTCAGCGGAGACTACGTCTTCTCGCACCACGAGTGGGCCAAGCACCACAAGCTGCCCTTCGCGCTCCTCTCCGACCACGACCACCGCGTCGCGCGCGCCTACGACAGCTTCAACGAGCAGTACGGCTTCAACAAGCGCACCGTCTACCTCATCGACAAGGACGGCGTCGTCCGCTACGTCAACCCCGCCTTCAAGGCCAACGACAAGAAGGACTACGTCGCCCTGCGCGCCGAGCTTGAGAAGCTGAAGTGACAGTAGGCAGTAGGCAGATGGCAGAAGGCAGTTGAAGAGCTATTGCCTTAACTGCCCACTGCCTTCTGCCTGCTATTAAAAAATGGCTGAGGCGGTAAAAAGTCAGTCGGAGTACGAGGCCGTCCGCGGGGGCGGCGCGGGGCTCTTCGACCTGTCGGCGCGCGGGCGGGTCGAGGTGTCGGGCGGCGAGGCCGTGATGTTTTTGAACGGCATGCTGACGAACGACGCGGCGAAGCTCGAAGAGGGCGCGTGGATGCACGCGGCCTTCCCGAACCCGCAGGGGCGGCTCCTCGCCTCCGCCCGCGTGCTGCGCCGCGGCGGCGCATTCCTCTTCGACACGGAGGCGGAGACCTACCCGACCGTCCTCAAGCACCTCGAACGCTTCACGCTCGCGGGCGACTTCCACGTCCGCGACCTGACCGCCGAGACCGTCCTGCTCTCGGTGCAGGGCGCGCGCGCGCCCGAGTTCGTCGGCGCTGTGCTCGGCGCGGAGGCGGCGGCGACCGCGCGCGGCCGCGTCACCCGCGCGCCCTCCGGCGAAGCCGAAGTCACAGTCATCCGCGCGACGCACACGTCGGAAGACGGCTTCGACCTGTTCGTCGAAGCGGCGCACGCGGAAGCTCTCCGGGGCGCACTGGTCGGGGCCGGCGCGACACCCGCGGGCCAGGATGCTTTGGAAGTCCTGCGCGTCGAATCGGGCATCCCGCGCTACGGCGTTGACGCGTCGGACGCGAACGTCGTGCTCGAAGTGGTGGACGAATCGGAGGCGGTCAGCTACACGAAGGGCTGCTACGCCGGACAGGAGATCATCGCGCGCATACACTGGCGCGGCCACGTCGCCAAGCGGCTCACCGGGGTCGTCTTCGACCGCGACGCCGAGCCCCCCTCGGACGCGCGCCTGCGCGACTGCGCCGGGGGGCGCGAGGCCGGCCGCATCACCTCCACGGTCTTCTCGCCGCGCCTGCGCCGCCGCGTCGCCCTCGCCGTCGTCAAGTACGACTTCCTCGCGCCGGGCACCGAGCTGAAGGTCTTCGCGGGCGACGCGGAGGTCTGCGCCGCGCACGTCGCGGAGCTTCCGCTCGTGCGCGGGAGCTGGTGCTCACAGCCTTCGAGTGAGGAGTCGGATTGATGTCCGGCGAGAACGAACAACCCGCGGCCTCCGGCAACCTCGCCTACGAACAGGCGCGCCTCGCCTACAACATCATCCAGGCGCTCCTCGAACACACGCGCGTCACCCAGGACCTCGTCGCCCTCATGGCCTCCGCCCTGGGCGACGACACGCAGGAGGCCCTCGTCAACACCCCCCACTGGGCCGCCTACATGGACAGCCGCCGCGTCCTCGAACAGACCCGCAAAGACGTCGAGACCTTCGCCCAAGTCTGGACCCGCCTCGCCGAAGAACTCGAACCCCCGCCCGCCGAGACACCCACAACGGATTAAGCGCGCCGCCGACTCACAAACGCACGCACCGTCTCACACGAACTGCTTTATAATCCCCGACGCCGATTCCGACGCCCGCACGCCGCGGACACCCACTTGCCAAAAGGAGCCGAAGGTGCCCAAAAAGAGAACCCCACCCGAAGCGCAGCCCGCCGTTGGCGCACGTACGCCTGAACAGATTGCCGAAGAACGAATCGTTGAGTGGAAGGCCAATCCCGTTGAGCCCAACCAATCGTGGATAGATGTTTATGCGGAGAGGTTCGGTACTCGAACCCGAACCTTAAGTCTGGATGACTTAGGGTTGAAGATAGTTCCTGAAAGCATTCGCAATTTATGCGAGGTCGAAGTTCTTCAATTAGCTGGCAACAGAATCAAAAAACTTCCTGAGTGGATTGGAGAACTTAGGGCTCTCAAAGTGCTCGATCTAGAGGACAATAGCCTTCATCAACTTCCACCACAGATGAGAGAGTTGACTAAGCTTCGCGTTCTTAGGTTGCGAGAAAATTATCTAGAGTCCTTTCCGGAAGGCCTGAGCCATCTACCTATCACAGAGCTGACGCTAGCTGGTAACTTCAGCCTTGGTCTGCCGGAGAGCATACTGAGCAGGCCGCCCCAGGAAATCTTCCGTTACTATTTCGAGTCTAGGGTGCAAGAGAGCCGGCCGCTGCTAGAGATGAAACTGCTGCTCGTCGGGCGGGGGAAGGCGGGGAAGACGACGCTAGTCAAGCAGCTTGCTGGCGAGACGCCGGATAAGAATGAGTCGGAGACTCATTCCATCTCCATCCGGGAATTGACGCTTGGATGTCCGAAAGGCCAGGTCAGGACGCGCGCGTGGGACTTTGGTGGGCAAGAGATTCTGCACTCGACGCACCAGTTCTTTCTCACAGAGCGCAGCCTCTACTTGCTGGTGCTTGAGCCGCGCACGAACCTCGCGCAGCGCGACGCGGAATATTGGCTCAAGCTCATCGAGACGCAGGGTGGAGGTTCACCCACCATCGTCGTCCTGAATTGGAGTTACCCGCGGCGCTGGCCCATTGATAAGGTGAAGCTGCGGCGGAAGTATCCCTTCATTATTGCCTTCATCTCGACGGACGCTATGCGGGGCAACGGGATAGAGGAGTTACGTGAGGCAATCTCGACGACCGTTCAGGAGAAGATGCCCGACGTGTGGCTGCCGTTCCCGAAGCACTGGCGCGAGATTAAGGACGCCGTGGCGGGCATGCGCGAAAACTTCCTCACCTATGGGCAGTTCACGGCGCTCTGCGATGGGTTTGGTGAGAGGCGGCCGGACGCGCAGGCAGACCTCGCGGGCATACTGCACGCGCTGGGGCTGGCGCTCTACTTCGGGAAAGACCCGCGGCTGCACGACACGCGCGTGCTCAACCCGAGCTGGGTGACGGGTGGCGTGTACGCCGTCATCCGCGCGCCGTCCGTCGCGGAAAACCACGGACAGTTGGCGGTCGCGGACATGCCGAGGGTCTTGGAGGAGGCCGAGCGCGAGAACGTCATCAAGACGAAAGACTACCCGCGCGAGACGCACGGCTTCATCCTCGAACTGATGCGCGCCTTCCAGCTCTGCTACGCGAGCGAGGAGGAGCAGGGGAGGCCCGTGCGCTACCTCGTGCCCGAACTGCTGCCGGAGTTCGAGCCGGAGATGCCGGAGCCGTGGGACGACGCGCCCGTGCGCCTGCGCTACCGCTACGACGTGCTGCCGCCGGGCCTGCTCCCGCGCTTCGTCGTCCGCACGCACGCCTTGAGCGAAGACGCGCCGCACTGGCGGCACGGCGTAGTCCTCCGCCACGCCGGAGCGCAGGCCCTGATACGCGAGGAGACCGACCGCTCCGAGATACACGTCTTCGTCCTCGGCGGCGAAGACGAGACGCGGCGCGTGCTCGTCGCGATGGTGCGCCGCGAGCTTGAGACGCTCCACGCCGAGATGCGTATGCGGCCGACCGAAGAGTTGGAGTTGACCGGCGAGGGCGAGCGCTGGATTGACGTAAAGGCCCTGCGCGAGTTCGAGCGGCCCAACAGGCCGAAGCAGAAGCTTGCCGTCCAGCCCGAAGGCACGGCGGAGGTGAACGTAACGCGCGAGCTGGACAAGCTCATGCCCGCGGAGGCTCGCGCTATCGACCGCGAGCCTTCGACCGCGCCCGCGCCCGTCCGCCTCTTCGTCTGCTACGCGCACGAGGACGAGCGGCAGCTCAAGCGGCTCGACCTCATCCTCGACATCCTTGAACAGCAGCACGGGCTTTCCCCCTGGCGCGACGTGCGGCTCATCGCGGGCGAGGAGTGGGACGAGGAGATTCGGCAGAGGCTTGAGGCGATGGACATCTTCCTCTTCGTCGCCAGCATGACCTCGCTCGTACGCCCTTACATCAGAGACACGGAGCTGCGGCGTGCGAAGGAGAGGCGGGACAAGGGTGAGGTCGAGGTCGTCACGGTAAAGCTCGAACCTTGCGCCAGCGACGAAGATACTTTCCTCGGCAGGTTGCAGAGGTTGGCCCCGAAGTACAAGAGCATCGCGGAGGCGTCGCCGCGCTCCCTCGCCTGGGAAGAGGTGCGTAAAGATTTGCTGCCCGTCATCCGGCGTGTGCGTGACAAGAAGGAGAAGGCGGCCAGGCCATAGAGCCGGAACCCCCGGCCGCCGAATCCCCCGAGACACGCCGAGGGGGCACGACCCCCGCAACAATTACCTTTCACGCGTCACATCTCATAACCAAAATTGAAAGCGACACCTCCCGCCTGAAGGGCCTATCGTCCGCAACCGTTGGGGCGCGGCAGTTGCCTCCACGCGTGGCGAAAGGCCAGCACGTTTGCGGAGGTGAGAGATGTACAGGAAACTTCTTGCGCTTACGCTGTCCGGGTTGTTGATTCAACTGGCGGCCGGCCCCGTACAGGCTCAGACGGGCGGCGCGGGCGAGGCCCGGCGGGTCGAGCGGGTGCGCGCGAAGATCGGCACGCTCGGGACGGGCGAGTCGGCGCGCGTCCGCGTGACGCTGCGCGACAGGAAGAAAGTGAGCGGCTACGTCAGGGAGGCGGGGGCGGAAGAGTTCGTCGTGGTCGAACCGAAGACGGGCGTGGTGACGACCGTCCCCTATTCGCAGGTCAGAAAAGTCAACCCGCGCGAACTCCCACGGGCCGCCAGGGTCGCCATCGGGCTGGGCATCGGGATGGGCATCGGAATCCTGTTCGGGCACATCCTGGTGAGGGCGATCGAGTAGTCTCGAACGTCTACCGGAAGATCGCCGAGGGCGCTTTGTACTCCTCGTCCCAGCCCTCGTAGGCCACGTCGGTCGCGCCGATGACGTACTTGACCACCTGCCACTTGCCCGCGCGCTTGCGCAGCAGGGCGCAAATCCAGTCGTCGAAGACGCCGTCCTCGATGCGCTGCTGATAAGGCGTGACGCTGTAGTCAACCTCGCCCCCGCCCGGCCGCTGCGGCACGCCGCGCAGGAAGGCCCAGTCGCCGCTCGCCTTGAGGTGGTCGATCTTGAAGACGACCTTCTGCTTCAACTCCTTCTCGACGGGCGCGCGCAAGGCGTCGGCGATGGCCTTACGCTCGGCCGAGCCGGGCGCGGGCGTGCGAGTCTCCTGCGCCGAAGCGATTCCGGTGGCGAGGGCGATGAAGAGGGCGGGCAGGACGAGGCGCAGGCTTTTGGGCATGGGGCTTTGACTCCTTGGACGTTTAGTCTTCGTGGACGGTCGGGGCGTCGGCGTGCGGGACGAAGCAGCGGCGGCAGCGCGCCTCGTAGGCGTCCGCCGCGCCGACGACGACCTGGCCCTCGACTTGGACGATGCGTTGCGAGTAGTTGGCGGGCTGGCCGCAGCGGACGCAGATGGCGTGCGTCTTGGTGATGTACTCGGCCACGGCCAGGAGCTGCGGCATCGGCTCGAAGGGCTTGCCGGTATAGTCCTGGTCGAGTCCCGCGACGATGACGCGCACGCCGCGCCCGGCCAGTTGGTTGACGATCTCCACGAGGTCGTTGTCGAAGAACTGCCCCTCGTCGATGCCGACGACCTCGGTCTCGGGGTCGAGCAGCTCCAGAATCTCGCGCGCGCTGCGCACGGCGCTCGACTCGTGGCGCATCTCGGAGTGCGAGACGATGTGCTCCTTCGAGTAGCGGTTGTCGATGTCGGGCTTGAAGACCTGCACCTTGAGGCGCGCGATCCTCGCGCGGCGCAGCCGCCTGATTAACTCCTCGGACTTGCCCGAGAACATCGAGCCGGCGATGACCTCGACCCAGCCCGTCGTGCCCTGCCACACCTTGACGAGGTGCTCGTCGTTACCTTCCGCCGTGAGTCTCTCGACCATCCTTCTCTAAGAACCTTTCACGCGAAATCTCGTCCGTACAGGCGCGCGTTGTAGAACGGCGCGAAGGCGGCGACCAGCGCCGTCTCGAAGCTCATCGCGCGCGTCAGCAGGCCCCGCGAGAGGACGCCCCACGCCCCCTCACGGCTCCGCACGTCCTTCGAGGCGGCGACCTCGTCGATGACCTCGCCCAGCTCGCGCCCCGTCCGCTCGACGCGCGCGACTATCGCCGCGGGCACGGCGACGGCGGGCGCGTGGCCGAAGTAGCCGCGCGCGCCGTCCGTCACGTAGGCCCAGCCGTGCAAAAACGTCCGCCGCTCGCCGTCGAACGTGATCGAGTGGAAGCCGCCTTCGAGCCCGACGTAGAGGTCGGCCGGATTGCCCTCGGCTTCAAGCAACTCGCGCACCGCCTCGGCGCGGTTGCGCGCGCCGCGCATGAGCTGCGTGTCGTTGAGCGGCATGCGCGGGACGCCCGTCTCGACCGTGCGCGCGACCAGCTCCGCCTGCCTCCAGCGCGCGTCCACCTCCGCGACGCGCGCGCAGGCCGCGCGCAGCGCCATGATCTTGGCCGCCCGCGCCGAGCCGAGTGCTACCAGCATCCTTTTCACCTTTAGCGCCGAGGGGCCCTGCGGGGAGTCGTTCGGCCGGAGGGCGCGGGGCCGAGGCGAGGCTACAACAAACGGAAGCCAAAAGTAAAAAGGCAAGAAGGCCGTGAACCGTGAACCGTAAACCGTGACAAGAAAATACTGCCTTCCTTCTTGTCACGGTTTACGGTTCACGGTTCACGCCTTAAAAATATTTCTTGACAGGAGGCTTGCGCGGGGATATTTTGTCCAAACTTTGAACAAATGCCCGGCGGCATTCCCATGAGAAAGATCAACACGCACGACTTCCAGGTGGCCACGCGGACGACCTCGCGCGAGATCAACCGACGCATCGCGCTCAACCTCATCCGCGAGCACCAGCCCATCTCGCGCGCCGACCTCGCCCGCCGCATGAGCGTGACGCGCGGCGTGGTGAGCGTGCTCGCGCAGGAGTTGATCGAGCAGGGTCTGATTTACGAGGGCGCGACGGGCGAGGTGACGCGGGGCCGCAAGCCGACCTTCCTCCACATACGGACGCAGGATCGGCTGGCCGTCGCCGTGGACGTGCGCTTCAGCAAGACCTACGTCATGCTGTCCGACTTCTCTGGCCGGCAGCTCGCGCTCGAGGTCTACGACACGGTCTTCGAGCTGCCGCTGTTCGTCAGGGATCTGGCGTCGCGCGTCAAAAGAATGCTGAAAACGCAGGGCGCGGCGGGGAATTGCGAAGGCATCGGCGTCGTCGTGCCGGGCATGGTAGACCACCGGACGGGGCGCGTGCTGAACGCCCCGACGCTCGGCTGGCGCGACGTGGACATCCGCGACAAGCTGGCCGCGGCGACGGGGCTCCCCGTGCAGATCGAGAACTCGGGGCGCGCCTGCTCGCTCGCGCACCTGTGGCTCGAGCGCGGCGAGGCGGCGGCCACGCAGAGCTTCGTCTACGTGAGCGTCTCGGACGGCGTCGGCGTTGGCGTCGTCGTCCACGGGGAGCTGGTGCGCGGGCGCGACCACATCGCGGGCGAGTTCGGCCACATGCCCCTGAGCCTGGACGGGCCGCGCTGCATGTGCGGGATGACGGGCTGCTGGGAGTCGTACGTCTCGAACCTCGCCACCCTGTCCCGTTACTTCGGGTGGAATTTGTCCAAACTCAGTCCAAAAGCCCTCCACGAGGCCGGCCGCGACTCCTTCAACGTGCTCGACCTCGTCGCGCGCGCGCGCGGCGGCGACGCCAAGGCCACCGCCGCCATCCAGGCGACGGCGCGCTTCCTGGGCCTCGGGCTCGCGACGGTCGTCAACACGCTCAACCCAAACTGCATCTACCTCGCGGGCGAGATCACGACCGCCTGGGACTTGATCGAGGAGACGGTGCGCTCCGCCCTCGCGGAGCGCGTCCTGATCGCCTCCGCGGAGAGCACGCCGATACGCGTCTCGCCCGCGCAGGTGCAGCCGCGCCTGCGCGGGGCGGCGGCGCTCATCGCCGCGCCGACGTTCGCGGCGCCGCGCGTGGCCTGAAGCGCGTGTGAAAGAATTCCGTCCCCCGCTTCCGGGGGCGGCCGAACAAAAGGGAAGTCAGGAACTCTTCGGGGCAAGCCTCGGCGCTGGTGCTCGGCGGCGTAGTATTGCCCGCGGTCAGTCACGAACTTTCAACGTCGGAGGTGAGAGTTATGCCGGTTCTCTTCGGTCCCACGTCGCGCCGCCTCGCAGTGTCGCTCGCCTGCTGTCTCATGTTCGCCCTCGCGCTCGCGCCGCGGGCGGCTTCGGCGCAGACGGTCGTCGGCCGCATCTCGGGCACGGTCACGGACTCGGCGGGCGCGTCCGTGCCGGGCGCGACCGTCACGGTGACGAACGCCGCGACGAACCTCGTGCGGACGGCCGTCGCGGACGCGGACGGCTTCTACACGGTGACGAACCTCCCCGTAGGGACTTACGTCGTCGCCGCCGAGAGCCAGGGCTTCAAGCGCGCGGAGCAGCGCGGCGTGGCCCTGACGGCCGACGCGCGCCTGACGGTTGACGTGGCCTTAGAGCCGGGGCAGGTGACCGAGACCGTGCAGGTCTCGACCGCTTTGGGCGAGACGGTCAACAACACCTCGGGCGAGGTGGCGCGCGTCATCGACAGCCAGCAGGTGCAGAACCTCGCGCTGAACGGGCGCAACTACATCCAGTTGCTCTCGCTCATCCCCGGCGTCGCGCAGACCACCGACGACCAGTTGGAACTCTCCACGAGCCTCGCCACCAACACGCAGTCGATCAACGGCAACCGCGGGCAGATGACCAACATGACCGTGGACGGCGGGACGAACTTGCAGTCGGGCAGCAACGCCAGCCAGATCAACAACGTCGGCATCGACTTCATACAGGAGGTCAAGGTGCAGACGGCGAACTTCTCGGCCGAGTACGGGCGCAACTCCGGCGCGCAGGTCAACGTCGTGACGCGCGGGGGGACGAACGAGTTCCACGGCTCGGCCTTCGAGTACCTGCGCAACGACAAGCTCGACGCGCGCAACTTCTTCGCGCCCGTCCGTCCGACGCTCAGGTACAACGACTTCGGCTTCAGCTTCGGCGGCCCCATCGTCAAGGATAAGTTCTTCTTCTTCGGCGGCATGGAGTGGAAGAAGATTCGCCGCCTCGCCAACCCCGTCGTCCGCACGGTGCCGACTTTGGCGGAGCTGAACGGCGACTTCAGCGGGCGCACGGGCACGCTCAACGTGCCGACCGGTTACACGGGCGTCAACCCCGCGACGGGCGCGACCGTCGCCGCCGGCCAGCCCATCCCGGGGCGCAACCTCGCCAACCTGAGACTTAACGGGCAGCCCGCGGGCATCACCGCGGACGGCCGCGCCATCGCCAACGTCTACCGCGAGATGATCGCGCTGGCGACGAGCTACCGCAACCTGCCCGTCGGCAACAACGCGACCTTCCAGCAGCCGAACCCGTTCGACTGGCGGCAGGAGATCATCCGGCTCGACTACCGCTTCAACGCCTCGCACAGCGTCTACGGCCGCTACATCCACGACAGCAACGAGCTGATCGACCCGTTCGGCACCTTCATCAACTCGCAGCTCCCGACGATCCCTTCCGCGCGCTCGCGCCCCGGCACCTCGTACCAGGTCGCCTACACCTGGCTCGTCACGCCGACCTTCATTAACGAGGCGAAGGCCAACGTCAGCATCGTCTCGCAGCACATCCCGCCCGCCAGCGACTTCTGGAAGCGCGAGACTTACGGCTTCCAGTACGCGCAGCTCTTCCCCGGCGGCGGCGTCTACGGGAACAGCATCCCCGACACCTCCATCACCGGGTTCGCGAGCTTCGCGGGCGCGGCGCGCTCGCTCGTCTCGCCGACGACCGACATTATGGCGGGCGACAACGTGACGTGGGTGCGGGGCTCGCACACCTTGAAGGCGGGCGCGCTCATCTACCGCAACCGCATCGACCAGAACGGGCGCACGACCTACGCCGGCAACGTCGCCTTCAACACCGCGGGCAACACGCGCACGACCGGGAACGCTTTGGCCGACGCGCTGCTCGGCAACTTCCGCACCTACAGCGAGTCGTCCATCGACCCCGTCGGCTTCTTCCGCTTCACGCAGACCGAGGCGTTCGTCAACGACAGTTGGAAGGTCGGCCCTCGCCTGAGCCTTGAGCTGGGCGTGCGCTACCAGTACGGCACTCCCTTCTACACGCAGGCGAACAACCTCGCCAACTTCGACCCGCGGCGCTACGACCCGGCGCAGGCCGTGACGGTGCTCGCCAACGGCACGATTGACCCGACGAAGGGTGGCAACCGCCTGAACGGCCTCGTCCGCGCCGGGAACGGCGTCCCGCCGGAAGAACTCGGGCGCGTGCCCGGCGGCGACAGCGCGTTCGTGCTCTCGGTGCCGGCGGGCGCGCCGCGCGGCCTCTACAACGGCCACCACTACTTCATGCCGCGCGTCGGCTTCGCCTTCTCGCCGTTCAAGGACAACAAGACGGCCGTCCGCGGTGGATACGGCATCTACTACGACCGCGTCGAGGGCAACCTCATCTTCCCGTCCGAGGGCAACCCGCCCTACGTGACCAGCTCGCAGTTCTCGAACGCGAACCTGTCGAACATCACGAGCGGCTCGACGACGCTCGCGCCCTTCGACACCATCAACGCCGTAGACCCGAACCTCGACACGCCCTACACGCAGAGCTACTCCTTGAGCGTCCAGCGCGAGCTGTGGTGGGGCTTCTTCGCTGAGGCGGCCTACGTCGGCAACCTCGGGCGTCATCTGATAAGGCAGCCCGACATCAACCAGGCCAGCTTCGACGCGCTGAGGGCCAACGCGGCGCTCCCGGCGGCGCAGCGCGTGGACACGAACGCGCTGCGCCCGTACAAGGGCTACTCGGCCATCCGCATGCGCCTGTCGGACTCGACCTCGAACTACCACGGGATGCAACTCTTCGCAGCGAAGCGCACGGGGCGCACGCGCGCGACGCTGAGCTACACGTGGTCGAAGGTTCTGACCGACGCGAGCGGCTTCAACGACAACCCCGAGGACGCCTTCAACCACGACTACAACTACGGCCCGGCCTCCTTCGACCGCCGCCACATCTTCGCGGCGACTTACACCTACACGCTGCCGACGCTGAACGGCTCGAACGGGTTCCTGCGCGCGGTCTTCGGCGGCTACGAGATAAGCGGCATCACGCGCTTGCAGTCGGGCGCGTATTTCACCGTCGTCGGCAACACCTCCATCGGGAGCCGCCGCGCCGACTACGTCGGGGGCGAGGTGCTTCTGCCGAACGGCGAACGCAGCCAGGCGGCGTGGGTCAACCGCGCGGCCTTCGCCAACGCGCCCGACACGCGGCGCGGGACGTCCGGCGTCGGCACCGTCCAGGGGCCGGGCTCGCAGGTCTGGGACTTCTCCTTCCGCCGCCGCATCGGCCTGACCGAGCACCTGCGGCTGCAACTACAGGCCGACGTCTTCAACGCCTTCAACCGGACGAACTTCCGCGACATGGAGGTCAACCTCGCCAACGCCTCGTTCGGCACGCTGACCGCCGCCGGCCCGCCGCGCACCATCCAGCTCGGCATGAAGTTCACTTTCTAAGGGAGGCGTGTTTCAACCTCTCGTTTCGTTTCAACCTCCCGTTTAGAGGCGGTCTCCGACCGCCGGCTCAACCTTCGGTGTGACCCGGGCCGGCGGGCATAGCCCGCCTCTAAACGGCGGCAAGGTGATAGATTAAGTCGGCAAGGTGGTAGATTAAGACGGCCAGGTGATAGATCAAGAAGATGCTGAGAGCCTCGCTGCTATTACTTATGACCTTCTCGCTGCTCGCGCCGCCGGCTGGGGCGGCCGGGCGGCGTAAGGTTAATTCAAAAGATGCCGCGACGGTTGACGCGGCCGCGCTGGCGGATGAGGTGAAAACCTTCCTCGGCGCGGAGATGGCCGCGCACCTCGCGGACATCAAGTCGCTCGACCCGCCGCCCGCGCGCGTGCTCGGCGCGGGCGCGGGCGGCGAGTACACGTGGGGCACCTGGGCGCGCGCGCTCGCGGCCTACGCCGAGATGTCGGGCGAGCGCACGCTCGCCGGCCGCGACATCGCGCGCACGGTAGCAGAGGTGGGGCTGCTCGAATACCGCCTGAAGAGTACGCGCTTCTCGCAGCTCTACTGCGTGCTGGCGCTGCGGCACTTCGGGCACGACCTCGGACGCAACGCCGTCTGGCAGAGCCTGTCTGAGGAGGAGCGCGCGCAGTGGCGGAAGCTGCTCGACGTGTCGGCCTTCTACGACGCGAAGGCGCAGAAGGTCATCAACCTTCCCGAGAACTACCTCGGCGTGGCGGCGCGCATCGCGAGCGTCAGCTTCCAGCTCGGGCTGTTGAAAGACCGTGAGCTTCTGGACGGCGTCGTCACGCGCGCCGCGCGACCTTTCGCGGGCGGCAAGCTTTACGCCGACGACGCGCCGCCGACGGGGCGCTTCGACCGCTACTCGAACGAGTACGCACGCTTCGTCTGGAACGCGGCCGAGGACGCCGGGCGCAAGGACATACTCGACGCCCTCCGCCCTTCGCTCAAGGCGCAGATGCAACTTTGGTGGGACTTGGTGCAGCCCGACGGCTACGGCTACGCGTGGGGCCGCAGCCTCGGCGTCGTCTCCTACCTCGACACGCTTGAGATCGTCGCCTTCCTCGCGCGCAACCCCGAGTTCCGGCCCGCGCGGCTCGCGGAGTTGGCCGCGGCTTACTATCAAGCCTGGCGCTGGCTCCGCCAGGACTACGACGCGAAGGCGCACAAGCTCTCGGTCTTCGCCTTCGGCCGCGGCAACTACGCGTACATCTCGCACGACCGCGAGTGGCAGCAGACGACGGGCTTCTTCGGCAAGGCCGCGCTCGCGCACACGCACTTTACCGAAGGGTTGGCGAGGGAGAACCTGAAGCAGTTCCCGGGCGCCGTCGCCCGCGCCGACCTCGCGCGCTTCGAGTTCTTCCGGCGCGGGGAGAGGCAGGCGGGCGTGTGGCTCGTGCGCCGGGGGCCGCTCTACTTCACGCTCCCCCTGACGACGGGGACGAAGCCGGGCGTGGCCGACTACCTGCCCGCGCCGCACGGCCTGCCGGGCTTCGCCGCGCCGGTCGAGCAGGTCTACCCCGCGCTCGTGCCCTTCGTCGAACTGGCGAACGGCCGCACCCTCGTCGCGGCGGACGGCGCGGACGAGATCGAGCCCTCGGCGGACGGCAAGAGCCTGCGCGCGGTCTGGCGTCGCTGGGTCGCGGTCGGGAGCAGGTCGGGGCAGTCGGAAGACCCCGGCATTACGAGCGAGGTCGTCTGGCGGTTGGAGGGCGCGACACTCCAGCGCGAGGAGACCCTGAAGGCGTCGGCCGACGTGACGGTTAAGCGTTGGCGGGTGGCCGTGCCGACGACCGCGGCGCGGAGCGAGGTCTCATTCGCAGGCGGGCGGCGCGACCGCTTCGTCTTCGACGGCGGGGCGCTCGAAGTCTCGGCGGCGGCGGACTGGCCCTTGAGCGTCTCGGTGCAGGCCGCGGGCGGCGGGGCCACGGGGCGCGGCGCGCGCGGCGGGGTGCCGCTGCACCTCGTCTACGAAGCGCGTGACGTAACTCTGAAGGCGGGCGCGGCCGCGCGCTGGCGCATCACGATAAAAAGTACTGAGGACTGAGTGAGGAACCGATTTCTTCACTCAGTCCTCAGTACTCAGTCCTCAGTACTGAGGTTAAAACATGGAAGCCAAGTCGAAAATCAGACCGCACCCGCAGCACACGGACTGGACGCGCGTCCCCGTCAAGGTTCTGGAGGACGGCACCGAGCGGCAGATGATCGTCGGGGAGCGGGTGATGGTCTGCCGCCTGCGTTTCGCGCCGCGCGTCGTCACGCCCCCGCACGAACACCCGCACGAGCAGATCACTCTGGTCGAGCGCGGCCGCGTCCTCTTCACCGTCGGCGACGAGCAGAGGGTCGCGGAGGCGGGCGACGTGCTCCACTTCCCGCCCGGGAGCTGGCACGGCGCGACGATGCTCGAAGAGGAGGTCGTCCTCATCGACATCTTCTCCCCCATCCGCGAAGACTTCCTGAACGGAAAAAATTAACCACGGAGACGCGGGGGCACGGCTTGAAGAGGAATGCTCAACAAGCCGTGCCGCCGCGTCTCCGTGGTTAAATACTCCTGCGCCGCCTCACTGCTGCTCTTCGTAGAGGACGACCTCGCCCTTGACGATCATGTAGGGCAGGCGGCGCTCCTGTATCCAGGGGTACTGCTCGGCGTAGTCCTTGTAGCGGTCGTTAGTGACGATGAGGGCGTCGAGTTCGTGCGCGAACTGGATGATGAAGTAGTCGGCGTCGGTGCCGGCGGGCACCTGCCGCACCTGCTGCGACCGGATGAGCTTCTCCAACTGCTCGGCGTCGTCGATGTCGTACTTGAGGCTGGCGTCCACGATGATGACGGCCTCCTGCCCGCGCTCCTCCAACTCCCTGCGCACCTTGAGCAGGTTCGAGAGCTTCGGCTTGCCGCCCGCGCTGCGCTCCTCGTAGGCCACGTTGGCCCCGTCGATGACGACCGTCTTTTTGCCGTTCGCCGACATCACGTTCAGCCCCCCGTCCGGTGAGATGTTACGCGCGAGTATACGGGACGGCGCGTGCTGCGCCGTTCACGAAACGGTTTCAACTTTCTTTTCGGCGGCCGTCAGGTCTTCCGCGCAGGTGACGCACACCCCGAGGTCGCGCAGCAGCCCGTCTTCGAGCGCGTAGACCCACCCGTGAACGGACAGCTCCTGCCCGCGCTCCCACGCGTCCTGCACGATGGTCGTGCGGCAGACGTTCGTGACCTGCTCGCGCACGTTCAGCTCGCACAGGAGCTTGAGCCGCGCCGCGTCGTCCGGCGCCCGCGCGAGCGCGTCCGAGTGCTTCTCGGCCACGTCCTGCACGTGGCGCAGCCAGTTGTCGATGAGCCCGAAGCGCCCGCCTTCGAGCGCCGCCTGCACGCCGCCGCAGCCGTAGTGGCCGCAGACGATGATGTGCCTGACCTTCAGAACGTCAACCGCGTACTGCATGACCGACAGGCAGTTGAGGTCTGTGTGGACGACGACGTTGGCGACGTTGCGGTGGACGAACATCTCGCCGGGCGAGAGGTCAACCAACTGCGTCGAGGGCACGCGCGAGTCCGAGCACCCGATCCACAGGTACTCCGGCGTCTGCTGCCGCGCCAGCTCGCGGAAGAACCCCGGCTCGCGCGCGCTGATCTCCTCGGCCCACGCGCGGTTGCGCTCGAAAAGTCTTTTAAGTGTCTTCATGAGAATTTTCCAAAGGACCCCATGATACAGGACATGTGTGCGCGGGGCGAGCGAGCGAGTGGAAGAGGTTCCTTGACACGCGCGTGCGCCGCTTGCTCTAATCGCGCCGCTCCGAGTGCCCGAAGCGTTACCACGCCTTACAGAGTTTTCCCACGCCCGCCCCTTCCTTTGGAGGTTGACGAGATGAAGCTTCGAGTCCTGTCCGCCGCCGCTCTTCTCTGCCTTTTACTTTCTGTTCAAGCCCCGCGCGCCGCGCGCACGCACGGCCTTGTTAGTCCGCCGCCGCCGCAGGACAACTCCTTCCAGCCGGGCTGTACGCTCCCCTTCGACGCCATCAAAGCCCGACAGCCCATCGACGGGACGTGCCCCGTGGGCGGGCACTCCGCCCTCATTAAGGGCAGCCAGCCGCACGTCCTACAGAACCTCGCCAAGAACAACTTCTGCGTGACAGGCGACCCCGTGCCCGTCAGCTACGACGCCTTCGTCGCCTTGCAGACGGCCGTCAACAACCTGCCGAACCTCGTGTGGGGCTCCGGCCAGAAGATGCCCGCCGACCGCTCCCCGCTCAAGAACCTCGACATCACGGACGGCGGGAAGAGCCTGACGGTGGGCGAGGGCTCGAAGGTCTCTTTCGCCGGCTACGTGATGGCCTACGAGTTCGCGGACACGCACGGCGGCGAGGACGTGAACTGCAACCTGAACGGCGGCGACAACAACGACATCCACCTCACGCTGCGCACCGTGCCGGGGCTCATCCTCAAGCGACCGGCGGGGACGACCGACCCGCGCTGCGACGCCGTCAGCGCCGAGGTGAGCCCGCACTTCCGCCCCGCCGCCTGGAACAAGCTTGCTTCAGCCACGAGCAACGCGCTCTTCGCCAAGTACCCTCTGCGCGTCACCGGCGCGCTCACCTTCGACGCCGAGCACAAGCCCTGCACGAACGGCAAACCCGCGCCCGGCAGCCCCGTCCGCATCTCGGTCTGGGAGATTCACCCCGTCTACGCCGTGGACGTGTGCAAGTACACGACGCTCGCGCGCTGCAAGGCGACGGACGACTCGGCCTGGACTCCCTTCGACAAGTACGGGGCGAAGTAGAATGAGGAAGTAGGCAGTAGGCAGTTAAGACAAGAAGCGTCTTAACGAATCCGCCTAAAAGAATCGGGGGCGGCGAGGTTAACAACTCGCCGCCCCATTTACTTCAGACCTGCTTCGCGAAAGGATTTTGCTTTTTACTGCCTACTGCCATCTGCCTACTGCCTTTGCTTGACACGCGCGCGCGGCGTTGCTGTAATCGGGCTCTCCTCTAAACACGCCGAAGAGGTTTAAATCGCCGAGACAACGGAGGTGGAGACGGAAGTGCCGGCCAACGATTTAATCTACGACTGGAACCGCGTGGAGCCGACGCACCCCGCGCCCGGACGCCGCATCAGCCTGGACGACGAGACGCTGCGCGACGGGCTGCAATCGCCCTCCGTCTGCGAGCCGACGGTCGAGAGGAAGGTGGAGCTGCTCCACCTCATGAACGACCTGGGCATCGACACCGCCGACATCGGCCTGCCCGGCGCGGGCGGCACGCACGCCGAGGGCGTCGAGAGGTTGGCGCGCGAGATCGCCGAACAGAAGTTGCGGATTCGGCCCAACTGCGCCGCGCGCACGCACCAGAACGACATCCGCCCCATCGCCGAGATCTCGCAGCGCGCCGGCATCCCCATCGAAGCCTGCACCTTCCTCGGTTCCTCCTTCATCCGCTTCTTCGCCGAGGGGTGGACGCTCGACAAGCTCCTTCAGTTAACCGAGGAGGCAGTGACCTTCGCCGTCGGGGAAGGTCTGCCCGTCATGTTCGTCACCGAGGACACCACCCGCGCCGACCCCGACACCATCCGCGCGCTCTACACGACGGCCATCCGCGCGGGCGCGCGGGCGGTGTGCGTCTGCGACACCGTCGGCCACGCCACGCCCGACGGGGCGCGCGCCGTCGTCCGGTTTGTTAAGAGAATCATCGAAGAGCAGGGCGAGCAGGTGCGCCTCGACTGGCACGGCCATCAAGACCGCGGGCTCGGGGTCATCAACTCCATCGCGGCCATCGAGGGCGGAGCCGACCAGGTGCACGGCTCGGCTTTAGGTGTGGGGGAGCGCGTCGGCAACACGCCGATGGATCAACTGCTCGTCAACCTGAAGCTGATGGGCTGGATCGACAACGACCTCTCGCGCCTGCGCGACTACTGCGAGAAGGCGGCCGAAAGTTGCGGCTGGACGATCCCGCTCAACTACCCCGTCTTCGGGCGCGACGCCTTCCGCACGGCGACGGGCGTCCACGCGGCGGCGGTGATTAAGAGCTTCAGGAAGGGCGACAACGAGCTGGCCGACCTCATCTACTCGGGCGTGCCCGCCGGGCTCTTCGGCATGCGCCAGCAGATCGAGGTCGGCCCGATGAGCGGCAAGTCCAACGTCGTCTACTGGCTCGAATCGCGCGGCCTCGAAGCCTCCGACGAGCGCGTCCAGCGCATCTACGACCGCGCCAAGAGCGCCCGCGGCGTCCTGAGCGAAGAAGAGGTCATGCAGTTGGTTTAAAGCCGTGAACCGTAAACCGTAAACCGTGACAAGTAAGACAGGCTTTCACTTGTCACGGTTTACGGTTTACGGTTCACGATTCTCTTATGTCCTTCCCCACCGCCAGGCATGCCGCGCCGGAGGAGATTGTGAGAGAACTCCTCGGGGCGGAGTCTGTGCGGAGGGCGTTCCGTTTCTTCGAGGGGCAGTCGAAGAGTTTCGACGAGGAGCACGCGGCCATAGTGCGCGTGCCCGCGCCGCCGTTCGGCGAGGCGGCGCGGGCAGAGTACCTGCGCGGGAGGTTCGAGGCGTGCGGGCTCGAAGCCGCGGCGTTGGACGCGGAAGGGAACTGCGTGGCGTTGAGGCGGGGCGGAGCCTTGAGGCCGCTGCTCGTGCTGAGCGCGCACCTCGACACGGTCTTCCCCGCCGGGACGGACTGCGAGGTGCGGCGCGAGCCTTCGGGTCTGATGCGCGCGCCCGGGGTGGCCGACGACGGGTGCGGGCTGGCGGCGCTGGTCGCGCTCGCGCGGGCGTTGAACGAGTTGGAGGTCGGGACGCGCGGCTCGATCCTCTTCGTCGGAACCGTGGGCGAAGAGGGCGAGGGCGACCTGCGCGGCGTGCGCCACCTTCTGACCGCGTCCGAGTGGGGGGCCTCGGCCGACGCCTTCATCAGCATCGACGGGCCGGGCTTGGAGCGCATCACGCACGCGGCCCTGGCTTCGCGCCGCTACCGCGTGACGTGCCGCGGCGCGGGCGGGCATTCGTGGGGAGACTTCGGCGTGCCGAACCCCGTTCACGCTTTGGGCCGCGCGGTCGCGAGGCTCGCGGCCTACCCGGCCCCGAAGCGCCCGCGGACGACCTTCAACGTCGGCCGCATCGAGGGCGGCTCGGGCGTCAACGTCATCCCGCGCGAGGCGCGCATGGACGTTGACCTGCGCTCCGAATCCCCGGCCGAGCTGGGCCGGCTCGACGCCTTCTTCCGGCGCGCCGCGCGCGAGGCGGCCGAGGACGAGAACGCCTCGCGCCGGCAGGGCGCGCCCGCGTTGGAGATTGACGTCAGGCTCATCGGCGACCGCCCCGGGGGCGCGACCGCGCCCGAGCAGCCGCTCGTCCGCCTCGCCACCGAGGCCACGCGCGCGCTCGGCGCGCGACCTTATTTAGACTGCTCCTCGACCGACTCGAACATCGCCATCTCGCGCGGGCTACCCGCCGTCACCATCGGCGCGGGCGGGGCCTCCGGCAACACACACACGCTCGACGAGTGGTACGACCCCGCGGGCCGCGACCTCGGCCTCAAGCGCGCGCTGCTCGTCGCGCTCGGCGTCGTCGGCCTGGCTTGAAGGCGGTGCCAGACACGGCTCAGGAAAAACCCCCGACAAAGGAGTCATACATGGCGAGCATCGACATCACCGTCACCGATTTGACCTTCCCGGCGAATCTGGAAGATAAATATTGCAAATTCCGCCCGCTCATCAGCGTCAGGTACAAGGACTCCCAGGGCCAAACCGCCTACGCCCGCGAGGCGCTGCCCGGCCTCGGGCCGCGCGATTACTGGGAGTGCGAAAAGGGCAACAAGAAGAAGGACAACTACGTGCGCCACGACACGCTCCCCAAAGTGGACATGGACAAGGTGGACGTTTCGCAGAGGGAGATCATCTTCAACGGCCTCGACCTCCAGACCCTCGAAAGGGTCGAGGTGGAGCTTTTCGACGTTGACATCAAGTCGGGCTGGGAGAAGATCGCCTCGACCGCCCTGAACCAGGCGCTGAACCAGAACGCCTTAATGCTCATCAACCCCGCGCTGCCCCTGACGCTGAGGGTCATTAAGGAGGCCGTCGAGAAGGCGACGGGTAAGAAAGTCGAGGAGTTGGAGAAGGGCCTCATCTACAAGCTCATCGGTAAAGAGGACGGCGCCGCGAGGTCGATCTGGGTTCGCAGCCAGGATTTAACAGGCCCGCCCGCGCAGCCGCTGACCCTCGCCGGCCCGGGCAAACAGGGGAACTACTCGCTCACGTTGAAGATGGAAGTGTCGTAAGCACACGTCGCCTCCGGCAGACGCGGGCTCCGCGAAAGGCGAAGCCGCCGTCGCCAACGGCAAAACCGTTGGCGACGGCGGCTTCGTCTTTCGGGCGCTTGAGCGCCTACTGCTTCTCGCGGCCGGAGGATTCGACCGCCGCCGCGATGCGCTCGAACAGCTCCCGGCTCCGCCGCATGTGCTCCTCGGCGCGCTGCATGTGCTCGTCGCTCCTTTGCATGTGCAGGGTCGCCATGTTCATGTACTGGCGCTGATTCCTGAGCCCCGTCTTCTTCATGAGCCACGCCCAAAACCCGACGAGCCCGAAGAGCGGCGCCCACGTCAGCGCCAGCGAGAGCCAGACGTTGGCCTGCTTCTTCTCCTGCTCCTGCCGTTCCCGCTGCTGCTGCGTGCGCAACATCTCCTTCGACTTCGCGGACAGGCGCGCGGCGTACTCCTCATAGGAGAGCCAGTTCCGGCCCTCCCTGTCGAAGTAGAGCATGTTTGTCGCCTGCCAGTTGGCGAAGCTGTGCTCGTACTTCTTCTCGACCTCTTCCGGGAGGCCGACGAGGTCGTACTCGATGACGCCCGAGGCCCAAACCTCGTCGGAATACTCCGGCTCGCTCACCGTGGCCTTCAGCACCTTCAGCTCGCCGTCGAAGGGGAAGCGGTTGGTCTTGAACCTGTAGCTGCGCTCGCCCAGCTTCTCGAAGGTGACCGTCTCGGGATCGTCCTTCTGAACCTGCTCCCAGGCGTTGATGAGCGAAGCCTGCGTCGGCTGCTGCGCGCGCGCGTCAGCGCCGGCCGGCGTGAGCGTGAGGAGTGCGACGAGTGTGAGCAGCGTGAATCTGTTCATGGCGTTCCTGCCTTCCTTCGATAGAGGCTGGTCAGTTAAAGCCTGCGCGGTCGGCCCTTCAGCAGAGGCCGACCGCGCAGGCTTGTCGGGTGACGTGTCTCAGCTCAGACGCGAACGGACTTTCTCCCGGGTCAGATGGAGGGCGATGAGCGTGGGGATGAACACGCGCGGCCCTAACTGTCTCGTGGCCCCTGCGGTCTCGACGAGCGACCACGCCACGATCACCGCGTAGGTGGCGTAGTACACGTACACGCCCGCGAGCCTGCCGGAGGCGATCAGAAAGCCGCTGACGGCTATCCCGACGCCGACGACCATGAAGTACGGCGAAGGGTGACCCATCGCCAGAAGGTAGGCCCCGGAGAAACTCAGCAGCACTCCCAGAATCGTGAGGAGTACGCCGAGAGTTCTGGGCGGGGCGGGCTCCGCCGCGGGGGCCGCCGCGAAGTCGTGCGCGTGCGCGTAAGACGCCTGGTGCCCGCCCGCGTAACTCCCAGCGGGCGACAGGTCTGCGCCGCACCGCTTACAGGCCGCGGCCGACGCGAAATTGACGAGACCGCAGTGGGGGCATTTCGGGTTGTTCATGAGGCACCCTCTCTTGAGGGTCAGTTGACGGGGATGGTGACGACGGTCGAGCCGGCCTTTCCGGCGGGGAAGCGTTTGCCGCGGGCGATGCGGACGGCCGTCGAGCCGTAGGCTTCGGCCCCGGGCGTGGCCCCCGCGACCGAGGCCGCGGTGACGCGACCCGCCTCGTCGTAGGTGACGGTGACGCGGACGGACTTCGGGCCGGAAGGCGTCGCGGGTTTGGGCGCGGCGTCGGTCGGGTTGAGTGTGTCCGCGGCCTCCTCCTTCTTCGCGGCCTCTTCGCGGCGGCGGCGCTCGCGCTCCTTGCGCTCGCGCTCTTCGCGGCGCGCGGCCTCGGCGGCGGCTTCGGGGTTCGCCTCGGCGGCCGGGGCGGCCGCGGCGTCGGCGGGGGCTTCGGCGGGCTGAGCCTCGGCGGGCGCGGGTGCGGCCGGCGCGGAGGCCGCGGGCGCGTCGGCCGCACCCGCCTCGGCCTTCGCGGGCGCGCTCTTCATGAAGGGGACGGCCGCGACGGCGCAGGCGAGCACGACGGCCGCGGCCACGCCCGACAGCACGAACTTCTTCTTCGACCCACCGCCGTTCGCGCTCTCGACCATCATCGAGAAGGGCTCGGCCGAGTTCTCTTTAGCCGCCGGCTCTTTGGCCGCGTGCCCTTCGCCCTGCGCGGCGGGCGCGGCGGCGCGGGCGGCGCGCTCCTTCCCGCGCGCGGGCTTCGGCGCGGCGGCGGCGTCGAGGTGCTCGACCTGGTCGATCATCTGCGCCAGCTCCGTCTCGCTCGGCTCCCACTTGCCGAAGGCGTCGGCCTCGGTCGGCGACTGGCCCTCGTCCAGGCGGCGCAAGCCTTCGAGCACGACCTGCGTCCACGCGTGGTGGATGGTGCGGCGCGTGGCCTGCACGTCCGGGCTGAAGTCGAAGGCCGCGTTGGGCAGCGTCAGAGAGAAGTAGACGGCCTCGGGGCCGGAGAGCGCGCCCACGCGAGCGTCCACCAGCTCGCCCTCCTTGATGAAGAAGACGCTGTGGCCGCGCGGGTAGTCGATCTTGAGCCGGCCCGTCTTGCGCTGGTTGCAGAAGAACTCGATCAGCTCGGCCAGCGACATGTCGCTCAACTGTCCGGTAAGTGCCATGTAATGATTCCCTCGTTTCGGTGTGGGGGCTAACTTCTGGGTTCGGTCGGCGCCGCGGTCGCGGGCGTGGGTCGGAAGCGGGGAGTTGTCATGAGGGGCTTTGGTGTCGTGTGCGGCGCGGCCCTCGGCGTGCGCGCCGCACGCACCGTCTGACGCGCAGCCGCTACGGCTGCAAGGTGAAGTTGTAGGTGATGACGCCCGAGACCCTCACCGGCTGCCCCGAGAGCAGCGTCGGCGAGAAGCGCGCCTGCCGCGCGGCCATCTCCGCCGACTGCCGGAGGAACGCCGGGCCGCTCGTGGCCTTCGCCGAGATGACCTTGCCGTTGATGTCTATGACCACCTCGACCTCGACCAGGCCGAAGGCGCGCGCGTTCCTGGCTATCGCGGGGTAGACGGGCATCGGCAGGCTGATGGCCTTGCCGTTGAGCACCCCGGCCGAGACGGGCTTGAGCGGCCCGCTGCGGGCGGGAGGCGCGGCCGACACGGGGGGCGCGGCCGCGGGCGCTTCGCCTTCGGACTTCACCGACGGGCCTGCACCCATCGGCACGTTCACGGAAGAGGCGGCGGGCGCGCCCGTCATCATGCTCCTGTCGAGCGAAGCGACCATGAGCGGCGCGGCCGTGTTGCGCGCGGGCGCGGACTTGGCGGGGGCGGCCGGCGAGGGCCTGGGCTGCGCGGCCGTCGTGTTGTTCGAGTTGCCCGCGGGCGTCTGCGGCTTCGAGACGGGCTGCGGCTGCGCGTTGGCCGCGGCCGTGTTCGGCGCGGTCGCGGCGGGGGCGTTGTTGGAAGGCGCGGGCGTCGCCGCCGCGGGGGCGGGCGCGCCGGGCTGCGACATCTTCGCCAGGACGGTCTGGTCGAGGTAGTAGGAGATCGTCCGGTACGTCACCTCCGAAGGCTCGAACGTGACCTTGCCGCCCTCCATCACGGCCACCGAGGTCGTCATCTTCACCCAGTTGCCGACCGCGTCGTACTCGTAGGTGTAGACCTCCTTCGCCAGGAGCGTCCCGTCGTCGTTGTGCAGGGTCATCTCGACGATGTTGCCGCGCGAGTCGTACTTGTAGACCTCCTTGCCCGTGAGCGAGCCGCCCGCGGCGAGGAAGTATGCGTTGTCCACGCGGTTGCCCTTCTGGTCGTAGGTCGTCGTCTCCAGAACCTGCCGCGGCCCTTCCGAGGGCTGGCCGCCCTTGACGGTGATCTTGGCGGTCTCGGTCTTCACGCGGCGCACGGGCCCCGCGAGACCGTCCTGCTCGCGCTCGGTCGCCGCGGCGTCTGCGAACGCGTGCGCCGCGCCGAGCCGGAGGGCTCGCGCGTCGCGGGGGACGCCCGCCTCGGCCGAGCCTGCGCCGAGGGGGAGAAGTGCGAGGAGCAGTGTCAGGTTCAAACGTTTCGACATGGCGGTCACTCCTGAAGATGTGCGTGGACAGAGCTTGCCGGGCGGCGTCGGCGGGCGAGGGTAACGTTCGACGCTTTCGCCGCGGACGCGCCGGGCGGCGCGCGGGACGAAACGCTCGTCGGGGGCCGAAACTCAGGCTCTTTCAAGGGCGGGCTACGGCGGCGGACGCCGTCTGCGGGCCGGGGCCCGGCAGCGGCGTTGAGGTTTGCGGCGTCCTTAAAAACTCGGGGCGGGAATACCAGGCCGACGCGTAAGCGGTAGGAGGCGCGACGTTTATGTCCCTTCCGGCTCCTGCCGCGACCCTCTCAAAGGGGTCTTGTAACCCGCCGCCCGCGGACGAGCCCGGGCAGCGGCATTATTATACACACTGAACATTGTTTGTCCAACAAAAACATTTGCCAAACAATACAGATGCAAAGAGATTGGCGAAAAGTCTGATTTCCTTCAACCCTCGAAGAGCGATGAGGCGCGCTCGGTGGTGAAGGCGGCGCGGGCGGCCGTGTAGGCGAGGTCGGGGGTGATTTCGTTGATGTTGCGCGCGGCGACGACGCGGTGGCGCTCGCCGGGCGGGATGTAGCAGTTGAACATGGGGTGGTGCTGCATGAGGATGACGACCGGGGTGCCGACCGCGGCCGCGACGTGCATCGGCCCCGTATCGTTCGAGACGAAGACGGAGACGCGCGTGGCGGCGGCCGCGAGCTGCGGGACGGTCAGGCGGTCAAGGACGACCGTGGAAGGCGGAAACTTCGGGAGGGCGTCGCGGACGAGCTTGCGCTCCTCTGGCCCGGCGAAGAGGACGGAGCGGACTGTGTCGTTGCGCTCAAGCATCCAGGCCAGTTCGGCGAAGCGCTCTATGGGCCAGCGCCGGCTCGGGTGTCCCGCGCCCGGGAAGATGCCGACGAGCGGCCCGTCGCCTAGCCCGCCGGCCGTCGCCCTTCTCCCCCGCGTCTTCCCGCCCGCGAGGGCCTTGCGCAGCATCTCGTCAACCGCGCGCCCGTCCTCCTCGCGCACGGGGAGGCGCGGCACGCGCGACACCTCGCCCACGCCGAGGGGCGACAAGACATCCAGATACCTGTCGATGGCATGCTTCGAGCGGTTTTCCAAGGGCGGCGGTGGCTGGAAGTTGGCGAGGTAGTCGAGCGAGCGCCCCGGCCGCCGCGCGTAGAGCCTTTGCCCCGCGCCCGAGAGGAAGCCGAGCAGGTTCGTCTCCGAGAGGCTGTGCAGGTCTACGACGAAGTCGAACTTCCGCCGCCGCACGTCCATCACGAACTTCCCGATCTGCCAGACGGAGAGGTGCTTCGGCCCGTCGCGCAGGCCGACGCGGTCAACGGCTAGCGCCTCGTCGGCCACGCCCGCCAACTCTACCACGGCCGCCGCCGCCCCGCCCACCGCCACCGTCACCCGCGCCCTCGGGAACCTCCGCCTGATCGCCGACAGCGCCGGCAGACTTAAGATAACGTCCCCCAACTGCCCGAAATCAATCACCAGAATGTTGCGCGCCTCGAAACTCATCTCAAGCCCAAACGATACAACACGCGCAACGGTTTCGCACAAAGGGGCGCGTAGTGTGTATAACTTGAGAGCCAGATACGCACCAAGAAAGATATTAGGAAGGGCGGGGTGTCAACTGTTTGTTAGAAAGTGTGGTCTTGCGGTTGGTAATATGCTAAGTCGATGCAATTGAGAAAACGTCTTCAGGGTGCCGGGGTAGCGTCCAGATTATGGGCCCGTTCAAGTTGTAAGAATTCGAACCCTTTACTTTCAACGATCCTACTAATTGATTCTATTACATCACTAGTAGCTGCCGTTCTCAGCGAAAGTCCGAGAGAAAATATGCCGGACTGCTCATCTTCTCCGATTATTTTCACGTCCTTTATAGACATTTCCCACACTAAATCCAGTATTAGCTCATTCAACTTGCTCTTATCGCCGCTGACAGTTAACAGGTAAGGGAAGAATGGAAGGGGTGCAGGGCGAGGGATATCTCGTCGGGCACGTCCCTCAACGGTCTGTATCCTGCCAATGCCATTCTCAATCGCGTCAAGTCGTTCAAGAATATATTGTTCGGTATTACTATTAGCCGTGACCTCGCGCATGACCTTAGCCTCTGCCACCCTATAAATCGGATTGTCAGGCTCGCTTTCCTCCGACGCCATTTTTACGGCCTCTAAGAGTCGCGGCCTCAACTCGCGCACGCCCTCCATATCATTCACGTAGAAAATTGTCCGCTCATCTGAAACATCGAAGGGGAGTGTAGTGCCCTGCTCCGCAATGGTAACTATAGGGAGTCGGGTGGCGTGCCTGACTGCCAGTTCATACATCACGTTCGGGTTCAGTCCCGTCAAGTTGGCGATGACAAGCTCGTCGTAGAGCAGGTGTTCTAACATCTGCTTGGTGATGGAGCCTGGGGCCGCAATCTCGTGCGCCACGAAGACCGTAAAATTTAACTCTTCGAGCGCAGGGCGAATAACAGCACCTATTAGCCCGTCCGTGGCCCGCCTCACGGCTGAATCACTCGCGCCAATAGGCGTGACGACAAAGCACTTCTTTGGGATGTCTGGCTTCCTGCCGTCGCTAGGAGCTGCCGCTGCTCTAGCACCTGTGCCTCTTTTTGCGCTCACCTCTTACCGCCTTTCTTCTTATTCCAATTCTCTTTGTCGATCTTCGGCGACCTGCCAGGTCGTCGGCTAGATTAAATTGGTAGTACGGGCGTGAGAGCTACGAGGGAAAGATATGCGGGGGCGGGGCGGGTGTCAACGGTATGTTGATAGAGACGGGCGCGGAGGGCAGGGGGCTGATGGGGAATGCCGGTGAAATGAATTCTACGACCGGCGGAGCCGTCTTTAGATTCGCCGGGGCCGTCTGCGGTCGTGCCGGTGCGGTCTGAACGTGTGCCGGAGTCGTTTGTTAGATTGAGTAGAGTAATTTTGCGGCCGCCGGGATGATTTCAACGCTTGCCGGAACCGTCTATACATCCGCTGGGGTTATCTCTACACGTTCAGAGGTCGTCTCTACGAGTAGTTTGGTTTATGTTGCGGCCGCCGGGATAAATTGAACACTTGTCGGGATAAGCTGTACGCGCGTCGGGGTGCATTTTGCATAAGTCGAATTTATCTCTACAGTCGTCGGAATAAATTCTACACGCGTCGGAATCATCTCTACACGCTTGGTGATGGGCTATACATAACTTTCGTTTATCTCGACGCGCGTTTGAATAAATTCAACAAGCGTCGGGGTCATCTGTACACGCCTGGTAATGAACTCTACGCGTGCAGTTGTCGTCTCTACGCGCGCAGAAGCCGCCTGTACGTCTGTCGGGGGAGTCTAGACGGGCGCGGACGGCTTTTGCGAGTGCGGGCCAGTAAGACCGACGTGTTTATTAGGCGTGTGACTTACTCCACGCCATAGTTAGCAAAGAGGTCGGAGATGGAAATCTGTAGAGCCTTCGCTAGTTTTTCGATGTTCTCTAGCGAGAGGTTCCGCGCCCCTCTTTCGATGTCTCCGATGTAAGTGCGGTGCAGTCCGGCGCGCTCGGCAAGTACCTCTTGAGATATGCCTATCTCTTGCCGCCGCTGTTTGACGGCGCGGCCGAACCGACTCTTGACGCGGCCCGGGCTGTTCATCGCTTGGCCTTGCGGCGTGAGGCGTACTGGCGTTTGATGGTGTCGTGTCGTGTCGTGCCCGGCAGTTCGTCCGGCAGGTCTAGCTCGTCGTCAACCAGGGCTTCCATGTGGACGCCCGCCACGCGAGCGTACCGGAGGACGACCGGCAGGGGCGGCTCGTTATTCCCCAGTTCGTACTCGGAGATTCTTTTGTAGTCGATCACATCTTCAAGGCCGAGTCGCCGGTACATCTCACTTTGAGACAGGCCGAGCGCGTTCCTGATGTGCACAAGTTTTTCGGCCAGGCGTTCCGGCCTGAGCCGCGCTCGCCTCCCCATCAGGAGTTCCCTCCTCACGGGCTGAAAGTTATCGCGTAGCCTGCCCGATTCATCGCTTGGCCTTGCGGTACTGTCGTTTGATGCTCTCGTGTTGGACCATGCCCGGCAATTTGTTCGGCAGGTCTAATTCGTCGTCAACCAGTGCTTCCATGTGGACTCCGGCGAGGCGCGCGTAGCTGAGAAGGATCATTAATGACGGCTCTCGGAGTCCTTGTTCGTACTCCGAGATTCGCGCGGGCTTGATTTCAGCTTTCAGCCGTTCGGGCATGTCCATCTGAGTCAGTCCGAGCGCCAGCCGAACCTGTCGGAGCTTTTCGGCCAAGCGTTCGGGTTTAGGTCGCGCCTTCGTGCCCATCAGGAGACGCCTCCTGTATGGACCCACGGCGTTCGTAGCTTGATTATACTCTCATTTGAGAGGATAATTGGGTCGTGTTTGTATGTCGCCGTGAGCCTGAGCCTTTGTTGCTCGACGGCGACGCTCATCACTCAGTGTGTGAAGGCGAGTTGCATGTGGCCTTGCCCGTAGTCGAAAGAGCGCGGCGGCAAGATAGCAAAACTGACACGTCGGCGTCACCTTGCGAGCCCCGAAAATGATTCGATTGGAAAGTCGTCAAGAGTTACTCATAGACGAGCAGGCTTGGCAAGCTATTGACGACCCGAGGACGGCCGAGTACATAGCTCGCGTGCTGTTCACCCTCAAAGAGGCGATTGACAGCGGCCCCGACGGGGCGAGGGAGGCGAGCGAGGCAATCTTAGCCAACATCGAGGCGGCCTACCTTCACACCGACGCGCACAGGGCCGCGGTCAAGTTGTACCTCCTGTCGCTTACAGGGCAGTTAAAGCCTGAAGACGAGCCGCTTCAACTCATCAACGGAGCAATAAAGCGGGGCGCGAGCCGGGTAGAGCTTGCGGGGAAGGGGAGCGCGAAGAGAAAGAGGCGGCGTTAATGGTAACGCGCGCCTCTTTACTCGTCTCCCTTAGAGCGTTTATCGCATGGGCATACCGACGACCGTTTAGAGGCGGGCTCCGCCCGCCGGTGCGTGACACATCGCAGCTCGAACCGGCGGGCACAGCCCGCCTCTAAACGGGAGATAAGTTGATTGGCAAACTGCTCTAGAGTTCGCGGAGGTCGCGGCCGGTCATGTCAGAGGGTTTGTCGAGGCCGAGCAGACCTAAGATTGTGGGGGCTACATCTTCGAGGGCTCCGTCGGGGCGCAACTTTACTCCAAGGGAGTCGGGGTCGATGAGGTGGAAGGGGACGGGGTTGGTGGTGTGGGCGGTGTGGGGTTGGCCCGTCGTCGGGTCGATCATCTGTTCGCAGTTGCCGTGGTCGGCGGTGATGAGGCAGCGGCCTTTGGCCGTCCTGAGCGCTTTGGTTATCCAGCCGAGGCATGTGTCGATGTGTTGGACGGCCTCGATGGTCTTCTCAAGGTTGCCGGTGTGGCCGACCATGTCGGGGTTGGCGAAGTTGACGATGAAGACATCCGTGTCACGCTCTTCGATGGCGCGCAGAATCTTGTCGGTGACTTTGAAGGCGGACATCTCGGGCATCAGGTCGTAGGTCGCCACCTTCGGCGAGGGGACGAGCAGGCGGCGCTCGTGCGGGTACTCGCGCTCGGTGCCGCCGTTGAAGAAGTACGTGACGTGCGCGTACTTCTCCGTCTCCGCCATGCGGTAGTTGCGCACGCCGACGGCGGCGAAGACTTCGGCGAGGATGTTCTTGTGTTGGAGCTGCGGGAAGGCGATGGGCAGGCCGAAGGTCTGGTCGTAGAGCGTGAAGCAGACGTAGTCAACACGGGGCCTGTCGGGCACGGGGAAGCCGTCGAAGTCGTCCACGGCCAGGGCGCGCGTGAGCTGGCGCGCGCGGTCGGCGCGGAAGTTGAAGAAGATGACTGCGTCGCCGTCTTTAATAGTCGCCGTGGGCGAGCCGTCGGGGCGCGTGATGACGACCGGCTCGACGAACTCGTCGGTGACGCCGCGCTCGTAGGAGCGTTGGACTGCCGTGACGGGGTCGGCGGCCGCCTCGCCCAGGCCGTTGACGAGCATGTCGTAGGCGCGTCGCGTGCGCTCCCAGCGGTTGTCCCTGTCCATCGCGTAGTAGCGTCCGCAGACAGACGCCACCTCGCCGAAGCCTATCTCGGTAATCCTCTCCCGCAAAGCCTTCACGTAAAGATGCGCAGAGGAGGGCGGCGTGTCGCGGCCGTCGAGGAAGGCGTGGACGTACGCGTGTCGGAGTCCGCGCTCCTTCGCCATGCGGATGAGCGCGTAGAGGTGCTCCTGGGATGAGTGGACGAGGCCGTCCGAGAGCAGGCCCATCAGGTGGACTGCGCCGCCGCGCGCTTTGGCGTTGTCCATCGCCGTGACGAAGGCGTCGTTGTTGAAGTAGTCGCCGGTCTCGATTGCGTAGTCGATGCGGCGGATGTCCGTCATGATGACGCGGCCGGCCCCCATGTTGAGGTGGCCGACCTCGGAGTTGCCCATGATGTCTGCGGGCAGGCCGACGCAGGTGCCGGAGGCTTCGATGAGGGTGTGCGGGTACTTCTCGCGTATCTCGTCGTAGAAGGGCATCCGGGCGAGCGCGACGGCGTTGCCCTCGCGCGTTTCGCTGTGGCCGAAGCCGTCGAGGATGATGAGCGCGAGCGGCCCCTTCTGTGTGAGCAAACCCCTTGTCTCCTTATCCGATTTGAAGGCTAACGGTAAGCCCGCCGCGTCAGCGGCGCTTGAATTTAGCCCGGCCTTTTAAGGCCGGGAATGACGACGATAACTAGACGCCGCGTCGCGTCAGCGACGCCTGACCCGGCGCACCATGTTCAGGCGTCGCTGACGCGACGCGGGTTAATCTCACACGCCTTAACCCGGCCTTGAAAGGCCGGGCTAAATTCAGACGCCGCTCCGCGGCGTTTTACACACGCGCTCCAAATAACTTAACGCGCTCGCTACTGCGCGTGGTAGCGCGTGCCGCAGGTCGGGCACTGGAGCAGTTGCTTCTTGCCGCCCGCGGGGATGACGGGGATGAAGAAGAAGGTGATGAAGCGCATCCCGGTCCTCCTCGTGAACTCCCCGACCGTGTTGCAGTTGCCGCAGCGCATCGTCTGACCCGTCGGCTCGGAGCCCCACGTCACGAAGCGCGTCCCGACAACGAAGATGAAGAACACTTCGAGCCCCTTTACTTGCCCGCGCCCGCCTTCTTCGCGGACTTCTTCGCGCCGCCCTTCTTCGCGGCCGGCTTCGACGCGGCGTGCGCCGTCGTCGCGGGCCGTTCGAGCTGGTGGAAGGCCGACAGTCCGGGGAAGCGCGCGGCGTCGCGCAGGTCTTCCTCGATGCGGAGGAGCTGGTTGTACTTGGCGATGCGGTCGGTGCGCGACAAAGAGCCCGTCTTAATCTGTCCCGCGTTGGTGGCGACCGCGAGGTCTGCGATGAAGGTGTCCTCGGTCTCGCCCGAGCGGTGCGAGATGACGGCCGTGCGGCGGTGCGTGCGCGCCAGCTCTATCGCGTCCAGGGTCTCGGTGAGCGTGCCGATCTGGTTGACCTTGATGAGAATGGAGTTGGCGACGCCCAGCTCGATGCCGCGGCGCAGGTAATCGACGTTGGTGACGAAGAGGTCGTCGCCGACGAGCTGGACGCGGTCGCCCATCTCGTCGGTCATCAGCTTCCAGCCCTCCCAGTCGTTCTCGGCCATGCCGTCCTCGATGGAGATGATCGGGTACTGCTCGGCCCAGCGCTTCCAGTAGGCGACCATCTCTTCGGAGGAGAGCTTGCGGCCGTCCGACTTCTTGAAGACGTAGTTCTTGCCGTCGTAGAACTCGCTGGCCGCGGGGTCTAAGGCGAGCATGACGTTGACGCCCGCGTTGTAGCCGGCCGCGGTGACGGCTTCGAGGATGGTCTCGACCGCCTCCTCGTTCGACTTCAGGTTGGGCGCGAACCCGCCCTCGTCGCCGACGCCCGTGGCGTAGCCGCGCTTCTTCAGGACGCTCTTGAGCGAGTGGAAAATCTCCGCGCCGGTGCGCAGAGCCTCCGCGAAGCTCTCGGCGCCGACGGGCGTCACCATGAACTCCTGGAAGTCCACGTTGTTGTCGGCGTGCGCGCCGCCGTTGAGGATGTTCATCATCGGCAGCGGCAGGGTGCGCGCGTTCGTGCCGCCGAGGTAGCGGTAGAGCGGCAGTTCGAGGTAGGCAGCCGCGGCGCGCGCCGTGGCGAGCGAGACGGCGAGCAGGGCGTTCGCGCCGAGCTTCGACTTGTTCGGCGTGCCGTCGAGCGCGAGGAGCGTCGCGTCAACCTCGGCCTGGTCTAAGGCGTCGAGGCCCTCGACCTCGCGCGCGATCTGGTCGTTGACGTTCTCGACGGCGCGCGTGACGCCCTTGCCCAGGTAGCGGCGCTTGTCGCCGTCGCGCAGCTCGACCGCCTCGTGCTCGCCGGTGGACGCGCCGGAGGGGACGGCCGCGCGGCCGACCTCGCCGGAGACAAGGTAGACCTCGGCCTCGACGGTCGGGTTGCCGCGCGAGTCCAGAATCTCGCGCGCGTGGACGGAATCGATCAGGCTCATAAGGGCCGCGCTCCTCGAATTATGTGGATTAGAAGTCTAAGGGAGAATCTATCAATCCGACGGAGTGCAGTCAAAGCGAGAAGATGTAACCACGGAGACACGGAGACACGGCTTGTCGAGGGCTAAAGATGAAGCCGTGTCTTGAGCCGTGTCTCCGTGGTTCAAACCTCTCGCGCTGCCCTCACTGCCCCGGCATGTGGCCTAAGTCCGCGAGGATGCGCTTGGTGACGGCGATGCGCTCGTCGCGGATGGAGAGGTAGGTGGGGCCTTCGATCTCGGTGGCGAAGAAGTACGTGTTCTCTTCGGTTTCGAGGTAGCCGACGAACCAGCCGAGGTAGCGGTTCTCGCCGAGCGAGCCGCCGCCGGTCTTGCCGCTCAGGCGATAGCCGGGCGTCTCTTCGAGCGTCATGATCTCTTTGAGGATTTTGATCGAGCGCTTCGCGACGGGCAGGTCTTCTTTATGGAGACGCTTGAGGAACTCGACCTGCTCGTCGGCCGATATCTTGAGCGAGCTGTTCAGCCAGAAGCCGTTGAGCGGCCCCGAGGCGTCCTCGTTGCCGTAGTCGAGCTTATCGACGTACTCCTTCATCCGCTTCTCGCCGACCTTCAGCGCCAGCTCGCGGTAGTACCAGACGACCGACCGCTTGAACGCCGTGCGCAAGGTCTGATCCTGCCACCAAGCGCTGAAGGGCAGCGTGTCCCGGTTGAACGCCGGGTACTTCTTCTCGTCCCACTCGATACGGAACTCGGCGTCCGTGATGACGCCCGCGTCGAGGCCGATGAGCGAGTTCGGAATCTTGAAGGTCGAGTAGGGCGAGAAGCGCTCGCGGCAGCGCGCCTCGTTGTAGCGCACGTAAGCGCCGCGCTTCAGGTCGTAGAGCACGAACGCGCCCGCGGGGTAGGGCTTGAAGTAGGAGGCGAGGTCGGGCTGGGTCGCCGCGCTCGACCGGGCCTGCGTCGCGTTGACGACAGGCCCCGCGCCCGTTGTCTTAGTACAGCCGAGCGCCGCCAGCAGGAGCAGCGCGGTCAGGAAGATTACCCTCAGTCTCATAATGTCATTCCATCGGCATGGCGGTCAGAACCGCCCGCGGTAGCGGGTGCGCGTGACATATGCGGCTTGATTACTGACAGCGCGACTCTCATCAATCAACAAGCGGTCATCGAAAGGCCCGCCCGCTACCGCGGGCGGTACTGACCTTTATTATTCAGCAGGTCGTCAAAGGCGGTGTCGGGGAGTTCTTCGAGCGTGCGGACGACGACATCGGCCTGTAGCTCTCCGTGGGAGGAGAGGACGCCGACGCAGCGCATCCCGGCGCGGCGCGCGGCCTCGGTGCCGGCGGGCGCGTCCTCGACGACGACGCAGTGAGAGGGCTCGACGCCGAGCTTGGCGGCGGCCACGAGGAAGACCTGCGGGTCGGGCTTGCCCTCGGTCACGTCCTCGGCCGCGGCCACGGACGCGAAGTAGCCTTCGAGCCCGAGCGCCTCGACGATGACCTCAAGGTTCTCGCGCGGGGCCGAAGAGGCGACGGCCTGAAGCCAGCCCTCCCCCCTCAGCCTGTCGAGCCAGCGGCGGACGCCGGGCAGGAGGTCTATGCCTTTCTCCCGGACGAGTCCGCGGTAGGCGACCTCCTTCGCGTCGCCGACGCGCGTGATCTCTTCCGAAGGGTAGGAGGGGAAGAAGCCGCGCAGGATTTCGTCGTTGCGCCGTCCGAAGGAGGCGGCGAACTGTTCGGGCGTAACGTCGAAGCCCTCCTCGGCGAGCGCGCCCCGCCAGGAGAGCCAGTGGTACTCGCGCGAATCGATCAGCGTCCCGTCCACGTCCCAGAGCGCCGCGCGCTTCCGATTCTGTGTCGTCATCGCCGCCGAGTTTAGCCGCGCCGGCACAGCGTCGGCAAACGGACGAACAGACGGGCGGTCGTGTGAGATATGATGTCGGAAACGAAAGCCCCCGGAGATGTGGAACAGAGGAGGCCGCGGCCTTCGGACGGAGGGGTTTATGAACAGAGTCCTACTCGGCGCGCTGGCGGGGCTGGCGGCGACGGGGCCGATGTCCCTGGCGATGAAGCTGATGCACGAGCGACTGCCGCGCGAGGAGCAGTACCCTCTGCCGCCGCGGCAGGTGACCGAGGGCCTCGCGGAGAAGGCCGGGGTCAGAGAGCATCTCGACGAAGAGGAGCGCGAGACGGCGACGTGGGTCTCGCACTTCGCGTACGGCGCGGCGTGCGGCGCGCTCTACGGCGCGGTGTCGGGGGAGAAGGTTGACGGGCACCCTCTGCTCGCGGGGGTGGGGTTCGGGCTGGCGGTGTGGGCGGGGAGTTATCTGGGCTGGCTGCCCGCGGCCGGCATCATCGCGCCCGCGACCGAGCACCCGCCGCGGCGCACCGCCTTGATGATCGCCGCGCACGTCGTCTGGGGCGCGACCGCCGCGGCCGTCTTGGAGAGACTCTCGGACGAACGCGCGCGTTAGAGACATTTCCCTCCGCGCGCGCAGGCTCGGCCGACAAGACCGCCGGCGGGACTCAGCAGGCTTTGAGCGCGGGCGTCGTCACCAGCGACAGCGCCGCGTGCGGCTCGACCACGCGATCCGCCAGTCCCATCTCGACCGCCTGGCGCGCCGGAAGGTACGTGTCCCGGGTGAAGCGGCGGAGGAACTGCTTCAGGGTGACGCCCATCTTCTCGGCGAGAATCTCGCAGCAGCGGTCGCGCATCCGCTTGGCGTACTCGGCCGTGCGCTGCGTGTTCTCGTCAAGGATTATTTGAGGCGGGGGCGAACTTTCGAGGAGGGTTTTAAATGGGGCAGAAGTACGGGCCGTGGACGGTGGAGTCTTCCGAGCGCATCTACGGGGACGAGTTCGCGGAGGTGTGGGTGGACGAGGTACGGCGTCCGGGCGTGGGGCCTTCGCGGCGCGTGACGATGAGGATGAAGTTCGGAGTCGCCGTGCTCGCGCTTGACGCCGAAGGGTTCGCGCACCTCGTCCGGACGTTCCGCTACGCGGTCGGCAAGGAGTCGGTCGAGGTCGTGCAGGGCGGGGTGGAGGAAGGCGAGGAGGCGGGGGCGGCCGCGCGGCGCGAGCTGAAGGAGGAGTTGGGCATCGAGGCCGAGTCGTGGGTTGACCTCGGGCTCGTGGACGCCGTCACCTCGCAGGTCTACTCGCCCGCGCGCCTCTTCCTCGCCCGCAGCCTCACGTTCGGGGAGGCGGAGACGGAGGCCACGGAGAGCCTCACACCCGTCAAGGTCAAATTCGACGAGGCCGTCCGCATGGTGATGGACAGCGAGATTACGCAGGGCCTCTCGTGCGCGCTGATACTGAAGGCGAGCCGACTGCTTCAGAAAGCGGATTGAAGAAAATCCAGCTTCCGGAGGTAGGAGGCAGGTGTGCAAGGTTGACTCCGCTCCATGCTATCATTCCGGGGCGAGGGTATAGAGAATGAAGGCTATTGCCATCCTGCCTGAAGGGGACGACGCGCATCCGACGACTTTCCGCGCGGTCACCACGGATCGCAAGGCCGCTGGCCGCACGCCGGGCGAGGCCCTCGACGCGCTGACCTCACAGCTAGGCGCGGAGAAGGCCAGCTCGGCCGTCGTCGTGCAACTCTTCCGCCCGGACAGCCACTTCACCGCCGAACAAAGCGAACGACTCGCTGCGCTGATGGAGCGCTGGCGCACCGCCCGCGATGCCGGGAGCGCCCTGTCGCCTGCGGAGCAGGCCGAATTAGAAAAACTCGTCGAAGAGGAGATACAGGGCTCGGCCGAACGCTCTGCGCAGATGTCGCGCGCCCTCGAAACGACGCAACCTCCGCGGCATCCTCGTTCGGACGAAAAGGCGACCGAGCTGATAGCGCTCCGGGAGCTTGAGAGGCTGTATGACGTGCGGGCTCACTCGACTATTTGGCTCGCGGGCATCTTCGGCATGCTCTTGGGCTGCTCGATAACATACTACTCTACTCTGCGCCGAGGCCCGCTCGACTCGTTGTTGGCCATCCACATACCCATTTTCGGCTTGGCTATCAACGTCGTGGACTTCGCGTTAGTCGTCAGTCTTGTCTCGACCGCCATCAGCTTGCTCGCCATCCAGCGCAGCGGTGCCGCTTACAAGAGAGCCATCAACTACCTATACGCGCAAGTGGAGGGCAGCCGCCGCCCCGCGGAACTTGAAGCGTCCGACCGTCCGCCTGAACAATCGGCCAGCGGCGCCGAGCAAAGGGGACAGGTCGGCGCACGATGAACCCGCGCTACCCCGCCGTAGCCGAACGCGCCGGGTACCGCTGCGAATACTGTCACGCCCCGCAGGCCGCCTTCAATTTCCGCTTCGAGGTCGAGCACATCCTTCCGCGGGCTGAAGGCGGCACTGACGAAGAGGACAACCTCGCGCTCGCCTGCCGTTCCTGCAACATTTATAAGTCTGCTCACTCGACCGGCTTCGACGAGATAACGCGCGCCGAGGTCAGGTTGTTTAATCCGCGCGTTGATGCGTGGGAGGAGCACTTCGAGTTATTCACGGCCGGGTTAATCTGGAGCCGGACGGATGTCGGCAGGGCCACGGTCATGCGCTTGCGGCTTAATAGCCGGGCGCAACTGAACGCGCGGCCTCAGTGGATGCGGCTCGGGCTGTTCCCTTGAGGCCGCCGGGTGAGTCTTAGAAGGCCATTCACCACGGAGACACAGAGGCACGGCTTGTTGAGCTATGCGCTCCAAGCTGTGCCTCCGTGTCTCCGCGGTTAATCTTACTTCGGGGCTAGGCCCCGGCGGACTTAGACTGCGACTTGAGCTGCTGCTTCAACTCCTCCATGCGGGCGCCGAGCTGGTTGATCTCGTCCTCGCTGAGGACCTGGCGCGCGCTCTGGAACATCTCGCCCTCCTCCTCTTCGACGTGGTGCTCGACGTTCTCCTGCAAGACCTTGAGCTTGGCCGTCCACTGCTCGGTGTCCACGGGCAGGGCCTCCAGCTCCTTTAGGAGCATCTTGACGACGTGGTGCTCCTCGAAGCCTTCGAGCACGATCTCGCGCGTCTCGGCCGCCTGCTTGATGGACGGGTAGAAGATCGTCTCCTCGATCTGGGCGTGGATGTCCAGCTCCTCCTGGAGCTTGGCGAACAGTTCCGTGCGCGTCTTCTCGGCGCGCTCGGTCGTTGGCTCCAGTTGCTGGAAGATGCCCGAGACCTTCTGGTGGTCTTCCTTCAGCAGTTGAAAAGCGTTCATTGTGTTCTCCTCCTCGTGTGGGTTCTGAGCCGCCCTTGAACTATAACCGTACGTGAAAAGTATCCGAGTAGCTAGAACACTCAATCCCGGTGCCACGTTAAATCCGCCGCGCCTGTAGTAAACTTTCAGGCGTCCGGGGGCAGACACAGATGGGAGCGGAGAGAGAGGCACGGGGCGACACGGAGGCCGCGCGCGCGGAGGCGGCCGAGGAGTCTTCCGCCGCGCAGGCCACGCACTGGCACTCGCGCATGGAGGCCGAAGAGCCCGCGCGCGCAGACGCGCCGCAACGCGTAGGGCGGGACGCGAAGCCTTCGCGCGTGCGCGCGCAGCCGCCGGAGGAGTTCACGGGCGGAGGGTTTGAAGGCGCGTCGGACGTTGCGGGCGGGCTCGCGGCCGTTTGGTCTTCGATGAGGCACATCGCGCGCGAGGCGGGACTCGTGCGCGGCACGCGGACGCTCTTGAAGGTCAACCAGAAGGACGGCTTCGACTGCCCCGGCTGCGCGTGGCCCGACCCCGACGGAGAGCGCTCGCACGCGGAGTTCTGCGAGAACGGCGCGAAGGCCGTGGCCGAGGAGGCGACGACCCGCCGCGTCGGCCCTGACTTCTTCCGCGAGTGGAGCGTCGCAGACCTCTCGCAGAAGTCCGACTTCTGGCTCGGCAAGCAGGGCCGCCTCACGCACCCGCTGGTGCTGCGCCGCGGCGCGACGCACTACGAGCCGGTTGAGTGGGACGAGGCTTTCAAGTTAATCGCCGGCGAGCTGAACGCGCTCGACTCGCCCGACGAGGCGGCCTTCTACACCTCGGGGCGCACGTCGAACGAGGCGGCCTTCCTTTACCAACTCTTCGTCCGCCGGTTCGGCACGAACAACCTGCCCGACTGCTCCAACATGTGCCACGAGTCTTCGGGGCGCGCGCTCACGGAGACCATCGGCGTCGGCAAGGGAACCGTCACCCTGAAAGACTTCGACCTCGCAGACCTCATCTTCGTCATCGGGCAGAACCCGGGGACGAACCACCCGCGGATGCTCACGACCCTGCGCGCGGCCAAGAGGCGCGGCTGCAAGATCGTCCACGTCAACCCTCTGCCCGAGGCGGGGCTCGCGCGCTTCAAGCACCCGCAGCACCCCGGAGACCTCCTCGGCGGCGGGACGGAGCTGACCGACCTCTTCCTGCAAGTCCGCGTCAACGGCGACGTACCGCTCCTCAAAGGCTTGATGAAGGAGGTGTTGGAGGAAGAGAAGAGGAGGCCGGGCGAAGTCCTCGACCGCCGCTTCATTGAAGAGAAGACACACGGCTTTGAAGAGTTCGCGCGCGCGCTGGATGAAGTCGGCTGGGACGAGATTGTCGGGCAGAGCGGCGTGAGCCGCGAGCAGATGCGCGAGGCGGCGCAGGCTTACGTCAACGCGAGCCGCGTCATCGTCTGCTGGGCGATGGGTCTGACGCAGCACAAGAACGCGGTCGCCAACATACAGGAGATCGTCAACCTGCTGCTGCTGCGCGGCAACCTCGGCCGGCCCGGCGCGGGCGCGTGCCCCGTGCGCGGCCACTCGAACGTGCAGGGCGACCGCACGATGGGCATCTGGGAGCGACCCGCAGACACCTTCCTCGACGCGCTCGCGCGCGAGTTCGACTTCGAGCCGCCGCGCCGCCACGGCCTCGACACCGTCGAGACGATCAAGGCGATGTACGAGCGCAAGGTGAAGGTCTTCTTCGCCCTCGGCGGAAATTTTCTGTCCGCCACGCCCGACACCGAGTTCACGGCTGAAGCGCTCGGCCGCTGCCGCCTGACCGCGCACGTCTCGACCAAGCTCAACCGCTCGCACCTCGTCACGGGCGAGCAGGCTCTGATACTCCCGTGCCTCGGCCGCACCGAGCGCGACGTGCAGAAGTCCGGCGAGCAGTTCGTCAGCGTCGAGAACTCGATGGGCGTCGTCCACTCCTCGCGCGGGAGTCTGGAGCCCGCCTCGACACACCTGCTGAGCGAGCCCGCCATCGTCTCGCGGCTCGCGCGGGCGACCTTGGGTGAGCGGAGCGGCGTGGACTGGGGGCGGCTGGTCGAAGACTACGACCGCGTGCGGGACTTGATCGAGCACGTCATCCCGGGGTTTGAAAATTATAACGTGAGGGTGCGCGAGCCCGGTGGCTTCTACCTGCCGAACCTCGCGCGCGAGGGCGTGTTCAAGACCTCGACCGGCCGCGCGAACTTCACCGTCCACGAACTGCCGCGCCACGAGCTCGGGCCGGGGCAGCTCCTGATGATGACTGTGCGCAGCCACGACCAGTTCAACACGACCATCTACGGGCTCGACGACCGCTACCGCGGCGTCCACAACGAGCGGCGCGTCGTCTTCCTCAACCCCGAGGACATCGCCGAGCAGAATCTCTCCGCCGGGCAGGTCGTAGACCTCTTCAGTCACTTCGAGGGCGAGACGCGCACGGCCCGCCGCTTCCTCGTCGTGCCCTACCCCGTCCCCCGCCGCTGTGCCGCCACCTACTTCCCAGAGGCCAACGTCCTCGTCCCCGTCCGCAGCGTCGCCGACAAGAGCAACACCCCCGCCTCCAAATCGGTCGTCATCACCGTCCGACCATCCCGGGCCCCGCTGAAGTTCGACTACGACGAAGTACAAAAGCAGTGACGAGTGACAAGTGACGAGTTGCAGGGGATGCCTTTCTCGTCACTCGTCACTTGTCACTCGTCACTGCTTTTACGGTGCTTCGTAGACGGTCTCGTTCTTGTTGCCCTTGCCGGTGGCGGTGCCGATGCCCGCGCCTATCACCGCGCCCAGCGCCGCCGAGACGGGGACGGTCGCGCCAACCATGTCGTCCCGGAAGGGGAAGTAGAGGGCGGAGCCGACGGCGAAGCCCGCGCCCGCGCCGACGAGCGCGCCGAAGAGCGCGCCCTTGCCGCGCGAGTTGCCGCGGTCGAGCTGCACGAGCCGGACGCTCTCGCGGGTGAGCGAGACCTTCCTCTTCCCGTCGGTGAAGTTGATGAGCAGGTCGTTCGCCGAGTCGAAGCGGCCCGTGAGCCGGTCGCCGTCCTTCGTGCGGACGACGATCTTCTGGCCGTTCGCGAGCGTCTGGACGGCCGACCAGTCGTCGAGCGTGCGCGCTCGCGTCTGCGCAGACGCGGGGCCGCCCTGCGCCAGCGCGAAGGCGAGCGCGAGTCCGAGTGCCAGGAGTCTCTGTGTCACGTCTGATCTCCTTCCGGGTTTAGAGGGATTCGTAGACGGTCTCGTAGTCCGTGCCGAGTCCGACGGCCGCGCCGACGGCCGCGCCGACGCCGGCCCCGACGACCGCCCCCGCCGGGATGGTGGACATCTCGAAGTGGTCGCTGGCCCCGACGAGGCCGAAACCGACGCCCAGGCCCGCGCCGCCGCCGATGCCCGCGCCGAGGAGCGCGCCGTTCAGGCGGTTCCGGCGGCCGAGCTCGACGCGCTTGATATGGTCGCGTCTGAGCGTGACCCTGCGCCCGCCCTCCGTGAAGTTGATCTCCGTTTCGGTGGCCGACTCGAAGCGCCCCTTCAGGCGGTCGCCGTCCCTTGTGCTGACCCTGACCTTCTCGCCGGGCGAGAGAGACCGAAGGGCCGACCAGTCGGCGGGCGCGGGCGTCGTCTTGGCCGAGACCTGTGCAAAGGGTGTGAAGATGAAGAGGAGCGCGAGCGTGAGTGCGAAGAGTCTGTTTGTCATGATAGCCTTTCCTGCTTAAATCTTTTGCCGGCGCGGGGCGTACCGCGCCCGGCTCGTACGTGAGTGCAACGTGCGTTCCGCTTCGGAAGCCTCGGAAACCGCGGTTTTCGCGCGGCCCGGGGCGCAGTAAAGTTCTGACAGTTGTTTGTAGATTCAGGAGAGCGGAGGGAGACTGACAGTGGCTCTGACGGGTGCGAACGAATTGAAGCGGCGGATGATGATCAAGGTGGACGGCGAGCCCTACGCCGTCGTTGACGTGACGTTCGCGTCGCCCTCCGCGCGCGGGGCCTCGACGATGGTGCGGACGCGGCTGCGCCACCTCCTGACGGGCGCGGTGCAGGAGAGGAGTTTTAAGACGAGCGAGAAGTTCGAGGAGCCGGACGTGGCCTTCTCCGGCGCCTCCTTCATGTACGCGGACGCGGACGGCTACCACTTCATGGACGAGGAGACGTTCGAGCAGTTCTCGCTCCCCGCCGCACAGGTCGGCGAAGACCGCGGCTACCTGACCGACGGCCTGGTCGTGCAGGTCTTGAAGTACAACGGCGAGGCGGTCGCGCTCGAACTCCCGCAGTTCGTCGAACTCACGGTCGCCGAGACCGAGCCGGGCGTCAAAGGCAACACGGCCGCCGGAAGAGATTTGAAGCCCGCCACGCTCCAGACCGGCCTCCAGGTGCGCGTCCCACTCTTCATCGAGGAGGGCGAACGCGTCCGCGTCAACACGCAGACCGGCGAGGTCACGGGCCGCGCCTGAAGTCGTGAACCGTGAACCGTGACGAAATAATTCAAGCCTTTCCTGTCACGGTTCACGGCTCTTTCTCGTCACGGTTCACGGTTCACGCCTCGCTTTTGCCTTCCCCGCAAGGGTCGGTGTAACCTAGCGGCACCGGCGAACAGTTCCAGAAGCAATCTTTAACGTAAGGAGCGAGGAGATGATGTTCAGAATTCTTTCGGCGCTGGCGCTCGCCTGCGCGCTGGCGGGCGGGGCGGCGGCGCAGGACGACAAGCCGAAGCAGGAGGGGCCGAAGGTCTCGGGCGGCGAGCGCGAGGCGGCGCAGAAGATCGAGAAGGCCAAGGGGGCGGAGGCCAGGCTCCAGGCGGCGGCCGCCTTCGTCAAGAAGTACCCGGACAGCCCCCTGCGCGCGCAGGTCGCCCAAATGATCGCCAGCGAGATCGACGCGACGACTGACAACCAGGTCAAGGGCTCGCTCGCGCAGGCCTTCCTCGACATCTTCAACCGGCCCGAGGAGTCGCCGCTCGTCACGGCGGCGCTCCTCAGCTCCTACATCAACACCGGGCAGGCGCAGGAGGCGATCACGCTCGGCGCGAAGTGGCTCGCCGAGCACCCGGACGACATCTCGGTGATGCAGAACCTGACGATCCTCGCCTCGGGGCAGGCCATCAAGGGCGACAACACCTTCGTCGCGCAGGGGCGCGACTACGGGGCCAAGGCCATCGCGCTCCTCGAAGCCGACAAGATGCCCGCGGGCTTCGACGCGGCGAAGTGGCCCGACTTCAAGAAGCAGGCGCTCGTCTCGCTCTACCGCGAGACCGGCGTCCTCGCCTTCAAGGCGGGCGACAACGCGGCGGCGCTCCCGCTCCTGGAGAAGGCCATCGGGCACGGCTCGAACGACGCGGCCATCTACTTCCTCGTGAGCGACCTCCTCAACGACAGCTACGAGGACGCCGCCAAGTCGGCGATGGTCGCCCCGGCCGCCGAGAAGCCGGCCGCGACGCAGAAGGCCGAGGCCGCCCTCGACCGGGTCATCGAATCCTACGCGCGCGCCATCGCCTTCACCGAGGGCAAGGCCGAGTTCGCCCAGGCCAACGCCGCCTTCCGCGAGCGGCTCACGCCCTACTACAAGTACCGCCACAAGAACTCGACCGACGGCATGCAGCAGCTCATCGACAAGTACAAGAAGCCCGCCCAGTGAGGCGAAGGGGTGTTGGGTGTTGGGTAAAAGCGGCGGTCTTACCCAACACCCAACACCCTTCCTCCCTTCCCCTTTCCCGACGCCCGCGCTATACTCCGCCACGCTTCACCATCCGCCCCGAAGTTAGTACGCGAACGAACCTCGCCGCGCGGCGACGCGCCGCCATTCTTGAACGGTTCACCAAGGAGGTAATCCCACCATGCTGCGCAGACTGCCCGGGGGGAAGGCCGCCGCCTTCCTTTTAGCCCTCGTCACACTCTTCGCGCCCGTCGCCGCCCTCGGCGCAGACTTCAAGCGCGAGGTCGTCTACCAGATCATCACCGACCGCTTCTTCGACGGCTCGACCGCCAACAACAACCCTTCGCAGTCCTCGGGGCTCTACGACTCGACGAAGACCAACTGGCGCGCCTACTGGGGCGGCGACCTGCAAGGCATCCAGCAGAAGATGTCCTACCTCGCCGGCCTCGGCGTGACGGCCATCTGGATTTCGCCGCCCGTCGATAACCTGAACGCGAACATCCCCGACGGCAACGGGAACCCGACGGCCTCTTATCACGGCTACCAGGCGCGCGACTTCAAGCGCATCGAGGAGCACTCGGGCGACTCGAACAACGCCTGGACGGCCTTCGACAACCTCGTGACGGCCGCGCACCAGAACGGCATCAAGGTCATCGTGGACTTCGCGCCCAACCACACGACGCAGGACAACGCGGGCGAGTTCGGGGCCTTCTACGACAACGGTACGTTCGTCGGGAACTACACCAACGACACCAACGGCTACTTCCACCACAACGGCAACATACAGAACTGGGACGACCGCTACCAGGTGCAGTTCTACACCCTCTTCAACCTCGCCGACCTCAACCAGGCGCACCCGACCGTGGACGCCTACCTCAAGGCGTCGGCCAAGCTCTTCCAGGATCACGGCGTGGACGGCTTCCGCATCGACGCCATCAAGCACCTCGACTGGGGCTGGCAGTACAGCCTCGCCAACTCCATCTACACCTACAAGGACAGCTTCCTCTTCGGCGAGTGGTATCAGTCGGGGACGAGCGACCCGCTCTACCGCGACTCCTACAAGTACGCCAACAAGAGCGGCATCTCGATGCTCGACTTCCCGCTCAACACGGCGATTCGGAACGTCTTCGGCTCGAACGCCAACTTCAGCGAGATCGAGAACGTCCTCGTCGCCGAGGCCGGCCACTTCACCTGGGACGAAGACCTCGTCACCTTCATCGACAACCACGACATGACGCGCTTCCCCACGGTCAACAGCAGCCAGACGCGGCTCCATCAGGCGCTCGCCTTCATCCTCACGCAGCGCGGCATCCCCTGCATCTACTACGGGACTGAACAGTACCTCGTCAATAACACGTCGGGCGGCGGCGACCCCTACAACCGCCCGATGATGAGTTCGTGGAACACGAACACGACGGCCTACACCCTGACGAGCCGCCTCTCGACCTTGAGGCGCAACAACACGGCCGTGCCCTACGGCTCGCACCAGCAGCGCTGGATGAACTCGGACGTGTACGTCTACGAGCGGAAGTTCTACGGCAACGTCGTCCTCGTCGCCATCAACAAGGGCGCGGCCGCCGCGAACATCACGGGGCTGAACACCAGCCTGCCCGCCGGCACGTACAACGACTACCTGACCGGCCTGCTCTCGGGCGTCAACATCAACGTCACCAACGGCTCGGGCGGCAACAACCCCGTCGCGGCCTTCTCGCTGCCCGCCGGAAGCGTCGCCGTCTGGCAGGCGACCGAGGCGGGCGGCACGCCGCAGGTCGGCTCCGTCGGCCCGACCGCGGGCCAGCCCGGCGTCAAGGTGACCATCGGCGGCAAGAACTTCGGGACGACGCAAGGGACGGTGAAGTTCGGGACGACCACGGCGACCGTCAACTCCTGGTCTTCGACGAAGATCGTCGCGACCGTGCCCTCGGTGACGAACGGCAACTATCAGGTGACGGTCACGAACTCTTCCAACCAGGTCTCGAACGGCATCCAGTTCACGGTCTTGACGGCGAAGCTCATCCCCGTCACCTTCACCGTCTACAACGCCAGCCCGACGCAGGTGGGCGACCACATCTTCCTGACGGGCAACACCGTGGAGCTGGGCAACTGGGCGACGACGTGGGACGGCGCGGTGGGGCCGATGCTCGCGCCCAACTACCCGAACTGGTTCGTCAGCACGAGCATGCCCGCGGGGCAGACCATCCAGTTCAAGTTCATCAAGATCGCCGCGGGCGGCGCGGTCACCTGGGAGGCCGGCGCGAACCACACCTACACGGTGCCCACGACCGGCACCGGCTTCGTCAACGTCAACTGGCAATACTGACGGAACGCGGAACGATGAACGGGAAGCAGGTGTTGGGTGTTGGGTGTCGGGTTCTGGTTTTGTCTTCCCGGCACCCGGCACCCAAAACCTAAAACCCGTGCTCCGTTCATCGTTCATACTTCTATTATGCTGACGCATAAGGCGCTGCGGGCACTCCTCGTCCTGGTGGCGCTCGGCCTCGCGGCCGCGCATCCGCACGACGCGCGGCAAGCGCCGTCGAAGGGCGAAGGGAAGAGGGCGGAGGCGCTGAAGGATTACGCGGGGCGTTACGAGTTGGAGGTGGGGCTGATTCCGGTCTCGACGCTCGACGTGACGGCCGCCGACGGCGTGCTATGGCTGAAGCCCTCGAACGTGAAGCGGCGGCGGCTGGCGCGCAAAAGCAGGGACTCGTTCACCGACGAGTTGGCGGGCACGCCCGTCAGGTTCGGGCGCGACGACGAGGGGCGCGTCGTCAGCCTCACCTTCGTCTACGAGGGCGAGCCCTTCACGGCGCGGCGCGTGGAGCTGCCCGCGCCTTCGTCGAAGGGCAACACGACCTTCAGGCTCAAGGGCTACGCGGAAGCCTCTCTGGTCGTCCTCACCGGCTCCTTCAACAACTGGAACCAGTCGCAGCTCCTCTTCGCGCGCGAGGGGGACGAATGGGTCTGCCGCGTAGACCTCGACCCCGGCGTCTACCAGTACAAGTTCATCGTGGACGGCGACTGGCTCCTCGACCCCTCCAACCCCGACACGGCCGAGGACGAGGCCGGGAACGTGAATAACGTGCTCGAAGTGAAGCCGGAAAAACAGTAGTCAGGAGTCAGTAGCCAGGAGTCAGAATAAAACCATCCTCATTCTGACTCCTGACTCCTGACTCCTGACTCCCTGCTTTTGCCTTTCCCCCACGCCTGTCGTACCTTAGCCTCAAACATTCGGAAAGAGGATTCCACACTTCTCGATGAGCACACAGCCCAACAAAATCATCTACTCGATGGTCGGCGTCAGCCGCCATTACGACAAGCGCGCCGTCCTGAAGGACATCTACCTGTCCTACTTCTACGGCGCGAAGATCGGCGTCATCGGCCTGAACGGCTCGGGCAAGTCAACGCTTTTGCGCGTCATCGCGGGCGTGGACAAGGGCTACACGGGAGAGACCGTGCTCTCGCCCGGCTACACCGTCGGCTACCTCGAACAGGAGCCGCAGCTCGACGAGTCGAAGACCGTCCGCGAGACCATCGAGGAGGCCGTCGCCGAGACCGTCTCGCTCCTCAAAGAGTTCGACGAGATCAACGCCAGGTTCGGCGAGGAGATGTCGGACGACGAGATGAACAAGCTGCTGGAGCGGCAGGGCGAGGTGCAGGAGAAGCTCGACGCTTCGGACGCGTGGGACTTGGACTCGCGGCTTGAGATGGCGATGGACGCGCTGCGCTGCCCGCCGGGCGAGACGCCGGTGAAGGTTCTCTCGGGCGGCGAGAGAAGGCGCGTCGCGCTCTGCCGGCTGCTGCTGATGAAGCCCGACATCCTCCTCCTGGACGAGCCGACCAACCACCTCGACGCCGAGTCGGTCGCGTGGCTCGAACGACACTTGCAGCAGTACGCGGGCACGGTCATCGCCGTCACGCACGACCGCTACTTCCTCGACAACGTGGCGGGCTGGATTCTCGAACTCGACCGCGGCGAGGGCATCCCCTGGAAGGGCAACTACTCTTCGTGGCTCGAACAGAAGCAGGAGCGCCTGCGCCGCGAGGAGAAGCAGGAGTCGGACCGGCAGAAGACCCTGGAGCGCGAGCTGGAATGGATTCGCATGGCCCCGAAGGCGCGCCACGCGAAATCGAAGGCGCGCATCAACTCCTACGAAGCGCTGGTCGCACAACAAAACGAAGCACGCGCGCGCGAGCTTGAAATCTACATCCCGCCCGGGCCGCGCCTCGGGGCGGTCGTCATCGAGGCCGACGGCGTGTCGAAGGCTTACGGCGACCGCCTGCTCGTCGAGGGGATGACTTTCAAGCTCCCGCCGGGCGGCATCGTCGGCGTCATCGGGCCGAACGGGGCGGGGAAGACCACGCTCTTCCGCATGGTCACGGGCGAGGAGCGGCCCGACGCCGGAAGTATCCGCGTCGGCGAGACCGTGCAGTTGGGTTACGTAGACCAGTCGCGCACGCTCGACCCCGAGAAGAGCATCTGGGAGGAGATTTCGGGCGGCTCCGACACCATCAAACTCGGCCCGCGCGAGGTGAACTCGCGCGCCTACGTCGGCCGCTTCAACTTCTCCGGCTCCGACCAGCAGAAGAAGGTCGGCGCGCTCTCGGGCGGCGAGCGCAACCGCGTCCACCTCGCCAAGATGTTGAAGGAGGGGGCGAACGTCCTCCTCCTCGACGAGCCGACCAACGACCTCGACGTGAACACCATGCGCGCGCTCGAAGAGGCGCTCGAAAATTTCGCGGGCTGCGCCGTCGTCATCAGCCACGACCGCTGGTTCCTCGACCGCATCGCTACGCACATCCTCGCCTTCGAGGGCGACAGCCGGGTCTTCTGGTTCGAGGGCAACTTCTCCGACTACGAAGAGGACAAGCGCCAGCGCCTCGGCGAAGACGCCACGCAGCCCCACCGCATCAAGTACCGGCAGTTGACGCGCGGGTGAAGACGAGAGGGAGTGAGAGATGAGAGCGACCTGGAAGGGCGCGGTGTTGGCGGAGAGTGACGAGACGGTGGTCGTGGAGGGGAACCATTACTTCCCGGCCGAGTCCGTCAGGCGCGAGCACTTCCGCGAGAGCGGGACGCACACGACGTGCCCCTGGAAGGGCGTGGCGAGTTATTACGACGTGGTGGTGAATGGGGAGGTGAACGCCGACGCGGCGTGGTACTACCCGGAGCCGAAGCAGGCGGCGCAGGAGATCAAAGACCGCGTCGCCTTCTGGCGCGGCGTGAGGGTCGAATGAGGGGCGCGGGGTCTTTGAAGAGGGCCGCGCTCGTCCTCTTCGTGCTGTGCGCCGGCTGGGGCGCGTCGGCGCAGAAGCAGGCCGACCCGGCGCGCTGGCGGGCGGCGCTCGAACGCGTGACGGCCGACGGCCTGCGCGCGCACCTCAAGTACATCGCCTCGGACGAGCTCGAAGGGAGGAAGACCCCTTCAAAGGGTCTCGACCTCGCGGCCGAGTACATCGCCAAGCAGTTCCGCGCCGCGGGGCTCGAACCGGCGGGCGACGACGGCTACTTCCAGACGGCGAACTGGCGGCTGTCGGCGCGCGACGCGGCCGGCTTCCGCCTACGCTTCTCGGGCGGCCCTACGACCGCGCCGGCCGTCGCCCCCGAGCAGATAGGCGTCGGCTTCAGCGTCGCGGGCTTCAGCTTCTGGGAGCCGGAGGGCGAGCTCAACTTGAGCGGCGCGCGGCTCTTCAAGGTTGACTACGCGAAGGGGCTGGGGGCACTCACGCGCGAGCAGGTCGAGGGGCGCGTCCTCGTCACGGAGTTCCCGGCCTTCCCGCGCGGGGACATGGGGCGCGCGCTCCAACTGCTGCGCGAGGAGAACGAGTTCCTTGCGCGCGCCCGCGCGCTGGGCTCGCCGCTCGTCATCGCCTTCAACCGCGGGAGCGAGCGCGCGCGCGGCGGGCGCAGCCCACGCGTCTTCGACCCGGAGCAGCGCGGCCGCGGGAGTAACGTACCCGAGCTGGGCCTCGGCGGCGCGCAGACCGCGCCCGTCGTTTCCGTCCACGGGGCAGAGGCCGCGCGCTTCTACGACTCTCTGCCCGCGGGCGCGACCGACGCCGCGGCCGACGTGCGCATCCCCGCTCCCGCGGAGACGCCGGTCAAGGTGCGCAACGTCGCGGGGCTGCTGCGCGGCTCCGACCCGGCGCTCAGAGACACGTACGTCATCGTCTCGGCGCACTACGACCACATCGGCGTGCGCGAGAACTGCGACCCGTCGAAAGAGGACTGCGTCTACAACGGCGCGAACGACGACGGCTCGGGGACGGTCGGCGTCATCGGGCTCGCGTCGGCGCTGTCGAAGTTAAGTCCGAGGCCGCGCCGCTCGATCCTCTTTATGACCTTCTTCGGCGAGGAGCTGGGGCTCGTCGGCTCGCGCTACTACGGCCGCCACCCCCTCGTGCCTTTGGAGAAGACAATCGCGCAGGTGAACATGGAGCAGGTCGGGCGCACGGACGACAGCGAGGGGCCGCAGGTCGGCACGCTCGCCGTGACGGGCTTCGACTACTCGGACGTGGGGGCGACGTTACAGCGCGCGGGCGAGGCGGAGGGCGTGCGCGTCTACAAGCACCCGACGAAGTCGGACGCGTACTTCTCGCGCAGCGACAACCAGTCGCTCGCCGACGCGGGCGTGCCGGCGCACAGCGCGGGCGTCACCTTCCAGTTCCCCGACTACCACGCCGTCGGCGACGAGGTGCAGAAGATCGACTTCGACAACATGACGCGCGTCGTCCGCACCGTCGGCCGCGCCCTCCTCCTGCTCGCCGACTCGGCGCAGGAGCCGCGCTGGAACGAGCAGAACCCCAAGGCCGCGCCGTACGTCGAGGCGTGGAAGAAAAGGCGGAAGGATGAAGGCGGAAGGGTGAACTGAAAGGTGAAACCGGACAGTCCGACTTTCATCCTTCACCTTGCGGCCTTCATCCTTTCTTTAGTCCGGCTCGTCACAAATCCCCCGCGGGCTTGAAACCGTCCGCTAGACTCTCCCGTAAAAGCCGTGCGGGCCGGAGTCCTCGTTCCCGGGCCGGCCGCCGTCCACGCATCACACAACGCCGAGACGAGGCTGCCGGGTTTTGGGTTCTGGGTGCCAGGTGTTGGGTTAAGAAGCAACACCTAAAACCTAAAACCCAAAACCTGCCCCGCGTCCCGTCCGCCTTGAGGAGAAGAGGAGAACTCATGAGACCCAGCTTCCTACGCCGCGCCGCCCTGCCAGCGCTCGCGCTGGCCGCCTGCGCGCTGGCCGTCGCCGGCCGCGCGGGCTCGTCGAGCAAGGGCATCGACCCGGCGAACATCGACCCGAACACGTCGGCCTGCACGGACTTCTTCCAGTACGCCAACGGCGGCTGGCTCGCGCGCAACGAGATACCGCCGGCCTTCTCGGTGTGGGGCTCGGCCAGCGGCGTGCGCGAGAAGAACATCGCCGTCCTGAAACAGGTGCTCGAAGAGGCCGCGGCCGACAAGACGGCCAAGCCCGGCTCGAACCAGCAGAAGGTCGGCGACTTCTACGCCGCCTGCATGGACGAGGCGCGCGCCGAGGCCGAGGGCGCGAAGCCCCTCGCGCCGGGGCTCGAACAGATCGCGAAGCTGCGCGACGCCAAGGGCCTGCCCGCGCTCGTCGGCTACCTGCACGGCCAGGGCATCAGCACGCTCTTCGGCTTCGGCTCGTCGCCCGACCTGAAGGAGAGCCGGCAGACCATCGCCTCCATCGGGCAGGGCGGCCTCGGCATGCCCGACCGCGACTACTACCTGAAGGACGACGAGAAGTCGAAGCAGTTGCGCGAGGCTTACGCGCGCATGGTGACGAACATGTTCAAGCTGCTCGGCGACACGCCGGAGCAGGCGCAGGCGGGCGCGCAGACCGTCATGCGGCTTGAGACGGAGCTGGCGCGCAACTCGCTCGACCGCGTGGCGCGCCGCGACCCGAACCGGCAGTACAACAAGATGACCGTGGCCGAGCTACAGAAGCTCGCGCCCTCCTTTGACTTTGCCGCCTACTTCAAGGGGCTCGGCGCGCCGGCCTTCGCCGACCTCAACGTCGGCCAGCCGGACTTCTTCCGCGGCCTCGACAAGGTCATCGCCGGGGCCTCGCCGGAAGACCTGCGCACGTACCTGCGCTGGCACCTCGTGCGCGGCGCGGCCAACGCTCTCTCGACCCCCTTCTTCAACGAGAGCTTCGAGTTCTACGGCAAGGCGCTGACCGGCGCGAAGCAGCCGCAGGAGCGCTGGCGCCGCTGCGTCTCGGCCGCCGACTCGACGCTCGGCGAGGCGCTCGGCGAGGCTTACGTCAAGCGCGCCTTCCCGCCCGAGTCGAAGGCGCGGATGCAGCAGCTCGTCAACAACCTCGTCGCGGCGCTGCGCGACGACATCCCGACGCTCCAGTGGATGAGCGAGGCGACGCGCAAGTCCGCGCTCGACAAGCTCGCCGCCTTCAAGCAGAAGATCGGCTACCCCGACCGCTGGCGCGACTACTCGGCGCTCAAGGTCGAGCGCGCCTCGCACGTCGAGAACCTGCGGCGCGCCGCGGCCTTCGAGCGCCGGCGCGACCTCGCCAAGATCGGCAGGCCCGTGGACAAGACCGAGTGGTTCATGACGCCGCCCACGGTCAACGCCTACCACTACCCGCTCTTCTCCGAGATCGTCTTCCCGGCGGGCATCCTCCAGCCGCCGCTCTTCAACCCGGAGGCCGACGACGCCGTCAACTACGGCGGCATCGGCTCCGTCATCGGCCACGAGATCACGCACGGCTTCGACGACCAGGGGCGCAAGTACGACCTCCACGGCAACCTCCGCGACTGGTGGACGGAGGCGGACGCGAAAGCCTACGACGAGCGCGCGCGCTGCGTCGAGGAGCAGTTCTCGGGCTTCGAGGTCGAGCCCGGCCTACGGCTCACGGGCAAGCTCGTGCTCGGCGAAAGTATCGCCGACCTCGGCGGGCTCAAGCTCGCCTGGCTCGCCTTCCAGAAGTCTCTGGAGGGCAAGCCGCGCCCCGAGAAGATCGACGGCTTCACGGCGGAGCAGCGCTTCTTCCTCGGCTACGCGCAGGCGTGGGCGCGCAAGTACAGGGCCGAGGAGCTGCGGCGGCTGGCGGCCGTAGACCCGCACCCGCCGGGGATGTACCGCGTCAACGGCCCCGTCTCGAACATGCCGCAGTTCGCCGAGGCGTTCCAGTGCAAGGCCGGCGACCCGATGGTGCGCCCGGCCGACAAGCGCTGCCAGGTCTGGTGAGTCTTCGGGGAGGGGCGCGCGGCCGGCGCCCCCCCCTGTCATTGAATCCAGGTTCCCAACCTTCCAAAGCAGGAGTATGACTTATGCGTTTTATTAGCTTCCGCGCGGCGACCGCCGGGCTGGCCGCGTGCGTGCTCTGTCTCGCCGCGCTGGCGCAAACCGGAAACAAGGGGCGCGGCTTCGACAAGGCGCGCATGGACGAGACGGTCTCGGCCTGCACGGACTTCTACCAGTACGCCAACGGCAACTGGATGAAGACCACCGAAATCCCCGCGGCCCAGCCGGGCTGGGGCAGCTTCAACATCCTCAACGAGAGCAACCGCAAGACGCTGCGCGAGATTCTCGAAGAGTCCGCGAAGAACGCGAAGGCCAAGCCCGGCTCGAACGAGCAGAAGGTCGGCGACTTCTACGCCACCTGCACGGACGAGGCCAAGCGCGAGGCCGAGGGCGCGAAGCCGCTGGCGCCGTACCTCGCGCGCATCGAGAAGGTCTCGGACGTGAAGGGGCTCCAGGGCCTCATCACCGACTTCCACAAGGCGGGGCTGCCCGCCCTCTTCGGCTTCGGCTCGATCCCCGACTTCAAGAACAGCTCGATGGTCATCGGCGCCGCCGGCCAGGGCGGGCTCGGCCTGCCGAGCAAGGACTACTACACGAAGACCGACGAGAAGTCGGTCCAGCAGCGCGCGGCCTACGTCCAGCACGTGACGAACATGTTCCAGCTCCTCGGCGACACGCCGGAGCAGGCGGCGAAGAACGCGAAGACCGTGATGGACATCGAGACGCGGCTCGCCGCCGCCTCGCGCGACCCCGTCCAGTTGCGCGACCCCTCGACGCAGTACAACATGAAGACCGCGGCCGAACTCCAGAAGCTCACGCCGAACTTCTCCTGGGCGGACTACTTCGCCGGCCTGGGGCTCCCGAAAGACCTGAGCATCAACGTCGCGCACCCCGAGTTCTTCGAGGCCGCGAACAAGATGCTCACGGAAGTCCCCGTCGCCGACTGGAAGACCTACCTGCGCTGGCACCTCGTCCACGCCGCGGCCGACTCGCTCTCGTCGAAGTTCGAGACCGAGAACTTCAACTTCTACGGCAAGGTGCTCGCGGGGCGCCGCGAGCAGCACCCGCTCTGGCGGCGCTGCGTCGGCGCGGCCGACGCCAACCTCGGCGAGGCCCTGGGGCAGGTCTACGTCGCGCGCGCGTTCACGCCCGAGTCGAAGGCGCGGATGCAGACGATGATCAGGAACCTCATCGACGCCTTCCGCGAGCGCGTGCAGAAGGCCGACTGGATGGGCGACGAGACGCGCAAGGCCGCGCTCGCCAAGCTCGCCGCCTTCGGCCAGAAGATCGGCTACCCCGACAAGTGGATCGACTACTCGCGCCTGAACGTCGCGCGCGACTCCTACGCGGCGAACATCATCCGGGCGAGCGAGTTCGCACAGGCGCGCGACCTCGCCAAGATCGGGAAGCCCGTCGACCGCGGCGAGTGGGCCATGACGCCGCCGCAGGTGAACGCCTACAACAACTTCCTGATGAACGAGATCGTCTTCCCGGCGGGCATCCTCCAGCCGCCCTTCTTCAACCCGGAGGCCGACGACGCCATCAACTACGGCGCCATCGGCGGGGTCATCGGCCACGAGATCACGCACGGCTTCGACGACACGGGCGCGAAGTTCGACCTGCAAGGGAACCTCAAGAACTGGTGGACGGAGGCCGACCTGAAGAATTTCACGGCGCGCGGCGAGTGCGTCGTCAACCAGTTCTCGGCCTTCGAGGTCGAGCCGGGCCTCAACGTCGTGGGCAAGCTCGTCGTCGGCGAGTCGGTGGCCGACCTCGGCGGGCTGACCGTGGCCTACGAGGCGTACAAGAAGTCGATAGCGGGCAAGCGCCCCGAGAACATCGACGGGTTCACGCCCGAGCAGCGCTTCTTCCTCGGGTGGGCGCAGGTCTGGGCGTCGAAGGAGAGGCCCGAGTTCGCGCGCCTCATCACGCAGACCGACCCGCACCCGCTGGGCCGCTTCCGCGTCAACGGCCCGCTCTCGAACATGCCCGAGTTCGCCGCCGCCTTCGGCTGCAAGGCCGGCGACCCGATGGTGCGCCCCGAGAAGGATCGCTGCCAGGTGTGGTAGGAGAGTAGGCAGTAGGCAGACGGCAGTAGCCAGTTCGCCGGTTGCGGAAGCAGCCAAAAGAATCGGGGGCGGCGAGATTAGTAACTCGCCGCCCCCGATTCTTTCAGGCAGATTCGTCAAGACGCTTCTTGCCTTCAACTGCCTACTGCCTACTTTTCCCCATTGACTTTCCCCGCCCCGCGCATAAACTTCGCCGCTCTCGTTGGCCGTCTCTCATCCGGCGGCGCTCACGTACGCCCTCGGACTTACTTGACAACGGGAACCTACGTCCTCGTCTTCAGGCGGGCGCCGACCCCTTGACGCACGGCGTGCAGTTCCAGATTAAGTAAGTCAAGTCAGAACCGCCCGCGGTAGCGGGTGGGCCTTTGTTACACGGCACGTCCGGTTAACAAAGGCCCACCCGCTACCGCGGGCGGTTCTGACCTTTTTTACGTACGGAGAGACAGTCCCGCCGGGGAGGGGAGCCTCGGCGCGCGGGTCGGGTCTTTGTGTGTGGCGGTTGTTAGGTCGGCTTAGTGGCCGGCGGCGGCACCGGCGGCGACGCGGGCGCGCGCGGGGCGGCGCTCGTGGCGGGCGCAGGCGCGCGCTAGCGCCTCCGTGACGCGGGGCTCGACGTTGCACTCGGGCTGGCGGCAGACGGCGGCCAACTCGGAGACGACGAGGTAACGCGCGCGCTCAAGCATGCGCTGCTCGCGGAAGGAGAGCGGCTTGGAGTGGCTCAGGTAGGTCAGGTTCTTCAGCACGTCGGCGACCTCGAAGACGTCACCCGTGCGCATCTTGTCGGAGAACTCTTTGAAGCGGTCCTTCCAGTCGTTGGCGGCGCCGCGGAAGTCGTCCGAGAGGTGCTTCAGGAGCATCTCGCACTCGCCCGAAGTGATGGGGGAGCGGAGGCCGACTTCGCCAGCGTTGGCGACGGGGACGAGGACGACCGAGTTGGTCTGGGCGAGGCGGAGCGTGTAGAAGTTCAGGGAAGACGCTCCGATCTGTTTCTGCTCAATGCGTTCGATGGTGCCGATGCCATGATTGGGGTAGACAACTTTCTGGCCGACTTTGAAACCCACCACACACCTCCTGTGTTGCAAAAAACTGGCCGCGTCGCAAGGTCGGGTTGGGGCTCCCTTGAGGGGATTGAGCGGCGCGGCGCCGGCGGTTCGTCAAATCTAACGAAAGTGTAACAAGCCGCCCCGGCGCGGGTCAAGGTTTTGAATTCGCCTCGAAAGTCACGCCGGAATTCTTGTCGAAATTGCAACAGGCGGCGTGCCGTGGCCCGCAAAAAACGTCCGCCGCCCGTTCACCGCAGAGAAAGAATTAACCGCGGAGACACGGAGGCACGGCTTGAAGTCATAAGTCTTCAAGCCGTGCCTCCGTGTCTCCGCGGTTAAGTTCAACGACTCAAGGAGTCGCGTTCTTCTGCTCGGCCTTCTCAAGCTGCTCGGCCTCGCCGCGGTAGGCGGAGGCGAGGGCGGCGATCCTTTGGAGGCGGTCTTCGAGGCGGGCGGCCGTCGAGCGCACGCGGCTGGGGTCGTGCGCGGCGAGGCGCGCGAACGCCTCGGGGTTGAAGTTGGGGTTGCCCAGCTCCGAGACGACGCGCGCCTTCGCGGCCGTCTCCGCCAGCGCGTCGAGGAGGTCGAGCGCGGGCTGCGGCGCGACCGGCTCCACCGCGAGCGCCACCTCGCTCATCCCTTCGAGCGCGCGCGTCTGCTTGTAGATGCGGATCGCGCCCGCCATCGGCCGGAGTTCCGACGGGACGAAGTTGTCGTTGCTGTTGCTCCTCTCCGCCGCGGCGCGCAGCAGCCGCCCCGCCTCGTCGGCGAGCAGCGCGGCGCGCCCGGCGTCGCCGTCCTTCGCGAGCCTGCGGACGAGCGGCGGGAAGACCCGGATGACTGTGGCGACGCGGTTCAACTGCCGCGCGAGCCGCTCGGCCCCCGCGAGGTCGCCCGCGTCGAGCAGGTGCGAAGACTCCTTCGCGTTCGCCTCGTCCGAGAGCTGCGTCTTCGTCTCGCCGTCCTTCATCAGCGCGATGAGCTTGCGCGCCTCCTCGAAATCCTTCCGGGTCATCGCGAAGCCGGCGGCCACCTCAAGCTGAAGCGGGTCTTTCGTCTGGCGCGCCGTCTTCACGCGCTCGTCGTACTTGCGGTCGGGGTCGTAGGCCGTCTTGATCTCGGCGAAGGTTCGTAGCTGCGGCGCGGCCTGCCCCGGCCGGCGGCTCGCGCGCTCCAGCGCCCCGAACTGCGCGGCCATCTCCGGGGCGTGCTGCATCATGCTCGCCCAGACCATCGTGATGAAGCCGTGCATGCGCGTGAGGTCGCCGCGCTCCTGCTCGATGCGCGTCATCGTCTCGGCGATGAAGGCGACGTAGGCGCGCACCACCTCGCGGCCGGGCGGCGGCGGCACTGTGGGGGTGCGGGCGAAGAACTGAAGGTCGTCGGGGCGCAGCATGATCGAGAAGCCGAGCGGCAGGCGCAGGCCCGTGTGAGTGTGCCCGGAGAAGGCGGAGAGCGGGAGCCGCCGCAGCCGCTCGATGTAGGCGAGGATGAGGCGGTCGGCCGCGGCGCGGTCGCGGGCGGCGACGTGGTTGATGGCCTGGCCGACGTTGATGAGCGTCGGCTCGGCCTCGGCCGCGCGGAGGATGAGTTCGGACGCCTCTTCGAGCCGCCCTTCCCCGGCGGCCTCTATCGCCAGCGCCGTCTCGCGCTGCGCCTCCTCGACGCGGCCCAGCTCGCGCGCCTCCGTCTCGCCCAGCTCGCGCGCGAAGGCGCGGTCGCGCGCCGCGGCGGCGTAGATGCGGCGGCGGATGCGGCCGCGCGCGCCGTTCTCGGCCGGGCCGAACTGTAGCTCCGCGCCGATGGGCCGCTCGCGCTGCCGCGCGCGGTCAACCTCCTCGGGGAAGGTGAGCGCGAGCGCCTCGCGCAGCAGGGACTTCGCCCACTCGCGGTCGAGCGTCCAGGCGGCCGCGCCGATCTCGGCCCGGGCCGACGCCGCGTCTAACGGTTTCAGAAGCTCTTTGGACTCGGCCTCGAGCGCCCGCAGGTCCGCGAGCAGCGACGCTCGCCGCGCGGCGAGTGCGTCCGCCGCGGCCGTCTGCTCCGGCGCGGCCTGCCCGGGCGCGGGCATCTGAGCGCGGCCGAGCGGCGCGAGCGTGAGCAGAAGTGTGAAGGAGAGAAGCGTCCTTGTCAGCATTCTGACGACTCCTTTCTGCCGAGTGCAAAGTCGGACGTAGAGCGGCTTCCTTATTCCTTTACCTTCCGTTTAGAGGCGGGCTCCGCCCGCCGGGCCGAGAGCAGATGCCATTCGGGCAGGCGGGCGGAGCCCGCCTCTAAACGGTTGGCGGTACATTCAAGCGCAAACCGCTCCAGAGATAACAGACCCGCGGGCGGTGGCGGGCGGGTGCGTGTGACACTTACGGAAAGTATCACACGCACCCGCCCGCCACCGCCCGCGGGTCTGTCTAGAAGCGGAGGATTGTGTCGAACTGCAAGCGCGTCTGAGTGCGGTTGAGCGAGCCGGGCGGCGTCTGGCCGAAGGCGCCGAGCAGCCCCGTAGGCCGCTGCGTGAAGAAGCCCGTCAGCGAGACGGCGACCTTCGGGTCGAGGGCGTAGGCGGCGATGAGGCGGTGGACGCGCACGTCGGTCGAGAGCCCGAGGTCGCTCCCGTTGAAGGGCGAGAGGACGGCGTCCTTCTCGATGCGGATGAAGGCGTAGTCGAACATCTTGTCGCCGCGCTCGATCTGCCTCAGCGAGGTCACCTCGCGCCCGACGCGGAACTCGGCCCAGTAGCCCTGCCCCTGGTCGTTCGGCAGCAGCACGTCCGCGCCCGCCGGCCCGGCCGTCACCACGTCGCGCGTCCGGGTGTTCGTCACGAAGTCGAAGAGCACCATGACGGGCCAGTGCGTGTGCTTGTCGCCCGGGTAGGTGCGCCTGTAGTCGAGCCGCGCGATGAAGTCGAGGAGGTTGTAGCCCGACGAGAGGCGGCCGTCGCGGTTGACGGCGTTCGTGTTCGCCAGCGACAGCCCGAGGTTGGGGTTGCCCGAGACGAGCAGGTCGCGCGGGACGGAGACCTGCGTCGTGACGGTGCGCGCCGGGGTCGTGCCCGAGGCGGGGATGACGACCGTGACGGGGAACTGTATGTTCGAGCCGAAGACCTGCGCGGGCGTGATGAACTGCGTCCCCGAGAAGTAGAGGTCGGACGCGGAGAGCCTGAGCGAGAGCCTGTCCGACAGCGCCAGCTCGGTGCGCACCTGCGCGCCGTAGAGCGCGAGGTCGCGCCCCGCGCGCCCCGACGCCGACAGGTCAACCTTGCCGTCCGCGCCGAGGATGACCGCCGAGTTGCGCTCAAGCATCGGCAACTGCCACGCCTGTAGGACGAGGTTCCTGAAGCCGCGCGACGGCGGCGCTATCTCCCCCTTCGCGTTCTTCTTCCCGAAGGCGAACGCGTAGGTCTCCAGCAGGCCCTCGGGGTTGATGTCCGCGTCCCAGGTCAGTTCCGTGCGCGTCCAGAAGGCGTCGAGCTCGTCCTTCGTCCCCTTCGGGGTGAACCTCCGGCCGGAGTCCAGCTTCCCGGCATCCACGAAGAAGTTACCCCCCTTCGGCCTGTAGACGAGGTAGGCGTAGTCGAGCGCGACGGGCTTGCGCGTGAAGAAGTCTGTGAGCGTCTGGTTGGTCGAGATCGCGTCGGCGTAGGTGCCCGTGGCGAGCCTGAGGCCCCACTCGAACTCGTCGGAAACCTTCCCGCGCACGTTGAAGCGCGCGCGCAGGCGCAGGCGCTGGCGCGTCGAGAGCGGGTTGCCGAAGGTGCCCGGCGCTTCGGGGTTCGCCAGGGCGTTCTGCTGCCCGTAGAAGGACTCGTAGCGGAAGCGCACGTCGCCGCCGAACGTCATCGAGCCGACCTGCTTGGAGACCGCCTCGGCCGTCTTCTCGACGCGCGCGACGCGCGCTTCGAGCCCCCCGCCCTGCTTCCCGGCCGCGGCTCCCCGCGGCTCCGCCGGCGCGGGCGCGGGCGCGTCGGCGTAAGAGGCGTCGCGCACGGCGGCGAGGTTGCCCCGGCCGCCGCCCGCGAGCCGCTCGGCGCCCTCGACGCGCGAGCGCAGGTCGTCGATGAGGCGCGACTGCTCTTTCACGGCGGCGCGGAGCTGCTCGATCTCCTCGCGCTGCGCGCGCAACTGCCGCTCGACCTCTTCGAGCGCGAAGAGGCTGCCCGAAGTCTTCGCCTGCGTCGCGGACTTCTCCGCGTCAACGGTCGTCTGCGCGCTCGCGCCCGCGAACGAGAAGGCGACGAGCGCGGCGAGCGCGCACGCGCGCGGAATCAACTGGCGCATAAGAAAAGTCCTTTCGGTGAAGAGTCCCTTCAGAGCTTGAAACGTATAGCACACGAACCTTAACGGAAGGTTACGCGCAGCTTAACAAAATGGAGGCCGCGGCCGGGGCAAAAATCGCCGCGGGCGGCGGCGCGGCTTCGGCTGACCGGCCTCTGACCTCTCCCGGGCCCCCGTTGTCACCCCTCAAGCTTTACATGTAGAATCCGCGTCAGGCTCCTCCCTAACAGGGTCTCGGTTCTTATGGCTCTTCTGCACATCACAGACGCCGGGGGGCGCGCGTGGCAGTTGCCGCTCTCGCCGGAGGGCGTGTGCACCATCGGGCGCGCGCCCGACAACCGCGTCGTCCTGAACGACCCGCGCGCGTCGCGCTACCACGCGCACGTCAAGTTCCGGGACGGCGCGTACGTCCTCATCGACGGCGGCCTCGACGGCAAGCGCTCGGCCAACCACGTCTTCGTCAACGGCGAGCAGCGGCTCGAACACCCCCTGCGCGACGGCGACTCCGTCCAGATCGGCGCGAGCCGCCTGCGCCTCGACCTCTCCGACGAGCGCCGGAAGGGGCCCGAGACGCGCTTCGAGGAGCGGCGGCTCGGCCACACGCAGCTCCTGGTCTCGGCCAACGACGTCATCCGCGCCGCGCTCGGCTCGAGCGCGCAGCAGCGCGGGGCCATCCCCGCCACGGCCGAGCGCAACTTCGCCGCCGCGCTCAACGCGGAACTCGAAGAGCTGCGCGGCAAGGCGCGCATCCTCGCCCTGCTCTACGAGATGTCGAACACCCTCGGCTCGGTCTTCGACCTCGACTCGATCTTCGACAAGGCGTGCGAGGTCATCCTCAGCGCGACGCCGGCCGACCGCGTCGTCGCGCTGCTCTGCGACGAGTCGAGGCCGGACGCCGAGGGCGACGCAGACCTCGAAGTCGTCGCCATGCGCGTCCGCGACGAGACGCGGGCCGACCGCGCGCGCAAGCAGCCCATCGGCCGCACCATCACGCGCAAGGTGATGCGCGAGCGCCAGGCGCTTTTGTCGCAGGACGCGGCGGCCGACATGGAGTTCGCGGGCGTCCACTCCATCGTCGCGCAGGGCGTGCACTCGACCATCTGCGCGCCGCTCGTCGCCGAGACGCGCGTCCACGGCGCGCTCTACGCCGACCGGCTCGACCCCCTCACCTCGTTCACGCGCGACGACCTCGAACTCGTCTCGGCGGTCGCCGCGCAGACGGCCGTCGCGGTCGAGAACGCGCGCGCGCACGAGCGCCTCGCCCGCGAGGAGGTGGCGCGCGCCAACTACGGCCGCTTCCTCCCCGAGTACGTCGTCCAGCAGATTTTAGAGAACCCCGACTCGTTCAAGCTCGGCGGCGTCAACCAGACGCTGACGGTGCTCTTCGCGGACATCCGCGGCTTCACGCGGCTCTCGGAGCACGCGCCGCCCGAGCGCGTCGTGCAGCTCCTGAACAACTACTTCACGGCGATGTCGGACGTCATCTTCGCGCACGGGGGGACGCTCGACAAGTACCTCGGCGACGGGCTGATGGCCCTCTTCGGCGCGCCGACCGCCTCGCCCGACGACGCCTGCAACGCCGTCTCGGCGGCCGCCCGGATGCAGCGCCAGATGGAGGAGATCAACGCGCAGCTCCGCGCCGAGGGGCTCGCCGAGATCGCCATCGGCATCGGGCTCCACACGGGCGTCGCCACCGTCGGCTACATCGGCTCGGAGCGGCGCTCGGAGTACACGGCCATCGGCGACACGGTCAACCTCGCGGCGCGGCTCGAACAGAACGCGCTGCCCGGCCAGATCATCCTGAGCGACGCCACGGCGCGCGCCGCCGAGGGGGCCGGCTGCGGCTTCCACCCGCGCCCGCCCATCACCGTCAAGAACCGCGTCCAGCCCGTCCCGATCTTCGAGGTGGACTGGAGGAAAGACGATCGTGAGCCGTGAACCGTAAACCGTGACGAGATAAAACCCGCTCTTACTTGTCATGGTTTACGGTTCACCGTTCACGGCTTTTGACACATATGTCTTCAAACTCATTCACGGGCGGGCGGCGCTCGCTCTTCTCGCTTCAGGGTTGGCGCGACCTGGTCTCGGACTCGATGGCGATAGACATCGGCTCGACCTCGGTCATCATCGCCGTCCGGGGCCGCGGCATCGTCGTGGACGAGCCGGCGGTCGTCGCCGTCAACAAGCTCTCGGGCGAAACGCTCGCCGTCGGGCGCGAGGCGCACGAGATGCTCGGGCGCGAGTCACGCGACGTGAGCCTCGTCTACCCGCTGGTGGACGGCGTCGTCGCGGACTTCGAGCGGACGCAGAGCATGCTCGACCAGTTCGTGCGGCGCGCGCGCAGCGGCATCTCGCACTTCAGCCGCCGCGCCGTGATGAGCGTCCTCTCCGGCATCACGCAGGTCGAGCAGCGGGCGCTGCTGGCCGCGGCCGAGTCGGCGCACATCGGCCGCGTCTACATGGTCGAGGAGGGGCTGGCCGCGGCCATCGGCGCGGGCGTCTCGGTCGAGGACAAGAACGCGTCGGCGGTCGTGGACATCGGCGGCGGGACGACGAACGTGGCGGTGGTCGCGCGCGGCATGATCGTCTACGCGCAGGCCGAGCGCGTCGGGAGCATGGACATCGACGAGGCCATCATCAACCGCCTGCGCCGCCACCACGGCCTCATCATCGGCATGCCCACGGCCGAGATGTTGAAGAAGGAGCTCGGGTCCGCCGTCGAGCCGGAGAACCCCGCGCGCTCGCGCAGCGTCAAGGGGCGCGACGTGCAGACGGGCGCGCCGCGCGCCGTGGACGTGACGAGCGAGGAGGTCTGCGTCGCGGCCGAGGGCGTCGTCAAGCGCATCTCGCGCGTCGTCAACCGCGCGCTCGCCGAACTGCAACCCGAGGTCGCCTCCGACCTCTACGACCGCGGCCTCATCCTGACGGGCGGCGGCGCGCTCCTCGACGGCCTGGCCGACTTCCTCAGCCGCGAGACCAACCTGCAAACGCGCATGCCCGACGACCCCCGCTACGCCATCGTCAACGGCCTCTCCCAACTCTTCGACGAGCCGCTGCTGCTGCGCCGCGTCGCGCGCAACGAGCAGTCGCACCTCCTCGACGAGACGGCGGGGGCGTTCGAGTAGACAGTAGCCAGTAGCCAGTAGCGCTCCGCGCCTCCGGCGTTAAGGCTTTAAATTCTGACAGCGCGGGCGGGAACATTCTTCTACTGACTACTGTCTACTGACTACTGTCTACTGCTTTATGAACCTACTTCGTCTCTTCAGGCGGCAGATACAGGTCGCGCGCGTGACGGGCATCCCCGTGCGGATCGACTACCGCTGGTTCCTCGTCTTCGGGCTGTCGGCGTGGGTCATCGCGGCGAGCTTCCGCGAGGGGACGACGATGACGCAGTTCGTCCGCCTCGACACCGCGTGGGCGTGGGCCACCGGGCTGCTGACGACCTTCGCGCTCTTCCTCTCCATCTTCGGCCACGAGCTTTCGCACGCGCTGCTGGCGCGCGCCGAGGGCATCGAGAGCGACGAGATAGTGTTGCACCCTTTCGGCGGCCTGACCCGGCTCAGGCGCGAGCCCGACAACCCGCGCGCGGAGTTCCGCATCGCCATCGCGGGGCCGAGCGCGAGCTTCATGATCGGAGTGGTCGCGCTCGCCGGCTTCTACTTCTCGCGGCTCGCGGGGCTGGAGGCCCTGGGGGCGGCGCTCTCCATCGTCGGCTTCTGGAACTTCACCATCGCCGCGTCGAACCTCCTGCCCGGCTACCCGCTCGACGGCGGGCGCGTGCTGCGCGCCTTCCTCTGGAAGCGGACGGGGCAGTTGGACGACGCGACTCGGGTGGCGGGGCTCGGGGGCCAGCTCATCGGCGGCGCTTTGGGCGTCTTCGGCGTCTGGTTCTACTGGCGCGCGGGCGACCCCTTCATGGGGCTGTGGCTCGTCGTCGTCGGCCTCTTCCTCTTCGATGCGGCGCGCTCGGTCACGCGCCCCCGTAAGACCCTGCGCACGGCCGGGGACGCGATGACGGCGGCCGTCGCCGTCGAGCCGGAGGCGACCGTCGGGCACTTCGTAGACCACGTGCTGACGCTCCACCGCCAGGAGGCTTTCGCCGTCGCCCGCGGCGGCCGCCTCCACGGCATCCTGACCTTGAAGGACTTGCAGTCGCTCCCGCGCGAGCGCTGGCACCAGACGCGCGTCCGGGAGGTGATGCGACCCGTCTCCGAAGAACTCTTCGTCGGCCTCTCCGCCCCGCTCGCGCGCGCCGAGCGGCTGCTGAGCGAGAACGGCGCGGGGGCGCTCGCCGTCGTGGACGACGCCGGCCATCTCGTCGGACTCCTCCTGCGCGGCCGCATCAAGCGACGCGCCAACGTCAAGTAATCGAGAAGCGCCCGACTCTCCCGCCTCCAAAAGCCTCCCGTTGATTTGCGCCCGTTTGTACCGCATAATCGGCGCGGAGGCGTGCAAACCCGACAAGCCGGAAGTCGCCTGCGTTGGCAATGGTCGCCGACCGTCTTACAACTGTACCCGGACGCGTCGCCCGGCCTGGCCGGGTGCCGAGAGCGGATAGCAGACAGCTCCAAAGAATGTTCCTACAGGCGCCGAACCAGTACCTGCAGAGCCTGCGCGAGCCGCGGAACCTCGTGGACATCGCGCTGGTCTTCCTGCTGGTCTACGCGCTGCTGCGTGCGCTGCGGGGGACGCGGGCGGCTCCGATGGCGGCCGGGCTTCTGGCGCTCGGCGCTCTCTACTGGGCGGCCGTCAGGTTCGACCTGGCGACGCTCGAATCCATCCTGCGCCTGTCGCCGTTCGTCGTCTCGGTGGCCATCGTCGTGCTCTTCCAGAACGAGATTCGGCAGGCGCTCGTCAACTTCGGCAACCGCTTCCGCATGCCCTTCCTCATCCGCCACCGCGGGCAGTTCGGCGAGGGCGTCTACGACGAGATCGTGCTGGCGGCGACGACGCTCGCCTCGACGAAGACGGGCGCGCTCATCGTGGTCGAGCGCGGCGTCTCCCTGCGCAACGTCATCGAGGGCGGGGTCAAGCTCGACGCGGAGCTGTCCTACGACCTGCTCGTCACCATCTTCAACCCGGCGACGCCGCTGCACGACGGCGCGGTCGTCATCCGCGGCCACCGCGCGGCCGCGGCCGCCTGCTTCCTGCCGCTCACGCTGAACCCCCTGCTCTCGAAAGACCTCGGCACGCGCCACCGCGCGGCCATCGGCATCACGGAGGACACGGACGCCGTCGCGGTCGTCGTCTCTGAGGAGACCGGCCTCGTCTCCTTCGTGCAGGGCGGGCAGATACGCCGGGGCCTCGACGGCACGCGCCTGCGCGCCGCCATCCTCGACGCGATGGAGCCGGGCTCGCGCGAAGACGAGAAGGAGGAGGAGCGGCAGGCCGAGTCGGAAATGACCGCGGAGGTCAGAGGTCAGTTGAGACACACGCCGCTGACCTCCGACTTCGTCAACGACTCAACCACCGACCGCTGAGCCCCCGGCCTCCGACCTCTGAGAGATGGCATCCAGGCAGACGACAAAGGAAGTCGATAGGGGGGGCGTCACGCGGCGTTGGCTGCGCGCGCTCTTCCTAGAGGACTGGACGCTGAAGGCGCTCGCGCTGCTCATCACACTCGGCCTCTGGTACGCCGTGACGACGCAGCGCGCGCCCGCGACCAAGCGCCTGCACGACGTGCCGCTCGAATTCCTCCTCCCCGACGACGTGGACATCGGCAACGACCCCGTGGACAAGGTGGACGTGATGCTCGAAGGCAGCCAGGACAAGCTGGCGGTGCTGACCGCGCGCGACCTCGTCGCGCAGGTGGACTTGACCTCCATGCTGCCGGGCGACCGCAACGCGCGGCTCACGGAAAAGAACGTCTCGATGGATCTGCCCGGCGGCGTCCGCATCCTGGAGATCACGCCGCGCAGCCTCACGCTCCACCTCGAACCCGTCGTCGAGCGCGAGGTGCCGGTCGAGGCGCGCTTCGAGGGCGAGCCGCCCGCGGGCTTCGCGCGCGGCCCCGTGCGGGTCGCGCCCGACCGCGTCCGCGTGCGCGGGCCGCAGTCGCACGTCGAGGCCGTCGAGCGCGCCTTCACCGAGACCATCTCGCTCGCCGGCCGCCGCGAGCCGCTCTCGCTCCCGCAGGTCTCCGTGGACATCCCCGACCACAAGGTCGTCCCGCTGGACGCGACCGTCTCGGTGAGCGTCGAGGTCGGCGAGGAGCAGGCGGAGCGGCGACTGTCGAACGTCGCCGTGCGCTCCGAGTCGGGCGGCGAGGTCTCGCCCGCCAACGTCTCGGTCACGCTGCGCGGCCCGCGCTCGGTCGTCGAGGCGCTCAGGCCCGAGGACGTGCGCCTCGTCGTCGCGCCCGGCGCGGACGGCCGCACCACGACGCACCTCACGCTCCCGCCCAGCGCGCAGGGCAGAGTAGAACTGATCGACACAAGCCCTTCGGAGTTTACAATCAACAGGTAAGTCCGACTTTGCCTCCGCCGTCAACACTCCTTACTATAAGGTAAAGATGTCCATACATACTGATAATTCATGAGGCATTTCCGTACTCAGGAGTATCCAAACGGGTGGACGAAGTCACGGCTGTATGAGGTCGTTTTAACTCATAGAGACTTCGGTATCTCGGATTATGAATATGAGATAGAAATAGAGTCCGAAAAAATCAACGAGCAGAATCGTAAGAAAAACTGCGCGTGGTTCATCGATGACGACTGCCGGCTAATAGTCGCTGACCTGCAATTAGAAGATCGGAACGCCAAGCTGGTGATCACGGATCAGGGGTTCGAATTTGTGATAGACCAGTCACAAACGCGCCGACCGATAAAGGTTTTTATCAGCTATGCGAGGGAAGACCAGATATCCGCAAAAAGGATGTTTGCTGATCTTAAGACCGCAGGGTTCGAGCCGTGGTTAGATGATGAATACCTTTTGCCCGGCCAGATGTGGGAAGAGGGGATAGAGGAGGCCATCAGCGGCAGCAATTTTTTCATCGCGCTACTTTCTTTGTACTCGGTGGGGAAAGATACTTATGTGAGAACGGAGATTCAGAGGGCTTTAGACATCCGTGCCAGGATTATAGAGACTAAGAAAGAAACGAGGAAAGAAACGGGGAAAGAAACGAGGTCGGCCAGTTTTTTGATACCAGCACGTTTGAATAAGTGCAATCCCTCGGACGCGCATGAAGACTTGGCCAGGCTGCAATGGATAAACCTATTCCCCGACTGGAAAAGGGGTCTCGGCAGAATCATCGAAGTATTAAAGACCTAGGCTAATCATACTGTGTAGCTATGAAGAAACTTTTCGGCACGGACGGAATGCGGGGCGAGGCGGGGAGGTTCCCGCTCGACGCGCGCACGGTGCGGGTGGCGGGGCGCTCGCTGGCGCGGCATTTGGCGGAACGCTTAGGGCGCGCGCCGCGCGTCGTGACGGGGCGCGACACGCGCGAGTCGGGCGCTTGGATCGAGCGCGCGTTCCTCGAAGGCGCGCTCGCGGGCGGGGCGGCGGAGGCCGAGTCGGCGGGGGTCATCACGACGCCGGGCGTGGCCTACCTCGCGCGCGCGCTTCCCGCGGACGCGGGCGTCGTCATCAGCGCCTCGCACAATCCCTACCAGGACAACGGCATCAAGATTTTCGCCCCCACAGGCCGCAAGCTCGACGACGTGACCGAGCGCCTCATCGAGGCGGACATCTACGCAGAGTTCCAGGAGGGCGACGCGGCGGAGAAGTTTGATGAGAATGCCGTCGTACTGAATCAGGAAGGGGCGAGAGGTTTGCGCGCGGCCGAGCTGCGCGCGCTCTACCTCGACTACCTGAGCGGGGAGGTCGCGGCCGGGCTCAACCTCGAAGGGCTGACGGTCGTCCTCGACTGCGCCAACGGCGCGGCGTCGAAGCTCGCGCCGGCGCTGCTCTCGCTGCTCGGCGCGCGCGTCGTCTCGACCTTCGATGCGCCCGACGGGCGCAACATCAACCGCGACTGCGGCTCTCTACACGCGGACGCACTGCGCGGGCGCGTCGTCGAGGAGGGCGCGCACCTCGGCGTCGCCTACGACGGCGACGCCGACCGCTCACTCTTCGTGGACGCGCGCGGGGAGCTGGTTGACGGCGACGCCACGCTCTGGGTGCTCGCCCGGCGGATGCAGGAGCGCGGCGAGCTTGAGGGCGGCCGCGTCGTCGCCACCGTGATGAGCAACATCGGGTTGGAGATCGCGCTGCGCTCGCGCGGGATAGAGCTTCTGCGGACGGACGTGGGAGACAAGTTCGTGCTGGAAAAGCTCCTGGAAACCAACTCCAGTTTAGGCGGCGAGCAGTCGGGGCACATCATCTTCCCCCGCCTGAGCCTCGCGGGCGACGGGATGTTGACGACCATCAACCTGCTGCGCGCCGTCGTCGAGTCGGGGCGCGGCCTGGAAGAGTTGGCCGAGGGCTTCCGCCGTTACCCGCAGGTTCTCGTCAACGTGCGCGTGCGCGAGAAGGTGTCTTTCGATGAGGTCGAAGAAATCGCGCGCGCGTCGCGCGAGGTGCGCGAGCGTTTGGGCGAGGGCGGCCGTCTGCTCCTGCGCTACTCCGGGACGGAGCCCCTGGTGCGCGTCATGATCGAGGGGCAGAGTCAGGCGGAGATAGACGCGCTGGCCGAGGGGTTGGCCAGCGTCATCCGCCGCAGCCTCGGCGAGGGCTGAAGTTTGGCGTCCGTGAAGATTTTACCCGGAGGCCAGTGTAAGAGTTACACGCGCGCCGGTTTTTACCTTCGGGGCTTCAGAGGCGGCCCGGCAAAAACCGGGCAAAACGGGAGGATTTCGGGCGCGGCGGTGCAGCGATTCCATGGCATGGGCATTGCCGTATAGAGTGTGGGGCAAGAGAGACGGTTGGTGGATCCTCCGTCTCAGTGGTTGCTGGGGTGAGGACAGTAACCACGCATTAAGAGGGCGCGGCAATCCCAAAACTGCCGCGCCCTCGCTTATTTTTTTTAGCCCCGCCCGCCTGTTACAATCCCGCCGAAACTTTCAGACCAACCCGGAAGGCCACGCCCGCCCCGGCGGAAGATGAACCCGAGCGATTTCCGACGCGACTACGCAGCCTACTCCGCGGCCGTCCAGCGCGCTCGCTTCGAGCACCACGCCGGCCTGAGCCCGCGCCTCGAACTGCGCCCCGCCGAGGAGCGCTACGCAGACCTCTGGACGCGCGAGGCGGTCGAAGACCTGCGCCGCGCGCGCGAAGAGACGCCCGCGCAGTTCGAGACGGAACGCGCGGGCCTCCGTGCGCTGGCCGGCGCGGCCGCTTTGAAGTACGCCGAGTCGCGCGCGCGCGAGGTCTCGGAGGAGTTGAGGCGCTGCGCAGAGTCGGGCGGGTTCGAGTGGGACGGCTCGCGCGTGGCCGCCTCAGACGTGCCGTCGCTTCTGGCCTCCGAGCGCGGCGCGGCGCGGAGGCGCGAGCTGACGCGCCGAAGGCTCGACTCGGTGCGGGCGTGCGACGACCTGCGCGCCGCGCGGCTCGAAGCGTTGGACGGGGCCGCGCGCGAGCTGGGCTTCGGGGGGCGGCGCGCTCTGTACGAAGAGTTCGCGGGCGTGAGTCTTGAAAGCCTCGCGGCCGGGGCGGAGGGCTTCCTGCGCCGGACGGAGGCGGTTTACATGTCCGCGCTGGCGGAGTGGTCTGCGCGCGAGGTCGGGCCGGGCGCGGGGCGCGGGGCGGAGTACGCCGACCTTCCCTTCTTCGAGCGCGCGGCGGGCACCGAGGGGCAGTCGGACGCGCGCGACTTCCGGGGGCTCTACGCGGAGACGCTGGCGGGTTTGGGCGTCCGCGTCGAGTCGCTGCGGGGCCTGCGCGTGGATGAAGTGCGGCGGGTCGGGAAGTCTTCGGACTCGGCCTGCTTCGCGGTCGAGCCGCCGGAGGACGTGCGGCTCTCGGTCGGCGCGGGCGCGGGCGGTCTCGGGTTTTTGCGTCGGAGTCTCAGGGAGGGAGGGCGGGCGCAGATGTTCGCGTGGGCCTCGCGCGAGACCGCGCGCCGTCACCCCGAGTTCGTACACGCGCCCGACCGCGCGACCGAGACGGGGCACGGGCTGCTGCTCGCGTCGCTCCCGCGCGAGCCGGCCTGGATCGAGGCGCGGCGCCGCGTGCGCGCGGCGGAGGCTTCCGCGCTCGCGCGCAGGGCGGCGCTCTTAGACCTCTACGCGGCGCGGCGCGAGTGCGCGTCGGTCGTTTGTGCGCTCACGCTTGACGGCAGCGGCGCGGGCGGAAGCTCGGAGCAACTCGCCGAAGAGTACGCGGCTCGGTTCACGGAGGCGACGGGCTTCCGGCACGAGGCGGCGACGCATCTGCTCGACGCGGACGAATGGTTCGAGTCTGCGACGAGCCTGCGCGCGCGACTGTTCGCCGCGGGCCTGCGCGAGCACCTGCGCGCGCGCCACAGCCGGCGCTGGTTCGAGTCGCGCCGCGCGGGCGAGGAGTTGATAGACGTTTGGAACACGGCCTCGCGCTACCACGCGGAGGAGTTGTCGAACCTCCTCTGGGGCGGCGGGGTGAGCTTCGAGCTGCTGGCCGACGCGGCCGGCGCGGCGTTGGAAGGGCGCGACGGTTGAAGCGTTGACGTTGCGAAGATGACAGGCGAGCCGAAGACGTTGAGCGTGCCCGTGCGTCTAAGCGGGGGGCGCGGCTACACGGTCGAGATCGGGGCCGGGGCGCTCGCGCGACTCGGCGAGACGACGCGTGCGAGTCTGCCCGGGCAGGCGCGCAAGGTCGCGCTCGTCTCGAACGCGCGCGTGTTCGGGCTCTACGGCGGGCGCGCCGTCGAGGCGCTACGCGCCGCGGGGTTCGAGGTCTCGCACTGGCTGATGGGCGAGGGCGAGCGCTTCAAGACGATGAGGACGGCCGAGCGCGTCCTTCAATTTTTATCCGAGGCCGGGCTTGAGCGGAGCGACGCGGTCGTCGCGCTCGGCGGCGGGGTGGTGGGCGACGTGGCGGGGTTCGCGGCGGCCGTCTACCTGCGCGGCGTGGCGTTCGTGCAGGCCCCGACGACGCTGCTCGCGCAGATAGACTCTTCGGTCGGCGGCAAGACCGGCGTCAACACCGCGGCGGGCAAGAACCTCGTCGGCGCTTTTCACCAGCCCTCGGCCGTCGTCGTGGACACGGAGACGCTCGGCAGCCTCCCGCGGCGCGAGCTGACCGCGGGCTGGTGCGAGGCCGTCAAGCAGGGGGCGGTCGGCGACCGCCGCCTCTTCGAGCGGACGAAGAGGTTTTTGATGGAAGAGGCGCGGAAGAAGAGTAACCGCCCGTCCGGCCCGAACGTCAAAGAGTCAGGAGCAGAGCGGGACGAGGAACTCGCGGGCATCATCGCCGCGCAGTGCGCGTTCAAGGCGCGCGTCGTCGCGGGCGACGAGCGCGAGTCTTTGGGGCGCGACGACGCGCGTTCGAGGAAGATTCTGAACTTCGGCCACACGGTTGGGCACGCGCTCGAAGCGGTGACGAACTACCGTCGCTTCCGGCACGGCGAGGCGGTCGGCTACGGGTGCGTGGCGGCCGGAGAGATTTCAAAAAGACTAGGACTGCTCGACCCTTCGGAGCTAGAATCTCTGCGCGAGGCCGTGGCGCTCGCCGGCAGGCTCCCGCGGGCCGCAGACCTCGACGCCGAACTCGTCGCCCGCGCGCTGCGTAAAGACAAGAAGGCTGTCGGCGGCAGCGTCCGTTGGGTACTCATCGAAGGGCTCGGGCGCGCGCGCGTGGTGGACGGAAGGGAAGTCCCGGGGCGCGTCGTCCTCGCCGCGATCCGCGCGGCGCTCGCCGAGCCCCCGCGCCCCCCGAAGTGAACCAGAGGGAACGTCCAATGAGTCTTTCAGGACAGGTGAGTCAGCGCGGCGGCGCGCGCTTCAACTTAGTCGCCCTTCTCCTTCTCATCGCGCTCGCCGCCTACTCGGCCTACAACTACGCGCCGGTCGCGTACAACGCCTACCTCTACAAAGACTTCATGCAGGAGACGGTGAACAAGGCGGCCTACCCGCCGGTCAAGAGCAACGCCTGGGTCGCGCAGCAACTGCGCGCCGCCGCCGAGGAGTACGACCTGCCGGAAGACGCCGACATTAAAGTCGAGAACGAGGACGGCCGCATCGTCGCCCACGTCTCTTACACGCACGACGTCCAACTCCCCGGCTACGTCTACGAATACGACTTCGACCACACCGTCCGCAGCAGCGGGTTCATCAAGTAGTAGGCGGTAGGCAGATGGCAGCAGGCAGTTAAGGCAGGAAGCCTCTTGGGTAACGGGTCTCAATGAAACGGAGGCGGCGAGCTTCTCAACTCGCCGCCTCCGTTTCATTTCGCTATTTTCTTTAACGACTAACTGCCTGCTGCCATCTGCCTACCGCCTACTGACTTCTGCAACTGAATCAGGCCGGCGGGGGCGGCGGCGAGCCAGGTGGTGGGGCAGACGCCGCAGCGCGTGCAGGTGTCAACGGACGGGCAGGGCGCGGTCGAGCGCGAGATTTGCGCGCGGGCGTGCTCCTTCTCAAGGAAGGGGCGGCCCATGCCGGAGTCCACGATCTCCCAGGGGAGCATTTCGTCGTAGGGGCGTGCGCGGGAGGTGTGGAAGGCCGCGTCCACGCCCGTCTCGCGCAGCGCCGCGTCGAAGTCGCCGCGGCGGCGGGCCATGGCCTCGATGACGCGCGCGACGCGGCGGTCGCCGGAGGAGAAGAGCGCCTGCTCGTGCGCGATGCGCGCAGACATCACGCGCACCTCGACGTTCGGGATGCGCGCCATCGTTTTCGAGAGCCACTTCAGACGCCGCTTCAGCTCGCGCTCCTCGCAGATGGGCTCCCACTGGAAGGGCGTGTTGGGCTTGGGCACGAAGCCGTTCAGGGCGGGGATAATCTTGCCCGCGCGGCCGAAGCGCCGGCCCGCTTCGAGCATCCTGTCCTTGATGCGCTCGACCAGCTCGACCATCGCTTCGAGGTCTTCGTCCGTTTCGGTCGGCAGGCCCGCCATCATGTAGAGCTTGACGGTGAGCATGCCGCGGTCGAAGACCGCGCCGCAGATGTCAACTATCTCGTCGTTCGTCAGGTTCTTGTTGATGACGCGGCGCAGGCGGTCGCTGCCCGTCTCGGGCGCGACGGCGATCTGCTGGTCGCCGGATTCGACCAGCGCGTCCAGCAACTCGTCCTCGATCTGGTCGAGCCTCAAGCTCGAAACGGAAATCTTGTATCCCATCTCGCGCAGGCCGCGCAGGATGTCGCTGATCTCTGGGTGGTCGCAGACGGCCGTCGAGACGAGTCCGATCTTGTCGGTGCGCCCGCGCCACTCCTCCGCCTTACGCAGTATGTCGCGCGCGGGGACGACGCGCGGCGGCCAGTAGTTGAAGCCGGCCCAGCAGAAGCGGCACCCCTGCGAGCAGCCGCGCGAAATCTCGACGAGGAAGCGCTCGCCCATCTCCGCCTCGGGGGCCCAGATGATGGATGAGGGCGCGAAGACCTCGGGCTCCTTCAACTTCTCGACGATGTCGGCGTCGCCGCGCCGCATCGCGCGCCGGAGCGAACCCTCCTTCGGGTTCTCGGCCGCGACGATTCTCCCGACGTTTGCCGGCACGCCCTCGAACCTCGGCGTGTAAGCCTCGACCGTCCCGTCCGGCTTGTAGGTCACGTCGTAGAGCGAAGGCGCGTAGAAGCCCCGGCCGACGCGCGCGAGCTTCAGCAGCAAGTCCTCCTTCGTCCCGCCCTCCTCGATGTTCTCGAAGAGCAGGTCAACGAGTTTGGGGACGAGTATCTCGCCCTCGCCGACGGCGACCACGTCGGTGAACTCGGCGATGGGCTCGGGGTTGAGGAAGGAGGCGGCGCCGCCCATCAGGACGAGCGGGTCGTGGTGCGTACGGTCTTTGGCCCACACGGGCACGCGCGCGAGCCTGAGCATGCGCGCCATGTTGAGGAAGTCCGTCTCGAACGAGATGGAGAAGGCGACGATGTCGAAGTCGCGCACGGGCGTCTGCGACTCAAGCGACAGCAAAGGGGCGTTCGTGCGCTCGTACTCGCGCAGCTCCGCGTCGTCGGGCAAAAACACCCGCTCGCAGGAGACTTCGGGGACGCGGTTGAAGAGTTCGTAGACCGACTGGAAGCCGAGGTTGGCCATCCCGACCGCGTACACGTTCGGGTAGCACAGGGCGACGCGCAACTGCGCGCCCCGCTTCGAGACCCAACCCTCTTCGGCGGCGAGCTTCCGCCTGTAACTCTCTAAAACTTTTTTCGACATGCTTTCGCCAAAACTAAAGACGGCAAGACCAGGTTTGATGCCCGAGCCCTGCCGCCAGTTTACCACTACCGTCTGTTTAACTCACTTACCGCCTAATCAGGCCGGCTCTTTGAACCGAGCGCGAATCTCCCGAAAATCCGCGCGCAGTTCATGGACTATCGCCTGCGTGCGGTCTAACCTTGTGTCCATCTGTTCGAGCCGCTCGTCCATCTGATTAAGTCTCGTATGGACGGCGGCGAAACCTTCGTCCACTCGCTCGCCGAGCGAGTTCATGCGCTCGCCGAGCGCGTTGATGCGTTCGAGGACTGTCTCAATCGTGGGCCGCGTAGTGGCGTCTTCGGACATTACATAACCTCCGCCAAAAGATTAGCCCGTTGGCGGCCGGGCTTGTCCACAAGGTTACGCCCGGCGGTGAGTAACGTCAACGTCCTGCTTTGGGGGCGCTACTGCCGGACGCTCTCAAGGAACGCCTTGAGCTTGCGCGAGCGGGAGGGGTGGCGGAGTTTGCGGAGCGCTTTGGCTTCGATTTGCCGGATGCGCTCGCGTGTGACGGCGAAGTGCTGGCCGACCTCTTCGAGCGTGTGCTCGCTTCCGTTCGGCCCGAGGCCGAAGCGCATCTTGATGACCTTCTCCTCGCGCGGGGTGAGCGTGGCCAAGACCTCGTCGGTGATTTCGCGCAGGTTCGAGGCGACGACGGCGTCCGCGGGGTTGAGGATAGAGCGGTCTTCGATGAAGTCGCCGAGGTGCGAGTCCTCCTCTTCGCCGATGGGCGTCTCCAGAGAGATGGGCTCCTGCGCGATCTTCAAGACCTTGCGCACCTTCGAGACGGGGATGTCCATCTTGCGCGCGATCTCCTCGCTCGTCGGCTCGCGGCCCAGCTCCTGCACGAGCGCGCGGCTGGTGCGGATGAGCTTGTTGATGGTCTCGATCATGTGGACGGGGATGCGGATGGTGCGCGCCTGGTCGGCGATGGCGCGCGTGATGGCCTGCCGGATCCACCACGTCGCGTAGGTCGAGAACTTGTAGCCGCGCCGCCACTCGAACTTGTCCACCGCCTTCATCAGCCCGATGTTGCCTTCCTGTATCAAGTCTAAAAATTGAAGGCCGCGGTTCGTGTACTTCTTCGCAATCGAGACGACCAGTCGCAGGTTCGCTTCAATCAGCTCGCGCTTGGCCTGCGCGGTCTCGGCCTCGCCGGTGAGGATGGATTGCAGCGAGCGCTTAATTTCGACGGGCGCGATCTGGTGCTCTTCTTCGATCTGCTGGAGGCGCTTGCGCGCGCCGGCGACGTGGCGCTTGAAGTCCTTCTCCTCGTCGGGGCGCAGCTTCTTGCGGTTGAGCCGTTCCGTGTAGCTCGCGGCCTCGTTCTCGGCGACGCGAATCTCCTTGTGGACTTTGCGGATGGAGTTGATGAGGCGCTGGCGCGCGTGCTCGGTCAGGTTGAGCAGCTTCATCTCCTGCGCGATCTCGAGGCGCATGCGCGCGACCTTGCGCTTGAGGCGCAGGAGCTTCTTCGACCTCTTCCCCTTCAGGAGCTTCTGCTCGGCGCGCAGCTTCTCCCACTCCTTCAGGCCGGTCTTGAAGATGCGGCGGATGTTCTCGATGCCTTCGAGCGTCCAGCGCAGGTACTCGTCGGCCTTGTCCTCCTGGCCGGTCAGCTCGGCCTGCTCCGAGAAGGTGACGTAGTCCCTGATGTTCAGGCGGCCCGCCTCCAACTCCTCGCCGAGCTTGCACAGCTCTTTCACCGCGATGGGCGAGCGCGAGATGGCCTTCTGGGTTTTGATCTGCCCGCGCTCGATGCGCTTGGCGATGGAGACCTCGCCCTCGCGCGTGAGCAGCGGCACGATGCCCATCTCGCGCAGGTAGAGGCGGACGGGGTCGTTCGTCTTCTCGAGGACGCCGGCCGAGAGGTCGAGCTCGATGTCCTCGTCCAGCTCGCCGTCCAGGTCTTCGGGCGCGACCGCCGCGACGGCCGAGACTTCGATCACGCGCTCGTCCGAGTCGGTGACCAGGATGTTCGAGCCTTCGAGCTTCTGGAGCACGTCCTCGATGTCGTCGGGCGAGACGATGTTGTCCGGAAGCTCGCGGTTGAGGTCGTCGAACGTGAGGAACTTCTTGTCGCCGCCGAGTTCGAGCAGGCGCTGCATCACGTCTTCCTGGTCTTTCTCTTCCATGCTCATCGTTCGTGTCCACCTCGGGATCGCTTGCTCGGCCGGCTGCTCTGTGGTCGGTCGTCAGGAGGTCGTTGAGGGTGATGCGGGGCCGCCCGCGCGGGGGCGCATTGCAGAAAGCTGTTTCTCTAATTCAAACTTTTTCATTAGGAGTGAGCCATGTAAGGACTCGTCTCCCGCGCGACCTGCGGCCGCGATCTCAGCGGCCAAGTCCTTTATGCGCCGCTCGTAGCTCATGCGGCGGAGAGTTACCAGACACCCTTCTGCTTGGGCGAGGAAAACGTCCACGGCCTCGCCCTCCGCGCGCTCGGGTTCGTGCATCCACAACTCGGGCAAGAACGCCTGCGCCGGGTCATCGCCGATTAATTCGTTCAGCGAGTCGAAACCAACCTCGACCCCTTCAGCGTCTGCGCGCCGCAGAGCCTCGAAGATAGCCGCGGACGCCAAGCCCTCGTAGTCGCTCTCGTAAACTTGCGGCAGGATGTATCCCCTCAAGTCCGCGTCGTGCAGGAGCAGTTCAAGCAGTATCTTCTCGGATTCGGTCATCGTACCGACCGAGGCGCGCGCGACCTTCTTCTTAATCTCGTCCTCGCTCGCCGACGCCTTCGCGTCGCGCGCGCTGACCGTCTTCCAGAGTTCCTGCCTCAGGCTCAAGTCTTCGACGCGGAGCGAGTCCAACACGATGTCGAAGTACTCGCGCTTCTGAATGTTGTTGCGGACGGCGCGGACGAAGGGCAGCACCTCGGCGACGGCCTCGGACTTTTCGGGCGGGTTGTGGAGGTTGCGGTCGCGCATGGCCTGTTCGAGCACGAACTGCATGTGCGGGGCGGCCTCCCCGCGACGCCGGTTGTACTCGTCGGCGCCGTGCGCGCGGACGAACTCGTCCGGGTCGGCGCCCTCGGGGAGGACGAGCACCTTGACTTCAAAATCCTCCGGCAGAAGAACCTCTATGGCACGTTTGGCTGCGTTGATTCCGGCGCGGTCACCATCATAATTGACGACCACTTTGCGCGCAAACCGGTTCAGAAGCTTCGCCTGCTCGGCCGTCAGGGCGGTCCCCAGGCTCGCGACGACGTTACGCACGCCGTGCTGGAAGGGGACTATAAGGTCGAGGTAGCCCTCGACGAGGATGGCGAACTTCTTCCTCCGAATCTCCTCGCGCGTGACGGAGAGTCCGAACAGGTGGCGCCCCTTCGTGTAGGCGGCCGTCTCCGGCGAGTTCAGATACTTCGGCTCGTCGCCCGGCCGCATCGCGCGCGCGCCGAAGGCGACGGGCCGCCCCTGCGCGTCCGTCACTGGGAAGATCAGACGCCCGCGGAAGCGGTCGTAGTAACCGCCCTGCTCCTTCTTCACCACGAGCCCACTGCGCTCGATCTGCCCTATGCCGGCGCCCTTCGACTTCAGGTAGTTCCCGAGCGCGTCCCAACTGTTCGGCGCGTACCCGAGCCGGAACGTCTTCGCCGTCTCCTCATTAATCCCGCGCCCCTCCACGTACTCGCGCGCCGCGCGCGCCTCCGCGTTGCTCTCGCTTAACTGTCCTTCCCAGAACTCCAACGCCCACGCGTTGAGCTGGATGACCTCGTCGGCCTCCTTCCGCTTCGTCTCGAACCGCTTGTCGTCAACCATCTCCGGCAGCGGCACGCCCGCCTTCTCCGCCACGATGCGGACAGACTCCGGGAACGACACTCCCTCCAACTCCATCACGAAGTTGAAGACCGACCCCCCTTTTGAACAGCCGAAGCAATAGAAAATATTCTTCGACGGGTTGACGGAGAACGAAGGCGTCTTCTCCTGGTGGAACGGGCAGCAGGCCATCCAGTTCGCGCCCTTCTTCTTGAGCGTGACGTAGTCGCCCACCACGCGGACGATGTCCGCCTGCCGCCGAAGGTCGTCGATGAAGGTCTGCGGGTAGCGCACTGCTCTAGGGTGAAGTGGTCTGTAAGCGTTTGAGCAACCCGTCGGGAGAGAATACGGGCAGCACGGCGTTCTTGTAATCTTCCAGATTCCGCGTGACGACGGCGTCGAGCCCGCTGGCCTCGGCGCAGGCATGTTGCACGGCGTCCTCGTAATCCGAGAAGGGGAGGCGCTGCGCGTCCGCGAGGACGTTGCGGTCGATGGGGCACACGGCGAGTGTCTTCAGCAACTCTTCGACGGCCAGCCGTGCGGTGTCGATGCCCTTAAGCTTGCGGGTGACGTAGAACACGTTGACGATTGTGACGCCCGAGACATAACCGTCCAAGCGCCCCTGCTCATGCAGCTCGAAGAGCGCCGCGGCGTCCTGGGCGAAGGGGGCGCGGTCTAAGAGCAGGTCGAGAACTACATCGGTGTCGAAGAGAACGCGCTTCATGAATACTTGCCGGCCAAGTAATTGACATAGTCCTCTTTCAGTTCTCCGCCCGAAGGCGTGACACCTTCGGGCCTGGCGATGCCGCGCAGGCGGCCGACGACCCCCGGCGTGCGCGCGCGGGGCCGAAGCTCATCGCGGACGCTGCGGGTGATGGCCTCCAACAGCTCGACCCGCTCTGCCAGTGGCAGCCTCTCGATTTCGCTGAGCAGTTGCTGGCGCGTCATAACAACCTCCCGGGGAAGATTCAAGCGCATCCGGCGGGCGCGTGGCAAGGGCGCGCGGGGGCTAAACGAGGTGCGCGAAGAAGCGTCTCAATTTCTCCGCGTCGAGGCGGCCGCCGGTGCGGACGCCGCTGCACACGTCGAGGCCGAAGGGGCGAACCGTTCCGACGGCCTCGGCGACGTTCTCCGGCCTCAGGCCGCCCGCGAGGAAGACGGGCGCGGGCGACGCTTCGACGATACGCCGGCTCACGCGCCAGTCGTGCGTGCGGCCGGTGCCGCCCAGCTCCTTGACGGCGAGGTCGGGCTTGCCCGAGTCGAGCAGCAGCGCGTCCACGTGGGGCGCGGCCGTCAGAGCCTCCTCGAAAGACTCCTCCCCGCCGACGTGCACGACCTGGACGAGTGAGACGCCGGGCAGCTCCGCGCGCAGCTCGCCGTACACGCCGGCGGGCACGCGGTCGCAGAGCTGCAAGGTGTTCACGCGGCAGCGGCGCTGCTGCGCGACGATGGAGGCCGCGTCCTGCCTGCACGTCAAAAGGAACGTCGCCACGGGCGGCGGCACGCACGCCGCGATCTCCGCGATCAACTCCTCGCCGATGACGCCCGGCCCGCTCGGCATCTCCGACACGAGCCCCAGGGCCGACGCGCCGCACTCGATTGCGAGACGCGCCTCCCCGACGCTCGTGATGCAGCAGACTTTCACGCGCGGTCTCATCAACTTGCCTACTGCTTCAGCTCGACGACCGTCGCGCCGGCGCCGCCCTGGTTCTCGGGGGCGAGGTCGAAGCGCGCGACGTGCGGGTGGTGGCGCAGGGTCTCGTGGACGGCGCGGCGCAGGGCGCCGGTGCCGTGGCCGTGGATGACGCGGACATGCGTGTGCCCTTGCAGGTAAGCCTCGTCGAGGAAGCGGTCAACCTCGTCGCGCGCGTCGTCCGTCGTGCGGCCGATGAGGTTGAGTTCGGCGTCTATCGACTCGCGCCCGCCTTTGAGTTTGACCTCGGTGCCGCGCTCCTGCATGCGGCGCAAACGCCCGGCGAGCGTGTCGTCCTCCTTCGGCCTCTTCGGCTGCGCCTTGACGAGTTCGAGGTTCGAGAGCTTCTCGCGGAAGCGCAGGTTCTTGACGCGCACCTCGGCCTCGCCGTCGCCGACGCGCTCGACCGTGCCGGTCATGCCGAGCGTCGTCAGGCGTACTTCGTCGCCGGCCGCGATGTCGCGCGGCTCGTCGGTCGATGAAGGTGTTCGGGTCTGGGCGTCGGAGTCTTCCTTCGCGCCTTTGACGACGCGGACGCCGCCGGGCTCGCCCCCCCCGCGTGCGGTGGCCGCGCGTGCTTCGGTGCGCGCCTTCTGCGCTTCGCGGCGCAGCTCCGCCGCGCGGCGCTCGGCCTCGCGCTCGACGCGGACGCGCTGCGCGCGGTCTTCGATCTTCGAGTAAAGCTCGCGCGCCTGGCGCTCGAAGTCGGCGACGGCCCTCTCCAACGTCTTCGCGAACTCCTGCTGCCGCTCGCGCTCGCGGCGCGCGGCCTCCGCGTCGAGCGAGTTGTAGCGCTCGGCGACGGCGCGGCGCTCCTCTTCGAGCGCGCGGCGCAAGGATTCGGCCTCCTCGGCCTCGCGCTGGATGCGGCGCAGGTATCGTTCGGCGGCGAGCGTGCGCTCGTCCACGCGCGAGCGCGCGGCCTCGATGATCTCCTCGGGCAGGCGGAAGCGGCGCGCGATTTCGAGCCCGGCCGAGGAGCCCGCGACGCCGACGAGCAGCCGGTAGGTCGGCTGCAAGGTGCGCTCGTCGAACTCGACGGACGCGTTCTGCACGCCCTCCTCGTTCGAGGCGTACATCTTCAGCCCCGAGTAGTGCGTCGTCGCGATGACGTGCGCGCCGCAGGCGCGGCGGAAGTGATCGACGACGGCGACGCCTAAGGCGGAGCCCTCCTCGGGGTCTGTGCCCGTGCCCACCTCGTCGAGCAGGACGAGCGCGGGCGCGCGGCAGGACTCGACCATGCGGCGGATGTTCGAGACGTGCGAGGTGAAGGTCGAGAGGTTGGCGGCGAGCGACTGCCGGTCGCCGATGTCGGCGAGCACCGACTCGTAGGGCGGAACGCGCGCCGCGCGCGCGGGGACGTGGAGCCCCGAGAGCGCCATCAAAGAGAGCAGGCCCGCGGTCTTCAGGACGACCGTTTTGCCGCCCGCGTTCGCGCCCGAGATGACCATGACGGGACGGGCCGGGTCCAGACGGAGTGAGACGGGCACGACTTCGAGACCCTGCTCGCGCAGGTTCTCTTCGAGCAGGGGGTGTCGGGCTTCGACGAGTTCGAGGGCGTTCTCCTCGTCAATCGAGGGCTCGACCGCGCGCAGGTGCGCGGCGAGCGCGGCCTTCGCGTTGACGAAGTCGAGTTCCGCCACCGCGTCCGCCGCGAGCTCGATTGAAGGCAGCTCGGCGCGCAGCTCTTCCGTCAGGGTCGAAAGAATCCGCGTGACCTCGCGCTCCTCGGTCTCGCGCAGCGCCTGAAGCTCGTTGTTGGCGTCGATGGTCTCAAGCGGCTCGACGAAGACGGTCGCGCCCGAAGAGGAGAAGCCGTGCGCGACGCCGGCCACGCGGCCGCGGTGGTCGCTGCGGACGGGGATGACGAAGCGGTCGTTGCGGAGGGTGACGAGCTGATCCTGTATCGACTCCTCGGAGCGCCGCATCAGCGTTTCGAGCGAGCGCGTGATGGTCGAGCGCATGCGCACGATGTCGGCGCGGATGCGCGCCAGCTCCGGGCTCGCGCGGTCGTCCAGCTCGCCCGACGGCAGTATCTTCGAGAAGACGCGCGCGGCCAGGCCGGGCAGCGTCCGCGGCAACTGTTCGACGACCTCCCACAGGACGGGGGCGGCCTCGCGCTCGGCGGCGACGGCGGCGCGCGCGTCGGCCGCCTGCTCGCACAGGCGCGCCAGCTCAAGCAGCACCAGCGGGTCAAGAATCGTGCCCTCAATCCTCAGCCGCGCGATGGCCTCGGCCGGGTCGCTCAGCTCCGAGAAGGACCAGCGCGCCCCGCGCGCGCGCAGCTCGACGCACTCCGACACGGCGCGCAGCGCGCGCCTCACCTCTTCGGTTGACGCGAGCGGCTCAAGCGCCTCCGCCCGCGCCCGCCCCACCGGCGTCTGCGCGTACCGCCGCACGAGCGCACGCGCCCCCTCGTACTCCAAAGTCCCGAATGCCTGGTCGTTCATGACTGGTAAATAGTAAATGGTGAATGGTGAATGGAACAAGGCAGTCACCATTTACTATTTACTATTCACTATTCACCGCCCTCTGCCTTCTCCGTTCGGTGCCGCTCATGGCGGCGTCGAAGAGGCGGGCGGGGTCGAGGAGGTGGACGGTCTCGCCGCCGTGTCGGAAGCTGCCGCGCGCGGGGAATACGGGGGACTCCGCGGGGGATATATGTTCGGCGTGCAGGGTGAGGGGCTCGGACGACTCGCAGGCGAGGGCCAACTGCTCGTCGCCCTTGAGCGAGGCGACGAAGGAGTGCGCCGCGTCGCGGCGCTCGTAACTCAGACCCGAAGTCTCAAGCAGCCGCGCGGGGTCGAGGACGGTGCGCATCCGCCCGCGGACGGAGGCGACGCCGAGCACGGACGCGGGCGCGTGCGGCAGCGGCGCGGGCTCCGCCCAGGGCGTGACGCACTCGCACTCTTCGGCGTAGACGGCGAAGGCGAGGCCCCCCGCGCGCAGCATGAGAACCGCGCGGGCCTTGTCGCGTGTCGTCGTGCCTTCATACTTCTCTTCGTACTCGCTCATCGTGTCCGAAGCGGGGAGTCGGAATGTCTCGGTTCTAGCACGTCTGGTAAACTGTCGGCAAACCGCAGGGACAGGGAGGGGGAACGATGGACGAGTTCGACCGTTACCGGGCAGAGATGAACGAGCGCCTGCTGGGCTCGGGGCACCTCGGCATCAAGCGCTTCTTCGCGCTCGACACACAGGCGTACGAGCAGGGCGCGCTCGACAAGAAGACGAAGGAGCTGATGGGGCTCGTGGCCTCGGCGGTGCTGCGCTGCGACGACTGCGTGACCTACCACATCAAGCAGTGCGTCGAGGCCGGGGTGACGCGCGCGGAGTTCCTCGACGCCTTCAACGTCGCGCTCGTCGTCGGCGGCTCGATCACGATCCCCCACCTGCGCCGCGCCGTCGAACGCCTCGACCAGCTCCTGGGAGGGCCGGAGGCTTGATGACGAAAGTGCCGCGGTCGGCTGTCGCTCTGTCGGAATGGAGGCGTCGATGAGAAGCTTACTCTCGCTGTGTGCGTGCGTGCTCTGGCTGACGGCCTGCGCGCGGAGCGGGTCGGGGCCAAAAGGGTCGGAGCCGAAGTTCGACAAGGTCGTCAGCATCAAGGTGACTAAGGACGGCCGGGTCTTCTACAACAAGCGGCCGGTCTCGGTGGACGAGCTGGGCGACGAGTTGAAGAAGCTCGACAACAAGGACACGGCGGTCTGCTACTACCGCGAGGCGGGGGCCGAGGAGCCGCCCCCGGTCTACAAAGAGGTCATCCGGAAAGTCACCGACGCGCGGCTCGCGGTGAAGTTGAGCGAGGAGGAGTGTCCGTAGATGTCCATACGGGGCGTGGTTCTGCTCTGCGCGCTGGCGCTCGCCTGCTCGTTGGCCGCGGGCGTCCGGGCGCAGGAGGCGAAAGGCGGTGACGAGGTGTCGGCTCGTGAGCGGGGGCGCGTGCGCGCGCCGGAGTTGGAGGGCGGGCGCGGGTGGCTGAACGCGGAGAGGCCGCTCTCCATCGCGGGCCTGCGCGGCAAGGTCGTGCTGCTCGACTTCTGGACTTACGGCTGCGTCAACTGCATGCACGTCATCCCCGACCTCAAGCGGCTCGAAGAGAAGTACCCGGCGGAGCTGGTCGTCATCGGCGTCCACTCCGCCAAGTTCGAGAACGAGAAGGAGACGGAGAACATACGCCGCATCATCCTCCGCTACGGGCTCGAACACCCCGTCGTCAACGACGCCGACTTCCGCATCTGGCGGGCGTACGCGGTGCGCGCGTGGCCGACGCAAGTCCTCATCGACACGTCGGGCTACGTCGTCGGGCAGGTCGCGGGCGAGGGGCACTACGACGTTCTGGACGGGGCCATCGGCCAGTTGATCGCCGAAGCGAAGAAGCGCGGGACGCTCGACACGCGCCCCCTCAAGTTCGCGCTCGAGCGCGCGAAGACGGGCGACCTGCCGCTCGCCTTCCCCGGCAAGGTTCTGGCGGACGAGCGCGGCGACCGGCTCTTCGTCGCCGACTCGAACCACAACCGCGTCGTCGTGACGAAGCTCGACGGGACGTTCCTCTACGCCATCGGCTCGGGCGCGCGCGGCCGCCGCGACGGCGCGTTCGACGCGGCGAGCTTCGACGGGCCGCAGGGGCTCGCGCTCGACGGCGAGATTCTCTACGTGGCCGACACGCGCAACCACCTCCTGCGCCGCGCAGACCTCAAGGCGAAGACGGTCGAGACGGCCGCCGGCACGGGCGCGCAGTCGCGCGACTACGCCGTGCGCGGCGGGCCTGCCCTGACGACGCCGCTCAGCTCGCCGTGGGACCTGGCGCTCGCGGGTCGGTCTCTCTACATCGCGATGGCCGGGCCGCACCAGATTTGGAAGCTGGATTTGGACTCGCGTGAGGTCTCCGTCTACGCGGGCACGGCGCGCGAGGCGCGCACCGACGGGAAGCGCCTGGGGGAGTTTGAAGACCCCGAGGCCGCGACCTTCGCGCAGCCATCGGGGCTCGCGGTCGGCGACTCGACGCTCTACGTCGCGGACTCCGAGTCGAACATCATCCGCGCCATCACAAGTGATAAGGTGCGGACGCTGGCGGGCGGCGACCTCTTCGAGTTCGGCGACCGCGACGGCGAGGGCGACTCGGCGCGCCTGCAACACCCGCTCGGCCTCGCGCTCGTCGGGGGCCGCCTCTTCGTCGCCGACACGTACAACCACAAGCTCAAGGTGCTCGACCCGCGCACGCGCCGCGTCTCGACCTTCGCGGGGACGGGCAAGGCGGGGCAGGCCGACGGCGCGCGCCCCGAGTTCTACGAGCCGGGCGGGCTCTCCGCCGCGGGCGGCAGGCTCTACGTCGCCGACACGAACAACCACGCCGTGCGCGTCGTAGACCTCGCGTCGAAGCGGACGACGACGCTCGCCATCCGCGGGCTCAAGCCGCCGGCCGTGAACGCCGCCGAGACCGCCGAATCAATCGAGGCGTCGCCCGACGCCGAACAGTCGAAGCTCCCGCCGCAGCGGCTCGCCGCCGCGGGCGAGGCCGCGCTCGTCGTAGACGTGTCGCTGCCGGAAGGGCATCACCTCAACCCCGACGCGCCCAACCGCTACACGGTCGTGGTCGAAGACGGCGCGCAGAGCCTCGCGCTGGACGGCGCGGACCCGAAGTCTCCGGGCAGGACGGTCAAAGACCTGCGCCTGCCCCTGCGCGTGCCGTTGCGCGCCGCGGCGGCGGGCGCGGCCCGCCTGCGCATCTCGCTCAGGCTCTACTACTGTCGTGAGGACAACACGGGCGTGTGCCGCATCAAGACGCTCTCCTGGCTCGTCCCCGTCGAGCTGACGGCCGAGCCCGGCGCGCCGCGGGAGATTAAGCTGCAAGGGAAGGTGGAGTGAGAGTAGGCAGTCGCCGCGTCAGCGGCGTCTGAGTTTGGCCCGGCCTTTCAAGGCCGGGCCGCCGGACGTTAACAAGATGCCGCGTCGCGTCAGCGACGCCTGAGCCGACTCGCGCGTTCAGGCGTCGCTGACGCGACGCGGCATCGTTTCGTTCAATCTCAACCCGGCCTTGAAAGGCCGGGCTAAACTCACGCGCCGCTAACGCGGCGACCGCTGCGGCTCAGTTCCGCGACACGTCGCCCGCGTCGTCGAGCAGCTCGGGCCAGAGCGTGCGGCTGTGCTCAAGCTCGCGGTCGAGCAGCGCGCGCGTCTGTTCGAGGTCACGGCGCAGCTCCTCGTTGGAGCGTTCGAGTTCGTTGATGTGCCTCTTCATCTGGCGCGAGCGCCCTTCGAGGAACATCACGTAGAAGTAGAGCACGCCGGCTATGGCGGCCAGCGCGAGCGCGAGTACGAGGGCAGCGTAAAACTCCACGACTTTCTTCCCCTGGATTCCCTGTTTGTCGGTTTGCTTCATTACTACCCCTTCCCGCGCGTTTGCGCAAGTCCCCGCCACGGTGGGTTATAATCCGGCCGCCCCCGTTCGCACTTCACGGCAGCTTTTTCAAACTTCGACAGGAGGTAACCTCGTGCCATTCAGGAAAGAAGGGTTGACGACGCGCATCGGACTGGCCGCCTTGCTCTGCCTCGTGTGCAGCGTGACGGCCGCGGCGCAGACGACGTGGACGCTCGTCTGGAGCGACGAGTTCAACGGGCCGGCCGGGTCGGCCGTGGACGGGACGAAGTGGGTCGCGGAGGTCGGCAACGGCTCGAACGGCTGGGGTAATCACCAGCGGGAGTACAACACCGGCTCGACGAAGAACGCTTCGATGGACGGGGCGGGCAACCTCGTCATCACGGCCATCAGGGAGAGCCTGGGGAAGAGATATCGGTGCTGGTACGGCGAGTGCCAGTACACGTCGGCGCGTTTGAAGACGCAAGGGCGTTTCGAGCAGGCGTACGGCCGCTTCGAGGCGCGCATCCGCGTCCCCTTCGGGCAGGGCATCTGGCCCGCCTTCTGGATGCTCGGCGACAACATCCAGACCGCGGGCTGGCCCAACTGCGGCGAGATCGACATCATGGAGCACATCGGCCGCGAGCCCTACACCGTCTACGGCACGATCCACGGCCCCGGCTACTCGGGCGCGAGCGGCATCGGCGCGCCCTACACGCTCACGTCCGCCCGATTCACCGACGACTTCCACGTCTTCGCCGTCGAGTGGGAGCCGAACCAGGTACGCTGGTACGTGGACGGTAACCTCTACCAGACGCGCACGCCCGCCGACCTGCCGACGGGCTCGGCGTGGGTCTTCGACCACCCGCACTTCATGATTCTGAACCTGGCGGTCGGCGGCTACTGGCCCGGCGACCCGGACTCGACTACCGTCTTCCCGCAGAAGATGTACATCGATTACGTGAGGGTCTACCGCCAGTAGAATTGTTCCGACCCCGAAGGGGTCGAACATAATAGCCGGGGGTAAGCGAGCCGCAGGCGAGCGCCACCCCCGGTAGAAGCAGCAAGATAAATCCGACCCTGAAAGGGTCGCACACCGTCACACGGTGCGACCCCTTCGGGGTCGGAACGTTTGTCGTCCTATTCCGGGGGTGGCGCTCAGACGCTCGCGCGTTTTCGCTTACCCCCGGCTATTATCTGCGTCCCCTTCGGGGACAAACTCTCTTCGCTTCACCTTACCGCCCGACCGTCGCCGTGCCGCGCAGCTCGATCTGTTCGGAGGAGCGGCCGACGAGGATTCGGAAGTCGCCGGGGTCGATGCGCCAGCGCTTCGCGGCGTCGTCGTAGTAGGAGAAGGCGCGGCCGCCGAGGCGGACGGTGACGCGGCGCGACTCGCCGGGGCGCAGGGCCACTTTCGCAAAACCCTTCAGCTCCTTCGGCGGGCGCGGGACGGCGGCGTGCGCGTCCGAGACGTAGACCTGCGCCACGTCCGAGCCCTCGCGCGTCCCAGTGTTCTTCACGTCAAACGACACGTCGAAGGTCGGCGCGCCCGTCTCGTCAAGCACCGGCGCGCGCGCCACCTTCAGGCCGGCGTACTTGAAGGTCGTGTAGGAGAGCCCGTGGCCGAAGGGGAAGAGCGGCCGCACGTTGTTCTTCTCATACCCTCGGTAGCCGACGAAGACGCCCTCCTTGTACTCGACGCGCTTCGTGCCGTCCGCCGGGTAGTAGCTCGCGTGGACGGGGTTGTCCTCCCAGCGACGCTCGAAGGTGGCGGGCAGGCGGCCCGAGGGGTTTGTGTCGCCGAGCAGAATCTCGGCGAGCGCCGTCCCGCCCTCCTGCCCCGGGAACCACGCCTGCACGACCGCGGGCACGCGCTCCAGCCAGCCGCTCATGTCCGTGCCGCCGCCCGAGGTGATGACGACGACGGTGTTCCTGTTCGCCGCCGCCATCTCACGAATCAGCTCGTCTTGGCCCGTGGGCAGAGAGAAGGTTCGGTCGGCGCCCTCGCTCTCGGTCTCGGGGTCGAAGCCCGCGGCGACGACGACCGCGTCGGCCTTGGCCGCCATCCGCTTCACCTCATCGGGGACGAGCGTGCCGACGCGCGCGAAGCCCATCCGCAGCTTCGCGCCGAGCCACGCCGAGCGCCCCTTGTGTTCGAGGACGACCTTGTGCGGCGTCGCGCCGAGCGTGAGCCGCGCCGTGCTCGTCAGGGCGCGCGTCGTGTCCCAGTTGTCGAAGACGAGCCGGTCATCCACGTAGAGGCGGAAGCGCCCGCCGTCCTCGCCCGTCGATTGGACGAAGACCTCGTGCTCGCCCGCCGTCTGCGGCGTGAAGTAGCCCGTCCAGCGCCCCGAGAGCGTCCCCTGCGGGAAGCCCTGGGACGCGCCGGGGCCGTAGGCGACGTTCGACTCGGTGCGCGTCAGGACGGCCGGGGCCTTCAGGTCGTCGGTCTTGAAGTATTCGGCGTTGAGCCCCGGGGCGGCGTCCGTTCCGGCGGCCGTCCTGTAGGCGGTCGCCCGCGCCATCTCGACGAGTGTGGGGATGCCGCGCTGGTGGTAGACGTTGACGGACGAGGGCGCGAGCGCGTTGCTGATGCCTTCCATGAAGCTGACCGCAACGAAGGGCTCGACGCGCGCGCTGCCCCCGCCGACGGGGACGGCCGGGTAGGCGTTGGGGCCGACGACGAGCACGGACTTCAGCCTCTTGCGGTCGAGCGGGAGCAGAGGCCCTTCGTTCTTCAAAAGCACCATCCCCTCGCGCGCGGCCTGGAGCGCGGCCTGGCGGCCGGTCTGGTTGAAGCGCGGGATGGAGGTCTCGGTCTGTTCGCGGTCGAGCCAGCCGAAGCGCGCGGCCGTGCGCAGGATGCGACGGACGTGCTCGTCGATGGTGGCGACCGAGACCTTGCCCGCCTCGATGGCGGGCAGGAGGTTCTTGCGGTTCATGTGGGCGGGGCCGGGCATCTCCAAATCCTGGCCGGCGTTGACGGCCGCGACGCCGTCGTAGGTGGCGAACCAGTCGGACATCATCAGCCCGTCGAAGCGCCAGTCGTCGCGCGCGATCTCGGTCAGGAGGTGGCGGTTCTGCGAGGCGTGCTCCCCGTTGAGGAGGTTGTAGGAACTCATGATGGCCCCGACGCGCGCCTCCTTGACCGCGGCCTCGAAGGCGGGCAGGTAGATTTCGCGCAGCGTCCGCTCGTCGATGACGGAGTCGGTGCGGTGGCGGTCGAACTCGGAGTTGTTAGCGGCGAAGTGTTTGATGGTGGCCGAGACGCCCTGCGACTGAACGCCCTTGATGTAGCCGACCGCGATGCGCGCGGCGAGGAAGGGGTCTTCGCCGAAATACTCGAAGTTGCGGCCGTTGGTCGGCGAGCGGTAGATGTTAACGCCCGGCCCGAGCAGGAAGTGGACGCCCTTCGCGCGCGCGTCGCGGCCTATCTCCGTGCCGACCCTTTCGGCGAGCGCGGTGTTCCACGTCGCGGCGAGCCCGACGCCCGCGGCCATCGCCGTCGCGGGGCCGAAGTTACGCACGCCCACAGGGCCGTCGGCCATCCTCAGCCGCGGGAGGTTGAGCCGGGGAACCGCGCGCACGAAGAAGTCGTCAACGCCGCCGAGCAGGTCAATCTTCTCTTCGAGCGTCATCTGCTTCAGGATGGCCTCGACCCGCTGCTCGACGCCCTGCGTCTGCGGCGCGGGCGTCTGCGCCGGGGCGACGACGAATGAGTTGAAGACGAGTACGAGCGCGGCGGCCGCGGCGCGCAAGTGTTTCCACATGGCTTTGACCTTTCTCATTGAAGTGCTGAGTACTGAGGACTAAGTGACAAGTTGATAACGCTCAACGCTGAGTCAGAGCAGTTTGCCGATCAGTTACCCCCGTTTAGAGGCGGGCTGCGGCCCGCCGTAGCGTGATACATCGCAGCTCGCGCCGGCGGGCCGCAGCCCGCCTCTAAACGGTAGAAGGTAAGCTCACGCGAATAACGCTCTGGTGCTCCCACTCAGTCCTCAGTCCTCAGCACTCTGTCTTTACTGCTGCCTGAGCGCGGGCATCGGGATCGGGATTTGGTACGTGCTCGCGCCGACGCCGACGCCGTTCTCGCAGGTGTTGGGCGGCGTCGTGCAGATGCGGCGCGTCGAGGGGCACTCGGAGGCCCAGAACATGTAGCCGAGCATGCCGTTCGTCGTCCCGACCTTGGTCGCGACCGTCTGCACGTAAGTGCCGGTGCTCTTCTGGAGCGAGTTGTTGAAGTTGACGCACTCGGGGCAAGGGCTCTGCCCCGTGACGATGTAGAGCCCGCCGGTGAATTTGGCCGCGGCGAGCGGCGGGATGGGCGGGTCGTACTGCGCCTTCCCGTCGATGTGCTCCTGCCAGTTGGCCTGCGCGGTCGAGGCGTTCGTGGGCTGCCTGCCCGGCACCATCGCGTTGGCGTAGTCGAGCACGGGCGTCGTCGTGTTGAGCCAGTCGGCCGTCGCCTTGCGCGTCAGCGCGATGAGCCAGCGGTCTCCGGCGGCGAGGTCGATGGTCAGGCGCGCGGCGTGGTTCGCGCCCGAGGCGTCGTAGGGGAGCTGCGAGCGGTACGCGTTGATGAAGGCTTGCAGTCCCGCCAGGTTCGGGCTGGTGTTCTCCTCGTAGTCGATCTCGATGCCGACGCCCAGGGATTGCGCGACCTGCGCGGCGTTCAGGCCCAACTGCGTCGGGTTGCTGCCGAGCGCCTGGTTCCAGGCGTCAACGTAGGTGATGCCGCCGATGGAGAGCATGACGCGGACGCCGCGGCTCTTGAAGTAGTTGACGACCTCGGGCGTCATGCCGCGCGGGACGCCGTTCAGTGTCTGCGCGTCGGTCGTGCGGTTGAGGAGCTTGAGGGGCTGCACGAAGCTCAGGACGACGAGGTTGACCGAGGGGAGCCCCGTGCCGTCGCCGCGGTCAACCAGCCAGCGGTTCTTCACGTCGAAATCCGTCATGTCGCGCACGGAGGCCCACGTGCACGCGTCGTTGCCGCAGTGCCACGCGCCGTAGACGGAGATCGGCGTGGCGAGGGCGGGCGCGGCCTTCAACAAGACGAGCAGGACTGTCAGCGGCAGAAGTTTCCTGAACATGACCCCTCCTAATCTGCGCACGCGCGCTGGGTCACACGCGTGCGCGAAACGAGACGCGCCGCGGCGAGACTCCTGCGGGGCTCGCGCTCGGCCGCGGCATTGAGGCTTCCGGACGAACAACAGTAACGCGAGCGGCAACGGGCGGGTCGTAGTCACATCGGGCGGGCCGTGTGTCGCAGCACGCACCCGCTCGCTACCGCTCGCGGTACTGTTTCTGACTCTTCACTGCCCTCCACGCTTCGCGGGAGGCGCGGCGAGCGACTTGACGCGCGCCCTCCATTCGGCGGGCGTCATCTGACGGAGCGCCGGCTGCTCGTGGGCGGCGTGCACAAGCTCGCGCAGCGCCGGCAGGAACGGGAATTCGAGCGCGGCCTTCGGCTTCTCGACCTCGGCGAGCGCGGCCAGCGACTTGTCGCGCCACTCGGGCGTGGGCGCGACGCCCTGCTGCATGTAGGAGAGCGCTTCGAGCCCTATCGCCCCGGCCGCGGAGAGGTCGCGCGCGAGCGGGCGCGCCTCGGCGAGCGCGGGCGCGCGGTCTATCAAGGCTTCGAGCACGGGCCCCACGTCGCGCCAAGACGTGAGCGTGTCGCGCAGCGTGCTGAAGTGGAGCGCGAAGCGCGGCGCGTCGGAGAGGAGGAGGTTGACGCGGCGCGTGAAGCCGCGCGCGCCCGCGGCGTCCGGCCGCGCCGCGTCGATGAGCCCCGTCAGGGGCGAGAGCATCGTCTGCGGCCTTTGCTGGTAGCGCCGGTACTCCTTGACCGGCTCGACGACGGACGCGAGCGTCTCTAACGCGGGCGGGTACGCGCCGCCCGCGAGCCGCCGGAGCATCATCGCCTGATTCTTCTCGTGCGTGAGCCCGAGTTCTTCGAGCCGCACGCTCACGCGCCCGAGCCGCCGGTACATGTCCTCGACATCTCTCACTTCGCGCGGCGACCAGAGGCGCTCGGCGATGGCGGCCGTGCGCGGCCAGATGCGCGAGTCGATGGTCTCGGGGCTGACCCACTCGGCCCACATCGTCGCCTCGCCGCCGAGGACGTGCGCCGCCTCCGCGTCCGTCAGCCCGTGCCCTTCGGGCAGAGGGTCGTTGAGGTAGTGGTCGGAGGCGGGGAAGATGAGGTCGATGTAGTAGCCGTTCGAGAGCACGCCGTCGTAGCCCCTGCGCGCCGCCTCCGCCAGCGCCTTCGTGCCGCGCCAGGAGTGGATGACCACGTCCTTCGGCAGCTCCGGCTGGAAGATTTCGTCCCAGCCCATCATGCGCTTGTTGTACTTCTGCAAGATTTTCAGGAGCCGCTGGTTGAAATATGTCTGGAGGGCGTGGTTGTCTTTAAGACCCTTCTCCTTCATGAAGGCTTGAATCTGCGGGTTGGCGTCCCACTGCTTCCCGTTGTTCTCGTCGCCGCCGATGTGCATGTAGGCGTCGGGGAAGAGCGCGGCCATCTCGCCTAAGAACGTGTCGAGGAACTTATAAGTCTCCTCGCGCGTCGGGTCGAGAGTGGGGTCGAAGATGCCGGGCCGCCGCTCAATCGTGTACGGCCCGGGCGCGCTCGCAAGCTCCGGGTGGCCGACGAGCCAGGCCGTGGCGTGCCCCGGCATGTCGAACTCCGGCACGACGCGGATGCCGCGCTCGGCGGCGTAGCGGATGACCTCGCGCGCCTGCTCCTGCGTGTAGAAGTTGCCGTCGGAGCCCATCTGGTGGAGCTTAGGAAATTTTTTGCTCTCGATTCTAAAGCCCTGGTCTTCGGTCAGGTGCCAGTGCAGCACGTTGAGCTTGACGGCGGCCATGCCGTCGAGGTTGCGCTTGATGACCTCCATCGGCTGGAAGTGGCGCGCGATGTCCATCATCAGGCCGCGCCAGCGGAAGCGCGGCTTGTCGTCGATTGAGACCGCGGGCACATAGAAACCCTGCCGGTCGCCTTCGAGCAGTTGGAGGAAGGTCTCAAGCCCGCGCAGGACGCCGACGACCGTCGGGGCCTTGAGCACGGCCTGCCGGTCGTTGACTTCGAGCGTGTACGACTCGTCCTCCGAGACCGCGGGGACGGCCTTGCCGGGGCCGCGCGCTTCGACCAGGAGCTTCGCGCCCGCGGCGTCGGCCGAGAGCCCGCGGGCCAGCTCCAACACCGTCCGGCCTTCGAGACGGCGCATCGCGCGGTCAACCCCCGCGCGCAGGCGTTCGTCCACGTGCCCCGCGGCGGCGACCGTGAACGTCTTATCGACGGCGAGCCTCCCCTGGTTGAAGCGGACGCTCGCGGGCACGGGCATCAGGTCGTGCCGCGCCGTCGTCTGCGCCGCGGCGCTCGTCGAGAGCAGCAGAGAGAAGATGATGAGTTTAAGCGCTTTCATTTGAGCCTCGACTTGCGTGGCGACGGGAGATTCGTTAACCACAGAGACACAGAGACACAGCTTGAAGCGAGATTTCGTTGAGCTGTGTCTCTGTGGTTAATCGCCCCCACACAACTCCCAAGTGACAATGTTGAAAGACGGGAAAGCCGGGTGCGAACTTCGGTGCACAACGATTAAAACAGACGCCCGCCCGCCGTCAACCGAAATGTTCGCCCGGCGTAAAAACTTTTTCGATGACCCGCGCCGCACTCCTCTGATATCCTCGCGTCCCGCGTCCTCAGCTTTAGACGTTCTTCTCAGACAAGACGTGAAGGAGTGACTTAAGACCATGTTCCCCAGACCCAACCCGCGCCCGGGCGCGACGGCGGCCGCGCTGCTCATGCTCCTGCTGCCGGCCGCCGCGCTCGCGCAGGCGTGGCCGCGGATTCTCGAAGGCGCGGAGCTGGAGCGCGTCGTCCCGCAGGGCTTCTACTTCGAGGGGCAGAGCGGCGCGACGCAGATGCGCAACGCGGCCGCCGCGCAACTGGGGCCCCGCCGGTTCGTGATGGCCGGGCTCGTGGACACCTCGGGCTATTCGAGCGACGTGCAGGCGAAGTACCAAGGCTTCATCGTCACCGACTCGCCGATCACCGTCGGCGGCTCGCGGCTCCCGACCGGCGCGTACGGCTTCGGGTTCACCCCGGACGGCTGGCTGAACGTGATGGACGTGGGCGGCCGCCGCGTCCTCTCCGTGCGCGCGCGCAACGACGAACGCCTCCAGCGCCCCCGCCCGCTCATGATGACGGACGCTCGCAACGGCGTCCGCCTCTACTCCGGCCGCAGCTTCGTAGTAATATCGAGATGATAAGTACTGAGTACTGAGGACTGAGTAAAGACGGGCCTTGTCTTCCACTCAGTCCTCAGTCCTCAGTCCTCAGTACTCGGGCTTGACGATGACGCGCAGGATCGACTTAAAGCGGATACACACGGCGCACTTCGGCACGATGCGCGCCATCAACCGGCAGATCGTGCTCAACTACGTGCGCGACCGCGGGCCCATCTCGCGCGCCGAGATCGCGCGCCGCACCTCGCTCCAGCGCTCGACCATCTCCGAGATAGTCGATTCGCTTTTGGAAGAGGGGCTCGTCGAGGAGGTCGGCGCGGGGGCCTCGACGGGGGGCCGCCGCCCGACGCTCTTGAGGCTGCGCGCGAGCGGCGCGGCCGCCGTCGGCATCGACATCGCGCCCACGCACACAACGGTCGCCTCCTGCGACCTCTCGGGCACGGTGCTCGAACGCGAGGTCTTCGAGACGCACCACGACTTCGAGCAGACCATCCGCCGCGCCGTCTCGGCCGCCACGCGTTTGATAGGGGAGAGCCCGGGCAAGATCGAGGGCGTCGGCGTGAGCCTGCCCGGCCTCGTAGACCCTTCGACGGGCCGGATCACCTACGTCCCTTACTTCAACTGGCGCGACCTCGACGTGGGCCGGCGCATCGGGGTGGCGACGGGGCTGAAGGTGGCCGTGGACAACGACGCCAACGCGGCCGCGCTCGCGGAGCTGTGGTTCGGGCGCGCGGAGGTCTCGGAGGCGCGCGACTTCATCATGGTCTTCATCGCGGAGGGCGTCGGCACGGGCATCATCCTCGACCGGCAGATCTACCGCGGCGAGGGCGGCGCGGCCGGCGAGTTCGGCCACATGGTCATCGGCGAGCGCGCGCCCGTCCCCTGCTCGTGCGGCGGCTACGACTGCTGGGAGGCGTTCGCCTCGGGGCGCGCGGCCGTGGCGCGCTACGCGGCGCTGTTACGGGACGAGGAGGCGAGGCAGATGAGCTTCGCGCAGCTCATCGACCGCGCGCTCGACGGGGAGGCCGCGGCGCGCGAGGCGCTCCTTGAGACGGCGCGCCACCTCGGGCGCGGCATCTCGAACCTCATCGTCGGCTTCAGCCCCGAGATCGTCGTCGTCGGCGGGGCCATCACGCGCGCGTGGGAGCTGGTCTCGTCCATCCTCGACGAAGCCGTCAAGCGCAGCATCCGCCGCGACCTGCCCGCGCCGTGTCTGACGCCCTCGACCATCGGCGACGAGGCGAGCCTCATGGGCGCACTCAGCCTGGTGCTCGCGGACAAGTTCACGCCCGTCGCCGCCATCTAAATTGATCGAGTGAAAACGTCGAGGGGCGGGTCTCGCCTTGCGGCGACGACCCGCCCCCTCTTCGGTCGGGGAGATTGTCTAATCCTGCCCGCGGGGGGTGCCTGCCCCCGCGGGTCGAGACGCGTACGGGGTCAAGATGGCCGTGCGGCGAACGGACTGCGCGGATGAAACTGCCCGAGGGTAGATGAAAGAGCCGTCACGGGTATGAATGTATGAATGAACCTCATCGAGACCTCCCACAGCCCGCACATCACAAGGGGCTGCCCCGTGGTCGCCCCAACCTCTAACGCGCAACAAAGCGGCCGGAGGGATCACCCGCGCGGAAAATTTTCGGCGCCTACCATCCCTTGACTCCCTAACGGGGAAGGAATTGGGGAAAAACAAATACGAGAGGCTTGCGGCCTCTCGTATTTTGTTGAGTCTATTGATGCACCCGGTACGACTCGAACGTACGGCCTTCTGATTCGTAGTCTCGCCAAACCCTTTCATTAGAACACTTACAGCCATTTCTACCACATTGGCCCACACATCAGTGGCCCATTCAGTTGAATGTGTCCACCGATGTGTCCACCGGGAAAGGTAGGACAATGGCGAAAGAAAGAACAGGCTACTGCTTTACCGACAAAGAGGGGCGTTGGTACGCCCGTGTGACCCTCACAGACCGCCAGGGAAGACGGCGAAACATAAAGCGGAGGGCCAAAGACGAGAAGGATGCAAATAAAATCCTGAAGGCCCTGGCCCGCGAGATTGAGGACAAAGGCGAGAAGGGCTTAGATGGGGCCCAAATGACCTTTGCCAATCTCGCCAGCTACTTTGAGCAAAGGTATGTGAAGCCAGCCGAGTACGTAGATGGGCGAAAAGTCGCGGGCCTCAGAAGTGCGGTAAAGGCCCAGTCACTACTAAAGACCCTGAAGGAATACTTGGGAGAATTTAGGCTGCCCAGTATTACCTACGGCGAAATCGAGCATTACAAGTCAGTCAGGCTCAAAACGCCTACCCGCACGATGGACCAGAGGAGCATTGCCAGCGTGAATAGGGAACTGGCCCTGCTGCGCCGTATGTTGAATGTCGCAGTGCGTGAGGGCTGGACTCAGAAGAATCCTTTCAGCATGGGTGACCCGCTCGTTAGCCCCGCCGACGAGAGGCAACGCGAGCGCATACTGACCCGCGAAGAAGAGGCCCAGTTAATCGCCGCCTGTGTGGGCCGACGGGCCCACCTCAGGCCCATCATAATTGCCGCGATTGATACCGGATGCCGAAAGGGTGAACTTCTCAAACTGCGGTGGCGTGATGTTGACTTCGCGGAGGGCCTTATCACCATCGTGGCCTTCAACACTAAGACCCTTAGGGCCAGGCAGGTATCAATAACAACACGGCTCTCTAATGAGTTGTGGCCCCTTTGGGAAGCATCGGGCCAAGATTCTGAGGCCCTAGTTTTTGGCCTTGTTGATAACGTGAAAAGGTCTTTCACCGGGGCCAGGGCTAAGGCTGGTCTTGACGATCTGCGCTTCCATGACCTCAGGCACACTCATGGGTCACGCTTGGATGAGTTGGGGTTTTCGCTAGCAAAAATCGGGGCCCAGTTGGGCCACACGGTCATGCAGACAACACTGCGTTACGTGAACAGAGACCGGGCGGGAGTCAAACAGATAGCAAGTGCTCTAGACAGCTACAACGCGATACCTCTCCAAACTACTGAGGAGTCTCAAGTTATAAACTGACTCTTGACAAAACCGAGATTTCGGTTAGCTTAAAAGTGAGTGGTTGGGGGTGTTCTTAACACCTTCCTTAACCACTCACTTTCCTTTTATAGCCTCCACACGCAAAGACAACATGCCCCATGTGGGCCAGCTAGAAGTGTCTTCAATCATGCACTAGTAGGCTCTTCGATACTAAGCCGTGGCCCTAAAGAGAAAGGCCAGACATGACGCGCATAACGTCTTGCCTGGCCCACATTGAACGATGATGAAGAGTTGGCCCTCTTCACCATCAAGTAAGGAGTGGCTTACATGAATAACGATAGCCGATCTGCGCCTGTAGATCAACAGGCTAATCTTTTTGAGTCAGCTTCAGGACGTGCCCATGCTGCTGCTGTCTTAGCAGCACGCTTGGAACGTGTTGCAAAGGCAACAGGTTCGCAGATGGTAATGGAGAAAGCCATAAAGATGAGGCTGTGTAGTGATCCAGAAAATAATTGGGTCGAGGTTGCAAATGGAAATGGCCAACCTTTTAAGAGGGCCGGGGCGTTGTACGCATGTCGTGTGCCCTTTTGCCCTAACTGCTCTTACACACGCTCGCGCGATATTCGCCGTAAGGCCCGAAGCTTTATCAAGTCCTTGAATAATGGCCCTTCTGAGCGTCCGAGGCTCATTACGCTTACTGGGCCTATTAGACAGGGGGCCACCGTGAATCTTGTCGCGCGCGTTTACTTGCGGGCCTTTGAACTGCTACGCAAAAGGAAATGGTGGAAGGATCATGTTACAGCGGGGATTCGTGTGTTTGAATTTACAGTCACGCATAACCGTGAAATCAACGGACACTTACACGTGTTTGCAATCTCGCGCTTCATGGTAAAAGACGAACTTTATTCTGAATGGTCTGAGTGTTTGAAGAGGGCCTGGGAAGCTTATGGCCCAAATCCTCTAACAAACACAAAAAATAGAAGGGCCAATGTTGATGTCAAACTGATAAATGAAAAGACCCAAGATATTGGGCCCGAGGTTGTCTCACTTGATGTGGCCCTTAACATGGTGGCTAATTACATCTGCAAAGGGAATGCATGGGCCAACGTAAGGGATAGCCATCTAACGCCGGTCGCGTTAGAAGAACGTTGGCCCCGTCTCTATGACACGTTCGGCTCTTCACGCAATACACGCGCGACTAATACTTGTCTTGATACAAAGCAATTAAACGACGGCGTAAGAACAAAGCAAGCATCTCAGCGTCCAACCTCTAGACGCTCTATTGGCGGTAATCGGGCCGCAGCCAACAACATCTCTCCGGAGGAGCGCATATCGCAACAGGCGGAGAAGACGCGCCGGTTCCACTTGCCTCAGGTGAGGAGTCACTGTAGAGGGTCGCTGCTTGTGAACCTGTGCGCCGAAGTATTGAACGAAGGTGAGACTGGCCCCAAGGCTAGCGAGGATGAATTTGAATGGTCTATAGACGATCTATTCAGCGGCCCAAACGATGAATGATGTATGCCCGATTTCCACCGTTGTCCGAGGGGCATCACTCGTGTAGCAACCGCCCCTCAAAAGTTTTCCCCATTTTCAAGCGGCAAATTTGGGATATTGGGCCATAACGGTTAGTAGCGCGGTTTTATCGAACACATAGAGGTGAACTCTAAGACTCCGGCTACTCAGGACGATTGTCTCAACCATGCCCATTGATTGTGGGCCAATTTCCTTGAGGAGATGTGAACATGGATAACTTTTCAGCTTACGCTTTCAATGATGGTGACCGCATTGACCCTCTCATGAGTGAACGGGAGTTTGCTCACGCCGTGGGTCTGGCCCAAATCACCGTCCGGATGATGAGGACGCGGGGCGAGATTCCACATTACCGTTTCGGGCGGGCTGTGCGTTACTCGCGAGAACACTTGGAGGAGTTTTTGGCCCTATCACATCGGCCTGCTACTAGGAAACGTGAGGGCCGAAACACAAGATAAACTTGTAAGGCTCCTCCGTCGCTTACAGTTGGGCCACTATTAGGCCCTCACCAATATCTAGGATTCAGCGCATTGACCAGCTTGGCCGTCCCTTCAGTACAGATGGGGCCTCGGGCTCCACTGAATCTATTACGGAGTGCAGCCGTCGTTTTACTTCCTGTTGAAGGGTCACTACTGCGGCCGTTCTGCGATCAAGTTCATGGGCCTCTTGAGTGTCAGGGCTCGGAATTTGAATCTCTAAGATGCGGTCTCCAAGCGTGTCTATAACGTCCCTTGTAAACTGGCGGGCCCGCAATTGTCTACGCACTATAGGCATGTTTAAGACAGCTAATAGCCAGTAGGGACTTAGCTGGGCCTTGTCCACTGAGCGTAAGCGCTGTATGCCGCCGCAGAAAATGGCAGGTAAATCGTCTTGGGTCACAATCGCTGAAGACCCAACAAGGTAGGTGCCATCCCGAACTACAAGAATATCACCTGCCTCTACTGCGGCCCTGGCCTTATGCTCCTCGTAAATTTGCTCGCTAATACCATGACGCACATCTAACTTAACCTGATGGCCCACTATGTCAGATGTCCTAATGAATGGGATATTCCCTGTCCCATATGCCATCTTGCCGACTTCTATCCCGTTGGTGATGGTCAGCTTTCCGGCATCAATAAGGCCCTGAAGTGTGACCCACGGCGTTGTATCGTGGGCCTTTAATTCCTCGATACTTTGCGTCACCGCTGGGTCATAGTATTTGGGTATAAGGATTCTGCGGCGCACTTGATTCCGTGAAAGGGGGAATCCGTATCGGGCCTCTGCACGCTCGCGCGTCATACGTAAGTCTGAGCCAGTTATGGCCCTGAACTCATCCCGCGCGCGACTTTGATCTTCAATAATGCTTCGTACTGATCGCGCTATAGATTCACGCTTGGCCCTATCTCGGAGAATTGGGACACGCACTCCGAGATGGCGGTTGCCTATTTTATCTATGATGTCGGCCGAAAACTGCCGCGCGCGAATTTGCCGCCGGACAAAGGCTGTAGACAAGGCAGCCAATAAGTAATATGGGTCAACATCGGCGCTCGGTGAAATCCGCAGCCTGAAAACATGATCCTGCAATACCAGCTTGGAGTCTTCCTCAGTGACTATAGCTATATTCCCCACCAAATATGTGCCATGGGCCACCATCAAGATGTCCCCAGGGCCAACATCCTGTCTTTGCTTGTATCGCTCGTATACTTCCTCTGAGATTCCCTTTTTGTAGTCGGGCCTTATGCGCCAATGCGATAAATCGCTTGTTCGCACATACGGGATTGGCCCTGTCCCATAGAACTCTCGCCTAATCCAATCTCCCAGCCTGCTGCCAGCCTCACCCGGAAGTAGAAGTTCGCCAAGCCGCGGCAAGTCATAACGCTCCTTGGCCCTTTCTGCGGCTAGGTCAAGATCGGGGTCATAATACTTGGGTATCAGAATCCTCGACCTAACCTGAGTGCGAGTCAGCGAGAATGCCAAATGTGTATCCATTGTTATTACGTTAGGCGGCCCTTTAAGTGGGCCGCAATCTTCGGAAGGTCATCCAGTAGAATTTCGTCGCCGTTCTCATCAAAGCGGATTGTTGGGTTACCGCGAGAGTCATGGCCACACCAGTCCGCTATTGCCATCTCAATAACATCATCTTCAGCCGGTGGCCCATTTTCGAGAATCAATACGCATGTCTTTGCGTGGGTCGAGGGTTGAAATACTTCTTCGGGCAAGGATATGAAGGCCCTCAGTCTATAGTTGTCATAGAGCCACTTGACCACATATCCATAAACGGGCATACCGAAGATGCTTTCGGGCAACACTATGCCCAAACGCCCTCCCGGCTTTAGTAACTGTATGCAGCGCTCTATGAATAGTATTTGTGGCGGTTGATCTGTTTGCAGCACATCTGTAATGGCCCAGTCTTCATCTTCCCGCCTGGGGGCCTTCCACTTTTTAGCAAGCTGATATTGCGCGAGCTTATGTGTGCCGGTGACTTTTATCTTTGAGCCGAAAGGAGGATTCGTGAGCACAATATCAAACGTGCCTAGCTTTACTTGGGCCTGGGTTGATGCGTCCCACGTGATAGGTTCAGCTAGGCCATCCTCACAGTGTATTCCCCCTCTACCGTCACCAATGATAGCCATATAAGCTTTTGTGAGGCGGGTCAAAAATCCATCCTTATCAATCCCGCGAATGCAGCGCATGGCTATCTCGCGCTTACGATTTTCTAACTGATTGGGCCGCCACTTTTTTTGCTCTGCTTCACTTTCAATCTTCTTCCAAATGTGCTCAAGGGCCACAACGAGAAATCCTCCTGAGCCACATGCTGGGTCAATTATGATATCTCCCGGCTCAGGGTCTAGCAGTTCTACAAGCAGTTCCACCACGTTGCGCGGAGTGAAAAACTGGCCCTCTTCACCCCGTACCGCAGGCCCTATGAACACCTCGAAAGCTTCCCCGATGGCGTCACGTGATGCTGACGTTAATTCATAGTCCTGAAGCTCGCCTACCACATACCTCAAGCTTTCCGAATCAAGTGAGATTGTATCCGAGGCCCTGAATACATCAGGATATTCTGACTTCACACGATTAAAGATGCTCAAAATACGTTCTTTTACGTGGCCCGCATCTTCTTCCGCCAAAGTCCTGAAACTGATTAAGTCTGCTGGGGCTGTATAAAGCTCATCATGTATTTTGCAGAACAGTACGGCCATAATTTCTTGGGCCAATTCCTGATCTCGGGTGATTCCCGTAGTGTTGCCTGCGAGGTGATTGCGTATATCGCGGAAGACAGCTTTCAGGTTGCTTGGTGGCTGAAGCTGTTCCCTTTTGAGTGACCCAATATCCGCTATCGTCTGGCCCCATTTAGGCAGGCTCGGCAGATTGATCCACTCGATTGTCCCATCATTTTGTAGTCGCTTGTGTAGGTATATATGCTCATTACCGTTGAACCATACACCTATAGTCGCAGATGACATCTGCATGTAAAGCTTCAGTTGCTTTTCCCCATCTTTGCGTGTGGGCCTCTTACACTCAACGATAATTTGTGCTTCGTCTTCTAGCTTGGAAGGGCCTTTGAATACAGCTATGTCCACAGGATAACCGCGGCCCCGGCTCTCTTGTGACGGGCTGGCCCTCACACGAAACTGTGGGCGGGTTTGAATATGCTCCTTTGGATAATTGAGGTCTTCCACCAGACGACGGGAGAACACCTGTACCGCATCGATCTCCTCTGGTGTGGCCCTAACTAACTTCCCGCTAATGTAGTCGCTTACGTACCCAAGGGGAGTTCCAGTCTCTTCTGGGCCACCTTCTTGGTTGGTGTTTAGGACAGCCTCTTGGCCCAATTCTTCTACTGGTTCTGTGGTGGTCTTCTTGTTCCTTGCCATGTGAGTTCTACTGAAGCAATCGCTATTTCCGCTATGGCCCGCGCAGGCCCTCGACCTTCTCTCCAAACAGTTTGCTTTCGATTGGCCCGCGGCTGAGGGAGTGTCCTTAATCGCAGTTCAAGGATTAAAATCTAGATTGAGCATATTAGGATAAGAGAGGAGGGCTTTGCCAGTGGGGAGTGAGAAATCAGTTGCCTTTGCTGGGCCTCCTCTAATAGGGTTCCTATAACCTCCTAAGTGGCCCAAAGTGAAGGAATTCCCACTGGGGTACACAAAGGAAAGCACCCGTAGCTCAGTTGGATAGAGCGTCTGACGGAGAATCAGCGGGAATGGCGTATGTGTCCATGAAAGTGTCCAAAACAGTTACGGCGTCCGAATGGACGCCGTAACTGTTGGCATTAATGCACCCGGCACGACTCGAACGTGCGACCTTCTGATTCGTAGTCAGACGCTCTATCCAACTGAGCTACGGGTGCGTTCTCTCTGTGAAGAGAAGTAACGAATATACGGACGGGGCGGGGGAGTGTCAAGCGGGCTCACCGGCGTAAAGTCCCCGCGCAAAATTGGCCGTTTTCAACGGGCGAAGTAGCCGGGGCGGGAGCGTGCGATGGCGTCGGCGCGGGTGACTTCGACGGTGATGGCGCGCCACTTGCCGTCGCGCGGGCGCGCGTTGGAGGACTGGTAGGCGAGGCTGTAGAGGGTGCGCATCTCGGCGGCGACCTCGGCGTAGAGTCGCCCCATGTCTTCCAGCCTGCGTATCTCGTGGAGGCGGCCGCCCGTGCGGTCGGCGAGCGTCTGCATGCGCGTGCGCGCGGCCGAGTAGATGGCCGACTGCTGCGGCGTGAGCGGGAGCATCTTCTTCGGGTCGGCCGAGGGGAGCGCGAGCGGGTAGACCGTCACGCCGAGGCGGTCGGCCAGGTCGAGCACGGAGCGCAGCGCCGCGCTCTGGTCGGGCTTGACGGTGGCGACGGCCTCTTCGCCGGTCTGGGCCGCGGCCGTGGCCGAGCCGTCGAGCCTGCGCTCCTCCGTGTCGAGCCCGTCGGTGAGGACGACGATGGCCTTGCGCCGCTTGCCCTCCTTCGAGAGGTCGGCGAGCGCCTGGCGCAGAGCCTTGTAGAGGCTCGTGTCGCCGCGGCCGTCGGCCTGCTCGATGGCGAAGGCGATCTTGCGGCGGTCGGCGGTGAAGCCCTGGAGCGTCTTCACCTTCTCGTTGAAGGCGGTGACCTGGACGCGGTCTTCGGGGCCGAGCGCGTCGATGAAGCGCAGCGCCGACTGCTTGAGCGTCGGCCGGAAGTTTCGCGTCGAGCCCGACATGTCGAGCAGCAGCACAAGACTGAAGGGCGCGGCCGAGGGCTCGAAGCTGACGACCGACTGGCGGACGCCGTCCTCGTAGACGTTGAAGTCGGACTGCGTGAGGTTGGTGACGGCGCGCCCCTTCTGGTCGGCGACGCCGACGTTGAGGATGACGAGGTTCGAGTTGATGGGGACGACATCCTCGTCCGAGTCCTGCGCGAGGGCGGGCGTCGCGAGGCAGAGGAGGGCGACGAGGGCGAAGACGAACTTGGTCGATTTGTGCCGGAAAGTGTTGAAAAAGGTCATCGCTCGAACACGCTCGGTGCGCTGATAGTATGCGCAGTCGCCGCCTTTTTGCGCAAGCGCGCGCGGCCGTGGGTTGGGTGCGTGTTCGGCGTGGCGAGTTGCCAGAGAGGGTGCTGGGTGCTGGGTGCTGGGTTAAAGACTAGATGTTTTAACCCAGCACCCAGCACCCAGCACCCTCATTTACCTGCCGGCTCTGGCGCGCACGCGGCGAGGGGCGGGCGCGGCGTCGCGCTCGTTGTCGTCGGCGACGGGGCTGGGGAAGGGGACGGGCGCGGGCGCCGCGGGGCGCGCGGGGGTGCGGCGTGTGCGGCGCGCTTCGGCGCGCTCGGCCTCGGCCTCGGCGACGCGCTTGGCCTTCTCGATCCGCTTGCGCGGGACGAGCTGGTAGCGCAGCTCCATCTCCTGCGAGACGCGGTAGATGCCCTTCGCCTTCTGGCCGCGCTCGGCCCGGCGTATCACATCGGCCGTCTCCAAAAGCTCGGCGCGGTCTTCCTTGTCGATCCAGATGTAAAAGGATTCGGCCATCTCTCTTAAAACCTCCAGGCGTATCAGCTTGCGCATCTCCTCGGGCCGTGCGACCGGCTGGATGTGCACAAGGGTTGAGTCTTTCGCCGCGCGCGCCTCGCCGTCGTGCCCGCGGCGCGCGTCGTAGTAGTCCGAGACGAGCGCGTCCACCTCCGCGCGGTGCTCGTCGTAGAAGAGTGCGAAGTCGTTGCAGCGCGTGCGGAAGGCGCAGTTCACTGAACAGACGAGCGCGTCCTTAAAGTGTCCGTAGCGGTTGCAGTAGAGTTTCAGACGCATCGCTCGCTACCCGTGCCAAACGGCACGAGACACTATACCACGCGCGTGCCACGCGTGCAACGCACGTTTGCGCGTGAAACGAGAGGCGTTGATGTTTTCTTAAAAGTCATGCGGGCGTATAATCCGCGCCGTCCCTCTCAGAGGGTTGAACGAAAGACTCACGGGTTCGCCGCCAAGCCCCGCAGAGTGTCTCCGAACACGGCGCCGCCGACGAGGCGTCCTCAAGCGTCCGGGGAGATACCACAACCTTGTACGAACCAAATTTTTGCTGCGAGTGCGGCGAGCGCGTCCTGCGCCCACGCCGGCGCTTCTGGGCGAGCCGCCGCTTCTGCCGCGCGTGCGCGCCGCGCTTCCGCCGGGCCGGTCTGAGGGGGGCGCTGCTGCTGTCTGCGTTGCTCTTCCTGCCGGGGTTTCTGCTCGGCAGGCTGTTGAGACCCCCGCCCCCGCCGCTCGTCATCGAGCGCGGTACACAGGCGGTCGCGCCGCTCGCGTCCGCGCCCGCGCCGGTGACACCGAAGCCCGCCTACGGCCCGGACGGGGCGGCGAACGAGCGGCCGACCGAGCCGGAAGAGGTCGTCTACATCTGCGGCGCGCGGACGAAGAAGGGGACGCCGTGCCAGCGCCGCGTGCGCGGCCCCGGCCGCTGCTGGCAGCACCGCGGCAAGCCTCCCATGCTGCCGCCCTCGAAGCTGGTCGTGCCGGGGTAAATAGCCGTGAACCATGAACCGTGAACCGTGACAAGATGAAGACAGCTTGCTTTCTTCTTGTCACGGTTCACGGTTCACGGCCTTTTGCCTTTTGCCTTCTCTTCGGATAGCCTCTCCCGCACAGTTCACGGAATGCTTTCGGCGGAACCGTGCGCCGATTGAGCGTTTCCCCGGCGTGAACGCCCGTCATTCGGTTAGAGCCACACCACGTTCAGACATTCGACTTAAGGAGACCCACAAGATGTCTAAGCTCAGGAACACGGCCCTCGTCCTCCTCATCGTGTCCGCGTGCGCCCTGACGGCGCTCGCCATCACCTACGGCCAGTTCGACGGCAACCGCCACCCGCAGGTCGGCGCGCTCGTCGGCGAGTTCTCGTCGGGGACTTTCCCCTACTGCTCCGGCACGCTCATCTCACCGACCGTCTTCCTGACGGCGGCCCACTGCAACATCGGCACCTCGCGCGTCTACGTCACCTTCGACCCGAAGTTCTCGTCGAAGTCGAAGCTCCACGCCGGCACCTTCTACTACGACCCGCAGTACAACTGGCGGCAGGACGACACGCACGACATCGCCGTCGTCGTCTTCGACAAGCCCGTCACCAACGTCGTGCCGGCGCGGCTGCCGACGGCGGGACAGTTGGACGGGCTGAGCGTCAACCAGAAGTTCACGGTCGTCGGCTACGGCGGGCAGGAGCCCGTGAACCAGCCGGGCGGCCCCGTCATCGGCTACCTCGACGAGCGCGAGTTCTCGGTGGCGTCGCTCAACTCGATCAACCCGACGTGGCTGCGGCTGTCGCAGAACCAGGCGACGGGCGACAGCGGTGCCTGCTACGGCGACTCGGGCGGCCCCAACTTCCTCGGCGCGGGCGCGCTTGAGACGAACATCGTGGCCGGGACGACCATCACCGGAGACGCGCTCTGCAAGGCCACCAACGTCATCTACAGAACCGACACGCCCTCGGCGCGCAACTTCCTGAGCGGCTTCGTCTCGCTGCCATAAGAGAGTAGACAGTAGACAGTAGGTTAAAAGCCAAAACGCCGGCGGCCACGAGTTGTTAAGCTCTCGTGGCCGCCGGCGTTTTCTACTGTCTACTGTCTACTGCCTTTCACTCCGGCTGCGTGGCGGCGGAAATCTTGGAGCCGTCGCCGGGCGCGCCCGTCAGGCCCCGGTTGACGAGGACGCGGATCTCGGCGCGGCGGTTCTCGGCGCGCTCGTCGCGCGTCTTGTTCTCGTTGATCGGGTTCATCGCGCCGTAGCCGAACGGCGTGAGTATCCGGCGCAGCGGCACGTTGTGGTTCTCGACGAGGTAACGCACGACCGACTCGGCGCGCTGCTCGCTCAGCCGCCGGTTGACGTTCTTGTCGCGCGACTCGTAGGCGAAGCCGGTCACCTCGATCAGGTAGCCCTTCGCGGTCTTCGCGTACTCGGCGACCTGGTCGAGCGAAGCCTTGGCCTCGGGCGTCAGCACGGCGCTGCGGAGTTTGAAGTTGACCTTGATGGACTGCTCGGGCGTGTAGTCGTCGATGCTGTTGATGCGCTCGTTGGCGACCTGGACGCCCTGGACGGCGCGGTCGGCCTGCTCCTGCGCGGCGACGGCGCCGCCGGCCGCGGCGTTAGAGACGGCCGCCAGCTCTTCCAACTGGCCCGACATGCGCTGCGCGTTCTGCTCGGTCTCGCCGATGCGGCCCTCGGCCGTCCCGATCCGGCCCTCGACGGGGACGATGTTGGCTTCGAGCGTGCGCGCCGCGCGCAGGTCCGCGTCGGTGAAGCGCACCTTGTCGGCGACGAGGTTGCCCGAAGCGTCACCGCGCCCCTCGACCTCGACGTGGAGGCCGCGCGTGACGGACGTCAGCGCGTACTTCGTGCCGCCGCCGAAGAAGCCGCCCTTGGTCTTGACGCTGGTGCGGTCGTTGAACAGCACGGTCGTCTGCGCGCCGCTCACGTCGTCCTGGACGACGAAGGAGTCAGCGCCGCGGCGGACGACCGCCCCGCGGAGCTTGGTCTTCTGTCCCGAGGCGACGGTCGTCGTCGCGCGCGTGTTCGTGCTCGTCTGCGTGTTCTGCGCCAGGGCGGCAGGCGCGAAGGCGAGCGCCAAGGCGCAAGTCCCCACGAAGGTGCGTAGTGTTCTGGAAGTCTTCATAATCTAATCCTCTCCCTCCACAAGCGGAATCTGATTTTCACTGCGACCTTAAGACGACGGCGTGAGTCCTACGGCGAGGTGCTTTACGTACACGTGTCGGGTTGTCGGGCAGTGATTCTGTTTGTTCGGTGAGACGATAGGGGGAAAAGAGTAGGAGATGGTTGCGATTCGCTTGCGAGAGGGTTGTAAAACAGTAGGTAGCAGGCAGATGGCAGTAGGCAGTTAAGGCAGGAGGACGGCCCGAAAGACAATCGGGGGCGGCGAGCTTAGCGACTCGCCGCCCCCGATTATTTCAAGCCGTCTCTGCCTTTCAACTGCCTGCTGCCATCTGCCTGCTGCCTACTTTCTGTCTTTAAACTGCTCGTAGAGCATCGTGTGGCGGCTGACGAGCGGTATCTGGCGGCCGCCTATGAAGAGGTGGCGGACGCGTGTGCGCGCTTCGAGGATGTCGCCGTCGGTGACGACGAGGTTGGCGAGCTTGCCCTGCTCGACCGAGCCGACGCGGTCGGCGACGCCGAGTATCTGCGCCGGGTAGAGCGTGACGGCCTTGAGCGCCTCCGCACGGGGCAGCCCGTAGGCCGCGGCCATGCCGGCGTGGAAGGGGAGGTCGCGGACGTGCGCGCCCGAGTCGCCCGTCGAGATGCAGAAGGGGACGCCCGCGGCCTGCAACTTCGCGGCGTTCTCGTAGAGCGAGTCGTACGGGTCGTCCTCGCGCAGCGGCAAATTTAAAACGCTGTCGAGGATGACGGGCACGTTCTTCTCTTTGAGGAACTGCGCGACCCGCCCCGAGTCGCTGCCGCCGATGATGACGGGCTTGAGCTTCATCTCCTCGGCGAAGCGCACCGCCCCGCGTATCTCGCGCTCGCGCTCGGCGCGGAAGACGACGGGGCGCTCGCCGCGCGCGTATGGGACGAGCGCCGCGAGCTTCAAGTCACTCACGGGGCGCGGCACCGACTTCGGGTCTCTGGCGTAGGCGTCCTGCGCGCGGCCGTAGGCTTCGGCGTCGCGGAAGAGGCGACGCAGCTCTTCGACGCGGCGGTCGCGCGTCGTGAGCGCGTCCTGCGTGATGCCCTGCTGCGCGAGCAGTGTGGCCGCGAAGCCCCCGCCCCCGCCGAGCTGCGGGAAGTTGACGACGAGCGCAGCCAGCGGCGCGACGGCCATCTCGCGCGGGCTTGAGCCCGCGAGGTTGATGAAGGCCGCCTGCCCCGAGATGACGCCGCCCGAAGGCATCGAGAGCACGCTGGTCACGCCCTCGACGCGCGTGACGGCGACGTGCGAGCTGTGCGGGTTGACGGCCCAGACGGCCGCCGCGTTCGGGTTCATGTCGCCCAGCTCCGCCGTATCAATAGTGCCCGGCGCGCCCGACGAGACCTCGGTCAGACCCATGTTCGTCCCGGCGTCGATCATGCCCGGGTAGACCCACAGCCCCGCCGCGTCGATGACCTGCGCGCCCGCGGGGGCCGAGACGTTCGCGCCGACGGCGCCGATGCGGCCGCCCGCGACGACGACGGTCGCGTTCTCGATCTCCGCGCCCGAGACGGTGACGACGCGCGCGCCGCGGATGACGTAGGTCGGCAGCGGCGTGTTCGTCATCGAAGGGTCTGTGCGGTCGGTGTCCTGCGCGCGCCCAACTATAGACGCGAGCGGGAGCAGGCAGACGGCGGCGGCGAGCAGCGCGCGGGTTAAGGATGAGAGCCTCTGTGTCTTCATCTCTGTTCCTCCTCCTGCACGTCCTGCACGTCGTCGTCGTGCGTGTAGGCCCGGCGCACGGGGGGCGGCGTGCGCGGCGGCGTGCCGCCCGAGGCGGGCGCGCGGTTGGCCTCGGCCGCTTCGAGCGCCTTGCGCTCGGCTTCGAGGGCGGGGCGGCGCGCGAGGTCGGCCTGGCGGTCGAAGAGCAGCTCGCCGTCCACGAACGTCTGCTCGACGCGCGCGTAGACCGAGAAGGGGTGCGCGTTCCAGACGGCGAGGTCTGCGTCCTTGCCCACGTCGATGGAGCCCGTGCGCTTGTCGATGCCGAGCTGGATGGCCGGGTTGAGCGTGATGAGCTTGAGGGCCTCCTCTTCCGTGAGCCCGCCGTAGCGCATCGTCTTCGCGGCCTCGATGTTGAGGCGGCGCGCGCGCTCGTCCGAGTCGGAGTTGACCGAGGTCAGGACGCCTTTGCGCGCCATGATGGCGGCGTTGTGGGCGATGGCGTCGTACGCCTCCATCTTGTAGCCCCAGAAGTCGGTGAAGGTCGAAGCGCCCGCGCCGTGGCGCGCGATCTCGGCCGCGACCTTGTAGCCTTCCAAAACGTGCTGGAACGTCTTGATTTTGAAGCCGAACTCGTCGGCGAGGTTGATGAGCATCAGGATTTCGTCGGCGCGGTAGCAGTGCGCGTGGACGAGCCGCTTGCCTTCGAGTATCTCGACCAGAGGCTCAAGCTCCAGGTCGCGCCGCGGCGGGATCAGGTTCTTCACGCCGCGCGCGTCGGCGGCGCGGTAGTCGTCCCAGTCCTTCTTGTAGTCGCGCGCGCGCGTGAAGGCGTCGCGGATGGTCTCCTCGACGCCCATGCGGGTGGCGGGGTAGCGCGCGGGGACGCCGGGCAGGTTGAAGTTCGAGCGCTTCGGGTTCTCGCCGAGCGCGAACTTGATGCCCGGGGGCGCGCCGGGCACGGGGAAGTCCGAAGCGGGGTGGCCCCACTTGAACTTGACGGTGGTGCTCAGGCCGCCGATGGAGTTGCAGGAGCCGTGCAGGAGGAGTGCGGCGGTCGTGCCGCCCGCGAGCGCGCGGTAGACGTTGACGGCCGTCGGGTTGAGGATGTCGCGCGTCGTGACCATCGAGGTCACGGAGCGCGTGCACTCGTTGACCGAGCCGTCCATCATCGCGTGCGAGTGCGCGTCGATGATGCCGGGCAGGACGAACTTGCCCGTCGCGTCGATGACGCGCGCGCCGTCGGGCGCTCTGAGGTTCGGCCCGACGGCCGCGATCTTCCCGCCGCGGATGAGCACGTCCGTGCCCGTCAAAGTCCCGCGCGAGACGGTCAGCACCGTCGCGTTGCGTATCAAAGTGTCCTGCGCGCCCCCGGGACTCGTCCCGCGCGTCTGCGCCGACGCGCCCGCGCAGGCGGCCGCGAACATGAGTGCGAGTGTCAAGAGTCTCTTCATAAGTTTCTCCGAAGGTCAGTTCGAGACCGAAAGGTCTTGCCCGTCTGCCGGCGGGGTCGTGCCCGGGGTGGGCGTCGGGGTCGGCGTCGGCGCGGTTCGCGGCCGCGGCTCCCCTTCGCCGGGCCGTCCGCCGGGCGGCTGGGGCCGTGTCCCCGGCGGCGTCGAGGGTTGCGCGCTGCTGCCGGGTGTGCCGGAGGGCGGCGCACCTCCGACGCGCGTCGCGGTGAACGTGCCGGGGCCGCGGCCGACGACCTGCACGCTGCCGCGCATCTCGTCGCCCGTAATCGTCCCCGTGAAGATGGCGTCGGTCGTGCTCGTCGCGGGCGCGGGCAGCGTGACGGGCACGGTGAAGTTGACGTCCGAGCCCGTGACGGTTCCGCTCCCGATGGTGCCCGAGCCGAGCTGACCTTGCAGCGAGCCCGTCAGGCGGTCGCCCTGCTGTTGCAGCGTGAGCGTCCCCGAAAGCTCCTGCCGCTCGTTGCCCGAGCCGCCGAGCGTGACGTTGAGCGTCCAAGTGCCCGTGGCCGTCGCGCCGCCCGTCGTCACGGCGGCCGGGCGAAGCTCGATCTGGCGGCCGTCGATGAAGAGGTGCGCGACCCTCCGGTCACGCGCGAAGAGGTCGCCGCGCGTCACGGTCAGGTTGGCGATCTTGCCGACCTCGATCGAGCCGAGCTGCTGCGCGACGCCGAGAATCTCCGCGGGCCTCAACGTCAAAGCCCTGACGGCTTCGTCACGAGAGAGCCCGGCCTCGACCGCGCGCGCGGCGTTTGCGAGGTAGTCGCTCATCGTCGTCATGCCGCCCGACTGGAAGGCGAAGCGGACGCCCGCGGCGGCCAGGCGGCCCGCGGTCTTCGGCGCTTCGACGCGCTCGCGCAGGATGCGTAAAGGCTCGGGGTCTGCCTCGGGCGAGGCCGAGGCCGTGCGGCGCGGGAAGTTCAGGGAGAGGAGGACGGGCACGTTCGCCGCCTTCAGGCGCGCGGCGACGCGGTCGGCTTCGAGCCCGCCGTTGATGACGAGGTTGAGGTTGAACTCCTGCGCGAGGTCTAGGGCGCGCTCGATCTCGCGCGCGCGGTCGGCCTGCATCACGACCGGCATCCTGCGTTCGAGCACTGGGAGCAGGGCGGCGAGCGACTTGTCCTGCTCGGGCCTTCTTAAGCCTCTCGGGTTGCGCTCGTAGATTTCGTTGGCCTCGCGGAAGCGGCGCGCGTCGAGGAGCATCTGGCGCACGGAGGAGAAGACGCCCATCAGCGAGCCGGGGTAGTTGCCCTGCCCGATGGGGCTGAGCCCGACGTAGAGCGCGACCGGCGTGCGGACGATCATCTGCTGCGGCGTGTCGCCCGCGAGGTTGATGACGGCCGACTGCCCGAGGAAGACGTTGCCGCGCGGCGCGGTCTGCGCGGCCGTGATGCCCGCGTTGCGCGCGGCCTCGATTTCGGGGCCGCCCGTCCGGATGATGTCGGAGGCGAGTATCTCCGGCTGCAAGCCCGGCAGTTGCGTCGAGTTCGGCGAGACGGCCGAGGGCGCGGTCTGGCCGAAGAGACCGGCGAGCCCGCCGCCTCCGCCCGCGGGCGTCGGCGTGGGGCTCGGGCGCGGGATGGCTAGCGTGGTGCTGGCGTCGATGAGGCCGGGGTAGACCGTCAGCCCCGTGCCGTCGATGGTGCGCGCGTCGGGCGGGGCCGCGAGGTTGGCGCCGACGGCCGCGATGAGGCCGTCGCGGATGACGACCGTGCCGCGCTCGATCGTGGGGCCGTTGACGGTGACGACGCGCGCGTTCGTGATGGCGTAAACGTCCACGCCCCCGCCCGGCCTGCGCTGCGCGCCCGTGGGCGGCCAGGCCCACACGGCGGCCGAGAGGAGCGCTAAAGCCCCCGCCGCGAGAGTTCTGAACTGGGAGTGTCGCATAAGGTGGTTTCCTGACCGGAGACTTAAGAGACTCGCGCGCCCCGGACGACACCTTCGGCCGCCCGCGGGAGCGCGTCTGAATTTTTACGGTTAAAGCTCGGAAGTGCGCGCCGCCGCACAGAGAAGGCCCGGCGCACGCCGGCGCCGAAGACCGGGAGTACCGTGCGCCGCTTCGCGGGTGACTGCGCGCGCTTAGCTACGGGGCCGGCGGGGGAAAAGTTTCAGAGAGCAGTAGGCAGTAGGCAGATGGCGGTAGGCAGTACGCTCCGCGCTGCGGAAGTTGGAGATGACAGCCGCACAGTTCGAGCGACGAAGGATTTCTACTGCCTACTGCCGTCTGCCTACTGCCTACTTCTTATTGGCGTTGGCGTTCGCGTTGGCGTTGGACGAGCCGTCGGCCCTGACCTGGAGGTTGTTGGTGACGCTCGTGACGCCATCGACCTTGGCCACGGTGGCCGCCTTGGTCTTCTGCGCGGCGCTGGCGACCGTGCCGCGGAGCGTGACGACGTTCTTGTCCACGTCCACGTTGATGGTCGAGTCGCGCAGGTCGTCGGCCGCGGCGAGCGCGGCGCGCACCTTGAGGTGAATCCAGCCGTCCTCGATGCTCTCGCCGACCGACTCGCCCCTGTTCTTCGCCTCGGCGCGGTAGTTGGCCGCGTCCCTGCCGTAATCTTCCTTCGAGTTGTAGTTGCGGTTGTAGGCGCTGCCGGCGGGCGTGGCCGTGGCGGCGGGGGTCGCCGTGGCGTTGGCGTTGGCGGCGCGGTTGGCGTTGGCCGTGTTCGTGTTGGTGTTGGCGTCGGAACCGCACGCGGCGGCCGCGAGGCAGAGCGCCGCGCCGCCCAGAATCGTCAGGAACGTTTTACTCATACTTTCTCCCGGGAATGCTCCCTTTAAAGTTGACCTGCGCCCGAGCAAGCGCCCGCCGGGCCTGGCCGCGCGCGCGGACTTCCCCCGGTAGAGGCCACGGGCATATTGTAGGGGCTTGAAAACTGGCGCGATTCTAACGCCGCGGGCGGGAGCAAGACAAGGAGAAATGTGCCGTAGCGTACCGGGGGTTGGGTGTTGGGTGATGGGTGTTGGGTTTTAGGTTTTGGGTTAAAGCGATTGTCTTAGCTAACACCCAGCACCCAACACCCAGACACCTACCACTTGATCGTCCCCTCCTTCGAGGTGTCGATCTGCGCGGTGGGCAGGTCTCCGCCGCCGTAGAAGAAGGCTTTCATGTTGTCGAAGAGGAAGGCCTGCGCGTCCTCGTTCATGAGGTCGAGGCCGTAGTGGTTGATGATCATGTTCTGGCGCTGGAGCCACTCCTTCCAGCAGACCCCGCAAATCTCCGAGCCGATGCGCTGCCCCATCTCGTTCGGGAAGGGCGCGTACCCGAGCCCCTCGCGCTTCTCCCCGCACCGCGCGCACTTGACCTGTTCCGCCATCGAAAGTTCTCCTTACAGAGTTACCTTTTGGAAGTTGTGCCGGAAGGATAACACGAGAAGAGAAGTAGGCAGTAGGCAGACGGCGGTAGGCAGTTGGTTGAGGATAAAGTGGCTCGACCGTTAATTCGCAACTGCTTCAACTGCCTACCGCCGTCTGCCTACTGCCTACTGCGGCGCTTGCGCCGCCCTGATGGCGGCGAGCACCTCGTCGTCCTTCGGGCGGAAGAGGGAGAGCGCCTGCGCCTTGTTGTGGCGCACGCGCCCGCCGGCGTCGATGACGACGACCGCGCGCGCCGCGCGGCCGGGGAGCCACGACTTCGCGCCGTACATCTCGGCGACGCGGCGGTCGGGGTCGGAGAGCAGGCGCAAGGGTAACGAGTGGTGCTCGGCGAACTTCCTGTGCGACTCGACCGAGTCGGTCGAGACGCCGACGACCTCCGCGCCCGTCCCCCGGTACTCCTCCCAGTTGTCGCGCACCGAGCACATCTGCCGCGTGCAGACCGGCGTCTCGTCGCCCGGGTAGAAGAGCAGCACGACGACGCGGCCGCGCCGGTCGGACAGACGCCAGTCCTTCCCCTCTCCGTCCTTCAAAGTGAAGTCGGGCGCTTGGGCTCCGATGTTTGCGCTCACCGTCGGGGGCTCCTCATTGGGTCTGAAAGTCGCGGATGTCTTTGAAGGGCGTCTCGGGGTCTTTGAAGTCGGGGCGGTAGTAGTGCGCGGCCCCGTCGTACTCCTGCATCCAGCCCTCCTCCATGCCCAGCCGGTCGAGCAGCGAGACGGCGCGCCACCACTCGCCCTCCGAGATGCGGCGCCCGAGAAGGGTGTAGCGCTCGTCCGTCGCCGCCTTGTTCGTCGCGTAGTACTGCGCCATGAGCGAGACGGCGACGCGCGGGCTCAGTTCGTCCCTGATCCATTCGAGCGACTCGCGAATCCCCGCGATGTCGTTCGGGAGCACGAGCAGCCGCACGACCAGTCCACGCGCGAGCGTCCCGTCCTCCCGGAAGACCAACGCGTCGCCCGTCTGCCGGTACATCTCTTTCAAAGCCGCCCGCGCGCGCTCGGCGTAGTGCGGGACTTTGGAGAAGGTGTAGCCTTCGGCGGAGTCGGCGTACTTCAGGTCGGGCAGGTAGACGCCGACTATTCCTTCGAGCAGCCGCAGCACCTCGACCGAGTCGTAGGCGTTAGTGTTGTAGACGACGGGAAGATTGAAGCCCTCCCGGGCGGCGATGAGGACGGCGCGCGCCATCTGCGGGGCGAAGTGCGTCGGGCTGACGAAGTTGATGTTGTGGCATCCCTTCGCCTGCAACTCGAGCATCATCCCGGCCAGACGCTCGTGCGTAACCTCGTTCTTGATCTGCTCCTTGTAAGCCTGCGAGATTTGGTAGTTCTGGCAGTAGACACACCTCAAATTACAGTTGCCGAAAAAAATATTGCCCGCGCCCTTCGACCCCGTCAGCGCCGGCTCCTCGCCGAAGTGCGGCGTGTAGGAGCTGACGACGGGCAGCCTCCCCGAGAAGCAGCGGGCGAGCTGATTCTCCATCCGGTTGTTGCCGCAGTCGAGCGGGCAGACGGTGCAGCTCAGCAGCATCCTTTCGAGGGACTCCACCCGCTCCGCCAGCTCCCCCGACTCGCACATGTCTAGATACGTCGGACGATAATCTGCCGCCATGATTGACCTCAGTGCCCGTTCTCCGCGGTGGAGACTATTCTTACAAAGCGCGGCACGACTGGTAGGCGCCCGTCGGGTCTATCGCGTCCTTGCCCTGTTCGACGTGGCGGATGACCCCTTCCTTGTCCACGGTGAAGGTGGCGCGCGTGCCGTAGCCGCCCTCCTCGTCGTAGATGCCGTAGTCGCGGACGGTCTTGCGCTTGAAGTCGGAGAGGAGCGGGAAGGTCGCGCCGATGTCCTCCTTGAACCTCCGGTTGGCGGCGAAGCTGTCAACGCTGATGCCTAAGACCTGCGTGTTCGTCTGCTCGAATTTGGCGATATCAGCCTGATACGCCTTCATCTCGCGCGTTCAACCGCCGGTGAAGGCCAGCACGTAGAAGGCGAGCACCACGTTCTTCTTGCCGCGGAAGTCCGAGAGCTTCACCTTCTGCCCCTCGGTGTCCGTCAATTCAAAGTCGGGCGCGCGGTCGCCGACCTTCAACTGCGTCTGCGGAGCCGAAGGTTGTTGGGCTGCCGAGTTCGTCTGCGCGCCGGCCGGGGTGTTCGCGCCCGCCGAGTCGCCGCCGGACCTGGTCGCCCTCTGGCACGTCAGGGCGCAGAGCGAGAGCCCCAGGAGCAGCGGCACCGCCGTGGAAAATCTTTTCATGGAATGTCCCTTCACTTTCATTACGCCGAACGACTTCAGGGCGACGGTTCCGGCGCGACGTTTCTGCGCCTGGCGGGAATAGTAACACGGGGAGGGCGACCGGGCGTGAGGTGCGGGTCGGGAGGGGGCGGGCGAAGTAAGTATCCCGTACTCCTGCGTGAAGCTCTATGGTGAGCCACTTTAAAACCGTTGACGTCCGAGGACGCGTGGACACGCCTTAACCCGAGGCGTAAAATTTGTACTGTTCCCCCATCGAGATGACGGCCGCCGGCCCTGCCGCTTCCCCGCAAAACGTGCGAGGGGGCGTCGCCTTCGTGTGAGCATCTCCCGCGGCGGTCATCAACAGGGGGACACGGGCATGATAACAGTCGCCGGCATATTCGATTCACGCTCCGGCGCGGAGGGTGCGGCGGAACGCCTGCGCGCGGCGGGCATCGCCGACGAGCGCCTCGCGCTGCTCGCCCCCGGCGCTTCTGACGGGGAGGTCGAAGAACAGGTCATGACGGTCGAGACCGCGGAACCGCACGCGGCCGAGAAGGTCGGCGGGGCGTTAGGGCGGGGGCTCGGCATCGCGGGCGGCATCATGATCGGCGGGGTGGTCGGCAGCTTCCTCGTGCCGGGGGCCGGGGCGGTCCTGGCCGCGGGGGCGCTCGGCGCCGCGCTGCTGGGCGTCGGCGGGCGGGCCGCCGGGCAGGCGGCGGGTCACGCACTCGACGAAGCGGTCGTCAGGGCGCGACTGCACGACGAGCTGCACGTCTTCGAGGAGGCGCTCAGGTCTGGGAGGACGGTCGTCGTGGCCCTGGCCGACACGCGCGAGCGGGCGGAGGCGGCGCGGGCCGAGCTGGCGCGCGCCGGGGCGCTCTCGCTCGAAAGTGCGCGTGAAATCTGGTGGGAAGGCTTGCGCTCCGCGGAGCGGGAGGAGTACGCGCGGCGCGGGCGGGACTTCGCCGCCGACGAGCCGCTCTTCCGCCGAGGCTTCGAGGCGGCGCTCCACCCACGCTCGCGCGGGCGCGGCGTCGAAGAGGCTTCGGACTTCCTGCGCGAGCGTTACGGCGACGAACGCCTGAGCGAAGTCTTCATACGAGGGTACGAGCGGGGGCGGGCACACCACCAACGTCTGACGGGCGAGTCTCCGACCGAAGGCCCGTAGCCCGTTCGGCCTCGTTCTCGCGCGCAAGGCCGGAGGGGGTTCACCCTCTCCGGCCTTGCGCGCGCTTGGACGTTAAGTTGATTACTGCTGCGTGTCGGGAGTGGCGCCGCCCGCCGCGGCGACCGGGGCGCCCTGCGTGAGCCCGCGGTTGACGAGCACCTTGACCTCGACGCGGCGGTTCTGCTCCCTGCCCTCGCGCGTCGTGTTGTCGGCCACCGGCTGCATCTCGCCGAAGCCGTAGGGCGTGATGATGCGCCGCAGCGGGATGTTGTGGTTCTCGACGAGGTAGCGGATGACGCTCTCCGCGCGGCGCTGGCTGAGGCGGCGGTTGGCCTCGGTCGAGCCGTCGGCGCTGGCGAAGCCCGAGACCTCAAGCACGTAGCCCTTCGCGCCGCCGGCCTGCTGCGCGATGGTGTCCAACTGCTGCTTGGCCTCGGGCGAGAGGACGGCGCTGCCGACCTTGAAGAGAATGCTCTGGCTGGTCTGCGCGTCGTAGTCGTCCAAAGCCGAGATGCGCGTGTTGGTCGCGTTCACGCCCTCGACCGCGCGGTCGGCCGTCTCCTGCGCGGCCTTGGCGCCGCCGCGCGCGGCGTTCGAGACAGCGGCCAGCTCGTCCAACTGGCCCGACAGGCGCTGCGCGTTCTGCTCCACCTGCCCGATCCTTCCTTCGGCCTCACCCACACGGTTCTCGACGGGGACGACGTTGGCCTCGACCGTGCGCGCCGTGCGTAAATCAGAGTCGTTGAAGCGGATCTTCTCGGCGACGAGGTTGGTGCCGTCGCCGCGCCCCTCGACCTCAAGGTTGAGGCCGCGCAGGATGGCGGTCACGCCGTAGTTGGTGCCGCCGCCGAAGAAGCCGCCCTTCGTCTTGACGCTCGTGCGGTCGTTCAGAGCCACGGTGTAGGAGCTGCCGGACTGATCCTGCACGACGAAGGTGTCGGCGTCGCGGCGCGTCACCACGCCCTTCAGTTTCATCTTCTGACCCGACGCGACCGAGGCGGTGCTGCCGGTTGACGCGGTGGTGTTCTGCGCGAGGGCCGCCGGCGCGAGCGACAGGGCGAGCGCGAGCGAAGCACACAGGTACACGAACTTCCCTAAGCGGTTGGACATGATGATCTATCTCCCTCTCACAAGAAAATGTCTGTTGCTTGATTGACCGCGGCCGCGGCCGGGCGCACGAGTTCGTCGGGTTGCGAGGCCCGTGTCCCCGAAAGCGGCGCGGCGGTAACTGGTCTGCGTGGACGATAACCCGGCGTGCGCGGCGGCCGGGTTGCGCGGCTCTTATGAATGTGGTGTGGAATCGTTGCGGCGTCGGGGCGCGACCTTGAGAGGAGGGCGGGCGTTGTGACGCACGGCGGGGAGACGGTCGCGCGGCCCCGCGCGCGCAAATAAAAACCGGGACGCCAAATCCCCGACGAAAAAGGCGCCCCGGCTTTCTTGTGAAGGGAGAAGGTCACCCTCCCCCTCGCGCGGCATCGTACGTCCCCGCGCGCCCTCCGTGGTTGCGGCTTCGTTGCGAAGCCGTTGCCGTAGACTAATATCGAAACCGCCGTGCCGCCGGCTCACGCGAACCCGTCGCGCACGTCACGGCGCGACCGGCCGGTCGTAGGTCAGGAAGAACTCGGCGGCCACCGTCTGCGCGCCGTCCTCGGGGTCGTGGCTCTCGAAGACGAGGTGGTAGTCCCCCGGCTGTAGCCGCTCGCCCACCTTCGCGTTCCACTGCGCCTGCCTGTAGACGGCGCTCGTCACGTCGGGCCCGCCGCCCGCCGCGAAGCGCTCGTACTGCTCCCGGCGCATCACGTAGAAGTCCACGGCGCTGCCCCAAGTGACGCGGAAGCCGCCGTGGACGCGCGCCGAGCCGACGCCCTGCGGGACGTTGAACTGCACGGCGCGGTGTGAGCCCTCTTCGAGCGTGAAGACCTCGTCCAGCAGGTGGAGGGTGACGGGCGTCGGGTCGGGCGTGGGCGGCGGCGTGGGGGCCGATGCCGCCTCGGCCGGGGCCGGCGGCGGGGCAGTCCGCGACGCCCAGAGCAGGAACACGCCGACGACCGCGAGGGCGGACGCGAGACAGACGAGCAAGCCGATGAGAGCCGGCCGTCGGAAGGCGGTCGGCTTCGGACGCCGTGTGTGACCGGCCGCCACGGCGAGCGGCTCGACCTGCGCGGGCGGGTGATGCAAGTCGTCGAAGAGCGGCGGGGGCGGCGCGACGAGCGTGACCTCGTCGTCGGCCGCGGCGCCGACCCGGGCGGGCGCGTGCTGTTGCAGCGCCCGCCAGACCTCTTTGATGGTGCCGGGGCTTCCGGTCAGCGCGAGGGCGTGACCGGGGAAGCGTACGTCGAGCCTGCCGTGCCTGGAGAGGAGTCCGCCTTCTGAATATTCGACGGACTCGACGCCCGCCAGCGGCTCGGCGACGGCGCGCTCACCCCGCTTGAGCCGCCCCGTGACGGCGTAGAGCAGCAGCCGCTCGCCCGTGACGTAGAGGGCGAAGGGCGTCCTGCGGTAGTAGACCGCCTCCGGGGCCTCGTAGAGCACGGACTCGCCGGGCAGAAGGAATTGAGCGACCGTCAAAGCAGCTCCCCGTTAAGTGTGTGAAGTTATATGAGCCCTGTGAGTGGGCCGCTACAGCCTCGTCTTACTCGGCCTGAGCACGGCCACCGCGGCCAGCAGCAGACCGAACCCGACGAGCAGCGGGAGCATCCCTTCGCCGCCCCCTTTGGCCGCCGCCAAGGTGGAAAAGATAACCAGCGCGACGGCCAGCCCGCCGCAGGCGTACCCGATCACCATCCCCATCGCCCGAAAACCCCCTATGCTCGAATGTGTCGCCCGCCATCCCCGCCAGCGCCACCGGGGCGCTCGCGCCGACTCGACCGCCTCCTCGCCGTTCGCCGCCTCCGCCACGCGGAAGCCCTTCGACTCAAGAAGTAGCTTGAGCAGAAGGAGGAGCATGAGCCTCTCTGCCGTCGTGGAAAAGGCCCCCGTAGCGAGCGCCGACCGAGGGCCTTCCTTATTTAGCGGCGGTGTGCGCACCCGGCCGCCCATGAATCTTCAGATGACTCGGCGCGACTGCCGCTTCGTGCGCGGCGCCATCCGCCTACGATGGTAGACCGTGAGACCGGCCTTTGGTTGCGATTTGATTTCGTTTAGCCGAAGTCTGGGTTGTCGGAAGCCTTAACGGCGCGGAGGGTAAAAGGAGAGGGGCACCGGTTAGCGCCCCTCTCGGAAACAGACGTTCGCTCAGGCCGCGCTCAGTAGCGGCGCGGGTAGCGGCGGCTCTTCCTGGTGTAGACGTAGGAGCCGCCCGCGCCGGCCAGTGCGCCGACCGCCGCGGCGCGCTTGCCGCCGAAGGCCGCGCCGAGCCCGGCGCCCAGGGCCGTCCCGCCAAGCACCGTGCCGATGCGGCGGTTGCGCGAAGAGAAGTTGCGCTGCGCCGCACGGCGGTTGAAGGCGTAGAGCGCGCCCGAGCCCGCCCCGATGGCCGCGCCCTTCTTACCGGCGATGAGCGCGCCCGCGACCGCGCCCGCCCCGACGATTGCCGCGGTGCGGGCCTTGCGGCCGAAGCGCGAGCGGGTCTGGGCCGAGGCGGCCGGCGCGGCGGAAGCCGCCAGGAGCACGAGACAGAGAAACGAAAGTAAATACCTCTTCATCATCAAACCCCTCTGTTCTTTTGGAAGAATAACTGAGAGTCCCGCGGCGCTCTCCCCTTCACCGCGGGACTCTCAAGTAGGCGTCGGCCACTCGTGTTGGCGCGACGCCACGGCACGATTACAAGACGCGTGCCGCGGGCGGTGACTCGGGCGCGCCTTCTTAAGGCCGCAGAGTTGTCGCGCCGGCACGCGCCGCCGCCATCCCTGATGGTGTACCGCCGCACGAATACGTGCGCCGATAAGACGCGGCCGGAATGTGGCGAGGCGCAGGATACGTTCCGCCCCCGAGCGGCATCCAAAGGGCTCACAGGCTTGACGAGCAGGGGGCGCAGCCTCGCTCCCGCCCGCCGAGCCGTTTCTGTATCAAGGGGACCCTCGCGTGAAAGAGAAAATCAGAACCGGGAGAGTTGCGTTGACCGCCTTTGCGGTGGGGGCCGTCGCCGCCGCCGTGTTGCTCTTGGGCGGGCCGAAGGTGCCGCGGCGTGTCTGGTCGCCAACGGCCTTAGACCCCGTCCCCGCCTCCTCGGCCGCCGCCGAAACCACCCCGTGGCGCTTGGCGGCCCGGCGTGTGACGGAAGACCGCGGCGAGCCGACGGGCAGGCAGGCGAAGGTCGAGGTGCCTTCGCAGCTCAAACACTACGACGACCGGCGGCGCTTCCTCGCCATCCAGGTGGCCGAGTGGAAGGAGCACGCGGTCGAGACGCCGCACGACTACGCCGGCCTCGCCGGGATGATCCGCGGGGGCGAACTGGTCGAGGTGCCCGCCGCGACCGAGAGCTACGTCCTCTACGGCGTTGGGGCGCTCGCCGACCCGGGGCCCTTCACACACTACGACAAGTCGGCCAAGGGGAGCGTGCCCGTCCTCGACGAGGCGGAACTCCTGAGCGAGCGCGCCCGGCTCGAAGAGTCCGCGGCGCGCGCCCGCGAGGAGGTCGCCGCGCTGAAGGCGGAGGCGGACTCGCTCGGCAAGGCGGAGCGCTCGCGCCGGGCCTCGCTGCGCGCGCAGGCCGCGAAGAGAGAGAAGTCTTACAAGGCCGGGCTGGAGGCGGCGGAGTTGCTGGACTCCTTCTACGGGAGCCCCGACCGGAGGCGAGACCTGTTCGCCGAGCGCGAAGCCCTGGCCTCGCTCGCGGTGGACTTCCACGGCCGCAAGTACGACCTCGGCGACGCGGACTCGCGCCGCGAGATGAAGGTGCGGATGCTCTCGCACCTTCGGCCCGAGGCGCTCGCGGTGATGAAGGAACTGGCCGCCTCCTACAGCGCCAAGTTCGGCCGCCCGCTGCCCGTGACCTCGCTCGTGCGCCCCGACGAGTACCAACGCCGCCTGAGCAAGAGCAACTCCAACGCGACCCGCATCGACGTGCCGCCGCACTCGACCGGCCTCGCCTTCGACATCCTCTACCGCTACATGACGGCCGAGGAGCAGGAGTTCTTGATGGCCGACATCGCGCGGCTGCGCGACGAGGGGCGCGTCGAGTCGCTCAGGGAGAACCGCGACCACTTCCACATCTTCGCCTTCATCGACGGACGCCGCCCCGGCGAGGAACTGATCGAGGAGTCGCTCGGCCATTCGGCGACGGAGAGGGCGTCGGAGGAGCCGCGGCCCGCGCGGAGTCACGAGAAGAAGCAGGTTCAGGCCGAGAGCAGGAAGGCGGCGAAGAAAGAGCCCGCGAAGAAGGCGGTGCGGAAGGCCGAGAAGCCGTCGGCGCGCAAGGCCGCCTCTAAGAAGGCTGGCGGCAAGCAGACGGCGCGGAAGCGTAAGTAGCAGCCGGGCCCCTCGGCCCGCGCCGGAAGGGGCCCGTCCCTCCTCCCCGTGAACGGAGCGCCCGACTTGCTTGGGCGCTCCGCGGCCTTTTGTGCCCTACGGCTTTCAGCGGGGCGCGGCCGTTAAGAATCACTTCTCTCCGCGTCGATGTAGAAGTTGCGGTTGACCTCGAACGTTTTGATCTCTTCGGGGAAGACGAAGGTCTGCACCGACTCGTTCGGCGTTATCGCGACCTCCTTGCCGTTAATAGTCACGCGAATCGGCATCGCGAACCCTTTGACCACCCTCTCGTAGCCGTACGACAGCGTCCTCCCGTTGACCTTGTACTTCAGCAAAGGGATTTTTGTCGTCCGCAGGTACTGGTCGAAAACCTTGCTGAGGTCAACGCCGGCCTTCCCGCTGATGTAGGCTTCGACCTGTTGCGTCGTGACGGTCTGGTGCCAGAAGTCGGCGTTGAGCCCGCGCAGGATGGAGCGCCACCTGGAATCGTCGTTGATGACGTGGCGGATGGTGTGCAGAATGTTCCCGCCCTTGGGGTACATGTCGCCCGACCCGGTTCGGTTCGAGCCGTAGGTGCCGATGATCGGCCGGTCGTTTTTGATGATGCCGCGATTGCCGACTATGTAATCTTCCGCGTCTTTCTTACCGAAATGGTACTCGACGAAAAGGCTCTCTGAGTAATTCGCAAAGCTCTCGTGAATCCACATGTCCGCCGCGTCTTTCATCGAGATGTTATTGGCGAACCACTCGTGCGCGGATTCGTGGACGATGATGAAGTCGAATTTGAAGCCGACGCCGGTGCCGCTAAAGTCCCGCTGGAGGTAGCCGTTCCTGAACCAGTTGCCGTAAGTGACCGAGCTCTGGTGCTCCATCCCGGGGTATGAGACCGCGACGAGTTTGAAGCTGTCTTCGTAAAAGGGGTACTTCCCGAACCAGTGCTCCAGGGCTTCAATCGTGCGCGGGGCCTCTTTGAAATGCCTGACGGCGACCTCTTTTTGGTGGGCCAGCACCCAGTAGTCCATGTCCAGCACCCCGCCCTCCCCGCGATATTTTTCGGAGAAGTTTACGTAGTTGCCGATGTTGACGTTGACCCCGTAGTTGTTGATCGGGTTCAGGACTTCCCAGTGAAAGGTCTTTGTTCTGCCCGCGGCGTCGTGATCCGTTTTGCGCAGACGGCCGTTGGCGACGGCCACCAGATGTTCCGGCACGGTCGCGCTGATTCTCATCCCGCGGTCGGGCTCGTCAGAGCCGTGATCTTTATTCGGCCACCAGATGCTCGCCCCGATTCCCTGGCAGGTGGTGACGATGAAGTGCTCCCCGAGGTCGTCCCGGCCCCAGGTTATCCCGCCGACCCAGGGGGGATTCTTACTCGCCACGGGGACGCCTTCGTAGAATACTTCGACCTTATCTTCCGCGCCTTTCGGAACCTCCTTCCCGAAAGTCACCCAGTAGACATTCCCTTCACGCTCGAATTTGAGTTGAGAGTCGCCGTGCGTGACTTTCGTGATAGCGAGCGGGGGCTGCAAATCGATCTGCATTCTGCTCCCCGCCTTCAGAGATTTGAAAGTTATTGCGTTCGACCCTTTCAGCCTCTTGGTCTCGGGCAGAAATTCGACCTTCAGGTGGTAATGCAGCACGTCCCACCACTCGCGTTCGGGCGTCACCGAGCCCCGAAGCATCTCCTGGCGGGTGACGTTCCCCGTCTGGGCATAGAGGCGGCCGGGGCCGCCCTGCACCTGTAGGAGGAGTCCGATTGTTAGTGCTATTAATTTACGCATGGCCATTCACCGCCTCACAAGTTTTAGAAGCGAACTGCCTGAGCCGAACGCCCGACGCCCGTCGGCGGGCGGCGCGAGCATGCTACACCGAACACGTCGCTTATATCACGACCCGTCGGCCCTCCGTCGCCGCAGCCCCTACGCTATTCACCGACCTCGCGGATGACGCGACAAGGGTTCCCGGCCGCGAACACCCCCTCGGGGATGTCCCGCGTCACCACGCTGCCGGCTCCGATGACGGTGCGCGCGCCGACGCGCACGCCGGGGCAGATGATGGCCCCGCCCCCGACCCACACGTCCTCGCCTATCTCGACCGGCCTGCCCGCTTCGAGGCCCGTCCGGCGCTCGGCCGCGCTCAGCGGGTGCGTGGCCGCGTAGATTTGCACCGCCGGCCCGAAGAGCGTGCGCGCGCCGACGCGGACGGGGGCCACGTCGAGGACGACGCAGTTGAAGTTGAAGAAGACGCGCTCGCCGAGCGTGATGTTCGTCCCGTAGTCGCAGTAGAAGGGCGGCTCGATCCATATCCCCTCACCCGAAGCGGGGATCAACTCCCTGATGAGGCGGGCGCGCTCCTCCTGCTGGTCGTCGCTCGTGTCGTTGAGCGCCTTGAAGAGGAGCCGGGCGCGGCGGCGCTCGGCCGAGAGCTGCGGGTCGAGCGGGTCGTAGAGTTCGCCGCCCAGCATCTTTTCCTTCTGGCTTTTCATCAACCCTCCTGACGGCCGATTTCCCGTCGGGCTAACTATGTCGATAAATGTAACGGGTCGTCCGCCTGACCGGAATCAGTTGGAAGCCCCGCCCTGCCTGATCATGTTACACCTGTCAGAGGCCGCCCGCGTCGCTCGAAGAGAACGAGCGCCGCACGCGCGCGCTTCGATTCACACGGCCGCGCCCTCTCGCCAATCTAAGCCGCCGCTCACGTAGGTGATTCCACCCACGGCGCGTGAGTGCAAACTCTCATGACTCACCGACGCCCGTGCTTTAAGGTAATGGCGTGGACGTACTCCCGCGGCCCTTACCGCTTTAACTTGCGGGCGCAGGCGGCGGTAAGGGCCGCGGGAGTACGTCACGACCTGGGGGTCGGAGTGGCGCTCGCGGCGAATGTTCGCCGCGAGCGCCGCCCCGGCGCGTTCGGCGTCGTCCATCCTCTGTTGCAGCTTGCGGGTGCGCGGAATCGTAAAGAGTTAACACGGAGACACAGAGGCACGGCTTGATGAGTTATAACTCATCAAGCCGTGCCTCTGTGTCTCCGTGTTGAAAGCACACCCCGTAGCCACCCGTTCGTTTCGCGGGTCACTTCGCCGGGAGGTCGTTGACGGCGGCCCTGTAGGCGACGTAGAGGTCTGAGAGGAGGTCGGCCGAGGCCGGGTCGCCGCGCGCGAGGAGCGTGATGATTCGGTCGCGCCGCTTGAGGAGTGGCGCGGCGGCCTCGCGCTGGCGTGCGTTCAGCGGCGACTCCTCGCCCGCGTCGAGTTCGCGCCGCAGCGTGTTGAAGAAGTCGCTCGCCGTCTGCCGCGCCGTCTCGTACTCGCCGCGGCGGGCGTCGATGGCGGCCGAGGCCAGCGTGCCGTGCGCCCGGCTGAGTCGAAGCTCGCGCCGCGCCGCGTCCAACTGCGCGGACGCCCCGCGCGCCTTCAGCCACATCGGCACCAGCCCGAGCAGGAAGACGGCGACGCCGACGGCGACGTAAACGCTGGCCCTCCGCAACGCGCCGGGGAGAGGGCGTCTCGCCGTGCCCCCGGCCGCTTCGCCGGGGAAGCTCGCAGTCTTGCTCAACGCCTGACTCCTTCGGCGACGCCTTTAAAGGGTGTGCGCCCGTCGCTGACGGCTGGGCACGTCGTGTAACTCTCCGGCCCCGAACTCGTCGCGCAGGTAGAGGTAGCTGAGCGCCAGCATCTCCTCGTCGAGCCGGTCGCTCACGTCCAGCTCCCTGAGCGGGATGCGGTCGCTGAGCAGCTCAAGCGAGTCGCGCAGGAATTGCCTCAGCGTCAGCCCCGCGCCGTCGCCTCCGGCCTCGCGCCTGAGCGTCTGCACGATCTCCAGCGCCGACGAGCCCCTGTACTCCTTACCCCCCGCGCGAAAGACCATCACGTCCGACATCCGTCACCCCTTCGCTAAAGTCTCTCGGAAGCTAACGCACCGCGGGGCAGGCGGGAAACAGTGTGAACACTCAGGCGGCGTGAGTGTTTACCCTTATGCCGCGGCCGGGCGGCGTTGGTATACTTTGCGATAAGGTTACTTTTTCTAGACAGGGTGGGCCGCGTCAGCCCCCGCGGGCATTTGAGGGGAAGGCTTTGGGCATACGCGCTCGTCTGCTGGTTCTTGCGGTCGTCATCGCCGTGCCGCTGGCGATAGTCGGCGTGGCCGACATGCGCGGCGTGTGGCGCAGCAACCGCGCGCAGCTCGACGAGGCGCTCAGGCAGCAGGCCGAGCTGGCGGCCGTCGCCTTCGAGCGCTGGACGGACGCGCAGCGCCAGCCCCTGACGACGCTCGCCGCCGAGGCCGGCGAGCTGCGCAGCCTGCGCTCGCCCCAACTCGCCGAGCACCTCCGCCTGACCGTGCAGACCAGGCCCTACTGGATCGACGCGCGGCTCATCGACCGCGCGGGCGAGACGGTCGTCGCGCAGCCCGCGGGGCGCGAGATGCCGCCGCCCGCGCTCATCGGCCACCTGCTCTCCGAGATCGAGCGCCGCGGGCGTTGGGCGATTGCGACCGACCGCACGCTCGACGAGGCGCGCCCCGTCTTCGCGCTCGCCGTCCCGGCCGCGGGCGAGGGCGCGGTGCTGGCGCGCGTGGACGGCGCGGCCGTCGGCGAGCTGTTCCGCGACATCGAGATGTCGGAGAGCGCCGTCATCGTCGTCTTCGACTCGCAGGGGCGAAGGCTCTACAGGAGGAAGACGCCGGCCGAGCCGCTCGACCCGGCGGGGAGCGGCGCGCCGCTGCTCGCCTCTCTGGGGGCGGGCCGGACGGCCGTCATCGAGACCGAGAGCCCTTACGACGGCGTGCGGAGAGTCTACGGGCTGGCGCGCGCGGGCGAGACCGGCTGCGTGGTGAGCGTCGGCATCCCCAGCTCGACGCTCTACGAGCCGGCGCTGCGGCAGTTCTACCGCCACGCGCTCTACAGCCTCGTCGCCCTGCTCTGCGCCGTCGCCGCCGCGCTCCTCATCGCGCGCGGCATCGTGCGCCCCGTCACGCGCCTGCGCGGCGCAGCGCAGGAGCTTGGGGCGGGCGACCTCTCGACGCGCGCCCCCGCCTCGGGCGGCGGGGAACTCTCCGAGCTGGGCGCGGCCTTCAACGCGATGGCCGCGCAGATAGCCGAGCGCGAGGAGCGCCTGAAGGAGCTGGACAAGCTCAAGTCCGAGTTCGTCTCGAGCGTCTCGCACGAGCTGCGCACGCCCCTGACGACCATCAAGACGCTGACGCGCGTGCTGCAGCGCGGCGGGCAGACCGAAGGGGAGCGGCGCGAGTACCTCGACACCATCGCCGCCGAGTGCGACCGGCAGATAGACCTCGTCCTCAACCTGCTCGACCTCTCGCGCATCGAGTCCGGCGCGTACAAGGTTTCGCTCGCGCGCGTGAACCCGGCGGAGCTGGTCGCGGCCTGCGCCCGCGTCGAGGCGCACGCCGCGCGCGCGCGCGGCGTGACCCTGGACGTTAGTCTGCCGGCCGCGGTGCCGCACGTCGCCGCCGACCGCGAGGCGCTCAGGCGCGTCGTGTGCAGCCTGATCGAGAACGCCGTCAAGTACACGCCCGAGGGCGGGCGCATCCGCGTAGGCGCGCGACCCGCCGACGAGCCCGGGTCGGCGGAGATCACCGTGTCCGACACGGGCGTCGGCATCCTCGCCGAAGACCTGCCGCGCGTCTTCGAGAAATTTTACAGGGGCCGCCCCGCCGCCCCGGTTCGAGGTGACGGCGGGCCGCCGGCCCTCACGCCCGAGCGCGGCGAGGCCCCGGGCGTCGGGCTGGGGCTCTACCTCGCGCGCAGCATCGTCGGTCAGCTCGGCGGCACCATCACGGTCGAGAGCCCGCCGCCCGGCGAGTCGAGGGGGACGGCCTTCACGGTGCGCCTGCCGGTGTGGCCGGAAGAGGAGGGCGCGGCCGAGTCCGGGGAGGGGGAAGATGTCGAAGCGGTTACTCGTGGTTGACGACGAGCCGAACCTGCTGGTCGCCGTCAAGGCGTGCCTGCGCGGCGAAGGGTTCGACGTGGTGACGGCGCGCGGCGGCAAGGAGGCGCTGGTGCGCGTGGCCGAGTCGGTGCCCGACCTCGTCGTCAGCGACGTGCGGATGCCGGGCATGGACGGCTACCAACTCGCCCGCCAGCTCCGCTCCAGCCCGCGCACGGCGCTGACGCCCGTCGTCTTCCTCACGGCGAAGGACGAGACGAGCGACCGCATCGAGGGCTTCCGCGCCGGCGTGGACGCCTACCTGACGAAGCCGTTCGAGCCGGACGAGTTGGTCGCCGTCATCCGCGGCATCCTCGACCGCGTCCGGCGCACGCACGCCGAGATCGCGCGCCTCGTCGGCACGTCGCAGGCGGAGGCGGCGCAGCACGCCCCCTTCTATGACGAGGCACTGACCGAGGCCGAGGAGCGCGTGGCGGGCTCGGTCGCGCGCGGGCTCTCGAACAAGGAGATCGCCGCCGAGTTCGGCATCAGCGTCCGCACGGTGGAGAACCACATCAGCCACATCCTCTCGAAGAAGGGCTTCGGCAACCGCGTCGAGATCGCGCGCTACGTGCTCGACCGCACCCAGCCGGGCGAGAAGTCCTGAGCGTTTGCCCCCCCGAATCGTCACTTTTCGGCGCAAATAAGTGTTATCACTCACGGCCGCTAGGTGGTAACACTGACGACCCGCCCGCGCCTCTTTGCTATGGTTGGGGTGTAAATTTCGACCACTCACGGAGGCACGACCCGGATGTTCAAGCTATTCAAAGTTTCGCGCGCGACGACCGCCGCCGCGGCCCTCACGCTGCTCGTCTCTCTCGCCCATTCCGCGGCGGCGCAGCAGGCGACCACGCCCGCGCAGACCGCCGAGCCCGCCAAGACCGAGACGCAGGTCGCCGCGACGCCCGCGGGCGAAGCGGTCGCGGCGAAGGCCGCGCCCGAGCCGCTCTACAAGGAGTACAGGGGCGTGACGCTCGGCATGAGCGCCGCGGACGTGCGCGCCAAGCTCGGCAGGCCCGAGGAGAAGTCGGACGTGATGGACTTCTACGTCTTCAGCGAGCGGGAG